>JAESGA010000007.1_pt1 | contig 569734 bp, 555 predicted proteins | sample 9269521 | NCBI WGS metagenome assembly JAESGA01 (sample SAMN14514842, study PRJNA621658) | algae metagenome | isolation source: Aphanothece saxicola GSE-SYN-MK-01-06B and co-occurring heterotrophs from... | place: USA: Grand Staircase Escalante National Monument, Utah | collected 2006-04-15 | reverse complement strand
ACATGGTTTGTGGGGGGTGCGGGCGTTTATCTTTCGGCGGGGGGGGGGGGCCCGCCCAAGGCCGTTCTCCCCACCCGCGCCATACGGCGCGTGCGGGGCCCCGTGAAGGGGCGTTCCGCCCCCTCTTGGCGCATGCGCGCCAATTCACCCCCTGAGGGTATTTGGGGCCAAGATGAAGGTGTGGGGGCGGTGCCAGTGTCAGGCGGTGAAGGGGGCGAGGGTGGCGGCGGTGAGGCGGTGCAGATCGGTGGGGGCGATGGGGAAGATGTGGCGCGGGGTGCCAGCTGCGGCCCAGATCACCGGGAAATCCATCAGGCGCGGATCCAACCATGTCGGCAGCGGTGTGAGATGGCCGACCGGGGCCACGCCGCCGATGGCAAAGCCCGTGATGCGGCGGACAGCGTCAATCTCGGCGCGGGTCAGGGGTTCGCCCGCAAGCGCGGTGGCGCGGGCCGGGTCCACTTGATTGCCGCCTGCGGTGAGAAAGAGGAAAAGCGCGCCGCTGTTGGCCCCGGCGAAGAGGATGGATTTCACAATCTGGTCAAGGGCAACCCCCGCCGCCGTAGCCGCCTCCTGGGCGGTGCGGGTTTCCGAGGACATTTCCAGTGGCGTGATGGTCAGGCCTGCGGCCTGCAGCGCGGTGGTGACTCGGGCGAGGCTTTTGCTCATCTGGGCGTCCTGATTGTGATGCGGAGCGGTTTATCCTGCGTTGGCGGTGCAGGGCAAGGATGGGGCGGGCTTGCTTGCGTTGACCCTGTATCTTGCGCGGCGCATTGTGGCGGGCATGACCCGTGACCTTGCCCCCGCCGCCTTTGCCAGCCGGTTGACCCGTGCGCCCATCGCTTTTGACCGCGAGGCGGAGAGGGACGCAGTCCGCGCCTTTGCCGATCTGCCACCCGAAGTGGCGGGGGTGATCGGGGCCACGGCGGGATGCAGCCCCTATCTGAAGGGGCTGATGGCGCGCGAAGGCGATTGGCTGCGTGTGGCGCTGGCAGGGGCGCCAGAGCGGGCGATGGACGACCTGTTGGCCGCCCCCGAAGCCGCCATGGCGGCGGGGGCTGAGGCGCTGGGCGAGGCGCTGCGGACGGCCAAGCGCCGGGTGGCGCTGCTGGCAGCGCTGTGTGATCTGGGCGGGGTCTGGCCGTTGGAGGGTGTGACCGGGGCGCTGACGCGGCTGGCAGATCGGGCGGTGGATCTTTCGATCCGGGCCTTTGTGGCCGAGGAAATTCGGCGCGGCAAACTGCCTGGCGCGGTGGCCGAGGATGCGGCGACGGGCGCCGGGATGGTGGCGCTGGCCATGGGGAAGATGGGGGCGGGGGAGTTGAACTATTCCTCGGACATCGACCTGATCTGTCTGTTTGACGAAACGCGCTATGGCGATGCGGCGCAGGAGGCGCGGGCGGCCTTTATCCGGGTGACGCGCAAGATGGCGGCGCTGCTGAGCGATCTGACGGCGGGGGGATATGTGTTCCGCACCGATCTGCGGCTGCGACCTGATGCGGCGGTGACGCCGGTCTGCATCTCGATGGCGGCGGCGGAGAGCTACTATGAAAGCGTGGGGCGGACATGGGAGCGCGCGGCCTATATCAAGGCGCGGCCCTGTGGTGGTGACCTTGCCGCGGGGGAGCGGTTCCTGAAGGCGCTGACGCCGTTTGTCTGGCGCAAGCATCTGGATTACGCGGCCATTCAGGATGCGCATGACATGCGCCTGCGCATCCGCGAGCATCGGCAGTTAAACCGGCCCCTGACGGTGGAAGGGCACAACATGAAGCTGGGGCAGGGGGGGATACGGGAGATCGAGTTCTTCACCCAGACCCGGCAGTTGATCGCGGGGGGGCGTGATCCGGACCTGCGCGACCGTACGACGGTGGGCGGGTTGGCGGCGCTGGCGGCGAAGGGGTGGATTCCGGCGGATGTGGCTGCAGAATTGACAGAGCTCTACCGTGCCCACCGCGAGGTGGAGCATCGGTTGCAGATGGTCAACGACGCGCAGACCCATGATCTGCCGGTGACGGCGGAAGGGGTGGCGCGGATTGCGGCCTTTTGCGGGGAGGGGGAGGAGGCCTTTCGCGCAGGGTTGCTGGACCGGCTGGCGCGGACGGATGCGCTGACCGAGGATTTCTTTGCCCCTGGCGAGGTAGAGGCCCAACCGGCCCTATCCGAGACGGCGCGCGGCATAGTGGAGGGCTGGATGCACTATCCGGCACTGCGATCAGATCGGGCGCAGGGCATCTTCCGGCGGTTGCGGCCGGTTCTGCTGAAACGGCTCAGGCGGGCGGCGAACCCGGATGAGGCGCTGGTGGCGCTGGACGGCTTTCTGGCCGGTTTGCCCGCCGGGGTGCAACTGTTTTCGCTGTTCGAGGCCAATCCGGCATTGGTCGATTTGATCATCGATGTGGCAGGCACCTCGCCCGAATTGGCGCGGTATCTGTCGCGCAATGCCGGTGTGCTGGATGCGGTGATCGGCGGGTCGTTCTTTTCCGCCTGGCCGGGTGTGGCGCCGCTGGCCGAGGCGCTGGGCCGGGCCATGGCGGAGACAGGTGATTATGAGCGCAAGCTGGATGCGGCGCGGCGGGTGATGAAGGAATGGCATTTCCGGGTGGGGGTCCATCATCTGCGCGGGCTGGTCGATGCCTTTGAGGCGGCCAAGCAATATGCCGATCTGGCTGATGCGGTCATCGTCGCGCTGTGGCCAGTGGTTTGTGCCGAGTTCGCACGCAAATATGGGCCGCCACCGGGACGTGGGGCCATGGTGCTGGGCATGGGGTCTTTGGGCGCGGCGCGGCTGAATGCGGGGTCGGACCTTGACCTGATCGTAATTTACGATGCCGAGGGGGTGGAGGCTTCGGACGGGCCGCGCCCGCTGGCGACGCGGGCCTATTATGCGCGGCTGACGCAGGCCCTTGTCACGGCGCTGACGGCGCAGATGCCGGAGGGGCGGCTCTACGAGGTGGATATGCGGCTACGCCCCAGCGGGCGGGGCGGACCGGTGGCGACGTCGATCCAGTCTTTCACCAGCTATCAGGAGACCGAGGCCTGGACTTGGGAGCATCTGGCGCTGACGCGGGCGCGGCCTTTGATGGGTGCGGCGGTGCTGATGGCAGAGGTCGAGGCGTTCCGGCGCGATCTGCTGGCGGCAAAGGGCAAGGGCGCAGCCGTGCGCAAGGATGTGGCCGAGATGCGGGCGCGGCTGGCCCTGGCCAAACCGGCCCGCGGGGCATGGGAAGCGAAGAACGGGCCCGGGCGTTTGATGGATGTGGAACTGATGGCGCAGACCGCAGCGCTATTGACTGGATCGCCCGCACGCGGGGTGGAACGGCAGATCGAGGCGGGGCGAAAGGGCGGTATCCTGTCGGATTCCGACGCGACAGGGCTGCTTGAGGCCTACAGGCTGATGTGGAGGTTGCAGGCGGGATCGCGGTTGATCACCGAGGATCCGCTTGATCCGGCGAAGCTGGGCGAGGGGGCCTGTGCCTTTCTTCTGCGCGAGACAGGGGAGACGGACGGCGAGGCCCTGTCGCAACGGCTGGACCGGGTTGCGGGGCTTGCCGGAGCGGTGATTGCGGCCCAGATGAAGGCGGGCGCGCTGGGAGCGGGGCATGGGGAGACGGGCAGTGCTGTTAAGTGAGGCGGACCCCAAGGGGTTGGTGCGGGAAAGCTATCGGATTGACGGGATCACGACGGGGGAATGCCGGTCGATCTTTGTCGACTGGGCGCTGAGCCTGCCTGTGGATGCGCCGATCAAGGATGCCGTGCGTACCCTGATGGCGGAATATGCGCAGGCTGCGCCGGATCATCCGATGTCGGCGGTGCTGAAGGACGGGTTGATGACACCCGACGCCCCAAAGCGGCGCGGCGGGCGCGCGGCGCGGGTGGGTGGGGCCTAGGCGATTTTTGCGTCAATAATCGCTTAGCCGCGGGCCGCTGCTTCGAGCACTGGACCGTCGAGTTTGATCATGTCCATCATCGCCTTGGTCACGCGGGCCGCTTGCGCCGCGTCGCCGGTTTGCATCAGGCGGATCAGGCTGCGCGGGATGATTTGCCAGCTGACGCCGAACCGATCCACCAGCCAGCCGCAGCGTTGGGCGGTGCCACCTTGCAGGAGGGCGTGCCACAGAAGATCGACCTCGGCCTGCGTGTCCAGATGCACCTCGATCGAGGCGGCCGGGGTGAGGCGGTAATGCGTGCCGCCGTTGAGGAAGCTGTAGCGTTGGCCAAGCAGCGAAAGGTGGACGAGAAACACCCCTTCGGACCCGCGCCGGGGAAAGGTTTGGATGATCTTGGAACCCGGCAGCAGTGTAACATAGCACGACGCGGCCTCTTCGGCCTGATCATCGAACCAGAGGCAGGTCTGGATGCTGGGCCCTGTCATCGCCGTTCCCCCGCGTTGTGCAACTTTGTCAGTTTGCGCCTTTGGGGAGAGTTGGGCAAGCCTGCCGTCAGGCGCGCAGGGCGCAGGCCTCGGCCGCCAGACGGGTGATGGTCGCCCAATCGCCCGATGCCATCGCGTCTTTCGGTGCGACCCACGAGCCGCCGACGCAGAGGATGTTCTTGAGCGACAGGTAATCGGGCGCGTTCTTCAGGCTGATCCCGCCTGTGGGGCAGAATTTCACCTGCGGGATGGGGGAGCCGATGGATTTGAGGAAGGCCGCGCCGCCTGACTGTTCGGCGGGAAAGAATTTCTGGACCGTGTAGCCGCGTTCCAGCAGGACCATGATCTCGGTTGCCGTCACTGCACCGGGCAGGAGGGGAAGGCCCTCATCCTCGCAGGCCTTGATCAGCGCATCGGTGGCACCGGGTGAGACGCCGAAGGTGGCCCCTGCTTTTTTGGCGGCTTTGACATCGGCGGGGGTCAGCAGCGTGCCTGCGCCGACAACGCCGCCTTCGACATCGGCCATGGCGCGGATGGCATCCAGTGCGACCGGGGTGCGCAGCGTGACCTCCAGCGCAGGCAGGCCACCCGCAACCAAGGCGCGGGCGAGGGGCGCGGCATGGGAGAGGTCATCGATCACGAGGACGGGGACGACCGGGGCGAGTTGGCAGACCTTCAGGGCGGCGGCGGATTGTTCGGCGGGGGTCATTGCGATCCTCTGGCGTTTGTTTGGCGGTGAGCGCCGGGGGTTTTGCACCCCCGGACCCCCGCAGGATATTTGAACAACGGGGAAAGGGCAGGGCTTTCAGATGCGTTCGGTCAGACGACGACCGCCGCCCCGGTTTCGGCCGAGCCGACAGTGCGGCGGAAGGCTTCGAACAATTCGCGCCCAATGCCGAAGCGGTTGGCAGAGAGATCGGCGGTGATTGGGGTGCGGTTGTCGAAATCCGGGGCGAGGACAGTGAGCGTGCCGGCATCGGCATCCAGACGGATGATGTCGCCGTCGCGCAGTTTGGCGAGCGGTCCGCCCATTGCCGCCTCGGGCGAGACATGGATGGCGGCGGGCACCTTGCCAGATGCGCCCGACATGCGCCCATCTGTGACCAGCGCCACGCGCAGGCCGCGATCCTGCAGGACCGAGAGCGTGGGGGTAAGGGAGTGTAGTTCCGGCATCCCGTTGGCTTGTGGACCTTGGAACCGGACCACGACCACGGTGTCGGAGGTAAATTCGCCGCGTTTGAATGCGGCCTTCACATCATCCTGATCGTGGAAGATGCGGGCGGGGGCTTCGATCACGTGGCGTTCAGGCGCGACAGAGGAAACTTTGATCACGCCGCGGCCAAGATTGCCGGTGAGTTGCTTGAGCCCACCAGAGGGCTGGAAAGGGTCGGTGGCGGGGCGAAGAATGCGGTCATTCAGGGTTTCGTTGGCCCCGTCTTTCCAGGCGAGCTTGCCGCCCTGAAGGGTGGGTTCCTGCCGATAGAGCGACAGACCGTCGCCCGCCACGGTCTTGGCATCGGGGTGCAGGAGGCCCGCGTCGAGGAGTTGGCCGATCATGTAGGACAGCCCACCCGCCGCGTGGAAATGGTTCACATCAGCAAGGCCGTTCGGGTAGACCTTGGCCATCAAGGGGACCGCTTCGGAGATGTCGGCGAAATCCTGCAGGTCGAGGATCACGCCAGAGGCGCGGGCCATCGCAGGCAGATGCAGCACGAGGTTGGTGGAGCCGCCAGTGGCCATGAGGCCCACGAGCCCGTTCACATAGGCGCGTTCGTCAAGGATTTCGCCTGCGGGGCGGAAATCGTTGCCAAGGGCCGTGATCTGGACTGCGCGTTCCACCGCCGCGGTCGTCAGCGCCTCGCGCAGGGGGGTGCCGGGGTTGACGAAGGACGCACCCGGCAGGTGCAGGCCCATGAATTCCATCAGCATCTGGTTGGTATTGGCCGTGCCGTAAAAGGTGCAGGTGCCGGGACCGTGATAAGAGGCCATCTCAGCCGCCATCAGCTGATCCCGCCCGATCTCACCCGCGGCATAGGCGTTGCGGACCTTGGATTTTTCGTCATTGGGCAGGCCCGATGTCATGGGGCCTGCGGGGACAAAGATCGCAGGCACATGGCCAAAGGTGGAGGCGGCGATGATGAGGCCGGGGACGATCTTGTCGCAGACGCCGAGGTAGAGGGCGGCGTCAAATGTGTTGTGCGACATGGCCACGCCTGCAGCGAGGGCGATCACGTCGCGGGAAAACAGCGACAGTTCCATTCCCGGCTGGCCCTGAGTCACGCCATCGCACATGGCGGGCACGCCGCCGGCCACTTGTGCCGTAGCACCCGCCTTGCGGGCGGCGGTGCGGATCAGGGTGGGGTAAGATTCGAACGGCTGATGGGCCGAGAGCATGTCGTTATACGCAGTGACGATTCCGATATTCGGGGCGCGTCCAGCGGCGAGTGCGTCCTTGTCATCACCCATGGCGGCATAGGCATGGGCTTGATTGCCGCAGGCAAGATGCCCGCGGGCAGGACCGTCCTTTGCAGCTTTTGCCAGCCGTTCCAGATAAAGGCCACGGCTGTCGGCCGAGCGGGCACGGATGCGATCCGTGACGCGGGCGATGGTGGGGTGCAGCGACATGGGCAACTCCTCTGGCGGCGGTTGAAGCAAGACTAGCAGAATCTGTTAGCGCTAACAACCGCCACTCTCTCTTTGTGCGGCCGCACGGCAATTCTTCAATTGTGCAATCCCGTAGCCGGTCATGCGATTGTGGAACAGACTGTTTCCAATGCGGAGCTAAACCCCAGAAAAGTGCCACCGTTAACTAAATTCAGCCACATTTGATTCGCATATGTTTGTCCAGTGTTTGGGCAAAAGCCCGGAGGTATGGACATGAATGGTATCACGAAATTCGCGGCACTTGGCTTTGCGCTGGCTTTGTCGGCCTGCGTCAGCAGCGAACCGGCAAGCCGCAGCATGACAAACGACTCGCTGACGCTGGCATCGCGCAGCGTTGAGACGCCCCGCACTGGTGCGCCGCGTGTTGTCGCACCGCTTTACACCATCGCAGATGTGCAGGTCTCCGTGCCGCGCGCACTGAAGGTGTCAGAGGCGAACGGATATTACCCGATGGCCGATATCGTTTGGCGCGGCGATCCGATGGGCGACCGCCACCAGCAGATCGCCGCGATTTTCCAAGCCTCGGCAGAGCGTGCGACATCGTCGATGGCCGGGCCGCGCACTGCGGTACTGATGCTTGAGGTCGTTCGCTTCCACGGTGTGACGGAAAAGACCCGCTACACGATTGGCGGTACGCATAACATGGTCTTTAACCTGACCGTGCGCGATGCGGCCACGGGTGCCGTGATCGACGGGCCGCGCCGCGTGACGGCGGATGCCAAGGCAGCAGGCGGCCAAGCCGCCATTGCCGAGGAACAAGCAGGCCGCACCCAGAAGGTGGTGGTGACCGAAAAGCTGGTGGAAACGCTGCGGCGTGAACTGTCCGGCGCGGTGACCGACCCGGCGCTGGTATCGCGGGCGACGCAGAACCCGGCTGATCCGGTGCTTGTCGCGCGCTGAGACTTTCGCATTCGGGCAGGAACAGGTAAGGGGAGGGCATGATGTCCTCCCCTTCTTCCATTTCCGATGATGAGCCGCCCCTGTCGGGGCTTCCCGTGGTGCGGCTGCGGCCCAAGGCCGAGGCGCGGGCGATCCGCCACGGCTTCCCTTGGGTCTATGCCGATGAGCTGGTGATGGATCGCCGGACGGGGAATATCCCGCCCGGTGCGCTGGCCGTGCTGGAGGATGGCGAGCGGCGGGTGCTGGGTCTGGTCACGGTGAACGTGAAATCCAAGATCGTGGCGCGGATGCTGGACCGCGATCCGGCGGCGGTGATCGATGAGGCGTGGTTTGCCGCGCGTCTGACCCGCGCGCTCGAGTTGCGCGAACGGCTGTATGACGCGCCGTTCTATCGGCTGGTCCATGCCGAGGCGGATGGATTGCCCGGCGTGGTGATCGACCGGTTCGGCGATGTGGCGGTGGTGCAGCCGAATGCGGCATGGGCAGAGATGCTGATCGCGCCGCTGGTGGCGGCCTTGCAGGCGGTGACCGGGGTTTCCACGGTGGTCAAGAACGGCACGGGCCGGTCACGGACGCTGGAAGGGTTGAGTGAGGAGACAGTTGTTCTCGCTGGTGCGGTGGATGGGCCTGTGGCGGTGCCGATGAACGGGGCCACCTATATGGCCGATGTGACCGGCGGGCAGAAAACGGGGCTGTTCTTTGACCAGCGGCCGAACCATGCCTTTGCCGCGCGGTTGGCGCGCGGGGCGCGGGTGCTGGATGTGTTCACCCATGTGGGCGGTTTTGCCCTTGCCGCGCTGGCAGGGGGCGCGGAAAGCGCGCTGGCGGTGGATGCCTCTGCTCCGGCTTTGGCCTTGGCAGAAGAGGGCGCGCGAGCCTCGGGCGTGGCGGAACGGTTCGCCACCCGGCAGGGCGATGCCTTTGCCGTGCTGGAGGCGCTGGGGGGCGAGGGCGCGCGGTTTGATCTGGTGATCTGCGACCCGCCCGCATTCGCGCCTGCTAAACCGGCGCTGGAAGCGGGCTTGCGCGCCTATGAACGGATTGCGCGGCTGGCGGCACCGCTGGTGGCGCCGGGCGGCTATCTGGTGCTGTGTTCCTGTTCCCATGCGGTGGATCTGCAATCCTTCCGCAACGCTTCGGCGCGCGGGATCGGGCGCGGGGGGCGGCGGGGGCAGCTTTTGCACACGGGCTTTGCTGGGGCCGATCACCCGATGCTGCTGCAACTGGCGGAAAGCGGATACCTGAAGTCGCTGTTCTTCCGTCTGGATTGATGCGCGCGGTTCTGGATGCCTGTGTGCTGTTTCCGCCGGTGCTGCGGGATCTGCTGCTGGGGATGGCCGAGGCAGGGCTGTATGAACCCAAATGGTCGGAACGGATTCTAGAGGAATGGGCGCGGGCCACGGTGAAGCTGGGACCGGGGGCCGAGGCGCAGGCACGCGGCACCGCGGCGCTGATGCGCGCTGCCTTTCCGCGCGCGATGCAGGCGGCCGCACCGGGTGTGGAGGCGCGGCTGGTGCTGCCCGACCCGAATGACACCCATGTGCTGGCAGTGGCCGTTGCGAGCCATGCCGATGCGATCGTGACCTTCAACGCGCAGGATTTCCCCCGCCATGTGCTGGCAGGCGAAGGCGTGGCGCGGCGCGATCCGGACGGGTTCCTGTGGGAATTGTGGTCGGGTGATCCCATAAAGGCGGGCGCCGTGATTGCGCGCGTGCATAGCCGGGCCGAGGAGATGGCGGGGGGTGCGGTGTCGCTGAAGGCGCTACTCAAACGTGCGAGCCTGCCCCGGCTGGCCAAGGCCGTGCTGGCGGATCAGGCTGGCTGAAGCCAGCGACGTTCGTTCGCCTCGATCTGTGCGATGCGGTCGGCGCTGGAAGGGTGCGACAAAAGCCAGGCGGGCATCTGGCCGCTGTTGCCTTTCGTCATACTGTCCAGCTTGCGAAACAGCGCCTTTTGCGGTTCGGTCCCGATCCCGGATTTCAACAGCAGGGCGGTGGCATAGGCATCTGCCTCATATTCATCGCGTTGTGACAGGCGGGCGGCCAGCGCACCGGAAATCAGCCGCGCGATCCAAAGGCCCACGAAGGGCAGAAAGCGGTTCAGCACCGCGGACAGCACCACGAAAACGGCGTTCTGACCGGTGAAGTCGATCATCCGCCGCCTCGTATGCCCAAGGGCCACATGGCCCAATTCATGGGCGATGACGGCGGCAAGCTCCTCGGCCGTCACCTCGCCGCGCATCTTGCGATTGAGAAAGCCGCGCGTCAGGAAGATGCGCCCGTCGGGGGCGGCAAGGCCGTTGACGGGTTCCACCTCGAACACATGCACGGGGATAGCGGGGATGTTCAGCGCCGCGGCCATGCGGTCGGCAAGCCGGGTGATTGCGGGGTCGGTCAGGGGGCGGGACTGTTCGTCCAGCATCTTGCCCGTCCGCCAGACGGAAAAGCGATACATCACCAGCGCATAGCCGATGGCAAGAAGGGTGGGGATGAGAAGCGCTGCCATGCTGCAGGATATGGGGAGTTTTGTTGGCAGGGAAAGGGGGGGAGTGGTCAATCACGGCTATGGTTTGTTCCGTCGCCGTCGGTGCCATCCGCCTCATGCCGGCTGCGCCAGAGCATCCGGCCCAGGATCACCGTCATCACCCCGGCCGCGATGGCGGCGGCAAGGTTGCCGAGAACCGAGCCCAGCGATTCGATATCAGCGGAAAAGCTGTAGCCAAGGCCGATGTAGATCGACACCCAGACGCATTCGCCCGCGACGGCGGGCAGGGTGAAGCCCAGCCAGTTGATCCGTGCCGCCCCGGCGGCGAAGTTGACATAGGGGCCAAGGGGCGACACCAGCCAGCGCGACAGAAAGATTGCAGGCAGGCGGCGCTGGGCGAGCGAGACCACTGCACGATCCACCATCACCGCCCCGCGGGGGTGGCGAGAGAGGCGGTTCAGCAGGCGCGGGCCAAGGCTGCGGCCCAGCCAATAGCCACATTGATCGCCCAGCGTCGCCCCCGCCAGCGCCCCGATCCAGAGGGGCAGCGCGTTCAGATCGCCCGCTGCGGCAAAGGCCCCCGCTGCCAGCATCACCAGCGAGGCCGGGATCGGCAGAGCAAGGCAAGCCAGGAAATTGGCCAGCGCCAGCAGCACCGCCCCCCATTCCGGCACAAGGGCGAGCAGGGTTTCGGTCATTCCGCCGCATCCTGCGCGTCGATGGCCTGTTGCACGGTGGTGATCAGGTCGGTCACGGGCAGGCCCTGTTCGCGCGCGATGGTGTAGAGCGGCTGGCGCAGATCGTCGGTGTCGGTTGTCGACAGAAGGATCGCGAGATCGTCACGCTCCAGCCCATAGGTGCGGGCGATGTAGCGCGGGGTCATCCAGCCTGCGACGGGCTGTTCGGCGCGGTAGTTCAGTGTGACTGCGAACATCACCGCCCGCCCACCGAAGAACAGCGTCGCCGCCAGCGCCAGCGCGAAGGCCAGCGTCAGACCGGGGTTTTTGCGCCAGAGTCGCCGGATCATCTGAGTTCCCTTATCCCCCGCGCGATGCCGTCCAGTGTCATCGGAACCATGCGGTTTGAAAAGATGTCACGGATCAGGCGGGTGGATTGGGTATACCCCCAATGCGCCTCGGGCAGGGGGTTGATCCACAGATGCCGGGGCCATTGCGCGCAGGCGCGGTTCAGCCAGACCTGGCCCGCCTCGGCGTTCCAATGTTCATTGGCGCCACCGGGATGTAGGATTTCGTAGGGCGACATGCTGGCATCGCCGACGAAGATGCATTTCCAGTCGGGGCCATAGGTGCGGAGCAGGTCCATCGTCGGGGTCTGGTCATCCCAGCGGCGGCGGTTGTCGCGCCAGACGCCCTCATACAGGCAGTTGTGGAAATAGAACGGGGCGAGGTGTTTGAATTCCGATTTCGCGGCGGAAAACAGTTCTTCCATCACCTTCACGTAAGGGTCCATAGATCCGCCGATATCAAGGAACAGCAGAACCTTCACCGCGTTGCGACGTTCGGGCCGGGTTTGCACGTCCAGCCAGCCATGATCGGCAGTGGCGCGGATGGTGCCTTCCAGATCAAGTTCCTGTTCCGCGCCGTCGCGCGCCCAGCGGCGCAGACGGCGCAGGGCCACCTTGATGTTGCGGGTGCCCAGTTCCACCGAATCGTCGAGATTGCGGAACTCGCGCTTGTCCCAGACCTTGACCGCGCGCTGGTGGCGGCTTTGGTCTTGCCCGATCCGCACGCCTTCGGGGTTGTAGCCATAGGCGCCAAAGGGGCTGGTCCCGGCGGTACCCACCCATTTGGACCCGCCCTGATGGCGGCCTTTCTGTTCCTCCAGCCGTTTTCGCAGCGTGTCCATCAGCGCGTCGAATCCGCCCAAGGCCGCGACCTGCGCGCGTTCCTCCGCTGTCAGGTGGCGCTCGGCCAGTTTTTCCAGCCAGTCGCGGGGCAGGTCTATGGCGTCCAGCACATGATCGGCGCTGATCGATTCAAGCCCGTTGAAGGCGGCGGCGAAGGCGCGGTCGAACCGGTCCAGATGACGTTCATCCTTGACCATCACCACGCGGGCAAGGTGATAGAAGCCGTCGACGTCATAGGTGACCAGCCCCGCGACCATGCCTTCCAGAAAGGCCAGGTATTCGCGCAGCGAAACCGGCACGCCTTCCTGCCGCAGCTTCTGGAAGAAGGGCAGGAACATGCCGCGCCCTTAGACCATGCGGTCGATAAGCAGTGTCAGGAACAGGCCGACAAGCGCCAGCGCGATGCCAAAGCCTGCGCCATATTGCAGCGCATCCAGCCGATTGCCCCCGGATTTCAGCGCCTTGCGCGCGCCATAGGCTGCGCCCAATACCAGCCCCGCGATCACGATCATGCCTGCCTTGCCCCTGTCTTTCTATGGCCGGGGGCAGGCCGGGCCTGTCCGTCAGCCGCTGCGGCCAGATGCGGCGAGTCCCGCAATATCGGATTGCCGCGCCCGGACCATCGCATCCGTGCCGAACCCATATCGCGCCCAGCCCAGACTGTCGAGACGGGCCTCCTTCGCCAGATCCGGGCGGCCAAGGGCGGCATTCGCCTCAGAGCGGATCATCAGCAATGTTGCCAGTAGGGCGGCATTTTCGGCCCGGCGCACCACGGGGATTGCACGGTCGGTCAACGCCAGTGCCTCGGGGAAGCGGCCTTCGGCCAGTGCAAAGGCCGATAGCTGCATGTCGACATGGGCAGAGCGGACCTCGCCCCCTGGCAGGCGCTGCCAGATGCGCTGGGCTTCGGTGAATGCGCGGGTGGCGGCAGGGATGTCGCTGCCCACCTGCGCGCGACCAAGCGCGAAGTAGGAGAAGGCGAGCCGGTTGTCCTGCCAACCCTGGGCGCGGGCGATGGACAGCATCCTATCCGCCGCCTTGCGCCGGGCGGCGCTTGATCCGCGCGGGCCGATGGCGGATTCGACCGCGTCGATCCAGGCACGAGGGGCCATTTGCGTGTTGCCAGCGCTGGCGCGGCCTTCGCCTGCGGGGTTCAGCCGGGCAAGGATCGCGGGAAGGCGCGCGGCCACTTCGTTGCGCGACATGCCGGATTGCAGGGCAGCGTCATAGTGAACGCGCAACACCAGCATGTCGAAGCCGGTCAACACGGTGTGGAAGTTGTCATCGTTGAAGACGCTGTCGGGCAGGCGATAGAGATCGTTAAGCGGGCCGATTGCCTGTGCCAGTTCCTCATGCAAACAATCGCGCACTTCCTGGGGCGACGTGTCAGATGGAACGATGATACCCACGACATCACGTTGGGTGACGGTGGCCCAATCCGTCAGCCCGGCGCTGCGGGCGGCGCGGTATTCGGCAAAGGACGACACGCGCGGAACCACAAAGCAGGCGGCCGATGGCACCAGACGCCGCATCGCGGCGCGGGGCTGGAAATCGATGGTGATTGCGGCCCGGCTGCCAGCGGCGGCGGGGCGGATATCCAGCCCGGCCTCGGCCCGAAGGCGGGACATGACGCGTGACAGATCGGGGTGGGCGCTGGCCGGAACATCGCCGGTCATCGCCACGGTGATCGGCCCCTCGAACCGGGTCAGCGCCGGAAGGGCGCGTCCGCTTTCCATAAGGAATTCAAGATCGAGGATATCGCGGGCGATATCAACGTTGCTGCGTGCCGCTGCGGGTGCGCTTTGTGCTGCGAACCCCTGCATGGGCGGCAGCGCGGAGCCGGACATGGCCGAAGCGGGACGGTTCATGGTCACTTGCGCAACAGGTGCGGGTGAACAGGCGGAAAGGATCAGGGCAAGGGCCGTAACGGCAATCGAGATACGCATGAGTGGCAGCTCTGCTTTCATTTTCAACCAAGGGTCTTGCGACCCGACCAACACCGGAACCGGCCCGGAAGGCCTTGGCTCCGTCACATCCGCCCCTTTGACGCCCCCGCGTCATCAGACCAGAACCGTTCCGACAGCCGACCTTGCCCGCATCCTGCAAGGACGATGCCAGATCCGCGCAGCGCGGAACAAAAGGCACAGTCTGGAGCAGGAACACGGGCACGCAAATCACCATCGAACTGAGGAACGGTAGCCCCCAAATGGATATGCGTGAGTGTCGGTATGAGGGCGGCCCGGTGTCAATTCCGGGAAAAGTCGAAGACCAAAGTCTGACTACGGATGGCGCGCCAATCTGCGGCGCACACCGCATCTGCTTTGCTCGATCACGCAATGTTTCAAATTGCGTCAGAAATGCGGCGCGTCGTGAATTGATTGCGGCAGAACTGCGGCCAAGTTGCGGCGAAACTTGGCGATTCGCCTATCGCGTGTTCCGGCCGATAAAGGCGAGTCTTTCGAAAAGATGAACGTCCTGTTCGTTTTTCAAAAGTGCGCCATGAAGGCGCGGCAGGGCGGGGCCACCTTCGCGCTTCAGGTCTTCGGGGGACAGGTCTTCCGCCAGCAGCAGGCGCAGCCAATCCAGCACTTCGGAGGTGGAAGGTTTCTTCTTCAGCCCCGGCACCTCGCGCAGTTCATAGAATTGCGTCAGCGCGGCGGTCAGCAAAGCGGGTTTGATGCCGGGGAAATGCACATCCACGATGGCACGCATCGTGTCGATGTCGGGGAAGCGGATGTAATGAAAGAAGCACCGCCGCAGAAAGGCATCGGGCAGTTCTTTCTCATTATTGGAAGTTATGATCACCACGGGGCGATGGGTGGCGCGGATAGTTTCGCCCGTCTCGTAGACGTGGAATTCCATCCGGTCGAGCTCTTGCAGCAGGTCATTGGGAAATTCGATATCGGCCTTGTCCACCTCATCAATCAGCAAAACCACGCGTGAAGGGGCCGCAAACGCCTGCCAAAGCTTGCCCTTGCGGATGTAGTTGCGCACGTCATTGACGCGGGCATTGCCAAGCTGACTGTCGCGCAGGCGGCTGACAGCGTCATATTCGTACAGGCCCTGTTGCGCCTTTGTGGTGGATTTCACATGCCATTCGATCAGGTCCATCCCCAGCGCCTGCGCCACCTGCCGCGCCAGTTCCGTCTTGCCCGTGCCGGGTTCGCCCTTCACCAAAAGCGGGCGTTGCAGCGTGACCGCGGCATTGACCGCCAGCGTCAGATCATCCGTCGCAACATAGCCGGAGGTAGAGGAAAATTTCATGGCACACCGCTTGGGGATGGATCGGGCAGGAGCGGACCCTAACGCCCGCATGATTCCGTCGCAACTGCTAGTGACAATCCTTTAGCGATGGTCTAGATGCACCGCCAACAGGAGCGCGCCATGCAAGCAGACCCCCTGTCGGCGCGGTCCGACCAGACGGAGAAAGCAGTGATGAAGCCCGAGGTTTTTCTTCCCGACGATTATCGGCCGGCCGAAGATGAGCCGTTCATGAATGAACGGCAGCTGGAATATTTCCGGCGCAAGTTGATGAACTGGAAGGCCGAGCTTCTGTCGCAATCGGCAGAAACCATCGACAACCTGCAGGATTCGGCGCGCAACGTGCCCGATATCGCGGACCGCGCCAGTGAAGAGACGGATCGCGCGCTGGAACTGCGCACCCGCGACCGGCAGCGCAAGCTGGTGGCCAAGATCGACTCGGCCCTGCGTCGGATTGACAACGGCGAGTATGGCTATTGCGAGATGACGGGCGAACCCATCAGCCTGAAGCGGCTGGATGCGCGGCCCATCGCCACAATGACGCTGGAAGCACAGGAAAAGCACGAACGGCGCGAGAAGGTGCACCGCGAAGATTGACCGCAGGCGCGCCTCTTGCAGCGCGCATCGGGGAAGCAGAAAGTGACGCCGGACCTGCGGGTTCGGCGTTTCGCATTTCAGGGAGCTGGGGATGAGCCTGATCGGTCGGCCGGTGACAGTTCTAGGGGCGGGCGTGGCAGGGTTGGCCGTGGCGCGCGCGCTGGCGTTGCGCGGGGCACAGGTGACCGTTTTGGAACAGGCCGACGCCATCCGCGAAGTGGGGGCGGGTTTGCAGATCAGCCCGAACGGAGCGGCAGTTCTGCGCGGGTTGGGGCTTGGCCCGGCGCTTGAGGCGGCGAGTCTGCGGGCGCAGGCGGTGGTGTTGCGGGACGGGCTGGATGGATCGGCGGTCCTGCGCATGGACCTGGCGAAGCTGCGCCCGGATCAGGGCTGGCATTTCGTTCACCGCGCCGATCTGATTGCCTTGTTGCTTGAGGGCGCGCGGGAGGCCGGGGTGGACCTGCGGCTTTTGCAGAAGGTGGAGCGCGTTGATCTGACGGGTGATCGCCCGCGCGTGACGCTGGCGCAGGGGGCGGTCGTGGAGGCGGGTCTGCTGATCGGGGCGGACGGGTTGCATTCGCCCGTGCGCATGGCCTTGACGGGTAAGGTCGCGCCGTTCTTTACCCATCAGGTCGCGTGGCGCGCGGTGATCCCGAACGATCCCGGTGATGCGGTGGAGGCCGAGGTGCATATGGGCCCCGGCCGCCATCTGGTGAGCTATCCGCTGCGCGGCGGCGCGTGGCGCAATATCGTAGCGGTCGAGGAGCGGCGGCGCTGGGTCGAAGAGGGCTGGTCGCTGCGCGATGACCCGATGGAATTGCGGCTTGCCTTTGAGGGTTTTGGGCCGCGCGTGCGGGGCTGGCTGGACCGGGTGGAGGATGTCTGGCTGTGGGGTCTGTTCCGCCATCCGGTGGCGAAATCATGGTTCCGGGTGCTGCCAGAGGGGGCGGCGGCCATCCTGGGCGATGCGGCCCATCCGACCCTGCCATTTCTGGCGCAGGGCGCGAATATGGCGCTTGAGGATGCATGGGTCTTGACGACGGCACTGTCTGGCCATGACGGGGATGCGGCGGCACTGGCGACCTATCAGACCGCGCGCGCGCCGCGTTGCGCGCGGATCGTTGAGGCTGCGAATGCCAATGCCCGCAACTATCACCTGCGCGGGGCCAAGCGCGCGGTGGGCCATGCGGCGTTGCGTGTGGCGGGCAAGGTGGCGCCGGGCATGGCCCTGCAGCGGTTTGACTGGCTTTATGGCTTTGACGTCACGGCGGGGTGATCTGCGCCGGAATTGGGTATTTGGGCCAAGATGAAGGGGCAGGTTGCCGCCCTATTCATAGGTAAAGGTGGCAATCTCGCAGATATTCACGTTGCTGCGTTCCAGTACATCGCCATCATTAAAGACGGCGCGGAAATCGAACATGCAATAGCCTGTGGCATCGTCGAAATTGATCACGACCGATGATCCCGACGGCAGGACATCCGCGCCGAGAATGTCTTCCTCCCAACTTTTCGATCCGGTGTTGGAACCGTAGAACTCGACGATGGTAAAGCCGGTATTGTTTATCAACGTCACACGCCGGTCCAACGCCGCGGCGGGCAGGGCGGTAAGAATTGCAAGAAGGGCGGACAGTCCGCCGATGGCAAAGCGTGACATGGCGGGGCTCCTTTGTACGGTAGTGCCACGCCACGATAGCCGCACACTGATGCCGGGCAATGGGGATACGCGCCGGTAAATCATGCAGCCATGCGATGTGTTTTCGGCGCATCACGCGCCCGTGATCGCAGTGCGGATCAGGCGATCAGCCGTACCCAGACCGGAACGTGATCCGAGGGTTTTTCGCCCCCACGCACACCCTTGTCGATCCCGGCGTCTTCCAGCAGGTCGGCGCATTGCGGCGACAGAAGCAGGTGGTCGATGCGGATGCCGTTGTTCCGCTCCCACGCGCCGGCCTGATAGTCCCAGAAGGAGTATTGGCCGGGACGCGGATCACGGGTGCGGAAGGCGTCTGTCAGGCCAAGGTTGGCGATGCGGCGAAAGGCGGCGCGGGTGGCGGGCAGAAACAGCGCATCCTCCACCCATGCGGCGGGCTTGGCGGCATCCTCAGGCTGGGGGATCACGTTGTAGTCGCCACAAAAGGCAAGCGGTTCCTCGGTTTCCAGAAGGATGCGCACCCGCGCCTCCATCCGGGCCATCCAGGCGAGTTTGTAGTCATACTTCGGCCCCGGCGCGGGGTTGCCATTGGGCAGGTAAAGCCCACAGACACGCACAGCGCGCGCCTCGCCGATCACCGTCGCCTCAATCCAGCGGGCTTGTTCGTCGGTCTCGTCGCCCGGCAGGCCACGCGTGACATCCTCAAGCGGCAGGCGCGACAGGATCGCCACGCCGTTGAAGCCCTTTTGACCATGCGTTTCAACGCGGTATCCCATGTCTTCGAACAGGTCGCGCGGGAAGGCCTCATCCACCGACTTGATTTCCTGCAGACAGACGACATCGGGCTTTGCCTCGGCCAGCCAAGCAGGCAGGGCGTCAATTCGGGCCTTGATGCCATTGATGTTGAAGGTGGCGAGTTTCATGGGCGTCTCCCTGTCGCCCTGTTCTAGGCCGGGGGTCGCGAGCGCACAAGTCAGGCTGTGGCGGCCAACCCAGACTGTGCAACCGCAAGCCAGAGCATATCGAGCCGCTTCAGTTCTGCCGGATCGAAGCGGTCCGCCTCTTCCCAATAGCGGCCCGAGGGGACGTGGTAGGCCAGATCATCCTCAACCCGCAGGGCCTGATCGGCGAGGCGGATGTCGAAGGGCAGGGGGCGGGCATGCGCCGCCCGTTCGCGCGGGATGCGGGGGAAGATCAGGCGAGAGGGGCCGGTGGAAAGGTTGACCATGGCGCAGCCCTCCATCGCGGCAAGGATCATCAACCGGGCGGATTTGGCCTCAAGGCTTTGCAACGTGATATCCGCGCGCAGGGGATCGGCGGTGCCGGTGCCATAGAAATGGGTTTGCCCCTTCGGATAGTGCATGTCGCAGCCGAAGGCCGCGATGACGCGGGGGGATAGTGCGTGCAGCGCCCAATAGGCGGCGGTAAAGGCCATGGTGCCGCCCGCATAGACAAATCCGCCAAAGGCGTTCTGGGCTGGAACAAAATCCTCTTGCGTCACGGCCTGCTGGCCGGGGCCGGGGGTGGGGCGGCGGTCTTCGGGATAATCCCACGGGTAGATGTGATGCGTCCAGTCGGGGCGCACGGCATGGGCGTTATTGATGGCCAGCACGTGATCGAACGGGACGCGCGGCCAAGCTGCCGCAGCGGTCACCATCGGGCTGGAGCCGAGCATAAGCACACATGTCATTTAAATCATCCCACCTGTCCTGCAGCGTGAATTAGCGCTGCAGCCATGCTTGGCGAGAGGATTGTGCCGTTACATCGAAAAGGACGTTCCGCAGCCGCAAGACGAGGATGCGTTGGGGTTTTCGATCACGAAACGTGCACCGATCAGCTCTTCGGTATAATCGATCACCGCGTTGGAAAGAAACGGCAGGGACACGGCATCGACCAGAACCTTCGCGCCGTCCTGTTCAAGGATCAGGTCATCGGTCGCGGGATCATCCAACTTGATGTCGTACTGAAACCCGGAGCAGCCGCCGCCTTCGACCGAGACGCGCAGCGCCTTAGCCTCACCCGTCGCCTCGCAAATCTCGCGCAAGCGATTGAAGGCGCGGTCGGTCACTTTCGGGGGAAGGGTCAGGTCCATGGCGGAATCCGGTTTCCTTGTGGGGTCAGGCACATATAGGATGCCGTATAAGGTTCAACAAGAACAGGCAAAACCGCGTGACCCTTGCCCCCTATGCCTGCCAGCCCGAACAATCGCGCGGGCGGCTTCACCCGGAACGCATGTCAAGCTTCCGGTCGCCGTTTCAGCGTGACCGGGACAGGATTATCCATTCCAGCGCCTTTCGGCGGCTGAAGCACAAGACGCAGGTCTTTGTGGAGCATGAGGGCGATTACTATCGCACGCGGCTAACCCATTCGATCGAGGTGGCGCAGGTGGCGCGCACGATTTCGGGCGTGCTGGGGCTGAACACCGATCTGGCCGAGGCCATAGCCTTGGCGCATGACTTGGGCCATACGCCATTCGGCCATACGGGTGAGGATGCGCTGGGGTTGCTGATGGAACCCTATGGCGGGTTTGACCATAACGCGCAGGCGTTGCGGATCGTGACGCGTCTGGAGCGGCACTATGCCGATTTCGACGGGCTGAACCTGACATGGGAAGCGCTGGAGGGGATTGCCAAGCATAATGGCCCGGTGCGCGGCCCGAATGCCGACAAGAAGCATGACGGGCCGCTGCCCTATGCGCTGGCCGAGGTGAATGCGGCCTGGGATCTGGAACTGCACACCCATGCCAGCGCCGAGGCGCAGGTGGCGGCGATTGCGGATGACGTGGCCTATAGCCACCATGACCTGCATGACGGGCTGCGTTCGGGGCTGTTCACGGAAGATGACCTGATGGAACTGCCCGTCACGGGGCCCGCATTTGAAGAGGTGGATCGCCTTTACCCTGGGCTGGAGAAGATGCGGCGCCGGCATGAGGCGCTGCGGCGTGTATTCGGGCGGATGGTCGAGGATGTGATTGCCGTGGCGCAGAACCGCCTGACGGCGGCGCAGCCCAAATCTGTCGACGATATCCGCCATCTGGGCACCACCGTGATCCGCTTTTCCAAGCCGCTGTATCAGGAGTTGAAGGCGATCCGGTCTTTCCTGTTCCACCGCATGTATCGCGCGCCGTCTGTGATGGTGGAACGGGCGCGCGTCACGCGGATGGTGAATGACCTGTTCCCGTTGTTCCTGTCGCACCCTGATCTACTGCCTGCCGAATGGCGCGCGGATATCGACGCCGCGCAGGATGAGGTGGCCTTGGCGCGGATCGTGGCAGATTACGTGGCCGGGATGACCGACCGCTTCGCGATTCAGGAACATGCGCGGCTGATCGGCGAGGGCGTTTAAGGGCGTCTTTGCCATGGTCAGGCGTTTTGCGGCCTGCTGCCGTCTTGGATTTGGCTGTGGAGTTTACCCTATCCACTGCCGACTAGGATGCTGATGAATCGTTGTTCACTGAATGCTCAGGCGGACCGGCGATAGGCGGCGATCCAGATCATCGCCAGCAAAGCCGACAGAATCACGTTCCACCCGGCCATGGAGATGCCGAACATCTGCCAAGCGATGGCATCGCAGCGCACCACCGCACCTACGGCGACATCGGGGTTCAGCAGATCGGCAGTGGACAGGCCGCTGATCGACCCGGCGGTGCAGGAGGCAAGGCCTTCCCACCATTTCTGCTCGACCCCCACATGAAAGACGCCGATCCCGGCGCTGGTCAGTGCCGCGAGCGACCCTATCAGCGGCAGAATGCGGCCAATGGTGCCGCGCGACAGAAGCAGGGCGAGCGCGCCGATCCCCACTGCCGCCACATGGGGCCAGCGTTGCCAGATGCACAATTGGCAGGGCGCTAGCCCCCCAAGGTATTGAAAGATGACCGCGGCAAGTAAAAGCGACGCCGAGCCGCCTGCTGCAAGAAGGATGGCAAAGCTGCGCCGGTCGGTCATCATTGGTATTCTCCTGCATCTTGCGCGCAGAATGACCATCGCTTTGGGGAAGGCAAGCGGCCTCTACGGGATCGTGAAGCCGGGCAGGGCGGTCCGTGACAGACGGTGGTTTGGCCAGTTTGCGCTTTTGCCACGGCCGGATCGGATGTTAAGCAATGCAAAGACAGAAGCGGGGGCGATCATGGAATGGCGCGGACGGCGGGGCAGCCGGAACATCGAGGATCGCCGCACAGCGGGCGGTGGCGGCGGTGGTGGCGGACGCGGGGCCGGGATCGGTGGTGCGGGCGTGATCGTCGTCCTGCTGCTGGGATGGTTCCTGGGGGTGGATGTGACTTCGCTTTTGCAGGGCGATCCGGGCGCGGGCAGCGATGCCCCCACCGAACTGACCGCCGAGGATCAGGCGATGGGCGAATTCGTTTCCGTCACGCTGGCCGATACCGAGGAAATCTGGGCCGCCCTGTTCCGCGAACAGGTGGGGCGCAATTATCGCCCTGCCACGCTGGTGCTGTTCAAAGGCTATACCCAATCTGGCTGCGGTGGCGCGTCTGAGGCGACGGGGCCGTTCTACTGCCCCACCGATCGCAAGGTCTATCTGGATACGGGGTTCTTCACCGTGCTGGATCGGCAAATGGGGGCGGGGGGCGATTTCGCTGCCGCCTATGTCGTGGCACATGAAATCGGCCATCACGTGCAGAACGAGTTGGGCGTGTTGGAGCAAACCACCCGGATGCGCCAGCAGGTCAGTCAGGTGGAGGGCAATGAAATCTCGGTCCGGGTGGAGTTGATGGCCGATTGTCTTGCCGGCATCTGGGCGCGCGAGGCGGATGCGCGGTTCGGGTCGATCGAGCGTGGGGATATAGAAGAGGCGATGAATGCCGCCGCCCAGATTGGTGACGATACATTGCAGCGCGAGGCCGGGCGTAGGCCGGTTCCCGACAGCTTTACCCATGGCACGAGCGAGCAGCGGATGCGCTGGTTTGAGACCGGGCTGAGTACGGGCGAGATCGAATCCTGCGACACGTTCCGGGCCGAGCAACTCTGATCGCGGCTGCCGTTGACGCGGACGAAGACAGCGGCTAGACCGCGCAAAGGTGGCCCGAGTGGCGGAATGGTAGACGCAGCGGATTCAAAATCCGCCATCGCAAGATATGTCGGTTCGAGTCCGACCTCGGGTACCAGCCATCCTTAAAAGCTACGTCCTTGCTATGGTGTGCCGCCGGCGCGGTTTATCCGGTTGAGCGGGACCTGACGGGGCGAAGATGCGCAGTGCGCAATCGATCTTGCGCGCGGACAAGCACTGCGGAGAGATCCTCGAACACGATGGGTTTGGGCAGATGCGCGTCAAACCCGGCGTGAAGATAGGATCTGATGTCCTCTTGCATGACGTTTGCAGTCACGGCCACCGCCAGCGGCGACGGTCCGTCGCGTTGGGCGTCGATCTCTCTCAGGGCGGCCAGCGTTTCAACGCCGCCAAGACCGGGCATGTTGATATCAATCAGATAGGCGTCAAATTCTGCGCCTTGCGCCAAAGTGATCGCTTCGGCACCACTGTCGGCCATGACGGGCTCAACAGCCAGTTCCGCCAGAAAAGCGTGCAGGACCAGACGGTTGATCTCATCATCATCCGCGCAGAGGATGCGCAACGACCCATGGTTGATAGTCGCAACAGGGGGTAAGGATTCCTTGCCTGTTCCTGCCGGCGGGGGTTCCGCCACCGCCAATGGAAGAAGCAGGTCGATCTTTGTCCCCTGTCCTGGGGCGCTTTGAACGGTGATTGTGCCGCCCATGGCATCGACCAGCATCTTGACGATGCTCATGCCCAGACCTGTGCCGCCAAACTGCCGGGCCGTGCTGGCGGTAGCTTGACGAAAGGGTTCAAACAGGGATCGCAGTTGATCTGCATCCATCCCGATCCCCGTATCGGCGATCGTGAGTTTGACGATGTCGCCCTCGGTCTGCTGGACCGAGACTGTGATTTCGCCCTTGGAAGTGAACTTGATGGCATTGGTTAGGATGTTGTGCAGGACTTGGGTCAGGCGCGTGGGATCACCCGTTCGCCAACCGGAGGGCCCAAGTGCCGCGTCATACCTGAAGCTCACCCCCTTGTCGGCTGCAAGGGTCTGATATTGTTGAACCGTCCGACCGACTGCATCGGGCAGGTCGAAGGTGATGATTTCAAGCTGGACGGCGCCCGTATCCAGTTTGGCAAAATCGAGAACATCATCGACCACGGTTTTCAGCAGTGCCGCTGAGGATTGCAGATCGCGCAGCGTCTTTGCACCGGCCGGCCCCTGAACATGCACCGACAGCATCCGTGTCAGGCCAAGGATGCCGTTCAGCGGCGTTCTAAGTTCGTGATTGATCTGCGAAAAGAATCGCGTGCGTTGACGCATGGCGTCTTCGGCCTGTTCGCGGGCAAGGCGCAGATCATCGGCGAGCGCGGTTTCGCGGATGATGATCAACACAAACCCAAGATAGAGCGAGGCCACGCCCAGGACAAAGGCAATGCCGGATGAGGCCATGACGAACCAATCCGAAGGATCCGTTGCAGTGAGCAATGCGAGCCTGACCAGATAGGCAGTGGCGATCATGTAAAAGGGGGCAGCAATCAGCAGCCTGATCCGGGGAGAGGTGACGCTTGCCACCTTCCAAAGACTGCCACCTGCGAGAAGGGCCACCGTTCCGTTTACGACTGACGAGCTGACGATGAGCATTGCGGCGTCCTGAAAGACCACCGACAGGACCCCCTGAGCAAGGCACAGACAGGTGGCCGTCAATAGCGCGGGGCGTAGGCTGCGCTGTGGGCGCAGCGCCTCATGCACCGACAGATAGGCGAGGACGATTCCGAAATGCGCCCCCGCGATCAAAAGCATCGTGCTAATCACAAAAGGGGCGCTCTGGGACAGGAACACGCCCGCTGCCGACACGGTCAGGCTTGCGAGGCTGGCGCCATAAAGGGTGATTGCCAACCGGAACCGCTCGGTCCAGACGTTGCGCAGATAGGCGGCAAGGCAAAGCGACAGGACCAGCAAGGTGCAGGCAACGCCGACGAGGAGCCGGATGTCCACTGATGTCGTCATTGCCGTCCTTTCCCCGTGACTCGCCAAGCCGCTGCCGCCTGGCGTGTGGTGTTGCGTTGTTTGATCAACCTATGCGGATATCGCATGGAAGAGGCGGCAAGTCTTGTGCCATCTGTGCTGTCGCCCGACCCGTCGCGTTGCCGCAACGATGCGATGGCCCCTCGAGCACTGGATACAAGCTAACTTTGGTTCAGGGTCTGCCGCGCCGCGCGCCATGCGACCCAGTCTTCGGGTGTATCGAGGTCTGTTGTTGCATGACGATCGGGCAGGGAAATGAGGCGCAATCGGGCGCGGTGGCGAACCAGGACCGCGCGCGCGCCTTCGTCGCCTTTCAAGGTCATCAGATCATCGCGCAGATCGGGTGGGAAACAGACGGGATGGCCCGGCGTGCCATCCTCCGCCGCGCCGCGCAGAATCGCCTCGGGTTCCTGCGCCCAGGCATCGCGCATTGTGATCAGGTCATCCGCGGTGATCTCTGGCAAATCGGCCAGCAGTAAGATCACCCCGGCTGTCGCGGGCAGGCTGGCCAACCCGGCCGTCAGGCTGGCGGCCATACCCTGAGCGGGGTCCGGCACTGTGATCTGGCGTGCAGGCAGGGCGGCAATGGCCGCCGCCCGCTCTGGCCGGTCAGGCGGCAGGGCGATGGTGACGGGCAGGCCCGTCGCAAGGGCTGCGCGCAGGATGCGCGCGATCTGCGGCTGACCATCGACGCGTTCAAGCAGTTTGTCCCCGCCGCGCATGCGCGACGCGGACCCGGCGGCAAGGATCAGGATATGTGGGTTCATCGCATAACCCTTCCAAGCGCGGGGCGGGGCGTCAAGCGGTGATCTGGCGGAGCGGGCATGCGCCCGCAGGTCTTTTGTCTCGCCTGCGCGCCTGCGCGCTTCGGCTCGGTGCTGGGGGCGCTTCGCCCCCCAGACCCCCCGAGAGTATTTTTGCCAAGATGAAGACGGACGGGCAGGGCGATTGCCCGATCCGTTCTTTCATCCGTGCCGCAGGCGGGTTTTACCCCCGCATTCTGGTTCCATCAGCATCCCAGAGGGGCGTCAGATGGACGGTGGCTTTCCGGCGTTCGCCCAGGATTTCAATCTCACAGGCGAGTCCATCGGTGACCTTGTCTGCCGGCAGAAAGCCCATGGCGACGGATTTGCCCGTCCAGTGGCTGTAGCCGCCGCTGGTGCAATAGCCCACCACGGCACCGTCCAGCCAGATCGGCTCCCATGCCACGACATCGGCGTCGTTTGCATCGACGATGAAGTTCACAAGGCGGCGCTTTGGTCCGGCGGCCTTTTCCGCCGTGGCGGCGGCCTTGCCGATCCAGTCGGCATCCTTGTTCCAGCGAATGAAGCGGTCCAGCCCGGTTTCCATCGGCGTGTAGTCGGGGCTGAATTCCCGGCCCCAAGAGCCGAACCATTTGTCCAGACGCAGGGACATCATCGCGCGCATGCCGAAGGGGCGCAGGCCCAGATCCTTGCCCGCCTCGGTCAGCACATCCCAGAGGTGGCGGACGGACATGTGATCGGTGAAGATTTCATATCCCAGATCGGCGGTATAGCTGACGCGCTGGACGATGCAGTTGGCCATGCCCACGGTCATGCGTTTGACATCCATGAAGCGGAACGCCTCGGCCGACACATCGCTGCGTGTGACGCGGGAGAGCAGTTCACGCGCCTTGGGGCCTGCAATCTGGAACCCGGAACGGGCGTCAGAGATGTTTTCCACCCGCACGCCATCCATCATGTTCTGGTCGAACCAGCGGGAATGCCAGCCCTGCGCGCCATAACTGGCGGTCAGTTGGAATTCGGTTTCCGACAGGCAGGAGACGGTGAAATCGCCAAAGATCTTGCCGGAATGGGCCAGCATCGGCGTCAGCGACAGGCGGCCCGGTTTCGGGATGGTGCCGGCCATGATCCGGTCCAGCCATTCGCGCGCATTGGGGCCGGTGACGCGGTATTTGCCGAAATTCTGCACCTCGTTGATGCCGACGCCTTCGCGGACGGCCAGCACTTCCTGACGCGTTGCCTCCCATGCGTTGGAGCGTTTGAAGGACGGCTCTTCATAGCGCGGTTCACCCGGCAGGGCGTGGTAGTTCACCACCTCCAGCCCGTATTGTTGGCCCCAGACGGCGTTCATGCCATCGAACACCTCATACATCGGTGTGGTGCGGAAGGGGCGCGCGGCGGGGCGTTCCTCATTCGGGTAGGAGACTGAGAAGCGCATCTGGTAGTTTTCGATGACCTTCGGCACGGTGTAGCCGGGGCTGGTCCAGCCGCCGAAACGGGCCACGTCAAAGCCGCGCGGGTCGCGTTCCACCTCGCCGTGGATCATCCATTGGGCAAGGGCAAGGCCCATGCCGCCACCTTGGCTGAAGCCCGCCATGACGGCGCAGGCGGACCAGTAGTTCCGCAGGCCGGGAACGGGGCCGATCAGCGGGTTGCCATCGGGGGCAAAGGTGAAAGGGCCGTGGATCACGCGCTTGACGCCCGACCGTTCCAGCACGGGGAAGCGGCGATAGGCGAAGTTGACGGAGTCCTCGATCTTGTCGAATTGTTCGTTCAGCAGCTCATGGCCGAAATCCCACGGGGTGCCGTCCACGCTCCACGGTTCGCAGGGCTTTTCGTAGAAGCCGATGCAGAGACCGCGGCCTTCCTGACGCAGATAGCTTTCGCCGCCGGGGTCCATGACATGCGGGAATTCACGGCCTGATTTCAGGATATCCATGATTTCGGGGATATCGTCGGTGACCAGATACTGGTGCGCCATCGGCAGCAGAGGCAGGTAGACCCCCGCCATCGCCCCGATCTCGCGCGCCCAGAGGCCGCCTGCGTTCACCAGATGCTCGGCGATGATGGTGCCCTTTTCGGTGACCACTTCCCACGATCCATCCGGGCGCGGATTGGTTTCCAGCACGCGGTTGTGCAGCACGATCTCGGCCCCGCCCATGCGGGCGGCCTTGGCATAGGCGTGGGTGGTGCCGCTTGGGTCAAGGTGGCCATCCAGCGGATCGTAAAGCGCGCCGATGATGCCTTCGAGGTTCACCATCCCGTCGGTGAGCTTGTGAATTTCCTCAGGCCCCAGAATTTCCGTATCCAGCCCCATGTAGCGGTGCTTGGCGCGTTCGGCCTTCAATTGTTCGAAGCGCGCCTCGTTGTCGGCGAGCGTGATGCCGCCCACATGGTGCAGGCCGCAGGACATGCCGGTGATCGCTTCAAGCTCCTTGTAGAGCCGGATCGTGTAACCCTGCAGCGCGGCCATGTTGGTATCGCCGTTCAGGGTGTGAAATCCCCCCGCCGCGTGCCAGGTGGAGCCGGAGGTCAGTTCCGACCGTTCCACCAGCATCACATCGGACCAGCCCAGTTTGGTGAGGTGGTAAAGAACCGAGCAGCCGACGACACCGCCGCCGATCACGAGCACTCGGGTATGGGTTTTCATGGGGGACTCCCTGCGTTGGATTGCTGGCAGATTGGCCGCAAGCCGGGCCGGGCGGCATGTTGGTTAGCGACACGAATATGTCGCATGTGAAAATCAGGGGCCGCAAAGCGAAGGGGCGCCCGGTGGGGCGCCCCATGCCGTGCCATCAGGCGGCGCGTCACTTTTCGGGGATCAACCCGCGCGGGCTGAACCGCAGCACCAGAAGCAGGATCACCCCCAGCGTCAGCAGGCGCATATGCTGGGCGCTGTCGACGAGATGGGTTTTCAGCGGCCCTTCCGCGAGGCCCGACACGATGCCCCCCATGACCAGCGGGCCAAGGCTTTCCACGATCAGCCAGAGCCAGCCGATCAGCAGCCCGCCCAGCACCGCGCCCCAGTTGTTGCCCGATCCGCCCACGATCACCATCACCCAGATCAGGAAGGTGAACCGCAGCGGGTTGTATTCGCCCGGCAGCAACTGGCCCGCCATCGAGGTATACATCGCCCCGGCAATCCCCACGACGGCAGAGCCGAGGACGAAAACCTGCAGATGGCGGCGCTTCACATCCTTGCCCATCGCGGCCGAGGACACCTCATTGTCGCGGATGGCGCGCATCATGCGGCCCCAGGGGCTGTTCAGCGCGCGCTCAGAGAGCCATATGATCGCCAGCAGCACGGTTGAGAACAGCGCGATATAAAGCAGCTTCACCACGATGGAAGAGGCTGTCATCGGCTCGAACCCCCAGCGGGTGGCCCATTCGATGAAGGGCACCGATTGCTGCAATTCCACCTCATATGGCACGGGCCATGGGCGGGGCAGGTCGATGATGTTCTTGACGCCGCGGGCAAGCCAATCCTCGTTCTTCAGGACTGCGATGATGATTTCGGCGATGCCCAGCGTGGCGATGGCAAGGTAATCGGACCGCAGACCCAGCGAGATTTTCCCGATGGCCCAGGCGGCGGCAGCAGCCAGCAGGCCGCCCACGGGCCAGGACACCAGCGCAGGTAAACCCAAACCGCCGATATTGCCTGCTGTGGCGGGGTTGAACGCCTCGACCGCAGCAACCGCTGGGTCGAACACCATGCGGAACAGGAAGAAACCTGCCACGCAGATGGCCAGCGTCACCAGCATCCGCATCCGCCCTGGCTTCATCCGGTTCCAGGCGAAGATGGCGGCGGCGATGGAGGCCGCGCCGAGGAACAGCCCGCCCAGAATGCCGGTGCCGCCTGCGGCCCAGCCTTCGGCAACGGGCCGGGCGGAGACCAGTACAACGGCCAGCCCCCCCAGCGCGGTGAATCCCATGATCCCGGTGTTGAACAGGCCCGCATAGCCCCACTGGATATTCACCCCCAACGCCATGATGGCGGACAGAAGCGAGATGCTCAGGATCGACAGCGACAGGTTCCAGCTTTGGAACATTCCAGTCAGGATGAACAGAACCGCGACCGTTCCGAAAAGCGCAAGGTTGCGGGTCATACCGATTTCCCCTTGAACAGGCCGGTGGGCATGAAGATCAGCACAAGGATCAGGATCGCAAAGCTGACGGCGAACTTGTAATCCGTCGACATCAGTTGCAGCAGCCCATCAGGGGCCATGCTTTCGGGCACCAGATAGGTGACCACCTTCTTCCAGGCATAGGTGACCATCACCTCGGAAAAGGCGATGACGAAGCCGCCCGCGATGGCGCCCAGCGGGCTGCCAAGGCCGCCCACGATGGCGGCGGCAAAGATGGGCAGCAGAAGCTGGAAATAGACAAAGGGCTTGAAGCTCTTGTCCAATCCGTAAAGCACCCCCGCGATGGTAGCCAAGGCGGCTGCGATGATCCAGGTCACGGCGACCACGCGGTCGGGATTGATGCCCGACAGCAGCGCCAGATCCTCGTTGTCGGAAAAGGCGCGCATGGATTTGCCGGTGCGGGTCTTTTGCAGGAACCAGAACAACAGCCCCATCACCACCAGCGCGGTCACGACGGTGACAGCCTGCGTCGTCTTGATCGCCAGCCCTTCGGCCAGCCCGGTGGCCGTCTTGAAATCGCCGGCGGAAATGACAAAGCGTTCACCATCGGTGAAATTCTGGTCATCCACCCCGATGATCAGGCGCACGATCCCGTTCATCACGAACATCACGCCCAGCGACACCATCACCAGGATCACCGGCGCGGCCTTCTGCTTGCGGTAAAAGCGATAGATCACGCGGTCCGTGCCCAGCACGAACAGCGCCGTCACGGCAATGCCCACGGGCAGGGCCAGCAGGGCGGTGGGCAGCACGCCAAAGCCAATGCCCATGGATTGCAGCCACCATGTCATCAGGATCGTAGCCATGGTGCCGAAGGCCATCGTGTCGCCATGGGCGAAATTGGAAAAGCGCAGGATGCCGTAGATCAGTGTCACCCCCAGCGCCCCCAGCGCCAGTTGCGCGCCATAGGCCAGGCCCGGCACGAAGACGAAGTTCAGGAAAACGATCAGGGCGTTCAGGATATCCATGCCTCAACCCCCCAGGAAGGAACGGCGGACTTCCGGGTCAGCCAGCAGTGCGGCCCCGGTGTCGGTGAAACGGTTGGCACCTTGAACCAGCACATAGCCCTTGTCGGCAATCTCCAGCGCCTGCCGCGCGTTCTGTTCCACCATCAGGATGGAAATGCCGGTGCGCGCCACTTCGATGATGCGGTCGAACAGTTCGTCCATCACGATGGGGCTGACCCCTGCGGTGGGTTCATCCAGCATCAGAACCTTTGGCTTTGTCATCAGCGCGCGGCCCACGGCGACCTGCTGGCGCTGTCCGCCCGACAGTTCCCCCGCAGGCTGCAACCGCTTCTGCTTCAGGATTGGGAACAGGTCATAGACCTGCGCCAGCGTGTCGCGAAAATCATCGGTGCGGATGAAGGCCCCCATTTCAAGGTTCTCTTCCACGGTCATCGAGGTGAATATGTTGTGGGTCTGCGGCACGAAACCCATCCCCTTACCCACCCGCGCCTGCGGCGAGAGCGCGGTGATGTCCTCACCTGCCAGCTTCACATGGCCCGAGCGCAGTTTCAGCATCCCGAAAACGGCCTTCATGGCGGTGGATTTGCCCGCGCCATTGGGGCCGACGATCACGGCGATCTGGCCTTTTTCCACCGCGATGGTGCAGGCGTGCAGAATATCCGCGCCGCCATAGCCGCCGGTCATGGCCTCGCCGATCAGAAAGGGCTCAGCCATGGGCGATGCCTCCGGCTGCAACGAATTTTCTGCGAAAATTCAGCAGCCTGCGGGCGGAAGAGGCCTGAATTTTCGCAGAAAATTCGTTGGCCTCGGATGCGCGGTCTGTCTTGGGGGCGTCACGCATGGGCCGCCTCCTCCTTCACCTTGTTCTTCAGGCCGGTGCCGAGATAGGCTTCGATCACCCGCTCGTCATTCTTGACCTCGTCCACCGTGCCTTGCGCCAGCACCTTGCCTTCGGCCATGCAGATGACCGGGTTGCACAGGCGGCCGATGAAATCCATGTCATGCTCGATCACGCAGAAAGTGTAGCCGCGTTCCTTGTTCAGCCGAACGATGGCATCGCCGATGGTGTTCAGAAGCGTGCGGTTCACACCCGCGCCCACCTCATCAAGGAACACAACCTTGGCATCGACCATCATGGTCCGGCCCAGTTCGAGAAGTTTCTTCTGTCCGCCCGAAATCTGGCTGGCCTTCTGTTCGGCCAGGTGGCTGATGGTCAGGAAATCCAGCACATCCAGCGCCTTCTTACGGATCGCCGTTTCTTCCGCCGCCACAGCGCGGCGGTTGAACCAGGCGTTCATCAGGGTTTCGCCCTTCTGCCGCGCGGGAACCATCATCAGGTTCTCCAGACAGGTCATCGACCCGAATTCATGCGCGATCTGAAAGGTCCGCAGCAGCCCCTCGTGAAACAGCTCATGCGGCGGCAGGCCGGTGATGTCTTCGCCATCCATCAGCACCCGGCCCGATGTGGGCGGCAGGCGGCCTGCGATGACATTGAAAAGGGTGGTTTTGCCCGCGCCATTTGGGCCAATCAGCCCGGTGATGGAGCCGGTCTTTATCTCCAGCGAGGCCCCGTCAACGGCCCTAAAGCCGCCGAAATGCCTGTGCAGGTCTTCGACAACGATCATCTGTGTTCCCCTGGATCCCGTCATTTCCGTTCACCCTTGAATGGGTGGCGTCGCGGGACGTTTGCTTATGGCAACGGCCCGGGCTGATGCCCGGGCCGTGCCTTCAGGTCAAGCAGAAAGGCGGATCAACGGAACCCGACCGTGGTGATTGCACCGTCGGTGATCGAGTATTCGCGGTAGTTGCCGGCGGATTCGCCTGCGCCCACCAGTTCCACTGCCGTTGCGCCGATATAATCGATATCGGTGCCGGCTGCGATCAGCTCCAGCGCCTTGCCCAGTTCGCCCGGCAGGATCGGCTCGCCCGGTGCGTTGGCCAGATCCATCACCTTGGTGGTCCAATCTTTGGAGGCGGTCGAATTGGCCGCTGCCATCGACATCAGGATCAGCGCGGCCGCATCATAGGATTCCGGCGAGAAGGCCGAGGTGCCGTCAAAGCCCGCTGCCGTTGCCATTTCCTGATACTTGGTCGCACCTTCGGAGTCGGTGCCCGGCACCGCGCCGAAGGAGCCGTTCAGCGGCTCGCCGATCGCTTCGATCAGCGCGTCGCCATACATCCCGTCCACAAGGTAGAAGGTCGAGAAGGCGCCCGAGTCGAGCGACGCTTGGATCACGCCTTTGCCGCCCTGATCGACATAGCCTGCAACCACCAGCATTTCGCCACCGGCCGAGGCCAGCGAGGCGACTTCTGCGGAATAGTCGGCCTTGCCGTCTTCATGCGGGGCCGAGATTGTGACCGCGCCACCCTTGGCCGCGAAGGCCGCGCCGAAGCTGTCGGCCAGACCCTTGCCATAGTCGTTGTTGGTATAGGTCAGCGCGACCGACTTGATGCCTTTTTCCGTCAGGATGTCGGCCATGATTTCGCCCTGGCGCGCATCCGACGGCGCGGTGCGGAAGAACAGGCCGTCATCTTCGGCGGTCGACAGTGCAGGCGAGGTGGCCGAAGGCGAGATCATCCCGATCCCGTTCGGACGCGCCACGTTCTGCAGCACAGCGCCGGTCACACCCGAGCAGTCGCCGCCGACGATGGCGGTCACGCCATCAGCGGTGACCAGACGTTCTGCCGCCGCAGTCGCGGCAGCGGCGTCGATGCAGGTCGAGTCACCGCGGACCGCCGAGACGGCGCCCAACGTGAACTTGCCGGAATCGTTGATTTCCTTGATCGCCAGATCGGCGCCGGCACCCATGGCCGGGGTGATGGATTCGAGCGGGCCGGTAAAGCCCAGCAGAACCCCCAGTTTCACGTCTTGAGCCGAGGCGGCACCGGCCATGAGGGCGGTTGCGGCCGAAGCCAGCAGCAGTTTTTTCATCGTAAGCTCCCGAGTTGGATCGTTGTCCTGCCCGCGAACCTAGTGCGCTTGTGATCAAAAGGGAAGCACTCCGATGCAAAGCGCGGCACGCGCCATCCGTTGACGTTTGGTCAGAAAGCCGTGAGCCGGGTTTCATCCGGCGCGGCAGTGACTACCTGTTTGTCAAAAGAGGATTGTTCCAATGCATCAGCACCTTGCCACGCCGTCTTCGCCCTATGCCCGATCAACCAAACTTCACTCGGGGACGCGCCCGCGACCGATGGGTTTCGGGGTGGCACTGGGTCTTGGTTTGGTGCTGGGCGTCTTGGGCGGTACAGGTGCATTCGCTGCGACGCTGGACAGTTCTGCCGGGCCGCTTGAGGTGACGCCGGTGGTGACCGGGCTTGATGAGCCTTGGGCGCTGGCATTTCTTCCGGATGGCCATGTGTTGGTCACGGAACGGGCGGGGCGGCTGCTGCTTGTGGCTGATGGCGAGGCGCAGCCCATCACCGGCGGACCCGAGGTGTTTGACAATGGTCAGGGGGGGCTTCTTGACGTGATGGTCCCGCGTGACTTTGCACAGTCGCGCGAGGTCTGGCTCAGCTTTTCAGCCCCGGTTGATGGCGGCGGGGCAACCGCCGTGGGCAAGGGGCGGCTGTCAGAGGATGGCCGCACGCTGGAAGGTTTTACCACGCTTTATCAGGGCGATGGCATGCGGGGCGGGCGGCATTTCGGATCGCGTCTCGTCGAGGCCAATGATGGCACCGTGTTCCTGACCACCGGGGATCGTGGCACCGGCCCCGACGGGCTTGAGGCACAGGATCCGATGCGCGTTGAGGGCAAGGTCATCCACCTGAACCGCGATGGAAGCCCTGCCACCACGTTGCCCGGCCACCGGCCCGGCGTCTATTCCTTGGGCCATCGTAATGCACAGGGGGCGACGTTGGATGCCGACGGCAACCTGTGGCTGGTGGAACATGGCGCACAGGGTGGGGATGAACTGAACCGGGTGGAGTCAGGCCGCAACTATGGTTGGCCGGTAATTTCCTATGGGGAAAACTACGGTGGTGGCCGTATCGGCGATGGGACCGCGCGTGAAGGGATGGAGCAGCCGCTGCATTATTGGGATCCGTCCATCGCACCATCCGGGCTGATGATCTATCAAGGTGAGCTATTCCCCGATTGGCAGGGGGATGTGTTCACCGGATCGCTGAACACCAACTTCATCAGTCGGCTTGAGCCGGGGGCAGATTACGCGGAAGAGCGGATCGAAGGTGATCAGACCGGGCGCGTCCGCGATATTGTCGAGGCGCCGGATGGATCGATCTGGTTCCTGTCGGTGCTGGATGGCGCGGCGTATCGGCTGACACCGGGCGGTTGATCTGTCAGGCAAGCAGCGCTTGGGCGGCGGCCAATCCCGACATCCACGCCCCATGCACCGTTGAGGGGTGATCGGTGGACGTGGCTTCGCCCGCCATGGCCAATTGCCCATCCCAATCCAGCCCTGCCAAGGCCGCGCGGGTGGCGACGCCGGTGCCGACAGCGTGATAGGAGTACGCCCCGCGCGCCAAAGGGTCGGCACGCCAGCGGCTGACCTTCGCGGCAACAGGCGCGGGAAAGCGGCTGCCGAACATGCCCTGCAGCGCGGAATGCGCAGATGCGAGCGTTGCAGCATCATCCAGCGCCTCAATCTCATCCGCGCGGGGGCCTGCGTTGAATGCCAGAAGCAGCGGGGCGTCCCCGCCGGGGTTCACCCATTCCGGCCAAAGGTCATCAGGCGGGCCAAGGTTCAGGATCCAGTCCGCGGCAGGCACGGGGGGCGGGGCGTCAAACCGCAGCCAGCACTTGTTCAAAAGCCCCATGCCAAGACCGGCAATCGCCTCTTGCCGCGCGGGGGACAGGGGCGGGTCAAAAGTGACATCGCCCGCCTGCAACACGCCAAGTGGCAGGGTGCAGATCGCGGCATCTACCTCTGCCACCTGCCCATCTTCAAAGGTCAGCCGCACGCCCTTTGCCATGGATTGCACCGCGCGCACCGTTGCGCCCAGACGAATGTCCAAACCTTGGGCTGCATACTGCGCCAACTGATCATAGCCTTGCGGAAACAGCGCATCACCGCCACGGAAAGCATCATCCTCGTCATAGTGCCGCGCCGACAATGCGCTCCAATCGGCGCCGTATTCATGCTCCACCATGCGATGCACTGCTGACCGCAGCGCAGTTCGCCGCTTGTCCGACAGGTCTGACCAAAGCGGCAAGGCCATCACCGCCGCGCGCAGGTCCATGTCGGCAGGCGCTTTCCACGCACGTTTTTGTGCCTTTTCAAGGATATCCCAAGGTTCCTTCGGATAAGGGTGCTCGCGGCCCGCACCAAAGGCCACGGCGCTATCGTATTCGGTGCGTTGCAGGGTGACGCCGGCCTCTTGCGCCAGGGCGGTTATAGGATTGCGCTTCAGGCCGTGGATCCAGCTTGCGCCCATATCAACCGGCAAGCCCTGCCATGTGCGATCTGTCCAGACGCGCCCGCCGATCCGCTCTCGCGCCTCAAACACCGTGACGGTGACCCCTGCCGCCTGCAGGGCCCGCGCTGCGGCCAGCCCAGCCATGCCCGCGCCAATCACCGCGATCTTTCGGCCCTCTGCCGCCTGTGCCGCCATGCTGAAACGCCCCGCCGCCAAAAGCCCCGTCGTCAGAAGGCCAGTCACCGCGCGCCGCCCGATCATGCCCGCACCCAAAGATCAGATCGACAGGCGCACGCCCGTCCCACCACCCTGCGATCCGCGCTCGCGATAGGGGGTGGTGTTGTAATGCGCACGATAACATTTGGAGAAATGCGAAGGCGAGGCAAAGCCGCAGGCCAAGGCCACGTTGATCACGCTCATATCCGTCTGCATCAGCAGGTTGCGCGCCTTTTGCAGGCGCAATTCCATGTAATAACGCTTGGGCGAGCGGTTCAGATACCGCCGAAACAGCCGCTCAAGCTGCCGGGTGGACATGCCCACCTCTTCGGCCAGATCGGCGGGCGACATCGGATCTTCGATATTGCCTTCCATCATCTGGATGACCTGGCTCAGCTTCGGATGCCGCACGCCGATGCGCGTGGGGATCGACAGGCGCTGCGTGTCCTGATCGGTGCGGATGGTGGAATAGATCAGCTGATCCGCCACGGTATTGGCCAGATCCTCGCCATGGTCGGCGGCGATCACCTTCAGCATCAGGTCGATGGATGAGGTGCCGCCCGCCGTGGACCAGCGGTTGCCGTCCATGACGAAGACCGATTTCGTAAGCTTCACATCCTCGAATTCCTCAAGGAACCCGTCCTGGTTCTCCCAATGGATCGTCGCCCGCTTGCCATCCAGCAGCCCCGCCTTGGCCACCGCATAGGCCCCGGTACACAGACCGCCCATCGTGACGCCACGCCGCGCCTCGCGCCGAAGCCAGTTCAGCACGCCGCGCGTGGTGGCCTTCTGCACATCAATCCCGCCGCAGACCAGAAGCGTATCCTCACGCTCAATCTCCTCCAGACCCATGTCCAGCTTGAAGGAGGCGCCATTGGAACAGGTGGCGCTTTCGCCGCCTTCGCCGGCCAGCTTCCAGGTGTAAAGCGTCTCGCCCGACACGCGGTTCGCGATGCGCAGCGGTTCGATGGCGCTGGCGAAAGACAGCATCGTGAAACGGTCCAGCAACAGAAAGACAAAGCGCCTTGGTTCGGCGCCCTTGGCGATGTGCTGGGCTTTCTTGGGGGCGGTGGGCATTGTGCGACCTGAAATGTCGGTATTCGGCGCAGCCAATCAGGAAACGAATTTCACTGCAAGGGCAATCGGATTGGGAATCAGGCCAGTTTCTTCCTTTGCATATGCCGTGCGATGACCGTATACCGCCCCCGTTACCGCAAACCTTCGGAGAAGACCCATGACCAAGGGCTGGATGAAATCTGACTGGCGCGCAAAGCCGCGTATCCAGATGCCCGACTACCCGGATCAGGCCGCGCTGAACGCCGCCGAGGCGCAGCTTGCCAAATATCCGCCGCTGGTCTTCGCGGGCGAGGCGCGCAAGCTGAAAAAGCAGTTGGCGCTGGCGGCAGAAGGCAAGGCCTTCCTTTTGCAGGGCGGCGATTGCGCCGAAAGCTTTGCCGAATTCAGCGCCGACAACATCCGCGACACGTTCCGCGTGATGCTGCAGATGGCCGTCGTGCTGACCTATGGCGCCAAAGTGCCGGTCATCAAGGTGGGCCGCATGGCAGGGCAATTCGCCAAGCCGCGTTCCGCGCCGACCGAGGTGATCAACGGCGTGGAAATGCCGTCCTACAAGGGCGACATCATCAACGGCTTTGATCCCACGCCCGAGGCCCGCGTCGCTGACCCGCAGCGCATGCTGCAGGCTTATACGCAGGCGGCGGCATCGCTGAACCTGCTCCGCGCCTTCAGCACGGGTGGTTTTGCCGATATTCATCGCGTGCATTCCTGGACGCTGGGCTTTGCCGAACATGACAAGGCCGAACGCTATCGCGAATTGTCCAACCGCATCTCGGATGCGCTGGATTTCATGAATGCAGCCGGGGTGAACGCGGAAACCGCGCATACCCTGTCGGCGGTGGATTTCTATACCAGCCACGAAGCCCTGCTTCTGGAATATGAAGAGGCGCTCTGCCGGATTGATTCCATCACCGGCCAGCCGGTGGCGGGATCGGGTCACATGATCTGGATCGGTGACCGCACGCGGCAGCCGGACGGGGCGCATGTGGAATTCGCGCGCGGCGTACTGAACCCGATCGGGCTGAAATGCGGGCCGTCCACCACGGCCGAGGACCTCAAGGTCCTGATGGCCAAGCTGAACCCGACCAATGAACCCGGCCGCCTGACGCTGATTGCGCGCTTTGGCGCGGGCAAGGTGGGCGAACATCTGCCGCGCCTGATCAAGACGGTACAGCAAGAAGGCGCGAATGTCGTCTGGTCCTGCGATCCGATGCACGGCAACACGATCAAGTCGTCTACCGGATACAAGACACGTCCGTTTGACTCGGTCCTGCGCGAAGTTCGCGAATTCTTCGCCATCCACAAAGCCGAAGGCACCATCCCCGGCGGCGTGCATTTCGAGATGACGGGCAAGGATGTGACCGAATGCACCGGCGGCCTGCGCGCCGTGACGGATGAGGATCTGTCCGACCGCTATCACACCGCCTGCGACCCGCGCCTGAATGCCAGCCAATCGCTGGAACTGGCCTTCCTCGTGGCCGAGGAACTGACGGCGCTGCGCGATGCCGGGCGGCGTATCGCGCTCTGATCTGCGCGCGTTTTTGGAAATGGGAAAGGGGCGGTCCTTGTGACCGCCCCTTTCGCATCAGCCCCCCGACCAGACCAGAACGGGGCCAGATGCGGCCCCCGTATCGCGATCCGGTGGCCGTTCCGGCGGCGGCTGAGACGCTGGCCCCACGGATAAAGGTACCCCCAATAGCCGCTCAATCCGGAACCGCCGCGGTGGCAGGATCGCGGGCCCGTGCAGATCAAGGCAGCCGATCAAGGTGGTTCCTTCCGCCCCGACACCTGCCAGCGGCAGCAGCGTCATGCGTGCGGTCAATGGCGGGCGTGTCAAACCCCGTTCCGAATGCAGTTCCATATCCAGCGTGCGGTCACCCGAAAAGGCCAAGTCCAGCGCGGCCAGCAGCCGATCTCGCATCCCGATCTCGAACAGCGCCGAAAGGGGGCGCCCTGTCAGATCTTGCCCGTGCACGGCGTTCACCGCCATCCCGGCATAGCGCAGGATAACCGCACCATCGGCGCGGCGTTCCGCCATCAGCGCCAGATCAAGCATTCCGGCAATGACACGCGGGTTGATCTTGTCACGCCGGGGCAGGGCGGTGCCGTGACGCAGGGTTTGCCAATGGCGGCGCAACAGGGCCGAAGGGGCAGCCTGCGCCGCGCCTCCTTCCCATCCTTGCCGACCTGTCCGCCCGTCTGCCATGCCTGCCACGCCTTCTCTGTGTGCCACGCGGTTCTGCGCGGCCTGTTGTCGGGGTTGCGCCCCTCTGTTAGGCCCAATAACGGACGCATCCTCCGCTTGCTTAGCCCTGTTTGCCCAATCTAAGGCCAAGCCGTGCCAACCGCTGCGGAAAGATGAACAAAGGGTTAATGGCGCTGGGGCGCAGGCAGGAGAATGCGATGACCGTTTCAATGACCGGTTTCGCCGCCCGCAAGGGGCAGGGCGCGGGCCATGGCTGGGCTTGGGATCTGCGATCGGTCAACGGTAAGGGGCTGGACCTGCGCCTGCGCGTGCCGGACTGGATTGATGGGCTTGAGGCCGCATTGCGTACCGAGTTGGGCCGGGCGCTGGGGCGGGGGAATGTGTCCCTGTCACTGAAAGTGGCGCGGGATGGCGCGGCCGAGGGCGAGGCCGCGCTGAGCGTGAACCCCACCGTTCTGGGTGCTGTCCTGCGCGCTTTGGGCGAAGTGGAAAATGCTGCCATGGGCGCGGGCGTCACGCTGGCGCAGGCGACTGCCGCAGATGTGCTGGCCGTGCGCGGGGTGTTGGACAGCTCTAGCGCGGATGAAGATACCGCCCCCCTGCGCGCCGCCATTCTGGCCGACCTGCCCGCGCTGCTGGCTGATTTCAACGCCATGCGCGCCGCAGAAGGCGCGGCGCTGCAAGGCGTGATCGCAGCGCAGCTTGACCGGATCGACGCGCTGACCCGTGCCGCCACCGTGGAATCCGAAGCCCGCCGCGACGCCACCGCTACCGCCCTGCGCGACGCGCTGGCCAAGGTGATCGCCAATGCCGACGGCGTGGATGAGGCGCGGCTGACGCAGGAACTGGCGCTGATCGCCGTCAAGAACGACGTCACCGAAGAGCTTGACCGCCTGACCGCCCATGTCGCCGCCGCCCGCGACCTGCTGGCCGAACCCGGCCCGGTGGGGCGCAAGTTCGATTTCCTGATGCAGGAATTCATGCGCGAGGCGAATACCCTGTGCTCCAAGGCACAGGCGCTGGCGCTCACCCGCATCGGGCTTGACCTGAAAACGGTCATCGATCAGATGCGCGAACAGGTTCAGAACGTGGAATGACCATGGCCAGCCGCAAGGGGCTTCTCCTCATCCTCTCCTCCCCCTCGGGCGCGGGCAAATCAACGCTCACGCGGATGCTGATGGGCTGGGACGCGACGATGCGCTTTTCCGTATCCGCCACCACCCGCGCGCCAAGGCCGGGTGAACAGGACGGGCGCGAATACTATTTCCGCTCGCGCCCGGAATTCGAGGCGATGGTGGCCGATGGCCAGATGCTGGAACATGCCGAGGTGTTCGGAAACCTCTACGGCACCCCGCGCGGCCCGGTTGAGGATGCGATGCGCGAAGGCCGCGATACGGTGTTCGATATCGATTGGCAGGGCGGCCAGCAGATCCGCAACTCGGCACTGGGGCGGGATGTCGTGTCGATCTTTGTCCTGCCGCCGTCGATTGCCGAACTGGACCGCCGCCTGAACGACCGCGGGCAGGACAGCGCCGAGGTGATCGCCGGGCGCATGGCGAAAAGCCGTGACGAGATCAGCCATTGGGCGGAATATGATTATGTGCTGATCAATGATGATCTGAACGCCACCTTCGCCCAGTTGCAGACCATCCTGCAAACCGAACGCATGCGCCGCGACCGCCAGCCGGGGCTGGCCGATTTCGTGCGCCAACTGAACCGGGAGTTCGACGCCAGATGATCTATGCGCTGGACGGGATCACGCCTGACATCCACCCCGATGCCTGGGTCGCGCCGGATGCGAATATCATCGGCAAGGTGGTGCTGGAGGCGGGGGCCTCGGTCTGGTTCGGGGCCACGCTGCGTGGCGATAATGAGGAGATCCGGGTAGGGCAGGGGTCCAACGTGCAGGAAAACTGCGTGCTGCACACCGATATGGGATCGCCGCTGGTGATCGGGGCGGATTGCACCATCGGCCACAAGGCCATGCTGCATGGTTGCATCATCGGGGATGGCACGCTGATCGGGATGGGGGCCACGATCCTGAACGGGGCGAAGATCGGCAAAGGATGCCTGATCGGGGCCTGCGCACTGATCACGGAAGACAAAGACATTCCCGACGGATCGCTGGTCATGGGCAGCCCCGGCAAGGTGGTGCGGATGCTGGACGATGCGGCGCGTGCGCGGCTGCTTGCCTCGGCCGCCGGATACCGCGCCAATGCGCGGCGGTTCCGTGCGGGTCTGACGCCTTTGGCAGCAAATTCCTTGTGAAGGAATTTGCCAAAAGCCTTTTGAAGGCTTTTGCGTGCGTTCTAAATCCGATTGGAATATTCGTTCCGCGATGCTAGCCTTGCCCCACCAGCCGGGGACACCCATGACCGACGCCGCACCGACCACGATTGACGAGTTCCGCGCCCGCCTTGCTTCGGTCACCGATGGCCTGCCGAAACGCCTGCGCCAATGCGCCGATTACATCGCCGCCAATACCGACCGGATCGCCGTTTCCACCGTGGCGGAACTGGCCGCCGGGGCCGATGTGCCGCCCTCGGCCCTGATGCGCTTTTGCCAGATCCTGGGCTTTTCCGGCTTTTCCGAAATGCAGAAACTGTTCCGCGAGGCCTATGCGCCGGGATGGCCCGACTACACCACCCGCTTGCGCAACCTGAAAGACAGCGGCGCGGGCAGCCCCTCGGCCCTGCTCGCGGAATTTGTCGAAGCGGGGCGGTTGTCGTTGGAACAACTGGCGAAATCCGCCGATGAAGCCGCGCTTTCACAGGCCGTCGCGCTTCTGGCGCGGGCCGATACGCTGCATGTCGTGGGCCTGCGCCGGGCCTATCCGGTGGCAAGCTACTTGACCTATGTGCTGGAAAAGCTGGCCGTGCCGTCGATCCTGCATGATCACGCAGGCCGGTTGGACCATCGCCACGCGCTGCGGGCCAATGACGCCTTTATCGCCATCACCTTCGCGCCCTATTCCGACGAAACACTGTCGTTGGCGCAGGATGCCCGGTCGCGCGGCCTGCCAGTGGTGGGGATCACGGATCAGCTTACCAGCCCGGTTGCGCGTCTGTCCTCGGTCGTGCTGACGGTGCCAGAGGTGGATTTCGGCGCTTTCCGGTCGCTTTCGGCCACGTTGGCGCTGTCGCTGTCGCTGGCTGTCGCCATCGGAACAGCGCGGGGATGACGGAACTTCGTCAGGCAACGCTAAGAAACCTCTTCCCCCATGCGGCGTTTTGGAATAAAAATTCCAAAACGCTTCAACTGCCGAATCCCTGCGCCCGTAGGGCCAGCGCCCGAAGGAGATTAGGGTGACACGATCTGACAAGACACTTGATGTCATCACCATCGGACGTTCCTCGGTCGATCTTTACGGCGCGCAGGTGGGTGGGCGGCTGGAAGACATGGGGTCGTTCCAGAAATACATCGGCGGCAGCCCGACCAATATGGCCGCAGGCACGGCACGGCTGGGCCTGAAATCGGCGCTGATCACCCGTGTGGGCGACGAACATATGGGCCGCTTCATCCGCGAGGAACTGGCCCGCGAAGGTGTGGATGTGCGCGGGGTCAAGACCGATCCCGAACGCCTGACCGCACTTGTCCTGCTGGGCATCCGCGATGACAAGCAGTTTCCACTGATCTTCTACCGCGAAAACTGCGCCGACATGGCGCTGTGCGAGGAGGACATTGACGAAGCCTTTATCGCGCAGGCCCGGTCGGTGGTGGCGACGGGAACGCATCTGTCCCATCCCCGCACCGAGGCGGCGGTGATCAAGGCGCTGGACCTGGCCCGCAAGCATGGGCTGCAAACCGCGCTGGACATTGATTACCGCCCCAATCTCTGGGGTCTGGCCGGGCATGGTGACGGCGAAAGCCGCTTCATCGAAAGCGCCGCCGTCACGGCCAAGTTGCAGGCAACGCTGCATTATTTCGACCTGATCGTCGGCACCGAAGAGGAGTTTCACATCGCGGGCGGCACCACCGACACCATCGCCGCCCTGCGCGCCGTCCGTGCCGTGTCCAATGCCACGCTGGTCTGCAAACGCGGGCCGATGGGCGCAGCGGCCTTCACGGGCGCCATCCCCGACAGCCTAGATGACGGCGAAACCGGCCCCGGCTTCCCGATCGAAGTGTTCAACGTGCTGGGCGCGGGCGACGGGTTCATGTCCGGCCTGCTCAAGGGCTGGCTGGATGGCGAGCCTTGGCCTGTCGCACTCAAATACGCCAATGCCTGCGGGGCCTTCGCCGTTTCGCGCCATGGCTGCACCCCCGCCTATCCAAGCTGGGAGGAGTTGCAATTCTTCCTCAAACGCGGCGTTGTCGAACGCGCCTTGCGTAAGGATGCCGCGCTGGAACAGGTGCATTGGGCGACCAACCGGCATAAGGATTGGTCCACCATGCGGGTCTTTGCCTTCGATCACCGGATGCAGTTGGAAGCGATGGAGGGCGCAACCCCCGCCAAGATCGGCGCGTTTAAGGAATTGTGCCTGAAGGCCGCGCTGCAGGTGGCGGATGGCCAGCCCGGCCATGGCATCCTGTGCGATTCCCGCCTTGGCCGCGACGCGCTTTATGCCGCCGCCGGAACCGGGCTGTGGATCGGGCGGCCTGTGGAATGGCCGGGTTCCCGCCCCCTGACGCTGGAGCCGGAAATCGGCCCCGATTTCGGCGGCCTGTCGGAATGGCCGCTGGAGCATGTGGTCAAGGTGCTGTGCTTCTATCACCCCGATGATGACGCGGACACCAAGGCGAAACAGGAGGAAACGGTGCTGCGCCTGTTCCATGCCTGCCGCCGCAACCGGCTGGAAATGCTGCTGGAAATCATCCCCTCCAAGGTCGGCCCGGTGGATGACATGACGTCGGCCCGTGTCATAAAGCGGTTCTATGACCTTGGCATCTATCCCGATTGGTGGAAGCTGGAACCCTTTGCCACAGAGCCCGCATGGACCCAAGCCTGCACCGCCATCACCACCCGCGATCCGCATGTGCGCGGCATCGTGGTGCTGGGCCTTGATGCGGCCGAGGATCAGCTTGCCGCATCCCTGGCCCTTGCCGCGCGGCATGATCTGGTGAAGGGCTTTGCCGTGGGCCGCACCATCTTTGCCGATGCCGCCCGCGCGTGGCTCGCTGGCACCATGACCGACCACGCCGCCATCGCCCAGATGGCCGAACGCTACGCCCGCCTTTGCGCCATCTGGGACAAGGCCCGCGCCACAGAAGGACATGCCGCATGACCACCATCCGCCTTACCGCCGCGCAGGCCATGATCCGCTGGTTGTCGGTTCAGCAGACCGAGGATGGCAGCCGCTTTATCGAAGGCATCTGGGCCATCTTCGGCCATGGCAATGTGGCCGGGATTGGCGAGGCGCTGCATGGCGCGCGTGACGTGTTCCCCACCTGGCGCGGCCATAACGAACAGACCATAGCCCATGCCGCCATCGCCTATGCCAAGGCCCACAAACGGCGCAAGGCCATGGCGGTGACCACCTCCATCGGCCCCGGCGCGCTGAATGTGGTGACGGCCGCAGCACTTGCCCATGTCAACCGCCTGCCGCTTCTGATCATCCCCGGCGATGTCTTTGCCAATCGCGCGCCTGATCCGGTGCTGCAACAGGTGGAAGATTTCGGCGATGGCACCATCAGCGCCAATGACTGCTTCAAACCCGTCAGCCGCTATTTCGACCGCATCACCCGGCCCGAACAGATTCTGACGGCGCTGCCCCGCGCGCTGCGGGTAATGACAGACCCGGCGGAATGCGGCCCGGTGACGCTTGCCTTCTGTCAGGACGTGCAGGCCGAGGCGTTCGATTACCCCGAAGCCTTCTTCACCCCCAAGGTCTGGCACATCCGCCGCCCCGAGCCGGATGCGGGCGAACTGACTGTGGCCATCGCCGCGCTGAAGGCGGCGAAGGCCCCGGTCATCGTGGCGGGCGGCGGTGTGATCTATTCACAGGCCGAGGCACGCTTGGCCGCCTTTGCCACCGCCCACAACATCCCCGTGGTGGAAACGCAGGGCGGAAAATCGGCGCTGGCCCATGACCATGCGCTGAACTTCGGCCCCGTGGGTGTGACGGGGGCCTCATCGGCCAATACCGTGTGTGAGAATGCCGATCTGGTGATCGGCCTTGGCACCCGGTTTCAGGATTTCACCACCGGGTCCTGGTCGCTGTTCAAAAACCCCGCGCGGCGGATCCTGTCGATCAACGTGCAGCCCTTCGATGCGGCCAAGCACAATGCCCTGTCGCTGGTGGCCGATGCCCGCGTCGCGCTGGATGCGCTGGGGTCGGCGCTGGGAAGCCAGCGCTTTGCCGCGCCGGATGCGGCGCTGAAAGCCGATTGGGCGCAGGCCACGGCGGCGGTGAAGGCCGCGCCCGAGGCCGGGAATGCCCTGCCCACCGACGCGCAGGTGATCGGGGCCGTCCAGCGCAGCGCCGGGCCGCAGACCGTGGTGATGGGGGCCGCAGGCACCATGCCGGGCGAGTTGCACAAGATCTGGGATGCGGCCGCGGGCGGCTATCACATGGAATACGGCTTTTCCTGCATGGGCTATGAAATCGCGGGGGCCATGGGCATCAAGATGGCCCGCCCGCAGGCGGATGTGATCTGCATGTTGGGCGACGGCTCCTACATGATGGCCAATAGCGAGCTTGCCACCGCCGTGATGATGGGCACTCCCTTCACCGTGGTGGTGACCGACAATCGCGGTTACGGCTGCATCAACCGCCTGCAACAGGGCACCGGCGGCGCGCCGTTCAACAACCTTCTTGATGACAGCCACCACGTGAACCCCAGCCATATCGACTTTGCCGCCCATGCGGGCGCCATGGGGGCAAGGGCCGTGAAGGTCGCCAGCATCGCCGCGCTGGAGGCCGCGCTGGCCGAGGCGAAGGGTGCCGCCATCCCCGTGGTGATCGTGATCGACACCGATCCCGCCCCGTCGACCGAAGCCGGAGGCACCTGGTGGGATGTTGCCGTGCCCGAGGTTTCGGTTCGTGCCGAGGTGCGCGCAGCCCGCGCGCGCTATGAAGAAAACACAAAGAAACAGTTGCTTGCAAACTGAAGTTGAGAAATCACATGATCCTTTTCGGAACCAATCCCATCGCCTGGGCCAATGACGACGACCGCAGCATCGGGGCCGACATCCCCACCGCGCGCATTCTGGACGAAGCGGGTCGCCAGATCGGCTTTGACGGCATCGAAAACGGCCATCGCTGGCCGGATGACCCGGAAGAATTGCGCGCAATGCTGGCAGGTTACGGGTTGAAGTTCATTTCCGGCTGGTATTCGACGGAACTTCTGATCCGCTCAGTCGAGGATGAGATTGCGGCTGTCCAGCCGCATCTGGCCAAGCTGAAACACAATGGCTGCAAGGTCTGCATCGTCTGCGAAACCTCCAACGCCATTCACGGGGATGCGGGCCGCGCGGTGAATGACCGCCCGACGCTTTCCGCCAGCGAAATGAAAGCCTTCGGCGCGAAACTTGAAGCTTTCGCCGCCTATCTGGCGGGGCAGGGCGTGACGCTGGTCTATCACCACCACATGGGCACCATCGTCGAAAGCCCTGATGAGATCGACGCGCTGATGGCGGCCACGGGGCCGCATACGCATCTTCTATTCGATGCGGGCCACTGCGCCTTCGGCGGTGGCGATCCGGTGACGGTGCTGACGAAACACATCGCCCGCGTGCGCCATTTCCACGCCAAGAACATCCGCCCTGCGGTGGTGGAGAAGGTCCGAGCCGAGGGCTGGTCCTTCCTGAAAGGTGTGGTCGAAGGCGCCTTCACCGTGCCGGGCGATCAGGACGGTGGAATCGACTTTGCGCCGCTGCTGAACATTCTGGGCAAGGCGGGTTATGACGGCTGGATCGTGATCGAGGCGGAACAGGACCCCAAGGTCCGCAACCCGCTGCTCTATCAAACGCTGGGTCTGGCGACGCTGAAACGGCTGTCGAAAGAAGCCGGTCTCCTCTGACCACGCTGCGGAACCGGGGGTTTCACACCCCCGGACCCCCGTGGAGTATTTTCGCCAAGATGAAGGACAGGACCATGACTGATCTCCTCCGCAAGCCTAAGGGGACCAATGGCAAGGTCCATGACATCACCCCCGAAAGCGCGGGCTGGGGCTATGTGGGCTTTAGCCTCTATCGCCTGACGCCGGGCCAATCGGCGGCTGAGGCGACGGGCGACCGCGAGGCGATCCTTGTGCTGGTCGAAGGCAAGGCCCGCATCACCGCAGGCGGGCAGGCGTTCGGCGAGATGGGCGACCGGATGGATGTGTTCGAAAAGACCCCGCCGCATTGCCTATATGTTCCGAACGGTAGCGACTGGCAGGCGGTGGCCACCACCGATTGCACCCTGGCCATCTGCACCGCGCCCGGCATGGGCAAACACCCGGTGCAGCGGCTGGGACCGGAGGGCATCACGCTGACGCCGCGCGGGCAGGGGGCCAATACGCGGCACATCAACAACATCGCCATGGAAGCGCGCGAGGTGGCCGACAGCCTGCTGGTGACCGAGGTCTTTACCCCCGCGGGCAACTGGTCCAGCTATCCCAGCCACCGCCATGACGAGGATGATTTCCCCCGCATGACCTATCTGGAGGAAACCTATTACATGCGCCTGAACCCCGCACAGGGCTTCGGCATCCAGCGCGTCTATACCGAGGATGGGTCGCTGGATGAAACCATGGCGGTCAAGAACCACGATGTGACGCTGGTGCCGAAAGGGCATCATCCCTGCGGCGCGCCCTATGGGTATGAGATGTATTACCTCAACGTCATGGCAGGCCCGCGCCGCAACTGGCGGTTCCAGAACGACCCCGATCACGACTGGATCTATCGCCGCGACAATCCTACGGCTTGATCACCACGCTCACGCGCAGCCCGCCCGCCTGATTGCGAATTTCCCGCTCTACCATGCGGGGGTTCGGCAATTCAGGGGCCACCACGACCAGCGTCCCGGCAAAATTCAGCGCGCGCAGCTGCGTGGCCACCATCAGCGCATCGTAATCCTCGCCGATCATCGGGCAGATGATCTTGTCCGGCTGCAGTTTCGCCAACAAGGCTGCATCAATCGCCTCGGGTCGGTCCACGGCCACCGCATCGGGGGCGAGCGCCTCAAACCCAAGGACGACAGACACCTTTCCATCCGGCTCTGCCGGTTTCTCTGGCGGCGGTGTGCGGGGCGCACGGCGCCGCACCGCCAAGGCCCGCTGCGCCTTGATCGCGGCGGCTGCCCGTTCCTGTCCACCCGTATGCATCCGACCTCCGTCACAATTCGCGGCGCAGGCATGGCCCCATGGCCAAACCCTTGGCCACTGGCCTCTGCGTCAGGGCGTGGTATGACGACGGAACGGGGCAGGAGAGTGGCATGCATGCGGAAATGATGCGGACAATCGTGGCAGCCATTCCCTTGCCAGTGATCGCCATTGGGCGCGATGAACGCATCGCTGCGGCCAATCCCGCGGCCCTTGCGCTGTTCGGTGCTGGCATCGAAGGGCGGCACCATCTGCTGTCGCTGCGCCAGCCTGCGCTGCAAGAGGCCATCGCCGCCGCCTTGGGCCAAGGCGTGGCGGGCACCGTGCGCCATGTGATCCCCGGCCCGTCGCAGGACATCACCTATCGCGTGACTGTTGCCCCGGCGGGCGAGGGGGTCGCGTTGCTGACCTTTGAAGATGTCACCGAGGCCGAACAGATGGGCCAGATGCGCCGCGATTTCGTGGCCAATGTCAGCCACGAGCTGCGCACGCCGCTGACTGCATTGCTGGGCTTTATCGAAACCCTGCGCGGGGCGGCGCGGGACGATCCCGCTGCGCGCGACCGTTTCCTGGCCATCATGGAACGTGAGGCTGGCCGCATGAACAGGCTGATCGGCGATCTCTTGCAACTCAGCCGCGTGGAAAGCCAGGAACGCATCCGCCCCACGGAACGGGTGGACCTGCAGGCGCTGGTTGCAGGCGCTATCGCCACGTTGCGCCCGCTTTGGGATGGTGCGGGTGTCGCGGTCGAGGTGACTGGCGAACAGGGACCGCTGCCCTTGCCGGGCGACGCGGACCAGATCACGCAGGTGCTGGTCAACCTGATCGAGAACGCGGTCAAATATGGTGGTGCAGGCGGCAAGGTGGGTATCCACATCGCCCGCGAACAACTGCCCCGCGGCCCTGGCCTGCGGTTTGACGTGATCGACCATGGCGAAGGGATTGATGCCGTCCACATCCCCCGCCTGACCGAGCGATTCTACCGCGTCGATGGTCACCGTTCGCGCGAACAGGGTGGCACCGGGCTGGGGTTGGCCATCGTGAAACACATTGTGCAACGCCATCGCGGCCGGATACGGATTGAAAGCGAACGCGGAAAAGGCAGCGTTTTCAGTGTGATCCTGCCCGAAACCTGAGGCGGGCGGGGAAACACCTGCAGCCGAATCTTTCCCGATCACCGTTACAAAACTGTTTCAAAATCGTCGCAAAGCGGCGATACCTGCATCCGCGCCTTGCCGGAGCAGTGATGCCCTTCTTCCCGATCTTGTGTGGCACCTGCCATCCGCGCTGCCCTATCCCTGTGGGATGCTGCGTTGCACCCAACCTGTGTCCACCCGACCGAGAGCAGAGTTCATGACCCAGACCCATATCATGCTGGCCTTTGACCGCGACCTCGCCTCGATCCAGGCGTTGGTCCTGCGTATGGGCGATCTGGTGCAAGCGGCCCTTGTCGATGCAGCCGACGCTTTGGAAACCCGTGATGCGGCCACCGCGCAACGGGTGCGACTGGGCGACAAGGACATCGACATGCTGGAAGAGAAGATCAATTCCGAATGCGCGCGCCTGATCGCCCTGCGCGCCCCTGCCGCGTCGGACCTTCGCACCGTGCTGACGGTGATGAAGATCGCGGCCAATCTGGAACGCTGCGGCGACTATGCCAAGAACCTTGCCAAACGATCTGTGGTACTGGCCGAGATGTCCACGCTGCCCGTTCCGACCGGGGCGATCCGGCAGATGGCCAAGCATGTCTCTGTCCTGCTGACCGATGCACTTGCCGCCTTTGTCGCCCGCGATGCAACCTTGGCCGAGGCTGTGCGCCAGCGCGATCAGGATGTGGATCGGATGTATTCCGATCTGTTCCGCGAATTGCTGACCGAGATGATGGAAGACCATCGCAACATCACCCCGGCCATGCATCTGCACTTCATCGCCAAGAACATCGAACGGGCGGGCGATCATGCGACGTCCATCGCGGAACAGGTGATCTACCTCGTCACCGGCGCAATGCCGGGGGATGATCGGCCCAAGATCGACAGCACCGCAGCGGGCACCACCGGGGCCTGACCGCCCAGCTTTCACCACAATCACTGTCTGAAAGGGCTGGGGCAGGGTCGCCCCTGCCGATAGGTCACAGCCGCCCGATCCGTTCGGTCAGCAGCGCATAGAATCCATCAGCGTCAACCGATCCGACAAACAGCGCATTGGCCGGGCGATCCGTGACCCCCCACCAATCGGCCACCGTCATGCCAAGCGTCAGGGGTGACTGCGTTTCGATTTCCACATTGATATGACGCCCGGCAAACAGATCGGGCCGGATCAGGTAGGCGATCACGCAGGGGTCGTGCAGCGGTGCGCCGTCTGACCCGTATTTCTGCATATCGAAGCGTTCAAAGAAATCGGTCCATTCGGCCACCATGCGCCCGGCCTCATTGCCAAGGCCGCGAAACGCCTCAACCCGCGCGCGGGTGGTCAGCGCCTTGTGCGTCACATCCAGCGGCATCACGACGATAGGAATGCCGGACTTGAACACGATCTCGGCCGCTTCGGGATCGACATAGATGTTGAACTCGGCAGTGGGGGTGATGTTGCCCACCTCGAAATAGGCGCCCCCCATCAGCACGATCTGCTGCACCCGCTCCACGATATCCGGCGCGCGTTCGAAGGCGGTGGCGATGTTGGTCAGCGGCCCCAGCGGGCAAAGCGTCACGGTATGCGGCGCTTCGCGGCGCAGGGTGTCGATGATGAAGTCCACGGCATGGCCTGCGGCCAGTGGCATCACCGGATCGGCCATCTGCGGGCCATCCAGCCCGGTCTTGCCATGCACATGCTCCGCCGTCACCAACTTGCGGGTCATCGGCCGGTCGCAGCCGGCATAGACGGGCGTGCCGGGCTTTCCCGCAAGTTCGCAGATGATACGCGCGTTTTTTTGCGTCAGCGCCAGCGGCACATTTCCGGCCACGGCGGTAAGGCCAAGCACCTCAATCTCGTCCGGGCTGGCCAAGGCCAGCAGGATCGCCACGGCATCATCCTGCCCCGGATCGGTATCGATGATGATCTTGCGCGGATGCGTCATGCTGCGTGCCTTTGCTGTCCCCATTCAGCAAAAATCCCAAGCTGCGACTTTTGTCCAGATGGTCAACAAAGAAAGGGGGCGACTGTGCGCCCCCTGTCCCTGCCTGTTGTGCTTGATCCGGATCGGATCAACCGTCGAAATTGACCTCTTCGATCAGCTTCAGCGCGGCGGGGCGCAGTTTCGCCACCTCGGTCAGGGGTTTGGAATCCGGGGTGAATTCGCCCCAGCTCGCCACCAGCTCGGACTTTGCGACCCCGGGTTTTACCGGGAATTCGTGGTTGGTTTCGGCATAAATCTGCTGCGCTTCGTCGCCTGACAGCCATTCCATGAATTTCAACGCATTTTCACGGTTCGGCGCTGCCTTGGTCATCGCCACACCGGATACGTTCAGATGCGTGCCGTCACCTTCAAAGGTGGGGAACACGATCCGCACGGATTCGGCGGCCTCTTTCTGCTCCGGATCGGCCAGCATTTGCCCGATGTAATAGGTATTGCCCACGGCAATGTCGCATTCGCCTGCCGCAATCGCCTTGACCTGATCCCGGTCGCCGCCATCAGGCTTGCGCGCCAGATTGGCTTTCACGCCTTCCAGCCAGGCTTTTGCTGCCTCTTCGCCGTGATGGGCAATGACGGCCGCCGTCAGGGCGACGTTGTAATCATTGGTGCCAGAGCGGATGCAGATGCGGCCCTTCCATTTTGGATCGGCCAGATCCTCATAGGTCGTGACCTCACCCTCGGCCACGCGGTCCTTGCTGGCATAGACGATCCGCGCGCGGCTGGTCAGCCCGAACCACTGATCATTCTCGTCGCGCAGGGCGGCGGGAATGTTGGCCTCCAGCACGTCGGATTGCACCGCCTGCGTCACGCCCGCATCGACGACCTGTGTCAGACGCGCGATATCCACCGTCAGCACCAGATCGGCCGGCGACCGGTCGCCTTCGGCCACCAGACGCTCTGCCATCCCCTTGTCGACAAAGGCCACATTCACCGTGATGCCGGTCTCTGCGGTGAACGCATCGACCAGCGGCTGGATCAGTTCGGGCTGGCGGTGCGAATAGACGTTGATCTCATCCGCCAGCACAGGTGCTGCGGTAGAGGCGAGGGCGAGGGCCATCAGGGAAAGGCGCATCGACATTGCTTGAGTCCTTTTGTCGGAAAATCTTGTGCCCGCCATAAAGCCGACTATTTTACTTTGGTCAATAGCCTAGTGAAAAACTAGGGTATTAAGCCTGCGATAATCCGTCACTTCATCGCCTTCTCTTCACCCTTCGCCCGGTTCCACAAACCATCCATCTCGGCCAGATCGCTGTCGGCCGGGGTCTTGCCCGCCTCAGCCAGCCAATCCTCGATCCGGCCAAAGCGCCGGGTGAATTTCGCATTCGCCGCCCGCAATGCGGCCTCCGGGTCCACCTTCAGGTGCCGCGCAAGGTTCGCCATGACGAACAGCAGATCGCCAAACTCCTCGGCCACTTCCGCCTCGGTCAGCGTCTCGCGCGCCTCGACCAGTTCCGCCGCTTCTTCCGCGATCTTGGCCACCACCTCATCGGTGGAGGGCCAGTCGAACCCCACCCGCGCGGCGCGTTTCTGCAGCTTCACCGCCCGCGTCAGCGCGGGCAGCCCCAGCGCCACCCCGTCCAGCACGCGCGCAGGCCCACGCTCGGCGGCCTTGATCCGCTCCCAATCCGCTGTCTGCTGTTCGGCGCTCTTGTCGCGGCTCTCATCACCGAACACATGCGGATGCCGCGCGACCATCTTGTCGGAAATCGCACGCACCACATCGTCAAACCCGAACAGCCCCGCCTCATCTGCCATCTGCGCGTGATAGACGGTCTGCAACAGCAGATCCCCCAACTCCCCCCGCAACTCCCCCCAAGCCTGCCGCGCGATCACATCGGCCACCTCATGCGCCTCTTCAATCGTGTAAGGCGCGATGGATGCGAAATCCTGCGCGATGTCCCAGGGGCAGCCCGTCGCCGGATCGCGCAGCCGCCGCATGATCGCCAGCAGCCGGTCCATGCTACCGCCGCCTTCCATGATCAACTTGTCGCTTGTCGCTGCGTCACCGTCGGGCAGGGGCATTGCGGGCACCTCTGAATTGGGATTTGATCAAAGGCACCAACGCACAAGGAACATGTGATGCCCGTCCTCAACCGTATCGCCGCTTATGCCGAGGAAATGAAGACCTGGCGACGCCATCTGCACGCCCATCCCGAACTTGCCTTCGATTGCCATGACACAGCAGCTTTCATCATCGACCGCCTGAAGGAATTCGGCGTCGACGAAATCCATCCCGGCATCGCTAAGACCGGGATCGTCGCGATCATCAAGGGGCAGGGGGCCGATGCGCCCAATGCCCCCACCATCGGCCTACGCGCCGATATGGACGCGCTGCCCATCCACGAAATCACCGGGGCGGAACACGCCTCCACCATCCCCGGCAAGATGCACGCCTGCGGCCATGACGGCCATGTCACCATGCTGCTCGGTGCCGCGAAATACCTGACCGAGACGCGCAACTTCCAAGGCCGCGTCGCCTTGTTGTTCCAACCGGCCGAAGAAGATGGCGGCGGGGGTGAGGTGATGGTCAAGGAAGGCGCGATGGATCGCTTCGGCGTCGACACTGTCTTTGGCATCCACAATGCGCCCAATGTTGAATTCGGCCATTTCCACACCAATCCAGGCGCACTGATGGCCTCGGTCGACACGGCCTTTGTCTACATCACCGGTAAAGGCGGCCATGGGGCCACCCCGCATGAATGCATTGACCCGGTAGTCGCCGTCGTCGGCATGGTCGGCGCGATCCAGACCATCATCCCCCGCAACGTCTATGCGCTGGATGAGGCGGTGATCTCTGTCACGCAGATCCACACCGGCACCGCCTCCAACATCATCCCCGAAGAGGCGATGTTCTGCGCCACCATCCGCTGCTTCAACCCCGAAGTCCGGGCGCTGCTGAAACGCCGCTTCCATGAAATCGTCGAGGGCCACGCGCTGGCTTATAACGTCACCGCGCGCGTTGATTACGACTGGGGCTATCCCGCCACCATCAACCACCCCGAACCCACCCATTTCGCCGCCGCCGTGGCGCGCGAAGTGTCGGGCGATGCGGCGGTGAATGAAAACTCCAACCGCGAAATGGGGTCCGAGGATTTCTCCTACATGCTGGAGGCCCGCCCCGGCGCCTATCTCTTCCTTGGCACCGGGCCGGGGGCGGGGCTGCACCACCCCGCCTATGATTTCAACGATGAGGCCGCGCCCATCGGGGCCAGCTTCTTCGCCCGCCTCGTGGAACGCGCCCAACCCGTCGCGTGATCGGAAGGAGCGGCATACGCCGCACGGCTTTTCTGTCGTCGTCGCCTTCGCTCCTCCTCCGGGTTTAGGGGGCGCTCGCGCCCCCTCTTGTCCCGCCTGCGGCGTGCCAATTCACCCCCAAGGGTATTTTTGCCAAGATGAAGGAAAGCGGTCTTCAGCTTGGCCCAATTACCACAGGGTCCGGGGTGGAGCCGCGGGGGCGAATCGTCGGGGTCGCCGCAGAGGGCAATATCTGGCCCCATTCTACCTTTGGCCCACCATATCCTGCCCCACGCAACCTTTGGTATTCGCAACGGTCTGGTCGAAAGCGGCGCGCACTGTTATACTTTTGTGCAACAAGCCAGAAACAGGACGCCCAAAATGCCGACCGCCGCTGCGCTGAATTCGCCTTCGCCCGCCGATCTTTGGCAGATGGATCACAGCCATTCCCTGCATCCCTGGACGAATTTCGGATCGTTTCAGGACAAGGGATCGCTGGTCATCACCAAGGGTGAAGGCTGCTGGCTCTGGGATGCCGACGGGAACCGCTATTTCGACAGCGTGGGTGGGTTGTGGTGCACCAATATCGGGTTGGGTCGCCGCGAAATGGCGCAGGCCATCGCGGATCAGGCGGAACGGCTGGCCTTTTCCAACACCTTCGTCGACATGGCGAATGACCCCTCCGCCCGGCTTGCCGCCCGCATCGCCGACCTTGCCCCCGGCGATCTGAACCGCGTGATGTTCACAACGGGCGGGTCCACCGCCGTCGATACCGCCGTCCGCATGGTGGCCTATGTGCAAAGCTGCCTTGGGTTTCCAGACAAGACCGGGATCGTCGCCCGCGACCACAGCTATCACGGCTCCACCTACCTGTCGCAATCGGTGGGCAAGCGCCCCGGCGACCGCGTGCCGGAGTTTCGCTACAAGGAGGACGGCATCTATCACCTGTCGCCCCCCAACCCCTATCGCCGCCCCGATGGCATGTCTGAATCGCAGTTCTGCGACTGGCTGGTGCAGGAATTCGAAGACCTGATCGCCCATGTCGGCGCGGATCGCATCGGCGGTTTCATCGCTGAACCGATCCAAGCCTCTGGCGGAGTGATCGTCCCCCCCGAAGGCTATCTGAAACGCATGTGGGAGGTGTGTCAGCGTCACGGCATCCTCTTCATCGCCGATGAGGTGGTTACCGCCTTTGGCCGCCTTGGCCATTGGTTCGCCTCATGGGATGAATTCGGCGTCATGCCCGATATCATCTGCACGGCCAAGGGCCTCACCTCCGGCTATGTTCCCTTGGGCGCGATGATCTTCTCTGATCGGCTGTGGGACATCATGGCCCGCGACCCTTCCCGCTGGTTCACAGCTGGTTTCACCTATTCCGGCCACCCCGTGTCCTGCGCGGCAGGGCTGAAGAACATCGAAATCATGGAGCGCGAGGGGTTGCTGGCAAACGCCGCCCACGTGGGGGCCTATTTCCAGAACCGTCTGAAGGCGATGGAAGACCTTCCCTTGGTCGGGCAGGTGCGCGGGCAGGGGCTGATGATCTGCACCGAGAACGTGGCGAACAAGACGACAAAGGAACCGCTGCCCGATGGCGTGAACGAGAGCAAGCGCATCTCCGATGCGGCTGAGGCGATGGGTCTGATCGTGCGGCCCATGGCGCATCTCAACGTCATGTCGCCGCCGCTGACGATCACCGAGGGTGAGGTGGATTTCGTGGCCGAGGTGCTGGAAAAAGCCATCCGCAAGATCACCGATGAACTGGTGCGCGAAGGCCACCGTTTGGGCTGACTTCTGGGCTGACGCGCGGCGATTCGTGCGGACGGTTAACCCGTTGCGCGGGGCAAAACAGCGTGCGCTGCGTGCATACGCCTGTCTGCACTGCGCGTCTGCACCGGGCGCTGCACAGCCAGTTATGGAAAAACGGTTTAGGATCAGAAAGTTAAACCCCCGCCCTTTGCCCTCTGCGGCGCCCCGTCTTGACAACCCGCCCGCCCCTTGGTCCCTTGCCGCCACCCGATCCGCCGCGTCTCGGCCTCCAAACGACGCAGCGCTTTATTCCGGGGGCAATCCCATCATGGCACTCGAAGACGCCAAATCCGAAGTCGACACCGCCTTCACCCGCAAAGGCCTGCGCGGCTATGCCTTTGAAAACGCATTCGGGGGGGCCACGTCCTTCCTGCGCCGCACCTATACCAAAGACCTCACCGGGGTAGACCTCGCCATCACGGGCGTGCCATTCGATCAGGCCGTCACCCACCGCACCGGCACCCGCTTCGGCCCCCGCGCCATCCGTGAAGCCTCCAGCCTGATGCCCTATGACCCGCCGCATGGCTGGCCCACCAACCCGTTGGAAGATATGGCCATTGTCGATTACGGCGATGTCGCTTTCGACTATGCCAAAGTGTCGGATTTCCCCGACACGCTGACGTCCCATATCCGGGGCATCCTTGCCGCCGGGGCAGGGACCATCACGCTGGGCGGCGATCACTACATCACCTTCCCCATCCTGCGCGCCTATGCGGAAAAGTTCGGCCCCCTCGGCGTGATCCATTTCGACGCCCATTCCGACCTCTGGCCCGATGATGACCTCACCCGGATTGACCACGGCACCATGCTTTTCAAGGCGGTCAAGACCGGGATCGTCGATCCCAAACGCTCCGTCCAGATCGGCATCCGCACCACGACCGAGGATTACCTCGGCGTCCATGTCATCGACGCGCGCGAGGTGCATGAAAAAGGCATCAACGCCGCCGTGGCCAAGGCCAAGGATATCGTCGGCGACAAGGCCACTTACGTGACCTTTGACATCGACTGCCTCGATCCCTCGGTCGCCCCCGGCACGGGAACCCCGGTTTGGGGCGGGCTGCACTCCTGGCAGGCGGCGGCTATGCTGCGCGATCTGGCAGGCATCAACATGGTGGGCGGCGACATTGTCGAGGTGTCGCCCCCCTACGATACCACCGGTGCCACGGCCATCGCCGGCGCGCATGTGGCTTATGAGTTGATTTGCCTCTATCACTGGGCGCGAACGCAGCGCTAAGGGTAAAACAGGGTGGGCAGGATGGGTATGATCGCGGGACTTCTGGTCCTGATCGTGGTGGGCTTTGGCCTTTACGTCCGTCTTGCCCCCTCTGATCCCGCGCGCTGGCACGTCGCGCCGGCCCCCGCCGCCACTTCCGATTGCAGTGTCGAGCAAGGCACAGGCGACGCCCGCGCCACCTGCACGCGTCCAGAGTCCCCGGCGCAAGTGCTTGCCAAGCTTGACGAAATCGCCATGGCCACCCCGCGCACCATCCGTCTTGCTGGATCGCCGGAAGAAAACCGGATAACCTGGATCACCCGCTCGCGCCTCTGGGGCTTTCCCGATTACATCACCGCCGAGGCAACACCCGACGGCACCGGCACCCGCCTGACGCTCCACGCCCGCCTCCGCTTTGGCAGCAGCGACATGGGCGTGAACGCCGCGCGCCTGCGGGACTGGCTGTCAAGGCTCTGACGGCTTCATCTTGGCCCAAATACCCAAGAACCCAACCACCCCTTGACCGGCCCGGATGAACGCGCCACAGAACCCGCATGGTTCCCTTGGACAAACTCGCCCAGATCACCCAACGCTTCGAATATCTCGAAGCGCGCCTGAACGCGGGTGCCGAACCGTCGGAAATCGCCAAAATCTCCCGCGAATACAGCGACCTGCGCCCGGTGGCCGACCAGATCGCCGCCTATCGCCGCGCGCTGGATGATCTGGCCGAGGCCGAGGCGATGCTGTCGGACCCGGAAATGAAGGCGCTGGCCGAGGATGAAATTCCCCGCCTGCGCGCCCTGATCCCGGAATTCGAACACCAGCTTCGTCTTGCCCTTTTGCCCAGGGATGCCGCCGACGCGCGGCCCGCCATTCTGGAAATCCGTCCCGGCACCGGGGGCGAGGAAGCCGCGCTCTTCGCGGCGGACCTGCTCAAGATGTATCAGCGCTATGCCGAACGGCAGGGCTGGCGGTTCGAAATCCTCGAACAGCAGCTTTCCGACCTTGGCGGCATCAAGGAACTGACCGCTCATGTGCAGGGCGAAGGTGTCTTCGCGAAACTGAAATTCGAATCCGGCGTCCACCGCGTGCAGCGCGTTCCGGAAACCGAAGCGGGGGGGCGCATCCACACCTCGGCCGCCACCGTCGCCGTCCTGCCCGAGGCCGAAGAGGTGGACATCGACATCCCCGCCGCCGACATCCGCATTGATACGATGCGTGCCAGCGGGGCAGGCGGCCAGCATGTCAACACCACCGACTCGGCCGTTCGCATCACCCATATCCCGACGGGCATCATCGTCACCTCATCGGAAAAATCCCAGCACCAGAACCGCGCCATCGCAATGCAGGTGCTGCGCGCCCGGCTTTATGAGATGGAGCGCGAGCGCCAGGCGAATGACCGCGCCGCCGACCGCAAGGCGCAGGTGGGATCGGGCGACCGGTCCGAGCGCATCCGCACCTACAACTTCCCGCAAGGCCGCCTGACCGATCACCGTATCAATCTGACGCTCTACGCGCTGCCGCAGATCATGGCGGGCGACCTTGATGGTGTGGTCAACGCCCTTGTCGCCCATGACCAGGCCGAAAAACTGGCTGAGATGGAAGGATGACGGGGAACGAAGCCCTCCGTTCGGCCATCCCCCGCCTTGCCGCCGCAGGCGTGACCGATGCCCCCCGCGATGCGCGGGTGCTGCTAGCTTATGCCACCGGCATTGCGCCCGACAGGCTTACCCTGCACCTCGCCGACCCTCTCACCACTGCCGCAGCACAGGCCTTCGACACCGCCATCACCCGCCGCGCCGCCCGCGAACCCGTCAGCCACATCACTGGCCGACGGCTGTTCTGGGGGCGCAGCTTCCGCGTCACGCCCGACACGCTCGACCCCCGCCCAGAAACCGAAATCCTCGTGCATGCTGCCCTGTCCGAACCTTTCAGCCGAATGCTGGACCTTGGCGCCGGCACCGGCTGCATCCTGCTCTCCTGCCTTGCCGACCGGCCTCAGGCCCGGGGTCTGGGCACCGACATTCACCCCGCCACCCTGGCCGTGGCTGCCGCGAATGCGCAGACCCACGGCCTTACGGCGCGGGCAGAATTCATCCTGTCCGACTGGCTTGCCGCCGTCACGGGAACCTATGATCTCATCGTCTCCAATCCGCCCTATATCGCCGCATCCGAAATGCCTGCCCTCTCGCCCGAAGTGCAGCACGAACCGCATCGCGCCCTCACACCGGGAGGGGATGGGTTGGACGCCTATCGCACCATCGCCCGTGAGGCCCCGGCGCACCTGGCAGAGGGCGGACGACTGATCGTCGAAATCGGCCCAACACAGGCCAAAACTGTAACCGCCTTGTTTGCCGATGCGGGGCTAGCGGATCTTGTCATCCTGCCCGATCTCGATGGCCGGGACCGTGTGATCGTGGCGCGCCGTTTACTGACACCCTGAACCACGTCCGTCCAACTGATCTGCGGGAAATCCGCCACATTCCGCCTTCTGAATGCGGCTTTTGGTGCGCAGGGCACCGCCCGCCGCGCGAATCCCCTTGTCTTCCCCGCTGGAGAATGCTTATTCGACAAAAGGTGATGGGGCAGGGCGAAGGCTCCCCCGCGCCGGAACTGCCTGACAGTTTGAACCGCCTTGGGAAACCCCCGTCTGGGAAACAGTGACCCAGAGGCGCTTCGCAGAAAGCCAGGTCATCTGGACCAAAGGACAAGATGAGATCTTCCAAGTCCCGCTCGCGCTCAAAGGCGAACCGCCCGCGCACCCTCGGCAACATCATCAACCGCGTCTTCGACAGCTCCGGCCCCGAAGGCAAGGTGCGTGGTACGCCGCAACAAATCATCGAGAAGTATCAGCTTCTCGCCCGTGACGCGCAGTTGTCGAATGACCGCGTCGCCGCAGAGAACTTCCTGCAGCACGCCGAGCATTACACCCGCCTTCTGGGTGAGGCGATGCGCGAGATGGCCGCCGAACAGGAAGAGCGTCAGCGCAATCAGCAGAACAACCCTCAGCAGGGTGGTCAGCAGGGCGGTGGCCAATATGGCGGCCAGAACGGAAACCAGAACGGAAACCAGAACGGAAATCAGCAATCCGGGTATCAGGGCGGCGGCCAGCAGAACGGCAACCGCGACCGCGACCGTGATGGCAACCAGGGCTATAACCGGGATGGCAACCGCGACAATCGCGATGGCAACCGGGATCAGCCGTGGCGCGACCGTCAGGATCGTGGCGAACAGCGTGACTATCGCAACAACGATGACGCCGCACCTTCGGGCGCTGCCGTGATCGAACTGGGTGAAGGTGGTGACACCAATCTGGTGGAAACTCCCGAGGCACGACCGTTCCAGCCTCGCCGCGATGACCGTGGCGACCGCACCGATCAGGGCAACCGTCAGGATCGTGGCGACCGCCAAAACAATGATCGTCAACAGAACGACCGCCAGAACAACGACCGCCAGATCAACGATCGTCAGCAGAATGATCGCCAAGGTGGCGAACGTCAGGGCGGCGAGCGTCAGGATCGCAACAACCGTGGCGACTTCCGCCGCGACCGCGACAATCGGCGTGACCAGCAGCCGCAGGCCGTGACCGAAGCCGCGCCCGCGCCGGCCCCGGTTGCCGCCGCTCCTGCACCGGCTGCGCCGAAGCCAGCAAAGCAGCCTGCCGCAGTGACCTCCGCGCCGGATGTTGCGGAGGCACCTAAAAAGACCCGTGCGCCGCGTAAGCCAAAGGCAGAAAAGGATAATTCCGGTTCTGATCCGGCTGAGGCTGCGGAATAAGGCGTTAACCGCCCGTTAACCATTGAAAAGTAAGGCCGGGGTCAAACCCGGCCTTTTTTCATTCCTTTATAATCCGCGCCAAAGCGCAAAATTGCTCCAAAGAAATCTCTTCCGCGCGTTGCGTTGGCACAATCCCTGCTGCCTCCAGCTTCGCTTCGATATCCGCGCCCAACCCCTTCAGCGATGACCGCAGCATCTTGCGCCGCTGGTTGAAGGCCATGGCCGTGATCCTGCTCAGTACCGCGCCATCGGCGGGGAAACGCGGTTCGGCCAAACGGGTGATATGGACCACCGCCGAATGCACCTTGGGCGCTGGGGTGAATGCCTCGGGCGGAAGATGCATCACGATCTTCGCCTCGGCCCGCCATTGCACCAGCAGCGCCAACCGTCCGTAATGATCGGACCTCGGCTTGGCCACGATCCGCTCGGCCACTTCCTTCTGAAACATCAAGGTCAGGCTTTCCCAAAAAGGCGGCCAGACGGCGGGCGTCAGCCAGCGGATCAGCAATTCCGTGCCCACATTATAGGGCAGGTTCGCCACCACCCGAACCGGGGGCGTCAGATGCGCCAACACATCCACCTCCAGCGCGTCACCGTTAATCACCTCCAGCCGCCCGGGATAGACTGCCCCCACCTCGGCCAACGGGGCCATACAGCGGGGGTCTTTCTCCACCGCCAGCACCCGCCGCGCCCCTTCGGCCAGCAAGCCGCGCGTCAACCCGCCGGGGCCGGGGCCAACCTCCAGCACATCACAGCCCGATAGGTCCCCCGCCTGCCGCGCGATCTTGGCGGTCAGGTTCAGATCGAGCAGAAAGTTCTGCCCCAACTGCTTTTTCGCTACCAGATCATGCGCCCGGATCACCTCGCGCAGCGGCGGAAGCCCGTCAATCGTCGCCATTTTCGCAATAACCCCTGCTGCTTCCCCGTTGTTCATATATCCCACGGGGGTCCGGGGGGGGGTGAAACTCCCGTTCCGGCGCATTAAGCCCCGCGCGCCACCGCCATCTGTTGCGCCATTCGCAGCGCCGCGACAAGGCTGGTCGCGCTCGCAACTCCCTTACCTGCTATATCATAGGCCGTGCCATGATCGGGCGACGTGCGGATGAAGGGCAGGCCCAGCGTCACATTCACCCCCCCATCGAAATCCACCGTCTTGATCGGGATCAGCGCCTGATCATGATACATGCAGACCGCCACGTCATAGCGCGCCCGCGCCGCCTTATGGAACATCGTATCTGGCGGCATCGGGCCGCGCAGATCGAACCCCTCTGCCGTCATCCGGGCAATGAGCGGTGCAATCCACTGCACTTCTTCCCGCCCCATTGCCCCGCTCTCGCCAGCATGGGGGTTCAGCCCCGCCACGGCGATTCTGGGCCGCGACATCCCGAAATCCCGGCGCAGCCCGGCATCGGTGATGCGGATCGTCCGTTCCAGCAAGTCTGGCGTCAATGCCCTCGGCACATCGGCCAGTGGGATATGGATGGTCGCAGGTACCACCCGCAGTTCCGGGCAGGCCAGCATCATCACAACCCGCTCCACCCCGCCCAGATGGGCCAGAAACTCGGTATGTCCCGGAAAGGCGAAACCCGCCCCGTCGTACAGCACCTTCTTGTTGATGGGCAGCGTGCAGACCGCCGCTGCAGCCCCGTCCTGTGCTAGCCCGACCGCCCGCGCGATCACATCAATGATCGCTTGCGCATTGCCGGGGTCTGGTTGCCCGGGCATGGCCGGGCGGGGAAAAGGATGAGCAAGGACAGGCAGTTGGTCAGCGGGAACCGATGCCGCTTGATCAGCATCGGAAATCACGGAAAACGCAGCGCTGTGCGGCAGATGCGCCGGATCACCGATCCAGAAGAACGCCAACTCAGTACCCAGAGCCGCGCGCGCCTTTACCGCAATCTCTGCCCCGATCCCCGCAGGATCACCGCAGGTCAGGGCGATCGGAAGGGTTTGCGTGCTCACCGCTCCTCGATGATCGCTTCCGAACGCAGTTCTTCCATGAACGCCTCGGCCATGGCTGTCAGTTGCTGGTTACCCAACTCGTTGCGCACAGCCTCGCGGTCAACCAAAGGTTCGTCTGCAGCCTCTGCCGCGTCACTTTCTTCGGTTGTCACCGGAATTTCGGCGGCATTGGGATCTGGCTCGGGGATTCCGGTGCGCAGGCACAGCATCAGCAGTTCGTTATAGCTGCCGCGCCCCCGCAACACCGACTCGCCCGGGTCGAGTTTGGCAAGTTCCAGTGCGATATCCTGCGGCACCGCGCCCATCATCTGTTTGGTGACCCGCAACTGCTCGACCGGCAAACCCCGTGCCAAGGGATACAGGCCACCACAATCATCCGCCTGCTGGCGGATCGTGGCCGGATCGAGGTTCGGCGGAAGGGCGAATTGCGCATATTCCACTTCAACCTGCGCAGGCATCGCGCTTTCCAGATCGCTGATGCCGTTCAACTGAAACAACACCACCGCCTCGGGCACGACAATCGGATCCGATACTTCGCCGGGTGAAAGCGTCAGCACTTTTTGCGCGATGGCCGGGGGAAGGTTGGTGATAGGGATCCAGTCCAGTCGTCCGCCACGCCCTGCCGATGGTGCGGCTGAATACTGCCGCGCTGCCGCAGCAAAGCTGGCATCAGATCCCGTCTCGGCCTTGATTGCGCGGGCCTGATCCAGCACCGGCGATACCGCATCCCCTTGCACCGGGATAATCAGTTCCGACAACAAGACCTGAACCTGCGGCGTCTTGGCATTCTCTGCCAAAGCCCGGTCGATCTGCGCATCAGAAATACGGATCTGCTGGCCGAATTTCGACCGCACCACTTCGCGCCACAACAGACCGTTTGCCACGAAGTCGCGGAAGGTTTCGGGGGCGATACCCTCTTGTCCCAGAGCGGCGGTGAACTGTTCGGCGTTCAGGTTGGCACGGGAGGCAAATTCCTCCATCCCGGTTTTCACCTGTTCGGCAGTGACCGAAATACCCAGATCCTTGGCCGCCTGTGCGCCAAGCCTGTCGCGCATCAGCGCTTTCATGGCCTCTTTTTCCGGATCGCCAGGCGCGCGCAGCGCGCGGAGGAACATCATCCGTTGTTCCATCTCGAAGTTCGTTACGGTCTGCCCATTGATCACCATCCGGGGTGAAAAAAGCCCACCTTCCTGCGCGGTGGCCATGCTGGCCCCCATGGCAACCAGCGACACCCCGAACAGCGCTGCCCTCAGGGTCTGCGCCGCCTTATTCTGCCGACGATCCGTCATTCCCGTATCCCGTATCCTGCCTTGCACTCTCATCGCCTGCACATGCGCGCCGGTCCCGCCTCGGTTCCACCGCCAAAGCCCAGCAACTCAACCGATAGATCGACCGTCGTGCCTGGCCGCACAGTAGTGGATGACGTGAACCGACGCGAGAGAGAAAGATCGACCAATAGACACTCGTTCTTGAAGCTAACGCCGAAATCGGCGCTGCGGTAGCTGTCTGCCTCAAAATCATAGCGGCCAGAGGCTGTGGCTTGCCAGCCTGGGCTGATCTGATAGCCACCACCCAGCACGAGGTCCGACACGCGGCTGGGCCGGGACTCGGCCAGATCGGCGATAGACCAGATGTATCCGGTGTTGAACCAGACATCCGGGCTGCCATATTCGGCCAGCACCTCGCCCCGCGTGATGGAAAGGTCGTCATCGGCGATGATGCGGCCCGCTACATCAAGCCCGCCGGGCGTTTCTGCCGTGACCGCCAGCAACCAATCCGACGTGCTGCCGCTGAGCCCCGAAGCGGTAGAGAACCCGATTGCGGGCGCGTCGCGGAACACACGGCCTGCTGTTATGCCCATGCTCCAGCCAGTCGGATCGATCCGCGTCCAGCTGACCCCCAAGTTGGCGCGAAGCCCGCTTTCCACCACATCAACACCGGGAAAACGGTTCAGCGAAAACAGGTTCGCTTCGTCAAATTCGACAAGGCGGCTGTCCTCATTCGGGATCAGATTGCCGTTGTCATCCGACCAGGCCAGTTGCGCGACGGGTTCAATGACCTGCGCCACTCCATCCGCCCCGGCCCGCACCCATGGCCAGCGCAGTTCGACAGCACCCGCCCCATAAAGCCGCGACTTGCCGCCGGAATAGGTTGCGTCATCGGTGATGTTGAACGTGTCCAGCCGCACCTCTCCCAGAGCAGCCAGCACCATACCGTTGCCCGTGACCCAATCCTTGCGCCAATCTGCGCCGATCGAAAGGCGTTGCATATCTGCGCCTTCCGCAATGTCATCCGGGTCTAGGCCGTCCAAGGCGTTCGATGACTGCCTCGTATGGGTATGCGTGCCAAAGCGCAGCGTTCCTTCGCCCCCCAAGCTACCAAGCTGAAAACGCTGAATATAGGTGCTGTCAGTCACCAGATACGGGGTGGCGGATGGAAAATCGCCATCGCGCAAGGTGTCGAAATTTATGATCCGGGCGGCAATATATTCATCGCGGCGCACGCGATCCACTTGAATTGTGTTGGTCAGACGGTCTGTATCGCTGATCCCGTAATCCGCCAGATAGGCATCATCGCTGACCGCTTCGCCATGAAAGGCCAGCCGATAGCCACGCGGCAGGCGAAAGACTCCATCCGCCACGATGTAACCGCGGGTGTCGTTCGGTTGGATGTCATCCCGCGACAACGTGCCTGTAACCGAAATATTGCCGGTCTCGAATGCTTGCCGATACCGAACTTCCAACGACTGCGCGCCATTGGTGGTGATCGTTGGCGAAAACGTCAGGTCGCGCGAAGGCCCGATTGTCAGGAAATAGGGCAGGGTCAGCCCGGTTCCGAGATCGGTTCGATTGGTGAACCGCGGCATCAGAAAGCCGTTGCTGCGGTCAAGTGTCGGATCGGGGATGCGCAGACGGGGAATGTAGAGAACTGGCATTCCGCCGAACCGAAGCTGGGCATGGTCGAAATAAATCTGCTGCTCTTCTTGATCATGGAGCACCCGTTGCGCGCGGATTTCCCAAAGCGGCGTCGAACTGCCTGCGCAGATCTTGCAACTGGACGCGACAGCATTGTCGAGCTGCAAATAGCGCCCTTCACTGCGCACCATTTGAGCAGACGCCATCTGCAGTTGCTGGTTCAACACGACCCGCGCGCTTTGCAGGATGCCTTCGGTCAGATCGGATGACAGGTCCGCTTGCGCCGCGACAATGACCGTGGACCCTTCGGCATCAGTAAGCCGGATCGGCCCCTCGATCCGCAACTGATCGGTCGCCTGATCAAAGATGATGCGCTGCGCCGTCATCCTGCGGCCTTGATAAAAGACCTCGACCGCGCCTTCCGCGATTAGTTTGGAATCCGCCGCAATTTCCAGCCGGTCGGCGATCAGCGTGGCGGCCTCTTGCGCCATCAAACCGCCCGGCGAGGCCGAGCCAAGCAAGGCCGCAACAGACAATACCAATGCAAGGGGACGGAGCGCCATAGATCGGCGCGGTTTGCGACGGCGAAAATCAGGACCGCGGGCCATGTCAGCCATCCTCCAGATGCAGGAGAAGGCCTAGCGCCATCATGGTCGCGGCGACCGGGGGTGCCCACGCAGCCAAGACGATCGGAATCTGCCCGTTCTCGCCCAGCACCTGCGCGAAGTTGCGCAGGAAAAAGATCGCAAACCCGCTGAGAACAGCAAACAATACCAGCGTGCCGGTCTTGCCAAAGCGTGCATGCCGCATGGTGAAACCCGCTGCCACGAGAACCATTGCAGCAAGCAACAAGGGTTGCGCGAGTTCCATTTGAAACCAGACCTGATGCGCGCGCGCCGAAAAGCCCGCCCGTTCCAGCCCGGCAATATAGGCGGGCAGGGACCAGAAGGGGATGGCCGAGGGCGACCCGAAACTGTCACGAATGCCTTCTTGCGTCAGGTCCGATGGCAGGGTGCTGCCATCTTGCATCCGCTCTGCTGTCTGTTCCGGGTTTCCTGCGGTCAAATCCCAGCGCTTCGCATCTTCCAGAACCCATGCACCGGGCTCCAGCCGGGCGATCGCCGCTTCGATGCGCGCGGCGGGCAGGCCTTCGCCATCCAGCAAAAGAAAACTGACGCCATACAGCTCGGTGCCATCCTGATTGGTGCGCGCGGCCTGAATGACGGTCTGGCCAGTCCCATCCCCCTGCCGCAGCCACAGCCCGTTTTCCGACACGGACATCACGCTTGAACCGCCACGGGCGATTTCGGCCTGCGCGTTGTCGTAAAGCCGCGTGGTCGCGGCGACAAACGGGTTCAGCACGGCCACGGCAACAAGTCCGCTGATCAGGGCTGTCACAACCGGCGCGATCAGAAAACGCAGCCCCGATCGTCCCGCTGCCCGCACTACAACCAACTCACTTGACCGCGCCAGCGCCATGAACAGCGCGATGGCTGCCAGAACCACGATCAGCGGCAGGATGCGATACAGGCTTTCCGGCACATTCAGCGCCGCCAGGTGCAGTGCTGATACCAGGCCCGCGTCGCTTTGGTTAAGGCGGCGCAACTGGTCGATCGTGTCGATCAGCAGCATGATCCCGAAGAATACGCCCAAGACCATCAGGAAGGTGCCGAGAAAACGCCGAGCGATATAGAGGCTGAGGGTCATGCCAGCGCCCTTCGCAGATGTCGGGGGCGTTGCGCCAGAAACAGCAGGAAGGCCGCGATCCCCAGCCCAGCAAGTGGTGCACCATAGACGGCAGGCCACAGGTGCGAGTCCTTCAGTGCCATGGCAGATCCGGTGGTGTTCAGGAGTTGCAAAAAGATCAGAATTCCCACCGCTCCGAGGATTTGACGCCAAAGCCCAAAGCGGCTGAATGCTCCGATCAGCAAGGTTGCAAAACCCACCAAGGCCGCTGCAGCGCTAAGAAAGGGTTGCGCCAGACGGGTATGCACCTCTTGCAGGATTGTCGCGCGGTCTGCCCCGGTGCGTGTCTGCAATTCCTGCGGATCGGCCGACAAAAGCTGTGCCGTTGTCAGATAATCGGGCGGCACCAGCATCTGAACACGGTCGGCCAGCATCCCAGACAGGTCATACGTCACATCGGCAAAGCGTGTCACCGACAGGCTTTGCCGATCATCACGGGTCAGGGTCTGCGCGATGCCATCGAACATCAAGAGGGTCGGCCCGTTCTCGCCCCGCGCCAGAAGTGCGCGGCGGGCGGTATAGGTTGTGCTTTCGGCGGCATTGCGCTCATCCGACAGGAACAGGTCCCGCAATTCACCCTGCTGAGTGATGTCGCGGATGTAAAGCGTGACGCCGGTCGCAGGGTGCATGAACTGCCCAGCGGTCAAATAGCGGGCAGTCACATTCTCGGCCAACGACGACTCACGCTCTGACAACATGGCCCCGCTCCATGGCACGAGCACATTCATCAGCAGGAGATGCAGCGCTGTCACGATGCCACCGAAATAGAGCACGGGGCGGGCGAGCCGAAAGGCGGAAAAGCCTGTCGCCTGCATCACCACAAGCTCGCTTTCCTGTGTCAGCCGGTTGGTTACGTAAACCGTTGCTGCAAAGGCCGCGATGGGCAGAACCAACCGGATTACGTTGGGCAGCATCAACAGTGAGAATTCGAGAAACACCAACGCCGAATGGCCATCGCCTATCAGCCGGTCGAACAGGCCCACCGCGCGGTTGACCCAATAGACAGACACAAGAATTAGGGCAAAGAAGCCAAACAGCGCAACAAGTTGCGACAGCAGATATCTGTCGAATTTTGACACGCTGACTGCATCCCCGTTTCTTGCCTTTTGGTGAATCTAACGGAAATCCCCGTCGGGGAAAACTCATATCTGGTCAATCCGGGGCGGGGCGGGTAGCGTTTTCGCAATCTGTGCGCCGCCGCTTTCCGGCAGGCCCCTTCTGCCGAGGATTTCCCACATGACCCACCCCGTTCCGATCCATTTTCGCGCTGTCGATCTCGATGCCTTGCCGCGGATTGCCGGGCGGATCGTGGCCTTTGCGGATGGGCCTAATGCACTCAGCCCAGCGATCCGCAGGTTGGACAAACTGACACGCGGTGCGGTGACACGGCTGTTGAACAACGAAGCCTTTGACAGGCTGAAACCGGGTGAGGCGGTGGAACTTGCCTGGCCTTCGGGGCTGCTTGCCGATGCGCTGCAGATCGTGCGCCTGCCCAAACGGACCGATATTCCCAAAGCCCGCAAGGCGGGTGGTGCAATCGGCCGCGCGTTGACCCCTGCAGGCACAACCGTTCTGGCTGAAAACCATGTGCTGGCCGCCGAAATTGCCTTCGGCGTGGCGATGCGGGCTTATGATTTCACCGCCCACAAGACCGGTGAACGCAAGGTGCCCGGCCATGTCGCCTTTATGGTCGCCAACCCCGAGGCGGTTGCGGCGGCAGCCGCGCCGGGGGCGGCGGTGGCGGAAGGCGTGTTCTTCACCCGCGATCTGGTGAACGAACCGGCCAATATCCTGACAACTTATGATTTCGCTGCGCGGCTGGCCGCGATGCAGGAACTGGGGCTGGACGTCGAAATCCTTGAGGAAGAGGAACTGGCCAAGCTTGGCATGGGCGCGCTGCTGGGGGTGGGGCAGGGATCGGAAAGCCCGTCCAAGGTTGTGGTCATGCAATGGCATGGCGGCGAGAAGGGCGCGGCCCCCTTTGCGCTGGTGGGCAAAGGCGTGGTGTTCGACACCGGCGGCATCTCGATCAAGCCGGCCGGTGGTATGGAAGACATGACGATGGATATGGGCGGGGCCGGCGTGGTGGCGGGTGTCATGCGCACGCTGGCCCTGCGCAAGGCCAAGGCCAATGTCGTGGGTCTGGTCGGGCTGGTGGAGAATATGCCCGACGGGCGGGCGCAGCGTCCCGGCGATGTGGTCAAGACGATGAAGGGCGACACGGTTGAGGTGATCAACACCGATGCCGAAGGCCGCCTCGTTCTGGCTGATGTCCTGTGGTATGCGCAAGAACGGTTCAAGCCCGTGGGGATGATCGACCTTGCCACCCTGACAGGGGCCATCATCATCGCCTTGGGCCATGAAAACACAGGCGTTTTCTCCAACAACGACGATCTGTGCAATGCGTTCCTCAAGGCTGCGAAGGCCGAGGGTGAGGGCGCTTGGCGGATGCCCATGGGCGATGCTTATGACGCCAAGCTGAAATCCCGCATTGCCGACATGATGAATGTGGGCGGGCGCGATGGCGGGTCGATCACGGCCGCGCAGTTCCTGCAGCGGTTTGTGAAATCCGAAATCCCGTGGTGCCATCTGGACATCGCAGGCACCGCGCTGCTGAAATCCGACAGCACGCTTGCGCCCAAAGGGGCGACGGGCTGGGGCGTCATGGCGCTGGACCGCCTGATCCGCGACAAGTTCGAGGCGAAGTGACGCCGCCATGGGCGTGGTGATGTTCTATCACCTGACGCGGTCCTCGGTCGAGGAGACGCTTCTGATGCTGCTGCCGCGCGCGGTGGCGCAGGGCTGGCGCGTGATGCTGCGCGGGACCGACGCAGAGGCGCTGGAGCGGCTGGATGCCCGGTTATGGACAACGGAAAGCCTGCCCTTCCTGCCGCATGGCATGGCAGGCGGGCCGCATGATGCCGATCAGCCCGTGCTGATCGGTCAGGGCGCGATTGCCAATGATGCCAAGGGGTTATTCCTGATCGACGGGGCCGCCACCACAGCCGAAGAGGCGCGGCCTCTGGAACGGGTCTGGCTGTTGTTTGATGGCAATAACGGGGGGCAACTGGCTGATGCGCGGGCCAAGTGGAAGGCGCTGACCGACGCGGGGTTGGCGGCGCAATACTGGTCCGAGGAGAGCGGGCGGTGGGAGAAGAAGGCGGAAAAGGGTTAAGAATGCGTAAACGCCTTCAGCGCCGCAGGATCATCGTATCTTCTGCGATTTCAACGCGGTAGAGGGAAAGATACTCCATACCCAGCAGCGAATCCGACATCTCCCCACGATTGACCCAGGCGTCGAAGTCGTTGTCCTGATAGGGGCCGAGCGTGACGCTGGGCAATTCCACCCGCGCGGTGCGGACGGTGCCATTGGCGGTCTGGGCTGTACCGATGTAAACCAACGCCTCGGGATCGATCCCGACGCGGCGGGCGTCGCGATCCGACAGCACCATATTGGTGGCCCCGGTATCGGCAAGGAACTGCACCGGCGTCCCGTTGATTTCCAGCGTCAGGTAGTAGTGCCCGTCCTCTGCCCGCGGCACTTCGATAGCGCCTGCCTCAGACACCATCTGTTGCGGCGCGATCTGTGAACGCATGTCGTTCCACAACCCGTAACCCGCCATAACGCCGACGAAGATCAGACCCCAGGCCATGGCAGTACGCAGAGCCTCGCCCATGCGTTTGCGATATTCCACGATGACCCAACCACCCACGGCCGTGAGCAGCAGGACGAGGTAGAGCAGGCGGCCAGTGGTTTCCGAATCCATGCGACGTATTCCGGTTGCTCCGTGGGATATGGGGGCTGCGGGCGGGCGGGGGAAGGGTCAGCCGATCAAGCCGGTCCCTTTGACCCCGTCAATCACGAATTGAACCGACAATGCCGCAAGCAGCATGCCCAGTAGCCGCGTGATGACGATGGTTCCTGTGCGCCCCAGAAGACGCTCAAGCGGCGGCGAGGCTAGGAGAAAGACAAATGTGGTTACCAAGACAAGCGCCATAAGACCAAGCACGGCAAACATGCCGGGCCACCCGGGCGCCTGACCGACAAGCAGGATCATCGTGGCAATGGCACCGGGTCCGGCGATCAAGGGAATTGCCAGCGGAAAGACCGAAGGATCGTGGTCTGGATCGGTTTTCTGCCCCTCCCGCCGTTGTGTGCGGCGTTCGAAGAGCATGTCCAGCGCGGTCAAGAACAACAGGATGCCACCCGCGATGCGGAAGGCGGGCATGGAAATGCCCACAAAGCCAAGGATCGATTCCCCGGCAAGCCCGAATGAAAGCAGTAAAAACCCGGCAATTACGCAGGCTCGCAGCGCCAGCCTGCGGCGGTGTTCCGGTGTCATCCCTTGCGTCAGCGCGATGAATAGCGGCACCAGACCTGGTGGGTCGATCACCACAAAGAGTGTAGCGAAGGCGGTGATCAGAAAGGCAGTTTCGGGCAAGGGTGATCTCCGGTTTCCGGCAGCCTATGGGGTTTGGGTGTTTTGGGCCAGTGAATCCGCCGCGCGCAGCGCAGGGTGGGTCAGACGATGCGGGGGCCAAGGTTTGCCGGGTCAATGCCGGGGGTGGACCAGAACTCGACGGCAAAGGGCGGCAGGCGGGACAGCACGCGATCAAGGTCTTCGCGCAGGACGGCGCGGCGCAGGGCATAGGCCGTGGCGGCGACGCAGGTTTCCGGGGCGATGTTGTGATGGCGGCGCAGGGCGCGGGCCTCGGCTGTCCAGTCCGCGCGGGTGCCGGGCGGGGCGGGCGGATCGGACAGGGTCCAGTCGGCGATGAAAAGCGCCCGCAGCACAGATGGCAGGACCTGTGCAAAATCAATCGCTTGTTGCGGTGTCAGGCGGCGGCGAAAGGCGCGCAGCACGCCTTCGACGGCAGTAAAGGTGCTGTGGTCCGTCGGCGTATCCATCGCGTGCTGGGCATCGGCAAGAAAGGCCTGCCATTCCCTGGTTGCCTGACGATAGGTCCAGGGCATCGGCATGGCTTACGCGGCCTCGGCCTGCTCGAGCCGATCTTGCGCCGACAGCCAGAGCGCCTCGGCCTTGTCCAGCGCCTCCATCACCTCGGCGTATTTGCGGTTCCAGGTTTCCAACTCGCCGATGCGGGCGGAATCGTAAAGCTCCGGGTCGGCCAGTTTCTTGGCCAGCTTGTCGCGCATGTCGTTGATCTTGGCGAGCCGGTCTTCGCATTTGCGCACCTCGGCGCGCAGGGCGAGGATTTCGTCGCGGCTGGCTTTCTTTGTCTTTTCAACGGGTTTTGCGGCGACCTTCACCTCTTCATCGCCCGCAAGAAGCATGCGGCGATAGGCTTCGAGATCTTCGTTATAGGGCGTAACGGCCCCGCCTTTGACCAGCCAAAGCCGATCGGCCACCAGCGACAGAAGGTGCATGTCATGGCTGACGAGGATCACCGCGCCGGAATATTCTGTCAGCGCCTCCACCAGCGCCTCGCGGCTTTCCATGTCGAGGTGGTTGGTCGGTTCATCAAGGATCAGAAGATGCGGCGCGTCGATGGTCGCCAGCAGCAGCGACAGCCGCGCCTTCTGGCCGCCTGACAGGCGACCCACCTGCGTTTCGGCCTGATCGGCCATCAGGCCGAACCCGGCAAGGCGCGCGCGCAGGCGGGGTTGGCCTTCATCGGGGCGCAGGCGCTGAATATGTTGCAGGGGTGTTTCATCAATGTGCAGCTCATCCACCTGATGCTGCGCGAAGTAACCGATCCTTAACTTTGACGAGCGTGTAAACCGCCCTTCAAGTGCCGGAAGTTTGCCTGCCAAGAGCTTGGAAAGCGTGGACTTTCCCTCACCATTGCGGCCCAGAAGGGCGATGCGGTCGTCTTGGTCGATCCTTAAGGAAAGCTTTTTCAGGACGGGCGGGCCGCCATAGCCCACGGCGGCACCTTCCATGTTGATGATCGGGGGCGACAACTCCTCGGGTGCCGGGAAGGTAAAGACCACGCGCTTGGCATCTTCGGGCGCGGTGATCGGCGTCATCTTCTCCAGCATCTTAACGCGGGATTGCGCCTGCACGGCCTTGGACGCTTTTGCCTTGAAGCGGTCAACGAAGGATTGCAGATGCGCGCGCCGCGCCTCCTGCTTTTTCGCCTCGGCCTGAAGGACGGCGCGGCGTTCGGCCATCTGCCTTGCGAACTGGTCGTAAGGGCCTGTCCAATATGTCAATTTCCGCTGATCCAGATGCAGGATGCCCTGCACGGCGCGATTCAGCAGGCCACGGTCATGGCTGATGATGATGACGGTATGGGGGTATTTCTGAAGATAGGCTTCCAGCCAGAGCGCGCCTTCGAGATCGAGGTAGTTGGTCGGTTCGTCCAGAAGCAGCAGGTCAGGCTGGGAAAACAGCACGCCGGCCAGAGCGACCCGCATCCGCCAGCCGCCCGAAAAGGCCGAGCAGGGCATGAGTTGCTGGTCAGCATCGAAGCCTAACCCCTTGAGAATGCTTGAAGCGCGGCCTTCGGCTGACCAGGCGTCGATGTCGGAGAGGCGGGCCTGAATTTCGGCGATGCGGTGGGGGTCGGTGGCGGTGTGGGATTCGGCCAGCAGGGCGGCGCGTTCGGTATCGGCTTGCAGCACCGTGTCGAGAAGCGAGGTTTCAGACGACGGCACCTCTTGCGCCACGCCGCCGATGCGGGCGCGGGATGGCAGGGTGATCGATCCGCCCTCCAGCGCAAGTTCGCCGCGTATCAGCCTGAAAAGCGTGGTTTTTCCCGTACCATTGCGGCCCACGAGGCCGACCTTGTGGCCGGTGGGAATGGTGGCAGAGGCGGCCTCCAGCAGGGGGCGGCCTTCGACGGAATAGGTGATGGCGTCAATGCGTAACATGGCGCAGGGCTTGCCCTATGGGCGGCGCGGCGTCAACGGGACGTGTGGGGGGGGCTGTGGGGCAAGGTGTTCAGCAGCGCAGTGCTGCAGCGCAGTGCAGACGGGCGTATGCACGCAGCGCACGGGTGTTTAGCGCTTTGTTGAGGGGCGGCTTTTCATTGTTACAGGCCCATGCTAGGTGCGCCGCACATGAATTCCGGCGCGGGGATATCCCACGCGCCCCAGAAATGGAGACGCCACAATGGCAATCGAACGTACCCTGTCGATCATCAAGCCCGATGCGACCAAGCGCAACCTGACCGGCAAGATCAACGCCAAGTTTGAAGAAGCCGGTCTGCGCATCGTCGCGCAAAAGCGCATCCACCTGACCATGGCGCAGGCCGGTCAGTTCTATGCCGAGCACAAGGAGCGCGGCTTCTATGGCGAACTGTGCGAATTCATGGCATCCGAGCCAGTGGTCGTGCAGGTTCTGGAAGGCGAAGGCGCCATCCTGAAGAACCGCGAAGTGATGGGCGCAACCAACCCGGCCAACGCGGCCGAAGGCACGATCCGCAAGGAATTTGCCCTTTCGGTTGGGGAAAACTCGGTCCACGGGTCGGACAGCGAAGTATCCGCCGCGCGTGAGATCGCCTTCTACTTCTCGGGCCTCGAACTGGTCGGCTGATCCGCAGGGATCAGCGGCGACGTTCCACGACGCCAAGAAAATCAAGGGCCGCTTCGATTTCGGAGCGGCCTTTTCCTTTCATAGTGGCTTTGATCGCATCGAAGCGGATGCGCAGCGCGGCCTTCTCATCGCCCTGGCAATCGTTCCAAGGGCGGCCTTGCAGACCCATGACGATGACGTAATAGCCGATGAAGTGGGGGGCCGTGCCGCTTGCCAGCAGGCGGCGATAAGCCTCATCCGGGCCGAGGGCGCGCAGTTCCTCGGCGGAGTGGATGCCCGCCTTGGCGAAGGCGGCCTCGGTCGCGGGGCCGAGATTGGGGATGGTCGAGACGGGGCTGGGCATCAGACATGGCCTTGAATGAAACAGGGCCAACCTAGCGGCTGGCCCTGTTTCATGGAAGCGTCTGGTTCTGATCTGCTTGGGTTCAGATGGAGGCCCAGTCGCGGAAGATCGGGGTGGACCCTTGCTGTTGGGTGGACCCTTGAGATTGGTCTTGCTGCTGCGAGGGCGCGTTGCTGCCGCCCTGTTGCTGCGTGGTCGTCGTCGGTTTCTTGGCCATTAATCCTGCTCGCTCCGGCTCTGCTTTGAAATCGCCCCTTTGATTTGAGCGCGGTAAAGGGCCGCGACAAGACGCAAGGATGACGATTTTGCGACGCGCTACAGGGGATGTGCGACATTTGCAACAGGTTCAGGGCCTTGCCAGTGCAAAACCCAAGCACGATCCCGCGATCAGCCGATCCGGGTGGCGGGAAAACCCACTGAATCCAGCGCGCGGATCAAGGATTCGGGGCTGGCCGTGCCGCTGGTGATGGCAGTGCGGGCGGCAAGATCGACAGTGACGGTGCCTGCATCCGGCAGGGACAAGAGGGCAGATTCGACGGATGCCTTGCAATGGCCGCAGGTCATGTCGGGGATGGAAAGCGTGGTCACGGGTTTGGTCCTTTGGTTTAACCATCTTATCTGAGCGTTCCAGTGACCGGAAGGTCAAGGGTGGAGATGCCGCAGGTTAAACAGGGGTGCCGGGGTTGACCTTCCCATTACTGGAAGGATTATGTCGGTCAATGGAAGGAACCATTCCATGACCGATGTCGCCAACCATCCGCCGATCCCCGTGACAGCCGATCCCGCCGTGCCAAACCGTCAGGCGCGGTTCCGGCTGGAGGGGATGACTTGCGCCTCTTGCGTGCTGCGCGCGGAACGGGTGCTGACCGCACAGCCGGGCGTGGCGCGGGCGGTGGTGAACCTGTCGACGGAAACAGCGGATGTTACCTATGCCAGCCCTGCCGCCCCTGCCGCGTTGGCGGCAGCGCTGGCGCGGGCGGGCTATCCGGCGCGCGAGACGACAGTGGTGCTGGATGTGGAGGGGATGACCTGCGCCGCTTGCACCGGGCGGGTGGAGCGGGTGTTGCGCGCGCAGGCCGGGGTGAAGGAGGCGGTGGCCAATCTGGCGCTGCGCCGTGCGACGGTGACGCTGTGGGAAGGCGGGGCTTCGGCAGATGCGCTGGCAGCGGCGGTGACGCGGGCGGGCTATGTGGCGCGGGCGGCTAGCGCCGCCGTGCCGCATGATCCGAAGGTGGAACTGCGGGCGCTGGCGCGGGATACGGCGATTGCCGGGGCGCTGACGCTGCCGGTATTCGTGGCCGAGATGGGGGGGCATCTAGTGCCGCCCTTTCACCATTGGCTTATGGGCGTGGTGGGGATGCATACGCTGTGGGTGGCGCAATTTGTACTGGTCACACTGGTGCTGCTGGGGCCGGGGCGGCGGTTCTTGGTCAAAGGGTGGCCTGCTTTGTTGCGGGGCGCGCCGGACATGAATTCGCTGGTGGCGGTGGGGACGGGCGCCGCCTGGGCCTATTCGACGCTGGTCACCTTTGCGCCGGGGCTGTTCCCCGATGGAGCGCGGGCGGTGTATTTCGAAGCGGCGGCGGTGATCGTGGTGCTGATCCTGCTGGGCCGCACGCTGGAGGCGCGGGCGCGCGGGCGGGCCGGGGCGGCGATTGCGCGGCTGGTGGGGTTGCAGCCCAAGGTGGCGCGGCTGGAAGACGGGGCCGAAGTGCCGGTGGCAGCGCTGGTGCCGGGGATGCGGGTTCTGGTCCGGCCGGGTGAGCGGGTGGCGGTTGATGGGGTGGTCATCTGCGGCGCGTCGGCGGTGGATGAGGCGATGCTGACCGGCGAGCCGCTGCCGGTGGCCAAGGCAGCGGGCGATGCGGTGACGGGCGGCACGATCAACGGCACCGGCGCGCTGGTGATTGAGGTGCGGCAGGTGGGGGCGGCCACGGTGCTGGCCCGCATTCTGGCGATGGTGGAAGAGGCGCAGGGGACCAAGCTGCCGGTGCAGGCTATGGTGGACCGGGTGACGCTGTGGTTCGTGCCGGTGGTGATGGGGATTGCGCTGCTGGCCGCAGGTGGCTGGATGATCGCGGGGCAGGGCGTGGCGCAGGCCTTGGTGGCGGGGGTGTCGGTTCTGATCATCGCCTGCCCCTGTGCGATGGGGCTGGCGACGCCGGTGTCCATTCTGGTGGGCTCTGGCCGGGCGGCGGAACTGGGGGTGCTGTTTCGGCGCGGCGAGGCATTGCAGCGGCTGGCCGAGGTGCGGGTGGTGGCGTTCGACAAGACCGGGACGCTGACACTGGGCCGTCCGGTGGTGACGGATATGCTGGGTGATGACGCGACGCTGGCGCAGGCGGCGGCGGTGGAAGCCGGGTCAGAGCATCCGCTGGCGGCTGCCGTGCTGGCCGAGGCGGCGGCACGCGGGCTGGCGGTGCCGGTGGCCGAACGGTTCGAGGCGGTGCCGGGCTCCGGGGCGCGGGCCATGGTCGGCGGTTCCCTGGTGGCGGTCGGGTCGGCGCGGATGTTCGGCGTGGTGCCAGAAGCGCTGGCACAAGCGGCAGAGGTTTGGGCGGGCGAGGGCAAGGGGCTGCTCTTCGTGGGGGATGCGCATCAGGCGCGCGGGGTGATTGCGGTGGCCGATCCGGTGAAGCCCACGTCCGTGGCGGGTCTGCGCGCGCTGGAGCGGCTGGGGCTGCGCGTGGCGATGGTGACGGGTGACAATGCGGTGACGGCAGGGGCCATCGCGGCGCGGCTGGGCTTGGGCGATGTTCAGGCGGGTGTTTTGCCTGGCGGCAAGGCGGATGCGGTGCGCGCCATGGGAGCGGGGGTGGCCTTCGTGGGCGACGGCATCAACGATGCCCCCGCGCTGGCAGCGGCGGATGTTGGGTTGGCGATGGGGACCGGCACCGATGTGGCGATTGAAGCGGGGGATGTGGTGCTGATGTCGGGCGATCCGCAGGGGGTGGCGGATGCGGTGATCGTGGCGCGCGCCACAATGCGCAACATCAAGCAGAACCTGATCTGGGCCTTTGGTTATAACGCTGCGCTGATCCCGGTGGCGGCCGGGCTGCTGGTGCCGTTCGGCGGGCCGCAGCTTTCGCCGATGCTGGCGGCGGGGGCGATGGCGTTGTCCTCGGTCTTTGTCCTGACCAACGCGCTGCGGTTGAAACGGGTGCGGGGGGTGCGGGGATGAACATCAAGGATGTGGCGGCTCGGTCGGGCCTGCCGGCCAAGACGATCCGCTATTACGAAGACATCGGCCTGATCCGCCCGCTGCGCGGGGCGAATGGCTATCGCGCCTTTCGGGAAAGCGATTTGCACAAGCTGGCCTTTCTGGCACGAGCGCGGGGGTTGGGGTTTACGATCGAGGAATGCCGCAAGCTGCTGGCGCTGTACGAAGATCAGGCGCGGGCGAGTTCGGATGTGAAGGCGCTGGCCGAGGCGCATCTGGCCGATATGGACCGCAAGATCGCGGAACTGCGGGCGATGCAGGCCACGCTCCGCGATCTGGTGGTCAGTTGCGCAGGGGACCAACGTCCAGATTGCCCGATCCTTTCCGGTTTGGCAGGGAAAGACTGCTGCTGAGGGGGTTCAATGCCGCCGGGCGACGTGCAAGGGTGGCCGCAGGTTGCGGAGGCATTCATGAACGAACTTATCCCGGTCTTCGACGGCCATAACGACATTCTCTACCGTCTGCTCATGGCCCCGGCATCGCGTGAGGCGATCTGGGTGACGGGCGAGGGAAAGGGTCATCTTGATCTGCCGCGCATGAAGGCAGGCGGATTCGCGGGAGGGCTGTTCGCGATCTACGTGCCAACGCCGAGCAAAGGCGACGATGCCATGCTTGATGCCCTGATGGACCGACCGCCTTATGCGTTGGACTTGCCGGGGCAATTGCCGCTGGGACCAAGCCAAGTGGTTGCGCTGGAACAGGCGGGGCATCTGATGTGGATGGCGCGGTCTTCGGACGGGGCGTTCCGCCTGTGCCGGACGGCGGACGAGATCGAGGCTGCACGGGCCGATGGCGTGATCGCGGGGGTCATGCATATGGAGGGGGCCGAGGCGATCGATCCCGGCTGTGATGCTCTGCACGCATTTCATGCTATGGGTCTGCGGTCGCTGGGCCCGGTCTGGAGCCGGCCCACGGCCTTTGGGCACGGGGTGCCGTTCCGCTTTCCCGGCACGCCCGATACCGGGCCGGGGCTGACCGATGCGGGCAAGCGGTTGGTGCGGGAGTGTAACGCGCTGAAGATCCTGATCGACCTGAGCCATTTGAACGAAAAGGGATTCGACGACGTCGCGCGGCTGTCGGACGCGCCGCTGGTGGCCAGCCATTCCAATGCCCATGCCGTCACACCATCGACGCGTAATCTGACCGATCGCCAGTTGGACATGATCCGCGACAGCGGCGGCCTTGCGGGTTTGAACTTCGCGACGGTGTTCTTGCGCCCCGATGGACGACGCGACCCGAATATGGGGTGGGAGCCTGTGCTGCGCCACCTTGACCATCTGATCGGGCGCTTGGGCGAGGATCACGTGGGTTTTGGATCGGATTTCGACGGGGCGACTGTGCCGCAGGGCATCACCGATGTAGCGGGCCTGCCGCGCCTGATCGCGGCGCTGCGCGCGCATGGCTTTGGGGAAGAATTGATCCGAAAACTGGCGTGGGACAATTGGCTGTCCGTCCTGCGGCGGACTTGGGGGGCGTGAGGGGGCGAAAAGTCTTTTGCGAAGAACTTTCGCGAGGGCGGTTCTTCTGCGAAAAATCGGGGCTTTCCAAGAAAGCCGTTCGGTAGGGACCTACCCGAAAACCCCGCTCATGCGACGTGGAGCAGGTTTTCCAGCGAGTGGTTTCCACGAACCAGATCGGCCAGTGAGACACGATCCAATTCCTCATAGAAGGCGCGCAGGGCATCGGCCAATACGCCTTTCAAGCGGCAGCAGGCCACCAGCGGGCAGGTGCATTCCTCACCAGCGAAGCATTCCGTAAAGGGCAGAACTGCCTCGAACTCGCGGAATACATCGCCGACGCTGATCTCTTCCGCGGGGCGCCCTAACATCAGGCCGCCAGCGCGGCCCCGCACGGTATGAAGGAATTTCTTTTGTGCCAGAAGGTGGATCACCTGTGCGAGGTGGTTTTCCGACGCGTTGCAGGCCGACGCGACTTCGGTTTTGCGGACAGTTCGACCGGGGTTCACGGCACAGAACATTAACGTCCGCATGGCGAGATTGGTTCTTGTTGTGAGTCTCATGCGTGATCTCCGGGCTGGACAGGCTTGGTCCTGTCGCCAAAGATTTATGCAGGCTGCACCTTGTGTGACATGATCCAGATCAGATGGCCGCATTCAGATATCGGTCGGGCAGAGCGACACAAAGCGTGGCGTCGGCCGGGATGCGATGCCCGTGGGCGAGAGAACAGGATTGAAATCAAACCGCTTTGGAAACGATAATGGCATATTTGAAAAGGGGATGGCACAAGGTCGTTGCCTTGGTTTGCGATAACATTTAAACCGTTTTGAAAGAGGTTGCGCTGCTGTTCTGCCCGTATCTTCCGGCTGGTGTCGCTTGACGCCCTTTCGGAGCAGCTTAGGGTTGGTGATGCGGTGCCATCATGCGGATAGAGTGACGTGAACGATCTGAGCCTTACCCCGAATCTCCTGCAAGCCGATGTCGCGCGACATCTGACCTTTACGCTGGGCAAGGATGCGCCCAACGCCAGCGTCTATGACTGGCGCATGGCGCTGTCCTTTGCGATCCGCGACCGGATCGTGGAGCCGTGGTTCGCTTCGACCCGGCGGACATGGGCCGAGGATCATAAGCGGGTCTATTACCTGTCGATGGAATTCCTGATCGGGCGGCTTCTGGAGGATGCCACCACCAATCTGGGCCTGCGCGATGTTGCCGAAGAGGTGATGGCTGGCTTTGGGCAGGATTTCCGCAAGATCGTTGAGGATGAGCCCGATGCCGCGCTGGGCAATGGCGGATTGGGGCGGCTTGCGGCCTGTTTCATGGAAAGCATGGCGACGCTGGGCTGCCCCGCCTATGGCTATGGCATCCGCTATGAGCATGGCCTGTTCCGCCAGCGGTTCGAGGGCGGGCAGCAGGTGGAAACGCCCGAGGATTGGCTGAACCAGGCGCATCCTTGGGAATTCGCGCGACCGGAAAGTTCCTATACCATCCCGTTCAAGGGGCAGGTGGAAACCCGCGATGGGCGCGATGTCTGGGTGCCCGGCGAAACGGTGCTGGCCGAGGCGCATGACACCCCGGTGATCGGCTGGCAGGGGAAATGGGCCAATACGCTGCGCCTGTGGGCGGCGAAGCCCACGACGATGTTCGATCTGGAGCGGTTCAACCGGGGGGATTATGCGGCGGCGGCAGAACCCGAGGCCTTGGCGCGCACGCTGAGCCGGGTGCTTTACCCGGATGACACCACCTATCAGGGCAAGGAATTGCGTCTGAAGCAGGAATTCTTCCTGACCTCGGCCGCCTTGCAGGACATCCTGCGCCGCTATCTGGCGCGGCACAGCAATCTGGCCGACCTGCCCAAGCATGTGGCGATCCAGATGAACGACACCCATCCCGCGATTGCGGGGCCGGAACTGATCCGCCTTTTGGTGGATGATCACGGCATGGCGTTCGAGGATGCGCTGGAGACGGCGCGGGGCTGTCTGGGTTACACCAACCACACGCTGTTGCCCGAGGCGCTGGAACGCTGGGCCACCTTCACCTTCGGCAATGTGCTGCCGCGCCACATGCAGATCGTGGAGCGGATTGATAGCTGGCACCGCCGAACCTATCCGTCGCGGCCCCATTATGTGGGCATCGTGAAGCACCATGAGGTGCGGATGGGCGAATTGGCCTTTGTGATGGCGCATAAGGTGAATGGCGTGTCGGCGCTGCATTCCGAGCTTGTGAAGAAGAACCTGTTTCCCGAATTGCACCGCCTGCATCCGGGGCGGATCATCAACCAGACCAATGGCGTTACACCGCGCCGTTGGCTAAAGATGGCCAACCGCCCGCTGGCCGGGCTGATTACCGACACCATCGGCGAAGGGTGGGAAGCTGATCTTGACCGCCTGCGCGGGCTGGAGCCGCATATCGCGGGCAAGCCGTTCCGCGATGCTTTTGCTGGGGCGAAGCGTGCCAACAAGGTGGCGCTGGCGAACTGGATCGCGTCGGATTGCGGGGTGAAGGTGAACCCCGACGCGCTGTTTGATGTGCAGATTAAGCGTATCCACGAATACAAGCGCCAGTTGCTGAACATTCTGGAAACCATCGCGCATTGGAACCGAATCCGGTCCAACCCCAAGGCGAACTGGGTGCCGCGGGTGAAGATCTTCGGTGGCAAATCCGCGCCGGGCTATGCGGTGGCCAAGGAGATCATCCATCTGATCAACGACGTGGCGTCGGTGGTGAACAACGACCCCGTGACCGGCGATCTGCTGAAGATCATCTATCCCGCCAATTACAACGTCAGCATGGCCGAGCGGCTGGTGCCAGCCGCCGACCTGTCAGAGCAAATTTCGACAGCTGGGAAAGAGGCCAGCGGCACCGGCAACATGAAATTCATGATGAACGGCGCGCCGACTATCGGCACGCTGGACGGGGCCAATGTGGAGATCCTGCAAGAGGTGGGGGCCGAGAACTTCTTCCTCTTCGGTCTGACGGCGGAAGAGGTGATGAAGCGGCGCGAAGATCCGGATCATTCGCGCAAGGCCATCGAGGCGAGCCAGACCTTGCAGGATGTCTTGCAGATGATTGCCGAAGGGCGGTTCTCGCCCGATCAGGTGGATCGCTATCACGGGTTGGTGCATCGCATCTGGCACCACGACTATTTCCTTGTGGCGGCGGATTTCGATGCCTTCCATGCGGCGCAGGGCGAGGTGGACCGCGCCTATGCGGATCAGGATCGCTGGGTGACCATGGCTGCGATGAACACGGCGCGGTCGGGGTTCTTTTCATCGGACCGGACGATCCGCAGCTATATGGATGACATATGGGGGGTCACTTCGGCCATGTGACGGGCCGGGGTGGCGCTCTTTGGGAGGGGGGCAGCCATGACCGAAACGCTGATCGACCACGGGGCCGCCAAGGCCATCGTGGAAGGCCGCCACGGCGATCCGTTTTCGGTGCTGGGATTGCACGAGCGCGCGTCTGGCTGGGTGCTTACGGCCTTTGTGCCGGGCGCGGAACGGCTTGTGGCGCTGACGGGCAAGGCTGGCAAGCCAGTTGAGGCCAGCGCCGTTGCGGGCTGTGACGGGTTGTTCTGTGCCGCTCTTCCGAAGAAGACCGAGTATCGTTTGCGCGCCGAAGGACATGGCGCGACATGGGAATTCGACGATCCCTTCCGCTTTGGTCCGGTGCTGGGCGAGATGGACGAATATCTGCTGGGCGAAGGCACGCACCGGCGCCTGTGGCAGGTGCTGGGCGCGCATGTGATCACCCATGAAGGTGTGGAAGGCACGCATTTCGCCGTCTGGGCGCCCAATGCCGAACGCGTCAGCGTGGTGGGGGATTTCAACGTCTGGGATGGCCGCCGTCATCCGATGCGGCGGCGGGGCGCGACCGGGGTCTGGGAAACCTTCGTCCCCGGTCTGGGTGAGGGCGCAACCTATAAGTATGAAATCCGGGGCCATAATGGCTATGTCGGGCCGTTGAAGGCTGATCCTGTCGGCTTCGGGTCGGAACATCCGCCCGCCAATGCCTCGGTCGTTCGTAAGATTGAGGGTGAATTCCACGATCAGGACTGGCTGGCAGGGCGTGCCGCGCGGCATACCATCGACGCGCCGATCAGCATCTATGAGGTGCATCTGGGATCGTGGCGGCGCGCGCCGGGGGACAGGATGCTGTCCTATCTGGAACTGGCCGAGCAGTTGGTGGATTACGTGGCCGACATGGGGTTCACCCTTATCGAATTGCTGCCGATCAGCGAATTTCCTTTTGATGGAAGCTGGGGCTATCAACCCGTGGGCATGTATGCCCCAACCATCCGCCACGGCACGCCGGGCGAGTTCCGCGCGCTGGTGGATGCGGCGCATCGCAAAGGGTTGGGCATCCTGCTGGATTGGGTGCCGGGGCATTTCCCGACCGATCCGCATGGGCTGGGCCGTTTCGACGGCACGCCGCTTTATGAACATGCCGACCCGCGCGAGGGGTTCCATCAGGACTGGAACACTCTGATCTACAATTACGGGCGGATCGAGGTTGCCAATTATCTGGTGTCCAACGCGCTCTATTGGCTGGAGGAATACCATATCGACGGGCTGCGCGTGGATGCGGTGGCGTCGATGCTCTATCGCGATTACAGCCGCAAGGATGGGGAGTGGATCCCCAACAAGGATGGCGGGCGCGAGAATTACGAGGCGATCGCCCTGCTGCAGCGGATGAACACCACCGTTTACGGCGAGGTGCCGGGGATCATGACGGCGGCCGAGGAGAGCACAGCCTTTCCCGGCGTGTCGCGGCCCGTGGATCATGGCGGGCTGGGTTTCGGCTTCAAGTGGAACATGGGCTGGATGAACGACACCCTGTCCTACATGGAGAAAGACCCGATCTATCGGCAGTATCACCATCACCAGATGACCTTTGGCCTGCATTACGCATGGTCGGAGAATTACATCCTGCCCATCAGCCATGATGAGGTGGTGCATGGCAAAGGGTCCATGCTGGAAAAGATGCCGGGATCGGGCGAAGAGAAATTCGCCAATCTGCGCGCCTATTACGGGTTCATGTGGGCGCATCCGGGCAAGAAACTTTTGTTCATGGGCTGCGAATTCGCCCAAGGGCGCGAATGGAACCACAACCAATCGCTCGACTGGCACCAGTTGGACATCGCGGAACATCGCGGCGTGCAATCCTATGTGCGCGATCTGAACCGGCTGTATCGCGACACGCCCGCGCTACATGTGAACGACACGCGGCCCGAAGGGTTTGAATGGATCGAGTCCAATGATGCGGGCGCGTCGGTCTATGCCTGGGTCCGCAAGGGGCGGGCGGGCGATCCGATGGTGGTGGCGGTGGTCAACCTGACGCCGGTTGAGCGGACCTATCGGCTGGGTTTGCCCGAGGCGGGGCATTGGGATGAGATTTTGAACAGCGATGCCGCGCTCTATGGCGGCGGCAACCGGGGCAATCTGGGCGGTGTGACGGCCGAGGCTGTGGCGTGGCATGGGAGGGCGCAATCCGCGATTGTTACGCTGCCGCCGCTTTCGGCTGTCTGGTTCCGTCAGGCAAAAGGATAAGCGGCGCAGGCCGCGTAGGGAGGGAAACACAATGATGCAACCAAGACCGAACGCGCGCCTGTCCAGCCAGGCGATGGCCTTTGTCCTTGCCGGGGGCAGGGGCAGCCGGTTGAAAGAGTTGACCGACCGCCGCGCCAAGCCTGCGGTCTATTTCGGCGGCAAGACCCGGATCATCGACTTTGCGCTGTCCAATGCGCTGAACTCCGGCATCCGCAAGATGGCGATTGCCACGCAATACAAGGCGCATAGCCTGATCCGGCATTGCCAGCGGGGATGGAACTTCTTCCGGGCAGAGCGGAACGAATATCTGGATATCCTGCCCGCCTCGCAACGGGTGGACGAGACGAAATGGTATCTGGGCACCGCCGATGCGGTGGCGCAGAACATCGACATCGTCGACAGCTATGGCATCAAATATGTGATCGTGCTGGCGGGTGATCACATCTACAAGATGGACTATGAGATCATGCTGCAACAGCATGTGGCCACCGGGGCCGATGTGACCATCGGCTGCCTGACCGTCCCCCGGATGGAGGCCACGGCCTTTGGCGTGATGCATGTCGACAAGGACATGCGGATCACGGATTTTCTGGAAAAGCCGAAAAATCCCCCCGCCATTCCCGGCGATCCGGAGCATGCGCTGGCCTCGATGGGGATTTATGTTTTTGACTGGGATTTCCTGCGCGATCTGTTGTTGCGCGACATGGCGGATACAAATTCCAGCCATGATTTCGGCAATGACCTGATCCCTGCCATCGTGAAGGGCGGCAAGGCCATGGCGCATAAGTTTGCCGATTCCTGCGTGAAGAGCGGGCTGGAGGATGAACCCTATTGGCGCGATGTGGGCACGATCGATGCCTTCTGGCAGGCCAATATCGACCTGACGGATTTCGTGCCCAAGCTGGACATCTATGACAATACCTGGCCGATCTGGACCTATTCCGAAATCGTGCCGCCCGCCAAGTTCGTGCATGACGAGGCGGATCGGCGCGGATCGGCGGTGTCGTCGCTGGTGTCGGGCGATTGCATCGTGTCGGGGTCCGAGGTGCGCAATTCGCTGCTGTTCACGGGGTGCCGGACGCATTCCTATTCGAGCCTCGAATATGTGGTCGCCCTGCCGCGCGTGATCGTCAACCGCAAGGCGGAACTGACGAAATGCGTGATCGACAGCAATGTGGTGATCCCCGAAGGGCTGGTCGTGGGGCAGGATCCGGTGGAAGATGCCAAGTGGTTCCGGGTGAGCGAAGGCGGGATCGTGTTGATAACGCAGGATATGCTTGACGCGCGGGCGCGGAAGTTGTCCTGACTTGGGCTCTGGGAGGAAGCCCCGGGAGGGCTGTCTGCCCTCCCGGACCCACCCGAGGGTATTTGGGCCAAGATGAAGGGGGCGTTCATGGCGATGAAGGGGCGGGTTCTGTCTGTTGCCTCGGAATGCGTGCCCCTGATCAAGACCGGGGGTCTGGCCGATGTGGTGGGCGCGCTGCCCGCCGCGCTTCGCGCGCAGGGCTGGGACATGCAGGTGCTGCTGCCCGCCTATCGCCGTTTGCGGGGGCTGCTGCCCGGCATGCGCGAGGTCTGGCGCGAGCCGGGGCTGTGGGGCGGCGACGGGGTTGTTTATCAGGGCGAGGTGGAGGGCGTTCCCGTCCTGCTGCTGGATGCGCCGCATCTTTATGACCGCGAGGGCGGCCCGTATAACGGCGCCGGGGGCGACTGGCCCGACAATCCGCAGCGCTTTGCTGCCTTGTCCTGGGTCGCGGCGCGCATGGCGCGTGAGGGGTTTGGCGGCTGGAAGCCGCAGGTGTTGCACGCGCATGACTGGCAGGCGGGCTATGCCCCGGCCTATCTGGCCTATGGCGGGCCATCGGGTGTGGGATCGGTGATGACCGTCCATAACATCGCCTTTCAGGGTTGGGCCGATGCCGGGATGCTGGGCACGCTGCGCCTGCCGCGCGAGGCGTTCCATCCGGGGCAGTTGGAGTATTACGGCGGGCTGTCCAGCCTGAAGGCAGGGCTGGTGACGGCGGATCGGATCACCACCGTATCGCCGACCTATGCGGCGGAACTGATGCGGCCGGAATTCGGGATGGGCCTGCAGGGGCTGATCGCCGCGCGGGCGGGTGTGGTGTCAGGCATCCTGAACGGGGTGGATACCGAGGTCTGGTCGCCCGAGGCGGAGCCTGTGCCCTTCTCGGCAAAGGCGATGAAGGGCAAGGCGGCGGCGCGGCTAGCGCTGTGCGAGGAGTTCGGGCTGTCGGTGCCCACGGGGCCTCTGGCGATTGTGGTCAGCCGATTGACGGATCAGAAGGGCATTGATCTGCTGCCGCAAGTGGTGCCTGAATTCATCGCCTCTGGCGGAGCGCTGGTGGTGCTTGGATCGGGCGATCCGGTGCTGGAAGGCGCGATGCGCGGGCTGGAGCAACGCTTTCCGGGTCGGGTGGCGGTGCGGATCGGCTATGACGAGGCGCTGTCGCATCGCCTGTTTTCCGGGGCGGATGCGGTGCTGGTGCCCAGCCGGTTTGAACCCTGCGGGCTGACGCAGATGTATGGGCTGCGCTATGGCACGGTGCCTGTGGTGGCGCTGGTGGGCGGGCTTGCGGATACGGTGATCCATGCCTCACCCGCCGCTCTGGCGGCCGGGGTGGCGACGGGGGTGCAGTTTCACCCGACCGATGCGGTGGCCTTTGCGCAGGCCTTGCGGCAGTTGGTGGCGCTCTATGCCGATCCGAAGCTTTGGGCGCGGGTGCAGAAGAATGCGATGGGCCATCCCGTGGGCTGGGAGACCAGCGCCGCCGATTACGCGGCCCTTTACGACGGGTTGGTCGCGTGACACCGCAACACGCGCTTTTGCCGCCACGTCTGGTGGGCCATGCCGTCACGGCAGGGCGGCCCTGGCCGATGGGGGCCACCTTTGATGGCGAGGGCGTGAATTTCGCCGTCTTTTCCGCCCATGCCGAAAAGATCGAACTGTGCCTGTTCAGCCCGGATGGGCGCAAGGAGCTGGTCCGGCTGGCGCTGCCCGAACGCGATGGCGATATCTGGCACGGGCATGTGGGCGGGCTGATGCCCGGCACGCTGTATGGCTATCGTGTCCATGGGCCGTATCAGCCGGAACTGGGCCACCGCTTCAACCCGCACAAGTTGCTGATCGACCCCTATGCCCGCGCGCTGGAGGGGCGGTTGAAATGGTCGGACGCGCTGATGGGCTACAAGGTCGGCAGTCCGCGCGGCGACATGTCCTATGACACCCGTGACAGCGCCTTTGCCGTGCCGAAATCGGTGGTGGTGGATACGTCCTTCATGTGGGGGGACGATGCGCCGCCGCGCGTTCCGGTAACGGAGACCGTCGTCTATGAGGCGCATGTGCGCGGCATGACGATGCTGAACCCCGGCGTGGAAAAAGGGCTGCGGGGCAGTTTCCTTGGCCTCGCCTCGGACGCCGTTATCGACCATCTGGTCAAGCTGGGGGTGACCAGCCTCGAATTGCTGCCGGTGCAGGCCTTTGCCGATGAACGGTTTCTGATCGCCAAGGGGCTGCGGAATTACTGGGGCTATCAGACCATCGGCTTCTTTGCGCCCGAGCCGCGCTACCTGACCAAGGGGCAGGTCTGGGAGTTCCAGTCGATGGTGCGGCGGATGCATGCGGCGGGGATCGAGGTCATTCTGGATGTGGTCTATAACCACACGGGCGAGGGGGATGAATTCGGGCCGACGCTTTCTTTCCGGGGGTTCGACAATGCCAGCTATTACCGCCTGCTGCATGGCGGGCGGCATTATGTGAATGACACCGGCACCGGCAATACGCTGAACCTGACCCATCCGATGGTGCTGCGGATGGTGATGGATTCGCTGCGCTATTGGGTGGAGGTCTGCCATGTGGACGGGTTCCGGTTTGATCTGGCCACCGTGCTGGGGCGCGAGGCGCATGGGTTTGATCCCCATGGCGGGTTCTTTGATGCGATCCGGCAGGATCCTGTGCTGTCACGCGTGAAGCTGATCGCCGAGCCGTGGGATATCGGCCCCGGCGGGTATCAGTTGGGCGGCTATCCGCACCCGTTCATGGAATGGAACGACAAGTTCCGCGATGGCCTGCGGCGCTGGTGGAAGGGCGATCCGGGGATGGCGCCCGACCTTGCCAAGCGCCTTTTGGGCAGCGCCGAGCGGTTTGATCATCACGGGCGGGCGGCGACATCTTCGGTGAATTTCGTTACCGCACATGATGGGTTCAATCTGGAGGATTTGGTCAGTTTCACCCTGAAGCGCAACTTCGCTAATGGCGAAGAAAACCGCGATGGCCACCATGACAACCATTCCGACAATATGGGGGTGGAGGGGCCGACGGATGACAAGGCCGTGCGCGCGGCACGCGATCTGCGCAAGCGCAACCTGCTGGCCACGCTGATGCTTGCGCAAGGGGTGCCGATGCTGCTGGCGGGGGATGAGTTGGGCCACAGCCAGGGCGGCAACAACAATGCCTATGCCCAGGATAACGAGACGACATGGATCGACTGGGCGCAGGGCGACCAGGGGCTCGCCGATTTCACGGCGCGGCTGATTGCTTTGCGCAAGGCGCATCCGGTGCTGCGGCAGAAGCGGTTCCTGCACGCGCGGGCGCGGCCTGCGGACGGGCTGCCGGATGTGATCTGGCGGCGGGCGGATGGGCAGAAACCTTCGGCGCAGGATTGGCACGATCCGGGGTTCCGCTGTCTGGGCGCCGAATTGCGGATGGCGGCCGAGGGGTCGGATGGCGGGCATCCCGCGATTTTTGCGGTGTTCAACACCGGGGTGGAGTGCGTGCTGCGTCTGCCGGATACCGCACCCGGCTGGGAACTGATCCTTGATACGACGCGGCCAGAGCTTGACCGCGAACTGGGCGGGCCCGGCACGCGGGCGCCCGCCCAATCCGTACTTGTATTCCGGTCGGTAGCGGCCAAGGCCGCTGTTGCTTCGGCCACTGTTTCCTCGGGAGGTAGACCATGACCATCCGCACCGTTCCCACCCAGCCCATTGCGGGCCAGAAACCCGGCACTTCGGGCCTTCGCAAGAAGACCCCGGTTTTCATGGGGCATCATTATCTGGAGAATTTCGTCCAGAGCATTCTGGATGTGGTGGGCGCGCAGGGAAAGACCTTCGTGCTGGGCGGGGACGGACGCTATTTCAACGACCGCGCGGCGCAGGTGATCCTGCGGATGGCGGCGGCGAATGGTGCGGCGCGGGTGATCGTGGGGCAGGGGGCGATCTTGTCGACGCCAGCCGCCAGCCATCTGATCCGGCTGAACAAGACGGATGGCGGAATCATCATGTCGGCCAGCCACAATCCCGGTGGCCCGGATGAGGATTTCGGGGTCAAGTTCAACATGCCCAATGGCGGCCCCGCGCCGGAAGCCGTGACCGAGGCGATGTACAAGCGCACGACCGTGATCACGGAATACAAGATTATTGAGGCGCAGGATGTGGACCTGTCGCGCATCGGGCGCACGTCGATTGCCGGGATGGTGGTGGATGTGGTCGATCCGGTATCCGACTATGCCGCGCTGATGGAGACGCTGTTCGATTTCCCCGCCATCCGGGCGATGTTCGCCGGCGGCTTCCGGATGCGGATGGATTCGATGTGCGCGGTGACTGGGCCTTATGCGGTGGAGATCCTGGAGAACCGTCTGGGCGCGGCGAAAGGGACATGTGTGAACGCGACGCCCCTGCCGGATTTCGGCGGGATGCACCCGGACCCGAACCCGACCTGGGCCAAGGCCTTGATGGATGAGATGTTTGCCGACAAGGCCCCGGATTTCGGCGCCGCCTCGGACGGGGACGGAGACCGCAACATGGTGGTGGGGCGGGGGATCTATGTCTCGCCTTCCGACAGCCTTGCCGTGCTGGCGGCCAATGCCCATCTGGCCCCCGGCTATGCGCGCGGGCTGAAGGGGGTGGCGCGGTCGATGCCGACGTCGGCGGCGGCGGACCGGGTGGCGGCGGCGCTGGGGATTGAGAGTTACGAGACGCCGACGGGATGGAAATTCTTCGGCAACCTGCTGGATGCAGGACGCGCCACGATCTGCGGCGAGGAAAGCTTTGGCACCGGGTCTGACCATGTGCGCGAAAAGGACGGGCTTTGGGCAGTGCTGCTGTGGCTGAACATTCTGGCCGTGCGCAAGCAATCGGTGGCCGAGATATTGGCCGAGCATTGGGCGCGGTTCGGGCGGAACTATTACAGCCGCCATGATTTCGAGGCGATCGAGGTGGCGCGGGCCGATGCCATGGTGGCCGCATTGCGCGGGGCGCTGCCCGGCCTGCCGGGCAAGACGGTGGAGGGCATGGTCATCGCGGGGGCGGATGAGTTCGCCTATACCGATCCGGTGGATGGATCGGTCAGCATCCGGCAGGGCGTGCGGGTGATGTTCACCGACGGGTCACGGCTGGTGCTGCGCCTGTCGGGGACTGGGACCGAGGGTGCGACGCTGCGGCTTTATCTGGAACGCTACGCGCCGGGGCCGGGGGGATTGGACCTTGATCCGCAGGCAGCGCTGGCCCCAGTGATCCGGGCGGCCGAGCAGATCGCGCGGATCGCCGACTTTACCGGGCGGTCTGCCCCTAATGTGGTGACCTGACCCGACGCCTATCAGGCGGAGCGGGCATTCGCCCGCATTGCTTTTGCCTCGCCTGCGCGCAGTCGCGCTTGGCTCAGGCGTGGGGGCGCTTCGCCCCCCACACCCCCCGAGAGTATTTCTGCCAAGATGAAGGGGCGGGTTTGGACCTGTTCTCGTCGCGTTTCGGGCTGACTTTCGCGGGACGCGGGCGTTTGCTTGGGGAAAGCGGGGCGGGAGGTTCGGATGAACGAGGTTCGACATCAGCGGTCAGGCCGCGCGGCACGGCAGGCGGAGCGGGCGCAGAAGGGCGGCGGGGTCGGGCGGCCCTATATCCTGCGCAACATCCCGACCTATGACATTCTGGGCGAGGAAAGCCTGCTGAAGATCGAGGCGGCGGCGGATCGGATATTGGCCGAGACCGGGATCGAGTTTCGCGATGATCCGGTGGTGCTGGAGCATTGGAAGCGGGCCGGGGCCGAGGTGGAGGGCGTGCTGGTGCGCTTTCCGCCCGGCCTGCTGCGCGAGGTGCTGCGTGATGCGCCGGCCAGCTTTACCCAACATGCGCGCAACCCAGCAAAATCGGTGGAAATCGGCGGCAAGTCAGTGGTCTTTGCGCCCGCTTATGGCAGCCCTTTTGTGATGGATTTGGACAAGGGACGGCGGTTCGGGACGCTGGAGGATTTCCAGAACTTCATCAAGCTGGCGCAGGCGAGTCCCGCCTTTCACCATTCGGGCGGCACGATCTGCGAACCCACCGATATTGCGGTGAACAAGCGGCATCTGGACATGGTGATGGCGCATCTGACGCTGTCGGACCGGCCCTTCATGGGATCGGTCACGGCGGAGGAGCGGGCGGAAGACAGCATCGACATGGCGCGGATCGTGTTCGGGCATGAGTTTGTCGATGCAAACTGCGTGATCCTTGGCAATGTGAATGTGAATTCGCCGCTGGTCTGGGATGGCACCATGACGCGGTCCCTGCGCGCCTATGCGCGGGCGGGTCAGGCGGCGGTGGTGGTGCCGTTCATTCTGGGCGGGGCCATGGGGCCGGTGACCAATGCAGGCGCCATCGCGCAATCGCTGGCGGAAACCATGGCAGGCTGCGCGCTGACGCAACTGGAGCGCAAGGGCGCGCCGGTGATCTTTGGCAACTTCCTGTCGTCCATGAGCCTGCGGTCGGGATCGCCCACCTTTGGCACGCCGGAGCCTGCGATCGGGTCCACGGTTATCGGGCAGTTGGCGCGGCGGTTGAACCTTCCGTTGCGCTGTTCGGGGAATTTCACCACGTCAAAGCTGCCCGATGCGCAGGCGATGATGGAAGGCACCATGTCGATGCTGGCCGCCATCCATTGCGGGGCGAATTTCATCCTGCACTCAGCCGGTTTCCTCGATGGGCTTTTGTCCATGTCCTATGAGAAGTTCATGCTGGATGCCGATCTGTGCGGGGCGCTGCATTCCTATCTGGATGGGGTTAAGATCGACGACGACCAGTTGGCGGTGGACGCCTTTGCCGAAGTGGGGCCCGGCAACCATTTCTTTGGCTGTTCCCACACAATGGCGCATTATGAGACCGCCTTCTGGGACAGTGAACTGTCGGACAACGAGCCGTTTGAGAAATGGGAGGCGGCAGGGTCGACGGATGCGGCCACGCGGGCCAACCGGCTGTGGAAGAAGCGGCTGGCCGAATTCGAGGCCCCGCCGATGGACATCGCAACGCGGGATGCGCTGGAGGATTACGTGGCCCGCAAGAAGGCAACGATGGCCGATATGTGGTATTAGCCGCGCAGGCCGGTCTCTTCCAACAGACCCATGCGCTTGGCCTCATAGTAATAGCCCCGGCGATACCACATATGCGCGGCGTCATAGTTGCCGCGCGACACGAGCCATGCGCCGCGCAGATATTTGCCCGCATAGATCATGTTCGTCTCGGCATCGAGCAACTGGGACGGATCGCCGCGAAAACCCATGGTCTGGGCGGTTTGCGGGTGGATCTGCATCAGCCCGTAATAGGGGCCATTGCGGGCGCCGGGGTTGTAGCCGCTTTCGCGTCGCACGGTTTCATGGATCAGCCGTTCAGGGATGTCATAGACCTGCGCGTAGCGGGAAATCAGGCGATTGATCTCGTCCGGGCCTTGGGGGCCGCGCGACATATCGGGTTCGGGCGGCGCGCCGCACGCGGCAAGCGCCAAGGGCAGCGACAGGGCAAGAAGGGCGCGGCGGGAAAGGACCATGGGGGCATACCTGTGACGAACCGTTTGCAGGGTGATAGCGGTCGTAACCGGGAAGGGGAAGATCGGCTGAAGAAATGGGGCGGAAAGCTGCAGAGGGCTTCGACCAATGGCGCAGTTGGCGGCGCGGACCGCGACTGTTAGCGTTGGACGAAATGGAAGGCGGAACATGCGATGGATCAGGGCCTGCGTAAACTGACATCGGCGTTGATCGTGGATGATCACCCGCTGTTTTGCGATGCGCTGTCGATGACCCTGCGCGCAGTTGCGGGGATCGAGGTGGTGGAAACCGCTGACAGGCTGGAAGCTGCGCTGACGCGGCTTGATCTGTCACCCTTGCCGGATGTGATCGTTCTGGATCTGAACCTGCCGGACGTGAACGGGTTGGACGGGTTGATCCGTCTGCGCGCAACCGTGGGGGATGTGCCAGTGGTGGTGGTCAGTTCGCTGGCGGACAACCGGGTGATCGGGGCGGCGTTGCGCGCGGGCGCAGTGGGCTTTGTGCCAAAGCATTCGCGGCGCGAGGTGTTCAAGGCCGCCTTTGACGCGATCCGCGCGGGCGACGGCTATCTTCCCGATGGGTTTGTCCCACAGGCCGATCCCAACGCCCCAGCCAATCAGCAGGAAGAGGCAATCGCGCGGCTGTCGCTGTTGACGCGGCAGCAGGCCAAGATCCTGCAACTGATCTGCGAGGGGATGCTGAACAAGCAGATCGCCTATGAGCTGACCATCGCAGAGACCACGGTGAAGGCCCATGTCACGGCGATCATGCGCAAGCTGGGCGTGCAAAGCCGGACGCAGGCGGTGCTGATAGCGCGCGAAGCCAGCTTTGACAGGCTGATGCCCGAGGCGGGTTGATCCGAAACGCCGGCGGGGTTTTCTGCGGAAACTTGCAGGGCTTGTTCGATCCTTTGGTGGAGACTAGCCTTTGCGCAGGGATTGCGTGGGGGAGTGCGGTGAACCAGCCTTGGGAGGGTGTTGCAGGGCCGGATCGGGCAGGGCTGGCGCTTGTCGCGCGGGCATCGGTATCGGTTGGCATGCCGAACCCGCTGCGGCGGCTGGAAGCGGCGCTGGGTCCCGGGCCTTTTGCATTGGTCGTGCTGTTCGTGTCGCCCGATGCTGATCTGGATGCGTTGGCCCTGCGCCTGCCGGGGCGGTTTGGCGGCGCGCCGGTGATCGGCTGTTCCACAGCGGGCGAGATTTCTGATGCGGGCTATACCGAAGGCGAGATCGTCGCCGTGGCGCTCCCCGCCGCACATTTTGCCGCCGATGTGTTGCTGGTGCCTGATCTTTCCGTGCTGGAGCGTGAGGCGATGATCGGGCGGCTGATCCGGTCGCGGCAGGGGCTGGCGCGGCAAAGGCCGGATTGGGAAGGCGAGTTTGCCTTTCTCATGGTGGATGGGCTGTCGGTGCGCGAGGATGAACTGACCTCGGCCCTTGCGTCGGGCCTTGGGCCGGTGCCGCTGTTTGGCGGATCGGCGGGGGATGGGACGCGGTTCAAGGCGACCTATGTGCTGCATGAAGGGCATGCCTTGCAAAATGCCGCCGTGCTGGCGCTGATCCGCACCGATTGCCGGGTGAAGGTGTTCAGCCTTGATCATCTCTTGCCGACAGAGGCGCGGATGGTGGTGACCGAGGCCGAACCCGCCCGGCGCATCGTGCGGCAGATCAATGCCGAACCCGCCGCGCAGGAATATGCGCGCCTTCTGGGCAAGGACCCGGCGCAACTGACCACCTTCACCTTTGCCGCCCACCCGGTTGTGGTTCGTATCGGCGGCAAGCACCACGTCCGCGCCATCCGCGAGGTGGGCGAGGGCGGCGATCTGATCTTCTTTTCAGCCATCGACGAAGGCGTGGTGCTGACGCTGGCGCAGCCGCAGGACATGGTGGCGCATCTGGAGGTGGAAATGGCCGCGCTGGCGGCCAAGGGGCAACCCGTGGCCATTCTGGCCTGCGATTGCATCCTGCGCCGGATGGAGGCGCAGGAAAAGCAGAAGACCGGGGCGGTATCGGCCATTCTGCGCGCCAACGGGGTGGTGGGCTTTTCCACCTATGGCGAGCAGTTGAATTCCATGCATGTGAACCAGACGATGACCGGGGTCGCGATATATCCGCCGGGTGGTGCACGATGATCGACACGCTTATCAATCCCGCCGATCCGCCCGAACGGCAGGCGCAGAAGTTACTGACCATCGCGCAAGTGCTGATGCGGCGGGTGGAGCAGATCACCGATGACAGTGGCGCCGCCTATGCCCAGTTCCAGCGGGCCGCCATGCTGGAAGATCAGGTACGCGAACGCACGCGCGATCTGGAACGCGCGCTGGACCTGCTGAACGACAGCAATTCAAGGCTGGCCGAGGCGAACCGCGCGACCGAGGCCGCGCGCCAGAACCTCGCCAATGCGATCGAGACAATTCAGGAAGGCTTTGCGCTCTTCGATGCGCAGGATGTGCTGGTGATGTGCAATTCGCGCTTTGGGATGCACATGCTGGACCTGCGGGAACATCTGAAACCGGGGCTGCGATTTGGCGACTATGTCGACCGGGTCAGCCGGTCGCGGTTTCTGGAACTCCCGCCCGGAGAGACAGCCGAGGACTGGGCCGTTGCGCGGCGCAGGCGGCACCAGGACCAGCATGTGATCTTCAACGTCCGCATGGTCTGGGACCGCTGGGTGCAGGTGAGCGAGCACCGCACGCTGGATGGCGGGACGGTGATCCTGCAGACAGACGTGACCGAGATCATTCGTCTGGAACGTTCGGAACGCGGCAAGATGCTGGATGATCAGGCCCGCGTCATCCGCGCCACGCTGGACCATATCAGCCAGGGCGTCTGCATCTTTGATGCCGAGGCGCGGCTGGTGGGGTGGAACCAGCGGTTGGGCCAGTTGCTGGTGATCCCGATGGCGCGGTTCCGGATGGGCGTCAGTTTCGATGCCATTCTGGATCGGTTCCGCACTGATCTGGCCTTTGGCGAAGGCATGACTGAGTCGCGGCTGGGCGATTGGGTGGCAGGCAAGGGCGACCGTGGGGCGATCCGGTTTGAACTGCGGCGCGGGCCGGACATGATCATGGATGTCTTTGCCCAAGCCATGCCGGATGGCGGTTTCGTGATGTCCTTTACCGATGTCACCGCCGAACGCGCGGCGATTGAGGCGCTGAGCCGAGCGAACGAGACGCTGGAAGCGCGCGTGATGGAACGCACGCTGGAGCTGGAGGACGCTTTGGCCAATGCCGAACGCGCCAATGCCAGCCGGTCGCGGTTTGTGGCGGCGGCGAGCCATGATCTGCTGCAACCGCTGTCGGCGGCCAAGCTGTTCATCTCCTCCATCGGGGATGAGGGGCTGGTGCCAGAGGCCAAGGCCACGCTGGACAAGGCGCAGAATGCGCTTTTGTCGGTTGAGGGGATTCTCGGCGCGCTTTTGGATATTTCCAAACTGGAAAGCGGGCGCGCGGCGGTGGCGGTGGGGCCGGTGCGGCTGGACCGACTGCTGGCGCAATTGAACGATGAATTCGGGGCCATCGCGGCGGCAAAGGGGTTGCGCCTGACGGTGGTGCCGTCGGCGGTGTCGGTGATGTCGGACCCGGCCTATCTACGCCGCATCCTGCAAAACCTGATCGGCAATGCGATCCGCTATACGGATCGGGGCCGCGTTCTGGTGGGGGTGCGGCGGCGTGGCGGCATGGTGCGGATCGAGGTGCGCGATACCGGGCCGGGGATACCCGAAGAGGAACAGGACAACATCTTCAAAGAGTTCCACCGCCTGAACGCCCGCGCTTCGGCGTCCGAGGGGATGGGGCTGGGCTTGGCAATCGTGGAACGCGCCTGCGCGCTGTTGGGCCATCCGCTGGGCTTGACCTCCCAGATCGGGGTTGGGACATGCTTTATGGTTCAGGTGCCGGTGTCAGAGGGCTTGGCTCTGGTGGCCGAAACCCCACGCGCGGCCCCGCCGCCACGCCCATCAATGCAAAACCGGATCGTGTTTCTGGTGGAAAACGATGGCGATCTGCGCCGCGCCATGGGCCTTTTGCTGGAGAAATGGGGAGTCAGCGTGCTGGACGCGGCCTCGGGCGAAGAGGCGCTGGATTTGATCGAGGAGTTGGGGATCCTGCCCGACTGCTTTATCGTCGATCACAATCTGGGCGACGGGATGGATGGCCTGCGCTTTGTGGCCGAGGTGCAGGCCCGCCACGGCGCGGTGCCGTCGCGGATCGTGACGGCGGACCGCCGCCCGGAACTGCGTGCTGCTTGCGCGGAGGCCGGGATCGGGTTGATGATGAAACCGCTGGAGCCGCGCGCGCTGGAAAGCTTCATCGTGGGGCTGCCTGCGGCGGGATAGCGCAGGGGCCGGGCCACCGCGACCCCGCCTATACGACCATTGTTCCATATCGGGCGGCGCGCCTGCCGCTTAGTCTGATGCCGAGACGAGGGAAGAGACATGCAGCTCAGCGATTTTCGAGAAATCAAGGCAGACCCGGCAACAGTCTGGGCGGCCATCCTGAACCCCGATGTTCTAAAGGAATGCGTGCCGGGATGCGAAAGCATGACCGGCAGCGCCGAAGAGGGGTTCGAGGCCGTGGTGACCCAAAAGGTCGGCCCGGTGAAGGCCACCTTCAAAGGGGCCGTGTCGATCAGCGACCGGATTGAAGGCAAAAGCCTGAAGATCAGCGGTGAAGGGAAGGGCGGCCCCGCAGGCTTTGCCAAGGGCGGCGCGGCGGTGACGCTGGAACCGATCGAGGGCGGCACGCGGCTGAGCTACGAGGTGGAGGCCAATGTCGGCGGCAAGATCGCCCAGCTTGGCAGCCGGATCATCGACGGCTTTGCCAAGAAGATGGCGGATGAATTCTTCACCCGCTTTCAGGCCGCCGTCGAAGGCCCGCAGGAAGACGAGTCCGAGGCTGTCGCCGAAGGCGAGGGCGAAAAGAAAAAGGGCTGGTTCAAGAAGCTGATCGGCTGAACCGGCGAACAGTTCATTACCCAGGGATTTCCAAGGGAGGAAAACCATGACGAAAGTCACGATGACCGTGAACGGCAAGGCCGTATCGGGCGAAGTTGAAGGGCGGACCTTGCTGTCAGCCTTTCTGCGCGAAGGGCTGGGCCTGACGGGCACGCATATCGGCTGCGACACGTCGCAATGCGGCGCCTGCGTGGTGCATGTGGATGGCAAGGCGGTCAAGTCCTGCACCATGTTCGCCGCAGATGCGGCTGGCGCCACAGTCAAGACCATCGAAGGGATGACCAATCCCGACGGGTCGCTGTCGGTTGTCCAGCAGGCGTTTCAGGATCATCACGGCCTGCAATGCGGCTTCTGCACGCCCGGCATGGTGATGTCTTCCGCCGCCCTGCTGGCCGAAAACCCCAAGCCGACCGAGGCCGAGATCCGGCACTATCTGGAAGGCAATATCTGCCGCTGCACCGGGTATCATAACATCGTCAAGGCCGTGCTGGCGGCATCCGGGCAGGATGCAGCCGCGATGGCCGCCGAATAAGCGCAATTTCAGGGAGGGATTCAGATGCCAAAGGATTACGGGATCGGTGCCAGCACGAAGCGGCGCGAAGACGTACGCTTCCTGTCGGGGCGCGGAAACTATACCGATGACCTTACGCTGCACGGCCAGACCTTCGCGGTTTTTGTCCGGTCGAACGTGGCGCATGGGCGGATCAAGGCGATTAACACTGCCACCGCCGCAGCGATGCCGGGCGTGCTGGCTATCTTTACTGGCGAGGATTTCAAGGATGTCGGCGGCAACCCGGCGGGTTGGCTGATCAACAGCCGCGATGGCACGCCGATGCGCGAACCCAAGCGCCCGGTGCTGGCCCATGGCAAGGTGCGCCATGTGGGCGACGCCTATGCTGCCGTCATCGCGGAAACCTACAATCAGGCCAAGGATGCGGCCCAGCAACTGGCCGATGACAGCGATATCGAAGAACTGCCCGCCATCGTCGACATGAAGGCCGCCGTGGCCAACGCGTCGAACCGCGTGCATGACGAAATCCCTGACAACATTTGCTTCGACTGGGGCTGGATTGAGGACAACCGCGCCGCCGTGGATGCGGCCTTCAAATCCGCGCCACATGTGACGACTCTGGAACTGGTGAACAACCGTCTGGTGCCCAATGCGATGGAACCCCGATCGTCCATCGGCGAATACTACCCCGGCACGGGCGATTACAAGCTGACCACCACCAGCCAGAACCCGCACCTGACGCGGCTCTTGGTTTCGGCTTTTGTGCTGGGTATCCCGGAGAACAAGCTGACAGTCGTGGCCCCCGATGTAGGCGGTGGGTTCGGGTCCAAAATCTATCACTACGGTGAAGAGGCACTGGTTCTGGCCGCGTCGCGCAAGCTGGGCCGCCCGGTGCGCTGGACGGCGGAACGGTCGGAAAGCTTCCTGACCGATGCCCATGGCCGCGACCATGTGACCAAGATCGAACTGGCCAGCACCAAGGACGGTGAAATCCTTGCGATCCGCACGGAAACACTGGCGAATGTGGGGGCGTATCTGTCGAACTTCTCGACCGCGACGCCCACGTTCCTGCATGGCACGCTGATGGCCGGCCCCTATAAGGTGCCGCATGTCTATGTGAACGTGAAAACGGTGTTCACCAACACCGCTCCCGTCGACGCTTATCGCGGCGCGGGACGCCCCGAGGCCACCTTCAGCATCGAACGTGTGGTCGACAAGATGTGCCGCGAGCTGGGTCTTGATCCGTTTGATGTACGCCGCAAGAACCTGCTGACGCCGGACCAGTTCCCGTACACCACGCCCGTCGGCCTTGTATACGACACCGGCAACTATCAGGCGACGCTGGACAAGCTGATCGAACTGGCCGACGTGGCCGGGTTCGACAAGCGCGCCGCCGCGTCCAAGGCCAAGGGCAAGCTGCGCGGGATGGGGCTTTCGACCTGGATCGAGGCCTGCGGCATCGCGCCATCGAACCTTGTGGGTGTGCTGGGCAGTCGCGTCGGTCTTTATGACGCGGCGACGGTGCGCGTGAATGCCACCGGCAATATCAGCGTGATGGTTGGCGCGCATAGCCACGGGCAGGGGCACGAAACGGTGTTCGCACAAATTGTGGCCGAACAGCTGGGTATCCCGGAAGCGTCGGTCGAGATCGTGCACGGCGACACGTCGAAGATCCCCTTCGGCATGGGCTCCTATGGTTCGCGCAGCCTTGCGGTGTGCGGAACGGCCATGACCAAGGCGGTCGACAAGATCATCGCCAAGGGCAAAAAGATCGCGGCCCATATGCTGGAAGCGTCCGAGAACGACATCGTCTTTGCCGATGGCAAGTTCAGCGTGACCGGCACCGACAAGGCGAAAAGCTTCGGCGAAATCGCGTTCTCGGCTTATGTGCCGCACAACTATCCGTTGGAGACGCTGGAGCCGGGGCTTGAAGAAACCGCCTTCTATGATCCGGCCAACTTCACCTATCCCGCTGGCGCCTATCTATGTGAAGTCGAGGTTGATGCTGAAACCGGCAAGGTCGACATCGCGAGCTTTACCTGCGCCGATGATTTCGGCCATGTGATGAACCCGATGATCGTCGAGGGGCAAGTGCATGGCGGCGTGGGGCAAGGGATCGGTCAGGCCCTTCTGGAAAACACCACCTATGACGAAAACGGCCAGCTGCTGTCGGCATCCTATATGGATTATGCCATGCCGCGCGCCGATGATGTGCCGTTCTACACGGTGGACCATTCCTGCGTCACGCCTTGCACACATAACCCATTGGGGGTGAAGGGCTGTGGTGAGGCGGGGGCCATCGGATCACCGCCTGCGGTGGTCAACGCGGTGATTGACGCCCTGCATCGGGGCGGGATGACCCACGTCAAGCATATCGACATGCCCGTGTCTCCGGCACGGGTATGGGCGGCGATCAACGGTTGAGGGAGGAACGGACATGCATAACTTCGATTTCGTGAAACCCTCGTCCATCGCGGATGCGGTCAAGGCCCTGTCGAACGAAGGCGCGCAGGCGCTTTCGGGGGGGCAGACGCTGACCCCCACGATGAAGCAGCGCCTTGCCGCGCCAACGGTTCTGGTCAGCCTGACCGGGATCGCCGAGATGAAGGGCGTATGCCTGGGCTCTGACGGGCTGTCGGTCGGGGCGGCAACGCCCCATGCCACCGTGGCCAAGGAGGCGCTGGCGCATTACCCGGCGCTGGCCCATCTGGCGGGCGGCATCGGCGACCCGGCGGTCCGCAATCGCGGCACGATCGGCGGCAGCCTTGCCAATAATGACCCCGCTGCCTGCTATCCGGCGGCGGTGCTGGGATCGGGGGCCACGGTCGTGACCAACCGGCGCAAGATCGCAGCGGATGACTACTTTCAGGGCATGTTCACCACAGCGTTGGAAGAGGGTGAGATCATCACCGGCGTGACCTTCCCGGTGCCGCAAAAAGCGGCCTATGTGAAGTTCAACCAGCCCGCCAGCCGCTTTGCCCTGACCGCTGTTTTCGTTGCCAAGTTCGCCGATGGCGTTCGGGTGGCGGTGACAGGAGCCAGCAATAACGGCGTCTTCCGCTGGTCCGAGGCCGAGGCTGCCCTGTCGGGCAACTTTGCCGCCAGCGCGGTGGCCGGGTTGACGGTGGATCCGACGGGGATGATCGGCGATCTGCACGGCACACCGGCCTACCGCGCCAATCTGGTGAAGGTGCTGACCAAGCGCGCGGTTGAAGCTGCAGCCTGACCAAAGGCGCGAAACAGAATGAGGGGCGGTCTGTGGCGTGCCACAAGCCGCCCCTTTTTGTTGAAACCTGCCTCAGGTTTGGGCAGGTCGGTCACGCATCTGTCATGCACCCGGTCTATGCAGGGATCAGGCGGATGTGACCTCCCACCACAGCTTGAGGGGCTTGCCAGTATCGAACCGCCAGATATAGTGAATTCGTCGGGGCGGGGCTCCCCGCCCTGCGTCGGCAAGACTGCAGGATGAAGGCGGAGTCTCGGAAAGTATGGACGGCGATTTCAGGACACAGTTTGTACGCGACCCAGCCGCGCTGAAGCATTATCCGGCGCTGGTGCTGAATGCCGATTACCGGCCGCTCAGCTATTACCCACTCAGCCTTTGGCCGTGGCAAGAAGCGATCAAAGCCGCCTTTCTGGACCGGGTGCAAATCGTGGCGGAATACGATCACGTCGTCCGCAGCCAGAGGCAAGAGTTCCGCATACCCTCGGTCGTGGTGTTGAAGGAATTCGTCAAACCCCAGAAGCGCGTGGCATTCACGCGCTTCAATCTTTTTCTGCGGGACGAATTTTCCTGTCAGTATTGCGGGGCCAAGGGCGATCTGACCTTCGATCACGTCCTGCCGCGGTCGCGCGGCGGCGTGACGAGCTGGGAAAACGTGGTAGCGGCGTGTTCGCCCTGCAACCTGCGCAAGGGATCCAAGACACTGCGGCAATCCGGCCTCCATCTCCGCCGCGTGCCGCGCCCGCCTTCGGCCGAGGAAATGCAATCGCATGGGCGAAAGTTTCCGCCCAATCATCTGCATGAAAGCTGGATGGATTATCTGTATTGGGATGCTGAACTGGATGCCTGACAGGCTTTGGCAGGCACAGTGACGGGTTTGGTTGTCATATAGTCGTTACAAAACCTTTACATTTGCGCGTCGCAGCGGTGTTCTGGGCCTTTCCCGAAGGGGGTGCCCATGCTGTCGACCTATTTCCCGCTGCCCCTGCAAATTGCCGCGCTGAACCTGTCGGTGGCGGTGCTGTGCGGCGCGGTGATCGGGTCTGAAAGGCAGGTGCGCCAACGCATGGCGGGACTGCGGACCAATGCGCTGGTGGCGCTTGGTGCGGCGGCCTTTGTCACCTTTTCAGGGCTCTACCCCGATGAGGTCAGCCCCACCCGCGTTGCGGCGCAGATCGTGTCGGGCATCGGGTTTCTTGGCGCAGGGATCATCTTTCGCGACGGGTTCAACGTGCATGGGTTGAACACGGCGGCAACGCTGTGGTGTTCGGCGGCGGTGGGCATGATGGCCGGGGCAGGGGCATGGCCTTATGCGCTATTGCTGACCGGGCTGGTGGTGTTCATCAATCTGGGCCTGCGCCCATTGGTCAAATGGTTGAAACGCAAGACAAAGGCCGGGATGCCGATCAGCCGATCCTACAGGGTGGTGATCACCTGTCGCCCCGAACAGGAAGCGGCGGTGCGGGGGTTGGTCCTGCGGACGCTCACCATCGGCGGCCTGCACCTGAGCGAGGTTGAACTGCGTGCAGGCGAAGCGGGTGACGGTCTGGACCTTTCGGCCATGGTGTCGGGCGAAGGGGTGACGGAAGAAATGCTGGAACTGGCCGTTCAACGGCTTGTGGCAGAACCGGGCCTGATGCGTGTGCGCTGGCAAGCGATGGACGAGGGATGAGCGGGAGGCCGGGGGGCGGCCGTTTTCCGTACCCCGATCCCTCGCTCCCCTTGTCGCTGCGCGGAGGGGGCAAGTGTTCCTTTCCGCCAACACCGCAAGCGGCCGTTTGCGCCGCAGCGCGGCGGTGCTAGACTCGCATCGCTTGCAGGGGTAAAAGCCTCTTCGTTAGCGCTAACAAAGGCGCTGGCCAATTGCGGGGCAAAAGCCCAGGAACGAGGGAACAGCCATGGTTTCGCGCGTCATCCCGGTCGATCCCTTCGACCTTGTGATCTTTGGCGGCACGGGCGATCTGGCCCGGCGCAAGATTCTGCCGGGGCTGTATCGCCGCTTCCTGTCTGGACAGATGACGGCTGATAGCCGGATTATCGGCGCCGCGCGGGCAGACCTGACCGAGGACGCATTTCGCACCATGGTGGCCGAGGCCATCGCCGAATTCGTGCCTGCCGCGCGGCGCGATCCGGCGCAAATTGCCGGATTCATCGAACGGATCGGCTATGTCTCGATCGATGCGCAGGGCAAGGGCGGCTGGGACGCGCTCAAGGCGCTGATGCGGCCCGGCGTGGTGCGCGCCTTTTACTTCTCGGTCGCGCCGACGCTGTTCGGTGATATCGCCGAGCGGCTGCACGCCCATGGCATCGCCGACGCGCAAAGCCGGATCGTGGTGGAAAAACCCTTTGGCCGCGATCTGGCCTCTGCGCGTGCGCTGAATGCCGTGCTGGCGCAGCATTTCGATGAACACCAGATCTACCGGATCGACCATTACCTGGGCAAGGAAACCGTCCAGAACCTGATGGCGGTGCGCTTTGCCAATATCCTGTTCGAACCGCTGTGGAAGGCGGAGTACATCGACCATGTCCAGATCACGGTGGCCGAAACCGTTGGGGTCGAAGGGCGCGGCGCCTATTACGACAAGTCCGGCGCGATGCGGGACATGGTTCAGAACCACATGATGCAGTTGCTGTGTCTGATCGCGATGGAGCCGCCCTATCACTTTGACCCCGACGCCGTGCGGGATGAGAAGCTGAAGGTGATCCGTGCGCTGGACCCGGTTAAGCCAGAGGATATTGTGCGCGGGCAGTATCTGCCGGGCGGCGGGCAGGCAGGCTATGTCGCGCATTCGGAGAATCCGGTTTCACGCACCGAAAGCTACATCGCGCTGAAATGCCATATCTCGAACTGGCGCTGGAAGAACACGCCTTTTTACCTGCGCACCGGCAAACGGCTGCGCGCGCGGGCGAGCGAGATTGCCATCACCTTCAAGGAACCGCCGCATTCCATCTTTGATGATGCCTCCGGCTGGCGTGAAAACGTGCTGGTGATCCGGTTGCAGCCGAATGAAGGCATGAACCTGATGATGATGATCAAGGAACCGGGGCCGGGCGGCATGCGCCTGATGCAGGTGCCGCTGGACATGTCTTTTGCCGATGCTTTGGGGGCCGAGGCTGAGGATATCCCCGATGCCTATGAACGGCTGATCATGGATGTGATCCGAGGCAACCAGACCCTGTTCATGCGCGGGGATGAGGTCGAGGCAGCATGGGCCTGGGCCGACCCGATCATCGCCGGATGGGAGGCGCGCGGCGATCGCCCGCAGGGCTACGATCCCGGCTCGTCCGGGCCGGAGGATGCGCTGATGCTGATGCACCGCGATGGCCGTCGCTGGCGGGAGATCCGCGAATGAAGCTGGAAGTCTATCCCGACCGGGAATTCCTGATGCTGGGGCTGGCAAATGTGATTGCCGGCCAGTTGGCCGATTTCCTGCGTCGTGATGGGCGGGCCTCACTCTGCGTGCCGGGCGGCACCACTCCGGGGCCGATCTTTGACACGCTGTCGGGCGTCGATCTGGATTGGGCCAATGTGGCCGTGTTCCTGAACGATGAACGCTGGGTGCCTGAGGACAGCCCCCGATCCAACACCCGCCTGCTGCGCGAGCGTCTTCTGCGCAGCAAGGCGTCGGCGGCGCAGCTGATCCCGCTCTATACCCCCGCCGACGCGCCGGAAAACGCGATGGACGTTTTGGCCGAAGGTTTGCGTCCTCATCTGCCGATTTCCGTTCTGCTGCTGGGAATGGGGGCCGATATGCACACCGCCAGCCTGTTCCCAGGTGCCGATCGCCTGACAGAGGCACTGGCCCCCGATGCGCCGATCCTGTTGCCCATGCGGGCCGAAGCGGCGGGCGAGCCGCGCATCACCCTGACGGCGCCAGTGCTGAAAGGCGCGATGAATATCCATATCCTGATCCTGGGCGACGAAAAGCGCGAAGCTTTGGAACGCGCGCAGAGCTTGCCTCAGGAGCAGGCACCAGTGCGCGCCGTGCTGGACAACGCAATCGTGCATTGGGCGGAGTGAGTGATGAAACAGGACTGGGCCGCGCTCACTGCGCATCACCTGGCGGTCAAGGACCGCCGTATCCTTGATCTGTTCGCCGATGCCGACCGGGCAGGGGAGTTCACCGCCACTGCCGACGGAATGCGTCTGGATTGGTCGAAGACCAATATTGATGCCGAAGGGCGGAAATTGCTCGTTTCTTTGGCCGCGGTGTCCGGGGTAGAGGCCAAGCGCGCCGCGATGTTCGGCGGCGTGAAGATCAATGAGACCGAAGGCCGTGCCGTCCTTCACACCGCGCTGCGCGATCTGGACGGCCCGGTGATGGCGGAGGGCGTGAACGTCACGCCCGGTATCGTGGACACGCTGAAACGGATGGAGGCCTTCGCCCGCGATGTGCGCGAAGGCCGGTTCACGGGGCAGGGGGGGCGCATTACCGATGTCGTCAATATCGGGATCGGCGGGTCAGACCTCGGCCCCGCCATGGCGACGCTGGCGCTTGCTCCCTATCACGACGGGCCGCGCTGCCACTACGTGTCCAACGTCGATGGCGCACATATCGCGGATACACTGGAGGGGCTGAACCCTGAAACGACGCTGGTGATCGTGGCGTCAAAGACCTTCACCACCATAGAGACGATGACCAATGCCGAAACCGCGCGGGTCTGGATGGCCGGTAAGGTGGCCAATCCGGCGGCGCAATTTGCCGCCGTCTCCACCGCCGCCGACAAGACCGCCGCCTTCGGCATTGATCCCTCGCGCGTGTTCGGGTTCGAGGATTGGGTGGGCGGTCGCTATTCCATGTGGGGGCCCATTGGCCTTGCGCTGATGCTGGCCGTGGGGCCGGATGATTTCCGCGCCTTTCTGGCCGGTGGGCGCGCGATGGATGTGCATTTCCAATCCGCCCCGCTGGATGCGAACCTGCCCGTGCTGTTGGCGCTGGTCGGCATCTGGCACAACCAGATCTGCGGCCATGCCACCCGCGCCGTGCTGCCCTATGACCAGCGCCTGTCGCGCCTGCCCGCCTATCTTCAGCAGTTGGAGATGGAGAGCAATGGCAAGCGCGTTGCGATGGACGGGTCCGATCTGCCCTTCCATTCCGGCCCCGTCGTCTGGGGCGAGCCGGGAACGAATGGTCAGCACGCCTTTTACCAGTTGATCCATCAGGGAACGCGCGTGGTTCCGTGCGAATTCCTGATCGCCCGGCAGGGGCACGAACCCGATCTGGCACATCAGCACCTTCTGTTGGTGTCCAACTGCCTTGCACAGTCCGAGGCGCTGCTGCGCGGCCGCACGCTGGACGAGGCCCGCTCCATCATGGCGAAGAAGGGCCTGACCGGGGCCGAACAGGACCGGCAGGCGCGGCACCGGGTGTTTCCGGGCAACCGCCCCTCGGTCACGCTGGCCTATGACAGCCTGACGCCCTTCACGCTGGGGCAGATCATCGCGCTCTATGAACACCGGGTCTTTGTCGAAGGGGTGATCCTGGGGATCAATTCCTATGACCAGTGGGGGGTGGAACTCGGCAAGGAACTGGCGCTGGCGTTGCAACCCGTGCTGGAGGGACGGCAAGGGACTGACGGCAAGGATGGATCGACAGCGGCCTTGGCCGCGTGGTTCCGGGAATGAAGAACCCCCGGCGCATCGCGCAGGGGGCCACAAATCTTTGAAGATTTTTGCAAGATTCGTCGAAGAAATTTGATTACTTCAACGCTGCCGTCACAATGACCTCAACCAGATACTCCGGCGTTGCCAGCTTCGCTTCGCCCGTCGCCCGCGCCGGGGTATGGCCCTGCGGCACCCATGTATCCCAGACGGCGTTCATGTCAGCGAAGGTACTGATATCGGCCAGCCAAATCTGGGCCGACAAGATACGCGTCTTATCCGTCCCGGCTTCGGCCAGGATGCGGTCCACCTCGGCCAGACATTGCCGCGTCTGATCCGCCACGCTGTCGCCCGGATTGCCGACCTGACCGGCCACCCAGACGATGCCGTTATAGGCCACAGCCTCGGACATGCGGGCGCCGGTGCCGATGCGGGTGATATCACTGTTCATGGAGAGATCCCTTCCTGATTGCTGACCGCTTGCTAGCAAGACAGGTGCGGGAAGGAAAGGGATGGAGCGGGTGAAGGGAATCGAACCCTCGTATTCAGCTTGGGAAGCTGCTGCTCTGCCATTGAGCTACACCCGCGACGGCAACGGGGTATGCGATGCGGGGCGAGACGTCAAGATGCGTCCCACCCCTGAGGTTCAAGGCGCGGCCATCGTCACCTGCGACGTGGCACCATCGGTGATGGTGAAGGGCTGCTCGACCGGCGGGGCATCGCCAAAATAGGCCAAGGCCGCGTAATCGCCGGGTGGCAGCATGGCAGCTGTGGAACCGCTGTATTCGACATGCAGCCTTTCGCGGTTGCCGGAAAGATCGGGCTTCGCCGCGACGATTTCCACGCTGTTCGCGCCGTCGGCGGTTATGCTGGCCTCGCCCATGATCAGCTTGATCGCAACCTCGCTGCGCTGATCCGCCCTGACGGTGAATGTCGTCTCGGCAGTGGCATAATCCTTGTTTGCCACAGCAAGATAATCGCCGGGCGGCAAGAGGATGCTGGTCTCGCCACTGTATTCGACATGCAGCCGTTCCCGGCTGCCATCCAACGCGGGCTTGCCGGCAAAGATTTCAACCGAACTGGCACCTTCGGCCTTAACCGCGGCGGCCCCCACTGTGGCTGTCACCGTCACATCGCTGCGCTCGGCGGGTTTGACGGTGAAGGGGGTCTCGGCGGAGGCCTTTCCGGCATAGGCAACGGCAATGTAATCGCCTGCGGGCAGGGTCACCTCTCCCGCAGAACTATAGAACACCTCTACCCGTGTTCGGCTGCCATCCAGTGCGGCCCTGGCATCAAATATGTCGATACTATCGGCGTTGGGGGCGGTGACGGCGGCGATGCCGGCGTTCAGGATAACCTGCACATCCACCCGTTCGCCGGGCTTTGCGGTAAAGGGCATCTCGGCTGATGCCCGGCCAACCGAGGCGACGGCGACGTAGTCCCCCGGCGGCAGTTCCGGACCATCGCCTGAACGATAAGATACCTCAATGCGGGTGCGGCTGCCATCCAGTGCGGCTTTGGCATCAAAAATCTCAAAGGTCTGGTCGCCTTCGACCACCACGCCGGGGGCGTAGAATGCCGACAGAACAGGGACGCCCCCGGACAGCAGAATGGTTTTCTCCGTCACCTGTCCGGCCGTGATGACGACGCTGTCGCTGGCCTTGATGGCGCCAAGGCTGGCGGCAAGCGCATGTTCACCCGCAGGTACCACCAGAAGGGCCTGCGCATATCCGGTGTCAAAAAGATCATCCGCGCCGCGCAATTCCCAGAGCGCTTCGGGGGCAGGCTGACCCCCGGCTTCGGCCAGCAGTTCCAGTTTCAGGATGCCGGCGTCCAGAATCGCCGTTGGGGTGGACAGGGCCGTTTCAGGGCCGATCTCCACCACTTGGGTGGACTCGGCCAGATGAAGCGTGGTCACCATCCGGTAACTGCCCTGCGGCAGACTGCCCAGCGTGCGCCCGTAAATGACCGTATCATCGCCTGAGGGCTGCCCGTCGGCACCAAGCGGTGTAAAGGTGAAATAGACGTCCTGGCTGAACGGCTCTTCCGGCTCTGACCCGCCTGCCACCAACAGGACCATCGGATCCACGTTTTCGGCAAGCTTTGCGGGTTCGGGCGGCGGGGGCGGTGGTTCGGGCACGGCAACGGTTGTTTTCAATGCCTCGACCAGCGCGCCTGCATCAGCGGCCTGAATGTATTTGCCACCGGTATTCTCGGCCAAACAGGCCACCGCACGCCCTTCATCCTCGGTCAGGCCAAAGCCCACCACATGGGCGGTGAAATCCACCCCCGATTGCTCCAGTTCATTTCCCAGCGCGCAGGGGTCTGCATCGCAGGTTTCGATCCCGTCTGTAATCAGGATGACGGTGGCCTTCTCTTCGGTTGAGCGCAGCGCGGTTGCGGCCTGACGCACCGCTTCGGACAACGGGGTCTTGCCCAGAAACTTCATCCCAGCCGCTGCATCGCTGATCGCCTGCGCCGTGCCGGGTCCGGGCGGGACCACCAGTTCGATATCGCTGCACGATCCCTTTTCGCGGTGCCCATAGGCCATGAGGCCAAGTTCTGTGGCCGGGTCGAGCCCAGACAACACGCCTGCCAGCGCCTCACGCGCGATTTCCAGCTTCGCCCGCCCCTCGATCTGGCCCCACATGGACCCGGAGGCATCTAGGACGATGATGCTTTTCCCGTCGGCGAGAGAGACATTTGGCAGGAAAACAGTGCAGGCGAGGGCGAATAGGGATGCGCGAAAAGACATGGGAACCTCTGGAACGACCACGACTATCCGAAAGCGTAGGTTGGCTGCGACCTTTATGGCAAGCCTTTCCTGCGCAGGTTAGGGATCGTTTCCGAACAGGAAACTCCCTGCCGCTGCCATCGCTTTCTGATCCTGCTTGATATCGCCCGCAGCGTCCGCCACGCCGTGCAATGCGCCGCCCCAACGCATCCCCAGCCAAAGGATCGACCGTTTCACCATCGCCTCAAGCGGTTCGGTGACCGTCGGGTCGGGGTCGGCGCGGGTGGTGATCAGATGCACGGTCTTGTCCCTTGCCCAATCGGCAAAGCCCGTCTCGGTCGCATCAAACCAGCCTGACCAGTGATCCAGCAACAGTTTTGCCGGGGCAGGCAGAGCGTACCAGTAGACCGGGGCCACGATCACGATGTCGCTTGAACTGCGCACGGCATCCATGATTGCGGGAAGGTCACCTTGCGGCAGGGCGGTCGCGGGCCGGACATCGCGATAGGGCGGGATGGTGGCGGTGCTCAGATCAATCCAGCGCTGCGCCGCGACGGGCAATTGAGATGCCGTCGCCTGCGCCAGCAGTGCGCAATTTCCACCGCGACGTGCCGAAGACAGAAGAAAAAGAAAATGCCGGTCCATGACCGGAAGAAACGAAACAGCAAATGATATGACAAGGGGGCTTCGTCTGAAAAAGACGAAACCCCCTTGCCCGTTCCGGCGCCTGTGTTTTGGGGACAGAGAACGGCACCGGAAACGTGGGGTGCGCGGGTCAGGGAGTGACGGCCCCGCCCGCGCCTGCCACCTGCGATCACATTGCGGGCAGCAGTACCGTGTCGATCACATGGATCACGCCGTTCGACTGCTTCACATCGGCAATCGTGACTGTGGCAACGTTGCCCTGACCATCGGTGATCTTGACCGCATCGCCATCCATCGCGGCGGTGAATTCGCACCCGCCGACGGTGCCGATCTTGTGCATGCCGCCGTCATCCGCGATCATCTTGACGATATCGGTCGACATCGCATTCGCGGCCACGACATGGCAGGTCAGGATCTTGGTGAGCTGATCCTTGTTTTCCGGCTTCAGCAGCGTTTCCACGGTGCCAGCCGGCAGTTTGGCAAAGGCCTCATTGGTGGGTGCGAAAACGGTGAACGGTCCTGCACCTTGCAGCGTTTCCACCAGACCGGCGGCCTGCACTGCAGCGACCAGCGTGGTGTGATCGGCCGAGTTCACGGCGTTCTCGACGATGTTCTTGTCCGAGAACATGGCCGCACCGCCGACCATCGGGTTTTCGCTGCCATCGCTGGCGGCCATGGCCATCGCAGAGGTCAGCAGCAGGGCCGGAAAGGCAAAACGAAGTTTCATGGTGTATCTCCCAAGGTTGAAGCAGCTCTCGCTGCCTTGCCCGGAAGTTACGGGGTGGGCGGGGCCGAAGTTTCAGCCCCGCAAAATTCTCGGATCACAGGTCCGTTATCACGCCAGCCGCAACAACCGGCCCGGTTGGTGCGCCTGTGGGCGACCCGCCCGCAGGTTCCACGGAAACGGCCAGCGTCCAGCCAGCCGGGGCCTCGGGGTAGGGGACGGCGATGCTTTCCCCCTCCAGCAGGCCCAGCGATACCGGGGCCGCATCGGGTGCGATGATCCAAAGCTGCTGCACCTGACCCTGTGGCGCAGCCGTCCCGGCCACGCGGGTTACAGTCAAAGCCTGCCCATCAAAGCGTGCCTCGAACCGCAGGCTGGCATCCGCCTCGCCCAGCGTCGCCACAACGGGCGGCGGGGCAGGGGGTGTGAACATGACCACGGCACCAATGGCAATGGCGGCGGCGGTTGCCGCACCGGACAGCCAGCCGAATAGCGGGCGACGGGCGGGTTTCGCCGCCACCGGGAACAGACGCGCCTCGATCCGGGGCATCAGGTCGGGGGCGGGCACCTCGGCATAATCGTCGTTCAGGGGGGCGAGCCGGTTTTCCCATGCTGCCACACGGGCCACAAAGGCGCTGTCATTCTTCAGTCGCGCCTCAACCGCGCTACGGTCAGCAAGGGACAGAACGCCCAGCACATATTCCGCGGCCAGCGCGTCATCCTCATCAAGCGGCGAAAGGGGCAGATCGTCGGTCATGCGTCCATGCACTCCCGCAAACGCAGCAGACTGCGCCGCAGCCATGTCCGCATGGTGTTCAGGGGCACATCAAACCGCGCCGCAAGGTCCACATAGGACAAACCGTTCAGATAGGCCCCGCGCACCGCTTCGGCGCGATCAGGTTCCAGCCTGTCAAAGCATTCGGCAATCCGGCCTGCTTCGCCCAAAGCGATCAGGCGGTTCTCGGCCGTGGGGGCGGCATCGCGCACAGTGTCCAGCGCATCGGCATCATCGCGCAGCGACTCGTCCGGGCGGGCGCGCAGCCTGTCGATCGCGTGGTTTCGCGCGATGGCGATAAGCCAGGTCATGCCGCGCCCCTTCGTTGCGTCAAAGCGTCCGGCACGCAGCCAGATGCGGGTGAAAACTTCCTGAAGCGCATCCTCCGCTTCGGACCTATTGCCAAGGATACGCAACAGGACGCCCAGAAGTTTCGACGCGGTGCGAGAATAAACGTCGCGAAAGGCCGCGCGGTCCTGCGCGGCCACCCGTATCAGAAGTTCTGCGACCGGGTCTTCGTCCGTCATCTTTAACCTTTATCTCTGCCACCTGTTTGTAAGGTCTCAGGCGCAGAAGAAAAGCACTTTCAACCCCGACGGCGGCGGCGGCCTTCGCCGCCAGACCCACCCGCGTTGAAGCTGACATCGGGCAGGGTGACGATGGCGTTCAGTTCCGGGAACGGGTCTGTCGCATGCGGGATGGCATTGGCATTGACGAAATGTTCCTGAAACTTCGGCTCGATGGCAGTTTCCACCTTGTGGATCTCATGCACCGTCGCCTCGATCTGGTTGCGCGCCGCCACGCTGCACAGCGCGATGCGCGCCCCGGTGCCGGCGGCATTGCCCGCACTGGTCACACGGTCCAGCGGCACATCGGGGATCATGCCCAGAACCATCGCGTGTTTCGGGCTGATATGCGCGCCAAAGGCCCCGGCCAGCGTGACGCGGTCCACCTTTTCAACACCCATCTCATCCATCAACAGCCGCGCACCTGCATAAAGCGCCGATTTCGCCAGCTGGATCGCCCGGATATCGCCTTGCGTCACCATGATGCGCGGCCCGCCATCCAGACTGCCATCATGCAGCAGATAGCTGTGCGTGCGTCCCTCAGGGGTGCACCGCCATGTCCCGGTCTGTTCCGGGCTGCCGATCAAGCCGCCCGGGTCCAACAACCCCGCCATGCGCAGTTCCGCCACCGCCTCGATGATCCCCGATCCGCAAATACCGGTGATGCCCGACCCTTTGGTCGCCTCATCAAAGCCGGGATCGGTGGACCACAGATCGCTGCCGATCACCTTGAACCGCGGCTCCTTCGTCACGGTGTCGATCTCCACCCGCTCAATCGCCCCAGGCGCGGCACGCTGCCCGCTGGAGATTTGCGCGCCTTCAAAGGCCGGACCGGTGGGCGAGGAACAGGCCAGAACCCGCGTGGAATTGCCCAGAAGGATTTCGGCATTGGTGCCGACATCGACGATTAGCACCATGTCCTTGGATTTGCCCGGCTCTTCCGACAACGCCACAGCGGCCGCATCGGCCCCCACATGGCCCGCAATGCAAGGCAGGATATAGACCCGCGCCGCGCGGTTCAGCGCGGGCAGGTCCAGATCGCGCGCATCCAGGCTGATGCTGCCTGACGTCGCCAGCGCAAAGGGCGCCTGACCCAGTTCCACCGGATCAATCCCCAACAGCAGGTGGTGCATCACCGGATTGCAGACAAAGACCACCTCATAGATCGCGGTCGGATCAATGCCCGCCTCCTGCGCGATGGTCACGGCCAGCCCGTTGATCGCCTCACGCACGGCGCGGGTCATTTCCACATCGCCGCCGGGGTTCATCATGGCGTAGGACACGCGCGACATCAGATCCTCGCCAAAGCGGATCTGCGGGTTCATCAGGCCGGATGAGGCCAGGACCGCCCCATCCTTCAGATCGCAGAGATGCGCGGCGATGGTTGTGGACCCAAGGTCGATGGCCAGCCCATAAAGCCCGCCCTCATGAAACCCCGGCCAGATATCCAGAATGCGCGGCGTGCCGTCATGGTTGCCCTTGTGCAGCGCGACGGTGACCTTCCATTCGCCCTTGCGCAGCACAGGCTGCAAGCGGCGCATGATCGACAGATCGGCGGCCACATCTTCGACCTGCCACTGATCGCGCAGGGAAATCGCCAGCCGCTCGAAATCGCCGGTGGGTTCGTGCATGTCCGGCTCGGCCACTTCGACGTAGAGCAGCCGCGTCGCCGGGTCCATGATGATATCGCGCTGGGTGGCCGACTTGCGGATCACCTGCTTGTGGACTTGGGATTCGGGCGGCACGTCGATCACCACATCGCCCATGACCTTGGCCTGACAACCCAGACGGCGGCCATCCAGCATCCCGCGCTTGGATTTGTAGCGTTCCTCGACCGAATTCCATTCCGTCAGGGCATCATCGGCAACGGTCACCCCATGCTTGGAGAAATCACCATAGCTGGGCGTGATCTGGCATTTGGAACAGATACCGCGCCCGCCGCAGACGGAATCAAGGTCCACGCCCAACTGCCGCGCCGCTGTCAGCACCGGCGTGCCCAGCGGGAACCGCCCGCGCTTGCCCGATGGGGTGAAGATGACGAGCGCCTCTTCAGCGGTTGTGGCAGGTGCGGCTTTTGCGGCGGCGGTCATGCGGTCTGTCCCGTCTCGTGGATGAAGCTGTAGCGGATATCGCCAAAGGAATCGGCAGCAAAGGTGTAGAACCAGCGCAGCGGCCCGGTGGCCACCGGTACGCCATGCACGGCGCCCCCGGGGATGTAAAGCGCAACGCCGGGGGCAAGCCTGTGGGGCGTGCCATCGACCAGCACCTCACCCTCGCCCTCTAGCCCGAAATAGACCTCGGCCTGCGGATGGGAATGCAGCGGGAAGGTATCCCCGGCATCCATCATCGCCACGCCGCAGGTGATGGCATCGCTATCGGTGACGGGGGCAGAAACCAGCGTGCGAAAGCGGATCGTCCCGCGCGCCGGATCGTCCCAGCGTTCATCGGGCAGGGTGGCGTGGTCCACGGCAGTTGCGGTGGGCAAGGTCATCTCTCCTGTTCGTGTGCCTGTTCTAGGGCGTGGTGGGGCGTCTGCAATGCCGGATAGCGGCAGGTCAGGGTTCGCCCGCGTCAAGCCAGTGCAGGATCGCCGCGCGGTCCCCGTCCAGACGCGGCGCAGGGCCGCGGGATTGCAGATCGGGCAGGGTGGACATCTTGATTGGATTACCTGACGCTTTGAATGCAGGGCCCCCCGGTGCGGGGGCCACCGGCACCACCATGTTGCGCGCCAGAACCTGTGGATCGTGCATCGCTTCAAGCATGGTCTGCACGCGGCCTGTCGGCACTCCCATTGCCTCCAGCACCGCAATCCAATGCGCGGCCGTCTGGCCCAGCGTCACCGCCTCGATCAGGCGTTTGAGCAGATGCACATTCTCGCACCGCGCGGCATTGGTGGCAAAGCGGGGATCATCTGCCAGCGGTAGGGCAAGGGCGTTGCAAAGCTTCGCAAACAGCGCATCATTCCCGGCAGCAATTACAAAGAACCCATCCGCCGCGCGATAGGTTGAAAAGGGCGTGATCGTCGGATGCCGCGCGCCTGTGGGGCCAGGAGGGGTGCCCGTGGCGGCGGTGATGGCAAGACTGTGTTCCTGAATGGCGATCTGGGCATCCAGCATGGCGATGTCCACCTTCACCCCCAGCCCCGTCCGCTCGCGGGCAAAAAGCGCGGCCAGCACCCCTTGCGCCAGATACATCCCCGCCACGATATCGCCAATGGATGCACCCACCCGCACGGGCGGACCACCTTCCTCGCCGGTGATGGACATGACGCCGCCGCGCGCCTGCACCACCATGTCATAGGCCGGTTTCCCGGCATCCGGCCCGGTATGGCCAAAGCCCGACACGGCCCCGTAGATCAGCCGGGGATGGCGCGCATGGAGCGCCTCCCAGCCATAGCCCAACCGCTCCATCACGCCGGGGCGATAGTTCTCCAGAATGACATCCGTGCGCGCCAGCAACCGGTCCAGGATCGCGCGGTCGGGCGCGGATTTCAGGTCCAGCGCGATGGATTGCTTGCCCGCGTTCAGCGCGGCGAAATAGCCGGACTCGCCCTGCATGAAGGGCGGAAAGGCGCGCGTGTCATCCCCCGTGCCGGGGCGTTCCACCTTGATCACCCGCGCGCCGAGATCGCCGAGGATGGTGGCGCAGAAGGGCCCAGCAAGAACATGGGTCAAGTCAAGGATGGTGACGCCGGCAAGGGGGACTGGCATGGGCGTACTTTCTGGTTGTCTGATGCGCCGACAGACTACCCGCACCTCAACGATTTTTCTGCGAAAAATCAGAGGTGCAGGGCCTGAATTTTCGCAGAAAATTCGTTGGCCCGAACCGTTCAGAACAACAGATGCACCGGCCCGGAATGACAGACCACGATGAACTGATTTGCGGTCTGCAACAGATGAAAACCCCGCGCCCTGACTTCGGAAATGAACCGCTCGCGCCCGACTTCGCGGTCAACCCAGCTCACATTGCGCCGGATCACTTGGCCATCCGCCGCCTTGGCCGAGAAAATCAGCCGGATCCAGCCATCAGCAGAGGTTTGGCGCATCGTCTCCATGGGGCGACCCTAGCCGCCCCATGGTTGCGAAATGGTTAATCAGGCGCGGCCGCGACGGCCGCCGCGGCGGCCTCCGGCGGCCTGCGACGCGGCGCTGGAAGCTTCGGCAAAGGTCATGCCGCCTTCGACCGCTTCCAGAACCTTGGCAAAGCGGATCCATTCGCCGCCATTGGCATCATGGTTCATCAGGAAGTTGGCGGCGCGGATCGCCTCCATCTCCTGCTGGCGCACGGGGTTCATGATCGCGCTTGTCATGCCCGCGCCGATGGCCATGGGCAAGAAGGCCGCGTTGATCCCGTGCCGGTGCGGCAGGCCAAAGCTGATATTGGACGCGCCGCAGGTGGTGTTCACGCCCAGTTCATCGCGCAGACGACGGACAAGGGCAAAGACCTGCTGGCCCGCGCTCGCCATCGCGCCCACGGGCATCACCAGCGGGTCGACCACGATGTCATGCGCCGGAATGCCGAAATCGGCCGCGCGTTCCACGATCTTCTTGGCCACCGCAAAGCGGACATCGGGATCGGGCGAAATGCCGGTGTCGTCGTTCGAGATCGCCACGACGGGCACGTTGTATTTCTTGACCAGCGGCAGGACGAGCTCCATCCGCTCTTCCTCGCCCGTGACCGAGTTCAGCAGCGGGCGGCCTTCGCAGGCGGCAAGCCCGGCCTCCAGCGCGGCGGGAACCGACGAATCGATGCACAAAGGCACGTCCACCGTCTGTTGGATGATCTCGATCAGCGCCTTCATCAGCGGCGGTTCGACAAAGTTGTTGTCGGCATAGCGCGGGTCTTCGGCCATCTTGTTGGTAAAGACCGCGCCCGAATTCACATCCAGAACCGTCGCCCCGCAGGCCACCTGCTCCAGCGCGTCGCGGATGACGGTGTCATAATTCCCCAACTCCAGTTCGGCGGCCAGTTTCTTGCGCCCGGTCGGGTTGATGCGTTCGCCGATCACGCAGAAGGGTTCGTCAAAACCGATGATCACGGTCTTGGTTTTCGATTCAAGGACGGTACGGGTCATCGGGGAACCTTTTCTTATGCGTGTGCAGGCTGGCCGGAAGTGCCGCCGTTTTCGGTGATCCAGGTGGCATTGGTCTTGATGCCGCCCAAGGGGAAGAAATGCACGGCCTCGATCCCGAAATCGGGGTTGGCGGCCTTGTGGGCCGCCAACGCGGCCACGAATTCGGTGGGCTCATAGGGCAGCAACAGCTTTGTCACATCCATCGCGCGCTTTTGCAGCACGCGCAGCGACGGGCCAACGCCGCAGGCGATGGCGAATTTGATCAGGGTCTGCAGCTTCGCAGGCCCCGCCACGCCGATATGCACCGGCAACTTGATGCCTTCTGCGGCCAGACGGTCCACCCAAGCGATCACGGGATCTGCCTCGAAACAGAACTGCGTGGCCATGGCCATCTTCGCATCGGTCCGTTCCGCAAAAGCCGATTTCCAGCGCGCGGCCTCCATCACCATGCGGTCTGATCCATCGGGATCGATGTCCTTGTTGCCTTCCGGGTGGCCCGCCACATGCAGCCGCTCGAACCCGTCAAATGCACCGGATTCCAGCAACTGCATCGAGGTCTGGAAGTCCCCCACCGGCTGCGCCACACCGCCCGCAAGCAGCAGGCCCTGCTTCACATCGGCCTCGCCTTTGTAACGGGCAACCCAATCGGCCAGCGTCGCGCGGTCCTTGATGATGCGCGCAGGAAAATGCGGCATCGCGGGATAGCCTTCGGCGTTCAGCCGCTTGGCCGTGGCAACCATATCCTCGATCGGCGTGCCGTCGATATGGGCGATATAGACCCGCGTGCCTTCGGGCAGAAGCGCGCGGAAGCTTTCCACCTTTTCCGCCGTGCGCGGCATCACTTCGATGGAAAAGCCCTTGAGAAAGGCCTCCATCTCGGCCGAGGCCAGAGCAGATGGGGCAGGGGCGGCCTCACGGCGAAAGTTGAACAGGGCCATCAGGCTCTCCCTCGGGATATCAGATCAGGCCTTCGCCCAACCCTCTGTGTCGATCAGCGCCTTCAGGCGCGCGGTATCAAATTCGGCTTCCAACTGGGCCGCGACGGATTTCACAATCTCATCCGGGTCGCCGTCGACCTCATAGGGCGGGGCTTTCCGCCATTCAGCCAGATAGCTGTCGGTGTCGCGCGCGCCCACCTTCATGGCGCAGCGGTCGATCGCCTGCTCAAAGCGTTCGGTCAACTGTATCTTGGAACCGCGCCGCCCTTTGCCCACGATGACCTGGGCCGGGATATCGCGCCAATAGACGATGGTGACTTCAGGCATACGATTCCCTCGCTCTGTTGACCCCGTTGATAGCGCCGAACCCCGACAACCGATGTCGGTTTTCGACATGGCGCATGCAGGGAACGACCACCCGCTGCGCCAAACCCGACCTAGCGCAAATCGGCCACGGCCGCGACTGGGTGGGAGTGGAAAAATTCTCAAGCAAATGATGAAGCCTTTCGAAAGCTTGCAACCTGCGGTCAGCGCGCTTGCCTTGCATGGCCAAAGGCGGCTACGATTGCGCTAACCACAGATGGAGGGCGGTCATGACGCCCCAGCGTCCCCGGGAGGCGGACGCGATCCCGCAGTTGGACGGCATGCCAGACGGCACGCCGCCCGCGGTCGAACCGTCAGCTTCCCATCCGCCGGGGGCGGGCACGCTTTATGCGGCGCTCGACCTCGGCACAAACAGTTGCCGGATGCTGATCGCCCAACCAAGGGGCAGTCAGTTTCAGGTTGTGGACAGTTTTTCCAAGACTGTTCAGCTTGGCGCGGGGCTGGAAGCTTCGGGTCGGCTGTCGCGTGCTTCGATGGGGCGCACGGTACAAGCCTTGCGGATCTGCCAGAAGAAAATCGAAAAGCACAGCGTCAAGCGGATGCGCCTTGTCGCGACCGAGGCTTGCCGCCGCGCCCGCAACGCCAAGGATTTCATCCGTCAGGTGCGGCGTGAAACGGGGTTGAGCCTTGAGATCATCGCGCCCGAGGAAGAGGCGCGCCTTGCGGTGATCTCCTGCGCACCGCTGGTCAATGCGCGGACGGAACAGTTGCTGGTGGTTGATATCGGCGGCGGTTCTACGGAATTGGTCTGGATCGACCTTTCCGCCGTGCTGCCGGAAGATCGCGCTCGGTCAATCATGGGTCTGCATCGCGGGTTTCAGCCGCAAGGGGAAGCCTCGGCCCGGGTGGTGGACTGGATTTCCGTCCCGCTCGGCGTGGCCACGCTGAAAGACCAGTTCGCCGATGTCGATGACGATGCCGCGCGCTTTGCACTGATGAGTTGGTTCTTTGAGGAGAATCTGGCCAGCTTTTCCCCCTACAACGCCGAAAACCCCCGCGCCGGGTTTCAGATCATCGGCACCTCCGGCACGGTGACCACGGTGGCCGCCAGTTACCTGAACCTGCGCCGCTATGACCGGACCAAGGTGGATGGGTTGCAGATGACATCGGACCAGATCGACCTCGTGATCCGGGAATATCTGTCGCTTGGCCCCGAAGGGCGGCGCACCGATCCGCGCATCGGGCGCGACCGCCACGCGCTGATCATGTCCGGCGCGGCTATCCTTCAGGCGCTGATGCGGATATGGCCCACCGATCGCCTTTCCGTGGCCGACCGTGGTCTGCGTGAAGGGCTGCTATATGCACAGATGAGCGCGGATGGCGTTCTGGAAGATGGGCCTTACGCATGACACAGGACAAGGGAAGCTCCGGGCGCGGCCAACGCGAACTGCGGGTGCGGGTCAAGACCGCCAAGGGGCGCAAGCTTTCGTCAACGCTCTGGCTCGAACGGCAGTTGAACGACCCTTACGTGATCCGCGCCAAGAAAGAGGGCTTTCGCGGCCGCGCGGCTTACAAGATCCTCGAACTCGATGATCGTTACGGCTTTCTGAAACCCGGTGGCCGGGTGGTCGACCTTGGCTGCGCACCGGGGGGGTGGTGTCAGGTTGCCGTGGTGCGGGTTAATGCGTTGGGGCAGAACCCGAAGAAACCCACGGGCACCGTGCTGGGCGTCGATCTGCAAGAGGTCGAGCCGATCCCGGGCGCAGAGATTCATCAACTGGATTTCCTCGACGACGATGCCGATGAAAAGGTGAAACGCTGGCTGGGTGGACGGGCCGATGTGGTGATGTCCGACATGGCCGCCTCAGCCTCTGGCCACAAGGCCACCGATCACTTGCGGATCGTGGCGCTGGTCGAGGCGGCGCTGGCTTTCGCTTTTGACGTGCTTGAAGATGACGGCACCTTCGTCGCCAAGGTTCTGGCAGGCGGGGCCGAGAATGAGATGCAGACCCTGCTCAAGCGCAACTTCCGCAAGGTAGCGAATGTGAAACCACCTGCCAGCCGATCCGACAGTTCCGAAAAATTCGTTGTGGCGCAGGGGTTCCGGGGCCGTCAGGTTGCGGCAGAAATAGCGGATGACGAAGACGAGTGACCGCGATTGATGCAAGCCTGGAAACGCAAAAGGGGCGCATCAAGCGCCCCTTTGTGCATCCGAATCATCCGATGCGCGGAAATCAGCCGCCCCAGTGCCGAACCGGGCCGCAATCCATGTGCACAAAGTTCGACCGCGAATAGCGGCCCACACCACCCGAGGCGCAGGCCTCTGCCGCCTTGGCCATCTGCCCGACAGAGCGCGACTTCAGCCGCAGGTCGGCAGCCTGACCCTTCATGTGAAGCGAGTTGCGCGCCACGCCGCCCGACTTGGACCGCAGCATCGCATTGGTGGCCGGGCTGCGATAGCCCGACAGCATCATGTAAGGTTCCGACACATCCATCAGGTTATGCGCAGCAGCCATGATGTCGACGGTGCGAAGGTCATACTTGATCTGGTCGTTCGACCGCCAGTCGCGCATGAAGTGATTGATTTCTTTGACAACCTCGGGGATGTACTCGCCTTCGATCCAATAGATCGTATCGATGGTTTCCCCGGTGCGTCCCGAATACATCCGGATGCGGCGCACATCGCCCGCGCCCCGCAGCAAGCCGAAAGCGTTGGAATAGGTTGGGGCCGCTACAGCCATCGTCGCAGCAAATGCGCCAAGCACACCGCGACGTGTGACTCCAAATTTGGTCATGTCTGCCATTCTGACTGCTGTCCCCGTTCCGTCGTCGCCGCCTCTAAGAGCAGCTTCTGTGCCACTTATCCCCAAGTGCGTCATTCTTATTGCACAAGACGATTCGTGACCCAAGCGCTGATTGCCCGGCAAGGCCAAGCGTGGCTGCCATCGGCAAATTTTCGCTGAATCACCCCCGTCGGTCTGCAAATTTCCGCGCCTGTTGCCGCCGAACCTCTATTGCCGCCGTGGAAACGATCTTGTCTGTCGCAGCCTCCGGATGTGGTGGTTGTGAATGGACTCTGCTTGGGGAATCACCCAAACTGGTGCAAATACAGAGAAATTCGCGGGTTTCGAGGAAAGTCATGGTGGTGTCGGCATCGGTTGGTAAGGGGTTCAAGACAGGTCGTCTTGCTGGGGGCATCTGGGGCAGGGGTATGGTTGCTTCCCTGCTTTTGTCCGCGGCAATGGCTTTGCCCCCGGCATCTGCCTTGGCGCAACAGGTGTCGCCGTCTGCGCCCTATGCGCAGGCCGTGGCTCTGGCTGTGGGCGAAGATGCCCTTTTGGCCGACTATTATCGCGCCCGGAATTACGTTCCTCTCTGGACCAGCGCCGAAGATGCCGCGCGCCGGTCGGCGCTGTTCGCTGCACTGGATGGTGCGGCGGCGCATGGTTTGCCTGTGGCGCGCTATGATGCGGGCGCATTGCGCGCGGCCTTCGCCGCAGCGGTGACCGAAGGCGACAGAGGCCGGCTTGAGGTGCGGATGACCCGCGCCTTCCTTGACTATGCGTCCGATGTGGCAACTGGCGTGCTTGTACCCGAAAAGGCCGATGCTGGCATTCATCGCGAAGTGACACGGCTTGATCCGATGCGCCTGCTTGCGCGCGTCAATGGCAACGACCCCGCAACGCTGCTGCGCGACCTGCCACCCGATGCCCCGGAATATTCCCGACTTATGAAGGAAAAGCTCGCGCTTGAAGCCCGCATCGCTGCAGGCGGCTGGGGCGCACCGCTGACAGGCGGCGGACTTGCACCGGGTGATAGCGGGGCGGCTGTGGTAGGGCTGCGCGATCGGTTGGTCGCCATGGGTTATCTGCGCCATTCGGCAACAGCGATCTATGATCGCGACGTGCAGGCCGCCGTGCAACGCTTTCAAATTGATCACGGCCTGACAGCCGATGGCCGCGCAAACGATGAAACGCTGGCCGAACTGAATGTCAGCGCGGAAGACCGGGTGAAATCCATCGTCGTTGCGATGGAACGGCTGCGCTGGATGCATGACACCGTGCGTGGCGACCGTCATATCTGGGTCAACCTGCCGGATTTCACGTCAAAGATCGTGGATCACGGCAAGGTCACCTTCCAGACCCGCGCCGTCATCGGAAAGAACGTCCCCGATCAGCGCAGCCCGGAATTCTCGGATGAGATGGATCATCTGGTGATCAACCCGAGTTGGGGCGTGCCGCGGTCTATCATCGTCAAGGAATACCTGCCGCTGTTGCAGCGTAACCCCAACGCCGTCAGCCACCTGCAAGTGATTGATCGCAATGGTCGCGTCGTGCCGCGCGGCGCGGTGAACTTTGCCGCTTATTCCGCCCGCAGCTTCCCCTTCGGCCTGCGTCAGCCGCCGTCAGACGGCAACGCGCTGGGGAAGGTGAAATTCATGTTCCCCAACAAATACAACATCTACCTGCACGACACCCCCGCCAAGGAATTGTTCGATCACGAGGTGCGCGCCTACAGCCATGGCTGCATCCGTCTGGCCGATCCCTTTGATTTTGCCTATGCGCTGCTCGCCGCGCAAAGCGATGATCCGAAAGGGCTTTTTCAGGGTCATCTGGACAGCAGCCGCGAGACGGTGGTGAAATTCGATGAAAAGCTGCCCGTGCATCTGGTCTATTTTACCGCCTGGCCCACCGCCAAGGGCGAGATGACCTATCGCCGCGATATCTATGGCCGCGACGGGCGCATCTTCGACGCGCTGACCGAAGCCGGGGTAGCCTTGGACGGCGTTCAGGGGTAAGCCTGCGGCGGACGGACTGACCAAGGACGCTGCCTGATGGCCCACACGATCCGCGACATTGCTGCTGCCCTCGGGGCTGATGCAGCGGGCGACCTTGATATCAAGGTCACCCGCGCGTCCGAGCCGCACAGTGCCGGACCCGATGCCCTCGCCCTCGCCATGGACCCGAAATACGCAGGTGGGATTGCGGAAGGCAGCGCACGGGCGGCGCTTCTCTGGCCCGGTGCCGATTGGCAGGCGCTGGGGCTGCAGGCCGCGATCTTTGCCCCGCGCGGGCGGCTGGCCATGGCCGGGCTGACCGTGCTGATGGACCCCGGTCCTGAAATCGCCCCTGGCATCCACCCGATGACGGCGATCGACCCCGGCGCCGAAATCGGCGACGGGGCCGCGATCGCCGCCTTCGTCACCATCGGGCGCGGCGCGCGCATCGGGGCGCGGGCGCGGATTGCGAGCCATGTCTCCATCGCCGAAGGCGCGCAGATCGGCGATGACGCCCTGATCCTGCAGGGCGCGCGCATCGGCGCGCGAGTGACCATCGGGCATCGCTTCATCTGCCAGCCGGGCGCGGTGATCGGGGCGGACGGGTTTTCCTTCGTCACACCCGAAAAATCGGGGGTGGAGGAAATTCGCGAAACTCTCGGCACCCGAGAAGGGATCAAGGATCAAAGCTGGACGCGTATCCATTCCCTCGGCGCCGTGACGCTGGGCGATGATGTTGAGGTGGGCGCAAATGTCTGCATCGACCGGGGCACGATCCGTGACACCACCATCGGATCGGGCACGAAACTCGATAACCTCGTTCATATCGGCCACAACGTGCAGATCGGGCGCGATTGTCTGCTTTGTGGGCAAGTCGGCATCGCCGGTTCCGCGCGCATCGGTGACCGGGTGGTGATGGCGGGCCAATGCGGCGTGAATGACAACATTTTTGTCGGCGATGATGTCATCGCCGGAGGGGCGACCAAGATTTTCACCAACGCCCCGGCAGGGCGCGTTCTACTGGGCTATCCGGCGGTGAAGATGGAAACCCATGTCGAAATGCAGAAAGCCCTGCGCCGTCTGCCGCGTCTGGCCGCGCGTGTGGCGGAAATCGAACGCACTGTCATTCCAAAGTCATCACAGAGCGACTAGATCGGGGCAGTGTGACAATGGGAACGGCGGGAATGGCCATGGATTTGCAGGACAAGGTGATAGCCATCATCGCAGAACAGGCCGTGCTGGACGTGTCTGATGTGACCCTGGACAGCACGATCGAAAGCCTGGGGATCGACTCGCTTGGTCTGGTCGAGGCGATTTTCGCCATAGAAGAGGCCTTTGATATCTCGATCCCTTTCAACGCCAACGATCCCGCGCAATCGGGCTTTGACATGTCCAGCGTGGCGGCCATCGTCGACGCGGTGCATGGGTTGGTGGCGCAAAAGGCCGCATGAGGCGGGTTGTCATCACAGGCGCAGGCACGGTCAACGCGCTGGCTGCGGATGTGCCGGGAACATTCGCCGCGATGCGCGCAGGGCGCTGCGGCATCGGCCCGCTTGATATTCCCGATCTCGACAGGCTTTCGATCCGCATCGGTGGGCAGGTCCGCGGCTGGGATGCGGCGGCGCACCTGGACCGGGCGGTGATCGCAGCCTCAGACCGTTTTGCACATTTCGCCCTCGTCGCCGCCGCACAGGCCATGGCGCAATCTGGGCTGGACGTGGGCGATGGCACCGATTGCGGCGTGATCCTCGGCACGGCAGGCGGTGGCCTGCAAACCCAGAACGAAAGCTACCGTTCGGTCTATGCGGATGGAAAATCCCGCGTCCATCCGCTGACGGTGCCAAAGCTCATGCACAATGCCGGGGCCAGCCATGTGTCTATGGCGCACGGCATTCGCGGGCCAGTCTTCACCCTTTCCACCGCCTGCGCCAGTTCCAACCATGCGATGGGGCTGGCCTTTCAGATGATCCGCGCGGGCGCCCTGCGCGCCGTGCTGACGGGCGGGTCCGAAGCGATGCTCTGCTTCGGCGGGATAAAGGCATGGGAGGGGCTCCGCGTCATGTCAGCCCAAGCTTGCCGTCCCTTCAGCCGTACCCGCGACGGCATGGTCCAAGGCGAAGGAGCGGCGGTCTTTGTGTTTGAAGAGCGCGAATCCGCGCTGGCGCGCGGGGCCGAGATATTGGCCGAAGTTGTGGGTTTCGCCATGACGTCAGATGCCGCAGATTTGGTATCTCCGTCCATTGATGGCGCGGCGCGGGCCATGGCCGGGGCGCTGGCCGATGCGGGCATCGCGGCGGGGGATGTTGGCTATATCAACGCCCATGGCACCGGCACGGCGGCGAATGACCGCACGGAATCCGCCGCCATCCATCAGGTGTTTGGCCCGTCGCCCCCGCCTGTCAGTTCGACAAAGGCCATGCATGGCCATCTGATCGGCGGCACCGGGGCGGTGGAACTGCTGGCCTGCATCATGGCCCTGCGTGATGGCGTCATTGCCCCTACCATCGGCTTTGAAGAGGCGGATCCTGACTGCGCGCTGGATGTCGTGCCGAATGTGGCGCGTCAAGCCGACGTAGCTGTGGTCGTATCCAATGCCTTTGCCTTTGGCGGCCTGAACGCGGTTCTGGTACTACGTCGCGCCTGATGAAAAAGGCCGCGCCTTGCGGCACGGCCTTTTCGTTGGAAACAAAAGATAACTAACGGCAGACCTTATTCGGCGGCCGGGCGCGTTGCGGCCACTGCATCATAGCCTGCGGTGAAGCCCTTCAGCGACATATCCAGCGCAACCGTCTTGTCCGGCGCGACAGCAGGAACGATCGTGATGGTGGCCTTCACGCCAGCTTTGAACGCCGCCACTTCCTCGGCGGTAAAGCCAACGCGCGCCACGCACCCCATCTGCGAGCAGAAGGTGAACGGATAGATCTTCGGCTCAGCCGCATCGACACCCATGCGCAGGCCGGCTGTCAAAAGCGTCTCCAGCGGGGCGATGATTGTGGCCCCGGCAGCCGCTTCGCCGCCTTCAGGCAGCGAGAACATCCCGATTTCAGCGACGGAATTGCCGTCGGCATCTTTCAGCAACTGGTACAGCTGGCAGGGTTCCGCGCCTTCAGCCACGCGCACGCAGCGCAGCTCCCAGGATTCAAAAGCCTCTTTCACATAGGTGGAGCCGGGGCCATCAGCCGGGGCCTGACCCATGGACAAAGCATCAGCCGGGGCTTCGGCCGCCGGGGCCGCAGGTTCCGCCGCTGGTTCAGCCGGTTCCGCCGGGGCTTCCTGCGCAAACGCCGCAAAGCCAGAAGCGGAGAAAAGCCCGAGGGCAAGCGCTACGGCCAGCGGACGATGAAGGGAAAGGAGTGACATAAGCTGCGTCCTTGGTTGGTTTCGCAGCCGCTTACCATGCGACGCAGGCAGAGTCAGGTAGCAATTTGCTGATCTGCGGCGGCTGGGCGCCTATCGCGCATCAGCGGATCTGCAAAACAAAAAGGGCCGGTCAACCGGCCCTTTTCATATCGTTTTTTTTGCTCCCTGTCGGACTGGCCGACTTCATGGGTTGGGACGCTATGCGCTAATTTTGGGTCCGTCAACCGGGAATTTGGCGGTAAGCCGTGCTGAAATCATTGAATAAACCTGTCCTTTTGGTCAAAATTCCAACGTCCATCCACGCCGCCTGTGACACCTGCGGCGTGGCCGACGATCAGGCGTCGCTTGTGCGCAATCCGGCACTGGCGCGGCGGGGCAAAGCCTGTATCTTTGCCCCTGAAAACGGCGCGATGAAAACAATCCGCGCTTAGTGCGAATGACAGTGCAGGGACAGGACATGACCGATCAGGCAAGCATTTTCGTGGGTGGTGGCGGCGAAGGGTATGGCCTGCCGCAGAACCTGCTGCTGAAATACGGAAACCGCCACGGGCTGATCGCCGGGGCAACCGGAACCGGCAAGACGGTAACGCTGCAAATTCTGGCCGAGGGCTTCTCGGCTGCTGGGGTTCCTGTGTTCATGGCGGATGTGAAAGGCGATCTGTCCGGTTTGGCGGCATCGGGATCGGAAACGCACAAGCTGCACACGCCCTTTGTCGAACGATCTGCAAAGATAGGCTTAAACTTGCAGTATCGCGCCTTTCCGGTCGTGTTCTGGGATCTGTTTGGCGAACAGGGTCACCCGATCCGTGCGACGGTCGCCGAAATGGGCCCGCTGCTCCTGTCGCGGCTTCTGGAACTGACCGAGGCGCAGGAAGGCGTGCTGAACGTTGCCTTCCGTCTGGCCGATGAAGAGGCGCTGCCGCTTCTGGATATGAAAGACCTGCAGGCGCTGTTGGTGTTCATTGGCGAGAATGCCGACACCATCTCCACCCGTTACGGCCTGGTCGCCACCGCCTCCATCGGTGCGATCCAGCGGCGCTTGCTGGTGCTGGAAAACGAAGGCGGGTCCAAACTGTTCGGCGAACCGGCGCTCGATCTGGCCGATCTGATGCTGCTGGATGCCAATGGGGCAGGGCGCATCAACATCCTTGCCGCGGACAAGCTGATGAACAGCCCCCGCCTGTACGCCACCTTCCTGCTCTGGCTCTTGTCGGAACTGTTCGAATCGCTGCCCGAGGTGGGCGATCCCGATAAGCCCAAGCTGGTCTTCTTCTTTGACGAGGCGCATCTGCTGTTTACCGATGCCCCCAAGGCGCTGGTGGCCAAGGTGGAACAGGTGGCACGCCTGATCCGGTCCAAGGGGGTAGGGGTCTATTTCATCACTCAGAACCCCGCTGACGTGCCGGAAAACATCCTAGGCCAACTTGGCAATCGCGTGCAGCACGCGCTGCGCGCGTTCACGGCCAAGGATCAGAAAGATCTGAAGATGGCGTCGGAAACCTACCGCCCCAATCCGCGCTTCGACACGCAAGAAGCGATCCGCGATGTTGGCACGGGCGAGGCTGTGACCTCTTTCCTTGAAAACAAGGGCATTCCCGGCATTGTCGAACGAACGCTGATCCGTCCGCCGTCCAGCTTTCTTGGACCGATCGACCCTGCATTGCGCGCGCAGATAATGGCAGCATCCCCGGTGGCCGGAAAGTACGACAGGGTGATCGATCGCGAAAGCGCCTACGAAAAACTGCGCGCCCGTGCGGATGCTGCCGCACGCGAATCCCAGGCTCAGGCACAGCCGGCGGATACGCAACCGGCGCAAAATGGCGATGATTCCGATGGTTACAGCCGCGCGCGCCGCTATGACGGCAACGCCAAGTCAGAGGCAAAGCCGCGCAGCAGCTCCAGCCGCAGCGATTCCGTTGGCGAAGCCTTTGCAAAAAGCTTCGCGCGCCAGTTGGGTTCACGCAGCGGTCAGGCGCTGGTGCGCGGGATATTGGGGTCTTTGTTCCGCAGCCGTTAGTCGGTAGCACAGCGCCTGCTAGCCCCCCATCCGCAGGGATGGGTCTTATCCGTTTGCGTGCTGGATAAAGATATACAGAAAAGGTATCTTTATCCGGCAGGGGGAGGTTCCCGATGGCCCAAAGCACCGCGAACAAGGATCAGGTTGCTCCCAAGGCCGATGCGCCCGATAGCGCAGATGTGGGCGAATACTTCGATCAGGCGGTCTTTGACCTGCATTATCATCTGCTTGCCGCCCGCACAGAAGGCCTGCCCCCCGTGCCCAATCTTGAAGACTATGGTGTGACGGTGGATCGGAACGGCAATGTCACACGGACCGGGAACATCAGCCCCGCAGGGCCTTCCACCGCCGACCTTTGATCACAAGGGACGCACCCGCAGCCGTGTGATGCGGTTTTCGCGTTTCTGCATCACTTCAAACCGAAATCCGTGGAAGCTGAACGCCTGTCCCTCCGAAGGAATAGTCTGCGATTCATGGATCACCAGACCGGCAATCGTGTTGGCTTCGTCATCCGGCAAAGACCAGTCATTCGCGCGGTTCAGGTCGCGGATCGTCATCGCCCCGTCGATGATGTAATCGCCCGCCTCGTTCCGACTTAACCCGCCATCCTTCGCCACCACGTCGAATTCATCGGTGATCTCACCCACGATTTCCTCAAGGATATCTTCCAGCGTGATCAGTCCCTGCAACGCGCCATATTCATCCACCACCAGCGCGAAATGCGTGCGCCGCGTCAGAAACTCGCGCATCTGTTCGTCCAGCGTGGTGGTTTCCGGGATAAAATAGGGCTTCATCGCCACTTTCACGATGTCGAGCCCGGCCAATTGTTCCATCCCGCCTGTCGCATCGCCGCGCAGCAGGCGGTCCACCTCGCGCAGCAGATCTTTGGCATGGATCACGCCCAGAATGTTCTCGTCACTGTCACGAAAGATCGGCAAACGGGTGTGGGGCGAGGCGAGCGCCTGCGACAATATCTTTTCTGGCGCATCATCGGCATTGATCATCTCGATCTGGCGACGATGGCGCATGATTTCGTCCACCGTGCGGTGCGTCAGGTCCAACGCCCCCAGCAGCCGGTCACGCGCATCCTTCTCCACTGCGCCTTCGGAATGGCCAAGGGCGATGGTGCCAGCAATCTCCTCTCGCATTGCGGTCATCCGCCCGGCATCATTGCCGCGGACGCCCATCAGATGCAGCAACCCGCGCACCACGGCCCGCACCACCGAAACAACGGGCGAAAAGACGATGATCAGAACACGGATGATAGGGGCGACGCGCGTCGCTACCGCCTCGGGAAAGGTAATGGCCAGCGTCTTTGGCAACACTTCGCCAAAGATCAGCACCAACACCGTCATCCCCAGCGTGGCCAGCGCAACGCCGGAATCCCCGAACAAGCGCGTCAGCAGCGCCGTCGCGAGTGAGGCCGACAGGATGTTGACGATGTTGTTGCCCAACAAAAGCGCGCCGATCATCCGCTCGCTGTCTTCGGTAACGGTCATCGCGCTGGCCGCACCTTTCGAGCCTTTGTCGGCTTGCGCCTTCAACTTGCCCCGGGATGAGGCGGTCAGCGCCGTTTCGGACCCCGAAAAAAAGGCCGAAAGGCAGAGCAGGCACAGGATGGAAACGGCGGTGATCCAGAAAGCAGCATCAAGCGTCATCGGGGTTCCGGGGCAAACACCGCATCAACAGGCGGCAACGCTACTATGCGGGCAGCGCGCGGGCGGCTCAACCCTTGGGCTGCGGTTTCGCCAGTGGATGATGCTCCAACACCAAAGATTTCAGATGTTCATCCAGAACATGGGTGTAAATCTCGGTCGTCGCCACATCAGCGTGGCCCAGCAGTGTCTGGATCACCCGCAGATCTGCCCCGCCCGCCAATAGATGGGTGGCAAAGGCATGGCGCAGCGTGTGCGGCGTCACCTTTGCCGGATCCACGCCCGCGAGCACGGCAATATCCTTGATCAACAGATAGAAATGCTGCCGCGTGAGATGCCCGTCACTGCCAGGGCCGGGGAACAGGTGGCGGTTTGCGGCATGGCCCTGCTTGCGCGCCTTTTCCTCAGCACTGTCGCGCTGCGCCAGCCAGTCGATCAGCGCCGTCCGCGCGGGGCCGGAGAGCGGCACCATCCGCTCCTTGCCACCCTTGCCGCGCACCAGAATCATACGCGGATCGCCCCGCACGGCGGCCACGGGCAGTTCCACCAGTTCCGACACGCGCATCCCCGTGGCATAGAGCAATTCCATCAGCGCCCGGTTGCGCAGCCGTTCGCCCTCCACCCGGCCCTTGCTCCGCGCGGCCTCCAGCAGGCGGTCCACCTCCTCATGGCTCAGCGAAGACGGCAGGCGGCGCGTGGCCCCCGGCCCCTTGATGCGAATGGCGGGATTATCATCGCGCCACCCCTCGCCATGACCAAAGCGATAAAGTTGCCGGATGGATGACAACCGCCTTGCCCGCGTGGCCTTGGACAGCCCCTCCGCTTCGCAGGCAATCAGATAGGCCTCTACATCCTCGCGCGTGGCGCTGCCAAAGGCCTGCCCCCGCCGCGCCAGCCAGCCCATGAAATCCGCCAGATCGCGCCCATAGGCCAGCCGCGTGTTCCGCGCGGCGTCCAGTTCGGCTGCCTGCGCCTCCAGAAAGGCCGAAATCCATGTGCTGTCGTCGCGCGGGGCCACGGGTTACCCCCGCCGTTCCAGCAGCAGCAGTTCCAGCGCGGCCCGTCTCGCGGCCTTTTCCATCCCCACCTTGCGCAGCAGCGACAACCCGTCCGTCACACCGTCCAGATCGCCCTGAACCCCCCGTTCGATCTTTTCGATCGCTGTCAGGATTGCCTCTCCCACCCGGTTTTCGTCCAGCAGCCGGGTCAACTCTTCGCCGGGGTCAGGCGTGATGAAGGCGGGCGCAATGGCCCGCGACAGGCTGTCCGGGGCGACAATCCCCGCCACATTCCCGCGCGCCAGACCCACAAGGAACAGCTCCAGCGGGCTGACCGGTTTCAGGCTTGCCGCGATGCTTTCAAAGTCGGGCGCCAGCAGACCCATCACCAGCGCAATCCGCCCGGCCTCGCCCTCAAAGGGAATGGCCGACAGGCGTTTGCCGTACAGATCGGCAAAGGCCACCTCCAGTTCCACCTCGGTCATCAGTGCCCAGACCTCGGGCAGGCTCTGTGCAATCGCCGTCCGGTCGCCCGCCTGCATCGCTGCATCAAAGCGTTGGAACGCTTTCACCCGATCCCAGACCCCGCCCGAAGCCGCAGCCCGCCGTTCGGTATACAGACCCAGCAGCGCGTTCGATGAGATCGCCCCCGCCCGCGCCAAGCGTTCGGCCGCCTCCACCTGACTCTTCCACCCCGCTTGGGGCCGCAATTCGGCATGCGCAAAGGCGATGGGCAGCGACGCGGTGGACAGCGGCTCGCCAATCGCCTCAAACATCCGCCATCCCAGCGGCGTCACGGGCACCGGTGTTTCCAGCGGTGGTTCACCCTCATACAGGTCGGGGTCAAGGAACCGCGACAGCAGCGCCTCTTCGGCTTCGGTGATGTAGCCCAGAACCTGCCCCGTGCGCAGCGTCAGCGCAGCCGCGTTCCAATCCCCAGACCGGGCAAGGCAAAAGATGCGTGCCGGAAAGGTGGGCGCAAGGCCCGGGCTTTCCACCATGATCCGGCAGCCGCGATCCTCTTCCCCCGTCAACAGCGCCACGTCGAAACTGCGGCGAAACAGGTCCGGGTCACGGCTGCCCGCCGCATCCAGCAGTGCGCGCGCCTGATCCAGCGCCCCCATATCCAACAGTTTGTCGATCCGCGCCGTGAGCAGTGCCGCGCCTGGCCCGGCGTCGGCAGGCGGCTGCGCCTCGGCCAGCAGCAGCGTCAGCAAAAGGCCACGCAGGGCGGGCAGGCTGTCCACCCGTTCTGCCCCGATCATCGCCACGATTTCCGAACTCCGCCCCGGCCCCCAGAGGGCGGAAGGTAAGCCCGTCACAGACGGCGTCAGCAGCCCCAGCGCATCAGCCGAAGGCGCGCCGATAACGCTGACCGCCACCGTTTCCTGCACCACACCCGATGAAACCGCCGGCGCATCCGGGTCCGGCCCAACCGGCGCAGGGGCGGGTGTTGTCACCGATTGCGACAGCCAGTCGATCGCTGACAAGGGTTCTTGCGCCCGCGCACCAAGCGGCAGGGCGACCAGAACCGCAAACAGTGTCGCCCGTCCCCTCAGCCTAGTCGGCATTCAATGTCACCGGAACTTTCACCTCGGCCTGATCGGGGCCAAGATCGCCCAAATAGGCATAACCCGTCAGCCCGATGAACCCCAGGACCGCCAGAACCAACAGCGCCTTGATGATCCGCCCCATATGCCTTGCCTCGTACTCTTCCTGTCCGTTCGTTGCGGACCGTGCAGCCTGTCTTGGCCATAGCGTCGCCGTGCCGCCGCTGTGATAGCCGACGCGGCAGCGAAAGCCACGCCGTGATGCGCGATTATATATGGCTTTCGAGAAGAGTTCACGCCATTGAGGGAAGCAACAGAGTGTTTCGGCGGGCGGAAATGCGCCGGACACAGAGGTGTGATGTGGGCTGCGGGTGATGCAACGTCTGAAGAAGACGGTCGTGATGGTCGGCATGATGGGTGCGGGCAAGACAGCGGTAGGTACGGCTGTTGCACGCGCACTCTCTGTCGCCTTCCGCGATTCGGATGAAGAAATCGTAAAAGCCGCCAACCGCTCCATCGCGGAAATCTTCGAACGCGATGGTGAAGGCTTCTTTCGCGCCCGCGAAACCGAGGTGCTGGGGCGTCTGCTGCGCGGTGCGCCCTGTATCCTGTCCACAGGTGGTGGCGCCTTCCTCTCTGATGCCAATCGCACCCTGATCCAAGAGGCGGGCGTTGCCGTCTGGCTGCGCGCTGATCTTGATCTGCTCTGGCAGCGCGTGCGTCACAAATCCACCCGGCCCCTGTTGCGCACCGCCAATCCGCGCGAAACCCTGCGCCAGCTTTACGAAGCGCGCGTCCCGCTCTACAGCCAAGCCGATATCACCGTGGACAGCGCCGCCGATCTGTCGATCGACGACATGGCCGCCAAGGTGATCGCCGCGCTGCAACAGCGCCCGGATGTGCTGGAAGGGGAATAGGATGGCTGTCGATGTGGTGCCCGTGGCCCTTGGGGACCGCTCCTACGAGGTGCGGATCGGCCCCGGTCTGATCGACAGGGCAGGGGCAGAGATCGCCCCCCTCCTGAAACGCCGCCGTGCTGCCATTGTCACCGATGAAACGGTGGCCCCCCTGCACCTTGCCCGCCTTGTCGACGCTCTGGAATCTGAAGGGATCACCGTCGCCACGCTCGCCCTGCCTGCCGGGGAACAGACCAAGGGCTGGGTCGAATTCGGCCGCTGCGTCGAATGGTTGCTCGAACAGAAGGTTGAACGCAGGGACATTGTCATTGCCTTCGGTGGCGGGGTGATCGGCGATCTCGTGGGCTTCGCCGCCGCCGTCCTGCGGCGCGGTGTACGCTTCGTGCAAATCCCAACCACGCTGCTGGCCCAAGTCGACAGCTCCGTCGGTGGTAAGACCGGCATCAACACCCCGCAGGGCAAGAACCTTGTCGGTGCTTTCCATCAACCCTCGCTGGTGCTGGCCGATACGCTGGTGCTGGAATCCCTTCCCACCCGCGATTTTGTGGCGGGCTACGGCGAGGTGGTCAAATACGGCCTTCTCGGCGACGCCGCCTTCTTTGACTGGCTAGAGGTGAACGCCCCGGCCCTGTCCTCTGACGCCGACAAGCGCCAGTATGCCGTGCGTCGGTCGGTCGAGATGAAGGCCGGGATCGTGTCGCGGGATGAGACCGAAGAGGGCGAACGCGCCCTGTTGAACCTGGGCCACACCTTCTGCCACGCGCTGGAAAAGGCCACCGGCTATTCCAGCCGCCTGTTGCACGGCGAAGGCGTCGCCATCGGATGCGCGCTCGCCTTTGAACTCTCGCAACGCATGGGCCTTTGCGCGCAGGAAGCCCCCAGCCGCGTCCGCGCGCATCTGCGCGCCATGGGGGTGAAGGTGGATCTTGCCGATATCGACGGTGATCTGCCGGGGGCCGAGGCGCTGGTCGCGCTGATGGGGCAGGACAAAAAGGTGATCGACGGCCGCCTGCGCTTCATCCTTGCGCGCGGGATTGGTGAGGCGTTCGTCGCCGAAGACGTGCCGCCCGATCTGGTGACGGCGCTTCTGACCGAAGCGCTCGCCGCCCGCCGCTGATCAGAACAAAACCTTGTAACTGTTGCCCAGCGTATCGGTGGCCGTCCCCGTGCCACTGGTCGTGCCGCTGCCCATCACGAATGTGCCCTGTACAATGGTGCCATCCTTGCAAACGGCATAAAGCTCGCCCGAATTGACGCCCGCCACCGTTTCACGATCGCGACCCAGACGCCCGCCCAGATCGCGGATCGACAGGTTGATCCCGCGCTCCTTGGTCACCACGGTCGGGGCGACGGTCGTCCAAGTCCCGTTGCACCGCGCCCCGTCCGGGATGCGGAAACTCAGCGCCCCGGAATTGTCATCGCTGTTGGTCGCCTTGGCCCGGATCACCGGCGGCGGCACCTGCACGGCAAGAGGCCCGGTGGTGGGATAAAGCTGCATCTCCTTGGTCGAACCGCAGGCGGTCAGCAGACCAAGGGACAAAAGGGCAAAGGCGCGATGCAAGGGAAACCCCGTTTCGATGAGTGACTCGATGGCGGCGGAACCTAAGCCCAGCCCGCGTTGGGGACAATGCCCCGTCCACCCCCCGCCGGTCACAGTTTCGCAACTGTGGCCTTTGTGCGGGACTGTGATAGGTCAGGAACATGGCAACAGGGCAGGGGGCAAGCGTGCGGGCAGTGGTGGCAATTCTGGCGGTCATGGGCATCGTCCTGTCCGTCTGGATGCTCGAAGCCGGGCGCATGGGCCTGTCCATCACACCCTTCGCCGTGCCCGATGGCCCACCCGCGACGCTTTACCTCGCCCCCGGCGACGAACCCGCACCGGTCGTGGTGGTGGCCCATGGCTTTGCCGGTTCGCGCCAGTTGATGGAACCCTTCGCCCTTGCCTTGGCCCGCGCCGGATACATCGTTGTCAGCTTTGATTTCATGGGCCATGGCCGCAACCCCCGCCCGATGACAGGGGATGTGACCACGATCAACGGCACCACACGGTTGATGCAAGAGGAACTCCGTACCGTCGCCCGCGCCGCCCTGACCCACCCCCGCGCTGATGGGCGGCTGGCCTATCTCGGCCATTCCATGGCGTCCGACATCATCATCCGCGCCGCATTGGACGAACCGCCTGTGCAGGCGGTGGTGGCCGTTTCCGCCTTCTCACAAGCCGTCACTGCCGACCGCCCCGCGAACCTGTTGATGATCACCGGGGAATGGGAGGGGATGCTGCGGACCGAGGCGCTGCGCGTCCTGCACCTGACCGATCCGCAGGCAGTGGAAGGCCAGGCCGTCGGGTCCATGGCCCAAGGCACCGCGCGGCAAGCGGTCATCGCCCCGAATGTCGAACATGTGGGTGTCCTTTACGCCCCAACCGCCCTGAACGCGGCGACGGCTTGGCTCGACGCCGCCTTTGGCCGCAACGGCGCGCAGCCTGCACATGCGCGGGGAGGATGGATACTGATGCTGCTGGCAGGCCTGACCGCCCTCGCATGGCCGCTCGCCCGTGCCTTGCCGCCACCGACCGCCGCACCCCAACCACCGCTGCCTTTGCGCCTCTTTCTCATCACCGCGCTGCTGCCTTCACTGGTCGTGCCAGTGATCCTCGCACCCTTTGATATAAGGGTGCTGCCTGTTCTGGTGGCTGACTACCTTGCCCTGCATTTCGCGGCCTATGGTGCCATCACGCTCGTCCTTTTGGCCCGCGCCGGGCGTTTGCGCGGGCAATTCCCCTTGCGCATCTGGCCCATGGCCGCACTGGTTGCGCTGGCGTCCTTGATTGGCGTTGGTCTGGCGCTGGATCGCTATGTCGCGAATTTCCTGCCTCATCCGGGCAGGCTGGCGGTGATTGCTGGTCTGACGCTTGGCGCAGTGCCCTATTTCCTCAGCGATGCCCTGCTCACCGAGGCCGGGCGCGCCGCCCTCTGGCGCGTGCTGCTGGTGCGTGGTGCCTTCCTTTTCTCGCTGATCGCCGCTGTGGCGCTGAACTTCGACCGGCTGATGTTCCTTCTGATCATCCTGCCGGTGATCCTGCTCTTTTACCTGCTTTTCGGCACCATGGCGGGCTGGGTCGGGCGGCGCACGGGTTATGCCGCCGTGGGCGGCCTGGGTTTTGGCCTGATGCTGGCATGGTCGCTGGGCGTGACCTTCCCGATGTTTGCGTAGCCCCAGGGCGAAACTGTAAGGCCAAGTTGACACATTTTCTGGACGCCGTCCCCGCCTCAGGCTAGCCTCTTTCACAAGGGCCCCTCCGGCCCGCGAAAGCTGCGCCCATGCCTGATGGCCCGATCCCGCCGAACCCCGGCCTGTTCGCCCCCACCCTTGGGGGTGCGCCGCGCCCCGGCCTTTGCACCGATTGCGGCATTTCGCGGATGGGCGACGGCAAGGCCTGCGGACGCGCCTGCCAATTCATTGCCCCGGACTATCCGGCACGCGAAACCGCAACCCACGGCAGAACCGCACAGCCCGAACGGGGCGAAGAATCCTTCTTCGGCGTCACCCGACGCATGCTGCGCGCCCGCATGACCAACCCGTTGCCTGGCGCGCAGTGGACCGGGATCACCACGGCGCTGGCGGCGCGCCTGCTGGAGACCGGGGCAGTCACGGCTGTGCTTGCCACAGCCCCCGATCCGGCCGACCGCTGGAAACCGCTGCCCGTGATCGTGACCGACCCCGCCCAATTGTCAAAAGTGCGCGGGATGCGGATGGGCTTTGGCCCGACACTGGCCCTGCTGGAACCCGCAGCCGCCGCCGGCCACCGCCGCATCGCGCTGGTGGGCATCCCCTGCCAGGTCCACGCCCTGCGCGCGCTGGAGGCCGAATTGGGGTTCGAGCGGATCTACGTCATCGGCACCCCCTGTTCCGACAACACGACGACCGAGAATTTCCACCACTTCCTCGCCCAGATCGACCCAAGGCCAGAGGCGATCAGCTATCTGGAATTCCGCGCCGATTACCGGGTGGAGCTGCGCTATGACGATGGCCGCCCCACGCGCACCGTGCCCTTCCTGAAGCTGCCTTTGTCCAAACTCCCCGCCGATTTCTTCCCGATGACCTGCAAGACCTGCGTCGATTACACCAACCGTCTGGCCGACATCACCGTGGGCTATATGGGCGGCGACGGCGATCAATGGGTGATCACCCGCAACGAACGCGGCGAGGAACTGCTTGCCCTGCTGGCCGACCAACTGACCGTTAAACCCCTGACCGACAAAGGCAAACGCATGGGCGCGGTGCGCGGCTTCATGGCCAATACCGAACGCGCTGCAGGCGGTCTGCCGCTGCGAGCCATGCCCGATTGGGCGCGCCCCATCGTGGCCTTCCTGCAACCCCGCATCGGCCCCCGCGGCCTCGAATTCGCTCGCGCCCGGGTAGAGATGAAGGCGATCGAGACGGTCTTGCACCTGCGCCGCGCCTTCCCGGCCCGGATGAAGAACATGATTCCCGCCCATGTCTGGCGTCTGGTCGCCCCCTATGGCCTGACCCCCGGACCGGATGAGGAAAAGAAGTAACCGGCACGCGCCCCCGTTCCGGGGCCGCGCATTCCTTTAGCCTCGCCTGCGCGCTGCGCGCTGCGCGCTTGGCTCAGGGTCAGGGGGCCTGCTTCCCCTCTGTCGTCGCGTGCCGCGCCGCCATTCACCGCCGCGGGCATTTGCCGCCAAGATGAAGGGAAAGGCGCTCCCTGCCCATTCACCTTGGCCCAAATACCCCTGCAACGATCCCTGCCCGCGCGGCGCCGGGGGCTTGCATTGGTCCTGTCCTGCGCCCATCGTCGGCAAAACAGGGGGGAGCGGCGATGGAAACGGTTCCGGCACAGCGGGGCAGGGCGGTCAGGCTGGCAGCCGGGCAGGCGATCCGTATCGTTAATACTCATGGGTCGCAGGTGGTGGATACCTGGGCCTTCAACGCCGCCGATCCGGGCGAGTTCTTGTCGATGGAACATCTGCACGCCAATCTCGGTTCAGTCTTTCCGGCCAAGGGCGATGCGCTTGTCACCAATCGCCGCCGCCCCATTCTGATGTTGGAAGAGGATACCTCGCCCGGTCGCCATGACACGGTGATCGCCGCCTGCGACATCCATCGCTATCAATCGCTGGGCTGCGCGACCTATCACGACAATTGCACCGATAACCTCCATGCCGCTCTGGCGATGATCGGCTTTCCCCGCACGGAATGCCCTGCGCCCTTGAACCTGTGGATGAACATCCCCATCGCGACCGATGGGCGCATCACCTGGGGCGAGCCGCTGTCCAAACCCGGTGATCGCGTGGTCCTGCGCGCGCAGATCGATTGCGTGGTGGTCATGTCGGCCTGCCCGCAGGACATGATCCCGATCAACGGCAAGGATTGCACCCCGGTCGAGGTGCATTTCGAGGTGATCGACTGACTGCCGCGCTGCACCGGAAGGAAGGCCGCCATGACCCGAAACCCGATCCTGACCTTCCACGGGGCCGCGCGGGCGGTGACGGGAAGCTGCTTCCGGCTGGAAACCGCTTCGGGCGCGGTGCTGATCGATTGCGGCATGTTCCAGGGATCAAAGACGGAAAAGACGCTGAACTACCGCCCCTTTCCCTTTGACGCCGCTGCGATCTCGGCGGTCCTGCTCACCCATGCCCATATCGACCATTCCGGTCTGCTGCCCAAATTGTCCCGCGACGGCTTCACCGGCCCCATCCACGCCACCCCGGCCACGGTGGATCTCTGCGGCGTGATGCTGCCCGACAGCGCCCATATCCAGGAGTCCGAGGTCGAGATGCTCAACCGTCGCAACCGGCGACGGGGCGGGGCGGATGTAACCCCGATCTATGACGGCAAGGATGCCGAATCGACGCTCGCCTTGCTGCGCCCGCAAGAGACGGACGCGTGGTTCGAGGTTCTGCCCGGCTGCCGCGCCCGGTTCTGGAATGCGGGGCATCTGCTGGGCTCCGCCTCCATCGAGGTGGAACTGACCGGCCCCAACACGCCCCTGCGCCTGCTGTTTTCCGGCGATATCGGCCCGGATTCCAAGCTTCTACAATCTGATCCCGAAAGCCCCACCGACCTCGACTACGTCATCTGCGAATCCACCTATGGCGATACTGACCGGATCGAGGCCAGCGCCGAACACCGCCGCGCCACCCTGCGCGATGAGGTGCGCGCGGCATGGCGCGACGATGGCGTGCTGCTCATTCCCACCTTTGCCGTGGAACGCGCGCAGGAGCTGATCGCCGATCTCTCCACCCTGATGCTGGCGGGTGACATTCCCTTTTGCCCCATCCATGTCGACAGCCCGATGGCCACCCGCGCCACAGTACTGTTTCGCAAACACGCGCGGGATTTGGAGAACGGGGCTGCGCTGGTGGAGGGGCTGAAATCCAGCCACCTGCATTTCACCGAAAGCGTCGATCAATCCCGTGCGCTGGCCACGGCACAAGGCTTTCACATCATCCTTGCCGCCTCTGGTATGTGCGAGGCGGGCCGCATCCGCCACCATCTGAAGAACTGGATCGCGCGCGAGGCGGCGACGCTGCTGCTGGTGGGCTATCAGGCCGAGGCGACTCTGGGCCGCTTGTTGCAGGATGGTGTGCCGCAGGTGCGCATTCAGGGCGAGGAGTTCCCCGTCCGCGCGCGGATCCGGTCCATCGATCTCTATTCCGGCCATGCCGACGGCCCGGAACTGGCGCAATGGATCGCCGAGCGCGCGCCGATCCGGCACGGGCTGTTTCTGGTGCATGGCGAGGAAGAGGCGATGGCGGGCCTTGCCGCGCGGCTGACTGCTCTGCCTGCCGAACGGATTGCCGTGCCCGCACTGGATGACAGCTACACCCTCACCGCCAACGGCTTTGTCCGCCGCGCCAATGCCGAGCCGCCTCGTCTGGCCCCGGAACAGGTGGCGCGGATGGATTGGCACAATGATGTGTCGCGCCTGATCCTCGACATCAACGAAGCCCTGCGCGCCACCCCGGATGAGCGCAATCGCAACACCCTGATCCGCCGCCTGCGCCGCGCGCTGGATGAGGATGGCTTGCCACCCCCGCGCCATCCCGCGCGCCATCGGCATTAGGGGGCTTGTCCCCACCCGCCGCCTTGGGCCAAAAGGGGCCGCTTTCACGAAAGGGCATCACCATGGCGCAGGGGTTCGGTTTCACTATTGAGGCCACCGACGGCAAGGCGCGCACGGGCGTCATCGCCACCACGCGCGGCGATATTCGCACGCCTGCCTTCATGCCCGTGGGCACCGCCGCCACGGTCAAGGCCATGCTGCCCGACAGCGTGCGCGCCACGGGGGCGGATATCCTTCTGGGCAACACCTATCATCTGATGTTGCGCCCGACCGCCGAACGCATCGCCCGCCTTGGCGGTTTGCACCGCTTCATGAACTGGGACCGACCGATCCTCACCGACTCTGGCGGGTTTCAGGTCATGTCGCTGGCCTCCCTGCGCAAGCTGACTGAGGAAGGGGTCCGTTTCTCCTCCCATATTGACGGCTCCAAACACATGCTCTCCCCCGAACGCAGCATGGAGATCCAGAAGCTGCTGGGTTCCGACATCGTGATGTGTTTTGACGAATGCCCCGCGCTGCCTGCCACGGAAACCGAAGTTGCGAAATCCATGCAGCTGTCCATGCGTTGGGCGCAGCGGTCCCGCGATGCCTTTGGCAACAGGCCGGGTCATGCGCTGTTCGGCATCATGCAGGGCGGCGTGACGCGCGACTTGCGCGAGGAATCGGCCAAGGCGCTGATCGACATCGGCTTTGACGGCTATGCCGTCGGCGGTCTGGCCGTGGGCGAAGGGCAGGAGGCCATGTTCGACGTACTGAACTATGCCCCCGGTTTCCTGCCCGAGGACAAGCCGCGCTATCTGATGGGCGTGGGCAAGCCCGATGATATCGTGGGCGCGGTGGAACGCGGCATCGACATGATGGATTGCGTCCTTCCCTCCCGCTCGGGCCGCACCGGGCAGGCCTGGACACGGCGCGGACAGATCAACATCAAGAACGCGCGCCATCAGGATGACCCCCGCCCGCTGGATGAGGATTGCACCTGTCCTGCCTGCCGCAACTATTCCCGCGCCTATCTGCACCATGTAAACAAGGCGGGCGAAATCATCGCCTCCATGCTGATGACATGGCACAATCTGCACTATTATCAGGACCTGATGCAGGGCCTGCGCGATGCCATCGCTGCTGGCCGCCTTGCTGCCTTCGTTGCCGATTTCCACGCCAAGCGGGCCGAAGGCGATATCGAACCGCTCTGATCCATGCGCCGCTGGCAGCCTCGGCCGCGCCCAACTACACCCGTTACGCTTTACCCTCGGCTCCGGGCTTGGCTTCATCTCCTGCCGCGACCACACTCCTGATCCTCGTTGCGAACTTTCCTGCGGCCCGGCACAGGATACGGCACGATCTGTGCAACACTGCACCTGACCGCGACACAAAAGGCATATCCATCAGACCAAAGCCCGCTTGCCCCCGCCCAAACACGGGCGCATCATCGCCGACAAGTTGACGTGAAGGCGTGGTTGACTCGCCCCTGCCGGAACACCAGATATGGATGCCAAAGGGGAAGGCCAAGCGCTGCCGAAGACCGGGGCCGGTGCCTTCCTGCCAGACAAGGAAACAAGATGAGCGATACTCTTTCCCCCAGCTATCCGGTGCTTCCGCTCCGCGATATCGTGGTGTTCCCGCACATGATTGTCCCGCTCTTTGTCGGACGCGAGAAATCTGTGCGTGCGCTGGAAGAGGTGATGGCCGATGACCGCCAGATCCTGCTGTCCAGCCAGATCGACCCCTCGGTCGATGATCCGGGCACGGATGCGATCTACCGCGTCGGCGTGCTGGCCAATGTGCTGCAACTGCTGAAACTGCCCGATGGCACCGTGAAGGTGCTGGTCGAAGGCAAGACCCGCATCCAGATCACCGATTTCGTGCCCAATGACCGCTTCTTCGAGGCGCGCGTCGAACCCCTGTCGGAAACGCTGGGCGACAAGGCATCGGTCGATGCCCTGATCCGCGCCGTGGCCGAGGAGTTTGAACGCTACGCCAAGATCAAGAAGAACATCCCCGAAGAGGCGCTCGCCGCCGTCGCCGAAACGCGCGAACCGGCCCGTCTGGCCGATCTCGTGGCCGGCCATCTGGGCATCGAGGTCGGGCAGAAGCAGGAACTGCTCGAAACGCTCGAAGTGTCCGAGCGGCTGGAAAAGGTCTATGGCCAGATGCAGGGCGAAATGTCCGTCCTGCAGGTGGAGAAAAAGATCAAATCCCGCGTCAAGACCCAGATGGAAAAGACCCAGCGGGAATACTACCTGAACGAACAGATGAAGGCGATCCAGCGCGAGCTGGGTGATGGCGAGGAAGGCCAGAACGAAATCGCCGAACTTGAGGATCGCATCCGCAAGACCCAGTTCTCCAAGGAAGCCCGTGAAAAGGCCGAGGCCGAGCTGAAAAAGCTCAAATCCATGTCGCCCATGTCGGCCGAGGCCACGGTGGTGCGCAACTATCTCGATTGGCTGCTGGGCGTGCCGTGGGGCGTGAAATCCCGCGTCAAGAAAGACCTGTTCAAATCGCAGGCGGTTCTCGACACCGATCACTACGGTCTGGAAAAGGTCAAGGAACGCATCGTCGAATATCTGGCAGTGCAAGCGCGGTCTGCGAAACTCAAAGGCCCGATCCTTTGCCTCGTCGGCCCGCCCGGCGTGGGTAAAACTTCGCTTGGCCGCTCGGTCGCCAAGGCGACGGGGCGCGAATTCATCCGTATTTCGCTGGGCGGCGTGCGGGACGAATCCGAAATTCGCGGCCACCGGCGGACCTATATCGGCTCCATGCCTGGCAAGATCATCCAGGCGCTGAAAAAGGCGAAGACCACCAACCCGCTCATCTTGCTCGATGAAATCGACAAGATGGGTCAGGATTTCCGGGGCGACCCGGCCTCCGCGATGCTTGAGGTGCTCGATCCCGAACAGAACGCCACTTTCGTCGACCACTACCTTGAGGTGGAATACGATCTGTCCAACGTGATGTTCATCACCACGGCGAACTCCTACAACATGCCCAGCCCACTGCTGGACCGGATGGAGATCATCACGCTGGCGGGCTATACCGAAGACGAAAAGCGCGAAATCGCCAAGCAGCACCTGATCCCCAAGCAGATCGCCAACCACGGCCTGCGCAAGGGCGAATTCAAGATCGCCGATACCGCGCTGAACGAAATGATCCGCACCTACACCCGCGAAGCGGGGGTTCGGAATCTGGAACGCGAAATCGCCAAACTAGCCCGCAAGGCCGTGACAGAGATCGTCAAGAAACAGGGCAAATCCGTCGAAGTGACGCCCGAAAAGCTTGAGGAATATCTGGGCGTGAAGCGCTTCCGTTACGGTCTGGCCGAAAAAGAGGATCAGGTCGGTGTCGTCACCGGTCTGGCCTGGACATCGGTCGGCGGTGACCTCCTGTCGATCGAGGCGCTCAAGCTGCCCGGCAAGGGCCGCATGAAGACGACCGGCAAACTCGGCGACGTGATGAAGGAATCGATCGAGGCGGCGGCGTCCTATGTCCGCTCCATCAGCCCTGAACTGGGGGTCAAGCCGCCGAAGTTCGAGGCGATCGATATCCACGTCCACGTCCCCGAAGGCGCCACCCCCAAGGACGGCCCCTCAGCCGGTCTTGCCATGGTTACGTCGATCGTGTCGGTGCTGACGGGTATTCCCGTCCGCAAAGACATCGCCATGACGGGTGAGGTCACCCTGCGCGGCAATGCGCTGGCCATCGGTGGCTTGAAGGAAAAGCTGCTGGCGGCCCTGCGTGGTGGGATCAAGACGGTGCTGATCCCGGAAGAAAACGCCAAGGATCTGGCGGAAATTCCGGCAAATGTGCGCGAAGGGTTGAACATCATCCCGGTCAGCCATGTGAAAGAAGTGCTCAGGCTGGCACTGGTGCGCGCACCGGAACCGGTTGAATGGGATGAGGCGGCAGAAGAAGCCGCCGCCGCCGCTGCCCGCGCTGCGGCAGATGCATCCCGCGCACAGGTCGCACATTAATCCAGAAGCCTGGAATGAAACGGGCAGGGGGCGCAGCGTAGGCTGCGCCCCTTTGCTATTTCGCCCCACGGCGTGAAAATTCACTCCCCTGCGCAACCGCAAAGGTGGAAATGCGCGACCAAGCGGGATAATCTGCCGCCAACAGCAAACCGGTCATCTCAGACCAGCAACAGGGCAGTAAAGTAATGGCCATCAGTTCCGCCAAGAAGCCGGACGCTCGGAAATCCTCCGGCACCGCAAAACCAGCCGCAAAACCGGCGGCCAAATCCGCCAAACCCATCGCCAAAGCCGCCATCACCGCGCCCAAGGCAAAGCCGCCTGTGCCTGATGCGGCACCTGAAATGGCGGCTGAAATCATCCTGACGCCGGTTTCCGCCGATGAGGGCAAGACCCGCACCGCAGCCCCACAGTTGAAGAAGAAAGATCTCATCGCCCGTGTTGTCGATGCCCTTGACGGCAAAAAGAAGGGCGGCGTGAAAGAGATCGTCGAAGCCACCCTCGCCGCCATGGGCGAAGCGCTGCAGAAAGGGGAATCGCTCAACATCCCGCCCTTCGGGCGCGCCCGCGTCGCCCGGCAAAAGGGCGAAGGTGCCGATCAGATGACCACCGTTCGCCTGCGCGGAGCCGGGTCAAAGAATGCGCCCAAAGGCGGAAAACAGGCCCTTGCAGAGGTCGGCGAAGACGACTAAACACCCGCGCACCGGGCGATTAGCTCAGCGGTAGAGCGCTTCGTTCACATCGAAGATGTCAGCGGTTCAAATCCGTTATCGCCCACCATCATTGCCTGCAAACGCCTCGGGTCAGCCGGGGCGTTTTGCGTTTCCACGGTTCGGTTTTGATGGCCTGCAGAAAAAGCCGCGCCTTTTCCCTTGCCGCCGTCCTGCGCCTTGCGCTAAAGCGTCCGTCGGCGGGCGGTTAGCTCAGTTGGTAGAGCGTCTCGTTTACACCGAGAATGTCGGGGGTTCGAGTCCCTCACCGCCCACCATGCACCTTTGCCGATCCGGAAAAGGGCCTGTTTGTCCTCAGGCCCGCGCCCTGCGCCCCCGCAGCACCACAAGAGCTGCCAGCCCTGCCAGCAGCAGTGGCAGCCCTCCGGGTAACGGAACGACAGAGACTGGATCGTCTAGCCCGCTGATTTGGTAGCTCCAGTTTCGGGTCGCAGCGGTGGAAGAGGGATTGCCATCGCCACCAAACAACCAAACATCCAGATTGGCCCAGGAGTCCTCATCAAACGCTCCTCCAACCGGAATGAAGGGTGCCGCAATCTGAGCAATCGTCGGAATCCCCAAGATCTGCATAAACACTACGGGATTTTCGCCAAAATTGTTGCCGGACACGCCGGAAAAGCTTTCGATCTCTTCGAAATCGAGCAGGCCGTTGGTGTTCGTATCCGAAAACCCGATGGTAAAGCTTGTGACTGACTCGTTAAGCGCCATCGCACTGATCGTGGCGGCCTGCGCGCCTGTGGAAAGCCAAACCGCAAGGGCTGCACCGCAAAGACACTGATACGCTCTCATGCCGCATTTCCTTTCCAAATTCTCAGATGCACCCAACCTCAGGCCAATTGTTTACATAATCGAACATAGTCAGGCTCATTCGAATCGATTGTTTCGTCAATTCTTTCTTTCGTCTGTCGGATAGTTTGGACGAGGCGGCGGGGTAGGGCAGGGCGGTCTTTCACTTGGGCATCATGCGAACATATCGCGCTTCTCGAATGGTCCGCGTCTTGGTGCCTTTGCCTCTTTATCTTTCTCGGCAGACGGGATGATATTCCGGTGCGACCTTCCTGCAGGCCAACCCCGGGCTGTCATATGACTTTTTCCTCAATCGGCCCTCTTCTGGACAGCCACCCTCCGGTCTTCTCTGCTGAAACCGTTGCGGGTTGGCTGGCCCACCACTGGGGCCTGTCCGGCCGCCTTTCTCCGCTGACCTCAGAACGTGACCTGAACCACCGGCTTGATGCGCCAGAAGGCCATTTCGTGGTCAAGATCGCCAATCTGTCCGAACCCCATGCCATGACGCGGTTCCAAACCCGCGCCTTGCGCCACGCCGTCGCGCACGATCCCGCGCTTCCCATCCCGAATGTGGTGAACACGGCCAGCGGCGCAGAAGATGTGATCCTGCCCTCCGGCCATTTGATGTGTGTGCTGACATGGCTTGACGGTGCGCCACTTGCGCACCTGCCATCTGGCCCGAAACAGGCCGCAGGCGTGGCCAGCCTGGGCGCGCGGCTCGCGCGGGCGATGCAGGGGTTCAGCGATCCCGCCGCCGATCATGTCCTGCAATGGGATATCAAGCGCGCAGCAAGCCTGCGCCCGCTTTTGCCCCATGTCACCGATCCTTCATTGCGCGCCCTCGCCACCGCCGCGCTGGACCGTTTCGATGACTATGTCGCACCCCTGCTATCCGGCCTGCGCTGGCAGGTGATCCACGGCGACCTGAACCCGCACAACATTCTGGCTGATCCGGCCAATCCCGACCATGTGACCGGCATCCTTGATTTCGGCGACATGGTTCACACCCCGATGATTTGCGATCTGGCCATCGCCGCTGCTTATTGCCTCGATCCCACCGATCCGGCTGGCTCCCTCGCCGCCTTCGCCGCCGCATGGGCATCCGAGTATTCCCTAACCGCCACAGAGATCGCCCTTCTCCCCGATCTCGTTGCCGCGCGCATGGTAACGACCCTTGCCATCACCAGCTTCCGCGCCGCCCGCTATCCGGAAAACGCCCCCTATATCCTGCGCAATTTCCCATCCGCCGCGCAGGGCCTGGCGGCCCTCGCCACCGTCGACCCAGATTCATTCTCCCGCGCATTCGCGCCCCTCACCCCGATGGATGCAACATGACCCGCGATCCCATGCCCAATGCCTTTGTCCCCGGCGCGGGCAACCTCGGCCCGGTCGAGGCCGCCATGGTCGACCGCCGCCAGCATCTGCTGGGCCCCGCTTACCGACTGTTTTACGAAACTCCGGTTCATCTGCTGCGGGGGCAGGGGGTCTGGCTCTATGATCCCGAAGGCAATGCCTATCTGGACACCTACAACAACGTGGCCTCCGTCGGACATTGCCACCCCCGCGTGGTGGCCGCCATGTCCGAACAGGCGGCGACACTCGCCACGCACACCCGCTATCTGCATGATGGCGTGCTGGCCTATGCTGAACGGCTGCTTGCGCATTTCCCGCCCGATCTGGCCCATGTCATGTTCACCTGCACGGGATCAGAGGCAAACGATCTTGCCCTCCGCCTTGCCCGCGCAGCGACGTGCGGCACCGGTATCATTGTCACGGAAAACGCCTATCACGGCGTCACCGCCAGCGTGGCCGAATTTTCCCCGTCCCTCGGCCCCGGTGTCCCCCTCGGCGCGCATGTCCGCACCATCCCCGCCCCTGATGCCCGCCACGGCGACCCTGCCACCACCTTCGCCGCCCATGTGCAATCCGCCATCGACGATCTCACCCGTCACGGCATCCGCCCCGCATTGCTGATCGTCGATACGGTCTTTTCCTCCGACGGCCTGTTCACCGATCCGCCCGGCTTCCTCGCCCCCGCCGCCGCCGCCATCCGCGCCGCGGGTGGGCTGTTTCTGGCAGATGAAGTTCAGCCCGGCTTTGGTCGCACCGGTGGCCATATGTGGGGCTTCCAACGCCACGGCGTGACGCCCGACATGGTCAGCCTAGGCAAGCCGATGGGCAATGGCTACCCCGTCGCAGGCCTTGTCCTGCAACCGCACGTGATCGCCGAATTCGGCGCAAAGGCGCGCTATTTCAACACCTTCGGCGGCAATGCCGTCGCAGCCGCCACCGCCATGGCCGTGCTGTCGGTGATCGAGGATGAGGGGCTGATGCACAACGCCGCCCGCGTTGGCGCCACCTTCCGCGCGGGGCTTGAGGCGCTCGCCACCCGCCACGCCGCCCTTGGCGATATCCGCAGCGCTGGCCTCTTCCTCGCCGTCGACATCGTCACCGACGGCCAACCCGACCGCGCCCGCGCGGGCCGCCTTGTGAACGCCCTGCGCGAGGTGCGCATCCTCATCTCCGCCACCGGCCCAAAGGGCCACACGCTCAAGATCCGCCCGCCGCTGGTGTTTTCCGAAGATAACGCCGCCTTCTTCCTCGACCGGTTCGATGCCATCCTGCAGCGCGACGGATGATCACCCCTTCGCCATCTGCTCCAGCCGCAGCCCCGGCGCTCCGGCTGCGGTAAACCCCGCAGGCTGCCCGCCATCGAACGGCGTTAGCCGCGCCGCCTGATCCGCAAAGCACAACGACTGGTTCAGAAAGGCGGCCACGACATGCTGCGCGATATTGTTCATGCGCACGCTGTCCCAGACCGCATCGGCATAATGCTCAAAGGGTGGGAAATCCAACCACGGCACCATGGCCCAGCTTTCACGCGGGGCAGGGATGGGCGCTGCCGCATTATGCCCCGCGCCACGAAAGGTCAGCAGCCAGCGGTCACAGCCCTTTGCTCGCGTGAACACCTTCCGTATCCCGGCATCATAGCCGGAAATCCCGTCCTGATCCCCACCGATCACCAGCATCGGCACCCGGATCGCCGCCAGCGCCGCATCGGACCAGAACCCATGCTGCGCCCCCCAAGGGCCAATCGCCACGATCGCGCGCAACCCCTCCACCGGCTTAGCCGCCCCTTCGGCAAGACCAGCCATCAGATCACCCCGCGCACCTCCCGGCCAATTCACCCCCATGGATGACAAGCCTGCCCCCGCCGTCACCAGCGCGCCATAGCCCCCCATGGAATAGCCCACCACCGCCACGCGGGTCCCATCCACAAGGTCCGGAAAAGCCCGCGGCACCGCCTCGATCAGGAACCGCTGATCCAACGGCCGGTGCAGCAGGGTAATCCCGAACTCTGCCCGCCCTTCCAGACGGTCCTCATATGTGCTGCCCGGATGGTCTGCCGCAACCACCACGAATCCCCGCGACGCCAGCGCCTCGCCCAGATGGGCCATCAGAAACCGGTTCCCCGGCCAACCATGCGACAGGATCACCAGCGGAAACCGTCCCGCCACCGGCACCGCATCGACCACCGCCCGGCCCTGCAGCAAAGCCTCCTGCCGCCCGTCGCGCAACCGGCAGCGCAGCATGACCGCTTCCCCGCCCCGCTCGGCCGGATACCAGACCGCGCAACACAGCCGCCGGGATGCCCACCGCACCGGCCCATCCGCAGTGGCGACAACATCCACCACGGGCGGTGTCTCGACCTCCCACTCTTGCCAGCCCACGCCATAGGGGCCATAGCCCGACATATCGGGCGCATCAGGGCGCTGAAGATCAATCCGGTTCACCATCCCCGTACCATGCCACCCCGCGCGCCCCTGTGCCAGCCTGCACAGCCCGCGCGCGCCTGCGCCGGGTGACCCGGCCCCCGCATTCCCTTACAGTCATCGCAACCAAATGCCGGAGGCTGCCATGAGCTGGAATCCCGCTCTCGACCCGTCCATCCCCATCGGCGACGCCGTCGATTCCATCGCGGCGGTCATCGTCCCCCGCGCCCGGGACCTTGGCGGGTTCGAAGTGCGCCGCGCGCTTCCCTCGGCCCAACGGCAGATGGTCGGCCCCTTCATCTTCTTCGATCAGATGGGTCCGGCCGAGTTTCTGACAGGGCAGGGGATCGACGTCCGCCCCCATCCCCATATCGGGCTGGCCACCGTCACCTACCTGCTCAAGGGCCGCATGCACCACCGCGACAGCCTTGGCACCGATCAATGGATCGAACCCGGCGCTGTCAACCTGATGGTGGCAGGCCACGGCATCACCCATTCGGAACGCACCGATGGCCCGATGCGCGACCGTCCGCATTCGATGTTCGGCTTGCAAACATGGCTCGCCCTGCCGCAAAAGAACGAAGACGACCCCGCCGCCTTCCTGCATGCCCCTGCAGACCTGCTTCCGGAACTTGAGGGCGAGGGGAAAGCCGTGCGCCTGATCCTTGGCACGGCCTGGGGGGAAACGGTGCCTGTCCCCACCCCGTCCGAGGTGTTCTATGCCGATGCCACCCTCGCGCCCGGTGCTGCGATCCCGCTTCCCGACGATCACGAAGATCGCGGCATCTACATTCTGTCCGGCGAGGTGACGGTCGGGGGTCAGACCTTCCCCACAGGCCAGATGCTGGTCTTCCGCCCCGGCGACCGCATCTCGGTGCGCGCGGGCGGGCAGGGCGCGCGGATCATGCTCTTGGGCGGGGCCACGATGGACGGGCCGCGCCACATCTGGTGGAACTTCGTCGCCTCAACGAAAGACCGCATCGACGCCGCGAAAGAGGCATGGCGAGCAGGCGACTGGGCGCATGGCCGCTTCCGCCTTCCCCCCAATGATGACGGCGAATTCATCCCCGCGCCGTGAAGGCGGACTCTGACACAAATTCCGCTGCCTTCGCCCCAACCCAAGGGACCGCCGATTATTTTCCCAAAGGTCGCTTGACGCCACCCGCGCCCTTCCGTAATACCCACCCCACGTTCGGGGTCCGGACGGGCGAGTGCGGTTGTAGCTCAGTTGGTTAGAGTACCGGCCTGTCACGCCGGGGGTCGCGGGTTCGAGCCCCGTCAACCGCGCCATCCGCCCGACCCCGAACGTAAAATGCGCGGTTGTAGCTCAGTTGGTTAGAGTACCGGCCTGTCACGCCGGGGGTCGCGGGTTCGAGCCCCGTCAACCGCGCCATTTCACCACAGATATGAAGTCTTGAATGTATGATAGCGCTCCGCGAAACCGGAGCAGATCATGCAATTTCTCGACCGTATCCCCCTGACCCTTGCCCTTCTCGGCGCGCTCACGCTTGGCCTCGCCCCTTTCGTGCCGGAACCCCATATCTGGGAAAAGCTCAAGATGCTGGCTGCGGGCTCTCTGACCCGCCCATTGGACATCTTCGATCTCGCCTTCCACGCCCTGCCTTGGCTTCTGCTGGCCGCCAAACTGGCGCGCTTGGGACTGAGTCGTTCCTGAACAACCTGTTAAGGTTAACGCCCCTCCACCGTGCGCTGCGTGCATACGCCTGTCTGCACTGCGGTGCTGCACTGCAAGGCTGCACAGCCCGTTCTCGCCAAACCCCCGAAATTGCGGCAGATTAACCCGGCGCGCGCTCTAAAACGTTAACCGATACCGCACATGCCCGTCCGACTCGACAAAGCGGTCATACAGCCGCCGCGCCACCACATTGTCTTCATCCGTATGCCAATAAAGCCGCTGCCACCCCTTGGCCCGCGCCAACGCCATCAGATCCTCGATCAACGCCCGCCCCACACCCTTGCCCCGCGCTGAGGGTGCAAGGAACAGGTCCTCCAGATAACAATCCTCCCCGATCACCCAGGTCGACGGGTGGTGCAGGTGGATGGCAAACCCCGCCATCGCCGCATCCACAAAAGCCAGCCGCGCCTTGACCGGGGATGCCGGGTCCATCAACCGCGCCCAGGTGGCGCTGGTGACCTCGGGCGTCAGCACAACCTCATAGAAATCAAGGTATTGCTGCCACAAGCTGCGCCAACCCGCTTCATCTGCGGGGCCTGCATCGCGGATATCCACGCTCATTGCAGCCGCGCCAGAACACGGGCCCAGGACCGGATTCCCTTGTGGAAACAGTCCAGATCATACTTCTCATTCGGACTGTGGATCTGGTCATCATCCCGGCCAAAGCCGATCAGCATCGCATCCATCCCCAGTTCCGTTTTGAAGTATCCCGCAATCGGGATCGACCCGCCCGATCCCACAAAGGCCGCCGCGCGACCCCATTCATCGGTCAATGCCTGCCGCGCCGCCTCAAAGGCTGGATCGCCGATCTCCATCACGGATGCGGGCGACCCTTCGATCCCGTCATGCCAGACGATCTCGCAATCTGCCGGAATCTGCGATTCCGCCCATGATCTGAAGGACTTGAGGATCTTTTCAGGGTCCTGCTTCGACACCAGCCGAAAGCTCACCTTGGCATGGGCCTCACCCGGCAAAACCGTCTTGAACCCCGCCCCGGTATAGCCGCCCCAGATGCCGTTCACCTCGGCCGTCGGGCGCGACCAGATCATTTCCAGCGGCGTCCGCTCCACCTCACCGGCCGGAAGCGACAGGCCCACATCTCCCAGATATTTGCCATGGTCAAAGGCCAAAGCCTGCCATTGGCTTCTCAGTGTATCGGGCAGTTCCGCAACATCGTCATAGAATCCAGGCACTTGCACATGTCCCTCGGCATCATGCAGCCCCGAAAGCAGCCGCGTCAGCACATGGATCGGGTTGCGCGCCAAACCGCCATACATGCCCGAATGCAGGTCGCGCGACGCCGCCCGCACCGTGAATTCTGCCTTGCACAGCCCGCGCAGCATCGTTGTGATCGCAGGCACCGCATCCTCGAACAGACCCGTATCACAGATCAGCGCCAGTTCGGCCCTCAACTCATCCGCATTCTCCCGCAGGAAGGGGATCAGCGATGGCGACCCCGATTCCTCCTCGCCCTCCAGAAAGATCGTCAGCTTGCCGGGCAGGCTGCCATGCACCGCCTTCCAGGCGCGGCAGGCTTCAAGGAAGGTCATCAACTGCCCCTTGTCATCCGACGATCCCCGCGCCCGGATCACCTTGCCCTTGGGGGTATCCTCAATCTGCGGATCGAACGGGTCACGGCTCCAAAGCTCCAGCGGATCAACGGGTTGCACGTCGTAATGCCCATAGAACAACAGGTGCCGCCCGCCTTTGCCGCCATGCCCCACCACCATCGGATGGCCCGGTGTCGGGCGGCTTGCCGCGGTGAACCCCAGTGTCTGAAGATCGGCCACCAACCAATCCGCCGCCCGCGCGCAATCGGGCTTGAAGGCCGGATCGGTGGAGATTGACGGGATGCGCAGCAACTCCATCAACCGCTCCAGCGCCTGTGGCAGATCCGCGTCTATACGGGCAAGAACGGCATCAAGGCTCATGGCGCTGTCTCCTGATTGTGATACGCGCCGCGACCCTATCAACACTTCTGCCCCTGTCCAGACCCGCCCTGACAGGCTAAAACAACCCCGTCATCCGATGAGGAACCTGCCATGTCCCGATTTTCAGCCTTGGTGTTCACCCTGTCTTGCGCTGCGCTTCCCGCGTTTGCCCAAAGCATGACGGGCGATGAAGCGGCCAGCCAGCTTTTCGCCCCGGCCCCGGCCGAGGTGGAAATCAACGGCCAAGGCGTGCTGGCCAAGGATGAGGCCAAGATGCTGGCCATGGTCGCGCAGGACCAACCCTATTACGCCGCGATCGCCATCTCCCCGGATGAGGGGCTGATGTCCGAGGCGACCATCGCCGCCGCCAATCATCATACGATCGAGGCCGCCAGCACCGCCGCCCTCGGTGAGTGCAACGCCAAGAAGAAGGGCGCAGCCGATTGTGTGATCGTGGCTCTTGTCCGCCCCGAAGGATGGCAGGCGCGCCCGCTGCAACTTTCGATGTCCGCAACCAGTGATTTCGCCAATTATACTGGTGGTGCGCTGGCCATTTCCGCCGCGACGGGCGCGTGGGGACTTGGCGGCAGTGCCGATGAGGCCGTGGCCGCCTGTGCCGCCAAGCAGCAGGCCGCGACGGATTGCACCGTTGCCATCGCCGACTGACTGCGGCATCAGGTCCGCGCGATGAGGGGTGAAATCCTGCTGTATTTGATACATATCAAAGTCTGCAATCGCATGGCCCGCGATACTTTGCTGGCAAAAGATGCGATGTGTCGGAACCCTAGCCTTGATAGGCTCTGATCTGAACTGGCGCACTGAGGACGGCGACGCAAGGACGCCGGATAGGAGACGCGATGAATTACGAAGCCGCGCTGGATGCCAGCCTGCAACGCCTGCATGACGAAGGCCGCTACCGGACCTTCATCGACATCGTTCGCAAAAAAGGCCATTTCCCCGAGGCTGTCTGGCGTCGCCCTGATGGTTCAGAACGTGCCATCACCGTCTGGTGCGGCAATGACTATTTGGGTATGGGCCAGCACCCGCAGGTTCTTGCTGCCATGCATGAGGCACTGGATGCCACTGGGGCCGGTTCGGGCGGCACACGCAACATTTCCGGCACCACCGTTTATCACAAACTGCTTGAGGCCGAACTGGCCGACCTCCACGGCAAAGAGGCCGCGCTGGTGTTCTCGAGCGCCTATATCGCCAATGACGCCACTCTTTCTACGCTGCGGGCGATCTTTCCGGGCCTGATCATCTATTCCGATGCGCTCAATCACGCGTCCATGATCGAGGGCGTCCGTCGCGGTGGCGGCGAGAAGCGTATCTTCCGGCACAATGATGTGGCGCATCTGCGTGCCCTGTTGGCGTCAGATGATCCTGCCGCGCCCAAGCTGATCGCTTTTGAATCCATTTACTCGATGGATGGCGATTTTGGTCCGATCCGCGAAATCTGTGATCTCGCCCAGGAATTCGGCGCCCTGACCTATATTGATGAGGTGCACGCCGTGGGCATGTACGGCCCGCGCGGGGCAGGGGTCGCGGAACGCGATGGCCAAATGCATCGCATCGACATCATCAACGCCACCTTGGCCAAGGCCTATGGCGTGTTCGGCGGCTATATTGCCGCCAGTGCAAAGATGGTCGACGCCATCCGCTCTTATGCGCCGGGTTTCATCTTTACCACGTCATTGCCCCCCGCTGTCGCGGCGGGTGCTGCAGCCTCGGTCCGGATCCTTAAAACCGGGCAACATCTGCGCGACGCGCAGCAACTTCATGCCCGCATTTTGAAAACGCGGCTCAAGTCTTTGGGTCTGCCGATCATAGACCATGGCAGCCACATCGTCCCGGTCCATGTGGGTGACCCAGTGCATTGCAAGATGCTGTCGGACATGCTCTTGGAAACTTATGGCATCTATGTCCAGCCGATCAATTTCCCCACTGTGCCGCGCGGCACTGAACGGCTGCGCTTCACGCCCTCACCCGTTCATGATCCTAAACAAATTGATCATTTGGTGAGGGCTATGGATGCACTTTGGAGGCATTGTGCGCTGAATCGTGCCGAGGTATCCGCCTGACACTTTCCGCACATGCAAAAGTCCTTGCCCTGTGCTAAGTTATCCTGAATACGACAGAATATGAGTCGCGAGAACGTGACTCGACGGTATGGGGCAGTTATGGGGCAAGTTGCATGATCGGTTGGAGGTCGAAATCTTCGACATCCGATGTCGAAAAACCGAAAGGTTTTGACGATTTCGAATTGCGACTCGGCGACCTCATGCGCGGAGAGCGCGCCACGTTGGGCAAGTCCTTGCTCGACGTGCAGCGTGAACTGAAGATCAAGGCCACCTATATCGCAGCTATCGAGAATGCCGATGTTTCGGCGTTTGAGACGCAGGGTTTCGTTGCCGGTTATGTTCGGTCCTATGCGCGCTATCTGGGAATGGATCCTGACTGGGCCTTCCAGAAATTCTGTGTCGAGGCGAATTTCACCGTCGCCCATGGCATGAGCGCGGCTGCCTCCTCTCAGGGGATCACGGCCAAGCGCGTGTCGCAGGATTTCGGTGATCCACTTGCGAACCCCAACGCGACCTTCATTCCGCGCAGCGAAAGCGTGCTGTCGCAAATTGAACCGGGTGCAGTGGGATCGGTTCTGGTTCTTGCCGTCCTGATTGGTGCGATCGGTTATGGTGGCTGGTCGGTCCTGCAAGAAGTGCAACGCGTGCAGCTCGCGCCGATTGACCAAGCCCCGGCTGTTGTCGCCGAGATTGACCCTCTGGCCGGTGTGCAGCGTGCAGCACCGATCGTCGCAGAGGTAGCCCCCGGTCCCGAGGCAGACGCCGCCGCACTGGCCGAGGCGAATACTTCGGCACAGCCTGATTTGATGGATCGCCTCTATCGCCCGCAAGCGTTGGATGTCCCTGTCATGACATCGCGCGACGGCCCGATTGCCGCAATAAATCCGCGCGATGCCGGCACATTTTCAGGCCCGGTTGAGCCTATCGCAGATGCCGTGGATCAGGCACTTGCCGAAGCGGGCGTGACGGACGGCGTGCAGGTCGTGGCTGATGCCGCACCGCAACTTGAGCTTCTTGCCGTACGTCCATCGTGGGTGCGGGTACAATCGGCCGATGGCACTGTTCTGTTCGAGAAGATCCTTGATGCGGGCGAACGCTATGTTGTGCCCAATCTGGAAGAGGCGCCGCTGCTGCGTGCGGGCAATTCGGGTTCGGTTTACTTTGCCGTAAATGGCCGCACCTATGGCCCCGCCGCGCCGGGTGCTTCGGTGGTCAAGAATGTCGCCTTGTCTGCCGATGCGCTGACGCAGACTTTTGCCGAAGCGGACCTGTCGGTCGATGCCGATCTGGCAAAGTTCGTCAACGTGGCCGAGGCTACGCAGGCCGTACCGCTGGTCGACTGACCGTCAACTTTATCTGACAATTGCGTTGTAAGGGCTGCTCTGCAGTTGCCCTCGCTGTCTTGGGCGTCTATCTCTGTGCAAGACGCTTGCCTGCAGCAGGACCGCATTCATGTCGCTGAACACCGTTCGTCCCTGGCGCAACATCTATCGCCGGAAATCCCGTCAAATCAGCGTCGGCAAGGTGCTGGTGGGTGGTGACGCACCCATCAGCGTTCAGACCATGACCAACACGCTGACCACCGATGTCGCCGCCACGCTGGAACAGATCCAGCGCGCCGCCATCGCCGGGGCGGATATCGTTCGCGTCTCTACCCCGGATGAAGAAAGCACACGTGCCTTGCGCGCGATCGTGGCGGAAAGCCCGGTTCCGATCGTGGCCGACATCCATTTCCACTACAAACGCGCGATCGAGGCGGCTGAGGCTGGCGCCGCCTGCCTGCGCATCAACCCCGGCAATATCGGCGACGCCCGCCGTGTGGCCGAGGTGGTGAAGGCCGCAAAAGACCACGGCTGTTCTATCCGCATCGGCGTGAACGCGGGCAGTCTGGAAAAGCACCTGCTGGACAAATATGGCGAGCCTTGTCCCGATGCCATGGTCGAATCCGGAATGGATCACATCAAGCTGTTGCAGGACAACGATTTTCACGAATTCAAGATCAGCGTGAAAGCGTCAGATGTCTTCATGGCCGCCGCCGCTTATCAGCAACTGGCCGAAGCGACCGATGCCCCCATCCATCTTGGCATCACCGAGGCGGGGGGGCTGGTTTCCGGAACGGTGAAATCGGCCATTGGCCTTGGCAACCTGCTCTGGATGGGCATTGGCGATACGATCCGCGTGTCGCTGTCCGCCGATCCGGTGGAAGAGGTCAAGGTCGGGTTTGAAATCCTCAAATCCCTTGCCCTGCGCCATCGTGGCGTGACCATCATCTCTTGCCCGTCCTGTGCGCGACAGGGCTTTGACGTGATCAAGACCGTCTCCGCGCTTGAGGATCGGCTCGCCCATGTCACGACATCGCTGTCGCTGTCGATCATCGGTTGTGTGGTCAACGGCCCCGGCGAGGCGTTGATGACAGATATCGGCTTTACCGGTGGCGGGGCAGGGTCGGGGATGGTCTATCTGGCTGGAAAGCAAAGCCACAAGCTTGGCAATGAAAAGATGATCGACCACATCGTCGAGCTGGTGGAGCAAAAGGCCGCTGAGATTGAAGCCGCTGAAAAGGCCGCAGCGACCGAAGCGGCCGAATAGGGGCGGTCAGCCCGCGTTCGCGCGCTGTTCCTCGACAATCTGCTGCATGGCATCCAGCGGCACATAACCACGCACCATGGTTCCGCCGACAACAAAGGTCGGGGTTCCGCTGATATCCATGATCTGGGCCAGCTTGTGATTGTCTTCAATCACCTTGGTCACTTCCTCTGCCGTCATCCGTTCCATGATCGGCTGCGGCTCCAGCCCCAGATCGGTCGCAACACGGGCCAGCGCATCCGGCGTGGCATCGGCGCGCAATGACAGCAAGGCGTCATGCGCCTGCTTGTAGGCCTCATTCCCATGCAGTTGCAGCACGGCAATGGCAAAGCGCGATGCCAGCACGGATTGCTCGCCCAGGATCGGGAATTCCTTCAGCACGAACCGGATGTTGCCGTCCAGCTCAACCAGCTGGTCCACCTCTTGCCACGCCTTGCGGCAATAGCCGCAGCGGTAATCGATGAACTCGACCACGGTAATGTCGCCATCCGGATTTCCGCCCACCCATGACGACTGATCGTTGAAGATCGCGTCCGACTGTTCGGCCAGCATTTCCTTGTCACGGGCCATCGCCGCAATCTGTTCGCGGCTTTCCAGCGCGTTCATCACCTCGACCAGAACCTCTGGATTTTCCAGCAGATAGGCCTTCACCTCTGCCCGAAAAGCCGCGCGTTCGGCGTCTGACATATCGGTCAGGCCTTCGGAAAGAACGGGCAGGGTAAGACCAAATGACAAGCCAAGGGAAAGGGCTGTGCCCGCAAGTAGGCTGCGCATCGATCGCTCCGTCATCGAAGGGCCCGGATCGGGCATTGCTGTGATCTCGGCCCCGACAGGGCAAAGCGTTCCCCTTCACCATACCGGGGCGGGGCATATAAATTCAAGGCACGCGCAGAGGTTTCGCTTGATCGTGATGCAGGATCTTGTCCGGTTTGCCAGCAACAAGCACAGATCGACGCGCTTTGCGCAGCCGTGAATGGACAAGCATCAAACAAGGCCGGATACTGGCCAAAAAAGTGGAGAGCAGGGAATGCGTGCGGTGTTGGTGGCCTTTGCGATGGCAGTGTTTGGCTGGTTTCCGGCCGCTGCGCAGGAACTGTCCGCGCTTGCCCGGCTGGACGCCGCCGCATCGGTGATTGAGGATAAGGGCGAAATCCTCTCCGTCACGTTGCAGCTGAGCCAACCGGTGCCATGGCGCGTTCGATTGGCCGACAATCCCCCCAGGGTGATCATGGATTTCCGTGAGGTGGACTGGTCAGGCATTTCCGACATGCCGCGTGACAGTGCCCGCATTGCAGACCTGCGTGCAGGCAGCTTTCGCCCGGGTTGGTCACGTTTGGTGATGGAGTTGCGTGCGCCGCTTACAGTGTTGTCTGCAGAAATGGCAACGGATGCCGGCGGGACGGTGCGTTTGCTGCTGGGTCCCGGCACCCCCGCCGATTTCAGCCGACAGGCAGCTTTGCCGGAACCGCCGGAATGGGCGCTGCCAAAGGAGGTCGCCTTGCCGCAGCGCCCGATGCGTGGCTCTGGACCGCTGACAGTGGTGCTGGACCCCGGCCATGGCGGCATCGATCCGGGCGCAGAACGCGACGGCCACACCGAGGCGAAGCTGATGCTGACCTTTGCGCGTGAATTGAAGGAACTGCTGGTCCGCGACGGCGGCTTTCGCGTCGTCATGACACGCGAGGAAGACATCTTCGTTCCGCTGGAGGCGCGCATATCCGTGGCCCATGCGGCCGGCGCTGACGTATTCCTGTCGCTCCATGCCGATGCGCTGGCCGAGGGTGAGGCGGTAGGGGCGACAATCTACACGCTATCGGAAGATGCCAGCGATGAGGCCGCCCGCGCCTTGGCAGAACGCCATGACCGTGACGATCTGCTCTCAGGCATTGACCTGACCGAACAAGATGATCTGGTGGCGACGGTTCTGATGGATATGGCGCGCACGGAAACCCAGCCAAGAATCGACCGTCTGGCGTCGGCGCTGCGGCAATCGATTTCCTCTATGGGCTTGAAGATGCACCGACATCCGATCCAGCAGGCCGGTTTCTCGGTTCTGAAATCACCCGATGTGCCGTCTGTACTGATCGAACTGGGGTTCCTTTCCTCTTCGTCTGATCTCGAACGTCTGATTGATCCGGACTGGCGCGCAAAAATGGCTGTGGCTGTCCGCGATGCGCTGCGGGCTTGGGCTGCAGAAGATGCCGCTCTGTCGGGAATGAACGACAACTAGGCCGTGCAGGCGGCAAGATGCCATCAGCCCTTGAATTCACGCCATCGTTTTGACCTTCCCCCCCGCGCGCGTGTATAAGCGCAAGGATACGGGAAAAGCTTCGGGAAATGCGCGCGTGGTCAGATTCGTCGGTTCATTCTTCGGGGCTATCTTCACAGCGATCACGTTAGGTGTGCTGTTTGGCGCGCTGACGGTCGGTGCCATCTTCTTCATGTATTCCCGCGACCTGCCCAGCCATGAAAGTCTTGCGCAGTACACCCCCCCAACCATAAGCCGCATCTATTCCGGCGAGGGTCGGATCATTGATGAATTCGCACAGGAACGCCGTCTGTTCGTCCCGATCGAGGATATTCCCGATCTGGTGAAACACGCCTTCATTGCAGCCGAGGACAAGAATTTCTACACCCATCACGGCTATGACGTGACGGGTATGGCTGCAGCCTTCCGCGACGCCATCATGACGCGCGGGCAGGAACTGCGCGGGGCATCCACGATCACCCAGCAGGTGATGAAGAACTTCCTGCTTTCGGGTGACCGCACCGGTGAACGGAAGATCAAGGAAATCATCCTCGCCACCCGGTTGGAAGAAACCCTGTCCAAGGACAAGATCCTTGAACTGTACATGAACGAAATCTTCCTTGGACAGAACAGCTATGGCGTCGCTGCGGCGGCTCAAACCTATTTCAACAAGCCGCTTAGCTTGCTGTCAGCGGGTGAGGCTGCCTATCTTGCCACCCTGCCGAAGGCGCCATCGGAAATGCATCCGGTGCGCAACAAGGACCGCGCGTTGGAACGCCGGGCCTATGTGTTGAACCGCATGGCCGAAGATGGCTACATCACCCGCGACGAGGCGAAGGCTGAGGCTGAAAAGCCCTTGCTCACCGTGCAGAACGGCGATTTCCCCGCATTCCGCGAGGCTCTTCCGCCGCGCAACTACTTCACCGACGAAATCCGCCGCCAGCTATCCACCACCTTCGGCGAGGCAGAGTTCTTTGGCGGTGGCCTGTCGATCCGCGCCACGGCCGACCCCGATCTGCAGGAAGTTGCAGCGAAGGCTCTCCGTGACGGGCTTGAGAAGTACGACCGTGGTCTAGGCATCTGGCGCGGCACGGGAAAGACCATAGCCGCCGACCGTCTGGCCGACTGGCGCCCCGCACTGGCCGAGGTGGAACTGCCACGCGATATCGCAGGCTGGTTCCCGGCCGTCGTGCTTGAGGTAGGCGAAAGCGATGCCCGCATCGGCATCGAAGGGACGGAAGATGATGCTGATGGCCATTGGATCCCCGCCGAAGACGTGACCTGGGCGCGCAAGTTGAACTCTGACGGCAGCTATGGCCGCAGGGGGCAGGTGGCGGGCGATCTGGTTTCAGTCGGCGATGTTGTGCATGTGCGTGCTGTGACGTCGGATTCCGACGGAAGCTTCGTTCGCTGGTCGCTGCGCCAAGTCCCCGAAGTGCAAGGTGGCTTCATGGCCATGGACGTGTTCACCGGGCGCGTGATTGCGATGCAGGGTGGGTTCTCTTATCAGGACTCCGTCTTCAACCGCGCGACACAAGCGACCCGGCAGCCCGGCTCCAGCTTCAAGCCATTCGTGTTTGCAGCCGCGCTGGATAACGGATTTACCCCCGGAACGATCGTCGTCGACGCCCCGATCGAGGTGGAAACCGCCGAAGGTCTGTGGACGCCAAAGAACGCATCCAACAAATTCTATGGGCCAACCCCGCTGCGAACCGGGATCGAACAGTCGCGAAACCTGATGACTGTGCGGATCGCTCAGGAGATCGGGATGGAAACGGTCGCCCGCTACGCCGAAAACTTTGGCGTATACAATCCCATGCGCCCCTTCCTCGCCAATTCGCTGGGTGCGCAGGAAACCACGTTGTTCAAGATGGTGGCCGCCTACGCCATGTTCGCCAATGGCGGCGAACGGGTGGAGCCCACGCTGGTGGACCGGGTGCAAGACCGCTTTGGTCGCACGATCTATCGCCACGACCAACGCGATTGCGTCGACTGCCGCCTTGCCAGCCTTGATCCGGGCGCGGGCGTCAGCATCCGGTCCGAGCGTGAGCGGGTGATGGACGCCATCACCGCCTATCAGTTGACCTCAATGATGCAAGGCGTCGTCACACGCGGCACCGCATCATCCGCTGTCAATCTGCCTGTGCCCGTGGCGGGCAAGACCGGTACGACGAATGACGCCAAGGACGTCTGGTTCATCGGCTACACCTCCAACATCGTTGCGGGCTGCTACATCGGCTATGACCAACCCCGCAGCCTTGGCTCCGGCGCATCGGGCGGCGGTATGTGCGCGCCCGTGTTCCAGAAGTTCATGGAACAGGCCGTGGCGCGGTATGGCGGAACCGAGTTCCGCGTGCCGGAAGGTGGGCGTTGGGTCAAACTGGACCGGTTCACAGGTTCGCTTTTGCCCGATGATGCCTCGGGTCCGAATGTGCAGGTTGAATATTTCCGCGAAGGTGTCGATGGGATCGTCGGTCTGGACATGATGGTGGATGGTGGCTTTGCGATGGGGTCCAACCTGCCGCTCTTTGCCTATGGCGAAGCTGATGGTGGGGGTGAGACGACGGTAACCACCGCGACCGGTGAACAGGCTGTGATCCCCGAGAAGGCTGATTTTGGAACGCTCAGTTCCGGCGGCCTTTATTGATGTCGCAAGGTAGGGCAGGGCCCTAGTCCGCGCCCTGCTAGCGAAGGTGCAGCCCTTGCCGCCCGCCGCGCCACAGGGTATCACGCCCCCCAAACCAGCTTAGGACAGGACCGCCATGCGCTCTGAGACGCAAAACAATGTCGATGCGATTTCCAAGTCGCTGAAACTGCTTGCGCAACGGATGGATTGGGAAACCGCGCCGCATCGTCTGGAAGAATTCGATGCAATGATCGAAGCGCCCGATCTGTGGAACGACCCGGCCAAGGCGCAAAAGCTGATGCGCGAGCGTCAGGCATTGCTAGAGGCGATCTCGACCTACCGCATGATCGACAGCGGCTTGAAAGACAACGTCGAGCTTATCGAACTGGGCGAGATGGAGGGCGATCAGGAGATCGTCACGGAAGCAGAAGCTGCGCTGAAATCGCTGGTCGAGGTTGCCGCTGCCAAAGAGCTTGAAGCTCTGTTGGATGGCGAGGCGGATGGCAATGACACCTTCCTTGAAATCAACGCAGGCGCGGGTGGCACGGAAAGCTGTGACTGGGCGTCGATGCTGGCGCGAATGTATGTCCGCTGGGCCGAGAAAAAGGGTTACAAGGTTGAAATGCAGTCCGAAACCGCAGGCGAAGAGGCGGGGATTCGGTCTGTCAGCTACAAGATCACGGGCCACAACGCCTATGGTTGGCTGAAATCGGAGTCGGGCGTTCATCGCCTTGTCCGGATCAGCCCCTACGACTCGGCCGCTCGGCGGCACACGTCGTTCTCCTCGGTCTGGGTCTATCCTGTGATCGACGACAACATCGAAATCATCATCCCCGATAACGAAATCCGGATCGACACGTATCGGTCATCGGGGGCTGGCGGGCAGCACGTGAACACGACGGACTCGGCGGTGCGGATCACCCACTTGCCCACCAATATTGTCGTGACCTCGTCGATGAAATCACAGCACCAGAACCGCGAGATTGCGATGAACGCGCTGAAATCGCGGCTCTATCAGATGGAACTGGACAAGCGGAACGCCGCCATCAACGCCGCTTATGAAAACAAGGGCGAGGCGGGGTGGGGCAACCAGATCCGGTCCTACGTGCTGCAACCTTATCAGATGGTCAAAGATCTGCGCACCAGCGTGGAAACCTCGGATACACAAGGCGTGCTGGACGGCGATCTGGATCGGTTCATGGCTGCCACCTTGGCTATGGACGTGGCGGGCAAATCCCGCGCCGAGGCGACCGCCGAGGATTAAGTCCGTCTCTCAAATACATATTTGCCCCGAACCCCCGCGCCGCATACCCTTTGGCAAAGACGTGGGGGGAAACATGTCCGACCAGACCGGCGCGCCGCCAAAGGCGCTGCCAGAAATCATGTCGCTGGATGCGGGCGATCTGCGCCATGCTCTGGGTGCAGGATGGCGCGACTTTGTTGCCCATCCGCTGTACGGGGCTTTCTTTGCAATGGTCTATGTGGCCGGTGGGTGGCTGCTGACCTATGCCTTCACAGCGCAAGGACAGGTCTGGTGGACCCTACCAGCCGCCACCGGATTTCCCATCATCGCGCCCTTCGCAGCATGCGGTTTGTATGAAATCAGCCGGCGGCGAGAGATGGGGGAACCCCTGATCTTCAGCGAGATTCTCGGCACGGTGTTTCGACAAAAGGATCGCCAGATTCCCTCCATGGCGGTGGTGATCGTGGTGTTCTTTCTGTTCTGGAACTTTCTGGCCCACATGATATTTGCGCTGTTCCTTGGGAAGGCCACGATGACCAACGTCTCGTCATCGCTGGGTGTGTTCCTTACGCCAGAAGGCCTTGGGATGCTGGCGTTTGGTACTGCGGTGGGCGCGATCTTTGCGACGCTGCTCTATGCGCTGACGGTGGTCAGCCTTCCCATGCTGCTGGATGACCGTGAGGTTGATTTCGTGACCGCCATGCTGACATCGGTTGCACTCGTGCGAGAGAACCCTGTGATGATGCTCTCATGGGGCGCCCTTATCGCCGTTCTGCTGTTTCTGGGAATGCTGCCGGGCTTTCTGGGGTTATTTGTCGTCCTGCCGCTTTTGGGACATGCAAGCTGGCATCTGTATCGCAGTGCGGTGGCCTGGGGCTGAATTGCAAAAGGGCGCCGAAGCGGCGCCCTTTGCGATATTCCAAACAGTGCAGCCAGATCAGGGCGCATCGGCCTTTGGTGCCGGTGCGGCCGCCGCAGGGGCGGGTGCCGGTGCAGGCGTGCGACCCTGTGCCAACGGATCTTCTTGCCGCTGAACCGAGCCTTCGAAATGCGCACCGCTTTCGATGGCGATGGTTTTGTGAATGATGTCACCCTCAACCCGCGCGGTCGAGGTGAGACGTACCTTCAGCCCGCGCACACGCCCGATCACGCGGCCATTGACCACGATGTCATCAGCAACGATTTCACCGCGGATGGTCGCGCTTTCGCCGACGGTCAACAGATGGGCGCGGATATCACCTTCAACGGTGCCCTCCACCTGAATGTCACCGGTCGTGCGCAGATTGCCGACAACCGTCAGATCTGACGACAGCACAGAAGCGGTTGCCTTCCCCTTGGGGGCCGACGGCGTAAAGTCCATACTCGGTTTCGTCACGCCTGCCTCCGGTGCTTTCGGCTTTTCTGCTTCGGCCTGCTTGGGGCCTGGCTCGTTGATTCGGCTCTTAGAAAACATCTCTCGCTGCCTTTATGAAGGTCATCGGGTTGATTGCTTCGCCCCCGATACGGATCTCGTAATGAAGATGCGTGCCAGTGGAACGACCTGAATTGCCCATATCACCGATCCGGTCGCCGCGCGATACCCGATCGCCCACGTTGACGCGGATTTGCGACATATGGGCGTAGCGGGTTTCGATCCCGAACTCATGCCGGATCTTTACCAGACGGCCATAGCCGTTTTCCCACCCGGCATGGATCACGACGCCATCCGCCGTGGCAAGAATGGGTGCGCCATAGGCACCCGCCAGATCCTGCCCCTCATGCCGCCGAAAACCGCGACCAAAGGGATCGTTGCGGCCGCCAAATCCGCTGGTGTAACGCACCGGCGTGTTCACCGGGGATGCAAAGGGCGTTTTGAACGCCGCGATGCGGTACATGTTCATCCGGTCCAACCCTTGCAGGATGGCGTTCGCACGAGTCGCCTCTGGGGCGGCAGAAACCCCGGACGTGGACAGCGAAATCGGTGAAAGCGGCCCGCCCGTCCCGGAATAGCCCTTGCGGACGGAACTCAGCAGATCATCAGGGGAAAGCCCGGCGTCGCGGAACATGTTGTCCAACGGTTCCATCGATACGGTGACTGCTTCTTCCAGCTGTGCGAAAATCTCGTCGTTCTGGCGCTCCATGCTGCGCTTCTGGGCCATGATCTCTTCGGCCCGCTCAGCGGCTTTCTGCGCCGCGCCTTCCATAAGGTCGCGCTCTTGTGCGGCATGGCCGAGCGCTTCGGTCAGGATGGCAAGCGTTTCAACCGTATCCCGTGCCCGGCCCTGTTCGCTACGTGCCGAACCGGTGGTTTCTGCCAATGCCAGCGTGATTTCATCCGCTTTGCTGCGTGCTTCGTCACGCTCAATGATCGTGCGCCGCAGGGTGGACTGGATCACGTCGATCCCGGTTTCCAGCTCGCGACGCCGGTCTTCGGATGCCAGCAGCCGCGCCTGCATGTCGGCGACCTGTTCCAGCGCCAGATTGAACCGTTCCTGAGCGCGGGCCGCTTCTTCAGCCCGCAGGTCGCGGTCGCCAGACAATGCGTTCAGCCGCTCTTCATACATGGCCTGCTGCCGCAACGACTGTTCGCGCGACGACCCGGCGCCGATGGAATCCATCATCAGGACGGCAGTGGCCACAATCGTCCAGGCCACAAACATGGCGAACCCGGTCATGGCGATCAGCTGGGTCGCGGGGCGAAGGCGGATGAAACGTGTATCGGTGTCAGATTTCAGGAACAGGCGCTGCTCAGGAAGGAAACGCTCAAGCGTGGCGTTGATCCGGTAGGTTACACGCGTCATCACTTGTGCGATTTCCGTACGTTGCTGAAAAGGACGGTCGAAATGCTCCCAAGCGGAGACGCTCACTGATTAGCCACCGCATGGCAGTGCCGCAACATAATTGACCATAAGCTTGAAAACACCGCCGGAAATCCGCTGCTTGTCGGCAGAAACCCGCCGATTTTGCAGGCAACCTCAACCGTCGGCCCCAACTTCTGCAACCAGAGGCCAATAGAAATCCGGCGGCAATCCAGCCTCGGCCCGCTTCTCTTCGTTGAAGGGCGGCTTCAGCGCGCCATGGAAATAGTGGCGCACCAGATCGTGGAACACCTCCTTGGGGTCGAGCCCGTCGCGCCCACACAGCCAGTTGAACCACTTCGATCCATAGGCAACATGGCCCACCTCTTCGCCATAGATCATCTCCAGCGCGGCAATTGCTTGCGCGTCACCCGCTTTGCGAAAAACCTCGATCATGCCGGGCGTCACATCCAGCCCCCGCGCCTCCAGCACCATGGGCACCACGGCCAGTCGACCCAGTAGATCGCCCACCGTATCCTCGGCCGCGCGCCACATCCCGGCATGGGCGGGCAAGGCACCATAGTGGCTTCCCATCGCTTCCAGACAATCGCAGATCAGATTGAAATGCTTGGCCTCTTCATCCGCCGCTTTAACCCAGTCGTCATAAAATCCCATCGGCATCGGCTGTTCGGTGAAACGGGCAATGATGTCCCAATGCAGATCCACCGCGTTCAATTCGATATGCCCAACGGCATGCAAAAGTGCGATGCGCCCGGCCTCTGTTCCAGGGCGACGGCGCGGCACATCGCGCGGGTCCAGAAGATCGGGTTTGTCCGGGCGGGCAGGGCGCAGGGGGGGATTGGCCTTTCCTATGGCCAGTGGCTCACCTGCCGCCCGTGCCGCAAACCAAGCCGCCGCATGGCGGCGGCCCAGCGCGGTCTTTTCCCGCCCATCGGCAGTTGACAGAACCTCCACCGCCATTTGGGCCAGCGAAAGCGCCATCACAGCGCCTTTGCAGCCGCCAGCACCTCATCAGCATGGCCCTTGACCGATACCTTGTTCCAGACTTTTGCCACCTTTCCGGTGCCGTCGATCAGGACCGTGGTCCGCTCTACGCCCATATATGTTTTGCCATACATGCTCTTCTCGACCCAGACGCCGTAATCCTCGCAGGCCTGTCCGGCCTCATCTGACGCCAGGATGATCGACAGACCGTGCTTTTTGCAGAACTTATCATGCGCCTTCACGCTGTCCTTGCTGACGCCGATCACCGTGGTTCCTGCGGCGGTGAAATCAGCCAAACGCGCGGTGAAATCCTGCGCCTCCAGCGTACAGCCGGGGGTGTCATCCTTCGGATAGAAATACAGAACCACCTTGCCCGGCCGCAGGGCCGACAGGGTGATATCGGTCCCGCCATCACGGGGCAGGGTAAAATCGGGGGCGGTTGCGCCTGCGGTGATCATGTGGCGGCTCCTTGCATTGTGAGGACGGATGCTTTGCGTTCTAGTTGCCTTTGGGCAAAGATAAAGGCAATCCCGGCATTGAATGATGGGAGGGGCCACGCAGGGTGTCCGACACTGACCTGCATGACACGGTGCCGGAGACGGCCACCCCGCGCGACGGGCAGGGTGCAGCCATGCCGCCACCTGCACCCGGCCCGCGTCGAAAACCGCTGCGCAACGGCATCATTGGTCTGCTCGTCGTCTTTGTTCTGTTTCTATCGGCAAGCTTTGCACTGCTCGGATTGACGGGGTCCTACCAGCGCCTTCCCGTCTGGGCCGTGGCCGAGGCGGAAGATCGCCTCAACCGCGCGCTTGGCCCTACTTTTCCTGAAAGTGCCATCGCCATCGGCGCGGTCGAGATCGGGGTAGATGAAGACTGGGTTCCCCGCCTGCGACTAGAGGATACCCGACTTCTGCACACTGACGGATCGCCTGTGCTGATCCTGCCCGAGTTGCGGGTTGCCTTTTCTCTGGATGCACTGCTGGAGGGGCAAATCCGGGCCAGCAACCTGCGTTTTTCCGGAACTCGGATTGACCTGACCCGTGAACGTGATGGCAGCTTTGACGTAGCCTTTGGCGGGCAAGGCAGTGATCGCCGGATCGATAGCTTGCCTGCCCTGTTTGCACTGATCGACGAAGCTTTCGATGCACCGGCCCTGTCCAGATTGGAGGCGATTGACGCCGACGCCCTGACACTCACCCTGACAGACCGCCGGTCTGGGCGGGTCTGGGATCTGGGGGATGGCCGGTTGCGGCTGGAGAACCGGTCCGATGAATTGCGCGCAGAGATCGCCCTGTCCTTGCTGGGCGCCGATGGCAATCCGGCGCAGGCACAACTGACCGCAATCACCCGCAAGGGCGAAAACAGCGCCCGCCTCTCTGCTACGGTGGACCGGGTTCATGCCGCAGATCTTGCCGCGCTGATCCTGCCGCTAGCACCCCTGGGCGCAGTGGATGCGCCGATTTCGGGAAAACTGTCGGCGCAGCTGGGCGCCGAAGGGATCACCGCTTTAGAGGCCGCGTTGGAATTCGGCACCGGTGCCCTGCGCCCTACGCCCGCTGCCGTCCCCATCGCATTTGACCGTGCAGCGATGACCGCAAGCTATGACCCCGCCCGCGGGCGCGTGAACATGACGGCCTTCGATGTGGAAAGCACAACCCTGCGTCTGCGCGCAACCGGGCATTCCTATCTGACGGATGCCGCTGGCAAGGTCCTCACAGGGCCGCTTGGCACCCGTTTGCCCGACAGTTTCCTCAGCCAGATCCATATCTCGGAGATGCAGATCGATCCGGCGGGATTGTTCCAGAAACCTGTCCGGTTCAGTGAAGGCGCGGTTGATCTGCGCCTGCGTCTGGATCCCTTCAGCATAGATATTGGTCAGGTATCGCTGGTCGAAAAGGGGCGGCGTCTTTCTGCAAATGGCCGCGTCAGCGCCGGTCCTGACGGCTGGATCGCGGCGGTCGATCTGACGCTCGATTCCATCGGCCATACCGATCTTATGGCGATCTGGCCGGTCAAGCTGGTACAGCGCACCCGCAATTGGCTGGAACAGAACGTGCTTGAGGGCACATTGACCGATGTAAAGGCCGCTCTGCGCATCGCGCCGGGCAAAGAGCCGGTCCTGTCGCTCGGTTATGATTTCTTTGGTGCCGATGTCCGCTTTCTGCGCACCTTGCCCCCCATTCGCGATGCCGATGGATATGCCACTATCGAGGGCATGACCTATACGATGGTGGTTAGCCGCGGGTCGATCACCCCCCCCAAGGGCGGCGTGATCGATATGTCAGGGTCTGTGTTCTCGGTGCTGGACATCACCCGTCGTCCTGCACAGGCCGAGGTGACGCTGCGCACGGATTCCACTCTGACAGCAGCGCTTTCCCTGCTGGATGAACCGCCCTTCGGCTTTCTGACGAAAGCCGGGCGCGCGGTTGATCTGGGCGAAGGGCGTGCGACGTTGGACGCAACACTGCGCTTCCCGCTTCTGCCAAAGCTAAAGGCCGAAGATGTGATCTTTTCCGTCATCGGTGGTGTCACCGATTTTCAAAGTGACCGGTTGGTAAAGGACAAGGTCGTCAGCGCCCCGACCCTGTCTCTGTCCGCCGATCCACAGGGATTGCGCGTGTCCGGCCCCGGCACCATCGGGCGTGTTCCATTTGACGTGACCTTCCGCCAGCCCTTCGGCAAGGACGCCGCGCCAGCAAGTATCGAAGGCACAGTCACCCTTTCACAGGACACGATCACGGAATTCGGCATTGGCCTGCCCGAAGCGATCGCCAAAGGGACGGGGCAGGGCATGGTGACGATCACCCTGCCCAAGGGCGCCCCAGCGCAACTGCGCCTTGTCTCAGACCTGAACCGGATCGAGATGTCCCTTCCGGGAACCGGCTGGCGGAAGTCTGCCGCAACCCTTGGGCGGCTAGAGGTGGAAGCCACATTGTCGAAACCCGCTGCCATCGACAGCCTGACACTCACCGCCCCCGACCTGTCGGCGCGTGGCAGCGTGTCGTTAAAGCAGGACGGCACCCTTGATCAGGCCGATTTCTCCGAAGTGCAGTTGGGCGATTGGTTGACCGGACGTGTCCGGATCACTGGCCGGGGCGACGGACGGCCGGTGGGGATTTTGGTATCAGACGCCAATGTCGATCTGCGGCGCAAGCCTCCGGATCCGGTCGCAGGGGGCGCGGGCGGCAACGTGGCCGATATTCCACTGACCTTTGCACTTGATCGGCTACGCATCACCGAGTCCATCTCCCTGACCGGGTTTCGCGGCGACTTCTCGCCGCGTGGCGGGTTCAACGGAACATTCAGCGCGTTGGTGAATGGTCAGGCCTCGGTGACCGGGACAGTCGTTCCGACCTGGAATGGTTCTGCCATTCGGGTGCGGTCTGATAATGCGGGGGGCGTACTCGCCTCTGCCGGTGTGTTTGCATCGGCGCGCGGTGGGCAACTGGACCTGCGCCTGATGCCGCGCGCGTCGGATGGCATCTATGATGGGACGGCTGATCTGCGTGATTTTCGGGTTGTCGATGCCCCGGTGCTGGCTGAACTTCTGAACGCGGTCTCGGTCGTTGGGATTCTGGAGCAGCTCAATGGCGAAGGGCTGGCATTCGGGCAAGCTTTGGCTGAATTCGTGCTCACCCCGGATGCGGTGCAGATCACACGCGCATCGGCTGTGGGTGCGTCTATCGGTGTGTCGATGGCGGGCGTCTATGGGACAAAGAACGGGTCTCTCGACTTGCAGGGGGTCGTCTCTCCCATCTACATGCTGAACGGCATTGGTGCGATCCTCACACGCCGGGGTGAAGGGTTGTTCGGCTTCAATTACGCATTGCGCGGCAGCAAGGATCGCGTGGCCGTATCCGTCAATCCTCTGTCGATCCTGACGCCGGGCATGTTCCGTGAACTGTTCCGGCGCGAACCGCCGCGATTGGAAAGCCCGAACGGATGAAACTGACCGATTTCGATTTTGACCTCCCCGAGTCGCTTATCGCTACCCGGCCCGCCCGCCCGCGCACCCATGCACGGCTGTTGCTGGCCCAGGGCGAAGAGATCAAGGATCGTCATGTCTATGATCTGGTGGATATCTTTCGTCCGGGCGACAGGCTGGTGCTGAACAATACCAAGGTCATCCCCGCCCGTTTGACCGGTCACCGGACACGCGGCGACGCTGTGGCAAAGGTTGAGATCACCCTTCTGGAACCTGCCGCAACCGGTTGGCGTGCTTTGGCCAAACCCCTGCGCAAGGTCAATGAAGGGGAAGTGATCCGCTTTTCCGACCGCCTGTCTGCCACTGTTGCCGAGAAGGGCGAAACCGATCTGCGACTGACCTTCAACCTGACCGGCGATGATTTCGATGCGGCACTGGCCGAGGCCGGGGCCATGCCTCTGCCGCCCTATATCGCCGCCAAACGTGCGCCGGATGCGCAGGATGCTACGGATTACCAGACGGTGTTCGCCCGCCATTCCGGGGCCGTGGCAGCCCCCACCGCATCACTGCATTTCGACGAACCGCTTCTGCGTGCCTTGGCTGACAAGGGCGTAACCTTTACCGAAGTGACGCTTCATGTCGGCGCCGGCACCTTCCTTCCGGTCAAGGTCGAGGATGTGACCACCCACCGTATGCATGCCGAATGGGGGCAGGTGACCCCCGGCGCGGCTGCGGAAATCAACGCCACCAAACGGGCCGGGGGCCGTATCATCCCCGTGGGCACCACGGCACTCCGCCTGATCGAGTCCGCTGCTGACGCGGATGGCATCATCCAGCCTTGGACAGGCCCGACCGACATTTTCATCTATCCCGGTTACCGCTTCCGCATCACCGACGCGTTGATGACCAACTTCCATCTGCCCAAATCCACGCTGATGATGCTGGTTGCGGCCCTGATGGGGCAGGACCGCATCAAGCGGATCTATGCCCATGCCGTGCAGAACGGTTATCGTTTCTTCAGCTACGGCGATTCCTCGCTTCTCATTCCCTGACGGGGGCGATAGGGGCTGCATCAGTTTCCTGCTCTGGCCCAAGCTTCTGGGTGCCATCTTCTGACTTCATCCGCTTTTTCCCGGTGCGCCCATGCTGAAAGTGATCTCCACCTCATGGCCGCTTCTGCTGGGGGTGATGCTCCTGATGGTCGGCAACGGCATACAGGGCACTCTGCTGGGCATCCGGGGCGCAATCGAGGGGTTCTCGACCTTTCAGATTTCGCTGGTCATGTCCGCCTATTTCGCGGGCTTTCTGGTCGGCTCGCAACTTGCGCCATCCATGATCCGCAAGGTCGGCCATGTCCGCGTCTTTGCTGCGCTCGGCTCGCTTATTTCTGCCGTGCTGGTGGTCTATCCTGTCGCGGCAGATTGGATGGTCTGGACGGCGCTGCGCGTGTTGATCGGGTTCTGCTTCTCCGGCATCTACATCACGGCCGAAAGCTGGCTGAACAACGCCGCCACGAATGAGACGCGCGGTCAGGCCCTGTCGGCCTATATGATCGTGCAGATGCTGGGGATCATCGCCAGTCAGGCCATCCTGAACGTCGCCGACCCATCGGGTTTCGTGCTCTTCGTCATCCCGTCCGTGCTCGTGTCGCTGGCCTTCATGCCCATCCTTCTGGCCCCAACCCCTGCGCCTACGTTTGAGACAACCAAGGGTCTGTCCTTCCGCGAGTTGTTCCGCATTTCGCCGCTTGGCTGTGCCGGGATGCTGCTGACGGGGGGCGTCTTCTCGGCGATGTTCGGCATGGCCTCCGTCTGGGGCGCGATGGAGGGGCTTTCGGTCCGCGACATCTCAATCTTTGTCGGTGCGCTCTATGTCGGCGGGCTTGTTCTGCAATATCCCGTGGGTTGGCTGTCGGACCGGATGGATCGTCGCCTGCTGATCACCGGCCTGTCGGGTATCGCCGCCGTCACCATGCTCATCGCAGGACTATTTGATCTGCCATTTTACGGATATCTGATCGCAGCCCTTTTGCTGGGGGGAATTACCAACCCCGTCTATGCCCTGCTGATCGCCTATACCAACGACTTCCTGTCCAAGGATGACATGGCCGCTGCCAGCGCCGGGATGATTTTTCTCAATGGGTTCGGCGCGATTTTCGGCCCGCTTGTCACTGGTTGGATCATGGGGCAGGTCGGGTCGGGCGGGTTCTTCCTGTTCATTGCCGCCTTGTTTACGGCGCTGACCGGATATGCGATCTGGCGGATGTCGCGCCGCGCGTCGCCGGCGGGGAGCGGTCCGTCAAACTTCATCGTCCCGACTGCATCCTCGGTTGCAGCCACGGCGGTCATCGAAAAGGATCGCTGACCCCGGTTGCGCAGCCGAGCATTCCCTGCCACCCTTTCCCTTCCGTTTGGGAAGGAGTGGCCTATGTCTGACCCCATGGAATTGCTGGATTTCTGGCTGCACGAAGTTGGCCCCGACGGCTGGTATAAGGGCGGTGATGAGATTGACAGCACCTGCCGCGCCCGGTTTCAGGACATCTGGCAAGCCGCCCATGATGGCGGATTGGATCACTGGATCGACGGCACCGTCGGGACGCTCGCTTTCCTCATCCTGACCGACCAACTGCCGCGAAATATGTTTCGTGGCACGGCGGAAAGCTTTGCAACTGATCCCCACGCTCTGTCTGCCGCGCGCATCGCACTGGAGCACGGTTGGGATATGGGCGCTCCCGAACCTGACAGACAGTTCTTCTATATGCCCTTTGAGCATTCCGAAGACCCCGCCGATCAGGCGACTGCCGTGAAACTGATGGAGGAGCGACTCTCCTCCGATCCTGACATGGCGTTGCACGCCCGCGCGCATCAGGCCGTCATCGCCCGCTTTGGCCGCTTTCCCGGCCGCAACGCCGCCCTTGGCCGGACCGACACGCCAGAGGAAACCGACTGGCTCGCCGCAGGCGGTTACGCCGCCGAAGTGCGCCGCCTGAAAGATGACGGCAGCCATGCGCCCGGCGCATAGGGCCCCGGCGCTGCCTGCGTTGCTTGGTTTGGAAAAATAGTTTAAGGCCAAACCAATTGCTCTGAGGGAGGAAATCTCATGGCCGCTGCCTATGATGTGATCGTGATCGGTGCTGGTCCTGGCGGCTATGTTGCCGCCATTCGGGCCGCGCAACTCGGCAAGAAAGTCGTGATTGTCGAGCGCGAAAATCTGGGCGGCATCTGCCTGAACTGGGGCTGCATCCCGACCAAGGCGCTGCTGCGGTCGGCCGAGGTCTTCCACCTCATGCACCGGGCCAAGGAGTTCGGTCTTGCCGCCACTGGCATCAGCTATGACCTGCCCGCCGTCGTCGCCCGCTCGCGCGGGGTGGCCAAGCAGCTTTCCTCGGGCATCGGCCACCTGATGAAGAAGAACAAGATCGCCGTCGTCATGGGTCAGGCCACTGTCACCGCCAAGGGCAAGGTGACCGTCAAGACAGACAAGGGCAGTGAAGACCTGACCGCGCCTGCCATCATCCTTGCCACAGGTGCCCGCGCCCGCGAATTGCCCGGGCTTGAGGCGGATGGCGATCTGGTCTGGACCTATCGCCACGCGCTTGAACCGAAACGGATGCCCAAGAAGCTTCTGGTCATCGGATCGGGCGCCATCGGCATCGAGTTTGCGTCGTTCTTCAACACCCTAGGCGCCGATACCACGGTGGTGGAGGTGATGGACCGCATCCTTCCCGTCGAGGATGCCGAGATTGCCGCCTTTGCGAAGAAGCAGTTCGTGAAGCAGGGCATGAAGATCATGGAAAAGGCTGCGGTCAAGAAGCTTGACCGCAAGCCGGGGCAGGGCGTCACCGCCCATATCGAAGTGGGCGGCAAGATCGAAACCCACGATTTCGACACTGTCATTTCCGCCGTCGGCATCGTCGGCAATATCGAAAACCTGGGGCTTGAGGCGCTGGGGGTAAAAATCGACCGCACCCATGTGGTGACCGATGAATACTGCCGCACCGGCATCGACGGGCTTTATGCCATCGGCGATATCGCAGGCGCGCCGTGGTTGGCCCACAAGGCCAGCCATGAAGGCGTGATGGTGGCCGAACTGATCGCGGGTGGCCATCCGCACCCGATCAAGCCGAATTCCATCGCAGGCTGCACCTATTGCCACCCCCAGATCGCCAGCGTCGGCCTGACCGAGGCAAAGGCGAAAGAGGCCGGGCATGACATCAAGGTCGGCCGCTTCCCCTTTATCGGCAATGGCAAGGCCATCGCGCTGGGGGAATCCGAAGGCATGATCAAGACGATCTTCGATGCCAAGACGGGTGAGTTGTTGGGCGCCCATATGGTCGGGGCCGAGGTGACGGAACTGATTCAGGGCTATGTCATCGGGCGCACGCTGGAAACGACCGAGGAAGACCTGATGAACACCGTCTTCCCGCATCCGACCCTGTCGGAAATGATGCACGAATCCGTGCTGGATGCCTACGGCCGCGCGCTGCACTTCTGATCGCAACGGCGGGGCAGGGGGTTGCACTCCCCCCGCCCACACACCAGTCTCCGCCCGCACGAATATGCAGGGCAGAATATGCGGATCGTTGTCACCATCCTGATGCTGTGGCTCGCGGGCCTTGGCTCTGCGGCACAGTTCGGCAAGCTGTCCTTTGCCTTTGATCTGATGGCTGCCCGCTACCCCGAACAGGGCGCGGCAGGGATTGGTTTGATCGTGTCCATCGTCGGCATTGTCGGGCTGATCTTTGGCACCACCGCTGGCCTGCTGGTCGCCCGCATTGGCCCACGTCGCGCCATCGTGGCGGCGCTTGCACTCGGCGCGGTGGTCTCCGCGCTGCAAACCCTGCCGCTGCCTTATGCCGCTCTGATACTGACCCGTGTGCTGGAAGGGGTGTCCCACCTCGCTATCGTCGTGGTCGGCCCCACAATGATTGCAGGTCTTGCCCCAATCCGGCTTCAAGGCCTTGCCATGACGTTGTGGAGCAGCTTTTTCGGCGTGACCTACGCCCTCTTGGCCCTGATCGCGCCTGCGCTGTTGGCTGACGGAAGCATAACGACACTGTTCCTTGGCCATGCTGGTTGGATGGCCGCACTCGCACTGCTCCTGCAAGTCCTTCTGCCAACCGACCCCGCTGCCCCACCTTTACCCTCGCTCAGCGGTCTGGTTCGACAGCACGGCACCATCTACGCCTCGCCCAGTATCGCCGCTCCGGCTATGGGGTTCGTATTCTACACCGCGCTCTACGTGGCGCTGCTGACGCTGCTGCCACCCTTGCTGCCCGAGGGGCAAAGGGCATTTGCCGCCGCTGGTATGCCGCTTCTCTCAATCGCAGTTTCTCTGACTTTTGGCGTGTGGGGCCTGCGCTACATGACGGCCGTGCGGATGGTGCAGGCCGGCTATGCCGCCGGGCTGATGGCAACGCTGGCCCTTTGGGCGGGCTGGGGGCAGGGGACTGCAACCCTTCTGGCCGCCTTCGCCTTGGCCGGGGCCATGGGCATTGTGCAGGGCGCCAGCTTCGCCTCGATCCCGCAACTCAACACCACGTCCGAGGATCGCGCCCGCGCCTCTGGCGCTGTGGCGCAGCTGGGCAATGTCGGCACCACATCCGGCACGCCAATCCTCGCGCTGTTGGTCGCCAGCATGGGGCCACCCGGCGTGATCGCCTTTGCACTGCCGCTCTGCGCGGCAGGCATCGCTGTTCACGCCTGGCAATCCCGCCGACGCGCCCGTCAGGCGTGACGCTGCACCGGGCCGCCGCAGCCGCACCAATCGCCAAAGCCGCCGATGTTCACGGCTTCATGCCCGAACCGTTCCAGCAGGTCGACCGCCCGCCCCGCGCGCGCGCCCGCCGCACAAAACACCGCCACCGGCTTTCCGGTCAGCCTTGCGTCATAATCCGGCGCCCGCGGGTCAACGCGCAGGGGCAGCAACCCCAACGGAATGTGGATTGCCCCCCGTGCTGTACCCGAGGCGGCAATCTCGCCTGTCTCGCGCACATCCAGAAGAATAATCTCTCCCTTGGCAGCCAGATCGATGGCTTGGGGAACAGAAGTGATCGGGGTCATAGGGTCAACCTTTCCTGCCATACAGTTGCGCAAAACATATGCCAAAATTAGAATATGTAAAGCCCTGAACGGCTAGCGCACAAAGGCTGGGCATAACCGCGCATATCGGGCATGTGTTCACCGAATGTTCACATTTTTGCATTGGAGACTCGCGCGGCATGGCCTATCTACTTCGCATCCGTCCGGGGGAATGGGCATGGCCGAACAGAAGTTCATCGAAGTGCGCGGCGCGCGCGAGCACAATCTCAAGGGCGTGGATGTCAGCATCCCACGAGACCAACTGGTTGTGATCACCGGCCTATCGGGTTCGGGCAAATCCTCGCTCGCCTTTGACACGATCTATGCCGAAGGCCAACGCCGCTATGTCGAATCGCTGTCGGCCTATGCGCGGCAGTTCCTCGATATGATGGGAAAGCCGGATGTTGATCACATCAGCGGCCTGTCCCCGGCAATCAGTATCGAACAGAAAACCACGTCCAAGAACCCGCGTTCCACCGTCGGCACGGTCACGGAAATCTACGATTACATGCGCCTGCTGTTCGCGCGTGTGGGCACCCCCTACAGCCCCGCCACCGGCCTGCCCATCACAGCAATGCAAGTGCAGGACATGGTCGATGCCGTCATGGCCATGCCGGAAGGCAGCCGGGCCTATCTGCTTGCCCCGATCATCCGTGACCGGAAAGGGGAATACAAAAAGGAATTCCTCGAACTTCGGAAGCAGGGATTCCAGCGGGTCAAGGTGGACGGCACCTTCTATGAACTGGAAGAACCGCCCACCCTGGACAAGAAGTTCCGCCATGACATCGATGTCGTGGTTGACCGCATCATCGTGCGCGAAGGGCTGGAAACCCGCCTTGCCGACAGTTTCCGCACCGCGCTCGATCTCGCCGACGGCATCGCCATCATCGAAACCGCACCGGGTGAGGGCGAGGGCGATCCCCAGCGCATTACCTATTCCGAAAAATTCGCCTGCCCGGTCTCCGGCTTCACCATTTCCGAAATCGAACCGCGCCTGTTCTCCTTCAACGCGCCCTTTGGCGCTTGCCCGGTCTGCGATGGCCTCGGGGTGGAACTGTTCTTCGACGAACGCCTAGTCGTTCCCGACCAGGGGCTGACGCTGATGCAGGGCGCGCTGGCGCCTTGGGCCAAATCTAAAAGCCCCTACTTCACGCAAACCATCCAAGCCCTTGCAAAGCATTACGAATTCGACGCCAAGAAGAAATGGAAAGACCTGCCCGCCCATGTGCAACAGGTGTTTCTGCATGGCTCTGGCGATGAGGAAATCCGCTTCCGCTATGACGAAGGTGGCCGCATCTACGAAGTCTCTCGCGTGTTCGAAGGCGTCATCCCCAATATGGAACGCCGCTATCGTGAAACCGACAGCAATTGGGTGCGCGAAGAGTTTGAGCGCTATCAGAACAACCGCGATTGCGGCACCTGTCACGGTTACCGCCTGAAGCCCGAGGCTTTGGCGGTAAAGATCGCAGGTCTGCATGTCGGGCAGGTCGTCCGCATGTCGATCAAAGAGGCTTATGCCTGGATCGGGTCAGTCCCCGAAAGCCTGACCAACCAGAAAAACGAAATCGCCCGTGCCATCCTCAAGGAAATCCGCGAACGTCTTGGCTTCCTCGTTAATGTTGGCCTGGACTATCTGACCCTGTCCCGCAACGCAGGCACCTTGTCTGGCGGGGAATCCCAGCGCATCCGTCTGGCTAGCCAGATCGGATCGGGTCTGACCGGCGTGCTTTATGTGCTGGATGAACCCTCTATCGGCTTGCACCAGCGGGATAATGACCGCCTGTTGACCACGCTGAAAAACCTGCGCGATCAGGGCAATACCGTGCTGGTCGTGGAACATGACGAAGACGCTATCCGCGAGGCGGACTATGTCTTCGACATAGGCCCCGGTGCGGGTGTCCACGGTGGCCGCGTGGTCAGCCACGGCACCCCCGAACAGGTTGCCGCAGATCCGGTCAGCCTGACCGGGCAATATCTTTCCGGCCAACGCGAGATTTCGGTTCCCAAAACCCGCCGCAACGGGAATGGCAAGAAACTCACCGTCGTCGGTGCAACGGGTAACAACCTCAAGAACGTCACAGTTGATTTCCCGCTGGGCCGCTTCGTCTGCGTGTCGGGCGTATCGGGCGGCGGGAAATCCACGCTGACGATTGAAACGCTGTTCAAGACCGCCGCCACCCGCCTGAACGGCGCGCGGGAAACGCCTGCGCCCTGCGAAACCATTCGTGGCTTTGAACATCTGGATAAGGTAATCGACATTGACCAGCGCCCCATTGGGCGGACTCCGCGTTCCAATCCGGCCACTTACACGGGGGCGTTCACCCCAATCCGCGATTGGTTCGCTGGCCTGCCGGAATCCAAAGCCCGCGGCTATCAGCCGGGCCGGTTCAGCTTCAACGTCAAGGGTGGCCGGTGCGAGGCCTGCCAAGGTGATGGTGTCATCAAGATCGAGATGCACTTCCTTCCCGATGTTTATGTAACGTGCGAAACCTGCAAGGGTGCGCGGTACAACCGAGAAACACTGGAAATAAAGTTCAAAAACAAGAGCATATCAGATGTTCTTGATATGACATGTGAAGATGCTCAAACCTTCTTTGCCGCCGTTCCGGCAATCCGTGAAAAGATGGATGCGCTGTGTCAGGTCGGTCTTGGCTATATAAAGGTGGGCCAACAAGCCACGACCCTGTCTGGGGGCGAAGCGCAGCGCGTGAAGCTATCGAAGGAGCTTGCTCGCCGTGCGACCGGCCGTACGCTCTACATCCTTGATGAACCCACAACCGGCTTGCATTTCGAGGATGTGCGCAAACTTCTTGAAGTGCTGCATGAACTCGTCGATCAGGGCAACACGGTGGTGGTGATCGAACACAACCTTGATGTGATCAAGACCGCAGACTGGATTATCGACATTGGCCCTGAAGGCGGTGATGGCGGGGGTGAGATTGTGGCCGAAGGCACACCCGAAGACGTGGCCAAGAATGAACGCAGCCATACCGGCCGCTATCTGCGCGACATGCTCAAACCCAAGCGGGTGGCGGCGGAATAAGAAACCGCCGCCCGAACAAGGGCGGCGGCACGTCTTTAAGTGGATCTTCGGATCAGGACCGCTTCATCGGGCAGGTCGACAGTCCAAGGATGGTATAGACTGGGCAGCTTGACATCAGGCCCGTCGCCAACGGGACAATCCCGATCAGATAGGCCCAGCGATAGGTGGCATCGGCGTTCAAGAAGAACCCGGCCAGCAAAGCCAAACCCACTACGATGCGCAGCACTCGGTCAATTCCGCCGACATTTGTTTTGAACATGGTGGTTCCCTTCTGTCCTTGGCCCGGATGGTCCGGGGCATGGGTAATGTATAGCGAATCATGCATGTCTTGTCTGTGATCATGTCACGCAGGCGAAGACGAACACGCCGAGGTGGGGCAAATGCCCCTGTCGCAGCCTTGTTCACCGCCCGGCAGCGTGGCGCAGGGCGGGTAAATCGCACAAATGCACTTCGCCACGGTCTGTAACCACCCAACCTGATTTGGCAAAGGCATCAAGCTTGCGCGACACCACTTCGCGTGCAGATCCAATCCGTGCCGCGATCTCGGATTGCGTCGCCCGCACCAAGCCACCCTCAGATAGATCAAGCAAAGCGCCGGCTAATCGTGCTTCTACCCGGCCAAACGCCACCGATTCCAAAAGACGCGTCACATCTGCCATGCGCTTTCCAAAGGATCGCATGACGAATCCCCGAAAGGCCGGGTCGCGATCCATCAGCTTCAGGAACAGCGTCTTGGGGATTGTCACCACCTCCGCCTCGCTGATCGTGGCGGCGGTGCCAGTATAAGGTTCATCCCCCAAAAGTCCCAGCGTCGTCTGGACACAACTTTGCCCGCGCTCCACTGCGTAAAGCAGGATCTCGCGCCCAGAAGGCCCAGTCAGAAATACCTCTACGCGTCCTGATAAAACCACCGGAAAACCCTGCGCCCGATCTCCCGGTGCAAACAGGTCCAGCCCGCGCGGCAGCCCCCGTCGCGCCAACGCCCCCAGTTCAGATCTCGTTTCGGGCAAGATTGGCCCGATCTCCGACATCCAGTCCATTCCACCTCCACCGTTATGGCCCATCAAAACCGGGCGTGGCGGCTTTGATCAAGGTAAAAAAAGGAAAGGGCCGCCCAATGGACGGCCCTCGAAATACAGGTCAGACAGATCAATCCATCTGCTTGAAGTTAAACGCTGCACCCTCTTTGATCCCCGAAGGCCAGCGCGAAGTGATGGTCTTGGTCCGCGTGTAGAAGCGGAAGGAATCCGGTCCGTGCTGGTTCAGATCGCCAAAGGCCGATTTCTTCCAGCCGCCAAAGGTGTGATAGGCCAGCGGCACAGGAATCGGCACGTTGATCCCGATCATGCCCACGTTCACCCGCGCCGCGAAGTCGCGCGCCGTGTCGCCATCGCGGGTATAGATCGCGGTGCCGTTGCCATATTCATGGTCCATCGCATAGGCCAGCGCCTCTTCATAGGTCTTGGCGCGCACCGTCGAAAGCACCGGGCCAAAGATTTCCTTACGATAGATGTCCATGTCGCGGGTCACATGGTCAAACAGATGCGGGCCTACAAAGAACCCGTCCTCATAGCCCTGCAGCTTGAACCCGCGGCCATCGACGACCAGTTTCGCCCCCTGCGCCACGCCTGATTCCACCAGCTTCAGGATATTCGCCTTGGCCGCAGCCGTGACGACCGGCCCGTAATCCACATCATTGCCAGCGGTATAGGGGCCGACCTTCAGCTTCTCGATCCGTGGGATCAGCTTTTCGATCAGCCGATCCGCCGTCTCGTCGCCCACCGGCACCGCTACGGAAATTGCCATGCAGCGTTCACCCGCCGCGCCATAGCCCGCACCCACCAGCGCATCCGCCGCCTGATCCATGTCGGCATCCGGCATGATGATCATGTGGTTCTTGGCGCCGCCAAAGCACTGAACCCGTTTGCCGTTAGAACAGCCCCGTCCATAGATGTATTCCGCAATCGGGGTGGACCCCACGAAACCGATCCCGGCAATGATCGGGCTGTCCAGGATCGCATCGACCGATTCCTTGTCGCCGTTGATCACCTGCAGCACGCCATCGGGCAGCCCGGCCTCTTGCATCAACTCGGCCAGCATCAGCGGCACCGACGGATCCCGCTCCGACGGCTTCAGGATGAAGGCGTTCCCGCAGGCCAGTGCAGGCCCCATCTTCCACATCGGGATCATGGCCGGAAAGTTGAACGGTGTGATCCCCGCCGCCACGCCAATGGGCTGGCGCATCGAATACATGTCGATCCCCGGACCGGCGCTGTCGGTGAACTCACCCTTCAACAGATGCGGCGCGCCGATACAGAACTCCATCACCTCCAGCCCGCGCTGGATGTCGCCCTTGGCATCGGGGATGGTCTTGCCATGCTCGGATGACAGTGCCTCGGCCAGTTTGTCCATGTCGCGGTTCAACAGGCGCACGAACTCCATCATCACGCGTGCGCGGCGCTGGGGGTTGGTGGAACCCCATTTCACCTGCGCTGCGGCGGCATCCGCGGTGGCGGCGTCCAACTCGGCCTTGCTGGCCAAAGCCACGCGCGCCTGCACCTCACCCGTGGCCGGGTTGAACACATCGGCAAACCGCCCCGAGGTGCCCGCCACATGCTTGCCGTTGATCCAGTGACCGATCTCTTTCATCGCCGCCTCCCAAAATTCAGTTGTCCCACAATAGCCTTGCGGAAATGCGCCATAAAGGGGCAAGATTTCAAAAAGGCTTTGCAGGATTGCAAAACATGGATTGGGATGACCTTCGCATCTTTCTGGCTGTCGCCCGCAGTGAAAGCCTGTCTGGTGCGGGCAAGCGTTTGAAGATCGACGCCGCCACTGTGGGTCGCCGCATTGCTCGCCTAGAGGAATCTATGGGCGCGCGCCTTTTTGCCAAATCCCCCCAAGGGTATGCCCTGACAGAGGAAGGCACCCGCCTTCTGCCCCATGCGGAACGCGCCGAAACCGCGCTTGATGGCGCGCGCGAGGCATTGACAGGCCCCGAAGGCCTGTCCGGCCAGATACGGATAGGTGCGCCAGATGGTTGCGCCAATTATCTGCTGCCGCAGGTTCTGGCCGCTATCTGCGATGAAAATCCGGGGCTGGAGGTGCAGATCGTAGCGCTCCCCCGCGTTTTCAACCTGTCAAAGCGCGAGGCCGACCTCGCCATTGCCGTCAGCCGCCCCACGGCCGGCCGCCTGACCGTGCAGAAGCTGACCGACTACAAGCTGCATCTTGCCGCCCATCCCGATTATCTGGCCAAGGTGCCGCCGCTGGTCACGCAGGCCGATCTGAACCGGCACCGCCTGATTGGCTATATTCCCGACATGATCCACGACAAGGAACTGGATTACCTGTCGGAACTTGGGGCAGGGTCCGTGGCCCTCGCGTCCAACTCCGTCTCGGTTCAACTCAACTGGCTGCGTGCCGGGGCAGGGGTCGGGGTGGTGCATGACTTTGCCCTTCCCGCCGCGCCGGAACTTGTGCGCCTTATCCCTGATCAGGTCTCGCTCACCCGCAGCTTCTGGCTGATCCGTCACGCCGATGACGGCCGGGTGGAGCGTCTGAACCGCTTTGCCGATCTGTTGGCCCATGGTCTGCGGCATGAGGTGGCACGGCTGGAGGCACTGGCGATCCGCGGTCAGGTGTTGCACGAAGGGTAGGGTGGTTCCTCCCCGTCAATCACCGGGCACAGGCGCAATGACAATAGTGTTTCAAATCGCGGCAGCCAAACGGCCGGATCGGGTGGGACTGTTGCCCCGCGTTCCGCCCATTGCAGGGTAAAGACATCCGCCCCTGAGGCGACCACAAGGATCAGGGCGCTTTCCGTTTCACCGCCGGGTGCGCCGCAGGAAAACATCACCAAATGCGCGGCGTCAGCACCTGGAATGGACTGCACGCCCTCATCAGATCCGGTATAGCTGTCAGGACAGCTTTCGCGAAATCCGGCCCCGATCACTGCCGCCACATCCAAAGGTGATGGCGACTGAAGCGCCAACCCTTTCGCCCCGGACAGCGTGATCATTCTGCTCCAAGAGTCGACCGTTTCCCCATCGGGTATGAATTCCAGCAGATAGCTCCCCCCGTCCTCATTCTCATAGGCACCCACAAAGCCCTGTGGCAGGGAAAATGCAGCGATCCTGTCATAGACCCGCGCAGTTGCCGTCATGTCCTGCGCCCATGCCGATGATCCAAGCGCCAGTAAACCCCCAAGGATCAAACAGCCGATCCGCATCTGAAACTCCCAAGTTGGATGGGCAAAAGATGTCTGCCAAACCCCTGTTCTGTAAAGCCCAATGCAATCGTTGACAGAATTGCCTCCCCGGCGCAGCATCGAGGGCCGAAGAATGGAGAGGGAGGAATCCATGCTCGTCAGCCAAATCCTGAAATCCAAGTCGGATGGCAGTGTGGTCACCGTGGTGCCGGGCACAACAGTGGCCCAGACAGCGGAAATCCTGTCAGCGCGCCGCATCGGTGCGGTCATCGTCTCGCCCGATGGCAAGCGTGTCTCGGGCATCGTGTCGGAACGCGACATTGTCCGCGAAATCGGTCGGCGTGGCATCACGTGTATGGCCGACACGGTTGACAGCATCATGACCGCCAACATCGTCGGCTGCCGCAGCGAAGAACAGGCAAACGATGTTCTGCAAAAGATGACCGATGGCCGTTTTCGCCACATGCCGGTGATGGATGGCAATCAGATGGTCGGCTTCATTTCCATCGGGGATGTGGTTAAGGCCCGGTTGACCGAACTCGCCATGGAAAAGGATGCCTTGGAAGGCATGATAAAGGGCTTCTGATCGTGTCATCTATGGTTCAAATTGGACCTTGCGCTCATCCGCGCAATAATGTTGCGTGCACCCACCGCACAACCGGGAGAGTGGACCCATGCGTATCGGCCTTTATCCGGGCACTTTCGACCCGATCACGCTCGGACATGTCGATATCATCCAGCGCGCCATGGCTTTGGTTGACCGGTTGGTGATCGGCGTTGCCATCAACCGCGACAAGGGCCCGCTCTTCACGTTGGAAGAACGGGTAGCGATGGTCGAAGCTGAATGCGCCGCGATCATGGCCAAGACCGGGGGGGAGATTGTGGTCCATCCGTTCGAAAACCTGTTGATCGACTGCGCCCGCGATGTCGGGGCCAGTATCATCGTCCGGGGTTTGCGCGCCGTGGCGGATTTCGAATATGAATTCCAGATGGTCGGGATGAACCGCGCGCTCGACGCGTCGATCGAAACGGTCTTCATGATGGCCGATGCACGGCGGCAGGCCATCGCGTCCAAACTGGTCAAGGAAATCGCGCGTCTGGGTGGCGATGTGTCAAAATTCGTGACACCGCCTGTCCAGGCCGCCTTGGCGGCCCGCTATCGCTGAAACGAAAAGGGGGCCTTTGCGGCCCCCTTCATCCCGCTGATGCGGGTCGAATTCCTTACTTGCCGTAAACGGCGGCCCAAGCAATCTGGTGGGCGTCTTCCGGGAAAATTCCCAGATCCAGCGCTACATCGCGCGGCATACGGGCAATCTCATCGCGCGTGGTCCGGTAGACGGCCCGGTTGGCAGCGGCAGCTTTCAAAGTTTCAATCAGTTTCATTTGTTCTTTCCTTTATGGCGCCAAGGGCTTTTCGGTTGTCCCTTCAGCGTGTCCTGTAAATGGAGGCATTCACGCCAAGCGGCAACCGCCATGGAAAGGAACCTGTCATGCGCCCGACGCATGGCTATGACCTAAAACGCAACGCTTCCTTCAGGTTCACCACCCAAGGTGGGGGAGGGGCAACTTCAGTCGGCTGGGGCGTCTTTCCTTCCATGAACAGGCCGCGCTTCTCGGCGCTCAACTTCACCGCCTCGGCCAGTTGTGGGGCCTGCTGCATCAACTCCCGGAATTCCGTCTCGGACAGTGTCACCAACGTGGTATGACTGATCGCGCGGACCGTGGCCCGCCTTGGGCGCTTTTGCAGCACCGAAAGATGCCCGAACATCTCTCCATGGCCCAACAGGAATCGCCCACCGGCAACCTCCGCCTCTACCGCGCCAGAAGCGACGAACCAAACCCGATCGGGCAAATCCTCTTTGTTCATAAGCACATCGCCGGGGCGGGCATAAACGGTGCGCAGGCGCCGCGCGAGTTGCTGCACCGTTGCTTCATCCAGCCCCTGGAACAGATGAAAGCTGCGCACGATGTCAATCCGCTGCATCCGCAGGTCCAGTCGCGGACGTTCGGCCAGACGCGCCCGTTCAGCGTTGATCCGTTGCTGCAAGGCCAATTGCAGTTCGGGGCCGATCAGCCCGTCCTGCGTGTACTGATCATATTCCAATTCCTCTTGCCGCAGTGCCAACCGCCGGATCAGCCGCCGCTCCACTTCTTCGGCATAGCCGGGGAATTGAATCCGCAGCCCTTCCAACTCGCGCCCCGTTTCCAGTATCCGCCACCGCAGCAGATCCTGCAGCAGTGAAGCCACCCGTCGCCCGTGAATCCGCAGAATACGCCGCTCCACAAACCGCCGTAACGCCCGCAGCGCCTGCTGATGGCCAACCAGCAGCTCAAACCGGTCCGCGATCAGGTTCTGCAACCCCGTTTTCAGGCGAAACCGCGTGTAGGCCAATTCTGCGAGTTCCAGAAACCTCCCCCGCATCAAGGACCGCCGCGCCTGTGCGCGATAGCCGCTGCGCCCCGACACCCGCGCGGCTTCGATCAGCCGGTCCGCATCGGCGAGCATCCGTTCCGCGACCCGGGCCGAAACCAACCCGTCGCGGAACGCATCAAGCACCAGATCGCGTTCATGCCCGGCCATGGCCACCATGCCCAGCGTGACACGGTCCTTGTCCAGAATATCCTTTGCGTCATCCGCCTTTTCCACGGCCCGGTTCAGCCGGTCACCAAAGCGGACGGCTTCCTCGCGGATGATGGCTGGGGTTAGGTCCAGTTGGCGCACCGTATCGGCCACTGTTTCCCGCACATCCTGCAAGGCCACAGCCACCACTTGTTCAGACAGCGCCCGATCCAGCGGCGACAGCCTGTCCAGACCAAGCTTGGCAATCAGCAGCCGCAACGTCGTTCCCTGCACCAGCAGCGTGAACAGCACAAAGCCCGTGGCCACGATACCCACTTGCCGCTTCACCTCAAAGGGGATCGCGGCGTTCTCCGTTACGGCCAGCGCAAGCGCCAGCGTCACCGCCCCGCGCAAGCCCCCCCACAGGATCGCCACACGATAGGGCCCCTCGACCCGTGGCGACAGCCGGGCAAAGGTTAGCAGCGGCAATATTCCCCACAACACGACCGCCCGCGCCACGAAGGCCGCTGCCACAACCACGGCAACCAAAAGAATGTCATGCGTCCGCGCCTGGGCCAGCGCGCTTGGCACCAAGAGCGCCGCCAGAACAAAGATCAACCCGCCCGCCCAATAGGCCAGCAGGTTCCAAGCATCGCGCAGCAATGTCAGGGCAGGGGGCGCCACCCGCCCCGGGGCCAGCAGATTGACGGTCATTCCCGCCGCCACCGCCGAAACAACGCCCGACCCGGCCAGAAGCTGATCGGTCACCAGAAAGGTCGCAAAGGGCAGGGCGAAACTCACCGACAGTTGCGCCAGTGGAAAAGCGTTCATCCCCCCCATCACAGACACCGCCAACCGCCCCAGCACGCCGCCCACCAACGCGCCTGAAAAGATCATCCAAGGCAGTTGCAGCAGCACTGTCAGCGGATCAGGCGCGCTGTCCCCGCTCTGGATTGCCACCAGAAACACAGAAAACAACGCAATCGCCGCCGCGTCGTTCAGCAGGCTTTCCCCCTCGACAATCCGCGCCAACCGTTGCGGCGCGGGCGTGGCGCGAAAGATGCTGACCACCGCCGATGGATCGGTGGTTGAAACAATGGATCCCAGCAAAAGGCAGGCCAGCAATGGCAGACCGCTGAACGGCTGCAGCGCCAGACCGATGACCACTGTTGCCACCAGCACCGCCACCACGGCCAGCGTTAGAACCGGCACCCAGTCATCCATCAACCGCCGCAGGTTCAGCGTAAGCGACACCTGAAACAGCAGGATGGGCAGCAGGACATAGATGAAGACATCCGATGAAATCGGCAGGTTCAGGATGGCCAATGCAACCGGGTTCAAAGCATCCGTCACATCCGTGACCCAGAACCACGTCGCCCCCGAACCGATCGCCATTCCCAAGGCCGCTAGGATCACCGCCGTTGGCAGCCGCAATCGCGCCGCCAAGGGCTCGGCCAAGGCGATGGCCAGAAACAGCCCGGTAAGAATGGCGATGATGCCTACGAGATCCATGTTTGACAGATATCCGAAATCAGGGATCAGAAAAGCAAAGACCGGTCACAAACAGTGACCGGTCTGAAACATGCGCAGGCTTTGATCGTTTCAGATCAGCTTGCCCATCGCGACGGCGGTGTCCGCCATGCGATTGGAAAAACCCCATTCGTTGTCATACCACGTCAGGATCGAACAGAACGTCCCATCCATCACCTTGGTCTGGTCCATGTGGAAGATGCTTGAATGCGGGTCGTGGTTGAAATCCGACGACACATTCTTGAAAAGTGTATAGCCAAGAATGCCCTTCATGGGGCCATCCGCCGCCGCCTTGATCGCGGCGTTGATCTCTTCCACGCTCGTCGCGCGCTTGGCGAGGAACTTCAGGTCAACGACGGATACATTCGGAGTCGGCACACGGATGGCAAAGCCATCCATCTTGCCCTTCAACTCCGGCAACACCAGACCCACCGCCTTGGCCGCGCCCGTGCTGGTCGGGATCATCGACAGCGCCGCGGCGCGGGCGCGATACAGGTCCTTGTGCATCGTATCCAGCGTCGGCTGATCGCCGGTATAGGAATGGATGGTGGTCATCATCCCCTTTTCGATGCCGATCACATCGTGCAGCACCTTGGCCACCGGTGACAGGCAATTGGTCGTGCAAGACGCATTGGACACGACCAGATCATCCTTGGTCAGCGTGTGATGGTTCACCCCGTAGACGATCGTCTTGTCGGCCCCGTCGCCCGGCGCGCTGATCAGCACGCGCTTGGCGCCGTTCTCCAGATGCGGCAGGCACTTTTCCTTGCTGGTGAAGATGCCCGTGCATTCCATGACGATGTCGACATGCCCCCAGGGCAGGTCTGCCGGGTTCTTGATCGCCGTCACCATCATCCGCCCGCGGCCCACGTCGATCCAGTCATCGCCCGTGGTCACGGTCGCGGGGAACCTGCCATGCACCGAATCAAACCGAAGCAGATGGGCATTCGTCTCAACCGGGCCCAGATCGTTGATCGCCACGACCTCGATATCCGTGCGGCCGGATTCGATGATCCCCCGCAATACGTTACGCCCGATCCGACCGAATCCGTTGATCGCGACTTTTACGGTCATGGCATTTCCTCCGACGATGGGTAAAGCAGCGAATCCGCTGCATTTGATAGCGCTAACATCAGCAGAACAGGTAACAAAGCAACCCGACTTTCGCCTTTCAGCGCCAGATTGCCAAGAATTCGATAAAGACGAAGAACTTTCTCATCAGAAACAGCAGCGCGTTTCCGCCATTGGCAACAACATCAACGCCGATTGCCCCGACAAGCACAATCCCAAGCACAAGAGCAATCCGGTCAGTCACAGCCCCTCCGATCTAGTGGAGAAGCCGCCCCATCACCCCGGCCACATCGGCCATCCGGCAAGAGAAGCCCCACTCGTTGTCATACCATGCCAGCACGCGCACCGTGCGCCCGCCAACAACTTTTGTCTGGTCCGGCGCAAAGATAGACGAATGCGGCGTGTGATTGAAGTCGATGGATACCTTGGGTTCCGGGTCATAGGCCAACACCATGCCCATATAGCCCGCCGCCGCTTCGCGCACGATCTCGTTCACATCGGCCACGCTCACCGATTTGCCCGCCACAAAGGTCAGGTCCACCGCGCTCACGTTCGGCGTCGGCACCCGCATCGCCGTGCCGTCAAGCCGCCCCGCGAGTTCCGGCAGCACCTCGCCCAGCGCCTTGGCAGCCCCGGTGCTGGTGGGGATCATCGCCATCGCCGCTGACCGCGCGCGATACAGGTCCGCATGCCGCCGGTCCAGCGTCGGCTGGTCACCAGTATAGGAATGGATCGTCGTCATGATGCCGCTCTCGATCCCGATGGCATCGTTCAGAACCTTGGCCAGCGGCGCGAGGCAGTTGGTCGTGCAAGACCCGTTCGATACCACCAGATGATCCGTCGTCAGGCTACGATGGTTCACACCGTAAACCACCGTCTTGTCCGCCCGCTTGGCCGGGGCCGATACCAACACCCGCCGCGCCCCGCGCCCCAGATGGACGCCTGCCTTGTCGCGGTCGTTGAAATTGCCGGTGCATTCCAGCACGACATCCACACCGTCCCAGTCCAGCTCTTCGGGGTTATAGGTCGACATCACCCGGATCGGTCCGCGCCCCAGATCCAGCATCCCGTCATTCACTTTCACCGTGCCCGGAAACCGCCCATGGACGGAGTCGTACTTGAGCAGATGGGCGTTGGTCTCAATCGGCCCGGTCGCGTTGATCGCCACCACCTGCACATCGTTGCGATTGCTCTCTGCGATATGCGCCAGCGTGCAGCGCCCGATGCGACCAAAGCCGTTGATGCCGATGGTGATGGTCATTTATGCCGCTCCAACCTGTTGCATACCGTGGGATGCAACGGGCATAGCGGGACAAGAAATGCACGAAAAGGCTAAAACCGACACAAAAACAATGTGTTAACGCAAACATTTCAGGTTTGCGCTAACATTCCCCGGCCTTTGCCAATTCGGCCCAGCCGGGCTAGATGTGGTGGGACATAGATATGGGAAGATTTGCATGAGTGGTTTGCTCGCCCTACTTGATGACGTCGCTGCTATCGCCAAGGTTGCCGCCGCCTCGGTGGATGACATTGCTGCCGCTGCCACCAAGGCCGGGGTCAAGGCGGCGGGGGTAGTGATCGACGATGCCGCCGTCACGCCCAAATATGTCCACGGGTTTGAGGCCGACCGCGAACTTCCCATCATCTGGCGCATCGCGCTTGGGTCGGTCCGCAACAAGCTGGTGATCCTCTTGCCGGCCCTGTTGGCACTCGATCATTTCCTCCCGCAGGCCATCACGCCACTTCTGATGCTGGGCGGCGCCTATCTCTGCTTCGAAGGCGCAGAGAAGGTCGTCCACGCGTTCGCACCCCATGCCGATCACGCTGTGGCGAGCGATTTTGACACCAAGGATCCTGCCCGTCTGGAAGAGGAAAAAGTGGCAGGCGCCATCAAGACAGATTTCATCCTGTCGGCCGAGATCATGACCATCGCGCTTGCCACTATCGAAAGCCCCAGCTTCTGGATGCAGGCCATTACGCTGGCCGTCGTGGGTATCCTGATCACCGTCGCGGTCTATGGGGCCGTCGCGCTGATCGTGAAGATGGATGATGTGGGCCTGCACATGGCTGCCACAGGCCGCACCGGGGCAGGGCGTGCCCTTGGTCGCGGGCTGGTATTGGCGATGCCCAAACTGATGGCCTTCCTCTCCACCGTCGGCACCGCAGCCATGCTCTGGGTGGGCGGCAACATCGTCGTGCACGGGCTAGAGGTGACGCATCTCTGGACTTGGCCCTATGAAACGATCCACCACATCGCTGAATCCGCCTCTGCGGCCATCGGCACGGCGCAAGGCGTGGTGTCATGGATTGTCACCGCCTTCTTTGACGGCATCTTCGGCCTGATCCTCGGTGTTCTGCTGATCCCCGTCGCCACCCGGATCATCGGCCCGCTGATTGCCGCAATCCGCCCCGGCAAGGCCAAAGCGTGACCGACCGTTTTGGCGATCTGGCCACCCTTGCCGGGCGCATCCTGATTGCCGCGCTGTTTCTGGCCGGAAGCGTGCAAAAGGCGGCAAATCCCTTGGCGGTGGAAAGCCTGCTTGCCGCGCGGGGTTGGCCCGAATGGCTGGTCTGGCCCGCGCTGTTCTTCAACCTGCTGGCCGCGCTTGCCCTGATCGCAGGCTGGCGCATCCGCCCCGTGGCAACAGCGCTGGCCGCTTATTGCGCGGTGACCAGCCTGTTCCACTTCATTCCTGCCGATCCGTGGCAGATGTCGATCTTCGTCAAGAATTGGGCGATTGCAGGCGGGTGCCTGATCCTCGCTGCGCATGGCGCAGGGCGTTACACCCTGCGCCGCTAGCGCCTTACAGCAGGGATTTCACCACGACGACGGTGTTCTCCGCTGTGATCCCGAACTCCTTGTAAAGCCGGTCAATCGGAGCTGACGCCCCAAAGGAAGACATGCCCACGAACCCGGCCTTCGCCTCCTTGCCGCGCTCACCCAGCAGCCACCGGTCCCAGCCCATCCGCACGCCCGCCTCAACCGCCACGCGCACCGGCCCGCCGGGCAGGATGCGCTTGCGATAGGCCTCGTCTTGCTGGGCGAACAACTCCATCGACGGCATCGACACGACCCGCGTGCCGATCCCCTCAGCCTCCAGCGCATCGCGCGCCTTCAGCGCGATCTCCACCTCGGAACCGGTCGCCAACAGGATCACCTGCCGCTTCCCCGTCGCCTCGGCCAGCACATAGGCCCCCTTGGACACAAGGTTCTGCGTCGTGTGCGTCTTGCGCACCGCAGGCAGATTTTGCCGCGACAGTGCCAGCACGGTGGGTGTAGACGTCTGCATCAACGCCACTTCCCAGGCCTCGGCCGTTTCCACCAGATCGGCTGGTCGGATCACCAGCGTGTTCGGCGTGGCACGGCTGATAGCCAGATGTTCTACTGGTTGGTGCGTCGGGCCATCCTCGCCCAGACCGATGCTGTCATGCGTCATGACATAGACCACCGGCACACCCATCAGCGCCGACAGGCGCATCGACGGGCGGGCATAGTCGGTGAAACACATGAACGTCCCACCATAGGGCCGCACGCCGCCATGCAGCGCCATGCCGTTCATCGCCGCCGCCATGCCATGTTCACGGATGCCGTAATAGACGTAACGCCCCTTGCGATCCTCGGGCGTGAACACGCCCATGTCGGCGGTCTTGGTGTTGTTCGATCCGGTCAGGTCCGCCGACCCGCCCATGGTTTCCGGCATCACCGGATTGACAACGCCCAGCACCTTTTCGGATGCCGCGCGGGTGGCCAGCTTCGGCGCATCCTCCACCGCCTGCTTCTTCAACGCCCGGATCACCGATCCCAGCTTTGCCGGGGCCTCGCCTGCAAAGATGCGCGCAAATTCCGCCTGCTTCGCCGCCGACAGGGCCGCCAGCCGCGCCGCCCATTCCGCATGGGCCGCAGCGCCCCGCTTGCCCTTCGCCTCCCAAGCCGATTTCACATCTGCCGGAACCTCAAAGGGCGCATAGTCCCACCCATAAGCCTCTTTCGCGGCCTTCATCTGGGTCGCATCCGTCAGCGCGCCATGACCCTTGGATGTATCCTGCGCCGCATGCCCCAGCGCGATATGCGTCTTGCAGGCAATCATCGTGGGCTTGTCCGCCGCCTTCGCTGCCGTGATGGCCCGGTCGATATCCTCCGGATCATGCCCGTCGCAGGACAGTACGTTCCAGCCCGATGCCGCAAAGCGGGCCTTCTGGTCAGTGACATCTGAAAGGGACACCTTGCCGTCGATGGTGATCCCGTTGTCATCCCACAGCACGATCAGCCTCGACAACGCCTGCTTGCCCGCCAGCGCAATCGCCTCTTGGCTCACGCCTTCCATCAGACAGCCGTCGCCCGCGATCACAAAGGTATAGTGATCCATGATCTTGGATCCCCAGCGTGCGCGCAGGTTCTCTTCGGCCATGGCAAAGCCCACGGCATTGGCGATGCCTTGCCCCAGCGGCCCGGTCGTGGTTTCCACCCCGGCCACATGGCCATATTCCGGATGACCCGCCGTGATCGCACCCCACTGACGGAAGTTCTTGATCTGCTCCAGCGTCATGTCGGCATAGCCGGTCAGATAGAGCAGCGAATAGATCAGCATCGACCCATGCCCAGCCGACAGAATGAACCGGTCCCGGTTCGCCCAGCGTGGCGCGGCAGGATCAAAGCTCAGATGCTTTTCAAACAACACCGTTGCCACATCGGCCATCCCCATCGGCATGCCCGAATGGCCCGAATTCGCGGCAGCAACCGCATCAAGCGTCAGGGTGCGGATCGCGCAGGCGCGCTTCCAGTGATCCGGGTGGCGGGCGCGGAGCGTCTGAATATCCAAGGCCATGGTCCTGTCTGAACAAGGGAAGTTGCGGCCCCGCTCTAAGCAGTCCCATGGGCAAGATCAAGCAATCCGCGCAACCCCTTGGGTGCAAAGGGGTGAGAAGCGCCACATTCTTGCGCTACACTGCATGTCAGGCCACGGTATGTTGATTCGCCTGCCGGATCAGACACCGTAACGACAAGAAACGAACGCCAGGACAGAAAGGCATTTCAATGCAGGATTTGGCCGAGCTGGAACGCCGCATCGCCGCCGCACTGCACCGCATCGGCGAGGGGATTGAGACGCTTACCTCTACGGCACCGTCCCCATCCGCAACTCCGGTTGAAGATAGCGATGCCGCTGCCGACCGGCTCCAGCATCTTCAGGATGCCCTCACCGCCGAACGCCAAACGGTTGCCTCCCTGCGGCAGCAGTTGGAAGAGCAGGCTGAACTCCCAACCCCCAGCCTGCCCGAACCTGCCGCACCGACCGAAGATCAATCCGCGCTTTTGGCCAAGATCGAAAAGATGACCGCACAGCTTGATGTGCAGGGTCTCGAAATCCACCGCATGCGCAAGACCGTGGTCCAGTTGCGGGAAAATCTGCGCGGGTTGCGCCGGGCGCAGACGGCCAATCTCGCCGATCCCGAACAGATCAACCGCGCCATGATGGCCGAGTTGGAGGCGATCCGCGTCACCCGTCTTTCCGAGGTGGCTGAGATGGATGAAATCCTCACCGAACTAACCCCCCTTATCAAGGAAGACCGCCTCGATGCCTGAACTGACCATCACCATCGGCGGCCGCGCCTTTCCCGTCGCCTGTCAGGAAGGTGAGGAACATTTCCTCCAATCGGCCGCCGCCATGCTGGATGCCGAAGCCCAGCCCTTGATCGCCCAGATGGGCCGCTTGCCCGAAGCCAAGATGCTGCTGATGGCGGGGCTAATGCTTGCCGACAAAACCGCCGCGGTCGAGGATGAAATCCGCGCCCTCAAAGCGCGCCTTGCCGATCTGGAAGCCCGGCCGGAAACCCGTGTCGAGGTGCCGGTGATCCCGTCTCAAGTCACCGAAACCCTCGCCGAAATCGCCGCCCGGGCAGAGGCACTGGCAGACCGGCTGGATGAAACGCGCAAACCCTCATGACGCTGCGTGTCGTCGCCACGCTCTGCCTGCTGTCTGCACCCGCGTTCGCTGAAACGCAGGTACAGAACATGACCTATATCTGCGAACGCGATGTCGCGGTGCCCGTGGTCTATGTCAACGCGACCGACACATCGCTGGCTGTGATCTATGTCGAAGGCGGCCAGTACCTCCTTTATAGTGAACCCGCCGCCTCGGGCGCACGCTATGGCTGGCCATCAGATGGGTCTAACTATGTCTGGTGGACAAAGGGCGAAGAGGCGACGCTGTACTGGAAAGACGGCGAGGCGGGAACAGAGACCGCCATCCTCACCGACTGCAAACCGGGCTAGGGACTGCATGCCGCCTCAACTATAGTATGTTTTGCGGGAACTCGGCACCCCTATCGCTCTGGCAACGAAGGCAACCGGACACTCCGCGCCTTCGGTGTGATCCTGACAGGGACGTGAAAGAATAAGGCCCGCCAAGGGCGGGCCTCATCGTCAGACTGTCAAATGGTCTCAGCCATTCGCCTCACGGATTTTGTTGGCGGCGTCTTTATCAAACGTCACACCCTTCGCCTCGAATAAGGCGTCCAGCTCGCCCGACAGCGTCATCTCGGTCACGATGTCACAGCCCCCCACAAACTCGCCTTTCACATAAAGCTGCGGGATCGTCGGCCAGTCGCTGAAATCCTTGATGCCCTGCCGGATATCCGCATCGGCCAGCACGTTCACATCGGCAAACTCCACGCCCATGTAATTCAGCACGCCCGCCACGCGGGACGAAAACCCGCATTGCGGCATCATCTTGGTGCCCTTCATGAACAGCACCACGTCGTTCTTTTCAACCGTGTCGCGGATCTGGTCTTGTGCGCTCATATCCCTTGTCCTTTCACTCCGGCGCTTTGGTCGTCAGCGCCAGCGCATGGAGTTCCCCATGCGATCCATCCATCTTGCCCTTCAGCGCGGCATAGACCGCCCGCTGCTGCTGCACCCGGTTCATGCCCTTGAAGCTGGCATCAATCACCTCGGCCGAAAAATGCTGACCGTCGTCACCCTCAACCGTGATCTTGGCGGCCGGAAAGCTTTCCCGGATCAGGTTTTCAATCTCACGTGCGGAAATCGGCATGGCGCGGTCCTCGGTCTGTCAGAAAAAGATGTATGCCTAGAGGGCAGGGGCTGCAAGGCCCCGCGCGGCGATCCATTCCTCGCGCAGAATGCCGTACAGCATCAGATCAACCGTCCGCCCAAGCATTGGGCGATACCAGTGCTGCCGAAGCCGCCCCTCCAACTGATACCCCGCCCGGGCATAAACCGTCTGCGCCCGCAGGTTCTCACCACTGGCATCCAGCCAGACCCGCCGCGCGCCCAGCACGGAAAATCCGTAATCCGTCAGCGCCTGCACGAACCCCAATCCGCGCCCACCGCCCGCCATATCCAGCACCAGCCGCCGCAACTCCACCGCGCCCGAAGGCTCGCCTACCTCGGCAAACAGCGCATAGCCCGCCCGCGCGCCATCCTCTTCCCAGATCAGCAGCCGATGCCGCGCATCCGTGGCGTAAAAGGCCAGCCGCGCCTCATCCTCATCTGTGATGTAAATCGCGTAATCCGGCCGCTGTGCCAGAGCGCGGATAAAGGCGAAATCGCCGGGCAGGGCAGGGCGCAGGCTCATCCGCGGGCCCGCCATTCCCGCGCCAGCATTCCGAAGGCATGGCAATCCACCCAGACACCCGCCCCCCGGTCCCAGCATTCCCGCATCGTGCCCTCCTGCACAAAGCCCGCCTTGGCAAAGGCTGCCATGGCGGGGGTATTGTCAAAAGCGATGTCACAATACATCCGATGCGCACCCATGGCTTCAAAGACATGGGCCTGCACAGCGGAAAGAAACGCCCGCCCTTCGCCCCGACCGGGCCGCGCCAGCCCAAGGTTCATCAGGTAGACCACCCCAGGATAGGCCCAATGCAGCACCGCCACCCCATCGATCCCACCCCGATCCCAGATCAGCACGGCCCCGCCATCCTCGGCAGCGATTGCGCGCAGCCAATCCTCGGATTGCGCCAGCAACTGCATCGGATAGGCCGCAATCAGCGCGGCGACCGCCGGGATTTCCCCATCAGTCGCCCGCCGCAACATCAGGCAACCGCTTTGGCAAAGGCCGAACGATACAGCGCCGACAGTTCCGCCATGGGTGCCGCTTCTCCGCTAAACGACACTGCATCACCGCCGAACCGGCCGACCACCGTCACGGGAACCCCCGCCGCCTTGCCCGCCGCGATCAGGGCATCGGGCTTGGCACAGGCCACCAGATACCGCGCCTGATCCTCGCCGAACAGCACGCCCGCGTCGGCGCTGTCCAGCGTCACGCCGAGACCGCCCCCTTCGGCCATCTCAAACGCCGCCAGCGCCAACCCGCCATCGCCAAGGTCCGAACAGGCCCGGATCATTGCGCGATTGGCCCGCACGAATTCACCATGACGCTTTTCCGCCTCCAGATCGACCGTCGGAGCATCGCCGGCCTCGATCCCGAACACCTCGGCCAGCACCGCAGACTGCCCCAGATGCGCGCCCGCAGCGCCGATCACCACCGCCGCATCCCCGGCAACAGGTTTGCCCGCAATCACCTCATCCAGTGACGCCAGAATCCCCACCGCCCCGATCGTGGGGGTTGGGAGAATGCCCTTGCCGTCGGTTTCGTTATAAAGCGACACGTTGCCCGAAACGATGGGCATATCCAGCGCTGCCACGGCCGCCCCGATGCCTTTGATCGCGCCGACCATCTGCCCCATGATCTCGGGCTTTTCCGGATTGCCGAAATTCAGGTTGTCGGTCGTGGCCAAGGGCTTCGCCCCCACCGCACACAGATTGCGATAGGCTTCCGCCACCGCCTGCTTGCCCCCCTCGAACGGGTTGGCCTTCACATAGCGCGGCGTCACATCACTGGTGAAGGCCAGCGCCTTGCCCGTGCCATGTACCCGCACCACGCCCGCAGGCAGGCCCGGCGTCACCACCGTATCCGCGCCCACCTGGCTGTCATACTGTTCCCAGACCCAGGCCTTGTGGGCATAGGACGGCGATCCGATCAGCGCCCGCAGGCCTGCCAGCGGTGCAATCGCAGGCACATCCCCCAGCGGAGCCGCCTTCGGCGTCTCGACCCAGGGCCGGTCATATTCTGGCGCGCTGGAAGACAGCTTCGACAAAGGCAGATCCGCCTTCACCTCATTGCCGTGCAGGATCAGGAAGCGGTCCTCGGGGATCGTCTCGCCCACAATGGCGAAATCCAGATCCCACTTCACGAAAATCGCCCGCGCCTCGGCCTCCATCTCGGGCTTCAGCACCATCAGCATCCGCTCCTGGGATTCCGACAGCATCATCTCATAGGCGGTCATGTTGGTTTCGCGCTGCGGCACGTCATCCAGTTGCAGCTTGATGCCCAAACCTCCCTTGTCGCCCATCTCCACCGCCGAGCAGGTCAGCCCCGCCGCACCCATATCCTGAATGGAAATCACCGCGCCGCTGGCCATCAGCTCCAGACAGGCCTCCAGCAGACGTTTCTCGGTGAAGGGGTCACCCACCTGCACCGTGGGGCGCTTTTCCTCGATCGTGTCGTCAAACTCGGCGCTGGCCATCGTGGCCCCGCCCACACCATCGCGGCCCGTCTTGGCCCCCAGATAGACCACGGGCATCCCCACGCCACTGGCCACCGAATAAAAGATCTTGTCCGCATCAGCCAACCCGGCGGCAAAGGCATTCACCAGACAGTTCCCGTTGTAAGAGGCGTGGAAGCGCACCTCGCCGCCCACGGTCGGCACGCCAAAGGCATTGCCATAGGCCCCGATCCCCTCGACCACGCCCTTGACCAGATGGCTGGTCTTGGGATGTGACGGCAGACCAAAGGACAGCGCATTCATCGCCGCGATGGGGCGCGCACCCATAGTGAACACATCGCGCAGGATGCCGCCTACACCTGTCGCCGCGCCCTGATGCGGTTCGATGTAGCTGGGGTGATTGTGGCTCTCCATCTTGAAGATCACCGCCTGCCCGTCACCGATATCGACAACACCCGCATTCTCGCCCGGCCCGCAAATGACCTGCGGCCCGGTGGTCGGCAGGGTCCGCAGCCATTTCTTGGATGACTTATAGGAACAATGCTCGTTCCACATCGCGCTGAAGATGCCCAGTTCCGTATAGGTCGGCTCCCGCCCGATGATGCCAAGCAGCCGTTCGTACTCGCCCGGCTTCAATCCGTGGGCGGCAACAAGATCGGGGGTGATGGCGGGTTCGGACAAGGGCATTCTCCCATGGGCGCGGCTTGCTCGCGTCATAGGCCAAGGCAGGCCGTTTCGAAAGACCCGTTGCCACGGCCTGAATCTTTTTTCACGCCAAATGCAAATATTTTTCCGGGCTTTGTCGAAATCGGCAAACTGCAGGCGTCCTTGGGTCACGAAACCCAAAACGCTTGAGGAACCAAGAATGACCTTTCCGACAACCACGCTTTACGCCCTTCCCTTGATCCTGATCTTCTTCGCCTTGTTCTTCCGCGTCTCGGCGCGGCGGTCCGATCTCAAGGCCTCCATCGGTGATGCGGGCGATACCGTCCTGCATGAACGCATCCGCCAACATGGCAACTTCGTCGAATGGGTGCCCTTCGGCCTGATCCTGTTGGCCCTGGCCGAAGCCTCCGCCGCAAACTCCATCGCTCTGCACTGTGCCGGTGGTCTTCTCGTGTTGGGGCGCATCCTGCATCCGCTGGGGCTGACGGCGGGCAATCCCACCCATCCCCTTCGTATCGCAGGCAATTCCATGAACCTGCTGTCGGTAGCGATTCTTCTTGTTCTTCTCGCCATGGCCCGCTTCGGCCTCTGACTCCCTGCAAACCCAAGGACACACATCATGCAATACATGCTTCTGATCTACAGCGACCCCGCCCTCGAGCCCACCTACGGCACGCCGGAATTCACCGAGATGATGGCCGGTTTCTTCAACCTGAACGAAAAGATGAAAGCCGACGGCACCATGCGCGGCGGAGAGGCCCTGAAAAGCGTGGAAACCGCCACTTCACTCCGCCTGCGCGACGGTAAGGTGGAAACCATGGACGGCCCCTTCGCCACAACCAAGGAACATCTCGGCGGTTATTACATCGTCGATGTCCCCGATCTGGACGCCGCGCTGAAATACGCGGCAATGATCCCCTCGGCCAGCTTCGGCACGGTCGAAGTGCGGCCCCTGATGGACTACAATCCTGCTGGGCAATGACCGAATGACCGCCTCCGATGCCATCGCCGTCACGCGCGCCGTCGAGGCGCTCTTGCGGCAGGATCGGGGGCGGCTTCTTGCCGCCCTCATCGCCCGCCTTCGCGATTTCCAACTGGCCGAAGACGCGCTGCAAGAGGCCGCACTTTCCGCTCTCACCCATTGGGGCCGCACAGGTATCCCCGCCTCGCCCCAAGGATGGCTCCTCCGCGTCGCTCTGCGCAAAGCGATCGACCGCATCCGCGCCGGCCAAAGAGATGATCGCAAGTCCGCCGATCTGGCCCGCCTCGCGCTGGACGAGGCAAATGAAACCCCGCCCGAAGGCATCCCCGACGAACGCCTCCGCCTGATCTTCACCTGCTGCCACCCGGCGCTTGACCCGAAATCGCGCGTGGCCCTCACCTTGCGCAGCATTGCGGGCCTGACCACCCCGGAAATCGCCCGCGCTTTTCTCGATGCCGACGCCACGATGGGCCAACGCCTGTCACGCGCCAAGGCCAAGATCGCCGCCGCCGGCATCCCCTACGCCGTGCCCGGCCCTGAAGACTGGCCCGAACGGCTGCAATCGGTGCTGGCGGTGATCTATCTCATCTACAACGCCGGCTACTCCGTCGGTCCGAAGGCCGACGCGCATGCAGACCGCGACTTGTGTGCCGAAGCCATTTTCTTGACCCGCCTGCTCGTGCAACTGCGTACGGATGATGCTGAAATCGAAGGCTGCCTCGCGCTTCTGCTGCTCACTCAATCCCGCACATCCGCACGCCATGATGCAGAAGGCATCACCATTCCCCTTGCCGAACAGGACCGCAGCCGATGGGATCGCCGCGCCATTGACGAAGGCCTTGCGCTCATCAACCGCGCCATGGCCCGCCGCAGCCCCGGCCCCTATCAGATCAAGGCTGCCATTGCCGCCTGCCACATGGCTGATCCCGCCCCCGACTGGCCGCAGATCGCCGCTCTCTTTACGCGCCTGCTGGATTTTGAACCCACCCCGGTCGTGCGCCTGAACCGCGCCGTCGCCGTGGCCGAGGCTGGCGATCTTGCCCGTGCCTTGGAAGAGGTGTCAGCCCTCGCTTCCATGCTTGACGATTACCAACCTTTCCACGCCGCCCAGGCCGATCTCCTGGCCCGCGAAGGGCAGGTGCCTGCCGCCCGCGCGGCCTATGACCGCGCCATCGCCCTGGCGCCCTCTGCGGCCGATGCCGCTTTCCTGACCAAACGGCGTGATTCACAGCCCATCTGATAGGCGCCACCGAAAAAACCCCAAGAAAGCAAAAAAAAGGCCGAGCAAAAGCTCGGCCCAAGTCCAACAGGGAGGTATGAGACAACAAGAGAAACTCTCAATCGTTGCCTCGTCATTGCAAATAGGCGGGCCGATGCCGTGGTGCAAGGGCAGGAATGCCGCAAATGCAGCATGTCCGCTATGCAGATGGTGCATGGCTGACTGCCAAGGTATGGAAACGTTTCCCGCCAACCTATCACGCAGGTCGATTAAGGCTCCGCATTAACCCTGTTCGCGCTTGCGATACTTGAAGATTTCCTCACTCACGAACTCGCGGAACGCCGCAACCCGCTTGGAATGACGCAACTCCTCGGGATAGGCCAAAAACACCGGCACCTCACCGCTTTCCACATCCGGCAAGACCCGCACCAGATCGGGGGAATCCTCGGTGATGTAATCCGGCAGCACGCCGATTCCGATATGGTTCAGCACACCCTGCAACACGCCGAAGTAGTTGTTCACCGTCAACGTCGACGGAATATCATGGCTCATCAACTGCTGCACCAGCGAAGCCCCTGCTGCCACCTGCGCCGTTCCGGCATGCTGGCAGATCAACCGGTGCGAATGGAAATCCGCCATGGTCAGCGGCGTGCCGTGCTGCGCCAGATATTCCGGCGTCGCATAAAGCCGCATCCGGATCTGCATCAGCCGCTTGCGGATCAGATCGGCCTGGCTGGGTTCCTTCATCCGGATCGCCACATCAGCTTCGCGCATAGGCAGGTCCAGAACCCGTTCTTCCAGCATCAGGTCGATCTTCAGTTCCGGGTACTTCTGATACAGCGCCGTCAGACGCGGGGCCAACCACAGCGTGCCGAAACCCACCGTTGTCGTCACCCGCAACTCGCCGAACACCTCATCTTCGCTGTCGCGTATGCGCGCAGCAGTGGCATCCAGACGCTTGACCATCTGCGTCGTCGCATCGAATAGCAACTCGCCCTGTTCCGTCAGAATCAGCCCCCGCGCATGGCGGTGGAACAGCGTCACGTTCAGACTTTCCTCCAGCGCCCTGATCTGGCGGCTGACGGCCGATTGGCTCAGATGCAGCACGTCCCCCGCATGGGTCAGACTGCCCTTATCGGCCACCGCATGAAAAATCCGCAGTTTGTCCCAATCCATCTGCATCACTCACCCTTAAAAATCGTGGCAACCTACCACGGAAGCCCCCACATAAGAAGTATAGCAGCCATGTAAAGAACGCATGGCTCCGAAATTGCCACACCCCGCGCTTGCCCTTTCCCGCGGCACCCATCCCGCCTATGCTGACGGCAATCGGGGCAACCGGGCGCAAAAGGCGCGCATAACGCGAAAGGGGCAGGGCATGGCGGTGGGCATTTTCGACTCGGGGCTTGGCGGGCTCACGGTGCTGGATGCGGTAACACGCCGCCTGCCGGACGTGCCCTTCATCTATTTGGGTGATAATGCCCACGCCCCCTACGGCGTGCGCGACCATGATGATATCTTCCGCCTGACCTGCGCCGCCACCGAGCGGCTTTGGGCTGAGGGCTGCGATCTGGTCATCCTCGCCTGCAACACCGCCTCTGCAGCAGCGCTGAAACGGATGCAGGAAACCTGGGTTCCCCCCAACAAACGTGTCTTGGGCGTCTTCGTTCCGCTGATCGAGGCGCTGACCGAACGCCAATGGGGCGACAACTCCCCCCCGCGCGAGGTGGCCGTCAAGCACGTCGCCCTCTTCGCCACCCCCGCCACCGTCGCTTCCCGCGCATTCCAGCGCGAACTGGCCTACCGCGCCATCGGCGTGGATGTCGAAGCCCAACCCTGCGGCGGCGTCGTCGATGCCATCGAACAGGGCGATGAAATGCTGGCCGAGGCGCTGGTCCGCAGCCATGTCGAGGCGCTCAAGCGCCGCATGCCCGCGCCCGAGGCCGCCATCCTCGGCTGCACCCACTATCCGCTGATGGAAAAAATCTTCCAGGATGCGCTGGGGCAGGGGGTCAAGGTCTACAGCCAAGCCAACCTCGTGGCCGAGTCGCTGGCCGACTACCTCACCCGGCGGCCCGAGTTTCTGGGGCCGGGGACAGAGTCCAAATTCCTGACAACAGGCGACCCGCAGACTGTGTCGAACAAAGCGACGCAGTTCTTGAGACGGAAGATCGCGTTTGAGGCTGCCTGAGGCCAGTAGTTCAATTTACCTAAAGTTTACCAGTCGTGCTTCATGCTCGGTCCAACGAGCAATTAAGTGTAGTAACAAAAATGCAGATCAGTTATGATCCGGCAAAACGCGACGAAACTCTCGTGCGACGCGGGCTGGATTTGGCTGATGCAGGAAGCGTTCTTTCCGGCCCGACACTGACGGTTGAAGATGATCGGTGCGACTATGGCGAACCGCGCTTCATAACCGTAGGCCTGTTGCACGCACGCATGGTTGTCATCGCATGGACACCGCGCGGTGAAACCCACCGCATCATCAGCATGAGAAAAGCCAATGACCGCGAAATCACCCGCTACGGCTCAGCCCTCCGCCACCCTTCCGGATGACGACCTCCCCGACCTCTCTACCCCCGAATGGGCCGCCCGCTTCGACCGGGCCAAGGTCTCCCGTGGCCGCCCCAAGGCTGATGTGACAAAGGTCTCCACCACCCTGCGCCTCGACCCCGACATCCTCGCCGCGTACCGCGCATCCGGGCCGGGCTGGCAGGGCCGCATCAACGCCGATCTGCGCAAGGCGCTCGGCCTGTAAGGCGTGCGCTCCGCGCGCACCATCCGCGGAAAGAAACCCTTAAGAACCCCCACCAGCACCGCCCGCTGCGTGCATACACTTTGCTGCACTGCGCGTCTGCACCGCGCGCTGCACGGCCGATCCGCCAAAAAACCCTTGCCCTTCGCCCCTGCCTGCCGCATCACTCCGCCATCGGAAACAGGGGGTCGCCATGACCGCAAAAGTCGCCATTCTGGGTGCGTCGGGCTATACGGGGGCAGAGCTTGTCCGCTTGCTGTCAACCCATCAAGTGATTGAAATCGCAGCACTTTCCGCCGACCGGAAGGCTGGAATGGCCATGGCCGACGTGTTCCCCTTCCTGCGCCATCTGGACCTGCCAAGGCTGGTCAAGATCGACGAGATCGACTTTAGCCAGATCGACCTGTGCTTCTGCGCTCTTCCCCACGCCACCACGCAACAGGTGGTGTCGGCTTTGCCAAAGACACTCAAGATCGTGGATCTCTCCGCTGATTTCCGCCTGCGCGATCCGGCAGAGTATGAAAAGTGGTACGGCCAACCCCACACCGCCATCGACCTGCAAAAGGAAGCCGTCTACGGCCTCACCGAATTCTACCGGGACGCCATCACGAACGCCCGCCTAGTGGCGGGAACCGGCTGCAATGCGGCCACCGGGCAATACGCTCTTCGCCCCCTGATTTCAAAGGGTTGCATCGACCTTGACGATATCCTGATCGACCTGAAGGCAGGCGTCAGCGGGGCAGGGCGCAGCTTGAAGGAAAACCTTCTTCATGCCGAACTGTCCGGCGGCACCCACAGCTATTCCGCAGGCGGCAAACATCGCCACCTTGGCGAATTCGATCAGGAATTCAGCCTGATAGCAGGCCGCCCCGTGCATGTTCAGTTCACCCCGCACCTTTTGCCCATGAATCGCGGCATCCTTGCGTCGGTCTATGTGAAGGGCGATGCGAAGCAGGTTCACGAAACCCTTGCAACCGCTTATGAAACTGAGCCTTTCCTCAAGGTGCTACCCTTTGGCGCACTCCCCTCGACACGCGATATCGCAGGGTCCAACTATTGCCATATCGGCGTCATCGGCGACCGGATACCCGGTCGTGCCATGGTGGTTGCCGTGCTGGACAACCTGACCAAGGGATCATCTGGTCAGGCCATACAGAATGCGAACCTGATGCTGGGCCTGCCCGAAACCCAAGGGCTGCTGCTCGCCCCCGTCTTCCCGTAAGGAGGGATCATGGCTGGTCTGAAAGGGCTAAAGAAACAACGCCGTATCCAGATCATCGCCCTTGCGGCGGTGGCTTTGGTCGTATCAACAGCGCTGATCGGCTACGCCATGCGCGATGGCATCAACTTCTTCCGCTCTCCCACCCAGGTGGTCGAAGCCCCGCCGTCAGATGGCGAAGTGTTTCGTATCGGCGGCCTTGTCGAAGAAGGCTCAATCACCCGGGGCCAGGGTGAGACGGTGACGTTCCGCGTCACCGACATGAACCAGACTGTTCCTGTCGCCTATACCGGCATCCTGCCGGATCTCTTCGCGGAAGGCCAAGGCATGGTCGGCACCGGAAAGATGGTGGATGGCACGTTCCATGCCACGGAAATTCTTGCCAAACATGATGAAACCTACATGCCGTCCGAAGTGGTCGACGCGCTCAAGGAACAAGGGGTCTACGTCGATCCCGATGGCTCGGACAGCTGACCGAACGGCGCTTCAGCGGCGCGTTAACCGCTGACCTCCAGCCTACCCGTTGCGCCATAGCAAAAGGAGGCTGCATGAAAACCGTCCAAGAAATTGCCCGCGATGCGGCAGGCGAAGGGGCCGAGGCCCTTCTTGACCGCCAGTTCCGTGCGCCGGGGATTCAGGCCCTGCCGGAACTGCTGCAGCCCTTCGTCTTCGATCATTACCTTCTGGCAGGCCGCCACGCGATCATCGCCCTGCAACGCGTGCTGAACCAAAAGGGGGAAACTTGCCCGCGTTCCGGCATCATCTGTCCGGCCACCTTGCGCGCCGCTCGCCGCGTCACAGACCAACTCGGTGACCTGCTTCTTTACGCCTGCGCCTATGATCGACGCGATACTGCCTATCACTTCGCCTATATTGCAAAGGAAAGGCGCTGCTTCGTCGCCGGCCCCAATGGCACAAAAGGCGCACGCATCACCGAGGCTGAGGCCTTCCTTCCCCCCGAAAAGCACCTGTCTCTGGCAGAACATCAAGAAAGGCTTTCGCTATGGGTCTGATCGGCAGAACGCTCAACTCCGCCCTCTCTTCTCCGGATGTGCTGTCTGCTTTGGCCGACAGTTTGTCGCCACCGGTCAGTGCCAGTGCTGGCAGCGGGCGCTATGACCGCCTGATTGACGCAGCGAACCGCCTTCCGCGTCCTGCGCTGGCCTTTGGTGCCATCGCCGTCTTTGCCTTCGCAATGCTTGATCCTGCCGGCTTTGCCCAACGAATGGCGGCGCTTAAGGCCACCCCGGATGAGCTTTGGTGGCTTCTGGGCGGGGTCATCGCAACCCATTTCGGGGCACGCGAGGCGCATCACATGCGTCATCGTATCGAAGCCCCAAACGCCCTTTCCCTCGAAGCCAGCCCGGCAGATCCTCCTGCCTGATGATCAATCCCTGAAGGGCGATCCTTGACCTGTCAGAAAGCCTCTGGCATTGCCACAGGCAAGCAGACAGGAATGTGATCAAATGAACCTCTTCTCGGATATCCGGGAGCTTGTCATCGCGGCGCTCACCGATCTGGCCGCGCAGGGCACGCTTCCCGCCGGTCTCGATTTCGGCGCTGTCGCGGTGGAACCGCCGCGCGACGCCGCCCATGGCGACATGGCGACCAATGCCGCCATGGTGCTGGCCAAACCATCGGGTCTGCAACCCCGTGTGATCGCTGAGGCATTGGCATCGCGGCTGATGCAAGATCCGCGCATCGCCGGCGCAGATGTGGCCGGTCCCGGTTTCCTGAACTTCCGTCTTGATCCGGCGGTCTGGCATAACCTGTTGCGCGCCGCGTTGACGCAAGGTGTTGACTACGGCCGCTCGAAACTGGGGCAGGGACTCCGCGTCAATGTCGAGTTTGTCTCGGCCAACCCCACAGGACCGATGCACGTGGGCCATGTCCGCGGCGCGGTGTTTGGCGATGCACTGGCGCGGCTTCTTGCCTTCACCGGCTGGGATGTGACTCGGGAATACTACATTAACGATGGTGGCGCGCAGGTCGATGTGCTGGCGCGGTCCGCTTACGAACGCTACCGCGAGGCGAACGGCCTTGAACCCGAAATCCGCGAAGGGCTCTATCCCGGCGATTACCTCATCCCGGTGGGTGAGGCGCTAAAGGCAAAGTACGGCACCACCTTGCTGGAACAGCCAGAATCCGTCTGGTTGACGGATGTTCGTGATTTCGCCAGCGCCATGATGATGGAAGAAATCCGTAACGATCTCAAGGTTTTGGGGGTCGAGATGGATGTCTATTCCTCGGAAAAGGCGCTCTATGGCACGGGTGAGATCGAGGCCGCAATTGATACTCTGCGCAGCATGGGCCTGATCTACGAAGGCACGTTGGAACCGCCAAAGGGCAAGGAACCCGATGACTGGGAACCGCGTGTCCAGACCCTGTTCCGCTCCACCGCCCATGGCGATGATGTGGACCGCCCGGTCAAGAAATCCGATGGCAGCTGGACCTACTTCGCCCCCGACATTGCCTATCATTACAACAAGGTGCGGCGCGGGTTTGATGCGCTGATCGACATTTTCGGCGCCGATCATGGCGGCTATGTCAAACGGATGAAGGCGGCGGTTTCGGCTCTGTCCAATGGCCGGGTGCCCTTGGATATCAAGCTGATCCAGCTGGTGAAGCTCTACAAGAACGGCGAACCGTTCAAGATGTCCAAGCGGGCAGGGACTTTTGTCACCCTGCGCGATGTGGTGGAACAGGCGGGGGCCGATGTGACCCGCTTTGTCATGCTGACGCGCAAGAACGACGCCGCGCTGGATTTCGATTTCGACAAGGTGCTGGAACAGTCCAAGGACAACCCGGTTTTCTACGTCCAATACGCCAATGCCCGGATCAATTCGGTGCTGCGCAAAGCGCGGGATGCCGGGCTGGATGTGTCGGACGCCACGCTTCAAACAGCCGATCTGTCGATCCTGACGCATGAGGCGGAACTGGGCATGGCACGCAAGATCGCCGAATGGCCGCGTCTTGTGGAAATCGCCTCGCGCAACAACGAACCACATCGGGTGGCCTTCTACCTGTACGAATTGGCCTCTGATTTCCATGGCCTTTGGAACCGCGGAAATGACGACAGCGGCCTGCGCTTCATACAAGAGGGCGATCCTGCCACGTCTCAGGCAAAAATCGCCCTCGCGCGCAGCGTTTCCGTTGTCATTTGCTCTGGTCTTGGTATCTTGGGCGTTACTCCGGTCGAGGAAATGCGCTGAACAACAGCGCCCCGTCCGGTCGAGCAGGCGAATAAAGCGGATGCGGCATGTATCGCATCACGCAAGAGGCATGGCATGGCGGACGTGGATTATGATGATTTCGACACGGGTCATCCTTCGGGATGGTCCGGTCAGCGCATGGCATCCGGGCGGCTGACCCAGATCACCCATCTGGCTGGCGCACTTTGCTCCGTGGCGCTGGTGCTCGGCCTTGGCATGTGGGGCTACAAGCTTGCGGTGCGCGATGTGAACGGCGTTCCTGTCGTTCGCGCGATGGGCGGGCCGATGCGGATAGCGCCGGAAAATCCGGGCGGCGAGGTGGCAGACCATCAGGGTCTTGCGGTCAACACTATTGCTGCCCTCGGCACCGCCGCGCCGCCGCCAGACCGGTTGGTACTGGCACCTCGTCCCCTTGAACTGACACCCGAAGACAATGCGGGTCTTGCCCCGATCGACCCGAATGCCACCGTTGAGACCGCGCCGGTCGTTTCTGAGACGGCGCTTTCCGCCGATCCGGTACCGGCAGATGTGCTTGGTCCCGATCCAGATGCCGTGGCGCAAGCCCTTGCAGAAGCGCTGGCTGAACCGCTGGCTGAACCGCTGGCTGATGCGCAGACGGATGACGGTTCGTCGCTGGCCGCCAACGAACCCATCCGCCCGCGCGCCCGCCCAACCATGACCGGTGCATCCTCCGATCTGTCGGTTGCGGTGACTGATACGGAAACTGTCGCCGCCACAGGAATGGGTGAGGTTGACCCCGCCACGATCCCAAGCGGCACCCGTCTGGTTCAGCTTGGTGCCTTCGACACGCCCGAACAGGCGCGGTCTGAATGGGCCAAACTGGCCAACCAGTTTGGCCCCGTCATGTTGGACAAGGCGCTTGTGGTACAAGCCGCAGAGAGCGGAGGGCGGACATTCTATCGCCTTCGCGCCCATGGCTTCGCCGACGAGGTCGCCGCGCGCGGGTTCTGCACCACGCTGCTGGAACAGAACGCCTCTTGTATCCCGGTCGAACAACGATGACAGCGATAGGCACGGGTGCGGCAATCTTTGGCTGCGCTGGTGCGGTGCTGGCCGCAGATGAACGCGCGTTCTTTCGTGACGCTGATCCCTTCGGGTTCATCATTTTTGCGCGGAACGTTGAAAACCCCGATCAATTGCGCCGCCTGACCGCGTCCTTGCGGGATGCCGTCGGTCGAGATGCACCTATCCTTGTGGATCAGGAAGGTGGGCGCGTCCAACGCCTCCGCGCGCCACATTGGCGCGAATGGTTGCCGCCGCTGGATCAGGTTGAACGTTCAGGCCCAAAGGCGGCACAGGGTATGGCCCTTCGGTCCCGCATCATCGCGGCTGAACTGCGCGACGTTGGCATTGATGGCAACTGCGCCCCCTGCGCCGATCTGGCTTCTGCGGCGACACATCCTTTCCTACGCAACCGCTGCTATGGCAGCGACCCCGCAGAAGTGGCCGCCGTTGCCCGCGCGGTGGCTGATGCACATCTGGCGGGCGGCGTTCTGCCGGTGATCAAGCATATGCCCGGCCATGGCCGGTCTACCGCCGACACGCACCACGATCTGCCGACAGTACGCGAAGACTCAGCCTCGCTTGCGGCAACCGATTTCGCCCCGTTTCATGCGCTGAACGAGCTGCCGATGGCCATGACTGCGCATATTGTCTTTGCGGCGCATGATCCCGGTCTTCCCGCCACGCAATCACCCGCCATGATCCGCGTGATCCGTGAACAGATCGGGTTTGGCGGCCTTCTGTTGACCGATGACCTGAACATGCAGGCTCTATCAGGAAGCCTTGCTGATCGCGCCGCCCTGTCGCTTTCTGCGGGCTGCGACATCGCCCTGCACTGCAAAGGCGACCTGGCCGAGATGCAGGCCGTGGCCGCCGCCGCCGGCGCCATGCGGCCGGACACACAGGCACGCGCGCAGGCGGCACTTGCCGCCCGTCGCACCCCTGATCAGGTTGACATCGCGGCGCTTGAGGCCGACCTTGCGACAATCCTTCAGGAACCTGCGCATGGTTGATGACGATTGGTCCGGTGAAGAACGGTTGACCCCGGCAGACCGCCTGTCGGCAGAATCCCTTATCGTTGATGTCGACGGGTTCGAAGGACCACTCGATCTGCTTCTGATGCTGTCGCGGACGCAGAAGGTTGATCTTCGCCGCATCTCCATCCTGCAACTCGCGGATCAGTACCTGGGTTTCGTGGAACGTGCGCGCGCTCTGCGCATCGAACTTGCGGCCGATTATCTGGTTATGGCGGCGTGGCTGGCTTTCCTTAAATCCCGCCTCCTCCTGCCACCGGAACCCGGTGAGGATGGCCCCTCGGCCGAAGAATTGGCTGCGCACCTCGCGTTTCAACTGGAACGCCTGCAGGCCATGCGGGAATCGGCCGCTCGGCTGATGGCGCGCGATCAGCTTGGCCGCGATTTCTTCGCCCGTGGCCTGCCCGAAGATGTGACACGCCATCGCCAGATTACCTATTCGGCCACCCTGATCGATCTGATGCGCGCCTATGCCCGCATCCGCACCAAGGATGAATTCCGCCCCTATGTGATGGACCGTGACCATGTTTTCACCATGGAACAGGCGCTGGATCGGTTGCGCGGAATGATCGGATTTGCCGGGGCTTGGGCCGACCTGACCTCATTCCTGCCCGATGGTTGGGATGGCAATCCGATGCGCCGTCGGTCTTCGACTGCCGCACATTTCGCGGCTGTGCTTGAATTGGCCAAACGCGGCCAGATCGAACTGCGGCAGGGTGAGACATTCGCACCCATCCAGTTGCGCCGGAAAGACAAATGACAGGATCGCCGGAACCCATCGAACGCAGCCTGTTCGAAGCGCCGCCAATGGCCGAACAAGAGCGTATGGTCGAAGCGATCCTTTTCGCCTCCGCCGAACCTGTCACGCTTGCCGAACTTGTCGCGCGCATGCCACATGGCTGCGACCCGGCCGAAGCCTTGGTCTATCTGCGCAAGCGCTACGAAGGGCGTGGCGTGCATCTGGTGCGGGTGGGTGATGCCTATGCCTTCCGCACAGCGCCGGACTTGGGCCATCTGATGCAGAAGGAGACGGTCGAACAGCGCAAATTGTCCCGCGCGGCCATCGAAACACTGGCGATCGTCGCCTATCACCAACCTGTCACGCGGGCCGAGATCGAAGAAATCCGAGGCGTGGCCGTATCGCGCGGCACCGTTGACCAGTTGATGGAACTGGAGTGGATACGCCTTGGCCGCCGCCGCATGACGCCAGGGCGACCGGTTACATTTGTGGTGACAGAACACTTCCTCGATCACTTCGGGCTTGAATCCGCCCGCGATCTGCCGGGCCTGAAAGAACTGCGTGCAGCAGGGCTTTTGGACAACCGGCCCTTGCCGGGTGGAATTCAATCCCCAGATGAGGAAGAAGAAAGCCTCGCCGGACAAACTGAACTGTTTGAAGATTGAGTAAAGGAAGCGTGCGATGGACCTGAACAGATTGTTGCAAGGCATGGGCGGCAGACTTCTGCGCCAATTGCTGGGGACTGCGATGAAGGAAGGCATCAACCGTATGGGTAGAACCAACGGTGATGAGGGATTGTCCAAAGATGACAGCCGCCGTCGCGCACAGCAGACCAAGGCCACTCAGAAACGAATGAATGACCTGATGAAAATCGGGCGGCGCTTCTGGCGATGAATTCAGCTATTTGAACTGCTTGGCCAGTTTCAAACCCTGACCTTGATAATTTGACTTAATGGACTGCCCGTAAAGGGTATCAGGCCTTCCAGCCATACGTTCATAAACCAGCCTGCCCACGACCTGCCCGTGCTCCAGCACGAACGGCGCCTCGTGGCAGCGCACTTCCAGCACTCCACGCGATCCTGCCCCGCCAGCTTCGGCATGGCCGAAACCCGGATCGAAGAAGCCTGCGTAATGCACCCTGAATTCGCCAACCATCGCAAGATACGGCGCCATCTCAGCGGCATAGTCCGGTGGAATCGTCACCGCTTCACGGCTGACAAGGATGTAGAACGCCCCCGGGTCGAGAATAATCCGCCCCTCTGTCGTGTGAATTTCTTCCCAGAAATCCGCTGCGGGGTAGTGACCGATCAGGTCAAGATCAACCACTCCAGTATGTGGTTTCGCCCGATAGCCCACCAAATCACCTTGCGCCGGGCGCAAGTCGACCGAGAAGCCCAACCCTTCAGAGATCACCGCCTGCCCGGAAACCAACGGCTGAGCAGAATGCAGAAGGGCAAGCTCCGCGTCATCTAAGACGGCCTGACCGTCCCTGAAGCGGATCTGGTTCAGCCGCATCCCCGGCCGGACCAGTACGGAAAAGCTTTTGGGGCAGACCTCAGCATAGAGCGGGCCTGTATATCCTTCTGGAATGCGGTCGAATTCAGTGCCGCCATCTGTGATCGTGCGCGTCAGCAGGTCCAGACGCCCGGTAGAGCTTTTGGCATTTGCCACAGCCGTCACCCCGGCAGGCAGGGTCAGGCTTTCCATCAACGGGATGACATAGACACAGCCTTTTTCCAGAACTGCACCAGCGGTCAGATCAACCCTATGCATCTCGAACTCGGCCAACCGATCGGCAACACGCCGGCCTTGCCCGGTAAGGAAGGACGCGCGCACACGATAAGCCACAGTTCCCAAACGAAGATCGAGGCTGGCAGGTTGGATCTGGGCATCCGTGATGGGCTGTTCAGCGGAAATAGCGCCCTTACTGATCAGCCGACGCAGAGTCTGAGAGGGAAGCACACCCTTTGCCGTCATCACGCATTCCCCCGGCAAAGCCCTGAAACGGAACCGCCCGCACTGCCGATTGGCAGGCGGGCGGTTTCGGTGTTGGTCGGGCCGGTGAGATTCGAACTCACGACCTTCCGCCCCCCAGACGGACGCGCTAACCAGGCTGCGCCACGGCCCGACAGGCGGGATACATACTGATATTCTGGACAGGGGCAAGCAGGAAAGCGCATGGTCTGGCGTTCACTTGGCCCTGCGGCGCGCTGCCTCGGAAACGCGTCCGCGCAGGTCGATCAATCGATCGCGAAGGCGGATCAAATCTGCCTGTGCTGTCAAAGCCTGTTCGGGCGAAGCACGCCGAAGCAGGGCCGCAATTGTTGATGGCGGTGTCAAACCTTCTGCTTCCTGTTCCGCGCTCGCGGCTATGGATTGCGAATCGACAGCGGTCGCATCCGCCTCCTGTTCATCAACGGGTTCCGACGCAGTCGATGTGTCTGCTTCTGCACCTGTCGCCGGAAGTTCATCCTCTGCCGTCAGGTCGGTAACTTCGGTTTCGTCGGGTGCTTGGTCTGTGTCGGTTACATCATGATCCGCCGCGATTGAGGCCTCCACCTCCGACGCCGCCGACACCATATTGGACCCAGCGTCCTTATTCAGTTCCGGTTCTCCTGGGTCACCGGGCCAACCTTCTGCGTCATTCGTGTCGGGTAAGTCTTCAGACGGGGCAGGGGGCCAGAGCTCGGGCTGTGAAGGCGCTGGGTTGCGAACGCCATCTTGCCGGTTCAACGCCGTTTCAAGCGAGATGATCTGGGCGCTTTGCAGAGCCTCAGGCGAAAAAGCCTCGCCCTCTTCAACGCGCTCGCGCGGGCCATACTCGGCACTGAGCACGGCTTCGATGTCACTATCGTCCAGCATCGTTGCCACGTCCGGGGATGCAAGTCCGGCTACATGCCTAATCCCTTGTTCGCGCAGAATTTTCTGCACCCCCCGGATCGTCATTCCTTCATCGTGCAGCAATTTCTTGATGCCCGCCAGCAAGGCCACATCGCCCGGTCGATAATACCGACGCCCGCCCGCCCGTTTGACCGGCCGGATCTGCGGGAACCTGCTTTCCCAAAACCGCAGGACATGGGCAGGTGTATCAAGGAAATCGGCCACTTCGCTAATCGTGCGAAACGCCTCTGGCGACTTGTCCATCGGCGGGCGAACTCCTTACTTTTTGGCCCCGACGGCCACGCGGTCCTTCATCAGATGCGAGGGCCGGAATGTCAAAACTCGCCTTGGGCTGATCGGCACTTCATCCCCGGTCTTCGGGTTACGGCCGACGCGCGCAGACTTGTCGCGAACCGAGAATGTGCCAAAGGACGAAATCTTGACCGTCTCACCAGATGCCAATGCGTCCGACATATGCTGAAGAACACTTTCAACAAGAAGGGCGCTTTCATTGCGCGACAGTCCGACCTCACGGAATACAGCTTCCGACAGGTCCATGCGGGTCAACGTCTTTTCACTCATCCTATCCCCCCCGGGCGTTTCACGACAGAGTGAGCGGTTTGGATTTCCGAGTCAATATCAACAACTTGTCGCGCTGCTTTCAGACGGCCGGGCGTACTACCAACGCAGAACGACCGATCCCCAGGCCAACCCACCGCCAATCGCTTCGGTTACAACCAGATCGCCTTGCTTGATCTGACCCCGTGCCTTGCCAACGGAAAGCGCCAAGGGAATGGACGCGGCCGACGTGTTCCCGTGGTCCTGAACCGTGACAACGACACGGTCCATGGGAACTTGCATCCTTTTGGCGGTGGCTTCGATGATACGGATGTTGGCCTGATGTGGGACAATCCAATCGACATCGCCGCTGGTCAGACCGACCTTTTCCAAAGCTGTATGCGCGGTTTCGGCCAGCTTTTCGACAGCGTGACGGAAAACTTCCTTGCCCTGCATCCGAAGGTATCCGGTCGTGCCGGTGGAAACGCCGCCATCGACATACAGCAGATCACGGAAACGCCCGTCTGAGTGCAGGTCAGTCGCCAAAATGCCCCGGTCTGAGGATGCACCTGCACTTTCAACGGCCTCAAGGACCACTGCCCCTGCGCCATCGCCGAACAACACGCAGGTGGACCTGTCCGACCAATCCATCAGCTTTGAAAACGTTTCAGCCCCGATCACCAGAATGCGCTGCGCCTGACCAGACATGATCAGGGCATTGGCATTCGCCATGGCAAAGACAAAGCCGGCACAGACCGCCTGCACGTCAAAGGCAAAGCCGCGAGTCATGCCCAAACCGGCCTGCACCATGGTGGCAGCTGATGGGAAAGTCAGATCTGCAGTCGAAGTTGCCAGAATGATTGCGTCAATGTCGTCAGCCTGCATCCCGGCATCCACCAACGCGGCCTGAGCGGCACGAACGGCGAGGTCGGATGTCGTCTGACCCTCGGCAGCGAAATGCCGTCTTTCAATGCCGGAACGGGTGCGGATCCATTCGTCGCTGGTTTCGACGAAGGTTTCGAGTTCAGAGTTAGGGACAAGCCTTTCGGGCAGATAGTGCCCGACGCCCTTTACGACGGCGCGTATCGTCATTCGTTTGTCCCGCCTCCCGTCCCCGCTTCCGGAACGGACGGGGCTGCTTCTGCCGCGGCATCCTGCCCCGACCGCACGGTGGACGCAACCCGCGCAGCGAGCCTGTCCTGAAAGCCTGCGGCAGCGAGTTGCCGGGCAAGCCCGATGGCCGCAGCGACACCTGTCGCATCCGCAGAACCGTGCGACTTCACCACGGTCCCGTTTAACCCTAGGAAAACGCCGCCATTGGCACGGCGCGGGTCCATACGCTTTTGCAACCGTTTCAGGGTGCTGAGAGCAAAAAGCGCGGCAAGGCGCGAAAAGAGCGAGGCGTTGAACTCTTCGCGCAGGAAATCCGAAATCAGTTTGGCCGTTCCCTCGCCTGTTTTCAGGGCGACGTTCCCGGTGAAGCCGTCTGTCACAATGACATCAACCCGATCTGACGGGATGTCGCTGCCTTCGACGAAGCCGATGAAATCAAAACCGCCTGCCTCAGCCTGTGGCCCAAGCAGTTCATGTGCTTCTTTCAGTTCAGCCCGTCCCTTGTGTTCCTCTGTCCCGACATTCAGCAGGCCAACGCGCGGGCGGGTTAGCCCAAGCCCATTGCGGGCATATGAGGCACCCATCATGGCGAACTGCAACAGATCGCCAGCCTCAGCCTTCACGTCGGCGCCCATGTCCAGCATCACGTTGAACCCGCCCGGATTGCGCGAGGGCCATAGGCTTGCAATGGCGGGGCGGTTGATACCGGGCAGGCGGCGCAGGCGGAGCATGGCAATGGCCATCAGTGCACCGGTATTGCCGCAGGACACGGCCACCGAGGCCTCACCCTGCTTGATGCTGTCGATGCAGGACCACATGGACGTTCCATCACCATGCCGCATGACATGGCTGGGCTTGTCCTGCATGGACACCACGCGTTCCGCGTGCCGCACTATGACGCGGTCTTTCAGGGAAGGCTCACGATCGACCAGCCGGGTCAGTTCGGTATCATTCCCGTGCAGGACGAAATCGACATCCGGATGGGCCGCAGCAGACAATGAAAGGCCGGCAACAACAGCTGCCGGTCCCCTGTCGCCACCCATGGCGTCAACAGAAATCACAATGCGGCGCGGGCCGTCGGTTGCCGGAGTGTGAAGTCCGTTGGCCATCGGGCTGGGCGTCTTGGAGGCGGCTTACGCCGCGTCCTCGTCCAGATCGACTTCCTTGACGGTCGCCACGATTTCGCGGGCGTCATAATGGCCACAAGCGCTGCACACGTGGTGCGGGCGCTTCAGTTCGCCACAGTTGGAGCATTCCTGCGGATTGCCTGCAACAAGGGCGTCATGTGCGCGGCGCATGTTGCGCTTGGAACGGGTGACTCGGTTCTGCGGGACAGCCATGTCTCGACCTCGGGTAGTGGGGGCATGCCCCTGATTTCGCTTTGCGATCAGCGGTTTGCCCGCCTATCGTGCGAGCCCGTACCAGCCATCGAATGAGGCGCGGAAAATACCCACATTTGGTGCGGACGCAAGCCCCTTTCTTGCGGTTGGGCGAAGGGGGCTATTTGGCAGAGTCTGGCCCGCCATCAGAAGAGTTGAGACGGTCGCGCAAGGCGGCCAGTCCGGCAAAGGGTTTCAGGTCTGCCTCGCGCAGGGGTTCGCTGCCGGGCGGAGCGAAAGCCGCTTCGCCAAGGGCCACACCGGGTGCGCGGGGATAAAGGGGCAGGGCAAGCGCCAAGGCCTCTATCGCGACCGCGCCGAGGTCAATCACTTCTGGCAGAGGTTCCTGTGTATCGTCTTCGGGCATTTCCACCTCATCGCCTTCGGGTTCCTGCCAGTTCGAAACGTAGCTGCGCCGAACAGTTTCTGTGATGGTGGCCGGAACGGGGGCGAGGGTGACGGAACAGGGTTGCACGACGGCGGCGGTCAGCTCGGCTTCCAGCAGGTAATCGCTGCGGCCTGACGGGCGGAGTTCGCCGCGAAAACGGAAGGCGGGCATTTCGAGCAGATCAAGGCTGGTTGCCATGGCCGCGCGGGTGGTCGCATCGGGGTGCAAATCAAAGCGCGTCGGTTTGCGCGGAGACAGGGCCCCGCTGCGCAGCGGGTGGTGCAAGGGGTAAGCTGCCGGATCATGGCGCGGGGTATCGGTCATTGGGAAGGGCTCCGGTCAGCGTTTGGCGTGTTTTGGCCGCATGTTCCTGCCAAGTCCGGCATGGTCGGGGTTGTTCCATTCTTGAACAGTGGCCCGTCCTTCTGTAAGCCGGAACAAAAGCGCCGCATGCGACCGTTACTTTTTGCAATACGTGTTGTGCTGTAGCATGACAAGGCAACGAGCTTCGACAAACGGTTCGTGCGGCAGAGGCAGGTAGGGAACGGAATGAGTTTCTTCGGCAAAGTGGCGGCCTCGGCGGGTTTGGGCAGAGGAATCCGGTTGGGTCTGATCGGGGCGGTTCTGCTGATCGCGGCCTGTTCGACGGTCTATCGCAATCATGGCTATGTCCCGACGGATGACGAACTCGCCTTGGTGGAAGTGGGCGTAGACACGCGTGAAACGGTCAATGAAAAGATCGGCAGGCCGACGGCGTCGGGTCTGCTGAACGATCTGGGCTGGTTCTATGTGCAGAGCCGCTGGGCCTATCGCGGGGCGTTTGAGCCGAAAGAGATCGACCGTCAGGTGGTTTCGATCACATTCTCGGAAAGCGGGCGGGTTGAGAATGTCGAGCGGTTCGGGCTTGAGCGGGGCAAAGTGGTGCCGCTGTCGCGCCGTGTAACAGAAACCAACGTCAAAGGTCTTAGCTTGATCCAGCAGTTGCTTGGCAGCTTTGGTCGGATCGCACCGGGCGTGATCACCGGGGAGTGACGGGGTCGGTCGCCACTTGATCCGACTGTAACCAATTCGCAATGGGGCGCGGTATATCCGCGCCCCATTGCGTTTAACGGTTTGTTTACGATTCCGGCTCGAACGTCAGCGCGACGCCGTTGATGCAATAGCGCAGGCCTGTCGGAGCGGGTCCGTCGGGGAAGACGTGGCCAAGATGTGCCTCACAGCGGTTGCAATGTACCTCGGTCCGGCGCATCCAGAGGGTGCGGTCTTCCTGCTCGCCCACCATTTCGGAATCAATCGGCTTCCAGAAGGAAGGCCAGCCCGTGCCACTGTCGAACTTTGTGCGTGCATCGAACAATGGCGCGTCGCAGCAGACACAGCGAAATGTTCCAGCCTCTTTCGGGAAATCATCATGCGTGAACGCGCGTTCCGTCGCGTGCTTGCGGGTGACGCGATAGGCGAGGTCTGACAGTTGCGACCGCCATTCGGTGTCGGATTTCACAACCTTGTCCATCTTTCCTGATCCTTCCATTTATTCGGTTCGTGACGCGGCGCTGGGGGCTTGCGCCCTGTGCGGTGCTGGCTTCATATCTAGGTCGCCGCAGGTGTGACGCCAAGCGGCAAGGAGCCCTTACCGTGCTGCCGTTCTGCAAAGGCCATTTCCGCGCCCGTCTGGCCGAGACACCGCAAGATTTGCTTGCCGCGCAGCGGCTTCGATTCAGGGCGTTTCGCGCAGAACGTGCCGCCACTTGCTCCGATCAGGATCTGGATGTCGACGCACTGGATGAACGGTGCCAGCATCTTCTTGTTGAAACCCTAAGCGGGGGAGCGGTCGTTGGCACCTGTCGGCTGTTCCTGATCAAAGATGTGGGAATGCTGGAACAGAGCTATGCAGCGCAGTTTTATGATCTGCGCCCCCTGACCCGGTTCAAAGGCGCAATGCTCGAGATTGGTCGATTCTGTATCGCGCCGGATCAGAAAGATCAGGATGCACTGCGTTTGGCTTGGGCGGCACTGACACGGATTGTCGATGCGGAATCTGTCGCCTTGATGTTCGGCTGCTCATCCTTTCCGGGGGTGACGGCGGAATGTCATGCGGATGCGCTGGCCCTGCTTGCCAAAGCGCATATCGGGCCGGAAGATCGGCGTCCGGGGCGAAAGGCGGCCGAGGCGGTGGCTTTGCAAGCCGCTGTGCATGACCGGCGGCAGGCGATGGCGCAGATGCCGCCCTTGCTGCGCAGCTATCTGGCCATGGGTGGGTGGGTCAGTGACCACGCCGTTCTGGATAGGGATCTGGACACCCTGCATGTGTTTACAGGGGTTGAGATTGCCGCAATTCCGCCCGTCAGGGCACGGCTTTTGCGCGACGATGCACGTTGAGGGGCGTTGACGGCGCGCATCGGCCCGCATACCTGAGCCGACATGGCACGCGCACCCCTTCTTCAGCTTTCGTCGATCTCGCTTACCTTTGGGGGCAACCCGATCTTTGACGGGCTTGATCTGGTGGTCCAACCCGGTGACCGGGTGGCGCTGGTGGGGCGAAACGGATCGGGGAAATCCACCCTGATGAAGGTTATGGCCGGATTGGTGGAGCCCGATCAGGGCAATCGCGTCATCCCGCCCGGTGTGACAGTCGGTTACATGGAGCAGGATCCGGACCTATCGGGGTTCGCCACGCTGGGCGATTTTGCCGCCAGCGGCCTGTCGGACAGCGAATCTTATCGGGTGGAGATGGTGGCCGAAGGGTTGAAGTTTCGCCCCGACACGCCGGTTGCCACAGCATCGGGTGGGGAGCGGCGGCGGGCGGCGTTGGCAAAACTGTTGGCCGAAGCGCCGGAACTGATGCTGCTCGACGAGCCGACGAACCATCTGGACATCCAGGCCATCGAATGGTTGGAGGCAGAATTGTCCTCCACCCGCGCGGCCTTTGTCCTGATCAGCCACGACCGGGCATTTCTGAAGGCTTTGACGCGGGCCACGCTCTGGATCGACCGGGGCGAGGTGCGGCGGCGCGAGTCGGGCTTTGACGGGTTTGAGGATTGGCGCGAAACCGTCTGGGCCGAAGAAGACGAGGCGCGGCACAAGCTGGAGCGCAAGATCAAGGCCGAGGCGAAATGGGCTGTGGAAGGCATCAGCGCGCGGCGCAAGCGCAACCAGGGGCGGGTGCGGGCGCTGGCTGTGCTGCGTGAGGAACGCTCCTCGATGATCCGCCGGCAGGGTACGGCGGCGATGGAGTTGGAAAGCGGCACTGTCAGCGGCAAGCGGGTGATCGAGGCGAAGGGGATTGAGAAAGCGTTTGGTGACAAGCGGATTGTCACCGGGTTTGATCTGCGGGTTCTGCGCGGCGACCGGGTGGCCTTTGTCGGCCCCAATGGCGTGGGCAAGACGACCATTCTGAAAATGCTGGTGGGCGAAATGGCGCCCGATGCCGGGACGGTGACGCTGGGCACCAATCTGGAAATCGCGGTGTTCGACCAGAGCCGTGCACAGTTGGACCCCACTGCCAGCCTTTGGGATAACCTAACCGGGGATCCGTTGATGCGGGTGTCCGGGGCGGCAGATCAGGTGATGGTACGAGGTGTGCCGCGCCATGTGGTGGCCTATCTGAAGGACTTCCTGTTCGATGAACGGCAGGCCCGTGCGCCGGTGAAAAGCCTGTCTGGGGGTGAAAAGGCGCGGCTTCTGCTGGCCAAGCTGATGGCGAAGCCGTCGAACCTGCTGATCCTTGACGAACCGACCAACGATCTGGACATCGAAACGCTGGATCTTTTGCAGGATATTCTGGGCGATTACGACGGTACGGTCTTACTGGTAAGCCACGACCGGGATTTCATTGACCGTGTGGCCACGGCGACGGTTGCGCTGGATGGGACCGGGACGGCGGTGGTCTACCCCGGTGGCTGGTCGGACTATGCCGCGCAGCGCCCGATCCGGCCCGAGGAGGGATCGCGTGCGATGAAGGCCGAGGTGGCCAAGCCGGAGGCGAAGAGTGCGCCGAAGGCAGAGGGATTGAGCTTTTCCGAGCGGAAGCGGTTGGAAACCCTGCCCGCGGTTATTGCGCGGCTTGAGGCCGAGATCAGCAAGCTGGGCGAGTTGCTGGCCCAGCCTGACCTGTTCACGCGCGAGCCTGTGAAATTCCGCAAGGCGACCGAGGCGCTGACCGAACGGCAGGGTGCCTTGGCGGCAGCGGAAGAGGAATGGCTGGCGTTGGAAGAGCGTGCCTAAGGGCCGAGAGGGTGAACGCTTTCAGGCGGCTTTGGTTCCATCGTTTTTCCGGATTATCACGTGATTTTGAGGGGATAGGCTGAACCCAGCCGAAACCGTTTTTGCCGCGCGCCAAAACCCGCTTGTAGCATTCACCTTTGTTCACCAGGCCGTCATTCGGTCTTGTCCAAGTGGACTGTCAGGCGCAGGTGTGACGCACGAGACGGTCGCCAGACGATTGGACGACCGCAGTTCAAAGGCACAGGAGACAGACAATGAAATTTATTACAGCAACGGCGGCGCTTGCCGCAGTGGCGACTTTCGGCGCGATGCCGGCGCTGGCAGGCGGTCCGACCGAAGTTTACAACGAACCGATGGTTGCCCCGGCACCGATGGTGGTTGCCGCGCCGAATGCGGATTGGAGCGGGCTCTATGTCGGTGGTCAGCTTGGCTATGGCGATGTTGATGCATCGGCTGGTGGCTTGGACGGCAGCGGTTTCACGACCGGTCTGCTCGCTGGTTATCGGGCTGACTTTGGTCAATTCGTGGCTGGTGTCGAAGGCAACTATGACTGGACCGACATTGATCTGGGCGGCGGTGTCGCCACGCTGGACAATGTTGCGCGCCTGAAGCTGATCGGTGGCTATGACATGGGTCCGGCGCTGGTCTACGGTACGGTCGCCGCAGTGCGGGCAGAAAGCTCGATTGGCAACGACAGCGGCTATGCGCTGGGTGTTGGCATGGACTACGCCCTGTCGGATCGTATGACGTTGGGTGCGGAACTGTTGGAGCACCGCTTTGATGACTTCAACGGTTCGGGTGTCGATCTCGACGCGACCACGTTCAACACGCGTGTCGGGTTCCGCTTCTGAGGCGCGAAGCGTTAGGTTAAGGGTTTCTTAACGAAATCCTTGCCAGGGCATGAACGGGCGGTCCTTTGGGGCCGCCCGTTTTCGTTAAATCAGTTCGGCCACCACCGTGGGGATGGTCATCACGTCCGCCTCGGTGCAATCGAACTGGCCGACCTGCACGCGGATCACATAGCGCCCCGCGTGGCGGGTTTGCGTCAGGTAGATGCGGCCATCATCGTTGATGCGGGCGAGCAGGGATTCGGTTTCGGCGTCTGAACCTAGGGCAAAGGTGAAAAGCGACAGCGAGGGTTCGGTGGTAATCATCACGCCGGGCGACCGCGCCAGCGCATCGCGGGCCTGACGCGCCCAGGTCACATGGTTGCGGATGCGGTCGCGCAGACCGGACAGACCATAGGCGCGAAGGGTGAACCAGAGTTTAAGCGCCCGGAAGCGGCGGCCCAGCGGCACAGTCCATTCGTTGAAATTGGTGATTTCTTCCCGCCCGGCCGTTTCCAGATAGGTGGGGCGCAGGCCGAGGGTGCGGACCTGAGGGCCGGGATCGGCGAGGAACTGCACGGCGCAATCGAACTGCGCGCCCAGCCATTTATGGGGGTTGAACACGATGCTATCGGCCCCGTCGACCCCCAGCCACAAGTCACGGAATTCAGGGCAGATCATGGCTGATCCGGCCCATGCGGCATCGACATGGACGGGCAGGTTGGCGGCGCGGGCCACGGCGATGCAATCGGCGATGCGGTCGAAGGCCCCGACTGAAGTGCCGCCTGCGCAAAGGATGACGCCTGAGGGCAGAAAGCCTGCCGCGCGGTCGGCGGCGATGGCCCCGGCCAAGGCACCCGGTTTCATGGAAAGCGCTGCATCCGTTGGGATTTTGACCAGATTTTCCTGCCCGATTCCGGCGATGCGGGCGGCCTTGTCGACGGAGGAGTGGGTCTCGGCACTCGCATACAGCCGCAGGCGGGGCTGGGCGGAGAGGCCCTGTTGCAGACCCGCCCAGCCCAGCGCCTGTTCGCGCATGGTCAGCACCGCCGAGAGGGTGGCCGTGGTGGCGCTGTCGTGGATGGTTCCGGTGAAGTGTTCCGGCAGACCAAGGGCCTGGGCCAGCCAGCGGATCATCACCTGTTCCAGTTCCGTCACGGCGGGCGAGGTTTGCCACAGCATCCCCTGTGCCGCGATGGCATTGGCCAGTTGTTCGGCCAGCATCGAGGCGGGAGAGGCATTGGCGGGGAAGTAGGCGAAGAAGCGGGGATGCTGCCAATGCGTCAACCCGCCGGGAATGATGCGGGCGAAATCGGCGAAGATTTCTTCCATGTTTTCCGCATCTTCGGGCGGGGCAGGGGGGATCTGCGACCCTGTCGCGCCGGGGGTGAGGGGGGCGCGGACCGGGCGGTCGCGCAGCGTGGCGTGATAGTTATGCGCCCAATCGGCGGCGCGTTTGGACCAGTGGCGCAGATCATCGTGATCCATGGAATCCCCCCATATGCGGCGGCGTGACTTGAACAGGCGGCGGGATGGGCCGCAAGGGGCGGCGTTCTGCGCGTTAATTCAGGGGCTTAGGGAGAGATGGCGAGGTGGCGGCCTGTTCAGCAGCGCAGTGCAGACGCGCAGTGCAGACAGGCGTATGCACGCAGCGCACGGGTGGCGGGACAATTGTTAAGGTTAACCATACCGCGCGAATCGCGGGTCGGGACCGCCAAACTTGCGCTTGGCAGGCCACGGGATTGGTTGTAGCGATGGGGCATGAGCATGAAGGGCATCATCGGCTGCTGCTGCATTACCCGCTGACCATTGGTCGCGCGGGCCTTCTTCTCGTTCCCATGAACAGACGAAGTTGATAGACCCGCGCCGGGAACGGCATGGCAGGCCTTGGGCCGCATTTCGGGGTTTGGGACATGGTGACGATCCGGCTGCACAATACGAAGACGCGGGCGAAGGAGGTCTTCACCCCGATCGACGCGAACAATGTGCGGATGTATGTCTGCGGACCCACGGTCTATGACCGCGCCCATATCGGCAATGCGCGGCCTGTGGTGGTGTTTGACACGCTGTTCCGGCTGTTGCGCCATGTCTATGGCGCGGATCATGTGACCTATGTGCGGAACTTCACGGATGTGGATGACAAGATCAACGCCACCGCCCTGGCGCGGAAGGAGGCGGGGGCCTCCGGCACGCTGGAGGCGTTGATCGCCGAGCGGACAGAAGAGACGATCCGCTGGTATCATGAGGATATGGACGCATTGGGGGCGCTGCGGCCAGCCATTCGTGGCGTGGTGTCGGAGCAGGCTGAGCCGCGCGCGACGGCCTATGTGGGCCAGATGATCGCGATGATCGGCACACTGATCGAGGGCGGTCATGCCTATGCCAAGGACGGCCATGTGCTGTTCCGGGTGCGGTCTTATGCGGAATACGGGCGGCTTTCGGGACGGGATGTCGATGACATGATCGCGGGGGCGCGGGTGGAAGTGGCCCCGTTCAAGGAAGACCCGATGGATTTCGTGCTCTGGAAGCCGTCGGATGCCAGCCTGCCGGGGTGGGACAGCCCGTGGGGCCGGGGGCGGCCGGGTTGGCATATCGAGTGCAGCGCCATGTCTTTTGCGTTGCTGGGGGCATCGTTCGATATTCACGGCGGCGGGATCGACCTGCAATTTCCGCATCATGAGAATGAGGTGGCGCAAAGCTGCTGCGCCCATCCGGAGGCGGAGTTCGCGCGAGTCTGGATGCACAATGAGATGTTGCAGGTGGAGGGGAAGAAGATGTCCAAGTCCTTGGGCAACTTCTTTACCGTGCGGGATTTGCTGGAGCAGGGTTATCCGGGGGAGGTGATCCGCATGGTCTATCTGGGGACGCATTACGGGCGTCCGATGGATTGGACGGCGGAGAAGGCGGCGCAGGCGGAGGCGACGTTGCGGAAATGGCGCGGGATGGTGGCCGGTGTGGCGCCGACCGCGCCGTCGGCGGCTGTGGTTGCGGCGCTGGCGGATGATCTGAACACGGCGGGGGCGATTGCGGAGCTGCACGCGCTGGCCGGGGCGGGGGATGCGGCGGGGTTGAAGGGGTCGGCGGCGCTGCTGGGGCTGCTGGAGGACGGGATGGGCGGGTGGGCCGAGGCGGGGGTTGATCTTGCGCCCTACGCGGCCAAGTTGGCCGCATTGCGGGAGGCGGCGATGGCGTCGAAGGACTTTGCCCCGGTGGATGCGATGAAGACGGCGCTGCTGGCGGCGGGGGCGGAGGTGCGGATGTCGAAGGCGGGGGTGGAGGTGCTGCCCGGCCCCGGCTTTGATGCGGCCAAGCTGGAGGGGTTGGTGTGAACGATTTTTCTGCGAAAAATCGGGGGGGCGCTGCCCCCAGCCACCTGCGGTGGCTTCCCCCGGGGTATTTGGGCCAAGATGAAGGGGCAGGAGCATGAAGGAACGGTTGTATCTGTTCGACACGACCCTGCGCGATGGGCAGCAGACGCAGGGGGTGCAGTTTTCGACGCCGGAGAAGCGGGTGATCGCGGTGGCGCTGGATGCGTTGGGGGTGGATTACATCGAAGGCGGCTGGCCGGGGGCGAACCCGACGGATAGCGAGTTCTTTGCCGATGCGCCGCGCACGCGGGCGGTGATGACGGCCTTTGGCATGACCAAGCGGGTGGGGCGGTCGGCGGCGAATGATGATGTGCTGGCGGCGGTGCTGGATGCCGGGACGCCGGCGGTCTGTCTGGTGGGCAAGGCGCATCCGTTTCATGTGCGCACCGCGCTGGGATGCACGCTGGAGGAAAATCTGGAGGCGATCAGCGCCTCGGTCGCGCATTGCGTGAGCAAGGGGCGTGAGGCGGTGCTGGATGCCGAGCACTTCTTTGACGGCTATCGCGCCGATCCTGCTTATGCGCTGGAGTGCCTGCGGGCGGCGCTTACGGCGGGGGCGCGCTGGGTGGTGCTGTGCGACACCAACGGCGGCACCTTGCCTGCCGAGGTCGGGCGCGTGGTGGCCGAGGTGATCGCGGCCGGGGTGCCGGGGGATCGGCTGGGCATCCATTGCCATGACGATACCGGCAATGCGGTGGCCAATTCGCTGGCCGCTGTGGATGCGGGGTGTCGACAGATTCAGGGCACGCTGAACGGGTTGGGGGAGCGGTGTGGGAATGCCAATCTAACGACGATCATTCCGACGCTGTTGTTGAAGGAGCCTTATGCCAGCAGTTTCGAGACGGGGGTGACGCCCGAGGCGCTGGCGGGGTTGGTGCGGGTGAGCCGGCAGTTGGATGATGTGCTGAACCGCGTGCCGCTGCGGAGCGCGCCCTATGTGGGCGCTTCGGCCTTTGCGCATAAGGCGGGGCTGCATGCCAGTGCCATCCTGAAGGACCCGTCGACCTATGAGCATGTGGACCCGGCGGTGGTGGGCAATGAGCGCGTCATCCCGATGAGCAATCAGGCCGGGCAGTCGAACCTGCGGGCGCGGCTGGTGGCGGCGGGGATCGAGGTGGAGCCGAAGGATGCGCGGCTGGGGCGTATCCTTGAGGTGGTGAAGGAGCGCGAGGATCAGGGCTATGCCTATGACGGGGCGCAGGCGAGCTTTGAGTTGGTGGCGCGGGCGGAACTGGGGCTGTTGCCGGAGTTCTTTGAGGTGAAGCGTTATCGGGTGACGGTGGAGCGGCGCAAGAACAAGTACAACCAGATCGTCAGCCTGTCGGAGGCGGTGGTTGTGGTGAAGATCGGTGAGCGGAAGATGCTGTCGGTCAGTGAGTCGATGGATGAGACGGGAACGGACCGGGGGCCCGTTAACGCGCTGGCCAAGGCGTTGGGCAAGGATCTGGGGCCGTATCAGGCCTGTATCGACGACATGAAGCTGGTGGATTTCAAGGTGCGCATCACGCAGGGCGGCACCGAGGCGGTGACGCGGGTGATCATCGACAGCGAGGACAGTCAGGGGCGGCGCTGGTCCACCGTGGGGGTGAGCGCGAACCTTGTGGATGCGAGCTTCGAGGCGCTGTTGGATGCGATCAACTGGAAGTTGATCCGGGATATGGGGCAGCCTGACGGGGAAATGGTGTGACGGATTGGTCGGCCTTCTTTGAGGTGCACAGCGATCTGCCGCGCGAGGGACCGGGTGAGGCGGCGGATGTGGCATGGGCGCTGACTCTGGCCGGGGTGCCGGAGGGGGCGGCGATCTGCGATGCGGGGGCCGGGGCTGGGGGTGATGTCGCGGCGCTGTTGTCAGTGCCGGGAACGCGGGTGCTGGCCATCGACACCCATCCGGGTTTCGTGGCGCAGATGCGGGCGCGGTTTGCGGGTGAGGTGCGGGTCAGGGTCGAAGAAGCGGATATGGCGGCTTTGGCGGATCATCCGGCGGGTCCGTTCGACATGATCTGGTGCGCGGGCGCGCTGTACTTTCTTGGGCTGGAGGACGGTCTGGTCCGGATGGCGACGGCGTTGAAGCCGGGCGGGGTGATGGCGTTTTCCGAACCTTGCCTGTTCATGGACGACCCATCTGCAGATGCGCTGGCCTTCTGGGAGGGCTATCCGGTACGTGACGCGCAAGGGATTGCGACTGCTGTGGCAGCGGCGGGGTATCGCAGCCTTGGTACGCGGATTTTGGGTGATGGGGCGTGGGAGGCCTATTACGGGCCAATGGAAGCCAGGATCGCGACACTGCGACCGGGGGCGCGTGAAGCGCTGTCGGCGATGCTGGACAACTGTGCCGCTGAGGCCGCGCAGTGGCGGCGCGTGAAGCGTGAGACAGGGTATCTGCTGACGGTGGCGCGGTGGCAGGGTTGAACGCGGAGGGAATAAACGCCTGCGCCGATCTCGTCGCGCGCGGTGATCCGGACCGATTTGCCGCAGTGATGGCGGCACCCCTAGCCGCGCGGGGGCGGCTGCTGGTGCTATATGCCTTTAACCTGGAAGTGGCGCGGGCGCCTTGGGTGACGCAGGAGGCGTTGATCGCCGAAATGCGGCTGCAATGGTGGCGTGATGTGGTGGAGGAAGCAGGCGCCGGGCGTCCGCCGCGGGCGCATGAGGTGGCGGGGCCATTGGCGGAATTGATCCGCGAGGCCGAATTGTCGGGCGATGTGCTGGTTCGGTTGATCACGGCGCGGCGTTGGGACGTGTATCGCGAGCCTTTTGAGAACGGTGGTCTGGACCAATACCTGGAAGACACCGGGGCGGGTCTGATGTGGCTGGCGGGACTTTCCTTGGGTGCAGGGGCTGAGGCGGAGGCGGCGCTGCGCGGGCTTGGCTGGGCGCAGGGGTTGGTGGGGTTCTTGCGGGCGGTGCCAGAACTGGACGCGCGGGGGCGCGTGCCTCTGGCCGATGCGCGGCCTGGGCAGGTGGCGAGGTTGGCGAAAGAGGGACTTGCCCGAATTTCTGCGGCCAAGGCCGGTCTGCGACGGCTGCCTGCGCCGGCAGGCGCGGCGACCCTTGCCGCATGGCAGACGGAGGCGCTGTTGCGGCGGGCGGTTGCGGAGCCTGAGCGGGTTGCGCAAGGGGCATTGCACCTGTCGGAGTTTGCGCGGCGCTGGGGGCTGTTGCGGGCCGGGATGCGGGGCAGGTTGTAAGAGCGAAGGGACATTCGGGATTGAAGCAGGCTTCGGAATTTCCAGACAAAAACTTCATTCTGCTGCCGTATTGAAGGACCTGAAGGGTAGCTGCCCATCGCCCCGGATGACCCTGCGGGATAGGTTCTGAGCCCCGATCGTGGCGTGTTTTTCTGGTGCTCTGCGCAGTTCGAATCGGGTTGGCGTGGCGGCCATTGCGCGCTGCGCCACCATACTGGGGAACGCCCATTAGTCGTTTTCTGCGACTTTTTCCGATAGTGAGGGCATTTGCCCTATAAATTCCTGATTTGCGCCCGTTTGAGAACATGGACGGAGGTCACCTTGAACCCGTGGTGGGTCAATGTCGCCCCGCCTTTGTGCCGTAAGCGGCGGTTCGGGACGCAGCATGAGTATTGTTTCGACATTCCTTCCAGAAGATGTTGATGCGATTGCATCACCGAAGGGTTTCTTGCGCGGAACGCGGCTGATGACACCGGCCGGGTGGCGCATGGTTGAGGAACTGAAGGTCGGTGATGTCGTCAGTTGTTGCCGGGAGAAGCCGGTGACCGTGACTGCGATTGAGCGTCGGATGGTGACGCGTGTCGGGGCAAAGGTTGTGTGTGTCTCGGGTGAGGCGCGGGGCTGGGGACGGCAGGCCACGCCTCTGTTTCTGGCAGCAGATCAGATGATCGTGGTGGCTGGCGACCGTTTGGCCGCCTATTTCGGCGTTGAAGAGGCGCTGGCACCCTTGGGGGCGCTGGTCAATGGCACGGACCTGCGGTTGGTTGATGCGCCGCCCGCCGATATGTGGTTCGCGATCGAATTGGAATCGTCTTGCGCGCTTGTCGTCGAAGGGTTGCAAGTTGCGATCGGGAACGCCGCGCGTGACAGCCGCCCGGCGTTGAGCGAGGCTGAGGCGCGGCTGTTGGCGCTGGCGGCGTAACTTACCCGGCTTGATCCAATCTATGCGCGCGAGTCGCGCGGACGAAGCGCGAGCCAGATCAGCGCACCCCCAGCGAGGACGAGGAAGGGCAGCATGGCGAAATTGACCGCCTGCCACCCCGCCTGAACCGATCCTCCGGAACAGTTCATCAGACCACCCGATGAGAACGAGGCGACGGTGACGCCGCCGAAAACCACCAGATCGTTCAGGCCCTGCAAGCGGCCTTTTTCTTCGGGCGAGGGGTGGGCGGTGAGCATGGTGGTGGCCCCGATGAAGCCAAAGTTCCAGCCGATGCCGAGAAGCACCAGTGCCACGAAGAAATTGGCGAGGTCCACCCCGGCGATGGCCACCGCCCCGGCGGCGGCAAGGATGACGAGGCCGATGGCGACGATCTTTTCCGCGCCGAAGCGGGCGATCAGGTGGCCCGTGAAAAAGCTGGGCGCATACATGGCAAGGACATGGGCGGTGACGACATCGGCGGCATTGCCTGACGTGAAGCCGCAACCGACCACGGCGAGCGGGGACGAGGTCATCACGAGGTTCATCAGCGCATAGGAAACGGTCGCACAGATCATCGCCACGGCGATTGCAGGGGTGCGGATGAGTTCGGTGCGCGTGCGGCCATGCGGTGCCCCGGCGGCGGCCGGTTTGGGTTTGGGGATATCCAGCAACGTGAACAGAAACACGCCGATGAGGTTCAAGCCAAGCACAGCGATATAGGTGCCAAGGAACGGAACGGCCATGGACTCTGCCGTGAGCTTTACCAGTTGTGGGCCGATCACGGCCGATAGCAGGCCACCCGCCATGACCAGAGAGATGGCCTTGGGGCGATAGCTTTCCGAGGCTGTGTCGGCAGCGGCAAAACGGTAGAAACCTTGCGCGGACATATAGATGCCGGTGAACAACGCGGCGATCACGAAGAGAACGAAGTTAGAGGTGGAGAGCGCATAGGCCCCCAGAAGCCCGCCGATGCCGCCACCCAACGCGCCGATGGCGAAGCCCGCACTGCGGCCATAGCGCTGCATGAAAGCCGAGATCGGCGTTGCGGTGAGCATGGAGCCGATAACGGCTGCGGTGATGGGTAGCGTTGCCCAGCAGACGTTCGGAGCGAGGCTTTGCCCTGCGAGGCCCCCGACGGTGAAGATCATCGGCATCTGCGCCCCGAGGATCGCCTGTGCGGCGACGAGGACAAGGACATTGCGCCGGGCGCGGGTATCGGTGGGGGTGGCGAGATCGGTCATGGCGAAAGGCTTAAACTTTGGCGCGGTGGGAGCAAGGGACAAATGCGCGCGGAAGAATGTGACAGCAGGCGCATGGGTATGCGCCCCCGCCCACGCCGCTTTGTTTTTGACGGGTGCGTTTTGGGGATGGCGCGGAATTGGGTATTTTTGCCAAGATGAAGGGGCGAGTTCAGGAGTGGCATGATGGGGGTGGGGCGGATCATTCTGACCGAGGCCTGTGTGGCGGAAGGTGCGGTTTGGCTTGCCGCGCGGGAAGAGCGATTTGCCGAGGCGCTTGCCCTGACCGGCCCTTTGCCGCTGCGCCGGGGGGCGGAGGGGTTTAGGGCGCTTTTGTCGGCCATTGTCAGCCAGCAGGTATCGGTGGCGTCGGCCAATGCGATCTGGGCGCGGATGGAGGCGGCGGGGCTTTGCGTGCCGGAGCGTATGGCGCTGGCGTCGGCAGAGGAGCTGCGCGCGGTCGGGCTTTCGCGCCAGAAGGCGCGGTATGGGCAGGCACTGGCGGCGGCGGGGATTGATTTTGATGCCCTGCGGGTTGCGCCGGATGATGAGGTGGTGGCGGTGCTGACGGCGGTGCCGGGGATCGGGCGCTGGACGGCGGAGATTTACGCGATGTTCGCGCTGGGGCGGGCAGATGTGTTCGCGCCCGGCGATCTGGCCTTGCAGGAGGCGGCGCGGGTGCTTTTCGGGCTGGAGATGCGGCCTTCGGAGCGCGGGATGCGGGCGATGGCAGAGGCGTGGTCGCCCTGGCGGGCGGTTGCGGCGCGGCTCTTGTGGGCCTACTACCGGGTGGCAAAGGAACGGGAGGGCATCCGGTGAGTGCTGGATTGAAATACGGGCGCAAGGCGGCAGCGGCGGGGAAGGCCACGTCGATCGTGGTCTTTGTGCATGGCTATGGGGCGGATGGCGCCGATCTGTTGGGATTGGGCGATGCGCTGGCCCCGCATCTGCCGGGTGCGGTGTTCCTGGCCCCCGATGCACCGCAGCCCTGTGTTGGCAATCCTTTTGGCTTTCAATGGTTTCCTATTCCCTGGCTCGATGGATCATCCGAGGATGCCGCGCGGGAGGGGATGGCGACGTCCGTGACGCTGTTTAATGCATTCCTTGACGCGCGTTTGGCGGAAGAGGGGTTGGGGCCAGAGGCGATGGCTTTGGTCGGGTTTTCGCAAGGCGCGATGATGAGCCTGCATGTGGCCCCCCGCCGCGACCGGGCGATTGCCGGGGTGGTGGCGATTTCGGGGCGGCTGTTGGTGCCAGAGCTGCTCGCTGCCGAGGCGGTGGTGAAGCCGCCAGTGCTGCTGGTGCATGGGGATCAGGATCCGGTGGTTCCCTTCGCAGATATGGGGCTGGCCGGGGATGCGCTGGTGCAGGCGGGGTTTGAAACCTATGGCCATGTCATGAAAGGCACCGGCCATGGGATCGCGCCCGATGGGCTGGGCGTGGCCTTGCAGTTCTTGCAGGATCGTTTGCCGGGATAGATTGAGAAGGCGCTTTGCATTCCCCGTTGGCGAAATATCCCTGGGGGGTGAATTGTGGGTGCGGTAAGGGGGGCAGACAGCCCCATTTTTGCTTGGTCGTCAGCGGATCAGACTGTCGTGGCGTGCAGGAAGGCCGCGCAACCGGTCAGGGCGGCGAAATCGTCTTCGACCACGGTGACCGAGAAATCCTTTTGCAGCAAGTCGACGCGGCGGGCTTCGCGGAAGGATTCCGTCAGGCCGAAGCGGGGGAAATGCGGGGTCATGGCGCGGGACATGCCGCCGATGAGGAAGATGCCGCCATAGGGCAGGTGGATCAGCGCCAGATCGGCCAGGACCTGCGCGAGGATATGGGTGTAGAGGCGGGCGGCATGGGTGGCGGTGGCCTCACCTTCGGCGAGGGCGGTGAGAACCTCGGCTGAGGTTTTCTCGGCTTGCTGGCCGGCCTCGGATGCCGCGAAGGCGTGCAGGTTGGCGAGGCCGCGACCAGCGAGGACTTCTTCCACGCCGCAATGAGGGACTTCACTCTGAGCTTTCAGTCGGGCTTCGATGAAGAGGAGAAGGCGGAGATCCTCTTCGCTGCGGACGGGCATGTTCACATGGCCGCATTCCGAGGGCGGCACGACGCGCGACGCGCCCTGACCATGGACGGGGGCGGCGTTGACGCCGGTGCCGAGGCCCACCACCAGCATGGGCGCGCCGGGATGGGCGGGGCCGGGGATGACGGGGCGCAGGTTGGCGGGGGCGATATGGCCCAAGGCGTGGCCCTGCGCCTGCAAGTCGTTCAGGATGGCCACGCGGCGCGCGCCGGTGGCGGCGGTGAGTTTTGCGCCGTCCATCACCCAATCGAGATTGGTCATGGTGGCGGTGCCGTCCTGCACCGGGCCTGCGGCGGCGACGCAGACGCCATCGGGGCTGGCCCCTGTGGTGGCGAGGTAGTCGCGCAGGATATGGGCGATGTCCTGACCGCGCGCCTTGTATTCGGCGTTGGAGAAGCGCGCGATGCTGTCTTGGCGCACGGTCGTGCCATCGGCCAGCGCGACCCGTGTGTTGGTGCCGCCGATGTCGGCAAGGATGGCGAGGGTCATGGCGGCGCTCCGATCAGTCGTTCCGCGCCAATGCGCGGGCGAGGGCGTGATAGGAGGTTTTGGGGGTGCGCTTCAAGGTGGCGAAGTCGACATGCACGAGGCCGAAGCGTTTTTCATAGCCTTCGGCCCATTCGTAATTGTCCAGAAGCGACCAGTAGAAGAAGCCCTTGACGTTGGCCCCATCCGCGATGGCGCGTTTGGTGGCGGCGAGATGGGCGAAGAGGAAATCCTCGCGCACCTGATCGGGCAGATCGGGCAGGTCGGGATTGGCCATGCCGTTTTCCGTGACGTAGAGCGGCAGGTCGCCAACGTAATCGCGCGCCATGCGGGTGAGGAAGTGGTGCAGGCCGTCGGGGTAGATCTCCCATCCCATCTGGGTTTTGGGCAGGGGGCCGGGGATCTCGCGGATGGACGGCCAGGGCGTGCCGGGGGCGGCGGCCTGGATGTGGCGGGTGTAGTAGTTGATGCCCAGCCAATCGAGCGGTTGGCCGATCAGCGCCATGTCATCCTGCCAGTTGGCGGGCATGTGGGGGGCAAGACCTTCGAGGATGATCTCCGGGTAGGTCTGACGGGTGATGCCTTCGATGAACCAGCGATTGAAAATGCCATCGGCGCGGGCGGCGGCTGTGCGGTCTTCGGGGCTGTCGGAGGCGGGTTGGGCGTAATCGAAGTTCAGCACGATGCCGAGATTGGGCTGGCCCATGCTGCGCAGGCGATCCACGGCGAGGCCATGGGCAAGGCAGATATGGTGCATGGCGCGGGCGGCGGCGCGGATGTCGCGCAGGCCGGGGGCATGGGCACCGATGAAATGGGACAGCCAGGCCACGCACCAGGGTTCGTTGATAGTGGCGATGGAGGCGACGCGGTCGCCCAGCAAGCGGGTGATCGTTTCGGCGAAGTCGGCAAAGCGGAGGGGTGTGTCGCGGTTCGTCCAGCCGCCTTTGTCGGCCAGGGCAGATGGCAGTTCCCAGTGATAGAGCGTTTGAAACGGTTTCAGGCCACGTTCCAGCATTCCGTCGACCAGCCTGTCATAAAAGGCCACGCCTTCGGGATTGACGTTCACGCCATCGGGCATGACCCGCGCCCAGGAGGTGGAGAAGCGGTAGGCATCCATGTTGGCCGCGCGCAGCAGATCAAGGTCTGCTGGCCAGTTGTGGAAGTGATCGCAGGCGGTGGCACCATCTTCGGCGCGTTTCACATTGCCCGGGGTGGCGGCAAAGGTATCCCAGTGGCAGGGACCGCAGCCACCAAAGCGCGATCCTTCGATCTGATAGGCGGCGGTGGCGGCCCCGAACAGGAAACCGTCAGGAAAATCAAACCGGGAAAGCGACATTCTGTCAGACCTTGGCAGGAGCGGGGGCAGGCGCCGCAGCAGTGGAAGCGGCTGCGCGGGGGGCCGGTCCGGTGGACTGACCGATGATCAGTTCGGCTTCAAGCAACCGATGTTCCGGAAGCGATCCGGGGTTGGCGATGATACCGAGCAGCATTTCAGCCGCGATGCGACCTGCGTCGCGTACCGAGGATCGGGTGGCAGTGAAGATCGGCACATCGCCGCCATTCTTCATATAGGACAGGTCGTCGTCATGGATGATGACCGAAATATCGCGACCCATTTTCAGCCCGCGCTCTTCGATTGCGCGACGCACGCCCATGCCTGAAATCATGGATGCCACGAGGAAGGCAGTGGGCGGCTTTGGCTGGTCGAGCATGACAAAGGCAGCGCGGTAGCCCGAGACTTCGGTCATTTCATCCGAGGACATCAGCGTTGGATCAAGCGGCAATCCGCGCGCGGCGAGGGCATCGGTGTAACCGGTGCGGCGGCGGATGGCGAAATCCATGAATTCGAGCCCGTTCACAAGGCCGATGCGGGCATGGCCGAGATCGAGCAGAAATTCGGTAGCACGTTGGAAGGCGCGGCGGTTGTTCACATCGACCCAGGAATAGGGAAGTTCTGTTCCCGTGGCGCGGCCATGAACAAGGAAGGGTATGCCGATTTCGTGCAGCAGGGGGATGCGGGGATCGTTCATCCGCGGGGCGTGCAGGATGACGCCATCGGCTGTGCCGCGTGATTTGAGGTCACGGTAAGCCTGCTCCTCGGCCTCGTCGGGGACGACGGAGAGGATCATGTCATAACCGTTGCGGGAATAGGTCTCGCCCGCGCCGGCGATGAAGTCTGCGAAGATCGGGTTGACGATCTCATGCCGGGTGGCCAGCGGGATGACGTGTCCGACAGCCAAGGCACGGCCAGTGGCAAGGCGGATGGCGCGGGTGTTGGGGCGATAGTTGTGGCGCTTGGCTGCCGCCATGACGCGTTCGCGCGTGGTTTCGTTCACCTCGGGGTAGCCGTTCAGGGCACGGCTGACGGTCGTTGGTGAGAGGCCCAGTTTCGTAGCCAGTTCCTTCAGATTCATGGCGACGTGCGTTTCCAAACCGGTTTCAATTCTGGCGCAGGTTAGACATTCGATCTGTCAAGGTCAAAGCTTAAGCGATGTTATCAGAAAACGTTTTCGCCGAATCTTTGGGCCAGAACGGGCGTTTTTGGCCATTTGCATGCGCCTTGGATTGACTTGAAAGACCGGATCAGCAAATGTGCGGCATCCAAAGCGGTTTGAGATTGATTCTGGCCGGACTTGGTTAAAGCCCCGCGAGAGGGCGGGGAATCGGGAGGAAGTTATGAAAGTAAAGTTGATGGCGAGCGCTGCTGCGCTTGCGCTTTTGTCTGGTGCGGCTTCCGCACAAGACCTGAAATTCCCTGTCGGCGAGGGCGGGTTCAACTGGGACAGCTACACGGCGTTTGACGAGGCGACCAACCTTGACGGCCAGTCGATCACCCTGTTCGGGCCATGGCGCGGCGAAGATCAGGTGTTGGTCGAATCTATCCTGGCCTATTTCACGGCGGCTTCTGGCGTGACGGTGAGCTATTCCTCGTCCGAGGGCTATGAACAGCAGATCATCATCGATGCCGAGGCGGGGTCGCCCCCGGATGTGGCGGTGCTGCCGCAGCCGGGATTGATCGCCGATCTTGCGAGCAAAGGATTTGTCCAGCCCCTGGGTGCGGAAACCGCACAGTGGTTGACCGACAATTACGGGGCCGGTGCGTCCTGGGCGGCGCTTGGGACTTACAAGGGGCAGGATGGAGCAGAACAGCTGTTCGCCTTTCCCTACAAGGCAGACGTGAAATCGCTGGTCTGGTACAGCCCCGAGAATTTCGAGGATGCCGGATACGAGGTTCCCACCACGATGGAAGCGCTGAAGGCGCTGACCGACCAGATCGTCGCCGATGGCGGTACGCCCTGGTGCATCGGGCTGGGGTCGGGCGGTGCGACGGGCTGGCCTGCGACCGACTGGGTCGAGGACATGATGCTGCGGACCCAGCCGCCGGAAGTCTATGACGCGTGGGTGACCAACGCGCTGGCCTTCAACAGCCCGGAAGTTGTCGGCGCGATTGATGAGTTCGGCGCATTTGCCAAGAATGACGCCTATGTTCAGGGCGGTGCTGCGGCTGTCGCCTCGACAGATTTCCGCGACAGCCCCAAGGGGCTTTTTGCCTCGCCTCCCGGTTGCTACATGCACCGTCAGGCGTCCTTCATTCCGTCATTCTTCCCGGAAGGCACGGAACTTGGGGTGGATGCGGACTTCTTCTACTTCCCGGCCTATGAGGGCAAGGATCTTGGGCAGCCAGTTCTGGGTGCGGGGACGCTGGCCTTTATCATGAAGGACTCCGAGGCGGCACGGGCTTTCATCGAGTTCCTGAAGACCCCGATCGCGCATGAAGTCTGGATGGCGCAGACCGGCTTTGTCACACCGCATAAGGGTGTGAATGTCGATCTGTACGGATCTGAAGCGTTGAAGAAGCAGGGCGAGATTCTGGCCAATGCCACAACCTTCCGGTTTGACGGGTCTGACCTGATGCCGGGCGCAGTGGGTGCGGGGTCGTTCTGGACCGGGATGGTTGACTTTGTCGGCGGCAAGTCGGCGCAAGAAGTGGCTGACACCATCCAGTCAAGCTGGCCGAAGTGAAACTTTGACGACCTGACAGCGATCGGTCCGGCGATATGCCGGGCCGATTTCGTGGCATTGAAAGACCCGAAACAATCGGGCCGTCGATTTGATTGCATGATTTCCGGGGGGAACACATGGAACAGGGCTTGCTGGCGCTTTTTACCATCGTGATTGGTGTTGGCGGCTGTGTCGGGTATTTTTGGTTGGCGAATATCGTTCTGGATACCGTGGTCTTTCCCGCCCATGGACCAAAGGCCAGCCGCAATATCACCCGCGCAAACGTAGTGCGGCCCTGGCTGTTCCTGCTGCCGGCTGTACTGGCGCTCGGCCTGTATCTTGCTTACCCGGTGTTTGCGACCTTTTGGCTGTCGCTGAACCAGAACCAAGCCGGAGAACTGGTGTTCGTCGGGCTGGACAATTACCGCCAGATGATGGGCGAGGCAAAGTTCTGGGAATCCCTGCGCAACAACATGGCGTGGCTGATTGTGGTGCCTGCGATGTCGACGGCGTTCGGCTTGTTTGCGGCGCAGCTGACGGACCGTATCCGCTGGGGCAATATCGCCAAGTCGATGATCTTCATGCCGATGGCGATTTCCTTTGTCGGCGCGTCGGTGATCTGGAAGCTGATCTATGACACGCGCGAAGCGGGGCAGACGCAGATCGGCATCCTGAACGCGATCTGGTTGCAATTCGAAGGTGGCCTCGGGTCGGTATTGGCGTTGAAGGTGGTGCCGGTGCTGGTGCTGCTGGCTTTTGCGGGCGTGGTGGGCTGGCTGGTCTGGGGGCAGGTGCGGGCGTTGTCGCAGGGTGGGTTGCTTGGGCGGGCGCTGCGCTTGATCGGGGTGCTGGTTGGCGTTTGGCTGGTCTATCTTGCGGGGTCAGGAGCCTATGGCGCGGCGACAGCGCAGCTTCCTTATGGCACGCCGCAATTCTGGTTGCAGATCCCGTTCTGGAACAACTTCTTTTTGATGGCGGTGCTGGTCTGGCTGCAGACGGGTTTTGCCATGGTGATCCTGTCCGCAGCGTTGCGCGGGGTGCCCGAGGATACGATAGAGGCGGCGATCATTGACGGGGCAAACCCGTTCCAAATCTTCTTCAAAATCAAGGTGCCGCAGATCATGGGGACCATTGTGGTGGTCTGGACTACCATAACCATCACCGTGCTGAAGGTGTTTGACATCGTCCGCGCGATGACGGGCGGGCAGCAAGAGACGCAGGTTCTGGCCAATTACATGTATGACAAGCTGTTTGTCGCGGTGGATTGGGGGGTGGGGTCCGCCTCGGCCATGGTGATCCTGTTGCTGGTCACGCCGATCCTGATCTGGAACGTCTATAACGCGCGCAAGGAAATGCGCTAAGGCGCGGGGGCAGGGAAACATGGAAAACATCGCCGGAAAGAAACCTGCGCTAACCTGGGCCGTCCACCTTTCGGTCGGGCTTCTGGTGATGCTTTGGGTGATCCCGACCATCGGATTGCTTGTGTCGTCGTTTCGGTCTGGGGACCAGATCGTATCCTCTGGCTGGTGGAGCGCGCTGTTCACGCAGGAACAGCAGATGTCGCCGATCCGGATTGAAGGGGCCGAAGTGGAACGGGACGGCGTGTTTGTCGTCGAGGGCCGGTTGTTCGAGACGAGCGGGGCGGCAGTCAGCGCTTGGGGCACATCATCACGGGAACCGCAGGCCTTCGCGCCGGGTGAGACTGCGGAACTGGATGACGGGCAGAGCGTGACGGTACAAGAAGACGGCAGCTATGTCCTGACATCGCCCGTGACGACCGAGGGGACGCGTTTGCCGCGCCTGTTCAGCACCGCCGCCACGCCGCCGGAGTTTTCCTTTGATAACTACCGGACCGTTCTATTCAGCCCGATGGCGGGACAGTCGATCTTTCAAGCCTTCATGAACACGGCGACGGTTGCGATCCCAGCGACGATCATTCCGATTCTGATTGCAGCTTTCGCCGCCTATGCACTGGCGTGGATGGAGTTTCCGGGGCGGGCCCTGTTGATAGCCGCGATTGTCGGTTTGCTGGTTGTGCCGCTGCAACTGGCGCTGATCCCGCTTTTGCAGATTCATAACGCGGTGGGCATCGGCAAGGGTTACCTTGGCATATGGTTGGCGCATACCGGGTTCGGGTTGCCGCTGGCGATCTATCTGCTGCGCAATTACATGGCCGGACTGCCGCGCGACATCATCGAAAATGCGCGCGTGGACGGGGCGACGGACTTTCAGATCTTCGTCAAGATCATCCTGCCGCTAAGCTTTCCGGCGCTTGCGTCATTCGCGATCTTTCAGTTCCTGTGGACGTGGAACGACCTGCTGGTGGCGCTGGTGTTCCTGGGCACTGGGAATGACGAGCAAGTTCTGACCGGGAACATCGTCAACCTGATGGGATCCCGCGGCGGCGATTGGGAGATACTGTCAGCGTCGGCCTTTGTGTCGATTGCAGTGCCGTTGGTGGTGTTCTTTGCCATGCAGAAATACCTGGTCCGCGGCCTGTTGGCCGGATCGGTGAAGTGAGAAAGACGGAAAGAATGACGGATGTGATCGGTCATGATGCCGACTGGTGGCGCGGGGCGGTGATCTATCAGATCTACCCCCGCAGCTTTCAGGATAGCAATGGCGACGGTATTGGCGATCTGGGCGGTGTGGTCGAGCGGTTGCCGCATATCGCGGCACTGGGGGCAGATGCGATCTGGATCAGCCCGTTCTTCACCAGCCCGATGAAGGATTTCGGCTATGACGTCAGCGATTATTGCGATGTTGATCCGATGTTCGGCAGCCTTGCCGATTTCGACCGTGTGGTGGCGCGGGCGGGCGAGTTGGGCCTGAAGGTGATGATCGATCTGGTGCTGTCGCATACGTCGAACAAGCATCCCTGGTTTGTTGAAAGCAAGATCAGCCGGAACAATCCGAAGACGGACTGGTATGTCTGGGCGGAGCCAAAGCCGGACGGCACGCCACCGAACAATTGGCTGTCGGTATTCGGTGGCAGCGCCTGGGCCTGGGATGGGCGGCGCGAGCAGTACTATCTGCACAACTTCCTGACCAGCCAACCCGACCTGAACCTGCACCATGAACCGGTGCAGGAGGCGCTTTTGGATGTAGCGCGGTTCTGGTTGGAGCGGGGGGTGAACGGGTTCCGGCTGGACACGATCAACTTTTACTTTGCCGACAAGTACCTGCGCGACAACCCGTCCCTGCCCAAGGAATTGCGCAATAACTCCATCGCGCCGAGCGTGAACCCCTATAACCACCAGCTGCATCTGTTTTCCAAGAACCAGCCGGAGAACCTTGAATTCCTGCGGAAGTTCCGCGCGGTGCTGGAGCCTTATGGCGCGGCGGCGGTGGGTGAGGTGGGCGATGCCCAGCGGGGGCTGGAGATCATGGCCGAGTATACCTCGGGCGGGGATAAAGTGCAGATGTGCTACCCGTTCGAGATGCTGCAACCGGCGCGGTTGACGGCGGGGCTGGCGGCGCGGACCTTTGACCGGCTGGCGGCGGCGGCCCCGGATGCCTGGCCCTGCTGGGCCTATTCCAACCATGATACGGTGCGGCATGTCACCCGCTGGGGCCTGTCCGATGCGGCGACGCGTGTCTATGCGACGATGCTGATGTGTCTGCGCGGGTCGGTCTGCCTGTATCAGGGCGAGGAACTGGCGCTGCCGGAGGCGGAGATCGCCTTTGAGGAATTGCAGGACCCGTATGGCATCGAGTTCTGGCCGGAGTTCAAGGGCCGCGACGGGTGCCGGACGCCCATGGTTTGGTCCACGGATAACGCGCTTTGCGGGTTTTCGAGTGCCGAGCGGGCGTGGTTGCCGGTGACGGCACCGCATCGTCCGCTGTCGGTGGCGGCGCAGGAGGCGGATGCGGGGGCGATGCTGCACCACTATCGCGCCGTGCTGGCGTTCCGGGCCGGGCATTCAGTGCTGCGCGACGGGGCGATGACGGGATGGGCCACGACGGGCGAGGTGTTTTCCTTTGTCCGGTCAGGGGCGGAGACGATATTCTGCGCGTTCAATCTGGGCGAGGCGCCGGCCACGCTGCGTTTGCCCGAGGGGCGCTGGGAACAAATCGGGGAGGCCGTGGGCAGTATTGCTGCGACGGCGGGAGAGGTGTGGTTGCCGGGTTGGGGCTGCTGCATCGCGCGCAAGATTTAAAGGGGAGGATAGGCCATGGCGGAACTGAAGCTGGTCAATGTCGAAAAGGCCTATGGCGAGGTGAAGGTTCTGCGGGACATCAACCTTGATATCAAAACGGGCGAATTGATCGTCTTTGTCGGTCCGTCCGGCTGTGGGAAATCCACTCTGCTGCGGATGATCGCGGGGTTGGAGCGGATCACGGGCGGGGATTTCACCATTGACGGTGTGCGGATGAATGATGTCCCGCCTGCGATGCGCGGGATCGCGATGGTGTTCCAGTCCTATGCATTGTATCCGCACATGACGGTGCGCGATAACATGGCCTTTGCCCTGAAGATCGCCAAGAAATCCGCTTCTGAGATTGCTGCCGCCGTCGATAAGGCTGCCAAGATTTTGCAGTTGACGCCCTATCTGGACCGTTTGCCCAAGGCGCTTTCCGGTGGGCAGCGGCAGCGGGTGGCGATCGGACGGTCCATTGTGCGCGACCCGAAGGTCTATCTGTTCGACGAGCCGCTTTCCAACCTTGACGCCGCACTGCGGGTGGCGACGCGTATCGAGATTTCGCAACTGAAAGAGCAGATGCCCAATTCCACCATGATCTATGTGACCCATGATCAGGTGGAGGCGATGACGCTGGCATCGCGTATCGTTGTGCTGGCAGGGGGCGGGATCAGCCAGGTTGGCGCGCCGCTGGAATTGTATGAGCGGCCGCGGAATGAGTTCGTGGCGCAGTTCATCGGCAGCCCGTCGATGAACCTTCTGCCGGGCGAAGTGATCGAAACTGGAGCGGAAACCGTGGTGCGGTTGGCCAATGGCGGGATCGCGCGGTCGACAGTGCCGACGCAGGCTTCGGACAAGGGGTTGAAGGTCAATATCGGTGTGCGGCCCGAAGATTTTCTGGAAACCGGGGCTGAGGGGATGTTCACCGGAGAGGTGGAGTTCACCGAGGCGCTTGGGGAGGTCACACTGCTATACTTCAAGCGGCAGGGAGAGGGCGCGCAGATTGTGGCTAAGCTGCCCGGCATCCATGCCGATCTGCGGCGCAGGACGGTCACGCTGTCGGCCCAGCCCAACAAGGTGCATGTTTTCGCCAATGGGCAGTCGCTGCTGTACCGATAAACCTCTGGTCGGTTGACAGGGGCGATTGCGGGGCGCAGAGCAGGGTATGGGAGAGCGGCGGGTGCAGATCATTGCCCCCGCAATCTGGCGCGCACCCTTGCCGATCTGGTCACAGGACCATCCCGGCTGAGCCGGAGAGGATGGGCCCATGGCCAAAGGACAGATGCGTTCCAACAAGGAAATCAAGAAGCCGAAGAAGGAAAAGCCCAAGGCTGCCGTGGTTGTGGTGGCCAATTCTGCATCGCGGATTTCGGCATCGCAGGACAAGAACAAGGGCTGAACGCCCCTGTTCCCACGCAGTGATTTCAATCCCGCTGGCTGCGGGCGTGGAAGATAAAGCCGAGGAAGTTCAGCAAGACTTGGGCGGCGAGGATGGCTGTCGTGCCGTCGCGGTCATAGTCGGGGGCGACTTCGACCAGATCGATGCCCACGATTTCGTGGGTTTGCGCGACCTGCTGGAGGATCTCCAGAACCTCGTAGTACAGAAACCCGCCATGGCTGGGCGTTCCGGTGCCCGGCGCGATGGAGGGGCAGAAACCGTCGATGTCGATGGTGACATAAAGCGGCACACCCTTTGGGATGCGGGCGGTGGTGGCCTGCGGGCCGAGCTTGCGGACCTGACGCACGGACAGGATGTCATCGCCCATGGCGCGGGCGGCGTCATAGCCTTCCTTGGTGGTGGATGACACGTTGCGGATACCCAGCGCGGTGATTCCGGTCACGTAATCCTTTTCCGCCGCGCGGCGCATGGGGTTGCCGTGGCCGTGGCGCACGCCGTGGCGCACATCGACAAAATCCAGATGCGCGTCGATCTGCAAGATGTGGATCGGACCCTGATCATCAAAGGCGCGGATGCAGGGGATGTTTATCGAATGATCGCCCCCGATGGTGACGGGCAGCGCGCCCGCCGCAAGGATCGCCCGCACCCCTGTTTCGATATTGGCGTGGCTTTTTTCAGTGTCGGTGTGGACGATGTCGGCATCGCCGATATCGACGATCGTCACTTCGGGGCCGAGATACATGCAGTCGTCTTCGTGGTCATAAGCCCCGGCATGACCGAAGGAAAAGAGTGTCGACGCCTCGCGCACGGCGCGGGGGCCAAAGCGGGCCCCGGCACGGAACTGGGTGCCGAAATCGAAAGGCGCGCCAAGGATGGCGACATCGGCGTCAATGGCTGACCAGTCGGCAACATAAGGGCGCTTGCCGAAGGTGGAAATGCCGACGAAGGGCAGGTTCAGGCGGCCCGTGTCATAGGTATTGGCGGTCATGGATCAGGCGTCCGTTTCTGAATTGTCTGGATCGGATTGGGTAAGAAGGCCCGGGATCAACCCTGCGAGCCGTGCTGCGGGGGGATGCAGGGCGTTGGCCGATATGCGCGCCAAGATGACCGGTTCGCTGCCCGCATCAGTAATTGGGACAGTCATCATGCGGGCGCCATCATGGCTGCGGCGTCCGGCGGGGCGGGTGTAGCTGAGCCCGATACCAAGGCCATTGGCCGCGAAACTGCGCATCAGATCAAGGGTGGCAGTGCGGTGGGCGATCTGAAACGGCAGGCCGCGCGCGGTGAACAGCGCCCGCATATGCCCGAGCGACAGGCCCTGATCGGCAAGGATCAGGGGGTAGTCAGACAAGGTCTGCAAGGTGATGCCCTTGCGGCTGAACCGGGCGAGGGGATGATCGGCCGGTGCGATGGCGTGCGGAGCGACCTCCATCAGGATGGTGCGGTCGCAGGATGTGTCCAGCCCGAGATCCCAGGTGATGGCCAGGTCGATCCGGCCCTGACGGAGGCCATCGGCGATGGCTTCGAAAGACAGGACGGTGGGTTCTATGATGATGTCGGGAACACTATCGGACAGTTTGCGCAGCAAGGGTGCGAGCAGGGTGGGGGCCAGATCCTCAAAACATGCCAGACGCACGGGGGCGGCGGGCGTTTCGCCGGACATCAGGCGGGTGAGGGCATCCAGCTGCACCTGCGCCTCGGCCAGCCAGCCACGGCCAAAAGCGGTGGGTGTGATGCGACCACCCGGGCGGCGCAGGAAGAGGGGTTGGCCCAGCGTCGCCTCAAGTTGTGACAAGGCGACGGAAAGAGCGGGTTGTGAAATGTGCAATGCCTCGGCCGCCGCGGTGACACCGCCGAAGCGGGCAGTGGCGGTGGCATATTCCAGTTGGCGGATGGTGGCGGTAATCATGGCTATGGCTGGTATCGGATCATATTATTGGAAGCTATCGCCCGGGCGTGGCATTTGTCGAGTGGTGATGCGCAAGGAGATGCGGGATGGCGACGGTGGTGACAGAGGCGATGGTTGAAGATTATCAGCGCGATGGTGTCGTGCTGGTAAAGGGATTGTTTGCCGATTGGGTGGATGTGCTGCGCGCGGGCGTGGAGGAGAACATCGCCAGCCCGAGCCCGCAATTGATGGCGACGCTGAAGCCTGGTGAAAAGGGGCGGTTCTTTGACGATTATTGCAACTGGTCGCGGATCGGAGCCTTTGAGCAGGCCATCCGCGGATCGGGCGCGGCAGAGGCGGCGGCGGCGCTGATGGGATCGCAGCATGTGCAGCTGTTCCATGACCATGTGCTGGTCAAGGAACCCGGCACCAACAAGCCCACGCCGTGGCACACAGATGGGCCTTATTACTTCGTCGAGGGGCGGCAGACAGTTTCCTTTTGGGTGCCGCTGGACCCGGTGAAGGAGGCATCCTTGCGCTGTGTCGCGGGGAGCCATCTGTGGGAAAAGGACGTTCTGCCAACGCGCTGGGTCAGCGAGACAAGCTTTTATCCCGGTGAGCATGACTATATTCCCGTGCCGGACCCGGATGCCGAGGGGATGCGGGTGATGGAATGGGAAATGGAACCCGGCGATGCGGTGGCGTTCCATTACCGGACGCTGCACGGCGCGCGGGGCAATACCAGCACGGCGCGGCGGCGGGCGTTCAGCCTACGACTGGTGGGGGATGATGCGCGCTATGTGGAACGACCTGGCCCAACCTCACCTCCTTTCCCGGGCCATGGGATGAAGGCCGGTGAGCGGCTGCGTGAGGATTGGTTCCCATATCTGCGCTGAATGGGCGCGGGCGGTGTCTGTCGTGAGGTTTGCGCGTTGACGCACATCTGGGTAGCGTGCCGCATGAGTGACCAGAGGGCAGTATGATGGCCGAACGTGTGCAGAGGCGACCGAAAATCTATCCGCCGCCGGAGTTTCCGCCGCGCAAGCCCGCCCGGTTTGCCCGCACCCCGCCTGCGGTGTTTCCGGCGATACTCGGGCTGTTCGGGTTGGGTCTTGCGTTGCGGCGGGGGCTGGATGCGGTGGGACTACCGCTGGGATTGGCCGATCTGGTGCTGGGCGCGGTGTCGGTGCTGTGGTGCTATGCGGCCTTTGCCTATGGCGCCAAGATGGCCCGTCGCCCATCGGTGGTGATGGACGATCTGAAGGTTTTGCCGGGGCGGACGGGGCTGGCCGCGATGTCGATGGGGGGCATGGCGCTGGCGGCGGTTTTGGCGCCGTTTTCTGTGGGTTTGGCGCAAGCGGTGCTGGTGGCAGCCTTGCTGGTGCATCTGGTGCTTGCGGCGTTGACCGTGTTGGTGCTGATGCGCCTGCCGTCTGAGGCACGGGGGGTGAACCCCGGCTGGCATCTGAGTTTTGTGGGGTTCATCGTGGGCGGGATTGCCGCGCCTGTTGTGGGCTGGGTCGGGCTGGCTGTAGTGTTGTTCTGGGCTACCGGCGCGGTGGCGGTGGCGATCTGGGCGGCCAGTGCGGTGCAACTGATCCGGCGGATTCCGCCCGCGCCGCTGCGGCCTTTGCTGGCGATCCATCTGGCCCCGGCGAGCCTTTTGGCGACGGTGGGCGGGTTGGCAGGGGTGCCAATCCTGCCGATGGTGGCAGTGTGGATCGGGGCCGCAATCCTGCTGGCGCTGGTGGTCGCTGGGCGGTGGATTATGGAATCCGGGTTCAGTGCGATGTGGGCGTCGTTCACCTTTCCTTTGGCGGCCTTTGCCTCAGCCCTGTTTGTGCAGGGGTTCGATCTGGCCGGGATGGGTGTGTTGATCGCCGCGCTGGGGGTGGTTCCGGTCATCGCATGGCGCGTGATCACGCTGTGGGGCAGCGGGCAGTTGGCGGCAAAGACCAACGCGGCGGAGGCTTGAGAGGGAGGGCGAAGTCTGGCGCAGACTTCGCAACGGAATCTGGCGCAAATTCCGGGTGCGCGCGGGTTGTGCCCGTTTCCCACGGCAGAAAACGGCGCGAAATTTGCGTCAAATTTCGCTGTTCCCGATCAGATAAGCGCCACCCAAGCACGGGCTATGGCCAGGCCTGCGGCATCGGCCTTTGCGCCCGCGACGGGGGCATGGACCGGATGGTGGGTGTCCAGCCAGCCGGGGATATTGCGTTCGACTGCTTCGGGGAAATGGCGGTTCCAGTCGGCCACAACGGCACGCGAGGCCTCGAAATGGAATTGCATGCCGTAAGTGGCGCGGTGAATGCGGAAGCTTTGGTTTGCCGCGGTGCCGGACTCTGCAAGGCGGGTGGTGCTGTCGGGCAGGGTGAAGGTGTCGGAATGCCACTGAAAGATCGGGAAGGTGGCGGGCAGGTGCGACAGCACCGGGTCTGCGCGGCCCGCGTCCGTTAGTGTGACATCGCACCAGCCAAATTCCGGTGCGGCACCGAGGCGGTTCTCGGCCCCCAAACCCCGCGCCAGAAGCTGTGCGCCAAGGCAGATGCCCAGTACGGCGTGGCCCTGCGCGCCGCTTTCGGCCATCAAGGCGGCCAAGGCTGGCAGGTAGGGATGGGTATGGTCATCGCGCGCGGATTGTTCACCGCCAAAGACCACCAGTGCATCGAAACTGCCCGGTTCTGGCAGGCGGCCATCGGCCCAAGGCTTGTACAGGTCGATCGTGGCCGCCGCCTCATGCAGGGCGACGCCGACCTGGCCGTGATGCGTGACGCGGGTGTTTTCAACGATGGCAACGCGCATGGGTGGGTCCTGTTCCGGTTGCGCGACACTCTGCATGGGTGCGGCGCGGGTGCAAGGGGCGCAAGACGGGGATTTGCCCTTGCATCCCTGTCTTTCGCGTGAAAAGGGGAACCGCCAAACGGACATTTCCATGGAGACGGTGATGGAGATTCGCGAGGCGCTTACCTTTGATGATGTCCTGCTGGTTCCGGCCGCGTCGAGCGTGCTGCCGAGCGATGCGGATACGTCGACCTTTGTCACCAAATCGATCCGGATGAACATCCCGCTGTTGTCGAGCGCGATGGACACGGTGACCGAAGGGCGGATGGCGATTGCTATGGCGCAATCGGGCGGGATCGGGGTGATCCACCGCAATCTGGACATCGCGGCGCAGGCGCGCGAAGTGCGGCGGGTGAAGCGGTTTGAAAGCGGCGTGGTCTATTCGCCCATCACGCTGACGCCGGATCAGACGCTGGCGGACGCCAAGGCGTTGATGGAGCGCTACAACATCACAGGCTTTCCGGTGGTGGATGGGCAGGGCCGGGTGCTGGGCATCGTAACCAACCGCGACATGCGCTTTGCCAGCGATGACCGCACGCCGGTGGCGGTGATGATGACATCGGAAAACCTTGCGCTACTGCGCGAACCGGTGGACCGGGATCAGGCGATCAGCCTGATGAAGGCGCGGCGGATCGAGAAGTTGCTGGTGACGGATGGGTCGGGCAAGCTGACCGGTCTTCTGACGCTGAAAGACACCGAAAAGGCCGTGCTGAACCCGCAGGCCTGCAAGGACGAGTTGGGGCGGTTGCGGGTGGCGGCGGCGTCCACAGTCGGGGATGCGGGGTTCGAACGGTCACAGGCGCTGATTGATGCGGGTGTGGACATGGTGGTGATCGACACCGCGCATGGCCATTCCGAAGGTGTGGCGATTGCGGTGGAGCGGATCAAGAAGCTGTCGAACACCGTGCAGGTGGTGGCGGGGAACGTGGCGACGGGCGAGGCTACGCGTGCGTTGATCGGCGCGGGGGCGGATGCCGTGAAGGTGGGGATTGGCCCTGGTTCGATCTGCACCACACGGATCGTGGCAGGTGTTGGCGTGCCGCAGCTGACGGCGATCATGGATTCGGCCCGCGCGGCGGGGGATATTCCGGTGATCGCGGATGGCGGGATCAAGTATTCCGGCGATTTCGCCAAGGCGATTGCCGCGGGGGCGTCCTGCGCCATGGTCGGCAGCGCGATTGCCGGGACGGACGAGTCGCCGGGCGAGGTGATCTTGTGGAATGGCCGGTCATTCAAGGCCTATCGCGGGATGGGGTCCTTGGGCGCGATGGCGCGGGGATCGGCGGATCGGTATTTCCAGAAGGATGCGGCGAGTGACAAGCTGGTGCCAGAAGGGATTGAGGGGCAGGTGCCTTACAAGGGATCGGCAGCGGCGGTGATCCACCAGATGGTGGGCGGCCTGCGCGCGGCGATGGGCTATACCGGCAATGCCACCGTGGCGGATATGCGGACCAAGTGTGAGTTCGTGCGGATCACCGGGGCAGGGCTGAAGGAAAGCCATGTCCATGATGTGCAGATCACCCGTGAAAGCCCGAATTACCGGGTTGGTTGAGCGTAGAACGATCGTAAGGAATTGAGGGGCGGGCAGAGGATGCCCGCCCTTTTTCTTTTCCAATGCGGAAAAGGTTTGATGGTTTGGAATGGAACGTCCGCCAGAGCGTTATACGTTCAGGCCCGTTCGGCTTGAATTGTTCGCATCCGAGAATGGAATACCAAGATGACCCAGCGCACGCTGACCGCCTTGCTGCTATCCACCCTGATCCTGCCTTTGCCGAGCGTTTTCCCCGTGGGCGGGATCGTCGCAGATGGGGCGGCGATGGCGCAGGACAATGGCGGTGGGTCGGACGATAACGGCGGCGGATCGGATGATGGCGGGGGTTTTCGCAACGGCGGCGGATCGGATGACAGGCAACGTCGGCAGCGGCAACGCCGGGTTGCCGCGCCACCGCCACCCCCGCCTGTTGCTGCACCCGATGAGGTGGTCGTGACGGACCTGTCCCCCGAGGCGCTGACCTTGCTACAGGATGAAGGCTTTACGCTGATTTCCGAGGAAGACCTTGCAAGCTTTGGCCTGCGCTTGACGCGACTGCGGGTGCCAACGGCTCTGGGGCTTGATGGCGCGCGGGCGCGGGTGCGCGCTTTGCCGGGCGGGGAGGACGCAGACTTCAATCACTTCTATCGTGCGGGGCAGGGGGACGAGGAACCGTCTGAAGATGCCTGTGTGCATGAAAATTGCCCTGCGTTGCAGCTTGTCGCCTGGCCGAGTGAGCGGTTGGAAGCGTGCAGCGTTTCTGTGCCGGTTGGGGTGATCGATACGGGTGTGAATGCCGAGCATGACATTTTGAATGGCGCGCGATTGGAAGTCGTGCGGATGGCGGATGCCGGGCTTGACCCTTCGGCTGCGGTGCATGGCACGGCGGTGACGTCGTTGCTGGTGGGCGCAGAGGAAAGCCGGGTGCCGGGACTGATCCCGGAAGCCGAGGTGATTGCGGTGGATGTATTCTCTGCCGTGGCGGGAGATGAGCGGGCGGATGTGCCGTCGCTGTTGCGCGGGTTGGATCTTTTGCGCGGGCGGGGGGTGCGGGTGATGAACCTGTCGCTGGCCGGGCCAGAGAATGGGGTGTTGCAAGTGGCGTTGGATGCGATGGCGGGGCCGGAAGGCACCGTGATCGTGGCCGCCGCAGGAAATGCCGGGCCAGAGGCCCCGCCAGCATGGCCCGCGGCGCATCCCGCTGTTCTGGCCGTGACGGCAGTGGATGCGCGCGGGCGGGTTTATCGCGGGGCGCAGCGTGGGGCGCATATCGATCTGGCTGCACCCGGCGTTGGGTTGCTGGCGGCAACGTCGATCCGGGGTGCGCGGGGCAAGACAGGCACCTCTTATGCTGTTCCCTTCGTGACAGCGGCGGCGGCGGTCATGCTGTCGCAGAACCCTGCACTGTCGCCGGACGAGGTGGCCGCAGGCTTGAAGGCCCGTGCGCGGGATCTGGGTGCGGAAGGCGCAGATGAGGTCTTTGGTGCGGGGTTGCTAGAGGCATCGGCGATTTGCGATCCGGTGAGCGTTGCGATGGACTGAGCCAGAGCCGGAACCGATACGCACAGGGCCCTGCCGGATTGGCGGGGCCTCTCTGTTTCTGGACGAGTTAGTGTTCGAGTTGTTTTGGGGGGGGAAGTCTTGAAGCCAGCTTTCACCGACCACGGAAAACGCCGGCCCGATGGGCCGGCGTTCTGCTCTCTTGCCTGCTTTCGTGGGGATCAGCTGTTGCCGCCGTTGCCGCCACCGCTGTTCCCGCCGTTGCTGTTGCCGCCATTGCTGCCGCCGCCATTGCTGCCGCCACCATTGCTGTTGCCGCCGTTGCTGTCACCGCCGTTGCGATCCCAGCTATCATCGCCATTGCTGTCACCGCCATTGCCGCCGCGGCTGCCGCCGCCGTTGCCGCGCAGCAGGCGAAGCATGTCGGCTTCGATGCTGGACAGGTCAAGGAAGACCGGCTGCACATCCGCTGCGGGCTGGGACAGCGCGGGAAGAATGATCACGGCGGGGGCTGCGACGCCTGCCTGTGCAGCAAAGGGGGCAAGGGCTGCGAAGGCTGCGACGGTGGTTGTCTTGATGGCTTTCATGTCTCTCTCCTGAGGTTTGGGCCATTTGGCCGTTTCGTACAGAGACAACGGTGGGGCGCGGTTCTTATTCCGGGCTTGTTGGCGCTTCACGCGCCTGTGATCATGGTGCCCAACCTTTGGCGATCATGTCCGCCTCAGCCTCGGGTGAAAGGGCAAGCCCTGCGCCGCGCTGATCGAGGAAGGGCGAAAGGCCCTGCGCGGCGGCGCCGTCGGCGGTCACAAAGCCATCTTGCCCGTCAGCGGTTGGCAGGGGTTCTTTCAAGACCACTTCGACCCGCCACCCGCTGCCTGCATCGTGACAGGCCAGCGCCAGTTCGATCTGGGCAGCGGCGCGATTGATCGCCTCCACCTCGCGGCAATGGCCTGTGTCGGTGGGCAGGGTCGCCAGGATCATCAGATCGCGACCATCCGCTGCGGCGATGGGCGTGCCGGAAGGCAGCGTGTCAAGCGCCTGCGCCAAGGGCGAACCGGCTGCGACAGGGCCAAGGGCAAGGTTGGACGGTTCTGCGGGGCGGAACAGGACAACCGCTGCGACGAGGCTTGCTGCCAAAGCCAAACCACCCGCCATGAATGCCGTCCTAGGGCGTGCACGCAGGGGGATGATCTGCGCCGGGGCCGCTTTGCCATCAAGCACAGTCTGCAAGGCGGGCGGCACGGGTTCCGACAAAGGGGCAGCGAAGGCCGCTGCCAGGGCGGCGTTGGCGGCGAAAAGATCATCGACAAATGCCTGATCGGCAGGATGATCGGCAAGATGCATCACGACTGCGGCGGCCTCTTCTGGGGAAAGCTCCCCGTCGACAAAGGCGGCGAGGCGGTTGCGGTCCATGGTGGGTTGGGCGGTCATTGGCGCGGTCCCTGGCTGAGGCCGAGTTTCGGCAAAAGCGCCTCGCGGGCGCGGGAAAGGCGGCTCATCACGGTACCGACGGGGATATCGAGTGTTTCGGCAGCTTCGCGGTAGCTGAGGCCTTCGATGGCGACCAACGCCAACACGGCGCGTTGTGGTTCGGGTAGGTCTGCCATGGCGGCGCGGGTTTGGGCCAGCATCATGCGGTCTTCGGGCAGGCTGGCGGCCTTGCCCTCATCGCTGAGATAGGCGTCATCTGGGTCCAAGGTGGTGCCCCGGCGCAGATTGCGGCGGCGGTCGTCGATCCACAGCGTCTGGATGATGCGATACATCCAACTGTCCATGCGGGTGCCGTCCTGAAACTGCGCGGCATTCCGCAGGGCCTTTTCACAGGCGGCCTGCACAAGATCATCGCCGTCCTGCCGGTTGCCGGTCAGGCTATAGGCGAAGCGGCGAAGTTTGGGGACAAGCGCCACAAGGTCTTGGCGGAAGCGGTCGGTCATGCAGGATCCTTTCGGCAAGGCTTTTGATCCGGCACGACAACGCAGATGGCAAAGGGTTATTCCCGCCGAGTGGCAAGAAATTGCAGAAATCGCGATGCTGGATAATGAGCCGCCTTACCCAAGTGAAATTGTCGCCTTTACAATGCTGACAAAATAACTAAGGTAATGTCCATGCCGGGGCATGGTCCCGGTCAGACCGTTCCTTCATTTGCTGAATCCCGCCCAAGATGCCCGACAAGCCCGACACCCAAGCCGATGTGCCCATCCATGATGTCCTTTCCCTGACCGCCGGGGGCAGCCTAGCCCGGTTGGTCCATCAGGGCGAAATCTATGTCCTGCGCATCACCCGGCTGGGCAAACTGATCCTGACGAAGTGAGGCCCCAGCGTGATCGTCTGTCATTGCACCGGAATATCGGATCACGACATCCGCGCTGCTATTGACTGGATGCGCCGTGCGGACCCCGACACGATTATCACGCCGGGAAAAATCTATCACGCGCTAGGTAAACGTGCCGATTGCGGTGGATGCATGCCGCTGTTGCTTGACACCATGCGCCACTGTGCCAGCCTTGAAGTACCCACGACGCCACCGCTGCTGCGGACGGGGTCCAGGCATTTCAATCCAGATTTCAGGCAAGGACGGCACCATGAAGGGCGATCCCAAGGTAATTGAGTATTTGAACGCGGCATTGCGGTCAGAGTTGACGGCGGTCAGCCAGTACTGGCTGCATTTCCGGCTTCAGGAAGATTGGGGCTATGGGCATCTGGCCGCGAAATCCCGCGCCGAAAGCATCGAAGAGATGCACCATGCCGACAAGCTGATCGCGCGGATCATCTTTCTGGAAGGGCATCCGAATCTGCAAAAGCTCGATCCCCTGCGGATAGGGCAGGACTTACGCGAGACGCTGGATTCTGATCTGGCGGCCGAGCATGAGGCGCGGACGCTGTATATCGAGGCGCGGCGGCATTGCGATGCGGTGGGCGATTTCGTGACGCGTGCCTTGTTTGATGAGCTGATCGCGGATGAAGAAGGGCACATCGACTTTCTGGAAACCCAAATCGGCCTCTATGACAGGCTGGGCGCCGAGAAGTACGGATTGCTGAATGCAAAGCCCGCAGATCAGGCGGAGTAGCGGGATATGACAAAGGGGCGGCCGGGTTCTGGTGAATCTGGTCGCCTTTGCCTATGGTCCGGCGCGAACGGGGCTGGAGGCGGCAAATGGCAGGGCGGCGCAGGGTGCTGGTGACCGGGGCGGGTGCGCCCGGCGGCATTGGTTTTGCCACGGCGCGGCGTCTGGCGCGTACGGGCGCGCGGGTGGCCATCTGCGCCACGACAGGGCGGATTCATCTGCGGGCGGCTGAACTGATTGCCGAGGGGTGGGATGTCACCGCCCATGTCGCAGATCTGACCGAACCGGATCAGGTGGCGCGACTGGCCGATGCGGTGGGGCCGGTCGATGTTCTTGTGAACAATGCCGGGATGGGATCGGTTGGCGCGCCGGCCGAGCAGGTGCCCTTTGTGGATATGGACGTTGATCAGTGGCGGCGGGCGATGGATGCGTCGCTGACCACCGCTGTTCTTGTAACGCGGGCCTTTCTGCCGGGAATGGTGGCGCGCGGGCAAGGCCGGGTGGTGATGATGTCCAGCGTGACTGGCCCCTATGTTTCGAACCCCGGCGAGGCGGCCTATTCTGCGGCCAAGGCCGGGATGGTCGGGCTGACGCATGCGCTGGCGCTGGAAGTGGCGCAGGCGGGTGTGACGGTCAATGCCGTCGCGCCCGGCTGGGTGGCAACTGAGGCCGCAACCGAGGAGGAACGCATCGCCGCGCGCGCAACGCCGCCAGGCCGGGCAGGAACCCCGGACGAAGTGGCGGCGGTGGTGGAGTTTCTGGCATCGGATGACGCATCCTATGTGAACGGGGCGGTGATCGTGGTGGATGGCGGCAATATCCTGCAGGAGCGCAAGGCATGACCCCGGGCGCACGGGCCGCTGCGGCTATTGCGGTGCTGGAAAAGGTTCTTGCCGGGCAACCTTGCGAAGTGGCCCTGACGAATTGGGGCAGGGCCAGCCGATATGCCGGGTCGGGCGACCGCACGGCGGTGCGTGATATCGTGTTCGATGTGCTGCGGCAGAAGCGATCCTGTGCCGCGCGGGGCGGGTCCGACACGGCGCGCGGGCTGGTTCTGGGATGGGCGCGGGGGGCGGGGCAGGTGGCACTGTTCGATGGGCAGGGCCACGCACCCGCCGTGCCGAGTGAGGAAGAGGCGGGGCGCGAGCCGTCAGGGTTGGAGGCGCTGGACTGCCCTGATTGGCTGGAAAAGCCGCTTCAGGCCGGGTTGGGCAGCGATTTTGGGCCAGTCATGCAAGCCATGCAACGGCGCGCCCCAGTTTTTCTGCGGGTGAATCTGGCGCGCGTGACGCGTGAGGCAGCTGTGGCCGCCCTAGCCGACCAGGGGGTTGAGGCGGAGCCGCATCCTTTGGCGATGTCGGCCCTTGAGGTGCGGTCGGGCGCGCGGCGGGTTCAGGCAACGGCTGCCTATCTGGAAGGGTTGGTGGAGTTGCAGGATGCCGCGTCGCAGGCGGTGGTCGAAATGTTGCCGCTGCGCGATGGGATGCGAGTGCTGGACCTTTGCGCGGGGGGCGGTGGCAAGACGCTGGCGATGGCGGCGCGGGCGCGGTTGCAGCTTGTGGCCCATGATGTTGATCGCCGGCGCATGGCCGATCTGCCCGCCCGCGCCGCGCGTGCGAGCGTTACGGTCAGGATCGTGGAGCAACCAGAGAAGGCGGCACCCTATAATCTGATCCTGACGGATGTTCCCTGTTCGGGATCGGGCAGTTGGCGGCGTGATCCGGAAGGGAAATGGGCGCTGACCCCATCAAGGCTGGAGGCTTTGCTGGCTCTGCAGGCGGAAATCATGGACAGGGCCGCAGCGATGCTGGGGGAGGACGGGTGGCTTGGCTATGCGACCTGTTCGATGATTGACGCGGAAAACAATGCGCAAGTTGCGGGTTTTCTGGCGCGCCATCCCGGTTGGCGACTGGAAGCAGAGCGCCGGTTCACGCCCCTGCAGGGCGGTGACGGATTTTATTCGGCCCTCTTGCGTCGTGGGTGAAAAGGCCGGTGATCGACCTCGTCCATTAGGAATTTGTTAAAGGTTTCGCTGGCAGAATGGGCGCGATGAAAGCAATTCGCGCGCCAATTGCAAGTGGTGTGGACCGGCGGCCTTCATTGGCCAGAACGGCCCGTTATGGCCTTGCCGGGGCGATCGGGGCATTGATTGGCGGTTTGCTGTTCAAAGTGCCACCCGCCCTTTTTGGCGCGGGATTGTTGATGGTTGTCATGGCCGGAAGTCTGGCCGCCGTTTTTCGTCTTCGGTCGCTGGGGCGGGCAGAACAGGCCCGCATGGACAGGTTACCGGTGCAGGTCACCAGTCCGGCGATTGATAGCCGGATCGAAGGTCTGGCAGTTCCAATGCTGCAATTCGATTCCGGTGGCTGCCTGACCCAGTGCAATGCCGAAGCGCGCAAGCTGCTGGATCTTGGTCCGAAGGAGTTGCCAGAACCGGCGCGGTTGTTCTTCGATCTGGGGCGTCCCGTGCGGGACTGGATCGTCGACGTGGCGGCAGGGCGCGTTCCTGGCGGGTCTGAGATGGTGGGACTGCGCAGTGATCTTCGCGGTGAAGAGGGCGAGCGGTTCTTACAAGTGACCTTGCAGCCCGATGGTCATGGCGGCGCTTTGGCCGTGTTGCAGGACACGACAGCGTTGAAACGGCTGGAGGCGCAGTTTGTCCAAGGCCAGAAGATGCAGGCCATCGGGCAACTCGCCGGGGGGGTCGCCCATGATTTCAACAACTTGCTGACTGCGATATCGGGGCATTGCGACCTGCTTCTTTTGCGGCACAGGCCGGACGACCCCGAACATCCCGACTTGATCCAGATCCGGCAGAATGCCAACAGAGCGGCGGCTTTGGTTTCGCAACTGCTGGCCTTTTCGCGCAAGCAGACGCTGAAGCCGGAACGGATTGATCTGCAGGACACGTTGGCCGAACTGACCCATCTGTTGAACCGGCTGGTCGGGGAACGGGTCGGGTTGGAACTGATCCCTACGCGCGAGCCGGCGGCGATCCGGGCGGATCGGCGGCAACTGGAACAGGTCATCATGAACCTGGTGGTCAATGCCCGTGACGCGATGCCGGACGGCGGCGTCGTGCAGATCGAAACCCGGATCATGACGCTGGATCAGGAACTCCATCGCGATCGGGCTGTTGTTCCGCGGGGGCGGCATGTGGTGATCTCTGTCCGCGACAGTGGCACAGGCATACCGCCGGAATGGATCGACAAGATTTTTGAGCCGTTTTTCACCACCAAGCGGTTGGGTGAGGGGACGGGGCTTGGTCTTTCGACTGTCTATGGAATTGTGAAGCAATCGGGCGGTTTCATCTTTGTGCGGTCCACGCCGGATGAAGGGACGGAATTTGAACTGTGGTTCCCGCATTGCGCCGACCTGCGGGCAGAACGGCCTGTCATACAACGGCGCGTGGCGCGCCGATCCGATGCCGTGGTGCTGCTGGTCGAGGATGAGGCGCCGGTGCGAACCTTTGCGGCGCGTGCCTTGCGCTTGCGCGGGCATTCTGTCCTGGAAGCTGCCAGTGCCGAGGAGGCACTCGCCTTGCTGCAGGATGGCGCCTTGCATGTGGACATCTTTGTTACCGACGTTGTGATGCCCGGCTTGGACGGACCGGGATGGGTTCGGCAGGCACTGGAAAAACGACCGTCCGTGCGGACGGTGTTTATTTCCGGTTACGCCGAAGAGGCATTGACCGATGAACAGGCGCGGATACCGAATTCCGTTTTTCTGCCCAAGCCCTTCTCACTGGCCGAACTGACAGAGACGGTGCAAGCGCAGCTGGCAGCGTAGATCAATGATCACTTCAAATGCACGGGGCAGGTCAAACCCCGTTAACAGATGTGCAACGCCGACTTGGAGTCAGACAGGCAGGGGGCGGAGGGTTTCATAAAGCGCGAAATCGCGCGCTGCAGCCTTACGGAGCCGAGCCTCGGTCGCGGGTGACAGGTCCATAGGCGCCTCGGGTGAGACATTGAGCCGGGGCAGGATGATTTCGCATCCCAGCCGATCTTCGAGGAAATGGACAAAGGTTTCGATCTCTTCATAGCGGAACAGATGGTCGACACCCTTTTCCCCCTTCGGCTGCAGAAAGCGCGCCTGTGATCCGACGGCGGCAAAGTCCGGTTGTGGATCATCGCACCATCCGTTGACGAAGGCATCAAAGCTCATCCCGCGGGTGGATTTCGCCGCCTCGGTGATGTCATCCCTTTGCCGGTAACGAAACCATGATCCCAGCCAGTCACGGGGTTCGCGCATAAGGGCCACGACGGTGAAGGGCTGGCCCGACGTCACCTCAAGATAGGGCCCGATGAAGCGGTGGAAGCGCTGCACAGGTGTGTGCTTCAGGATCGGTGGGCGCTGGATCGACATGGTGGCCATCGAATCGAGGGCAGACTCGATCGCCGTGGACCCTGTCTTTGGCGTGGCAAGAATGGCGAGTCGTTGTTCCCAGAAAACCAGCATGAAACACCCCTGACATTGACTGCGGCCTTCTACACAAGGCCGCGCGCTTAGGCGAGGGGTTACCGTCTGCCGCTAACCCAACCTTAACTTTTGCAGGGCAAAGTGGAGATGTTCGAATTTGGTTGAAATGTTCTCTTTTTGTGCTCATAAGAATGAGAACACTTGGGGAACAAGCGCAGCAATTGCCGCCCGGTCGCGGCTATGAAATAAGGAGACGGACATGGCGGTGGCGAACCTCCTCGATTTGAACGGGAAGCGCGAAATGGACAAGGCAAAGGCGCTGGAAAGCGCGCTGGCACAGATTGAACGCCAGTTCGGCAAAGGCTCGATCATGAAGCTGGGCAAGGACAGCCCGCAGATGGATATCGAGGCGACCTCGACCGGATCGCTCGGTCTGGACATCGCGCTGGGGATCGGCGGGCTGCCCAAGGGGCGGATCATCGAAATCTTTGGGCCGGAATCTTCGGGCAAGACCACGCTGACACTGCATGTGGTGGCGGAAGAACAGAAAAAGGGCGGCGTCTGCGCTTTTGTCGACGCGGAACACGCGCTGGACCCGCAATATGCCAAGAAGCTTGGCGTCGATCTGGATGAATTGCTGATCAGCCAGCCCGACACGGGCGAACAGGCGCTGGAGATTGTCGATACGCTGGTGCGGTCGGGTGCGGTGAGCCTGATCGTTGTCGATTCGGTGGCGGCGCTGACGCCCAAGGCCGAGATTGAGGGCGATATGGGCGATATGCAGATGGGCAGCCAAGCCCGACTGATGAGCCAGGCCATGCGCAAGCTGACCGCCAGCATCGGGCGCAGCAATTGCATGGTGATCTTCATCAACCAGATTCGCATGAAGATCGGCGTGATGTTCGGCAGCCCGGAAACGACGACGGGCGGGAATGCGCTGAAATTCTATGCCAGCGTGCGCTTGGACATTCGCCGCATCGGTTCGATCAAGGACAAGGACGAGGTTGTTGGCAACTCCACCCGGGTGAAGGTGGTGAAGAACAAGGTCGCGCCGCCCTTCCGCGAGGTGGAGTTCGACATCATGTATGGCGAAGGCATCTCCAAGCTGGGTGAGTTGATCGATATTGGCGTGAAAGCCGGGGTCGTTGAGAAATCCGGTGCCTGGTATTCCTATGGGGATGAACGGATCGGGCAGGGGCGCGAGAATGCCAAGCAGTTCCTGCGGCAGAACCCGGCTATGGCCAATGACATCGAAGACAAGATTCGTGCGGCGAACGGGCTGGATTTCACCGCCTCGGGCGGGCCGGATGAGGCCGATGTCGTGGACATGTGATCCACGCAGAAGCCGCCAGTAAGGAAAGGCCGGACCCTGCGGGTTCCGGCCTTTTTTCATGGCGCGCGGTGGTGGCGGTGGACAGGGGCGGCAGGGGGGGCTAATTGGAGGGCCGACATGGCTTTTCCGCCTTTCTGAAAGGGTCTTTGCAGCATGGCGTCGCTGAACGATATTCGGTCCACTTTCCTCGATTTCTTCCAGCGCAACGGGCACCGCGTCGTGGACAGCTCGCCCCTTGTGCCGCGCAATGACCCGACGCTGATGTTTGCCAATTCCGGGATGGTGCAGTTCAAGAACTGCTTCACCGGGGTGGAAACGCGGGACTACAAGCGCGCGACGACGGCACAGAAGTGCGTGCGCGCGGGCGGCAAGCACAATGATCTGGACAATGTGGGTTACACCGCGCGGCACCATACCTTCTTTGAGATGTTGGGGAATTTCAGCTTTGGCGATTACTTCAAGGCCGAGGCGATTGCGTTTTCCTGGGAGTTGCTGACCAAGGATTTCGGGATCGACCCGAAGAAGCTGTGCGTCACGGTCTATCACACCGACGATGAGGCGGCGGGTATCTGGAAAAAGGTGGCGGGGCTGGAGGATCATCGGATCATCCGCATTCCCACGGATGACAATTTCTGGCGCATGGGGCCGACGGGGCCCTGCGGCCCCTGCACCGAGATTTTCTATGATCATGGCGATCATATCTGGGGCGGCCCGCCGGGCAGCGCGGATGAGGATGGCGACCGGTTCATCGAGATCTGGAACAACGTGTTCATGCAGAATGAGCAGTTTGCCGATGGCACGTTGCGGCCGCTGGATATGCAGTCGATCGACACCGGCATGGGGCTGGAGCGGATTGGCGCGTTGCTGCAGGGCAAGCATGACAACTACGATACCGACCTGATGCGGTCGTTGATCGAGGCATCGGCCCATGCCACCAGCAGCGACCCGGATGGTCCGGGCAAGACCAGCCACCGCGTGATCGCCGATCACTTGCGGTCGACGTCGTTCCTGATTGCCGACGGGGTGATGCCGTCGAACGAAGGGCGCGGCTATGTGCTGCGGCGGATCATGCGGCGGGCGATGCGCCATGCCCATATGCTGGGCGCGCAAGACCCGGTGATGCACCGTCTGGTGCCTGCGCTGGTGCGCGGCATGGGGGCGGCCTATCCCGAACTGCAGCGCGCGCAGAGCCTGATCGAAGAGACGCTGCGACTGGAAGAAACCCGCTTCAAGACGACGCTGGATCGTGGCCTGCGGCTGCTGGATGACGAACTGGCGCGGCTGCCAGAGGGCGGCGATCTGCCGGGCGCGGCGGCGTTCAAGCTGTATGATACCTATGGGTTCCCGCTGGACCTGACGCAGGATGCGCTGCGCGAGAAGGGGCGCGCGGTGGATGTGGCCGGGTTTGATGCTGCGATGCAGGAGCAGAAGACGAAGGCGCGGGCGGCCTGGTCGGGCGCGGGCGGCACGGCGGATGCGAAGATCTGGTTCGAGCTGGCCGAGGCGCATGGCGCGACCGAGTTCCTAGGCTATGATACCGAAACCGCCGAGGGCGAGGTGTTGGCGCTGGTGCGGGATGGGGCCGCGATTGGTTCGGCTGCCACGGGCGAGACAGTGCAGATCATCGTGAACCAGACGCCGTTCTATGGCGAATCCGGCGGGCAGGTGGGGGATGCGGGTTACATCCGCACAGATACTGGCCTTGCCGAGGTGACGGATACGCGCAAGTCGCAGGGGATCTTCATCCACGTGGCGAAGGTTCTGGAAGGATCTGTCCTGAAAGGGCAGCCTGCAAAGCTGGAAGTGGCCCATGTCCGCCGCGCGCAGATCCGCGCGAACCATTCGGCGACCCATCTGCTGCATGAGGCGCTGCGCCACGCGCTTGGTGATCATGTGGCGCAGCGGGGCAGTTTGAATGCGCCGGATCGGCTGCGGTTCGATTTCAGCCATTCCACCGGGATGTCGCCGGCCGAACTGGCGCAGGTGGAGGCGGAGGTGAACGCCTATATCCGGCAGAATGCGCCCGTCGAGACGCGCATCATGACGCCGGATGATGCCCGCGCCATTGGTGCGCAGGCGTTATTTGGTGAGAAATATGGCGATGAGGTGCGCGTCGTGTCGATGGGCGTGCAGGACGGTTCAGGCAAAGGCGCGGATGGGCGGACCTATTCGCTGGAGCTTTGCGGCGGCACGCATGTGCGGCGCACGGGCGATATCGGGGCCTTCGTCGCGCTTGGTGAAAGCGCATCATCCGCCGGGGTGCGGCGGTTCGAGGCGCTGACGGGACAGGCCGCGCTGGACCATCTGCGCGCGCAGGATGCGCGTCTGGCGGAAGTGGCGCTGGTGCTGAAAGCTTCGCCTGCCGAGGCGGTGGAGCGGGTCAAGGCTTTGGCCGATGAGCGCCGGGCATTGCTGAACGAGGTCGCGCAATTGCGCCGCGAGGTTGCGATGGGCGGCAAGGCGGGCGGTCCCGAGGCGCGCGAAATTGGTGGGGTGAAATTCCTCGCGCAGGTGCTTTCCGGCGTTTCGGGCAAGGATCTGCCCGCGCTGATCGACGAGATGAAGGCGCGGATCGGATCGGGGGCTGTGCTGCTGATTGCCGATACCGGAGCCAAGCCGGCCGTTGCGGCGGGGGTGACGGCAGACCTGACGGGAACGCTGTCGGCTGTGACGCTGGTCAAGGCGGCGGCCGAGGCGATGGGCGGCAAGGGCGGCGGTGGTCGGCCGGATATGGCGCAAGCGGGCGGTGCGGATATCGGGCAGGCTGAGGCGGCGATCCAGGCGGCAGAAGCCGTGCTGGAGGGTTAAGGCAATGCCGACAGCACTTTGGATTGCGCATGTGCAGGTGACCGACGCCGAGGCCTATGGGCGTTATGCAAAAGAGGCCGGCCCCGCGATTTCCGCCCATGGCGGCGTCTTTCTGGCGCGTGGCGGGCGCTATGTGCAGTTGGAGGGCAATGACCGACCGCGCAACGTGGTGGCACGCTTTCCAAGCCTGGAGAAGGCGGTGCAATGCTATCACTCACCTGCCTATCAGGCCGCGCTTGCCCATGCCAAAGGGGCGAGTGTCCGTGATCTGATGGTGGTCGAAGAGGTGGAGTGACCCACCCGAGATGCGCCAAAGCCCAATATTTTGGGGCATGGCCGGGAATGGAAGATTTTGAGTCGCATTTGCAAGGAAGGTCGGTTGACGGCATCCTTGGTGTCGTTAATGGTGTTTTAGCTTATCTGGCTCGTTTTTTGAGCTTTGCCGAGTTGCGTGGTTCCCGAGTGCAAAAGGATTTTCTTGCCAAGGGGGTTTTGTGGCATGGCGGCGCCTTTCCCGGACTGGAATGACCTGCGTGACATTCTTCTGATCACCGATGCGGGCAGTCTTTCGGGGGCGGCGCGGATTGCGCAGATCAGCCAATCGACGATGTCGCGCAGGCTGGCGGCGATCGAAGCGAATGGCCAACCCGTCTTTTTGCGCGATGAGACGGGCCGTATGACCCCGAACGCGCGCGGCAAAGAACTTGTCACAGCGGCGCGGGAGATGGCGGCTGTCTATGATCGCGTCAAGGCGCGGCTGACGGATGCCGGGCCACCCTTGCGCGTGGCGAGTTGCGAGATGATGGCGAAGCTGTTCTTGTCGCCTGCCTTGCCGGTCTGGTCGGCGCGGGCCGACAGTGCGGCAGAGTTGCAGATGCATGAAGATGTCTATGGGCTGGATGCAGACAGCTTTGACGTGATTGTTGCCCCGATGTCCGCCGCGCCCGAACGCAGCACAGGGCAGTTGCTTGGCCTGTTGCAGATGGGACTTTTTGCAGCACCGCAATATGTGGCGGCGAACCGGATCAGGGGCGGGCTTGATACGCTGGACGGGCAGGGTGTGATACGCGCATCCAAGGTGTTGGCGGAAATGGAGTCTTATCGCTGGTTGGCGCGGCAGGGGGGCAATGTATCTTTGCTGTCACCCAACATTCCCACGATGGCCGAAGCTTGTGCCGCAGGTTTGGGTATTGCCCTGTTACCGCTTGATCTTGCGGGGCAGGACGCGCGTCTTTTGCCACTGGACGGGCCCAAACCGCCACCCTGCGAGATCTGGGCCGTGGCAGATGCCAAGACGGCAGATGATCCGCGGGTAGCGGGGTTTTTGAAGTGGGCGCGCGGACATTTCCGCGCGACCCGAGGTGATGATCGCGCAGCCGGTTAGGAGGCGCGGGATTGGCGCTTGCGCTCATGCGGATCAAGGATCCGCTTGCGCAGACGGATGATCTTGGGCGTAACCTCAACCAGTTCATCATCGTCGATATAAGCAATCGCCTCTTCCAGGCTAAAGCGAATATGCGGCGTCAGGCGGACGGCTTCATCCGTGCCGGAAGCGCGGACGTTGGTCAGCTTTTTGCCCTTGAGGGGGTTCACCTCAAGGTCATTGTCGCGGCTGTGTTCGCCGATCAGCATGCCTTCATAAACGTTTTCCTGCGGACCGATGAACATGCGGCCACGCTCTTCGAGGTTCCAAAGCGCATAGGCGACCGAGACGCCGTTTTCCATGCTGATCAGCACGCCCTGACGGCGACCCTGGATCGGGCCTTTATGGGCGACCCAGCCGTGGAAGATACGGTTGAGCACGCCGGTGCCGCGCGTATCGGTCAGGAATTGGCCATGGTAGCCGATCAGGCCGCGCGACGGGACATAGGCAATGATGCGGGTCTTGCCCACACCGGCGGGTTTCATTTCAACCAGCTCACCCTTGCGTTCGCCGGTCAGCTTGTCGATCACGGCGCCGGAATATTCGTCATCGACATCGACGATGACCTCTTCCACCGGTTCCATGCGCACGCCGTCTTCGTCCTTGAAGATGACGCGGGGGCGGGAGATGGACAGCTCAAACCCTTCGCGGCGCATGTTCTCGATCAGCACGCCCATCTGAAGTTCGCCGCGGCCCGACACTTCGAAGGCTTCGCCACCGGGGGTGTCGGCGATCTTGATGGCGACGTTAACCTCGGCCTCTTTCATCAGACGGTCACGGATGACGCGGGACTGGACCTTTGATCCGTCACGGCCTGCAAGCGGGCTGTCATTGATACCGAATGTGACAGTGATCGTCGGCGGGTCGATCGGCTGGGCGGGAAGGGCTGTGTCTACTTCCAGCGCGCAAAGAGTATCGGCAACGGTGGCCTTGGACATACCGGCGATGGTGACGATGTCCCCAGCCAGTGCCTCATCAATCGGTTGCTGGCCGAGGCCGCGGAAGGCGAGGACCTTGGTCACGCGGAACTGTTCCAGACGGTCGCCGGTGCGCGACAGGGCCTTGATCGTTTCGCCCACCCGCAGGCGGCCGGATTCGACGCGGCCGGTCAGAATGCGGCCGATGAAGGGATCGGCCGACAACGTGGTGGCCAGCATGCGGAAGGGTTCATCCTGCGCGGAGAGTTGTTTGGGCGCGGGGACGTGGCGGACGATCATATCGAAGAGCGCGTTCAGATCCTTGCGCGGGCCATCAAGGGATTCGTCGGCCCATCCGGCGCGACCGGAGGCGTAAAGATAAGGGAAATCAAGCTGTTCATCCGTGGCGCCGAGGTTCGAGAAGAGATCGAAAACCTCGTTCAACGCGCGGTCGGGTTCGGCATCGGGCTTGTCGACCTTGTTCAGCACCACGATGGGGCGCAGGCCGAGGGCGAGTGCCTTGGCCAGCACGAACTTGGTCTGCGGCATCGGGCCTTCGGCGGCGTCGACCAGAAGGCAGACACCATCGACCATGGACAGGATGCGTTCCACCTCGCCGCCGAAATCGGCGTGGCCGGGGGTGTCGACGATATTGATGCGCGTCGCGTCATGTTCGACCGAGGTACACTTGGCAAGGATGGTGATGCCGCGTTCACGTTCGATGTCGTTTGAATCCATGGCCCGTTCGGAAACGGCCTCATTGGCGCGGAACGCGCCGGACTGTTTGAGCAGTTCATCCACAAGTGTGGTTTTGCCATGGTCGACATGCGCGATGATGGCGATGTTGCGAAGCTCCATCGGGGAGGTCTCTTTCAAATCTTTCTGCGGTTGCGAGGGCCATACAGGGTTTGCGCCGGATTGGCGAGTCCTGCGTTTCAGGTGGCGATATAACGATCGCGCCTGTGATTTATGGCGATGACGAGGTTGACGACCGCCGCGCCAAGGAAAGACCACGCGACGGTCTGCCAGGGCAGGAAGGTGAGCGCGGTGGCAAACAGGGCGGCGTCAAATATCAGTTGCGTATGGCCGGCGCGGAAGCCGGTGCGGTCTTGCAGGTAGAGGGCGAGGATGCCGATGCCGCCGAGGCTGGCCCCGTGGCGGAAGATGGCCAGAAGGGCCGCACCCGAGACGAAGCCGAACAGGATGGCCCCGAAGGCGGGTGTGAGGGCGGAGAACTGCACCCAGTGGGGGATGAGCGCCGACAGCGTGGAGAGGGCCGCCACGGCGAGGAAGGTCTTGATCGTGAAAGACAAACCCATGCGGCGATAGCCGAACCAGAAGAAGGGGATGTTGATGGCGAAGAACACCCAGCCGAAGGGAAGGCCGGTCGCATAGGCGATCAGCACCGCCAACCCCGCGGTCTGCCCGGTGATCATGCCCAGATGGGTGAGGATCACGATGCCGAAGGCGGCCATGGTGGAACCGAAGGCGAGGCCCTGGGCATCTTCAATCAGACTGTGGGCTTTGGGGTCGGTCATGGGCGGGGGATTAGCCTGTGGCGACGCGCTGCGCCAGAGGATCAATGCGGTGGATCAGGCCGCGATATAGCGGTCGCGGCGGTGATTGATGGCGAGGAAGAGCGAAAAGGTTGCCGCACCAAGAAAGGACCACAGCAGCGTTTCGGGCGCGAGGATCAGCGCGGCGGCGGCGAAAATCACAACGTCTACAGCCAGTTGGATATAGCCCGCCTGAATGCCCCAGCGATCCTGGATCATCAGGGCGACGATGGAGAAGCCACCGAAACTGCCGCCGTGGCGGACGACGGCGAGGGCGGCAATGCCGAAGAGGATGCCGAAGAGGATTGCGGCGAAGGCGGGTTGGATTTCACCAAGTGTCATCCAGCGGGGGAGGATTTCGGTCAGGACCGACAGGGCGGCGGTGGTGATCAGGGTTTTCAGCGCGAAACGGCCCCCCATGCGCCACCAGCCGAGCAACAGGAAGGGCAGGTTGATCGCGAAATAGACCAGCGAAAACGGGAGGTTGTAGCTGTAGGCGATCAGCACGGCGAGGCCGGTCGTCTGGCCTGTGGCGAACCCCATATGGGTGAGGATGTGGATCCCGAGGGCCGCCATGATGATGCCGAAGGCGATGCCTTGGGCATCTTCGAGCAGGGTGTGGTGTTTCGGGTCGGTCATGGGGGACTCGCGCTGGATGAAAAGGGTCATATCATGTGACATTTATTGGGTCAATATTTGTGACCTATATAATGTGCTGTGGCGGGGCTGCATCAGCGGGCGCGCGGGATGGGGCCGGGGATTTACTGGGCTGGGTGAAATGGCGTAAGGAAAAATATCCGCAACGCAAATGATGGAGGGCGTGATGGTAGACATTTCTGGATCGTCACGGCGTGGCGGAGTGACCGGACTGGGCATTACGGCGCGATACCGTTTCGCATAAGCCTTGATCCGCTTGCCGTAGGGTGTGAAGCCCGCGGCACAACCCTCTGACATTGCAGAATTTACCGAAGTCCTGACGGGAAAGTTCCCGGCCTGCTGCGGCCCATTCTGCACCAACCCAACCCCTAACAGGAGCCGGTCCGTGCTGTGATGCAGCCGCCGGGATTTGACATGAAAGACATGACCCAACTGAGGGGCGCCATGCCCCAGTCCATCTATCTGGCGATCCACGAGCATGGCGCAATGCGCGTTCTGATGGTGGCGGCAAAGGCCATGCTGGGGGCAGTTCTGGCCCCGGCAGAGACGGACCCGACCGAGCATCTGAGCGATCATCTGCGGCGGGATATCGGTCTGCCACCGCGGGGTTCCCCGCTGCCAGAGGCGCCGATGCTGCCGGTGCGGTGGTAAGGAGAAAGGGGCCGGATCTTGCGATCCGGCCCCTTTTTGCTGTGCAGCGCGTGGTGCAGACGAGCAGTGCAGACGGGCGTATGCACGCAGCGAACGGTGTTTCAGGCGCGGCGCAACGGCGAGTTGCATCCGGGGCAGGGTGGCCCGATGATCAGCCGACCAGCGCCTTGTTGAGGTATTCGTCGACCTTTTCGAGATAACCGATGGTGGTGAGCCATTTCTGATCGGGGCCGACGAGGAGGGCGAGGTCTTTGGTCATCCAACCATCTTCGACGGTCTGGACAGTGACCTGTTCCAGCGTGGTGGCAAAGCGCAGCAGGGCGTCATTTTCATCCAGTTTGGCGCGGTGCTTCAGCGCGCCGGTCCAGGCGATGATCGAGGCGATGGAATTCGTCGACGTTTGCTTGCCCTGCTGGTGTTCGCGGAAATGGCGCGTGACCGTGCCGTGGGCGGCCTCGGCCTCCACCACTTTGCCATCCGGGGTCATCAGGACGGAGGTCATCAGGCCCAGCGAGCCGAAGCCCTGCGCCACGGTGTCGGATTGCACATCGCCATCATAGTTCTTGCAGGCCCAGACATAGCCGCCCGACCATTTCATGGCAGAGGCGACCATGTCGTCGATCAGGCGGTGTTCGTAATGGATGCCAAGCGCCTTGAACCGGTCTTCGAATTCGGCGGCGTAGACCTCGGCAAAGATGTCCTTGAAGCGGCCATCATAGGCCTTGAGGATGGTGTTCTTGGTGGAGAGGTAAACCGGCCAGCCCTTCATCAGCCCGTAGTTCAGGGAGGAGCGGGCAAAATCGTAGATCGAGGCGTCGAGGTTATACATCGCCATGGTGACGCCCGCGCCGGGGGCATCGAACACATCGCGTTCGATCACGGTACCATCTTCGCCCACGAATTTAATGGTGACCTTGCCCTTTCCGGGAAAGCGGAAATCGGTGGCGCGGTACTGGTCGCCAAAGGCGTGGCGGCCCACGACGATGGGTTTGGTCCAGCCCGGCACAAGGCGGGGGACGTTGCGGCAGATGATCGGTTCACGGAAAATCACGCCGCCGATAATGTTGCGGATGGTGCCGTTGGGCGATTTCCACATCTGTTTCAGGCCGAATTCCTCGACCCGGCCCTCATCGGGGGTGATGGTGGCGCATTTGACGCCGACGCCGTGTTTCAAGATGGCATGGGCGGCATCGACGGTGACCTGATCATTGGTGCGGTCGCGTTCTTCGATCCCCAGATCGTAGTAATGCAGGTCGACATCAAGATAGGGCAGGATCAGTTTCTTCTTGATGAAGTCCCAGATGATCCGGGTCATTTCATCGCCGTCGAGTTCGACGACGGGGTTCGCCACCTTGATCTTGGTCATGCCCTTGGTCCTTTCGGAAATGGAAGTGATGCGGCGGTGCATAGTGTATAACGGTGGGTTTGGGAAGCATTGTATGCAACGGCATACCGTTTATCGCGACAGTTGACCTAACTCGCCTTTGGGTTGATCCTTTGCGTGGCGGTGTATGGGGTAGGCGATGAAGAACATAGCGGTGTTTTGTGACGGGACGTGGAACCATCTGGACATGGTTGAGCCGACAAACGTGGGCATCCTGTCGCGGAATGTGTTGCCGGTGACGTCGGCGGGGGTGGTGCAGCGGGCGATCTATCTGCCGGGGGTAGGAACGCGGAAAAAGGCGGCGGGGCCGATTGAGCGGGCGGTGGACCGGCTGACGGGCGGGGCCTTCGGCTGGGGTCTGGATGCGCGGCTGGAAGCGGCCTATCGAGAGGTGGCGGCTGCTTATGAACCCGGCGACCGGTTGTTTCTGTTCGGATTTTCGCGCGGGGCCTATATGGCGCGGTCGCTGGCGGGGTTGTTGCGCAATTGCGGGTTGCCGGAACCTGCGACGGTGGGACGGATCGGCGAGGCCATGACGCTGTATCGCAACCGGGAGCCGGGCTCGCATCCGGATTCGCCTGCGAGCCTGCGGTTTCGGGCGGCATTCTCGCCGCGCTATGCCACGAGCGAAACGGACCGGATGGTGCGGACGGGGCAAGTGGAAATGCTGGCGGTGGATTATCTTGGCGTCTGGGATACGGTTGGAGCGCTGGGGGTGCCGGATCACTTTGCCGGATTGGCGGCGATCACCAACGGGAAGTACAAGTTCCACGATCTGCGACTGTCGAGCATGGTGAAATCCGCCCGCCATGCGGTGGCGATTGATGAGCGTCGGCGGACCTTTCCGCCCACGTTGTGGGAGAACCTGACCGATCTGAATATCGGCGAGGGGGATCTGCCCTATCGTCAGGAATGGTTTCCGGGCACGCATGGCGGGGTAGGCGGCGGCGGGCCGATCCGCGGGCTCTCTAACGCGGCGCTACTGTGGATTTTGGGTGGGGCCGAGGAGGCCGGGCTGGAGATATCGCCAGCCATGAAGGATGCGGCGCAGCGGACCGTGGTGGTTGATGCTCCGCTGGACAACCATCCGCCGAAGACAGGGCCGCTGGCGGGGTTGTTCAAGGGCAAGGGGGTGGACCGGTCGCCGCCGTCTTCAATCAGGTCGGTGTCATGGATGGCACGGGAGCGGTGGCGGTTGCATGGCTATCGCCCGGTGCCGCTGCGCCCCTTTGGACCGAAGATGGAGCCACCCGTGATGCCGGGGGAATGGCGGGACTAGGCGAAGAAGCGCAGGGTTTGGGCGCGGACCCAATCCCACAGGCGCGGGGCGCCGCGGGCGATCTTGTCGCCGACGCGAGAATCTAACTGATCAAGGGTCACATTGTAGGTGATCCAGGTGCCGCCGCCGGATTGCAGGTTGGCCATGACGGGCTGCACGCGATCAAGGCTTTTGGCAAAGATGGCGTCGGGGGTTTGGGCGGCTTCGAATTCTTCCCACAGAGTGCGGAAACTGTCGCGCAGGTCAGCGGGGAGAAGGCCAAAGATGCGGTCAGCGGCGCGGGATTCGGCGGCTTGGGTTTCGCTTGAGGCATGGGCGGTGCCATTCTGGGAATGGATCGGGACATCGCCCACGTCGATTTCCACGAGGTCATGCAAGAGGAGCATGCGGATCACCCGGTCGATGGAGACACCGGATGGGGCGTGATCGGCGAGCGTGAGGGCGTAGAGGGCGAGGTGCCAACTGTGTTCGCCAGAATTTTCCGGCCGCGAGCCATCGCAAAGCGTGGTGGCGCGCAGCACGGATTTGAGGCGGTCCGCCTCATTCAAAAAGGCGAATTGCTGATCGAGCCGTTCGGTCAATGACCGGCCGTGTCGAGGGGCGCGCGGGGGGCGTCGCCGCCCTCACGCTTGGCTTTGAGCGACTGTTCGAGGAACTTGCGGCCCTTGCGTTCGGCAAGGATCACGCGGACGGCGGTCATGAAGGCCTCTTGCGTGGTGGGCGAGGCGTCGAGCAGGACGCGACCGACGCGGTCATGAAGCTTGTCATCGCCAAGCTCATCCATCGCGTCGACGACATCCTTGGCGAGCTGTTCCGTCAGATCCTGAAGAATGCCCATCAGCGCGATCCTTCGGTCAGGCGCCGGCGCACGTAATAGGCGACGGTGTCGATCATCGGCTTCATATGCGCCTCTTCATCCTTGAAGAAGTGATCGGCGCCCTCAACCTCGGTATGGGTGATGGTGATGCCCTTTTGTTCATGCAGCTTGGACACAAGCTGGCGCGTGTCCTTGGGCGGGGCGACGCGGTCGGCGGTGCCGTTGATGATCAGGCCCGAGGAGGGGCAGGGGGCGAGGAAGGAAAAGTCGTACAGGTTCGCCGGGGGGGCCACCGAAATGAACCCGGTTATTTCCGGGCGGCGCATAAGAAGCTGCATCCCGATCCAGGCGCCGAAGGAGAAACCCGCGACCCAGCAATGTTTTGCGTTCTGGTTCATGGATTGCAGATAGTCGAGTGCCGAGGCGGCATCGGACAATTCGCCGATCCCCATGTCATACTCGCCCTGCGACCGGCCCACGCCACGGAAATTGAAGCGCAGGACGGTGAAGCCCAGATTGTAGAACGCGTAATGCAGGTTGTAGACGACCTTGTTGTTCATCGTGCCGCCGTACTGCGGATGCGGATGCAGCACGATGGCGATGGGGGCGTCACGGTCTTTTTGCGGGTGGTAGCGGCCTTCCAGCCGGCCTTCGGGACCGGCGAAAATCACTTCGGGCATTGTACAGCGCCTGTCTTTGACTGGAGCGAATTGTTGACGACTTCGCTCGGACAATTTAGAACCATTCCAAAGGCGCGGAGGGCGTGCCGTTCGGGCGGGTCGGTTTCAGGTAATGGGCCGCACTCGCGGCGTCAATGTTTTTGCAAGGAATTGGTCATGAAACTGTCGACCAAGGGGCGTTACGCCATGGTGGCGCTGGCCGATCTGGCGCTGGCGAAGGGGGATGAGTTGGTATCCTTGGCCGAAGTGGCCAAGCGGCAGGATATCAGCCTGCCCTATCTGGAGCAGTTGTTCGTGAAGCTGCGTCGCGCCGGTTTGGTAGAGGCGGTGCGCGGGCCGGGGGGCGGGTATCGGCTGGCGCGGAGCCCGGATGCCATCCGGGTGTCGGATGTGCTGGAGGCGGTGGAGGAGACGGTAGATGCCCTGCATACCGGGGCAGGGGCATCTGGTGGCGTGTCGGGGACGCGGGCGCAGAGCCTGACCAACCGGCTGTGGGAGGGGCTGAGCGCACATGTCTATGTGTTTTTGCACCAGACCCGGCTGTCGGACGTGATCCGCAACCAGATGACGCCCTGCCCGGCGGTGCCGGCGCTGTTTCGCGTGGTGGATGAGGATGCGTAGGACGATTTTTCTGCGAAGAATCTGGGGTTCTGGCGCGGGGGCGTGGCGCGGGAGGGCGGCCGGGTTTGGGTATTTGGGCCAAGGTGAAACATGAGGCCGCGGGTCTATCTGGACTGGAATGCCACGGCACCGCTGCGCATTGAAGCGCGGGCGGCCATGATTGCGGCGATGGATGTGGTGGGTAATCCGTCATCCGTTCACGCCGAGGGTAGGGCGGCGCGGGCTTTGGTGGAGCGGGCGCGGGCGCAGGTGGCGGCAGCGGTGGGCTGCAAGCCGGCGGAGGTTGTGTTCACGTCTGGGGCGACAGAGGCGGCGGCGGTGTTGGGGCGTTTGCCGGTCGGCACGGTCGAAGTGGATCCGACGGCGCATGATTGCCTTTGGTCGCAGCGTCGGGCGGGGCAGGGGGCGCGGGCGCTGGCCTGGGGCTATGCGAATAACGAGACCGGGGTGATTGCCGAGGCCCCGGCGCGGGCGGAGGGCGAGCCGCTCTTGCTCGATATCGTGCAGGCAGTGGGGAAGGTTCCGTTTTCCTTTGCCTGGAGCGGGGCGGAGATGGCGGTGGTGTCGGCTCACAAGTTTGGTGGCCCCAAGGGGGTTGGCGCGCTGATCGTGAAGGACGGGGTGGAGACGCTGCCCGTGCTGACCGGCGGCGGGCAGGAGATGGGGCGGCGGGCCGGGACGGAGAACATCATCGGCATCGCCGGAATGGGGGCTGCGGCAGAGGCGGCGCAGCGCGATCTGGAGGCCGGGGTCTGGGACGAGGTCGAGGAACTTAGAAATATTCTAGAAGTTGGATTGTCCTCTGTGGCAAACAATACTATTTCTGTCGGGAAAGGTTTGCCTCGGCTGCCCAACACGCTTTGCCTGATCGCGCCCGGCTGGAAAGGCGAGACGCAGGTGATGGCGATGGATCTGGCGGGGTTTGCCGTTTCGGCCGGATCGGCCTGTTCCAGCGGCAAGGTGCGGCCAAGCCGTGTGCTGACCGCGATGGGATATGACGAGGCGGCGGCGGCGCAGGCGATCCGTGTGTCGCTGGGGCCGGGAGTGACAAAGGACGAGGTGCTGCGCTTCACTGACACGTGGTGCGCGCAGTATCGCAAGGCCCTGAACCGGGCTGCTTGAGTTTGGAATTGAGTGGGGTTTGCCCCTGCGCCGTGGAGATGAACCTATGACCGAAGCCGCCCTGAAGGATGCCGATATCCGTGCCGATATCCGTGATGGTGTTGATCGTGAGACGATCGAAACCGTCGAGGCGATGGCTGGGAAGTACAAATACGGCTGGGAAACCGAGATCGAGATGGATTTCGCGCCCAAGGGTCTGTCCGAGGATATTGTCCGGCTGATTTCCGAGAAGAACGGCGAGCCCGAATGGATGCTGGACTGGCGGCTGGCGGCCTATCGGCGTTGGGTGCAGTTGGAAGAGCCAACTTGGGCGATGGTGAGCTATCCGAAGATCGACTATCAGGATCAGTATTATTACGCCAAGCCCAAGAGCATGTCGGTGAAGCCGAAATCCTTGGATGAGGTGGACCCGAAACTGCTGGCGACTTATGCCAAGCTGGGCATTCCGCTGAAGGAGCAGGCGCTGCTGGCGGGTGTGGAAGCGCCCGAGGGTGAACGGCGGGTGGCGGTGGATGCGGTGTTCGATTCCGTGTCGGTCGGCACGACGTTCAAGGCGGAATTGGCCAAGGCGGGGGTGATCTTCTGTTCGATCAGCGAGGCGGTGCGCGAGCATCCGGAGCTGGTGAAGAAATACCTAGGCTCGGTCGTGCCGCAATCGGACAACTTCTTTGCGACGCTGAATTCGGCTGTGTTTTCCGATGGATCGTTCGTCTACATCCCCGAGGGCGTGCGCTGCCCGATGGAGTTGAGCACCTATTTCCGGATCAATGCCGAGAATACCGGGCAGTTCGAACGCACGCTGATCATCGCCGACAAGGGCAGCTATGTGAGCTATCTGGAAGGCTGCACCGCGCCCAAGCGGGATACCCACCAATTGCATGCGGCGGTGGTGGAGATCGTGCTGCTGGATGATGCCGAGGTGAAATATTCCACGGTGCAGAACTGGTATCCGGGCGATGAGGAAGGCCGCGGGGGCATCTATAACTTTGTGACCAAGCGGGCGGATTGCCGGGGGCATCGGTCCAAGGTGATGTGGACGCAGGTGGAAACGGGATCGGCGATCACGTGGAAATACCCGTCCTGCATCCTGCGCGGGGATGAGTCTCAGGGCGAGTTCTATTCCATCGCCATCGCCAATAACGCCCAGCAGGCCGACACGGGCACGAAGATGATCCATCTGGGCAAGAACACGAAATCCCGGATCGTATCCAAGGGCATTTCGGCGGGGCGGGCGCAGAACACCTATCGTGGGCTGGTGACGATGCACCCCAAGGCCACGAACAGCCGCAACTATACGCAATGCGACAGCCTGCTGATCGGCGACAAATGCGGGGCGCATACGGTGCCCTATATCGAGGTCAAGAATAACTCTTCCCGCGTGGAGCATGAGGCGACCACGTCCAAGGTGGATGAGGATCAGCTGTTCTATTGCCGGTCGCGCGGGATGGATGAGGAAGAGGCGGTGGCCTTGGTCGTGAACGGGTTCTGCCGCGATGTGCTGCAGGCGCTGCCGATGGAATTTGCCATGGAGGCGCAGAGCCTTGTGGCGATTTCGCTGGAAGGGTCGGTGGGCTGATCCATGGTCTGGGGGAACAAGCCGATGATCGTGACGACAACGCCTTCGGTGGAAGGCTATCAGATTGCGGAATACCTGGGCATCGTGACCGGTGAAGCGATCATGGGCGCGAACATCGTTCGCGATCTGTTTGCCGGGATCACCGATATCATCGGGGGCCGGTCGGGCGCCTATGAGGCCAAGCTGGCCGATGCCCGCGAGACGGCTTTGAGCGAGATGCAGGAACTGGCGCGGTCGCGCGGGGCGAATGCGGTGGTGGGGGTCGATCTGGATTACGAGGTGATCGGCCAGATGCTGATGGTGTCGGCGAGCGGCACTGCCGTGCGGCTGGGATAAGGCCCGCGCGGGATGATGCAGGAAAATGCCTTGAATTTTACGCAGTCGCGTCATGGTTGCGCGGCACGGTTGCAGACAGTGTTGTTTGTAAATGGTGCCCCCTATGTCACGTTCGCCGGTCTTCGACCCGAAACAGGAATTCGCCAACCGTCTGTCCCGCATCAAGGAAGGCGGGATCAATACCAACCGAACCTTGTTCGTGGGCATGGAGGATGCGCTGCATCTGCCGCCGGGGACGTTCGTGCGCAAGCGCAAGAAGCGGGGCAGGGCGCTGCCCTTGTTCTTGACGGTGATGGTTGGGTCTGTGGCGGCCATGCTGGCGGTGATGTCGCAAGGCAATCTTTACTGACGGGCCGCGCGCCCGAAATCGAACATCGGCCGCTGCGGCGGCATGACGGAAACCGGGGGCGCCGCGCGGCGGCAGCCCCCCTTTGGCATTGAAGGACCGGGGGCAAAATGCTTCAGATCAAGAACCTGCATGTGAAACTTGAGGAAGAGGATAAGCAGATCCTCAAGGGTGTGGACCTGACGGTGAAAGCCGGGGAGGTGCATGCGATCATGGGGCCGAACGGTTCGGGGAAATCGACCCTGTCCTATGTGCTGGCGGGCCGTGAGGGCTATGAGGTGACGGAAGGCAGCGCCACGCTGGAGGGCGAGGAGCTGCTGGATATGGAACCCGAAGAGCGGGCGGCGGCGGGGTTGTTTCTGGCGTTCCAGTATCCGGTGGAGATTCCGGGCGTGGGGAACATGACGTTCCTGCGGACGGCAGTGAACGCGCAGCGCAAGGCGCGCGGCGAGGAAGAGATGAGCGCGGGCGATTTCCTGAAGGTCGTGCGGGCCAAGGCCAAGACCTTGAAGATCGATGCCGAGATGCTGAAGCGGCCGGTGAATGTGGGCTTTTCGGGCGGTGAAAAGAAGCGCAACGAGATCCTGCAGATGGCGATGCTGGAGCCCAAGATGTGCATTCTGGACGAGACCGACTCGGGCCTTGATGTGGATGCGATGAAGCTGGTGTCGGAAGGCGTGAATGCGCTGCGCGATGCGGGACGGGCTTTCCTTGTGATTACCCACTACCAGCGCCTGCTGGATCATATCCACCCCGACGTGGTGCATATCATGGCGGCAGGCCGGATCATCAAGACGGGCGGGCCGGAGCTTGCGCTGGAAGTGGAGCAGAACGGCTATGCCGATCTGTTGGCGGAGGCGCAGTGATGGCATTGGTGCAGGCCAAGCAGGACCAGCTTACCGCACGGATTGCGGGGCTGTCTTTTGCGCGGGACGGGTGGCTGGGTGCGGCGCGGGCCGAGGCGCTGGCCCGACTGACGGCGATGGGGATGCCGGGAAAGCGCGATGAATACTGGCGCTATACGGACCCGACCAGCCTGACGGCGGTGGAAGCCCCCAAGGCGGCGGTGTTTGACGACAGCGACGAAGCGCCGGTCTTTGATGCGATTGACCGGGTGAAGGTGGTTTTTGTTGATGGCGTCTTTGACGCGGCGGCGTCGGATGACCTGCGGCTTGCCGGGGTGGAGATCGAGCGGTTGGCGCAGGCCGGGGGCGCGGATATTCACTGGGCGCGCGACACTTATGGTGTGCTTGAGGCGCGGGGGCAGAAGCCCGTTGAGCGGCCGCTGGCGGCGCTGAATTCGGCCTTTGCGACGGATGGGCTGCTGATCCGTGTGACGGGCAAGGCGGCGAAGCCTGTTTCGCTGATTTATGTCCATAAATCAGATAGTTCCGATGCGATCCTGCATCATTGCATCAAGATTGAAGAGGGCGCAGAGCTGACAATCTTGGAAAACGGCCCGGCAGCGGCGCGGTTTTCCAAGGTGATGGAGGTGGAGGTGGGCGCTGGCGCGCGGTTCCACCATATCCGGTCGCAGGGCCGCGACCATCAGCGCCGGGCCGTGACGCATGTTTTTGCCCGACTGGGGGCAGGGGCCTTGTTCAAGTCTTTCACCTTGACCGCGAATGGCGTGATGACGCGCAATGAGGCGGTGTTGGAACTGGTGGGGGATGACGCGCAGGCGCATATCGCCGGGGCGGCAGTGGGCGACGGCGATTTCCACCATGATGATACGGTGTTTGTGACCCATCAGGGCCAGCGCTGCGAAAGCCGCCAGGTGTTCAAGAAGGTGCTGAAGAACGGCGCTGTCGGCGTGTTTCAGGGGAAGATCCTGGTGAAGCAGGGCGCACAGAAGACCGATGGCTATCAGATCAGCCAGGCGCTGCTGCTGGACGGGGACAGCCAGTTTCTGGCGAAGCCCGAACTGGAAATTTATGCCGATGACGTGAAATGCTCGCACGGGTCCACATCTGGCGCGATTGACGAGGTGGCGTTGTTCTATCTGCGCTCACGCGGGGTGCCGATGCGGGCGGCGCAATCGCTGTTGGTGCTGGCCTTCCTTGCCGAAGCACTTGGCGAGATCGAGGATGAGGCGATTGCCGAGGATATCCGCCTGCGGCTGGAAGGCTGGCTTGAACGGCACGAGAAATAGATGCCGGTCGTTCCTGATATTCTGTCCTCATGGCGGCGCCCCCGGGCAGTGATTGCGCGCAAGCTGGCCGATGGGCCGCGCGAGGACCGGGCGATTGCCACGGTGATGGGGGCGTGCGCGCTGATCTTCGTGTCGCAATGGCCAGGGTTGGCGCGTGAGGCGCATCTGACGCAGGTCGCGGCCGAGGCGGCGGGAACACCACTGGATCAGGTGCCAAGTCTGCAGGCGTTGATGGGATCGCGGCTGTTTGCGCTGATCTTCATCGCGCCGTTGGTGTTCTACATTCTTGCCGCGATCAGCCATCTTGTGGCGCGGATGTTCGGGGGTAAGGGCACAGGCTATGGCGCGAGGATCGCGCTATTCTGGGCGCTGCTGTGCACAACGCCAGTGATGCTGCTGCAAGGGTTGGTGGCGGGGTTCATCGGGGCGGGCACGGCTGCGACAGTGGTGGGGCTTGGGGTCTTTGGCGGTTTCCTCTATCTCTGGATCAACATGCTGATCGAGGCGGAAAAGCCATGGAAATGACGCTGGCGAATATTGCCGGGATGGTGCGACTGACCTTTGCAAAACCCCGGCAAGCGGCGCAGGTGGTGATGCGTCTGCCCTTGCCGTTGCAGGGGCGTTGGGCGGCGATGGCTTTAATGGCCGTTCTGTCGGCCTTTCTGATGCAGGCGATGGCGGCGATGCTGCCGCCCGCCGTGGGGCCGAATGGCGAGGTATTACAACCGGTTGGGCCGTTCTTCTGGGCCGGGATGGTGGCCATCGGGATGGTGATGACGGCAAGCCTTGCCTTTGCCGTGGGGCGTTGGCGCGGGGGGAAGGGGGAGCTGGCGGATGCGGTGATCCTGATCGCCTGGCTGCAGTTCATCCAGTTGCTGATGGTGGCGCTTCAACTGGTGCTGGTGGTGGCCCTGCCTGTTCTGGCGCCGGTGGTTGAGATCGGGGCGGTGCTGCTGTTCCTGTGGCTTTTGGTGAATTTCGTGGCCGAGATGCACGGCTTTCGGTCGCTGGGACTGGTGTTTCTGGGGGTTGTCGTGACCTTCGTGGCGGCGGTGTTCGCGATGAGCCTGCTGCTGATGCTGCTGGGGGTTGGATTCTGACGATGTATGACGTTGAACAGATCAGGGGCGACTTTCCGATCCTGTCGCGGCAGGTGAACGGCAAGCCGCTGGTCTATCTGGACAATGGCGCCAGCGCGCAGAAGCCCAAGGTGGTGATCGATGCGATCACGCAGGCCTATTCGATGGAATATGCCAATGTTCACCGTGGCTTGCATTACCTTTCCAACCTTGCGACCGAAAAGTACGAGGCCGTGCGCGGCATCATTGCGCGGTTCCTGAATGCCGGCGATGCGGATGAGATCGTGTTCAATTCCGGCACGACGGAGGGGATCAATCTGATTTCCTACAGCTGGGCCGCGCCGCGGTTGCAGGCGGGGGATGAAATCGTTCTTTCCATCCTGGAGCATCACGCCAACATCGTGCCGTGGCATTTCCTGCGCGAGCGGCAGGGGGTGGTGCTGAAATGGGTAGAGTGCGACGCGAATGGCGATCTGGACCCGCAAGCGGTGATCGATGCGATCGGGCCGCGCACGAAGCTGGTGGCGGTGACGCATATGTCCAACGTGCTGGGCACCGTGGTGGATGTGGCGGCGATCTGCCGTGGCGCGCGGGAAAAGGGCGTGCCGGTGCTGGTGGATGGAAGCCAAGCAGCGGTGCATATGCCGGTGGATGTGCAGGCGATTGGCTGTGATTTCTATGCGGTGACGGGGCATAAGCTTTACGGACCAAGTGGTTCCGGGGCGATCTATATCCGGCGCGAGCGGATGGAAGAGATGCGCCCGTTCCTGGGCGGTGGCGACATGATCCGCGACGTGGGCCGGGACGTGGTGACGTGGAACGACCCGCCAATGAAGTTCGAGGCGGGAACGCCATCGATCGTGGCGCAGATCGGGCTGGGCGTTGCGCTGGAGTATATGATGGGTTTGGGGATGGAGAACATCGCCGCCCATGAGCGGGACTTGCGCGACTATGCACGGGCGAGGCTGGCCGGGATCAACTGGTTGAATGTGCAGGGAAATTCGGCCACCAAGGGGGCGATATTCTCCTTCACCATGGCGGGCGCGGCCCATGCGCATGACATATCAACCATCCTAGACAAGCGCGGTGTCGCGGTGCGTGCTGGTACGCATTGCGCGATGCCGTTGATGGAGCATATGGGCGTTGGAGCAACATGCCGCGCGTCCTTCGGACTGTACAACACCAAGGCCGAGGTGGATGCGCTGGTGTCGGCGCTGGAGCTGGCAAACGAACTTTTCAACGCCTGATCGGGGCAGGGTGTGCATAGGCGGTTGCATCCTATCCGGCTTTTCGGTAAGCGAACCCTACAGCGCACCCATAGCTCAGCTGGATAGAGTGTTGCCCTCCGAAGGCAAAGGTCGCACGTTCGAATCGTGCTGGGTGCGCCAAATTCCCAAACTGTCATAGGTGTGTTGGTTCAGTACTCTGGACTGGGCTCGTGGTTTGGATTTGTCAGGGGGGATGTGGCCGTCTGGTTCTCATGGTGCCGTATATCTGATAACCAATATTATGTAATATACGGTATATGGTGGTGCGCTTCTGGCCTTGGGCAATGGATTGCGTTAGAAGCCACGAAAGCCAACCCTGCCTAGGTTTCTGGAGAGCCTGAATGACATTCTCGCGTGCGATCAAGATTGCCCCCTCGATCCTGTCGGCGGACTTTGCGAACTTTGGCGCGGAGTGTCGCGCGATTGAGGCGCAAGGTGCGGATTGGGTTCATGTGGATGTGATGGATGGGCATTTTGTGCCGAACCTGACTTTCGGGCCTGCGATGTGTGCGGCGATACGGCCGCATATCAAGGGCGTGATGGATGTGCATCTGATGATCGCGCCGGTCGATCCGTTCATTGAGGCTTATGCAATTGCGGGTGCGGATGTGATTTCGGCGCATCTGGAATCCGGGCCGCACATTCACCGCACGCTACAAGCCATTCGAAATACAGGGAAAAAAGCGGGATTGGCGATCAATCCCGGCACGGGAATCGAGGCTGTGGCGCATCTGCTGGACATGGTGGACCTGATCTGCGTGATGACGGTCAATCCGGGCTTTGGCGGGCAGAAATTCATTCATTCCCAGATAGATAAGGTGCGCTCTTTGCGCGCCATGATCGGGGATCGGCCAATACATATCGAGATTGATGGCGGTGTGACGGTGGAGACGGCACCGCTGGTGGCCGTAGCGGGGGCGGATGTTCTGGTGGCGGGTTCGGCGGTGTTCAAGGGCGGGTCGGTGGACCACCCTGCCCCGTATGGCACCAATATCGCAGCGATCCGGAAGGCGGCTGAAGCGGCGATCTGAGCGTGCAGCGCGCCGTGCAGCACGATAGTGCAGACAGGCGTATGCACGCAGCGGGCGATGCGGTGATCTGGCCTTAACCGGATTTCAAGTGGGTTGGCGGGGTGAACCCCGCCCTATACGACGGCCAGTTCGGCGAAGGGGCGGCCTGCGATCATGCGTTCGACCGAGAGGTCCGACAGATCGATGGTCTGCCAGCCGCCTGTCAAGATATGTTCGGCCAGGCCCCGGCCCACGGCGGGTGATTGCTGTAGCCCGTGGCCGGAGAAGCCGTTGATCAGGAAAAGGTTGGGCAGCGCCGGGTGGGGGCCCAGGATCGCGTTCTGATCGAGCGTGTTATAGGCATAGTGGCCGACCCAGTGGCGGATGACCTTGACCGCATCAAAGCACGGCGCGCGGTGCCAGAGCGCGGGCCAGATGACATCTTCCCACAGGTTCAGGTCGGGTTCGAAATCATCGGCGTCGCAAGGGCCATCATCGGCAGGCACGGTGGCGGTGATCCATTGCTGATGTTCCGGCCGCGCCCAGTATTCCGTGTCGATGAGCAAGGGTGCCGAAGGAATGCGCGCATTGGGTGCGTCGATCACAAAGACGGTGCGTTTGCGCGGTTCCACTGCCAGAGGCAGGCCCGCCATGGCCATCACCTCGGCCGCGCGGGGGCCTGCGGCGTTGACCGCCGCCCCGCAAGTGACATGGCCCCCCTGCCCCAGCGTGACGCCCGTGACGCGGCCGGCCGTCGTGGTGAGGCCGGTGACGGTGTCGGTGATAAAACGCGCGCCAAGGGATTTTGCAGCGGTGCGGAAGCCTGCGAGCAAACCCATATTGTCGAAGAAGCCTTCGTCGCGCGGGCCGAAACTGGCCCCGGCCAGATCTTCGGTGTTCAGCCACGGCAGGCGCGCGGCGGTTTGGTCTGGCGACCAGATCTCGGTCGCCGCACCATGGGCGTGCTGCATCGTGGCGACCTCGGTCAGCGTATCGAGAGCGGATTGGCTGCGGGCAAAGAAGAGATAGCCGTTCTCGCGCAGGCCGAGCGTCGGGATGCCCACATCCAGACCGAGGCTTTCCTGAAAATTGCGGATGAAGCCGATACCAAAGCGCGAGATCTCCACGTTTACCGGGGTGGTGAATTGCTGGCGGATCCCTGCGGCCGAGAGCGCGGTCGACGCGCGCGCAAAGCTGGGATCGCGTTCCACGACAAGAACGTCAAGCGAAGGTTGCATCCGTTTCAGCCAGAAGGCCACCGAAGCGCCCATGACGGCACCACCGATCACCACGACATCCGCTTTCATCGCGCTCTCCCCTTGATGGCGTCTGTTTTTCTCGACAGCCTATGGTGGCGTGGTTAGACAGGAAAGATGTCTAGGACAAGCCGCTGCGGAATGGGGCCCGGTGCGGCGAAATGGGGATGGGAAACGTGAGCGAGGTTCTTCCGCTTTTGGCGCGGATTGCCGATGCTACGGCTGTGCGTCCGGTTTGGCTGGAGGCGACGGGCTATTTCGCCCGTCTGGGGTTTGGCCGGGTCAATTATGGCTTCACGCGGTTTCTGAACGAACGCACAATCGGCAACCCGGAAGATGCAGTGTTCCTGACGACCGGGGATGATGAATACGCGCGGCGGTATTTTTCCGGCGGGCTGTTTTCGCGAACGCCAGCGTTTCGCTGGGCGCAGGAGAATACCGGGGCCTGCACGTGGTTATGGGTGAAAGACGCCCTTGAGCGGGGCGAGTTGAGCGCGGATGAGGTCGCGGCGGTGCGGCAGAATGCGGCGATGGGTGTGACGGCGGGGATCACCGTCAGCTTCCCCGAGACATCCAGCCGCGCCAAGGGTGCGTTGGGGTTGATTGCCGATCCAGGAGTGGATCATGCGCAGGTCGAGGCGATCTGGGCGGCGCATCGGCAGGAAATCCTTGCCGTGGCCAACATGATGCATCTGAAGATCGTCAACCTGCCGGGCGCCAACCGCCGCCGCCCCCTGACCCAGCGGCAGCGTGAGGCGCTGGAGTGGGTGGCCGATGGCAAGACCACGCAGGATGTGGCGTTGTTGATGCAGGTGTCGCCTGCAATGGTGGAAAAGCACCTGCGGCTGGCCCGGGAAGCGTTGGATGTGGATACGACGGCGCAGGCGGTGGCAAAGGCGGCCCTGCTGAACATGATCTTCCAGAAGGATAGCTGCGTTGCGGCGTCTGCGACGGCGGCAAGGTAGGGAATCCCTGACTACCTTAACGCTGCGTTAACTGGTCTTATACTTCCACGTTCCAATGAGTGGTGGCTTCGGCCGGGAACGGCTGGCAGGGTGATCGGCGCGCATTACACCGCATCTTGCCGGCAATTAGCCCCTCCCCTCCCCGGGGGAGCGGGACGATATGTCGGGAAGGCGGAATTTCCCGCCGCTGGACCGGCGCAGTGCTTGTGCGCGATGCCTCATCCCCAAGGTAAGGCGCATGGTGATACGGTGCAGTCGCGAGACTGCACCGTTTTTCATTTTGGGCTGTGTACTGAGGGGGCTTTGCCCCCTGCCCCGCCCACGCGTCGCGTCCATGCAAAAGGCCCGCCCCTTGCGGGACGGGCCATTCGATGCAGAGGAAAACCGGATCAGCCGTTGAGGGCCTTGGCCACTTCGGCGGCGAAATCTTCCTTTTCCTTTTCGATGCCTTCGCCGACGGCCATGCGGACAAAGCCCACAATCTCGACCCCGGCATCCTTGGCCGCCTGGGCCACGGTGATATCGGGGTTGATGACGAATTTCTGGTTCAGCAGCGTGGATTCTTCGAAGAACTTCTTCATCCGGCCTGGGATGATGTTGTTCTGGATCACCGTTTCGGGCTTCGGCTTGGCCGAGGCTGCGTTTTCTTCCAGCGCCTTGGCGGTTTGCACGGCCAGTTCGCGGGCGATGGTGTCGGCATCCATGTCAGCCTCAGACAGCGAGACCGGCGAGGTGGCGGCGATGTGCATCGCAACCTGCTTGCCGATGCCGTTATCGGTGCCCTTGATCGCCACCAGCACGCCAATGCGGCCGAGGCCATCGGCAGCAGAGGTGTGGATGTAGGAGGCGACGCTGTCACCTTCGACCGAGGCCATGCGGCGCAGGTTCATGTTTTCGCCGATGGTGGCGATGGTTTCCTGTAGCACCAGTTCGACCGGCTTGCCGCCCATGTCCGCCGTCTTGAGCGCGGCCAGATCGGACACGGTCAGTGCGGCATGGGTGATGCCCCGGACGAGGTTCTGGAAATCGGCGTTCTTGCCGACGAAATCGGTTTCCGAGTTCACCTCGACCGCGACGCCCTTGCCGCCCGAAACGGCGACGCCGACCAGACCTTCGGCAGCGACGCGGTCGGCCTTCTTGGCGGCCTTGGCGAGGCCCTTGGTGCGCAGCCAATCCACGGCGGCCTGCATGTCGCCGTTGGTTTCGGTAAGTGCCTTCTTAACGTCCATCATCCCTGCGCCGGTGGCTTCGCGCAGTTCCTTCACCATTGATGCGGTGATTGTCATGTCAGACTCCTGAAATTCATGTGTGACCCGGGAGGTATCCCCCCCGGGTAAACGCCCTGTGACGGGCGGTATGACAGGCCGAGATCAGGCTTCGGCGACGGCTTCTTCTTCGGGCGCGGTTTCCAGCGCGCCGACGTCGATGCCTGCGGCGCCGAGCTGTGCCGACATGCCATCGAGCGCGGCACGGGCGACCAGATCGCAATACATGGCGATGGCGCGCGCGGCGTCGTCGTTGCCGGGGATGATGTAATCCACACCCTTGGGCGAGCAGTTGGTGTCGACCACGGCCACGACCGGGATGCCCAGCTTCTGCGCTTCGAGGATGGCGAGGTCTTCCTTGCCCACGTCGATGATGAAGATCAGGTCCGGGGTGCCGCCCATTTCGCGGATGCCGCCCAGCGAGGCTTGCAGTTTGTTCTGCTCACGCTCGATGTTCAGGCGTTCCTTCTTGGTCAGGCCTTCGGCACCGTGGGCCATCATCTCATCGATCTGCTTGAGACGATTGATCGACTGCGAAACGGTTTTCCAGTTGGTGAGCGTGCCGCCCAGCCAGCGGTGGTTCATGTAGAACTGAGCGCATTTCTCGGCGGCTTCGGCGATGGGCTTCTGGGCCTGACGCTTGGTGCCGACAAAGAGGATGCGGCCGTTCTTGGCGACGGTGTCGCGCACGACTTTCAGCGCCTGTTCCAGCATGGGAACGGTTTGCGTCAGGTCGAGGATATGGATGCCGTTGCGGTCGCCGTAGATGTATTGACCCATCTTCGGGTTCCAGCGTGCGGTCTGGTGGCCGTAGTGAACGCCAGCTTCAAGCAGCTGACGCATGGAAAACTCTGGGAGAGCCATGGTCGTGTTCCTTTCCGGTTTATTCCTTGGCATCGCTGTCTCAGGGGTTGCCCCCCAACCGGCGGACTTTGCGGGATTTCTCCCCGAAAAGCCCAAGCGGTGCCTGTGAAGTGCGGGTGCCTTAGTGGGTTTCGGCAGGATGTGCAAGTGGGATTGGGGATTTTGGGGTCAGGGCCGGGACAGGAGAACCCAATCGGGGGAGTCGGGTTGCCAGATAGCATCGCCTGTGGCGGGGCGGCGGGCGCATTCGGTGAAGCCTGCGGTGTGGTAGAGGCCGAGCGCGGAGGCGTTGGTTGACCCGGTGATGAGCGCCTGTGGCCCCTGCCCTGCTTGGTTCAGCATCCAGCGCGCCAGCCCCCGGCGACGGACGGCGGGGAATATCGCGAGTCCGTTGATGTAAAGGGCGCCGCGTGGGGCGAGGTTTTCCAGTTCCTGCAACGGGATGGCGGTGGCAGGAAGGTCTGCGGTGGGCAGGGGTTCGGGCGGGATGGGCCAGGACATGAGCATCCCGGCGGTTTCACCGTCCGCCACAAGAATGCGGGTGTTGCGGTAGCTGAACCCGCCCTGTTCGCGTTGCGCGCGGGCGATGGCGAAGGCGTCGGGGTCCTGCCCCGGTGGCGTGAGCGCGGCCCAGAGCGCGCGGGCCATGCCGTGGCTGGCCATATCCATCAGCGCCACGATGGCGGGGGCGTCGGCGGGGGTGGCGGGGCGAAGCTGGCGGTCCATGGCGCGAAGGTGGCATGTCGCGGCGCGGCTTGAAAGCCCCTGCCCTTCCCGCCTAGATGGGCGCATGACGCAGCCATCCCCGCATTCCCCGCCCGACATCCTGTGTATCGGTTCTGTCCTGTGGGACATCATCGGGCGGTCGTCCATCGTGATGCGGCAAGGGTCCGACGTGCCGGGCCGGATCACGCGGCTGCCGGGTGGGGTGGCCATGAACATCGCCATGACGTTGGCGCGGCTGGGGCTGCGGCCTGCGGTTCTCACCTCCATCGGGCGGGATGCGGCGGGGGAGGAACTGATCAGCGATTGCGCGCGGCTGGGGGTGGAGACGGGGTTCGCCTATCGGTCGGATGACCTGCCCACGGATCAGTATATGGCGATCGAGGGGGCGAACGGGCTGATCGCGGCGATTGCGGATGCGCATTCGCTGGAGGCGGCGGGGGACAAGATTTTGCGCCCGCTGGCGGATGGGACGCTGGGATCGGCGGGCGCGCCTTGGGCGGGGATGATTGCGCTGGATGGGAACCTGACGGTGCATCTTCTGGCGGATATTGCGGCGTCGTCCCTGTTTGCGGCGGCGGATTTGCGGGTGGCCCCGGCATCGCCCGGCAAGGCGGAGCGGTTGCAACCCCTGATGGGGCATCCGAGGGCGACGCTGTATGTCAATCTGGAGGAGGCCGGGCTGATAGCGCATGACAGCTTTGATAGTGCGGCGGCGGCGGCGGAAGGGTTGTTGGCACGCGGCGCGGCGCGGGTTCTGGTGACGGATGGCGGCAGGTCTTGTGCAGAAGGCGCGCGGGGCTTGGGTGTGGTGGTGGATGCGCCTCCACGCGTGATGGTCACGCGGGTGACGGGTGCGGGGGATACGTTCATGGCGGCCCATATCGTGGCCGAACGGCGCGGCGCGGGTCGTGAGGATGCGCTGGCCGCCGCGATCCGGGCGGCAGCGACCTATGTGAGCGGGGAGATGCCAGAATGAGCCGATTTTCACGGATGACTTGGCTGAACCCGCCCGTCGAGCAGACGGATACCCATGCCGGGCTGGAAGTGGTGACGGGAGAGAAGACCGATTTCTGGCGCGAGACGTTTTACGGATTCGTGCGCCATAACGGGCATTTTTTGTGGGAGGCGGCGCAGGGCGATTTCACGGCTGAGGTGACGATTTCGGGAAACTACCGCGCGCTCTATGATCAGGCCGGGCTGATGATGCTGCTGTCGGATCAGCATTGGATCAAATGCGGGGTCGAGGTGAATGACGGACAGCCGGTGTTTTCCACCGTGATCACTAACTTGCATTCGGATTGGGCGACGATGCCCCTGCCCTTTGATGCCAGCAAGTTGCGCCTGCGGCTGACGCGCCATGCCGAGGCGGTGCGGGTGGATGTGGCCAATCCCGCCGGCGGCTGGGTATTGGCGCGGCTGGGATATTTGCCGGCGGGGTTGCCGGCGAAAATCGGGATCATGGCCTGTTCGCCGGAGCGGGCGCGATTTCGGGTGACGTTTTCGGATTATCGCTGCGGGCCTGCGATCCCGCGCGCGCTGCATGAGGGGCATTAAGATGGACGTGTTGAGTTTCTCGCCGGAGGTCGCGGCGGCTTTGCGCGATGGCGCACCCGTGGTGGCGCTGGAATCCACGATCATCACCCATGGGATGCCTTGGCCGCAGAACGTAGAGGCGGCGCGGGCGGTGGAGGCCGAGATCCGCGCCCATGGGGCGGTGCCTGCGACGATTGCGGTGATGGGCGGGCGGATTCATGTGGGGCTGACCAAGGCGGAGCTGGACGCGCTGGGACAGGCCCAGGGCGTGGCCAAGTTGAGCCGGGCCGATCTGGCGGCCTGTCTCGCCGCGGGCGGTGTGGGGGCCACCACAGTGGCGGCGACGATGATCTGTGCGCGGCTGGCGGGGATTGCGGTTTTTGCTACGGGCGGCATTGGCGGGGTGCATCGCGGGGCGGAGGCTTCATTTGATATCTCGGCCGATCTGCCCGAACTGGCGCAGACGGCGGTGACGGTGGTGGCGGCGGGGGCGAAGGCGATTCTGGACCTGCCCAAGACACTGGAATATCTGGAGACGGCGGGGGTGCCGGTGATTGCTTATGGTCAGGATGCTTTTCCGGCGTTCTGGTCGCGGGACTCGGGGCTTAAAGCGCCCTTGCGGATGGACAGCGCGGGTGAGATTGCGGCGGCGGCGCGGATGCGGGCCAAGCTGGGGCTGCCGGGGGGGCAGTTGGTGGCGAACCCGATCCCGGCAGAGGCCGAGATTGCGCGCGAGGTGATCGGCCCGGTGATCGAGGCGGCGCTGGCCGAGGCGCAGGCGCAGGGGATCGCGGCCAAGGCGGTGACGCCCTTTCTGCTCCAGCGCATCTTTGAACTGACCGAGGGGCGGTCGCTGGCGGCCAATATTGCCCTTGTTCTGAACAATGCGCGGCTGGGCGCGGCGATTGCCGGGGCGCTGGCGCGGGGGGCGTGATGCGATGGTTGTATGGTGTGAGTGGCGTTCCTAGATTGGCGGGAACAAGGGAACGGGGACAATGATAGAGATTCCACCGCCGAAGCGCAGCCTGTTGGGGGCGCTGCGGGCCAGCTTTCTGACCGGATTGGTCGTGGTTTTGCCCACGGGGCTGACGCTGTGGCTGATCTGGTCTGTCGTTGGCTGGTTGGACGGGTGGATCCTGCCATTGATCCCGGCGGCGTATCAGCCGGAGGCGATTGTGAACCGGGTCTTCGGGCCAGAGGTGACCTTTCCGCTGCGTGGTGTGGGCGTGGCGGTGTTTCTGGTCTTTACGGTGTTCGTCGGCTGGATGGCGCGGGGCTTTCTGGGCCGCACGCTGATGGGACAGGCGGAGCAGCTGGTCGAACGGGTGCCGGTAGTCCGGTCAATCTATGGCGGGTTGAAGCAGATCACCGAGACGGTTTTTGCGCAGAAGGAAAAGACCTTTGACCGGACCTGTCTGGTGGAGTTTCCGCGCGCCGGGGCCTGGGCGGTGGGGTTGGTGGCATCAAGCCCAAAGGGCGAGATCGCAACCAAGCTGCCGGGGACGGAGGAGATGATTGCGGTCTTTGTCGCGCTGACACCGCTGACATCGGGGGTGCTGATCTATGTGCCCAAGCGCGAAGTGATCTTCCTCGACATGAAACCCGATGAGGCGGCGAAGCTGGTGGTATCTGGCGGGTTGGTCTATCCGGCGCAGAAGGAGCCGCTGATCGCCAAGTGATCAGCTGAACAGCGCTGGCAGATCGAGCGTGGCGCGTTGGCCCAGATCGGCGCGGTGGCGGGTGAGAAACCCGTCGCAGGCGGTGCGGCCTGCCTCATAGAGCAGGGTGATCAAGCCGGGATTAGGCGAGAGTTTGCTGGAGGCCGAAAGAGTGGTCATCACCGCGTCATCGGCGATGAGGTGGACCAGGACATCCTTCATCTGACCCTTTTCCATTCGTCCCGCAGCGATCAGGCGTTTGACGAAATTCACCGCACGCAACTCGCCCAGCAGGGCGGCGTGGAAGCTGATTTCATTGACTCGGTTCTGGATATCGAGCGGGGTTTTCGGGATTTCATCGCGAAGCCATGGGTTGATGGAGACGATGGCGATGTCATCGGGAAGGTCGGGTTCATAGAGCGGGAACAGCGCCGGGTTGCCGGAGTAGCCGCCATCCCAATAGGCATCTTCGCCGATGGTGACGGCCTGAAACACCGTGGGCAGGCAGGTGGAGGCGAGCAGCGCCTCGGGTGTTATCGCATAGCCGCTGAAGATGCGGATGCGGCCCGTGCGGACATTGGTGGCCCCCACGAACAGGCGCGGGCCATCGGTGTGGCAAACCTCACTGAAATCGAGGCGGCGGACCACCGGCTCCAGCGGGTTTTCCCAGAACGGACCCCAGCCGTAGGGCGACCATAGCTGGGCGGCGATGCCCTGCGGCGAGATCGGGAAAGCGGTTTCCACGGCGTCTGATACCGCGCGGGAGGCGGCATAGAAGGGTTGCATCCAGGACGACATGCGGAAATCGCCGACATTGACCACTTGCGCCCAGAGCGCGGCGAGGCTGGCCTTGGCCCCGGCCCGACCGCCCGTCCGCATCCCGGCTTTGAGCGCCGCGCCGTTCAGCGCGCCCGCCGAGGTGCCGGAGATGGCGGCGATTTCGATGCCCTCTTCTTCCAGCAGGCGGTCCAGCACGCCCCAGGTGAAGGCGCCATGGGCGCCGCCACCTTGCAGGGCGAGGGAGAGGCGGAGGGTCATTTGCGTTCCTTGTGATCAGACTGGGCGCACCAATTTTCTTCGAAGAAAATTGCAAAATTCTTCGAAGAATTTTGACTCACAGCGCCGTCCAGCCGCCATCGACGCTGATCGTGGTTCCCGTGACCTGATCGGCATAGGGCGAGCAAAGGTAGAGGACGGTGCCGCCGATCTGTTCCGTGGTGGCGAATTCGCGGGAGGGTTGGCGTTGCAGCATCACTTCGCGGATGACTGTGTCGCGGTCCATGTTGTGGACCTTCATCTGATCGGGGATCTGCGCCTCGACCAGCGGGGTCAGCACATAGCCGGGGCAGATGGCGTTGCAGGTGATCCCCTGCCCTGCGGTTTCCAGCGCCACCGTCTTGGACAGGCCCACAACGCCATGCTTGGCGGCGACATAGGCCGATTTGAAGGGACTGGCCGTCAGGCCATGAGCGGAGGCGATGTTGACGATGCGGCCCCAGCCCTTGGCGCGCATGCCCGGCAGGGCGGCGGCGGTGGTGTGGAAGGCCGACGACAGGTTGATGGCGATAATCTGGTTCCACTTGTCGGTCGGGAATTCGTCGACCGGTGCGACGAACTGGATGCCGGCATTGTTCACGAGGATGTCGCATCCCCCTGCCTTTTCGACCAGCGCGCGGCAATCTTCGCCCTTGGACATATCGGCGGCGATGTAGCGGGCGGTGACGCCGTGATCAGCGGCGATGCGCGCGGCAAGGGCGTGGTCTTCGTTCCTATCGGTGAAGCTGTTGATCACCACATGGATCCCGGCCTTGGCCAGTTCTTCGGCCACGCCGAGGCCGATGCCGGAGTTTGATCCGGTGATGATCGCGGTCTTGCCCTTCAGGTCCATGACGGCCCCCTTTTTGCTGCACGTGCAAAGTTAGACATGCTGCGGAGGCGAACGCCACCCCTGAAGACGGACCGTCGCGGGGGTGTGATGCATAAAAAAAACGCCGGCGCTAGGCCGGCGTCTAGTTATTGAGGCAGGTTTCATACAGGCAAGAAACCTATCGAGCAGTGCCATCTATATACGCGCCCTGTTGCCGGTATCCAAGCTAAAAGTTTGAAATGGCTCGCAACCGCGCTTAGGGTCATGTTCAGGATTATTGACCCCTGTGGGAGAGTTACGGCCATGCGTTCAGGAATTCTTGGTGGTTGGCGGGGGGTCGCGGTGGCCCTTGCTGTGGCGGTGGTTCCCGGTCTGGCGGGGGCGCAGTCGCATGGCATAGCTATGTATGGGGAGCCTGCCCTCCCCCCGGATTTTGTGTCTTTGCCCTATGCAAACCCGGATGCCCCCAAGGGTGGACGAATCGTTTTCGGCGAAAGTGGGGGGTTCGATTCGCTCAATCCCTTCATCGTGAACGGCATCGCCCCGGCGGGGCTGACGGCGCATACGGTAGAGACGTTGCTGGGCCGATCTTTTGACGAACCTTTCACGCTTTACGGTCTGTTGGCCGAATCGGTTAACACAGATGAGGCGCGGACCTACGTGGAATTTACTCTGCGTGAGGGGGCCCGATTCTCGGACGGGAGCCCGGTGACGGTGGAGGATGTGATCTGGTCCTTTGAGACACTGGGGACGAAGGGACAGCCACGCTACGCCGCAGCATGGACCAAGATCGGCAAGGTCGAACAGACGGGTGAGCGGAGCGTGAAGTTCATCTTCAACACCGAGGACCGGGAATTGCCGCTGATCCTGGGTCTGCGACCGATCCTGAAGAAGGCGCAGTGGGACGGAAAGGACTTCACGCTGTCCACCCTGAAGGCCCCCATCGGATCGGGACCTTATGTTGTGGGTGAATTCGAGCCAGGCCGGTTTGTCACATATACGAAGAACCCTGACTGGTGGGGTGCGGACCTGCCCTTCAACCGGGGGCAGCACAATCTTGATGAAATCCGCTATGACTATTTTGGCGATGGCGGGGTGGTGTTTGAGGCATTCAAGGCGGGTGAGATCACCAGTTGGCGCGAAACCAATGCGGTGAAGTGGGACCAGCAATATGATTTCCCGGCGGTTACATCGGGTGATGTTGTGAAATCGGTCATTCCGCACAGCCGGCCTTCGGGGATCGAGGGATTTGTGTTCAACACGCGGCGGCCCTTGTTTGCGGATTGGCGGGTGCGTGAGGCGCTGATCACTGCGTTCAATTTTGAACTGGTGAACAAGACGCTGAATGGGGGCGTGCCGCCGCGGATCCAGTCCTACTTCTCGAACTCTCCGCTGGGCATGGCGCCCGGTACGCCTGCCGAAGGGCGGGTGGCTGAGTTGTTAGAGCCGTTCAAGGCCGAATTGCTGCCGGGCGCGCTGGAGGGTTACGCCCTGCCCGTGGGCGATGGCAGCGAGGCCAATCGTGGCGCGATCCGGGCGGCGACGGCGCTCTTGGAAGAGGCCGGGTGGACGGTGCAGGACGGGGTGTTGAAGAACGCTGCTGGTGAGCCCTTTGCCTTTGAAATCGTTCTGACAAATGGCGCGACGGATATCATCAACTCGGCAACGATCTATGTCGAAGGGTTGAAGCGGTTGGGGATCGAGGCCCGCGTGGTGACGATAGATTCGGCCCAGTACAAAGAGCGGACGACGAATTACGATTTCGACATGACGCATTACATTCGGTCGCTGTCGCTGTCGCCCGGCAATGAGCAGACGCTGTACTGGGGATCGGCGGGGGTGACCGAACCGGGGACGCGCAACTGGATGGGGATGAATTCGCCCGCGGCTGAGGCGATGATCGCCACGATGGTGGCGGCGGCGGATGAGGCGGAGTTCGTGGCGGCGGTGCAGGCGCTGGACCGGGTGTTGACGACGGGGCGGTATGTTGTTCCGATCTGGTATTCGGATGTGTCACGGCTGGCGCATCGGAAAGAGTTGAAATATCCCGAACGCCTGCCGCTTTATGGCGATTGGCCGGGCTTTCAGCCCGAGGTCTGGTGGTATCAGGAATGAGGACAGGAAGAATGAAGGCATATCTGGGTTTGGTGGTTGTGCTTATGGCTTTGGCAGGTTGTGCCACGATTGCGGGTGTGGGTGAGGATATATCCTCGGGCGCGCGGACGGTGCAGAACACGTTCTGAGGAAGGCGAATTCTGACGCAGAGTTCGCGTCGGAATTTAACGCATATTCCGGAATGGGGCCGCTGATTGCGGCCCCGAATTCTGTGTGAGAATTCGGTGCGTTTTCTACGTCAGGAAACGTTTCGCACTCAGGTCAGGGATGTGACCCAGAGGATGGTGGCATCCTCATCCGACAGGCTGATCACGTTATGGCCCATTGAGGCATCGTAATAGGCGCTGTCGCCCCGGCGCAGGTCCACGGGTTCGTAGAATTCAGTGTAAAGCCGCACCACGCCGGTCAGGACGTAGAGGAATTCCTCGCCGTCATGGCGGACCCAGCCGTCGAATTCATCGAAATCGCGGGCGCGGATGCGGGCGCGGTAAGGCAGCATCTGTTTGCGCGTGAGCGGCCCGGCGAGAAGCTCGTGTTCATAGGTGGCGGTGGCGTGGCCCAGCCCTTCATTGGCCTTGGTCACGGCCATGCGGCCCGACACCTGCGCCTTGGAGGGCGGGGTAAAGAGCTGTGGCACGGTGATGGCAAGGCCTTCGGCCAGCTTCTTGAGCGCCTCATAGGTGGGCGACATCTGGCCGTTTTCGATTTTCGACAGGGTGGAGCGGGCGAGGCCTGCCTGGGTGGCGGCCTGTTCCAGCGTCCAGCCTTTTGCCTTGCGCAGGTCCCGGACGCGCTGGCCCAGATCGAGCGGTGCGACGGGCGGTTCGCTGCCGTTTTCGCGGGCGATGCGGATGAGGGTTTTCGGGTCTGATCCAGCCATGGTTTGGCATTACGCGAGGCGGGGTCTGCTTGCAACGGCGCTGTGGGCGCTTAGAAAGGCGGGATGCTGTCCGCGATCGACCTTGGCCCCTGGCCGCCCTGCCCTGCCCCGTTCAATCTGGCGCGTCATGTGCTGGAAGCGTCTTGCGCGCGGGGGCCGGAGCGGGTGGCGTTGCAGATTGTCAGCCCTGATGGGGTTGAGGGATGGAGCTATGCGCGGCTGGTGGCAGCGGTGCGGGGCTGTGGGACGGGGTTGCTGGCGCGGGGTTTGGTGCCGGGGGACCGGGTGCTGATGCGGCTGGGCAATGTGGTGGAATTCCCGGTGCTGTTTCTGGGGGCGATAGCGGCGGGGCTGGTGCCGGTGCCGACATCCGCCGCGCTGACGGGGCCAGAGATCACGCGGATGGCGGCGGTGGTGCAGCCTGCGCTGATCGTGGCGGGGGATGGGGTGGCGCTGCCGGACCCCCTGCCCTGCCCGGTGGTTTCTGCGGCAAATGTGGGGGCGTGGGAGCGGCTGCCACCCTGCGACTGGGATATGGGCGACCCCGATCGGCTGGCCTATGCGGTGTTCACATCTGGCACATCCGGGCGCGCGCAGGCGGTGGGGCATGCGCATCGCGCGATCTGGGCGCGCGGGATGATGCATCAGGGGTGGGAAGGCATCACCGATGCCGACCGGGTGCTGCATGCGGGGGCGTTCAACTGGACCTATACGCTGGGGACCGGGCTGATGGACCCCTGGGCGCTGGGCGCGGCGGCGCTGATCCCGGCGGCGGGGGTAGATGCGGGGCAGTTGGGGCTGTTGTTGCAGCGGTTCGAGGTGACGGTCTTTGCTGCGGCGCCGGGTGTGTATCGCCAGATGCTGCGGGCGGGTTTGCCTGCGTTGCCCCGGCTGCGACATGGGCTGTCAGCCGGAGAGGCGATGCCCCCTGCGCTGCGCGCGGCATGGGAGGCAGCGACAGGCTGTGCGGTGCATGAGGCGCTGGGGATGACGGAAGTGTCGACCTATCTGTCGGGCAGCCCCGCACGCCCAGCCCTGCCCGGAACGGCGGGATGGGTGCAGCCGGGGCGGCGGGTGGCGGTGCTGGGCGGGGATGGGGTGCCCGTGGCGAGGGGTGAAGTTGGGGTGCTGGCCGTGGATCGGCGCGATCCGGGGGTGATGCTGGGTTATATGGGGGATGAGGCGGCCACGGCGGCGCGGTTTCAGGGCGACTGGTTCGTGACCGGGGATCTGGCGGTGATGACGGATGAGGGCGCGATCCGCTTTGCCGGGCGGGCGGATGATCTGATGAATGCGGGCGGGTATCGCGTGTCGCCGCTGGAGGTGGAGGCGGTGATGGCGGCCTGCCCCGGCGTGGAGGATGTCGCGGTGACCGAGGTGGAGGTCAGGCCGGGGGTGCGGGTGATCGGCTGTTTCTTTGCTGGCGGCGCGGAGGTGGCGGCGCTGGAGGCCCATGCGGCGGCGCAGCTGGCAAGGTGGAAGCAGCCACGGATCTTTCATCGGCTTGACGCCCTGCCGCGTTCGGCCAACAACAAGCTGAACCGTCGGGCGCTGGCCGCGCTGCTGCCCCGACCCACGCCTGAGGAGGGCGCGTTGTGATCCGTCTGGACATCTTTTCCGATCCCGTCTGCCCGTGGTGCCTGATCGGGAAGGCCAATCTGGACCGCGCGATGGAAAGCCGCCCGAACCACCCGTTTCAGGTGCAGTGGCATCCGTTTCAGTTGAACCCCGATATGCCGAAAGAGGGTGTGGGGCACGTGGACTATCTGGCGGCCAAGTTCGGCAGCCTGGAGAAGGCCATACAGGCAATGTTGCAGGTGGCGGACCATGCCAAGACCGCCGGGGCCGAGATCGACATGGAAAAGGTCACGCGCCTGCCCAACACGCTGGATGCGCATCGGGTGATCCATTGGGCGGGCATCGAGGGGCGGCAGACGGCCATGGTGGCGCGGCTGTTCAAGGCGCATTGGCGCGAAGGCGAGGATATCGGCGACGCGGCCACGCTGGCGCGGCTGGCGGGCGAGGTGGGGATGGATGCGGCGGCAGTGGCGCGGCTTCTGGCCACGGATGCCGATGCCGACGACATCCGGGCGCGGGATATGGATGCGCGGCAGAAGGGGGTGAACGCGGTGCCGACCTTCCTGATCGCACAGCAATATGTGGTGTCAGGCGCGCAGCCGGTGGAGATGTGGCAGCGGGTGATTGACGAGTTGGCGGAGAAGATCGCGCAGGGGTAAGGAAGCGGCTGAATTTTCGCAGGAAATTCGTTGCCGCTCTTTTTCGGGGACAACGATTTTTCTGCGAAAAATCAGTCCCCTTGCCGGACTTGGGTGGCGCACAGGCATCTGTGCGCTTTGGGCGGTTCCGTTGAGCGGAGCTGCGTGCTAGCACGCCGTCATGACACAGATTGCTCCCCCCGACGCCCGACCCGCCACCATCATGGGGCCGCGTGAATTCATCGCAATGATCGCGATGCTGTTTGCGACCATCGCCTTCTCCATTGATGCGATGCTGCCCGCTTTGCCCGAGATCGCGGCGGAACTGTCGCCCGATGCGCCGAATGCGGCGCAGCTGATCCTGACCTCTTTCGTTTTGGGAATGGGCATTGGGACGTTGTTCGCGGGGCCATTGTCGGATGCGTTCGGTCGGCGGCCCGTGATCCTTGCGGGCGCGGCGCTTTATTGTGCCTCGGCGCTTGTGGCGTATTTCTCGCCGACGCTTGAGGGCGTGCTGATCGCGCGGCTGTTGCAGGGGTTGGGGTCGGCCGGGCCGCGGGTGGTGTCGCTGGCGCTGGTGCGTGATCTGTACAAGGGGCGCGACATGGCGCGGGTGGTGAGTTTCGCCATGATGATCTTTACGCTGGTGCCTGCGATTGCGCCTTTCATCGGCGAGGGGATCATGTGGGTGACGGGGTGGCGGGGGATTTTCCTGGCTTTCCTGGTGTTTTCCGGCCTGTCGATGCTGTGGTTCTGGCTGCGCCAGCCAGAGACGTTGACGGCGGCGCAGCGGCGGCCCTTGCGGTTGGCGACGCTGCGGGCGGCCTTTGTCGAGGTGCTGTCCTATCGGGTGGTGGTGGTGTCAATCGCGGTGCAGACGCTGGGCTTTGCCTGCCTGTTTGCCACGCTGTCAGCCACGCAGCCGATTTTTGATCAGGTCTATGGCGAGGGCGACCGCTTTGCGCTGTGGTTTGCGGTGATTGCGGTGGTGTCAGGTACATCAAGCCTTATCAATGCCAAGCTGGTGGGGCGGCTGGGGATGCGGCGGATGATCACCGTGACGCTGGCGGCGCAGGTGGTGTTTTCTTGTGCAATGCTGCTGACCAAGTCGCTGGGCATGTGGCCCGGCGCGCTGGCCTTTCCGGCGCATCTGGTCTGGACGATTGGGGTGTTCTTCATGACCGGGCTGACCATCGGCAATTTGAATGCGCTGGGATTGGAGCCTGTGGGGCATATCGCCGGGATGGCGGCAAGCGTGATGGGGGCGATTGCGACGGTGGCCTCGGTCGTGCTGGCGGCCCCGGTGGGGTTGATGTTCAACGGGACGCCCTATCCGCTGATGGCGGGTGTGGCGGTCTTTGCCGCCGCAGGCTGGGGATTGATGCGGTTGATCCCGCGGTAGGCGGAAGGCGGGGTTAACCCCTTCAAGGCGGGGTTAACCCCGCCCTACCTTTGCAGGGGTCTTTTCGGGCTTGACCACCTTTTCGGCCAGATCGCGGGCGATGGCGAAGGCGCCCTTGATGCGGTCGGCTTCCGTCTTCCAGTCGCGCATCAGGACGATCTTGTTGCCTTGCACGCGGTTGGCGGGATCGGATTTGATAAAGTCCACCAGACCCGCCGGGTTGGCGAATTTGTCATTGTGAAATTGTACCGTGGCCCCTTTTGGCCCGGCATCCAGACGGCTGATCCCGGCGCGTTTGCACATGGATTTGATCCGCATCACCAGCATCAGGGTGTTCACCTCGCGCGGGAGGGCACCGAAACGGTCGATCAGTTCGGCGGCGAAGCCTTCAAGTTCCACCTTGGTGGTGAGTGACGACAGGCGGCGGTAGAGGCCGAGGCGGATGTCGAGATCGGGGATATACTCTTCGGGGATCAGGACGGGGACGCCGAGGTTGATCTGCGGCGCCCATTGATCATCCAGCGGTGCGAGGCCGGACAACTCGCCCGATTTCAGCTTGGCGATCGTGTCTTCCAGCATCTGCTGGTAGAGTTCATAGCCCACTTCCTTGATATGGCCGGATTGTTCTTCGCCCAAGAGGTTACCCGCGCCGCGCAGGTCGAGGTCATGGGAGGCGAGGTTGAAGCCTGCGCCGAGGCTATCGAGTGACCCCAAAAGACGCAGGCGCTTCATGGCCTGCGGCGTCAGCGGCGCGCGGGGTTTGGTGGTGAGGAAGCAATAGGCGCGGGTCTTGGCGCGGCCCACCCTGCCCCGGATCTGATAAAGCTGGGACAGGCCGAACATATCGGCGCGGTGGATGATCATGGTGTTGGCGGTGGGGATATCCAACCCCGATTCCACGATGGTGGTGGACAGCAGCACGTCATATTTGCCGTCGTAGAATTCGTTCATCCGCTCATCCAGATCGCCTGCGGCGAGCTGGCCATGGGCGATGATGTAGCTGGCTTCGGGGACGTGGGTTTTGAGGAAATCCTCGATTTCCGGCAAATCGGCGATGCGGGGGACGACGATGAAGGATTGGCCGCCGCGATAGCGTTCGCGCAAGAGCGCCTCGCGCAGGGTGACGGGGTCGAATTCGCTGACATAGGTGCGGATCGCCAGACGGTCCACGGGGGGCGTGGCGATGATGGACAGGTCGCGCACCCCGGCGAGCGAGAGTTGCAGCGTGCGCGGGATGGGCGTGGCGGTGAGGGTGAGGACGTGAATCTCGGACCGCATCTCTTTCAGCCGTTCCTTGTGGGACACGCCGAAATGCTGTTCCTCGTCGATCACCAGAAGGCCGAGGGTCTTGAAGCGGATGTCCTTGGCCAGAAGCGCATGGGTGCCGACGCAGATGTCGACGGTGCCATCGGAAAGGCCCTGACGGGTGGCCTTTGCGTCCTTGACTGAGACGAAGCGCGACAGGGGTTTGACGGTGATGGGAAAGCCCCGGAAACGTTCGGCGAAGCTGCGATAGTGCTGGCGGGCCAAGAGCGTGGTGGGGCAGATCACGGCGACCTGCATCCCCGCCAAAGCGGCGACGAAGGCCGCGCGCATGGCGACCTCGGTCTTGCCGAAACCCACATCGCCCACGACGAGCCGGTCCATCGGGCGACCCGACTCCAGATCGGCCACCACATCGGCGATGGCGGTCAGCTGGTCGTCGGTTTCCTGCCAGGGGAAGCGGGCGGCGAAGGCCTCCCACAGGGAATGGGGCGCTTCGAGGATGGGGGCATGACGCAGGGCGCGTTCGGCCGCGATCCGCATGAGGCGGTCGGCGATTTCGCGGATGCGTTCCTTGAGCTTCGCCTTCTTGGCCTGCCATGCACCGCCGCCGAGGCGATCCAGCAGCCCCTCTTCATGGCCGTAACGGGAGAGAAGCTCGATATTCTCGACCGGCAGGTAGAGTTTGGCGTTTTCCGCATATTCCAGAGCGACGCAGGCGTGCGGCGCGCCGAGGGCGGTGATGGTTTCGATCCCCAGATAGCGGCCCACGCCGTGTTCCACATGGACCACCAGATCGCCGGGGGTGAGGGTATCCACCTCGCGCAGGAAGTTCTCGGCCTTGCGCTTGCGTTTGGGTTTGCCGACGAGGCGGTCGCCCAGAACATCCTGTTCGGAGATGACGGCAAGGCCGGGCGCGGTGAAGCCCGATTCCAGCGCCCAGACCATGAGGAACAGCCCGCCCTTGCCATCGGGCACGTCGCGCAGGTCGCGGATGCGCTGCGCGCCGCTGACGCCCTGATCGGTGAGCAGCCCTTCCAGCCGTTCGCGGGCACCATCGGACCATGAGGCGATGATGACCTGACGGTCTTTCAGCAGGTCCTTCACATGAGCGGCCAAAGCGCCGAACAGGCTGATGTTTTCCTGCTGGCGTTCGGGGGCAAAGTTGCGGCCCATGCGCCCGCCTGCATCCAGCACGCCGGGGCCGGGGCTTTGCGGGTTGGGCGAGAGCTGGATCAGGCGATGGGGGGCGGTGGCCTGTTCCCATGCGGCATCGTCAAGGTAGAGCAGGCCGGGGGCGACGGGTTTGTAGACGCTATCCAGCCGGCCCTTAGCCGACATCGCCTCACGCCGCGCGTCATATTGATCTTCGATCCCTTCCCAGCGGGACAGGCGCGAGGGCGTGATCTGATCATCCAGCATCACGGTGGCATCGGGGAGGTAGTCGAAAATGGTTTCGAGCCGATCATGGAAGAAGGGCAGCCAATGCTCCATCCCCTGATGCTTGCGGCCTGCGGAGACAGCTTCATAAAGCGGGTCATCCGATCCCCCTGCCCCGAATTCCAGCCGATAGGATTGGCGAAAGCGGGTGATCGCGGCCTCATCCATGATCACTTCGGACATCGGGGCGAAATCGACGGAGGTGAGCTTTTCGGTGGTGCGTTGGGTTTCCGGATCGAAGCGGCGCGCGCCATCCAGCACGTCGCCAAAGAAATCGAGCCGGATGGGTGTGCGGCTGCCCGGCGGCCAGATATCGACAATGCCACCGCGCAAGGCGAAATCGCCCGGTTCGGCCACGGTGGACGCAGGCGAGAAGCCCATACGGGTGAGAAAACCCTTGAGCCGCGCCTCGTCCACTCGATCGCCCACACGAGCGGAGAAGGAAGCACCGCGGATCACATCCTTGGCAGGTAGGCGCTGGGTTGCGGCGGTCAGCGTGGTGAGCAGGATGAAAGGGCCTTTGATCCCGTCGGCCAATGCGGCCAGCGTGGACATGCGGCGCGCCGAAATGGCGGGGTTGGGCGAGACCCGATCATAGGGCAGGCAATCCCAGGACGGGAAATCCAGCACCAAGGCGCCGGGGGCCATGACCGCAAGTGCGGCGGCCATCGCCTCGGCCCGTTTGTCATCGCGGGCGATGTGGAGGATCGGCGCGCCCTTTTCCAACTCGCGGGAAAGAAGGCGGGCGTCGTACCCTTCGGGTGCGCCACCAAGGAGGATGCGTGAGCCTGTCTGCATGGCGACTGACTTAACCGCCGGGGCGGCGGCGTCAACGTCTTTTGCGCGGCCGTCCGGTCACGGCGTCAGCCAAGAACACCGAGGGTGAGGTTCTGATACATTCCGAACATCCCTGTAAAGAAAAGCGAGAACATCCCCACCATCTGCACGGTGATGCGATGGCGGCGCAGACGGCGCAGCAACTCAGGGCCGCGCAAATCTGCCCGTTCGATGGCCAGACAGGTGCGCAGGGTAAGGCCCCCCACCGCCAGCATAGGAAGCGCAAGGCAGAGCAAGGCCTGTGCGAATTCCACCCGGTACAGAATGGCAAGAAGCATAAGCCCGCTGATCATGAAACAGATGAACCAGATCACGAGCAACTCGCCACTGCGCATCAGCACAAGAAACCGCCGGGTGTAGATATGGGCCAGCGCTTCGACATCTGCCAGCGTGTCGCCGGCATCGCGTTCCGCGCGGCGGATCAGGTCATGTGGGACGCCAATGACAAAGTGGCTGACGGTGGACCACATCACCGCAAGGGCTAGCCAGAACCAGAGATTGGAGAAGGACCGCAGGTCGATCACTTCGAAAATCGTCTTGTACCAGTCCAACCCGCGTGTCCCCGTTTGCCAGCCCTGCTGCGCGCGACCGTTCCATGACAGCTTGAGGCGCGGCCCTTTCTCTGGCAGGCAAGGGGCGTGGGCGCAAGCCCCTGATGGTTCTTCCCAACCCCGAGGCCCGCCTGATGAGACCGATTTCCGCACCGACCCCGGCCACCCGCTTTCGCCGCCTGCGCCGGACGGCCGCGCTGCGCGCGTTGTCGCAGGAAACCCTACTGGGGGTGGGCGATCTGATCTGGCCGGTTTTTGTGCGCGATGGTGTGGGTGTGCGGGAACCCATCGCCTCGATGCCCGGTGTGGAACGGCTGAGCGTGGATCTGATCGTGAAGGCGGCGGAAGAGGCGGCGGGTTTGGGCATTCCGGCAATCTGCCTGTTTCCCTATACCGATCCGGCGGTTAAGACGGAAGCCTGCGAAGAGGCGTGGAATCCCGACAATCTGGCCAATCGCGCGATCCGGGCGATCAAGGCGGCGGTGCCGGAGATTGCCGTGATGACGGATGTGGCGTTGGACCCCTATAACGCCAACGGCCATGACGGGCTGGTGCGCGACGGGATCATCCTAAATGATGAAACCATCGAGGCGCTGGTGAGAATGGCCGTGGCGCAGGCGGACTCTGGGGCCGATATCCTCGGCCCGTCGGACATGATGGACGGGCGCATTGGCGCTATGCGGGGCGCGCTGGAGGCGGCGGGCCACAAAGATGTGGCGATCCTTTCCTATGCCGCGAAATATGCCAGCGCCTTTTACGGCCCCTTCCGTGACGCGGTGGGCGCATCGGGCGCGCTGAAGGGTGACAAGAAGACCTATCAAATGAATCCCGCCAACAGTGATGAGGCGCTGCGACTGGTGGAGCGCGATCTGCGCGAGGGCGCGGATATGGTCATGGTCAAGCCGGGGATGCCCTATCTGGATATCTGCCGCCGGGTGAAAGAAGCCTTTGGTGCGCCGACCTATGCCTATCAGGTGTCGGGCGAATACGCGATGATCAGGGGCGCGGCGGATCGCGGCTGGATCGACGGCGAAAAGGCCATGATGGAAAGCCTGATGGGGTTCAAACGCGCGGGATGTGATGGCATCCTGACCTATTTCGCGCCCGAGGCAGCCCGCAAGTTGCGGAATGGCTGGACTTGGGGCTGATTGCCCTGCTCTTCGCCTCCCTGCATTTTCCAAGGTTCGTAAAAATCCTCGCGCTTGGACTGGTCGCAGGCCAACAAGGGCAGGGAAGCCCCCGTTTCTCTCGCAGCAAAGCCCGACAGGCGATGGTTTGCTGCACCTGAAGGCGGGGCATGACAGGGCGGCGGAATGTCGCTATTGTTCCAATCAAGCGTGGGCAAAGACCCGCGACGAGGCATGAGAGGGCGGTTTATGGAACGGATTTCGAGACGCGCAATATTGGGCGGGGCCGGGGCTTCGCTGATGCTAACGGCCGCTTGCGGAAATGGCGTGGGCGGTAATGGGTCGCAGCAGATTGATGCGCGGGTGAATGCGACGCGCAGCTTCCTGTTTTCCCGCTATCCGGGGACGCAAGACCTTGCCGGGCGGGCAGCGGGCGTTTTGTACATGCCACTGATCACTGAAGCCGGGTTCTTCTTCGGCGGGGCCTATGGGCGCGGCGCGTTGCAGATCCGCGATGTGACGGTGGATTACTATTCCTCGACCAAGGCCAGCTACGGCATCCAGATCGGCGCGCAGCAATATGCCCATGCGCTGTTCTTCATGACGCCCGAGGCGCTGGCGGATTTCCGATCCTCAACCGGTTGGGCGGCAAGTGCCGATCTGAAATATGCGACCCCAGAGCAAGGGGCGAGCATCGGAAAGGAAACCACCGAGATTGACCCGGTGATCGCGCTGGTCTTTGGTCAGCAGGGATTGATCGCCGGTGCGACGCTGGCCGGAGTGAAGTATACGCGGATCATCCCGTGATTTAGGGGGCGGGGGAGTGTACCCCCCTGCCCCGACCCTTCTCTCAGCGAAGGCGACGGATCAGGCTGGATGTGTCGTTCCGGCCGCCGCCTAGGTTCTGTACGTCTTTGTAGAACTGATCCACCAGCGCGGTGACGGGAAGGGCTGCGCCGATCTCATCTGCGGTCTTGAGGCAGATGCCCAGATCCTTGCGCATCCAGTCTACCGCAAAGCCGAAATCAAACTCATCCTTTAGCATCGTCTTGTGGCGGTTGACCATTTGCCATGAACCGGCTGCACCCTGGCTGATCACCTCGACCACTGCCTCGCCATCGAGCCCGGCCTTCGCGCCGAAGGCGAGCGCCTCGGACAGGCCCTGCATCAGGCCCGCGATGCAGATCTGGTTCATCATCTTGGCCAATTGCCCGGCCCCGCTGTCGCCCAACCGGCGGCAGATGCGGGCATAGGCGGCGATGATCGGTTCGGCGCGATCGTAATCTTCGATACTGCCGCCGCACATCACGGAAAGGACGCCGTTTTCGGCCCCAGCCTGCCCGCCGGAGACGGGGGCATCGACAAAGCCGATGCCTTCTTCGGCGGCAAGGCCTGCGAGGTGGCGGGTGATCTGCGCCGAGACGGTGGTGTGATCGACAAAGACGGTGCCGGGGGCCATGGCGGCAAAGGCCCCGTCGGGGCCGGTGCAGACATGGGCAAGGTCATCATCATTGCCGACGCAGGCCATGACAAATTCGGCGCCAGCCACAGCCTTGGCCGGGGTGAGGCCCATCGATCCGCCATGGGCGGTAACCCACGCCTCGGCCTTGGCGGTGGTACGGTTGTAAACCGTCACCTCATGCCCCTTGGCCGCCAGATGCCGCGCCATCGGCCCGCCCATTACGCCAAGGCCCAGAAATGCCAGTCGCGCCATCGTTTCCCCCGTTGGATTGCCCTTCGTTCTGCGATGGACTAGGAAGCCATACGGTAACCGTCGTCAAGAACAGGCCCCAGATGTTCCTTGTCTTTCGCTGGATGTTGCGCCTGTTCACAGGGATGATCGTCCTGTCGCTTCTGGCGGGGGTGATCCTGTACTATTTCCTGTCGCGGTCCTTGCCCGATTATGACGAGGATTTCGCGATTTCCGGAATTTCCGCACCGGTAGAGATTGTGCGGAACAATGACAATGTCCCCCATATCTTTGGCGCCACGGATACGGATGTGTTCTTCGCGCTGGGCTTTGCCCATGCGCAGGACAGGTTGTGGCAGATGACGATGCTGCGCCGCACCGTACAGGGGCGGTTGTCCGAGGTGTTTGGCAACCGGACGCTGCGGATTGATGAGCTGATGCGGCGCTATGATCTGTACGGTCTGGCGCAAGAATCCGTCGCCGTACAGGACGCACCAACGCAGGCGGCGCTGGATGCCTATGCGCGCGGCGTGAATGCCTGGATCGGCGAAGTGAACCGTGAGGCGCGCGGGCGCGGGGCGCCGGAACTGTTCCTGTTTTCCAATGAGATCGCGGCCTGGCAACCGGCGGATTCCATTGCCATCCTTAAGCTGATGGCGCTGCAACTGTCGGGGCAATTGGAGAACGAAGTGTTGCGGGCGCGGGTATCGCTGGTTCTGCCCGAGGCGCGGGTGCGCGATATTCTGCCCGATGCGCCCGGAAGCGGCGTGACTGCCCTGCCCGAGTATTCCAGCCTTGTGCCGGGGGTCAGCCCGAGCATGGAGCCGATCCGGCGTGCTTCCAATGATGTGCTATCGCCATTTCCGACCCGTGACTTGGCGGGGGCGTCAAATGCATGGGCGGCAGTGCCGACGAAGTCCGCCGCGGGGGGGACGCTCTTGGCGAATGATCCGCATCTGGGATTCACCGCGCCAACCGTGTGGTATCTGGCGCGGCTGGAATTGGCGACGGGCGGTGTGATCGGTGGCACCATCCCCGGCATTCCGGCGGTGTTGGTGGGGCGGTCCGAAGCGTTGGGATGGGGGCTGACGTCAAGCTATCTGGACGATCAGGACCTGTTCATCGAAGAGGTGAACCCCGACAATCCGGAACAATACCGCACGCCGGATGGATGGAAGGACTTCGTCACCCGCCGGTCGATCATCACTGTCAAGGATCAGGCCCCGGTCACCATCACGCTGCGTTGGACGGATAATGGCCCGGTCCTGCCGGGGACGCATTACGACATCGGATCGATCACGCCGGGCGGGCATGTGGCGGCGCTGTCCTGGACGGCGCTGACGGGGGCGGACACATCGATGACGGCGGTGGTCCGCATGATGGGGGCCGGATCGGCGACCGAGGCGATGGAAACGGGCCGCCTTGTCGTGGCCCCGGCGCAAAATGTGATGCTGGCCGATCAACGCGGGATTGCGATGCAGTTGATGGGGGCGATGCCTGCAAGAGATCCGGCGCATCAAAGCAAGGGACGGATGCCGGTTCCCGGCTGGATCGCAGCAAACCGTTGGCAGGGTATTCTGCCCTATGAGGACAATCCACGGGTTGTGAACCCGACGTCGGGTCTGTTGGGCAATACCAACAACAAGACCGTGGACCGGCCGTTTCCGCTGCACGTGTCATATGACTGGGGCGATACGCAGCGCATCCAGCGCTGGCTGACGTTGATGAAAACGCGTGAGGTTCATACGCGGGAGAGTTTCATCGAGGCGCAGTTGGACACGGTGAGTTTCACCGCGCGGTCGCTGCTGCCACTGATCGGGGCGGATCTTTGGTTCACGGGCGAGGCGGCACCGGAGGGCACGCCGGAACGGCTGCGCCAGCGTGCGCTGGAGATATTGGCGGCTTGGAATGGCGAGATGAGCGAGCATCTGCCCGAACCGCTGATCTATCAGGCATGGGTGCGGGCGTTACAGGACCGGCTGATCCGCGATGATCTGGGGCCGCTGGCGGATACGTTCACGCATATCGAACCGCTGTTGATCGAGCGGGTCTACCGCAATGTGGATGGGGCGAGCATCTGGTGCGACGTGGTGCAATCGGCAGTGGTGGAAAGCTGCGCCGATCTGGCGCGGATCGCGCTGGATGAGGCACTGCTGACCTTGCAGGAGACCTATGGGCCGAACCCCGAAAGCTGGCGCTGGGGCGATGCGCATCAGGCGACACATGATCATCCGGTGCTGGGGAACCTGCCGGTGCTGCGCTATTTCGTGAATATCCGCCAATCCACCAGCGGCGATGACCACACGCTGATGCGCGGCAAGACCAAGGGCGAAGGACCGGAGCCGTTCCTGAACGTGCATGGCGCGGGATTCCGGGGGGTGTATGACTTTGCCGACCCGGATTCTTCGGTCTTTATCACCTCGACCGGGCAATCGGGCCATCCGCTGAGCCGGTTCTATGATGATCTGGGCGAGTTGTGGCGGCGGGGCGAGTATGTGCCCATGTCGCTGGACCCGGAGCTTGCCCGCGCCGCGGCGGTGGGGGTGACCGTGCTGACGCCTGCGGCGGAATAGTCCCTGCCCCGATCTATGACCGCCTGACGCTTGACCTTTTGTCTTCGCGCAACATTATTGCGTGACGGCGGGGATCAGGGAAAAAAGATGACCGATACATTCGGCGCATGGGTGGGCCGGGTCGAAGAGGCCCGTGACGAGATCAGTGCAAGACAGGCGCGGCAGATGGCGGCGACGTTGGGGGTTTCCGGCGATTTCGCTGACGGCGCGGTGCTGCCGCCGCTGTGGCACTGGATGGGATGGACACCCGAAGCAGCGATGGCCGAGCTTGGCCCGGACGGGCATCCGGCGCGGGGCGGGTTTCTGCCGCCCGTGCCGTTGGAACGGCGGATGTGGGCAGGCGGGCGGCTGCGGTTTCACGCGACCTTGCGGATTGGCGAGCCGATGTTCCGACGGTCGGAAATTACGAAGGTTTCGGAAAAGACGGGAAATACGGGGCGGATGGTCTTTGTCACCGTGCGGCATGATGTGCATGGCGCTGCCGGGCTGGCGATAGAGGAAGAGCAGGACATCGTGTTCATCGCCATGCCCGAGCAGTTTACGCCGCCGCCGCCTGTGCCGGCGCAGCAGGCGGAATGGTCAGAGCCGGTGGTGATGGATGAGGTGCGGTTGTTTCGATACTCGGCCCTGACCTTCAACGCGCACCGCATCCATTTTGATCTGCCCTATGCGACGGGGGTGGAGAAATATCCCGGTCTGGTGGTGCATGGGCCGATGCAGGCGATGCTATTGATGGAGGCGGCGCGGGCGCGGCGCGGGGGGGCGGTGCCTGCGGGGTATAGGTTCCGGGGGGTGCGGCCGCTGTTTCACTTTGATGCGCTGCGCTTGCAAGGCGTGGGCGATGCGGTGGCGACGGTGAATGGCGATGGTCTGGTCTGTATGCAGGCGGATCTGGCCTGGGAGGGCTGAGCGATGGCGGGTGTACTGGCAGGGATGCGGGTGGTGGAGGGATCAGCCTTTGTGGCGGTCCCGCTGGCGGGGATGACCTTGGCGCAAATGGGGGCGGATGTGATCCGCTTTGATCGGCCGCAGGGGGGACTGGACGCGCATCGCTGGCCGGTGACGAAGGACGGGGCGAGCCTGTTCTGGGCGGGGATGAACAAGGGCAAGCGGTCGCTGGCAGTGGATATGGCGCGGCCCGAGGGGCAGGAGATCGTGGCAGAACTGATCTGCGCGCCGGGGCCGGACGCCGGGATGTTCCTGACCAATTTGCGCGCGCGGGGATGGATGGACTACCCAGCGCTGCAATCGCGGCGGGAAGACCTGATCATGGTGTCGCTGACCGGCACGCGGCGAGGTGAGCCTGCGGTGGATTATACGGTGAACCCGTCGCTGGGGTTTCCAATGGCCACGGGACCGGAGGGATCGACCGAGCCAGTGGCGCATATGCTGCCCGCATGGGACTGCATCGCCGGGGGCATGGTGGTGAACGCGCTGCTGGCGGCGGAGCGGCATCGTTTGCGGACGGGCAAGGGGCAGTTGGCGGAACTGTCGCTGAAGGATGTGGCGGCGGCGATGATGGCGAACCTTGGGATCGTGGGTGAGGTTGTCGCGAACGGGGTGGACCGGGCCAAAGCGGGCAACGCTTTGTATGGCGCCTATGGGCAGGATTTTGTGCTGGCTTGCGGGCAGCGGGTGATGGTCGTGGGGCTGACCGACAGGCAGTGGCGTGGGCTGGTCAAGGTGACAGCGAGCGAGGCCGAGATGGCCGGGTTGGCGGAGCGGTTGGGGATGGACCTGTCGCGCGAGGGCAACCGCTGGCTGGCGCGAAAGGAGATCACGGCGGTGCTGGAGCCATGGTTTGCCGCGCGGCGTCTGGCCGAGATCGCGCCGCTGTTCGATACCCTGGGGCTGACCTGGTCGGTCTTCCGCAGCTTTGCCGGTGCGGTGGCCGAGGACCCAGACCTGTCGCCGGACAATCCGATGTTTGCGATGCTGGATCAGCCGGGGATCGGGCGGCTGCCGGTGCCGGGATCGCCGGTGACGTTCTCCGACATTGAACGGATGGGGCCCGTGGCGGCGCCCGTGCTGGGCGAGCATACCGAAGAGATTCTGGGCGATCTGCTGGGCCTTGGGGCGGGACAGATCGGCAAGCTGATGGATGACGGCGTGGTGGCGCAGGGAACCCGACCCGCAGTGCGCGCGGCCTGATCCCCTGCCCTTCGGTCAGGCCAGAGCCGCAGCTACTGTCACGGCCATCGGCGTGGTGGGACGCCCGATCAGGCGCGACAGGGTGCGGCTGTCATCAAACAGCGCACCCTGGCCTGCCTGAACATCGCTGTCGGCCAGAACATGGGCAAAGCCTGCGGGAAGGCCGAAGGATTGCAGGATGCCGGCATAGGTTTCGGGTGGCAGGTCGTTATAGGCGATGGCCTTGCTCGTGAGGCGGGATACTTCGGCGGCCATGTCGGCATAGGTATAGGCGCTGTCGCCTGCGAGTTCGTAGATCACATTGTCATGGCTGGAGGTGGCGGCGGTCGCGGCGATGGCCTCGGCATAGTCACCGCGGGCGGCGGCGGAGAAGCGCCCTGCCCCGGCTGCGCCGATCAGCGCGCCTGCTGCAATGGCGCCACCCAAGCTGCCGGTGTGGTTTTCGGTGTACCAGCCGTTGCGGAGGAATGTGTAGGTCAGGCCGGAGGCGCGGATCGACTCTTCGGTCGCCTTGTGATCGGCGGCGAGCAGCATCGGCGAAGTATCGGCGCGCAGGAGTGAAGTATAGGTGATGCGGGTGACGCCTGCGGCCTTTGCCGCTGCGATGACATTGCGGTGCTGGCCGATGCGGTCGTCGACGTCATTGGATGAAATCAGGACGAGGGTGGTCACGCCGTTGAGTGCCACGGTGAGTGTTTCTTCGGCTTTGTAGTCGAAAGCGCGTGCTTCGACGCCCAGAGCGGCGGCCTGGGCCGGATCGCGAGCCAGGGCAATGGGGGATTGGCCGCGCGTCTTGATCGCTTTGATGGCGAGGCGGCCAAGCTGGCCGGTGGCGCCGGTGATGGCGATGGTCATGGGATGCTCCGTTCCTTGTGTAGGATGGAGATGGCGGGTTTACTTACGAAAAGGAAGTACGTACATTTTGGTAAGTATGGATATTCTATGCACAGGCGATTGTGCGGAGGCGGCGTGATGAAGGATGACAGGGTGATCAGTGGGGATGCAGCCTTGGGGCATGCGCCCAATGTGCTGCACCCGCTCTGCCCATCGCGGCAGGTGCTGGGGCATCTGACCAGCCGCTGGGGGGCGTTGATCCTTGTGGCGCTGGCGGGGCGGACACTGCGGTTTTCGGCACTGCGCCGGGCGCTGGGGAATGTGAGCGAGCGGATGCTGGCGCAGACGTTACAGGGGTTGGAGGCGGATGGCATGGTGCGGCGCGTGGCGCATGACGTGGTGCCGCCGCATGTGGATTATTCGCTGACCGAGATTGGCGAGGAGGCGGCTGCACTGGTGACAGGGCTGGCGCACTGGGTGGAGCGGCGGATGCCGGAGATTATGGCCAAGCGCGGCGCCGGGTGTTGAGGGCGGACCGGGGGCCAGCCCCGTCAGCCATCGGTCTTGAACCGATGGCGAGCAATGGCTGACCCACGGGATACTTGAGCAGAGAAGATAGAGCTAAGGAAAGCGGTCGCGGGTTTGGAGCGCCAGATTGGTTTTGTGGGGCAGGCAGAACTGGCTGCGTCAGCCCAAGTCGCGGTAGCGTTTTTCCTGACGGGCGGTCCAGCGGACGGTGACGGCGAAGCCGGTGTCGGTGGGGTTTTCTGATAGAACCACTCCTTCGGCATGCAGCCAGGCGCGGCGGCGGCCATCGGTGAAGGGGACGGCAAGGGTGCGGTCGGTCTTTTCTTCGTCAAAGGCGGTTGAGACGGCATCGAGCAGACGGTCGATGCCTTCGCCGGTGAGGGCGGAAACGGGAAAGACGCGGTCGCGGGTGGCGGCTTGTTGGGTAAGTGCCTCGCGTTGTGCAGCATCGACCAAATCGAGCTTGTTCCAGATTTCGAACTGGGGCGTGGCGGGACCGACACCGAGGGATTGCAGGATATCGGCCACATCGGCGGCCTGTTCGTTGGTTTCGGGATGCGCGATGTCGCGGACGTGGAGGATAAGATCGGCCTCTAGCACCTCTTCCAGCGTGGCGCGGAAGGCGGCGACGAGTTGGGTGGGCAGGTCGGAGATGAAGCCCACGGTATCGGACAGGATCACCTTGCGCCCAGATGGCAGGGTCACGCCGCGCATGGTGGGGTCGAGCGTGGCGAAGAGCATGTCTTTTGCCAGCACCTCGGCCCCCGTGGCGCGGTTGAAGAGCGTGCTTTTGCCCGCGTTGGTGTAGCCTACGAGCGCGACGATCGGGAACGGCACCTTGCGGCGAGCAGCGCGGTGAAGCTCACGGGTCTTCACCACCTTTTCCAACTGCCGTTTCAGGCGGATCACCTGATCGTCGATGGCGCGGCGGTCCGCCTCGATCTGCGTTTCACCCGGACCGCCGACGAAGCCGAAACCGCCGCGCTGACGTTCAAGGTGGGTCCAGGCGCGGACGAGGCGGGTGCGTTGGTAGCTGAGGGCCGCAAGTTCGACCTGCAGCACGCCTTCGCGGGTGCGGGCGCGGTCGGCGAAAATCTCAAGGATCAGGCCGGTGCGGTCGAGGAGTTTGACCCCCCATTCCTTTTCCAGATTGCGCTGCTGCACGGGCGACACGGGGCCGTCGACCAGCACGAGGGCGATGTCTTCGGCCTTGAAGCGGGCCTTGAGATCTTCGACCTTGCCGGAGCCGAACAGCATGCCGGGATGCAGGCGTGGCAGGCGGATCACCTCTCCCCCTACTACATCCAGTTCAGGCAGAGCGTTGGCGAGGCTGATCGCCTCGGCCAGGCCATGTTCGGGCAAACGCCGGGATTTGGCAGAACGGATATCAGGGTGCAACACAAAGGCCCGCGTGGCGCGGGCCGCGGTCGAACGGTCACGTTCTTCCCGCCCTGTCAGGAGCGGGAGATCATCGTCTTCGTCTTCAGGCAGATCTGAAATCAGTCTTCGCCTTCATAGAGGTTGATCGGCGCGCCGGGCATGATCGTGGAAATCGCATGCTTGTAGACAAGCTGCGACTGGCCATCGCGGCGCAGAAGAACGCAGAAATTGTCAAACCAGGTGATCACACCCTGAAGTTTAACCCCGTTGATCAGAAAAATCGTCACCGGAACCTTGGCTTTTCGGACGTGATTGAGAAAGGCGTCCTGCAAATTTTGTTTATCGCCGGCCATTTTTGTCTTTGCCTTTGTTATTGGTCTTGTCGCGCAGGTTGGACACCCGTTCCCTCAGCCCAGGCTGCCGTCCAACGGAACAAAGTATGTAATGCCTTGCAGACAGTTTCCAGCCCAAAAACAGAGTTTTAGATAGCTGTTACAGGGCTGCCTCTCAGTTGCGCCAACTGTCGGGAGCAAGAAGAACAAGAATCGCCAGAAGCTCCAGCCTGCCGATGACCATGGCGACGCCAAGAATGGCCTTGGCAGCGGCGGGCAAAAGGGCAATGGCGATGGGGTCGGTGGCGGCCACGCTGGTGAGCGGGCCTGTGGTGGTAAGCGCGCCGAGGGTGAGGATGAGGGCGGTTTCAAATTCGATTCCGACAAGGGCGAGGGCTGCCACGAGGATGGCGATGGACAGCGCAAACAACATGAAGAAAATCCAGGCCAGATAGGCCCCTTCGCGGCGCAGGCGGCGGGCGGATTGTCCGGAGCCGCCCACGGAATTGGGGTGGATCAGGCGGTCAAGTTCGCGTTCGCCATGGCGGAACAAGGCATAGACGCGCAAGAGTTTTACGCCGCCCGCCGTGGTGGCGATGCCGCCGCCAAAGATCGCAAGGCCCGCCAGCACGAGGCCGGGCGTTTCCAGCCCCGACCAGTTACGCGCCGTGACCCAATCGGCCGAGGTGAAGCCAGTCGTGGTGAGGAAGGAGAGCGTGGTGAAGACTGCCCCCCAAAGCGCGCGAAGGCCAGAAATCACATCCTGATCGGCAAGGACCGCCCCATCAGTTGCGGCGATCCAGTGGCGCAGAAAGAGGATCAGGGGGATGACGAACAGCAAGACAAGCGTCATCCGCAGTTCGGAATCACCGGTAATCTTGGTGCCGGGATCATAGGAAAAAGACCCTGGCCAGAGCCTGCGGGTGACGGCAAGGAACAGACCGAAGAAGATTGCCAGTTCGGCAAAGAAGGTGGGGCCATCGACGGGCAACCCACCAGAGGGGCTGATCCCCGAGGTTGAGATGGTCGACATGGCATGGATCAGCGCCGGAAAGTTGGGCTGCCCGGCCATCAGCAGGGCCACCCAGAGAGCGATGGTAACCCCGCCATAGACCGGCAGGATCGCCGCTGCCTGACGGGCCACGCGGCGGGCGGGATCTGCCGTGGCGGTGATCTGTGACAGGCCTTCGGCCCCGCGTCCGGGGACGCGACCCGACATCACCTCGATCCCACCCAGCGTCATGGGGGCGAGGATGGCGACGGCGGCGACCAGAATGAAGAACCCACCCATCCACCCCACCTGCGCGCGCCAGAGGTGGATGGAGGGCGGCAGCCGGTCGGGGGCATAGAGCGTGGCCCCGGTGGTGGTGAAGGAGGAGATCATCTCAAGCCAGGCATTGGCCCAACTGGTATCGGGCAGCGCCTGGACGAAGGGCAAGGCCATCATCACTGGCAGCACGCCATAGGCCGCGACCAGCGCGGTGAGGTTGGCGCGGGCAGGGTTGCGGGCGCGGTGATTGACGGTGGCGATGCCGATCATACCCGTCAGGATCAGCAGGATCACCCCGGAATAAAAGAAGGCTTGCGCGGTGTCGTGATCCCGCAGGATCACCGCATGGGCAGCCGGCAGCCACATCGACAGAGCCGTAAGGCCCATCAGTAGGACAAGAAGCGGCAGTTCCGACAGCCGGCGCCACATGATCAGAAGAAGTCGATGGAGACTTGCAGCAGGCGTTCCACCTCGCGCACGTCCTTGGCCATGGCAAAGAGGGCAATCACATCGCCAGCTTCGATGCGGGTATCACCCGTGGGTTTCAGGACCTTTTCCCCCTTCATCAGCGCGCCGACAAGCACGCCTTCGGGGAATTCGATGTCGCGGATTTGGCGGCCTGCGAGGGGAGAGGTGGAAAGGACCTGCGCCTCGATCATCTCAGCCTCGGAATCGCCGAGGGAATAGATGGCGCGCACTTTGCCGTGGCGGATGTGGCGCAGGATGGAGGAAACTGTCGTGGCGCGCGGGTTGATATAAGCGTCGATGTCCAGCGGCCCCATCAGGGGGGCGAGCGTGGGATCGTTGACCAAAGCGATGGACATCGGACAGCCCGCCTGTTTGGCACGGACGGAGACGAGGAGGTTGGTCTTGTCATCATCCGTGACAGCCAGCACGGCATCGGCGCGGTCGATAGAGGCCTCAAGCAAGATATCCATATCCATGCCATCGCCGTTGAGCACGATGGTGCGTTCGAGGCTGTCTGCCGCGCGTTCGGCGCAGGCGCGGTTCTTTTCGATGATCTTGCAGCGGACGCGGTCAGTGCGGCGTTCAAGAGCTCGGGCCACGCCAAGGCCCACATTGCCGCCGCCGATGATGACGATGCGTTCCTGTTTCTTGGTCTGCTTGCCGAAGATTTCCAGCGTGCGGTTGACGTCTTCGGAATGGGAGAAGACATAGATCTGATCGTCGGGGAACAGTTGATCACCCGGATCTGGGGCAAAAAGCCGACCTTCGCGGCGTACGCCCACGACGATGGCGCGCAGGGTGGAGAACAGGTCGCTGAGTTGGCGCAGGGGCGTGTTGACGACGGGGCAATCCTCATCAAGCTGAATGCCCAAAAGCTGGGCGCGGCCCAGCATGAAGCTTTCGGTATCAAAGGTGGCGGGCGCGGCAAGGCGTTGCAGCGCGGCCTCGGCCACCTCACGCTCAGGGCTGATCACCACGTCGATGGGCAGGTGATCGCGGCGGTAGAGATCGGAATAGATCGCATCCAGATAGGACTGTGCGCGCAGGCGCGCGATCTTGCGCGGGACGGAAAAGATGGCATGGGCGACCTCACAGGCGACCATGTTCACCTCATCGGAATGGGTGGCGGCGATGATCATGTCGGCGTCGCGGGCCCCTGCCCGTTCCAGTACGTCGGGGTATGAGGCAAAGCCCACAACCCCCTGCACATCCAGCGTATCGGTGGCGCGGCGGACAAGATCGGCGTTCACATCGACCAGCGTCACGTCGTTCTTTTCGCCGGACAGTTGGCGGGCGATCTGCCAACCCACCTGCCCTGCCCCGCAGATGATCACCTTCATGCCTGCCTCCGGTTCATCGCGCCCCCTGAGTGGCAGATGGGGGGGCGGTGGTCAATGGTGGCGGATGGCCGGAGTGGTTTCTGGCCGCCCCGTCAGAACGCGGGGCAGCCGTGTTGCATAGTCCAGGGTTGGGTCCGGGGCACATCCGGGACCCATGGTGATGCTTGAGCGTTACTCGATGATCGAGGTCGGCCTTGGCGTGGTCGCCGTTTCGGGCGGCAGGTTAGGCAGAGTGATGGCAGGCAGGGTGCCCGTCAGGCTTTCAAGAAAGGCCACGATCTGGCTGGTCTCCTCTGGTTTCAGCGCCTCGCCCAACTGGCTTTCGGCCATGATTTCGACAGCGACGGAAAGCTCCCAGACTTTGCCCGAATGGAAGTAGGGCGCAGTCAGCGCGATGTTGCGTAGCGGGGCGGCGCGGAAGACATATTCATCATCCGCGGTTTCCGTCACGGCGAAACGGCCCTTGTCACCCGGAGGCAGAATCTCCGAACCGGGTTTTTCAATCAAGCCAAAGGGATAGTAGCCATGCCCGCCGACGTTTACGCCGGAATGGCAGGAGGAGCAGCCCTTGTCGACAAAGAGTTGCAGCCCGGCCTTGGCATTGTCGCTGAGGGCGGCGTCATCCCCGTTGAGCCATGAGTCGAAGGGTGCCGGGGTGATAAGCGTGGCTTCGAACGCCTCGATCGCTTTTGCCATATTGTCGAAATTCACGGGGGTTGCTTCGCCCGGGAAAGCCTCGGTGAACATGCCGACATAGGCGGGCATCGAGTTCAAGGTTGCCTCGACCTGCGCGGGTGTATTCGCCATCTCGACACCGGCTTGCACCGGACCCTTGGCCTGTGCCTTGAGATCGGCCGCGCGGCCATCCCAGAATTGCGCCTCGTTCAGAACAGCGTTCAGCGCGGTGGGTGCGTTGCGTGGCCCCTTCTGCCAGCCATGGCCGACGGAGGTTTCCATGTTGTCATCGCCGCCTGTGGTCAGGTTGTGGCAAGAGTAACAGGAAAACACGCCCGAAGCCGAGATACGGGGATCGAAGAAGAGCGCTTTGCCCAGATCAATCTTCTCGGGCGTGACGGGGTTGTCCTGAACGGCAGGAATTGTGGAGGGCAGCGGCTTGAAGATTTCAAGCGCACTGTCCCGTAGCGCATCGGCCTGTGCCATGCCTGTCAGTGCGGCGGTGGCCAGGAGAAAATACGTCAGTCTGCGCATTTTGAGTGTCCTTATGTTCACGCGTTTGCGACAAATTCAAAATATCGCATGTTGCCTGAACAGGATTTGACCTACGTCAAAAAGGAGCGCGGATACACAAATCTCGTTCTTGGGTCTGATAGCCTGCTTCTATAACCGAAGTTGCAGGCCGTTTTTGGCAGCGCGTGGCGCTGATCAAACCTCCTCGCCCTCATCCTCATCCATGTCCTCGTCCAGACGGGCCATGCGGCCGCCGCTTTTGGAGGTGGTGACGACGCCCAAGGATTTGAGTTTGCGGTGGAGGGCGGAGCGTTCCATTCCGACGAAGCTGGCGGTGCGGCTGATGTTGCCGCCGAAGCGATTGATCTGGGTGAGGAGGTATTCGCGTTCGAACACCTCGCGCGCTTCGCGCAGGGGCAGCGTGGCCATGGCACCGCCAAGGACGAGACGCCCGGTTTCGCCTTCAGGCGCGTCCTGCCCCGGCAGTTCGCGGGCGTCGATGGGACCGGAGCCATCACCAAGGATCAGCACGCGTTCAATCACATTGCGCAATTGGCGTACATTTCCGGGCCAAGGCATGGTTTGCAAAAGCGCCTCTGCCTCGGTCGACAGGGTCCGCAGCGGCAGGCCCTGGCTGCGGTGGAACATGTCGATGAAGTGGCGGGTCAGCTCGGGGATGTCCTCGCGCCGGTCCTCAAGGCTGGGAACCGGGATCGGGACGACGTTGAGACGGTCGTACAGCTCCTGCCGGAAGCGGCCGGAGGCGATTTCGTTGCGCAGGTCGCGGGTGGTGGAAGAGATCACGCGCAGGTCAACGCGGACCTTGTCGGTGCCCCCTGCCCGTGTGAACTGCTGTTCCACCAAAACGCGCAGGATTTTCGACTGCGTGCCAAGCGGCATATCGGCCACTTCATCGAAATAGACGACGCCGCCATGGGCCTGTTCCAGAAGGCCCTTTTCCACGCCGCGTTCGCTGGTTTCACGGCCAAACAAGACCTCTTCCATCCGCTCCGGTTCGATCGTGGCCGAGGAGACAGAAACGAAGGGCGCGCTGGCGCGGTTGGAATTGGAATGGATGAAGCGGGCGGCCATTTCCTTGCCCGAACCGGCGGGGCCGGTGAGCATGACGCGGCCATTGGATTTGGTAACCTTTTCCAGCTGCGATTTCAGCGCCTTGAAGGCCGGGCTATTGCCCAGCATTTCCGACGAGGTCACATCCTTGCGGCGCAGTTCGGAATTTTCGCGGCGCAGGCGCGAGGTTTCCATCGCGCGGGTCACAACGACCATCAACTGATCGATGTTGAACGGCTTTTCGATGAAGTCATAGGCGCCCTGCTTGATCGCCGCGACGGCGATTTCGATATTGCCGTGGCCCGAGATGATGACGACCGGCACATCGGGATTGTCGCGCTTGACGGTTTTCAGGATGTCGATCCCGTCCATCCGGCTGTCTTTCAGCCAGATATCAAGGATCATCAGCGCCGGGGGTTCGGCGTTGATCTCGGTCATGCAATCGTCGGAATTTCCGGCGAGACGGACGAGAAAACCTTCGTCCTTCAAGATATCCCCGATCAATTCGCGGATGTCTTTTTCGTCGTCTACAATCAGGATGCTGCTCATATCTATACCCCCTGGGCGGCGAGTGCCGCGGGTTTGCGGCTACGGCTGCGCGGGGCGCGTGGCAGACGTATCTCTGCCATGGCCCCGTGGTGGCTGTTGCCTTCGAAAACAGGTGCATCGAGGAGCGCGAGCGTGCCGCCGTGCTCTTCAATGATCTTCTTGACGATGGGCAGGCCTAGGCCTGTGCCCTTTTCGCGGGTCGTGACGTAAGGTTCAAACAGCCGCGCGCGGTCGGGCGGCAGGCCGGTGCCATTGTCCATGATGCGGATGATGGCCATGTCGGGTTCGGAAGTCAGACTGACGCGGATCTCCGGGCGGTGGCCTGCGGGCGCGCCTTTTTCGTGCAGCGTTTCAATGGCTTCGCCTGCGTTCTTGATCAGGTTGGTCAGGGCCTGGCTGATCATGGTGGAATCGAGGTCCAGCATCAGGGGCGCATCCGGCAGATCGCGGACAAAGGTCACGCCGGGCTGGCCGCTTTCCTGCAACAGGATGGCATCGCGCAAAAGCGTGGTGAGGTCATTTTCGCGGCGGTCAGGTTCGGGCATGCGGGCGAACTTGGAAAACTCATCCACGATGCGGCGCAGGTCGTTGGTTTGGCGGACGATGACATCGGTGTATTGATCAAGGTCTTCGGGTTCGTTCACCTGCGGGCGGAACTTGCGCTTGATGCGCTCGGCCGACAGCGCGATCGGGGTGAGCGGGTTCTTGATTTCATGCGCGATGCGGCGGGCCACGTCGCCCCAAGCCGCCATGCGTTGGGCGCTGACAAGGTCAGTCACATCGTCGAAGGCCACGACATAACCTTCCAGACCGCCCGCATCGTTGCTGCGTTCAGACATGCGGACGAGCAGGCTTTCCAGTTTGCCCCGTCGGGTGAGGCGGACCTCTTCCTGCGCGGCGGAGAGGCCACTTTCCAGCAGGCGTTCGAACAGCGGCCCGAATTCCGGCACGGCGACAGCGAGTTCAACATCGGCGGACAGGCCCACGCCCATATCCAGCAGGCGTTCAGCAGCGCGGTTGGCAAAGTCGATCCGGCCATCGGAATCGAGCCCGATCACGCCTGCGGTGACGTTCGACAGCACGGAATCGAACAGGCGGCGGCGGCGTTCGGTCTGGCTGTGGCTTTCGACCAGCGCGTCGCGCTGACCCTTTAACTGCCGCGTCATACGGTTAAAGGAGCGGCCAAGGGAGGCGATTTCGTCATCCCCCTCTTCTTCGCGCACCTGCACGTCGAGATTGCCCTGCCCAACGCTTTCTGCCGCCTCCGCCAACCGGCCCACGGGGCGTGAGAGGCGTTCGGCAAACCACAGGCCGATCCAGACGGCGGCGAGGATGAGGATGAGAGCGAAGCCGAGGTAGAGAAGGCCGAATTCGAACAGGAGCCGCCCGCGTTCAGACTCCAATTGGTGATAGAGCGCCACGGTTTCGCGGGTGCCATCCAGCAGGGACAGGATGGAGCCATCGACGGTGCGCGAGATGTAGAGGTAGCGGTCGGCAAAGGCATCGAGATGAACAAGGGCGCGGAATTCGTTGTTGCCCCAATCCTGGATGAGAACCGTTTCGCCTGCGCGGGCTCGCTGAACCTCTTCCGTCGTGGGCTGTTCGAAATCGAACAGGTAACTGCGTTCGCCGCGCGTCATCAACTCGCCCGCGCCGTTGATGAGATAGGCCTCTTTCAACCCGCGCTGGATGGTGGCCTGCGCCTGCGTGAGGACCGGGCGCATCTGATTGTCTTCGAGGAAGAACATGGATTGCTTAAAGAGGTTCAGTTCGCGGGCCAGCGCCTCGGCATCCTCGATCAGGTCTTGGCGGTGTTCCTGTTCATAGGCCTCGGCCGCGGAGAGGGAGGAGCCGACGACCGAGCGGACACGTTCGGAGAACCAGCCTTCAAGGCCGAAGTTCACCGTGACCACGGCAAAGACGGCGACAAGGATCGTGGGAACAAGCGCCACGCCTGCAAAGACGAAGGTCAGGCGCAGGTGAAGCCGAGAGCCTGCAGATTTGCTGCGCCGGTCGGCAACCATACGCACGACGCGCGCCATCACAAGGGTGGCGACGACGAGGATATAGACAAGGTCGGCCAGCAGGATCAGGCGCAGCGCGGGTGAATTGCCGCCCTGATTGAGCGGTCCAAGCGCGAGGAAGGTGGCAACGGCCAGCAGCGGGCCCAGAAAGACCAGACCGAAGGTCATGGCATTCTGGAACTTCCGCTGCCTGCGCAGGCGAGACAGCCGCGCCCAGGTGTTGCTGCCAACGGTGCGATGCACGCCGACCGATCCCTTCATCGCGAGGGACCGATTCCCCCGCCGCCCATATGTTGTGGCCCAAATTGCCTTGCGGCAGGGGGGACACGCTTGATGTTGCGGTTTTACATCAGCTTGCGGCGGCGAGTCACGCGGATATCGAGATCAGTGATCTTCTTGCGCAAAGTATTGCGGTTGATGCCGAGAAGATCGGCGCATTTGGCCTGATTTCCGGCCGTGGCATCCAGTGCGATTTCGATGAGCGGCATTTCCACTTCACGCAAAATGCGCTGATAGACGCCGGCCGGGGGCAGTTGGCCGCCGTGCAGATCGAAGTAGCGTTTCAGGTGGCGCGCGACGGAGGCGGAAAGTTTTTCGCCCTCTCCCCCACCCTTGAGAGGTTCCATCGTGGGCTGGCTGCCCAGCACGGCCTCAACCTCTGCCTTGGTGATTTCGGCCTCGGAACTGGTGACCATCAGGCGGCGCAGGGTGTTTTCCAACTGCCGCACATTGCCGGGCCAGGAATAGGCGCGGACAAGCTCGCGGGCGTCATTGGACAGGCGGCGGAGCGCGCTGGAATCCCGTTCGCCGCGTGCAAGGAAGTGTTCGGCCAGAAGCGGGATGTCATCCACCCTTTCGCGCAGGGCGGGGACATGCAGGGTAACGCCGGACAGGCGGTAGAACAGGTCCTGCCGGAACTGGCCGCCTTCCATGCGGGCGGAGAGATCGGTCTGCGAGGTGGCCATGATGCGCGGCGCGTTGTCGCCTGCCAGATCGAGCATCCGCACGATGCGGGCCTGCATGTCATCGTCGTAATCGGCAACCTCGTCGAAGACGAGGCTGCCGCCACGGGCGCGGGCCATGAGGGCGGAGGGGCCGTCCATCCCGGCCAGATCGGCAGCCTGCGCCACAACAAAAGGTTGGGAACGGCGATCGGAAAAATCATGGATCGCCTTGGCGATCAGGCTTTTGCCGGTGCCTGATTCGCCGGTGATCAGAACCGCGAGATCGGTGTTCATCACGCGGGCAACAAGGCGATAGAGCGCCTGCATCGCCGTTGTGCGACCGACCAGCGGCAGATCATCCCCCGCCTCGCGCGGGGTCACAACGCGCGCCGGGGCGCGGCGTTTCTGTTCCAGCGCGCGGGCGGAGCGCTTCATCAGATCGGGCAGGTCAAACGGTTTGGGAAGGTAGTCGAACGCCTCGGCCTCGGCGGCCTGAATGGCGGTCATGATGGTGTTCTGGGCGCTGATCACGATGACCGGCAGGCCGGGCCGCATCTTGGAGATGCGCGGCAGGGCGTCGAGACCGTTGCCATCGGGCATGATGACATCGGAAATCACCAGATCGCCCTTCCCCTCTTCCACCCAGCGCATCAGCGTCATCAGGCTGGAGGTTGCGTGAACCTTGCACCCGGCGCGCGTCAGCGCCTGGGTCAGCACGGTGCGGATCGTGCGGTCGTCATCGGCAACGAGGACGGTGCCATCCATCAGGCTTTCTCCTTCTTGTCCTTCGGCACCATGGGGAGAGAGACCCGAAAGACGGTGCGTCCTGGCACCGAATCCACGGATATCCATCCTTCATGGTCGGAAATGATCTTGGAAACGAGGGCGAGCCCCAGTCCGGTGCCGTTTTCGCGGCCCGAAACGAAGGGTTCGAAGATGTCGGCGGCGATTTCGGGCGGGATGCCGGGGCCGTCGTCGATGATTTCGATCTGGAGCGGCAGGGCGGCGGGGCGGCCATCCTTGCCGCGCAGGCGCAGGGACAGGTCATAGAAGGTGTGCAGGCGGATCGTACGGCCTTCGCCCGACCTCTGGCAAGCCTCGGCCGCGTTCTTGATCAGGTTGAGAAAGACCTGAAGCAACTGGTCGGGATCGGCATGGGTGGGGGGAAGCGAGGGATCGTAGTCTTCGATGATCTGCATATGGGCGGCAAAGCCCACCATGGCGGATTTGCGGGCGCGATCCAGCGCGTCATGGATGTTGACAGGGCGGCGTTCGGGTGGGCGGAGATTGCCGAACTGTTCCACCTGTTCCAGCAGTTTGACGATGCGGCGGGTTTCCTCGACGATCAGATCGGCAAGTTCGCGATCTTCGGGCGGAAGGTTCATCCCGATCAGTTGCGCCGCGCCTGAAATACCCGCGAGCGGATTCTTGATTTCATGCGCCAGCATTTCGGCCATGCCGATGGCGGATTTGGCGGCGGATTTCACCTGCATGGCGCGACCGAGCCTGTCGGCGATGTCGCGCGGCGAGATAATCAGGAGGATCACCTCGGGGTTGTCGTGCATCGGCGCGACCTGGATGTTGCATTGCACCGGGGCGCGTTCGCCGGTGGTGACATCCACATCGTTGATGAAGAGCGGCGACTGGTTCAGGCGGGCGCGGACCAGCGCCTCATCCATCGGGGCATCGATGGCAAGGCGGTCAAAGGCGGGTTGGCCCATCAGGCTGCGCGAGGAGGCGTTGAGGAAAGTCTCGCCCGCAGGGTTGACCTCGGCTATGCGGTTGTCCGGGCCGATCAGCAGCGCGGGCAGCGGGAGCGAGGCCCAGACGACACCCGGAACCGGGTATGGCGTGCGGTAGGGCGTCATGCGGCGACCTGCCCGGTATCGGCAAAGACCGACCGGATGAGGCGCAGGACTAGGGCGGGATCATCGGCGGTGAGAATGGCGTTGCGGGCCCCTGCCCCTGCACCTGCCGTATCGAGATACCAGCCAAGGTGTTTGCGCGCGCAGCGCAGGCCGAGGGATGGGCCGTAGAACGAAAGCATGTCTTCGTAATGCGTGGCGATCATGGCGGCCAACGCCGCCCCTTGCGGGATGATGGGTGCGGGGGTGCCGTAGAGGGTATGGGCAATCTGGGCCAGCCGCCACGGCGCGCCCTGCGCGCCACGCCCGACCATGACGCCATCCGCCCCGGACAGGTGCAGGGCCTGTGCGGCGGTGGCGGCGTCGGTGATGTCGCCATTGGCGATGACCGGGATGGAGACGGCCTGTTTCACCCGCGCGATGGCCGCCCAATCGGCGGCCCCTTTGTAGAACTGGCAGCGGGTGCGGCCATGGATGGTGATCATCTGCACCCCTGCCCCTTCGGCGCGGCGGGCAAGATCGGGGGCGTTGAGCAGCGCATCATCCCAGCCGAGGCGGGTTTTCAGGGTGACAGGAACAGATACGGCGTTCACCACCGACTCGATCAGGTCCAAGGCGAGATCAAGGTCGCGCAACAGCGCCGAGCCGCAAAGGCCCGTGGTAACGCGCTTGGACGGGCAGCCCATGTTGATATCGATGATGCGGGCGCCGTTCGCCTCCATCAACCGGGCGGCTTCGGCCATCCAATAGGGATCGCGTCCGGCAAGCTGCACCGAGGTGGCCTGATCGCCCAGCCCAAGTTCAGCCCGCGCGCGGGCTTCGGGCTGGGCTTGAACCACCTCTTGGCTGGCGACCATTTCAGATACGACGAGGCCAGCCCCGAACCGCGCCACGAGGCGGCGGAAGGGAAGATCGGTAATCCCCGCCAAGGGCGCGAGGAGAACGGGAGGATGGATCGTCTGTGATCCGAGGCAGAGGGCCAATTGCCTGTTCCTTGTGCAGTTATGTTGGTGTTTGGGCCTGCGCAGAGGGGATGCCAAGCGCGGAGCGTGCGATTATGTCTGAAAAACTGGCGTTGCACAAATTATAGGCATGTTTGCCCATGGCTGCGCCAGATTGTCAGGCGCGGCGGTGTGGCCTAGGAAGGGTGAAAGGGCAAGGGAGTCGCACGATCTATGACCACGGCCGCCGTTATCGTCGCCGCAGGACGCGGCAGCCGCGCGGGCGGCGATGTGCCAAAGCAATGGCAGTTGCTGGCCGGGCAGCCGGTGCTGGCGCATACGCTTGCGGCGTTTCGGGGGCATGTGGACCGGCTGGTTCTGGTGATCCATCCCGATGATCGGGACCGGGCGGCGGCCTTGGCCGGGGATGCTCTGGTCGTTGATGGGGGCGCGACGCGGGATGCATCTGTCCGGGCGGCGCTGGAGGCGCTGGCGGAAAGCGGCGTTCAGCGGGTGCTGATCCATGACGGAGCGCGGCCTTTGGTAAGTGAAGCGGTGATTAGGCGAGTTCTGACCGCGCTGGAGACCCATCCGGGCGCAGCACCGGCGCTGGCTGTGACCGATGCGCTGTGGCGCGGTCGGGATGGGTTGGTTGACGGAACGCAAGACCGGGGCGGTCTGTGGCGGGCGCAGACGCCGCAGGGGTTCCGCTTTGACGCGATCTTGGCCGCGCATCGATCCCATCCCGGCCAAGCGGCGGATGATGTCGAGGTGGCGCGGGCGGCGGGGCTTGACGTGGCCATCGTCGAGGGGGATGAGGCCAATCTGAAGCTGACCTTTCCGGGCGATTTTGCGCGGGCGGAAGCAATCCTGAAGGGGCGCGACATGGATGTGCGGCTGGGCAATGGCTATGATGTGCATGCCTTCACGGCGGGTGATCATGTCTGGCTTTGCGGGGTGAAGGTGGCGCATGACAAGGCGCTGCTGGGACATTCGGATGCCGATGTGGGGATGCACGCGTTGACCGATGCGATCTATGGCGCGCTGGCCGAAGGCGATATAGGGCGGCATTTCCCACCCAGCGATCCGCAGTGGAAGGGGGCGGCGAGCCACATCTTCCTGCGGCATGCGGTGGACCTGATGAGGGTGCGCGGTTATGCGCTGGGCAATTGTGATGTGACGCTGGTTTGTGAGCGGCCCAAGATCGGGCCGCATGCGGCGGCGATGCAGGCGGCGCTGGCCGATATCATGGGGGTTGAGGCGGGGCGCGTCAGCGTAAAGGCCACCACATCGGAACGGTTGGGTTTCACAGGGCGTGAGGAAGGCATTGCCGCATTGGCGACGGCCTGTCTGGTGCGGGCATGAGCCGCGCGGTGGCGACTGTTTTCGGTGTGGGGCTGATGCGCCCGGCGCCGGGGACATGGGGATCTTTGGTGGCGGTGGGCATGGGAGTGGTGATTGACCGCTTCCTTGGCTTCCCCGGGTTGGCGGTGGCGACGCTGGTGGTGACAGCGTTGGGATTCTGGGCCTGCGCGGCGGTCTGCGGGCCGGGGGATGACCCATCGGAAGTGGTGATTGACGAGGTGGCGGGGCAATGGATTGCGCTGCTGTTCCCTTCTTTTGCGTTCTGGATGCGGGATTTTGAGGGCTGGATGCCCTATCCGGGCTGGGTGGCGGCGTTCCTGCTGTTCCGGCTGTTCGACATCTGGAAGCCCGGACCTGTGGGCTGGGCCGACCGGCGCGGGGATGCGGCGGGGGTAATGCTGGACGATCTGATTGCTGGGGTGTTTGCGGGTATTGGCGTGGTGATTGCAGCAGGCGTAGCGCACGGGCTGTTGATGGGGTGAGCGCATGGCAAAATCGAAGCCGAAATCGGGGAAGAAATCATCCAGTAAGGCAGTGGTGAGCGGTGTAGCGATGGCCGAAGCAGTGCTGCAAGCGGCGCGCTATTGGGGGGTGAGGATCGCCACGGCAGAAAGCTGCACAGGTGGGTTGATTGCCGGGGCTTTGACCGATGTGGCGGGATCTTCCGACGTGTTCGAGAGAGGCTTTGTGACCTATTCTAACGCGGCCAAGCGCGAAATGCTGGGGGTGAAGGCGGACACGCTGGAGGCTTTTGGCGCGGTATCCGAACAGGTGGCCTGCGAAATGGCCGAAGGCGCGCTGCGGCATTCGGCGGCAGGGATGGCGGTGTCGGTCACTGGGATAGCGGGACCGGGCGGGTCGGAGTTCAAGCCCGAGGGGCGCGTCTGTTTCGGGCTGGCCGTGAGCGGGCGGGAAACACAGGTTGAGACGGTGGAGTTCGGCGCGCTGGGCCGGGCGGGCGTGCGGCGGGCGACAGTGGATCATGCGCTTGCGTTAATGATGCGCGCGCTGGTTTGAGGCGCACTGGGTATTTTTGCCAAGATGAAGATCGGGCCGCATCAAGGGTGAAGGGCGAAGAAGCGCAGCACCTCGGTCGTGGCGCTGATGTCCAGCGTGCCGCCCTGACGCGCGGCGCGGCGGCTGCCGGGCCAGGCGTGGCCGCCGCCTTCGACAGTCTGGATCCGAACCTGCACCCTGCCCCGCCCATCGGCGTAGTTCCGTTCGATCACGCGCATCCCATCCGCCGCCGGGTCGATGATGCGCTCAGTTCGGGCGAGCATGGGGAACGGGGCGAGGAAGGCAGCCTCGACGGAGGCGACAGAGGCGAAATCGGTGCGGGTCAGGCTGCTGTCGCCCTGCCCGCCGGCATAGGGGACCATCGCATCGGCAGTTCCGTGGATATGCAGCAGGGGAACGGGGCCTTTCACACGGACACGGGCCGTATCTATCGTGCCGGCCACGCCAGCCACGGCGCGGATGCGCGCGGGGTGTCGCGCCGCGTAGGTTTCCGCCATGATGGACCCGTTGGACATGCCCGTGAGGTAGAGGCGGCGGTCGTTCAGGCCGAAGCGACGGGTGGCATCGGCGATGACCGCATCGAGAAAGGCCATGTCATCCACGCCCCTTCGTTGCGCCATGCCGCAGCAATAGCCGCCGTTCCATGTGGCGGCGCGGCCGGTGCCTTCGGGATAGATCACCGCATAGCCCTGCCGGCTGGCGGGGCGCGACAGGCCCGAGGCGCGGGCGAACTGATCTGCGCTGCCGCCGCCGCCATGCAGCGCAAGTAGGATGGGCGCGCCCTGCGGGGTGGCGGGAAGGTCGATGCGATAGACCCGGTCGCCCAGCCGGATGGTTTCGGCCAGGGCTGGTGCGGCGGCAAGGGCAATAAGCATGACAAGAAAGCGGAGCATCGGCATCCCCAAATCAGGCGTGATGCAGCGTGATACGCAGATGACCAGCGGTTCCGTCGCGGATCAGATTCTCGGGCCGTGCAATTCCGCCGCGCGGCGTTCAAAGGCGCGAACGACGCGTTGCATGGCGTCGTTGAACACCACACCGATGATGCCTTGCAGGATCGCGTTACGGAATTCGAAATCGACGAAGAAATCCACTTCGGACCCGCCGTCGACATCGCGGAAGGACCAGGTGGATTTCATATGCTTGAAGGGGCCATCCAAATATTCAGTATCAATCTTCTTGGCATCCGGCCATAGCGTGACCCGGCTGCCAAAACGTTCGCGGAAGACCTTGAAGCTGATCACCAAATCAGCCTCCATCACCTCGCCCCCCGGGATCGGGCGGCGCGAGCGGATGCGGGCGGCGGAGTTCCAGGGCAGGAACTTCGGGTATGACCCGACATCGGCCACCAGATCATACATCTGCTGGGCCGTGTAAGGCAGGCGCTTGATTTCGTGATGGGTGGGCATGACGGCGCCTGACTTCGCGTGACTTGGCACCGTGTAATGGTTAGACCGGGGCGGGAAATCAAGGGGTGTGGGATGACTGAGCGGCCATATGTCATAGACCAGATGATCAGCGCCAAGGCGATTGCCGCGCGGGTTGAGGCGCTGGCCGCCGAGATCACGGCGCATTACGCGGGCACCGACAAGCTGGTGGTGGTGGGTCTGCTGCGCGGGTCTTTCGTGTTCATCGCCGATCTGGTGCGCGAGATTGACCTGCCGGTGGAGGTGGATTTCCTTGAGGCCTCCAGTTACGGCGATGCCATGCATTCCAGCCGGGAAGTGCGCATACTCAAGGACTTGCGCGGCGAGATTGCGGGGCGGGATGTGCTGGTCGTGGAGGATATCGTCGATACCGGCTTCACCCTGCATCATGTGAAGAACCTGCTGCTGAGCCGGGGGCCGAAGCGGCTTGAGGTCTGCGCGCTGCTGGACAAGCCGTCGCGGCGGGAGGTGGAGATCACTGCCACCTGGACGGGTTTTGCCATCCCGGATGAGTTTGTCGTGGGTTACGGGATTGATTTTGCGCAGCGCAATCGCAACCTTCCCTATATCGGCAAGGTGCGGTTTGCGGGGTAAGCGGATGAATCCGATGTGGCTGGTGCGGATGGCACGATGGGCGCGCAATCCGCCCTCGCCCGAGCGGGTGAAGCTGGTTTTTGCCGTCATCGCACTCTGTCTGCTGATTTTTGGCTATGAGTGGTTTTTCGGCTGGCCCGAATGGCTGGTACCGCAAAAGTTGCGGCCCTGAGGGCGTTGCGAATTCGTGACTGGTCGCAGGTGGGGGGCTGGGCTAGGCTTTGACTAGATTGGTCAGACCGAGGCGATTTTCATGCGCATTATACCCACCCTTGCCATTCTTGCCCTTGGCGGCGCGACCTTTGCCTGGTGGCTGACCGGACCATCCCCCCTTCCCTCGGCCACGTTTGAAGGGATCGCGGGCGATCCGGCACGGGGGGAGTTGGTGTTCACCGCAGCGGGATGCGCATCTTGCCACATGGCACCCGGTGCAGAGGGCGCGGCGGAATTGGTGCTGGCGGGTGGGCAGAAATTCCCTTCGGATTTTGGAACATTCATCGCCCCGAACATTTCACCGTCCGATCAGGGGATTGGCGGCTGGACGGTGGCGGAACTGGGCAATGCGCTGATGCGCGGCGTATCGCCCGAAGGGGCGCATTACTACCCTGCCCTTCCCTATGCGTCCTACGCCAAGATGCAGCCGCAGGATGTGGCCGATATTCACGCCTATATGCAGGGCTTGTCGCCGTCGGACGTGGAGAGCCAGCCGCATGACCTTGGCTTTCCGTTCAACATCCGGCGCAGCATCGGGGTGTGGAAGCTGTTGTTTTTGAACGGGGATTGGGTGATGAACGGCGATCTGACGCCAGAGGAAACGCGCGGGCGCGAGATCGTAGAGGCACTGGCCCATTGCGGTGAGTGCCATACGCCGCGCAATGCGCTGGGCGGGATGGACACTTCGCGCTGGATGGCAGGTGCACCCAATCCTTCGGGTGAGGGGAATATTCCCAACATCACGCCCGGCAAGCTGACCTGGTCGGAGGGCGAGATCGTCAGCTATCTGACCAGCGGTTTTACCCCCGAATATGACAGTGTGGGCGGGCATATGGTGCATGTGGTGGAAAACATGGCCAAGCTGCCGGAAAGCGACCGTCAGGCGGTCGCGGCCTATTTGAAGGCGATTCCTGCGGTGGAGTGACAGGATATCGGGGCGACCTGTGCAGTCATCTGCTTGTGATTGCAGGGAATCCCCATCCATGGTAGCTGTTAAAAAAAACAGAGCAGCATGGTGTATCCAATGAACAGGCAAATGGGCGGCGCGCTGGCGCTGCTTCTACTGGCGTCGCCGCTTCCGGCCTTGTCGCAGGGGATGGAAGCGCTGAGCTTTTCCGGCGATCTGGAGTTTGAACATACGCGGCGCAATGGCGCGTCGGGCACAATCGCCGGCGGCGAGTTGTTCCTGCGCTATGAAGGGCCGATCGGGTTTGAGTTGGGCGCAGATATCGACCAGAATCTGGAAAACGGGGACGACAATACCGTGCCCTATCTGGCGGTGACCTTCGGCTTTGGCCCCGGCGAGGTGGCGCTGGGTGCGCCGCAGCCGGTGGCGGATCAGCTGATCGACATTCCCGATTTCGCGGGCATCCGTGAATTGCAGTTTGGTATCGACCAGCGCACCACCTCGGTGGTGACCGGTTTTGCCAAATCGCTGGGCGAACAGATCTATGGCGCAAGGCTGACGGCAGAGTCCGGGTCGCTGCGCTATGGCGCGTCTATCCATGGCGTGACCCATCAGAGCGGCGCGTTCTGGCAGGTGGCAGGCGAGTATGAGGCGCGGTCGGGCACCCAGATCGAAGGCATGGTCGAGGGTGAGGATGGCAATCTTGGCGTGACCGTCGGGGCCAATCACGAAACGGGCCAGTTCGACATGGGGCTGTATCTGTCCAGCCAGCGGATCATTGGGAATACCGAGTCGGCGTTGGCCTATCTGGGCTATGCGGTAACCCCGTCGCTGACGGTGCGCGGGCATCTGCGGGCCGAGGACGGCACGGTGAACGGGAATACGCTGGGGGTCGAAGCGGAGTATGGCTTCTCCAACGGTGCCTATGCGCAGTTCGGTGCAGCAGATGGAAACAACACCAGTATGATTCTGGATGCCTCAGTCGGGTTCAAGTTCTGAAGGAAGATTTCCATGCAACGCTCTGAAGGGGCTGCATTTGCAGCCCCTTTTTATGTCAAATTAGGCGCGGCCGAGTTTCGCGTTCCGCGCGGTGCGGAGACGGTCGAAATCATCGCCAGCGTGATAGCTGGACCGCGTCAGAGGCGTGGCCGAGACCATCAGGAAACCCTTGCCATAGGCCGCGACCTCATAGGCCTTGAATTCATCTGGTGTGACGAAACTGGCAATGCGGTGATGTTTCGGCGTGGGCTGTAGGTACTGGCCGATCGTCAGGAAATCGACATCCGCCGCGCGCATGTCATCCATCACTTGCAGCACCGCCTGACGATCCTCGCCCAGACCCACCATGATGCCGGATTTGGTGAACATGCCGGGGTCAAGCTCTTTCACCTTCTGCAGCAGGCGCAGAGAGTGGAAGTAGCGCGCGCCGGGGCGCACCTCGGGGTAAAGGCCGGGGACGGTTTCAAGATTGTGGTTGAACACATCGGGCCGCGCCTCGACCACCGCTTCCAGAGCCGAGGGCGGGCATTTCAGGAAATCGGGTGTGAGAATTTCGATGGTCGTACCCGGCGCGCGGTGGCGGATGGCGCGGATGGTTTGGGCGAAGTGATCGGCCCCGCCATCGGTGAGGTCGTCGCGGTCCACAGAGGTGATGACAACATGCTTCAGACCCAGCTGTTCCACGGCATGGGCCACACGGCCGGGCTCAAACGCATCAAGCGCCTGCGGCTTGCCGGTGGCGACGTTGCAGAAGGTGCAGCCACGGGTGCAGATTTCGCCCATGATCATCATTGTGGCGTGGCCCTGCGACCAACATTCGCCAACGTTGGGACAGCCCGCCTCTTCACAGACGGTGACCAGCTTCTTTTCGCGCAGGATGTCGCGGGTTTTCTTGTAGCCATCCGAGGTTGGCGCCTTGACCCGAATCCACGACGGCTTTTTTGGCTGGTCATTGTCAGGGCGATGCGCCTTTTCGGGGTGGCGCTGGTCGGGCAGTTTCAGGTCGCGCAACGGGTGATCCTCCCTCGGGGCGTGGGAAAGACATAAGCCTTTGAGCGGCTTGAAGCAACGCCACGCGGTGACGCGGGGACTTGCACACAGTGCAAGGGTCGCGATTTGCGCTATGTCATGGGGGCGACAAGGCGAGTATCGCATGCTTGCTGCGGATTGAGGTTGGGAGTCAGCGGATGACGATTGCGGAACTGAGCCTTGCCCTGATGGTGCTGTTGCTGACACCTGGCCCAACGAACACGCTGATGCTTGTGGCTGGGGTGGAGCGGGGCTGGGTGCGGGCGCTTTGGTTGATCCCGGTGGAATTGGCGGCCTATCTGGCGGTGATTGTACCGCTGGCTTTGCTGGCCGAGGGATTGGCGACGCAGCTGGGGGTGTTGCGCCCTGTGGTGGCCGTGCTGGCAGGGATATGGGTGTTGTATCTAGCGTTCCGGATGTGGCGGACTGAACCTTTGGGCGGACCAGAGGCAACTGTGACACCTGCGCGGTTGGCGCTGACGACGCTGCTCAATCCCAAGGGTTTGATCATGGGGCTGATGCTGCTGCCCGCCGCAGGGGCGACGGCGGCGACCTTTGGCGTGCTGGCCTTGACCATTATTGTCGTTGCCGCCTTCTGGGCGGCGCTTGGCGGTTACATGCCCGGCGCCGGAGCCGGGGCCGCCATCCCGGCGCTATGGCGGCGGGTGGCGGCGATTTGGTTAGCCGGCCTTTCGGTGATGATCGTGGCCGGGGGCATCGCGACCTGACGTCAGCCGATCATCTGCCGCCCTGCCCTTTCCTCATAATGCCGCTTCAACCGTTGCAGCGCGATGCGCAGCACGATCTTGCCGGACCGCGCGGCCCAGCCCATGTGCCGTTCCGTGGTTTCGATCCCTTCGAGAAAACAGCACACGCGCAACACGACATCGCCCAGTCCGGGGCCAAGGTCGCGCAGCGCCTCGGCCACGCGGTCGCGGGCGGCACCGGGGCCTTCTGCCGGGCCAGAGGCGCCAAAACCGCCGCGGTCTGAGCCAGTCAGGAATCGGTCCCAGTTCTGCGCCACGCGGGGGCCCATCTGTGCCAGTTCAAAATCCTCGCGCAGGCGTTCGGCCACGCGGACGAGATCTGCTTCCAGATAGGGTTTGCCATCCCGGTCGAGCTTGCGCCCCAGCGCGCTGACAGGGCTTTCAGCGGCGTTGTAGCGGATGCGGCGGCGGCCTTCGGGGGTTTCCGTCTCGCGTTCGGCCATGTCGCGGTGCTGGGCGGCGTAGATGAACTGCGCCTCGCGCACGCCGCCGGCGCGCATTTCGTCTTCGGCCAGAAGACGGCGCAGGGCGGCGCGACCAGATTGGGTGATGCGATAGGCGGATACACGGCCCGGTGCAGCGCAAGCGATCCAGTCCTTCAGCGCGAAAGCTTGCGCGACGGAACGGTCCAGTGTGCAAAGACGCGCCTGCGCACCACCCGGCTGTTCCCGCAGCACTACAGCGCGGTCCAGATCGGCGGACACGGCGAGAACGGCATCCGGTTCGGCCAATCGCCGCAGGACGCGGCGCGCCTCGGCGGCAAGGGTGGCGGCATCCTGTGGCAGGGTTTCGGTGCGGGAATGGGCGGTCATGACGTCCTCTGGTGTTGGGGACGTCCCATCCTGAGCCAGTTGCGCGGCGCGGCGCAGACTGTCGAGCGCGGCATCGACCAGCGGATCGTCGCGCCGGGTTTCGCATAGGCGCACCTGCCGCATCACGGTTGAAGCCGCGATACCATTGCGCCGGGCAAGTTCGCGCAAAGGCAGGCCGCTTGCCGTGTGATCAAGGTAGTGTCGCACGGCATCCGGCAGCCAATGGGGAAGGGTCTGGCAGGGGGAGGGGATCGTCGGGTTCTGCATATCGGTCCTGTTGACGCCCTCTGGATGTTTACGATCCGTTAGCACAACCCAAGCTTGTTTTGGTTAGCAGATCGTTAACAAAGTGGCGCAAATCCGAGGATCGTCCCGAAACTGTCAACAGAGTTGTACACCGGCGCGCGCTGTTTCGCGGTTGGACGCAACAGCCACCTTACAGGCCCTAGGCTGCGGCTGTGTTGTTGTGGAGGTTGCCATGTGCCCAATTCCCACCCTTGCCTTTATCGAAGCAATTACCCCCGTTGCCCCGGAGTTTGGCGCAGAGTCCGCCCCCGGCCTGCGCCGCCCGCGCCTGCTGATGTCAGCGGCACGGCATGGGTTGGGAGAATATCGGCGGGCGCGGGATTTGTTGCGGCTTTTGGGCTATTGCCCCAGCGCCGCTGTGGCAGTGGTGGACCTGGCAGAGATGGAGGCCAGTGCCGAGGCCGCCCGTCGCGCGGGCAGCCCGGCATGGTCATGCACACGGCATGTGGAGGTGCTGATCGCGCTGCTCGCCGAACGCGCGCTATCGGGCAGTTGATGCGGCCCGCGCCATTGGCACGGGCCTTGATCCTTAGATAAAGGCGTCGGGCATTGAGGCCTTTTTCTTGGCGACATAATCATCCAGCGCCTCGCGGATGCCTTCGTCCAGCGCGGGCTGCTGGTAATCGTTCAACTGTTTCTTCACCCGCTCATTGGCCAGTTGCATCGTGTCGCGTGCGCCTTCTTCGGCCCATGTCTCGAATGGTTTGTAATCAAACAAATCCGACCGCCAGAAAGCCGATTTGAAATTGGCCTGGGTGTGTTCGCAGCCAAGATAATGGCCGCCGGGGCCAACCTCGCGGATGGCATCCATCCCCTGCCCGTTGGCATCCATGAAGATGCCCTGCGCAAGATGGTGGAGCGTGCCGAGCTGATCGGCGTCCATCACGTATTTCTCATAGGACGACACCAGCCCGCCTTCGAGCCAGCCGCAGGCATGCAGCATGAAGTTCACGCCCGCCAAAAGCGCCATGTTCAGGCTGTTGGCGGTTTCATAAGCAGCCTGTGCGTCGGGCAGCTTCGATCCGCAGAACGACCCGCCCGAGCGGTAGGGAAGGCCCAGACGACGGGCAAGCTGGCCCGCACCATAGGTGATATGCGCAGCTTCGGGCGTGCCGAAGGTGGGCGCACCGGAGTTCATGTCGATCGAGGTGACGAAAGCGCCAAAGATTACCGGGGCTCCGGCGCGGATCAGCTGGCTGTAGGCCACACCGGCCAGCACCTCGGCCAGAACCTGCGTGAGCGTGCCGGCCACGGTGACAGGTGCCATGGCGCCGCCCACGATGAAAGGCGAGATGATCGCGGCCTGATTGGCGCGGGCGTAAACCTCAAGCGCGCCCATCATGATGCCATCAAAGGTGAGCGGGCTGTTGATATTGATGAGGCTGGTCATCACCGTGTTCTGGTCGACGAATTCCGATCCGAACAGGATCTTGGACATCGCCACCGAATCCTCGGCTCGGCTGGGTTCGGTGACCGATCCCATATAGGGCTTGTCCGACAGCACCATATGGGCATGCAACATATCAAGGTGACGCTTGTTCACGGCCACATCGGTGGGTTCACAGACAGTGCCGCCAGAATGGTGCAGCCATTTGGACATGTAGCCCAGTTTCACGAAGTTCTGGAAATCATGGATCGTGGCATAGCGGCGGCCCCCCTCCATGTCGCGCACGAAGGGCGGTCCATAGACCGGGGCCAGCACGAGGTTGCGACCACCCACTTCCACATTGCGTTCGGGGTTGCGGGCGTGCTGGGTGAACTCGCGCGGCGCGGTCGAGCACAGCTTGCGCGCAAGGCCGCGCGGGATGCGGACGCGTTCGCCCTGTACATCAGCCCCGGCATTCTTCCAGCGGACCAGCGCCTCGGGGTTTTCGACGAAGTTCACGCCGATCTCTTCCAGCACGGTTTCGGCGTTCCATTCGATGATCTGAAGCGCTTCTTCGTTCAGAATCTCGAAATTCGGGATGTTGCGCTGGATGAATCGCGCGGTTTCAAGGCTGACCGCCGTGCGTTCTGCGCGACGGGCCGACCCGCCGCCGCCCCGTGCCCTGCGCCCTGCCCCGGCCACTGCAAGATCTGCGTCGCTCATCGCTCTCTCCATCGCTGTCACCGCCCGCGAGGGGCGCGTATTTTGCCCGCTTATGCGCCCAAACCGCCCCTGCCCCGCCCCCGAATGCGGCGCTTGGCGCGCAAAAACGACATCGCGGCAGAACAGAAGCGACGCGATACCGCTTCATCTTGGCAAAAATACTCTGGGGGTCCGGGGACAAGGCCCAAGGGGTAACCCAAATGCGCCCTCTTGCGAAAATCGGGCGCAACGGCTACGCGGGCGCATGACCCAGATCGCACCCCAATCCGCCACCGGCACCGCGCATGACCGCCTTCTGATCATCGACTTTGGCAGTCAGGTGACGCAACTGATCGCGCGTCGCTTGCGTGAGTTGAACGTCTATTGCGAGATCCATCCTTTCAACAAGGTGGATGCGGCCTTCCTGCAGGCCTTCGCCCCGAAAGCGGTAATCTTTTCGGGCGGTCCGGCCTCGGTGTTCACCGAGGGCGCGCCGATGCCACCGGCGGGCGTGTTCGATATGGGCGTACCTATCCTTGGCATCTGCTATGGCCAGCAGGTGATGATGCACTGCCTTGGCGGCAAGGTGGAGCGCGGGCATGGCACCGCCGAGTTCGGCCGTGCTTATGTTACACCCACTGCCGTTACGCATCCGATCCTGTCGGGCTGGTTTGATACCGATGATGGAGTAGGCGGGCGGGAACAGGTCTGGATGTCCCACGGCGACCATGTGTCGGAAATCGCGCCGGGGTTTCAGGTGCTTGGCACGTCGCCCAACGCGCCCTTCGCGATCACTGCGAACCCCGAGCGGCATTTCTATGCCGTCCAGTTCCACCCGGAAGTGCATCATACGCCCAAGGGCGCGAAGCTATACGAGAACTTCGTCCGCTTGGCCGGGTTCAAGGGCGACTGGACGATGGGTGCCTATCGCGAAGAGGCGATCCGCAAGATCCGTGAACAGGTGGGCGATCAGAAGGTGATTTGCGGCCTGTCGGGGGGCGTCGATTCCTCAGTCGCGGCCGTGCTGATCCATGAAGCGATTGGCGATCAGCTTACTTGCGTCTTTGTGGATCATGGCCTGCTGCGGCTGGGCGAGGCGGAACAGGTCGTGTCGATGTTCCGCGACACCTATAACATCCCGCTGATCCATGCTGATGAGAGCGACCTGTTCCTCGGCGCGCTGGAGGGGGTGTCCGACCCTGAGGTGAAGCGCAAGACCATCGGGCGGCTGTTCATCGATGTGTTCCAGAAACATGCCACTGCCGTGGGTGGCGCGACCTTCCTTGCGCAAGGGACGCTCTACCCGGATGTGATTGAGAGCGTGTCCTTCAGCGGTGGGCCTTCGGTGACGATCAAATCGCACCACAATGTGGGCGGTCTGCCGGAAAAGATGGGGATGAAACTGGTCGAACCGCTGCGCGAGCTGTTCAAGGATGAGGTGCGTGCGCTGGGGCGTGAGTTGGGCCTGCCGGCAAGTTTCATCGGCCGCCACCCCTTCCCCGGCCCCGGCCTTGCCATCCGCTGCCCAGGCGAGATCACACGCGAAAAGCTGGATATCCTGCGGCAGGCGGATGCCGTCTATATCGATCAGATCCGCAAGCATGACCTGTATGATGAGATCTGGCAGGCCTTTGCCGCCATCCTGCCGATGAAGACGGTGGGCGTTATGGGTGATGGACGGACGTATGATTACGCGCTGGCGCTTCGGGCAGTGACGAGCGTTGACGGGATGACAGCGGATTACTATCCGTTTACTCATGAGTTCCTGGGCGAAACCGCCACACGTATCATCAATGAGGTAAAGGGTGTGAACCGCGTGTTCTACGACTGCACCTCCAAGCCGCCAGGGACGATTGAACTGGAATGATCCGGCTGTCAGGACGTCTTGTCTGCATGTCTGAAGCGGAGCGGGAAACCGTTCTGGCCCATCGTCCCGCCCATGTTTCGGCGACGCTGGCCGAAGCGGGCTGTCTGTCTTTCACCATCGACGACACGGATGATCCGATGGTGTTTGATGTGCGGGAAAGCTTTCGTGACCGGGCGTCGTTTGATGCTCATCAGGCCCGCACGCGCGAAAGTGTATGGTTTGCCGCAACCAAGGGCATCCTGCGCGATTTCCGGGTGGAAGAGCTGAGGGATTGACGCGGCGCCCCGCCCTTGTGCCAATGGCGCAGGGAGGACAGGATCATGCAGGCGACACGACTTTTCGACATTGGTGACATCCGCACGGCAGAGGTTGCCAAGCCAATCGCCGCCCCCGGCGAAGTGCTGATCAGGGTTGAGGCTTGCGGGATCTGCGGCACCGACCGGCATCTGCTGCATGGAACCTTTCCGTCCAAACCGCCGCTGACGCTGGGGCATGAGTTTTCAGGGATCGTCGTTGGTGTGGGTGCAGGTGTCACGCTGCCTGAGGGCACACGGGTGACCTGCGATCCCAACACATGGTGCGGGCGGTGCGAGAATTGTCTGCGCGGGCGGGTGAACCTGTGCCTGAACAATGTGGCTACGGGGCTGGGCCGCGATGGCGGCTTTGCCGAATTCTGCGCCTTTCCCGCGCATAAAGCGCATATTCTGCCCGGCGATCTGGATCCGCTGCATGGCGCTTTCTGTGAGCCGTTGGCCTGTACGATCCACGGCATCGATATCGGTGCGCCCAAGTCGGGCGAGCGAGTGATGATTCTGGGTGGAGGTGTCATCGGGATGCTGGCGCTGCAACTCTGCGTGCAGGCCGGGGCAGAGGTGATGCTGGTGACGCGTCAGGCTTCGAAGCAGGCGCTGGGCCGCTCGCTTGGCGCGCATGAGGCGACCGCGACAGAGGCTGCAGCGCGCGCGATATGGGCCAAAGGGGCCGATCTGGTTGTGGAATGCGCAGGCGTGGCCGAGACGGTGGAAATGGCACCGCGCCTGACGCGTGATGGCGGGCGGGTGGTGATCCTGGGCGTGCTGGGCAGGGGCGAGACGGTGCGGATCGAACCCTTCGATCTGCTGTTCCGCGAGGTGCAATTGCTGTCTTCGTTCATCAACCCGTTCACGCAGGAGAGGGCAGCGGCCATGATCGCCGCGGGGCGCATCAAGCTGGACCCACTGATTTCACGCACGCTGCCGCTGGCCGAGGCGGCTGAGTCCATCGTCAAACCTGCACGGGCGGGCGAGATCCGAGCAATCGTCCTGCCGAATAGCGGGTCTTAAGCTGCTTTACCAACTGACAGGTGTTCCCAGACGGACACCACAACCATAACCAAGGCCGAAAGGATCATCGCCCACATCAGCGATATCCAGCCGCCGATCATCATTAAGGCTGCAAGAGCCACAATCCCAGCAAGATGGGACAGGGGAAACCATTGCGCCGAACTCCGCTTGAACACTCCGTTGCCAATGAGAAACAGCAACGGACCGCCAAGGATCGTGGCCCCTTCTGCCAAAACGGCGGCGTCGTGGGGATGGGCGATAGCGCGCTCTGACCCGACGGCCGCGAGAACGATACCCGCAACGATGGGAATGTGCAGATAGGTAAACCCATAAAGGGCTATCCGGCCGGGATCGTTGGTGTGTTCGATCTGATGCGTGCCGCGACGGTGGCCGATATGAAAATAGACCCACCACATCCCCACGGTCACCACCAGCGAGCCGAGAAAGGTGAAGATGCCTTCAGCCGTCCAGTCCATGTCGGAAAAGGTGGCACCAGATACGAGCAGCGTTTCACCCAGGCAGATGATGATGAAAAGACCGCAGCGTTCGGCAATATGGCCGCCGTTGATTGTCCAGTTCGTGGTCAGGTCGCGGCCCCGTCCCGGCAAAGGATAGGTCAGGACCGGACCCGCAATCTCAACCGCCAGTGCGAGTGTCCAGATCGCGAACCGCCATTCGGGCGGCGCAAGACCGCCCAGCACCCAGATCACCCCTGCCCCGCTGACCCAGACCAGAATGCGTGAATAGGTGTTTCGGAGCGGGTTGCCCTGCCCCAGCGCCACCCACATGAACAGCGTGCGCCCCACCTGCATGGCGGCAAAGGCAAGACCGAAGACCCAGCCCCTTTCGCCAAAGGCATCGGGGATCGCCATAGACAGGAACAGGCCTGCTGCCATTAGCCCGAACAACAGGCCTCGCACGGCCACATGATCCGGGTCGAGCCGGTTCATCGCCCAGGTCGAATAGATCCACACCCACCAGACCGCCAGAAGCAGCAGCGCGGTCTCGGCCGCGCCATTCAGATCGTAGTGATAAAGAAGCCCATGGCTGACTTGCGTTATGGCAAAGACAAAGATCAGGTCAAAGAACAGTTCGGCGAAACCGACACGCGCCTCGCTGCCCCGGATGATGTGCCGTGCAGTGCTTTCCGCTGCCATGATCGCCCCGTGTTTCCCTGTGCCGATTGCAAAGGGTAGAAGCACCCGCCCCATCCGGCAAGCACGAGATCATCGGGTTGGCGACCCTGCGGGTGCTGGACAATTCCCTATCGGGGCGCGAGTGTCGGCCCATGACAGCGATACATCGCCCCCTTGCCGCCGCGATCTGGATGACCGGATCGGTGTTTTCCTTCACTGCCATGGCCATTGCCGCGCGGGCCATTTCGAGTGTGCATGACACGTTCGAGATCATGCTGTGGCGATCTGTTCCGGGGTTTGTTCTGGTGCTGCTCGTGGGTGGCGCACTGCGCCGCCTGAGCGAAGTGCGGACCGATCGAATGGGGCAACATCTGGTACGGAACCTGTTTCACTTCACCGGGCAAAACCTGTGGTTCTGGGCGCTGACCATGATCCCTCTGGCGCAGGTCTTTGCGCTCGAATTCACCTCGCCCATCTGGGTGATCCTGCTGTCGCCGCTGGTGCTGGGCGAAAAGCTGACACGCGTGCGCCTGTTCGCGGCGGGGATGGGCTTCATCGGCATTCTGCTGGTCGCCCGGCCCGATTTCACGGCGCTGGACCCTGGCGTGTTAGCGGCGGCGGCGAGTGCGGTTTGTTTCGCCGCGACCAACCTGATGACCAAGAAACTGACACGGGGCGAAAGCATCGTATCGATCCTGTTCTGGCTGACGCTGATGCAAGGTATGTTCGGGCTGGTGATGGCCGGATATGACGGGGCAATCCAGTTGCCGACCGCCGCCACCCTGCCCTGGCTGGCGGTGATCGGGTTCTGTGGCCTGCTTGCGCATCTGTGCATCACCACTGCGCTTTCACTGGCCCCGGCAAGTTATGTGATCCCCATCGACTTTGCCCGCCTGCCCGTGATCGCGCTGGTGGGGGTGATGCTTTATGCCGAGCCGCTCGATCCGTTGGTCATTTTGGGGGCGGCGGTCATCTTCATTGGCAATTTCGCGAATATCCGGGCCGAAACGCGCAAGCCTGCAACAGTCGACACCGTCACGAATCCGTGACGTGGCGTCATGAATTGACCGCAATTCCGCCCGGACGTACCGTTAGGAACAAGGCGCCCGTGGGGACGTGCGCGGGAGGAGTAACGGGAATGGCAGTCATGAAGAAAATACTCGGGGCGACCACCGCACTTGTGGTGGGAACGCTTTCGGCACAGGCAGGCGGAATTGACCGGACGGCATTCAGCCCGGCGTTCTTGTTCGAAAACGGCAACTATTTCGAAGTGTCCTTCGGTTCGGTTTCGCCGAGCGTTTCGGGCATCGGCCCGACTGTAGCTCTTGGGGGCCCAGTAAGTTCCGGCGACATGGCGTCGAGCTATTCGACGATTTCCGGGGCGGTAAAGTACCAGATCACCGATGAGTTCGCGCTGGGGGTAGTAGTTGATCAGCCGGTTGGCGTGAATGTGGCCTACCCAGGCGGTACGACATATTTCTTCAATACCTCCAGCGCTGAAGTCAATTCGCTGCAAGTCAGTGTTCTGGCCCACTACCGCTTTTCCCCTAACTTCAGTGCCTATGGTGGCCTGAGAGCGGTGCGCACGGACGGCATGGTTGACAACGTGAACCTTGGAGCGACTACCGGCTTCGCTCCTACCTATGACATGTCGACTTCTACGGAAATCGACTATGGATATGTGGTGGGCGTAGCTTATGAACGGCCTGACATCGCGCTGCGCGTCGCTCTGTCTTACATCTCAGAAGTGACCCATAACTTCACCGCGACCGACACCATCGCCCCCGGCAATGCTGGCTTTGAGACGACGATCCCGCAGGGCGTGAACCTCGATTTCCAGACAGGTGTCGCAGCGGATACGCTTGTGTTCGGGTCCATCCGGTGGCGTGACTGGTCGGAGTTTACGATTGCCCCACGCGGTGGGGCGGTGCCACTGAGCACCAACAACAAGGATACGGTGTCCTATACTCTGGGCGTCGGGCGGAAATTCAGCGACACATTCTCGGCGCTTGCGTCTGTCGGGTATGAACCCGCTGGCGGCGGCACCGTGGGCAACCTTGGCCCGACTGATGGGTATAAAAGCCTGACCTTGGCCGGTATCTATACCGCACCGACCGGCATGAAGGTGACGGTTGGCGCAAGCTATGGCTGGGTTGGTGATGCGACGACGTCGACCATCGGCAGCCGGTTCACCGACAACAACTTTGTCGGCGTCGGTGTGAAAGTCGGCTATTCGTTCTGATCTGGTACAACGGTTGGGAAAAGGCCCCGCACCCAGCGGGGCCTTTTCATTTTCTGCGTGAATTCCGATCCCTTGGGCGCTATCAGGCAGTTGGGCGGTTGGGGAGCAGGACATGATCTATGCAAGCGGCGCAGAGTTTCGCGCGGCGCGGGACAAGCGGGTTTTGCTGTTCGGCATGTCAGGCCTTGGCAAGACGCATCTGGCCAACATGCTGCGCGATGCGCCCGAACATCAGGGCGGCGGGTGGTTCCATTACTCGGTCGATTACCGGATCGGCACGCGTTACATGGGCGAATACATCGCGGACAATTTCAAGCGCGAGGCGATGAAGGTGCCGCTGCTGCGGGAACTGTTGATGACGGACAGCGTGTTCATCGCCTCCAACATCACCTTCAACAACCTTGCGCCCCTGTCCACCTATCTGGGAAAACCCGGCCATCCGGGCCGGGGCGGCGTGGCCTTTGGCGAATATTGCAAGCGGCAGGATCAGCACCGCGAGGCCGAGATTGCGGCGTTGCTGGACACGCCGCGCTTCATCGAACGGGCGCGCGAGATTTACGGATACGCCAATTTTGTCTGCGACAGTGGCGGGTCGATCTGCGAAGTGGTGGATGCCACCGATCCTGCCGATCCGGTGATGCGGGCGCTGGCGGACAATCTGCTGCTGGTCTGGATCAAGGGATCCGAGGCGCATCGGGATGAACTGATCCGCCGTTTTGATCGTGCGCCGAAGCCGATCTATTACCAGCCCGATTTCCTTGCCACGCTCTGGGCCGAATATCTGGCGCAGGAGGGCAAGCCCGAAGATCAGGTCGATCCCGATGCCTTTCTGCGCTTTGGTTATGCCCGCATCCTGAACCATCGGCAGCCGCGCTATGCCGCCATGGCGGAATGGGGCGTGACGGTCACGGCCGAAGAGGTGGCACAGGTCCGCAATCCCAGCGATTTCCATGATCTGATTTCCCGGGCGCTTGATCGTCGCGCTGCGGCGGCATAGATACGCCGCCTGACTGAACCCAAGAGTTTACCCGATGCCCATCACACTGCCCGAAACCCTGCCCGCCTATGACGTTCTTCGCGATGAAGGCGTCATGGTCATGTCGCCTGAACGGGCGGCGCGGCAGGACATCCGCCCCTTGCGGATCGGGCTGTTGAACCTGATGCCGAAGAAGATCCAGACAGAGAACCAGTTTGCCCGTTTGATCGGCGCCACACCACTGCAGATTAACCTGCAACTGATCCGCATGACCGAACATCAGACGCGCAACACCGCCGCCGAACATATGGAAACCTTCTATCGCCCGTTTCAGGAGGTGAAGGAGGAGAAGTTCGACGGCCTGATCATCACCGGCGCGCCCATCGAACATCTGCCGTTCGAGGAGGTGACCTATTGGGATGAGCTGTGCGAGGTCTTTGACTGGACGCAGACCCATGTGCAAAGCACCTTTGGCGTGTGCTGGGGTGGGATGGCGATGATCAACCATTTCCATGGCGTGCAGAAGCATATGCTGCCGAAAAAGGCCTTCGGCTGCTTCCGCCACCGCAACCTTGCCCCCACCTCGCCCTTTCTGCGCGGGTTCTCAGATGATTTTGTCATCCCTGTCAGCCGCTGGACAGAGATGCGGCAGGCCGAGATTGATGGGCATTCGGACCTGCGCACCTTGCTTGGGTCCGAGGAAGTGGGCCCCTGTCTGGTGGAAGATGCAGCGCATCGCGCGCTCTATATTTTCAACCACTTTGAGTATGACAGCGACACGCTGAAACAGGAATATGACCGCGATGTCGCCAATGACACGCCCATCAATGTGCCGTTGAATTACTACCCTGACGACGATCCTGCGATGCCCCCGCTTAATCGCTGGAGAAGCCACGCGCATCTCCTATATGGCAACTGGATAAACGAGATTTACCAGTCAACGCCCTATGAGATCACCGAAATTGGCAATTAGCCTTATCCTTGCAGCAACTGCCGTCGGCGGGTGCGCCGTGCTGACCGATCGCCGCGCCACGGAACGTGAACAGGCCGCGGAAACAGCCTACCCGCCGACCGGACAGTTGCTGGTGGTCGAGGGGACCACGGTACATGCCCATGTGCAAGGCAGCGGGCCTGATCTGGTGCTGATCCACGGTGCCAGTGGAAGCACGCGGGATTTCACCTTTCAACTGGTGGATCGGCTGGCCGAGGATTACCGTGTCATCGCATTTGACCGGCCAGGTCTGGGATGGTCCGAGGATATAGGCGAGGCGGGGATCAGCCCTTTGCTTCAGTCCCGGCTTCTGCAGGCAGCGGCCGATCAGTTGGGCGTGACGCGGCCCATCGTGATGGGCCATTCCTATGGCGGGTCGGTGGCCATGGCCTGGGGGTTGACTGACACTCCCGATGTGGCGGCGCTGGTGATTGTGTCGGGCGCCACAATGCCCTGGCCCGGAAGGCTTGGTCCGTTCTACGCCGTGACAGGAACGCGTCTTGGTGGCGCGACGCTTGTGCCTGCAATAACCGCCTTTGTGTCGCCTGAGCGCGCTGAGGCGGTGGTTGACGGAATCTTTGCCCCTGCCCCACCACCCAATGGCTATGCCGACTATGTGGGTGTGGGGCTGAGCATGCGGCGCCACAGCCTGCGCGCGAACGGGCGGCAGGTTTGGGGGCTGAAGCCCTTTGTCACCCGGATGTCCGAGGAATACCCGAAGCTGAACCTTCCTGTCGAAATCGTGCACGGAACGGCTGATACGACCGTGCCGGCGGATATTCACGCTATCCCCCTGTCAAAGTTGCTGCCCGATGCGCAACTGACTTTGCTGCCCGACGTCGCGCATATGCCGCATCACACCAACCCGGATGCAGTGATCGACGCGATTCATCGTGCAGCCGCCCGCGCCGGATTGCGCTAACCGCGCCTATCGCCATACTGTCAGGACCGTTTTTGTGAGGATGCCATGACAGACCTGCCCTTTGATGGTGCGATCACCCAGTTCTTCCAGAAGAAAGCCCCCAAGGAAATCCGCAAGGCCATCAAGACCGCGGGCGAGGATGATATCCTGACACCCGGTTATCCTTATGCCGAAGAGATGAAGCGCAAGGAATATGAGGCGGTGATGGAAGGCCTTCAGCGCCAGCTGGTGCGGATGCAGGCTGATATCAAGGCGACCGGAAAACGCGTCATTGTGATCTTTGAAGGCCGGGACGCGGCTGGCAAGGGCGGCACGATCGATGTGATGCGTGAAAACCTGAACCCGCGCGTGTGCAATGTGGTGGCCCTGTCAAAACCTTCCGACCGCGAGGCGGCAAGCTGGTATTTTCAGCGCTATGTCGACTGGCTGCCGGCGGCGGGTGAAATGGTGATGTTTGATCGCAGTTGGTACAACCGCGCGATGGTCGAGCATGTCTTTGGTTTTTGCACGCCCGCGCAGCGCGAGACGTTCTTTCGCCAACTGCCAGAGTTCGAACATATGCTGGTGGATGAAGGGTTTACGATTGTCAAACTCTGGCTGGAGGTTGGGCAAGCAGAACAGCTGCGGCGTTTTCTGGCGCGGGAACAGGATCCGCTGAAGCAATGGAAGCTGTCCCCGATCGACATAGACGGTTTGGCAAAGTGGGACGCCTATTGCGCTGCAATCAATGACACGATGGAGCGCAGCCATTTCGACTTTGCGCCTTGGACCATCATCCTGTCGGATGACAAACGGCGCGCGCGGATTGCGGCGATTCAGACCGTTTTGAAGGCGGTGGACTTCAAGGGCAAGGACAAGGCCCTGATCGGCACGCCCGACCCCGCCATGTGCGGCGGGCCGGCGCTGCGCCCCAAGGAGTGAGATGAAGCACGGGTATCACCACGGAAATCTGCGGCAGGCATTGGTGGAAGGGGCGCTGGCGCTGATTGCGGAACGTGGGCCGACCGGGTTCACCCTGTCAGAGGCGGCAAAGCGCGCCGATGTGACGCCTGCCGCCGTCTATCGCCATTTCGCGGGGCGGGATGATCTGATCGCCGAAGTGGCACGACAGGGCTATGATATCTTCGCGGCCCTGATGGAGTTCGCCTATAACGACGGCCAGCCCACAGCGCTTGCGGCGTTTGAGGCAACAGGCCGCGCTTATCTGGCCTTTGCCCGCAAGTACCCCGGTCACTACATGGCGATGTTTGAAAGCGGGCTGTCCTTCAACGCCCATCCTGATCTGGCGTTGGTTGCTCAGAAGTCCCGGTCTGTTCTGGAGCGTGCGGCAGAAAAACTGTCGGATCAGATGCCACCGGACCGCAGACCACCAGCGACCATGTTCTCGGCCCATGTCTGGGCCATGAGCCATGGTGTTGTAGAGCTTTACATGCGTGGTGCGCCGGGGGCGAAATCGCCCTTCTCGCCCGAGGATCTGCTAGAGGCCGGGATCGGCGTTTATCTGCGCGGTCTTGGGCTTTTGCCTCCGGACCGGTGAGGCGCACGAATTTTCTGCGAAAATTCTGCTTCTGTTGGAAAGGCGCCGATTGGTTGTTCAGAGGACCGGAGCACTGATTTTTCGCAGAAAAATCAATCCTTTAGCGGAACATCACCAGCGCGCCGGGCGACCAGCCGACGCGCGCACGGGCGCCACGGTCAAGCACGGGGCGGCCAAAGACGTTGCGCATGGAGATGCGGACGTTCACATCCGATCCGTCGATCCGAACATCGTAATAGGTCATGTCGCCGAAATAGACGACTTCTTCGATGGTCGCCATGCTTTCACGATCCGATGCTGCGCTGCCCTCATACAGGATCGTCAAGGTTTCCGGACGGAAGCCCACTGCCGCGCCGTCTGCTGCGGCACCCCCGCTCATCACCTGACTTGGGTCAAGCTGGATGCGACCAAAACCGGCGGACTCAACCTCGACCACGGAGCCGTTCTCGGACAGAATCCTAGCCGGGAGAAAATTCATCGTGCCGATGAAATCGGCAACCTTGCGGCTGTTGGGGCGGCGATAGAGTGTTTCGGGATCGGCAAGCTGGGCAATTTCGCCCTCAAACATCACGGCGATCCGGTCAGACATGACCAGCGCCTCTTCCTGATCATGGGTCACAAGGATGAAGGTGATGCCAACCTGACGCTGCAGACGGATCAGTTCGACCTGCATCTGTTCGCGCATCTTCTTGTCCAGAGCGGACAGCGGTTCGTCCAGCAACAAAACCTTGGGCTTCAGGATCAACGCGCGGGCAAGCGCCACACGCTGCCGCTGCCCGCCCGACAGGGCGTGGGCAGCACGTTTGCCATAGCCTTTCAGCCCGACCATTTCCAACGCCTCGGCCACGGCCTTGGCCTTTTCCTCTTTGGACCGCGTGTCGCGGCGCAGGCCGAAACCCACGTTTTCCTCGACACTCAGGTGGGGAAAGATCGCATAGGACTGGAACACCATATTGGTGGGCCGTTTGTTCGCAGGAACCCCTGCCATATCGCGCCCGTCGATCAGCACGGCGCCCGAGGATATATCTTCAAACCCCGCGATGGTGCGCAGAAGCGTGGTCTTGCCACAGCCCGATGGACCAAGAAGCGAGAAGAACTCACCCGGCCGGATGGTGGCGGTGATGCCGCGCAGGGCGTGATAATCACCATAATACTTATGAACGTCCCGGAACTCGATCATGGCGTCATTGGTGGTCACAGGAAGCCTCCGGAATCCTTGCCGCCGGCTTTGGCGATGCCGCGGCGACGGAAATACTCAGCAGTTGCAAGAAGGGTGATGGACAGCAGGACGAGGATCGTCCCCAGCGCCATGATCGCGGGAACCTTGGCCGGGAACCGGAACTGACCATAGATATAGACCGACAGCACGGTTTCATTGCCGCCAAGGAAGTAGGCAATGATGAATTCGTCCAGACTGATGGTGAAGCAGATCAAGAGCGACGAGATGATGCCGGGCATGACGAGCGGCAGGATGATGAGCCAAAACGTCGACAGCGGGGTTTCACCAAGGTCGTAAGCGGCCTCTTCCAGCGAATTGTCGAGTGACTGGAAGGCCGAGGACAGGATCGCCACCGCAAAGGGCGTGCAGATCAGCACATGGCCAAGGATGATGGTGAAGATCGAAAGATCGATGCCGACGGCCAGCAGGACCACCAGCATCGACATCGCGACAATCATTTCCGGCAGCACCAGCGGCAGCATGATCAGGCCCATAATCCCAGCCTTGGCGGGGAACTTGAACCGCGTCGAAGCGCGCGCCGCAAACAGGCCCAGCGTGGTGGAGATCACCGCGACAGAGATGGAGATGATGGCCGAGTTGCGCACCGCATTCCACAGCGTGGTATCGGCCCACATCTCTGCGAACCAGTTGGTGGTGAACCCTTGCAACGGGAAGGCAATGACCTTGCTGTCATTGAAGGCAAAGATCGGCAGCAGGATGATCGGCGCGTAAAGAAAGATCAGGTAACCAATCGTATAGGCGCGAAAACCGGACGACTTCATTTCGCACCTTTAAGGAAGCGTCGATTGAGCAAGAGGAAGACAACGCTGACGATGGCCACCACCAACATGGCGGTTACCGCGATGGCAGACCCAAGTTCACGGTTGTTCTGTTTCAAAAGCGTGCCTTCGATGCGGTTCGCGATCATCGGAAGTTTGCCGCCGCCGATCAGGTCAGGCGTCACATAGTCACCCACCGTCGGGATAAACACGATCAGCACAGCGGCAATCACGCCCGGCATGGAAAGCGGCAGCGTGACGCGGATGAACGTCATCAACTGGCTTTCGCCCAGATCGCGCCCTGCTTCAAGGAAGGAGCGGTCAATCTTCTCTAGAGCAACGAAGATCGGCAGGATGGCAAATGGCGCGTAGGCATGGGCCAAGGTCACCACAAGAGCAGGTACGTTGTAGTTGATCGCCTGCAATGGTTCATCGATCAGCCCAATGGACATCAGGCCTGAGTTGATCACCCCGTTGTAGCCAAGGATCACTTTCCACAGAAAAACCCGGATCAGATAGCTGGTCCAGAAGGGGATAGTGATCAGAAACAGCCATAGCGACTTGCGTTCAGGCTTTACGTAGAAGCTGACGAAATAGGCAACCGGATAGGCCAGCAGAACCGTCACGATGGTGACTGAGATGGAAACGATCAACGAACGCATGATCAGCAACTGATTGATCCGGTCCGACCATGCAGTCGCATAGTTTTCGATCCCGAACCCGCCGTCGCGCAGGGACAAAGAATAGACCAGAACCGTCATCAAAGGGGCTGCCAGCAGCAGGACGGCATAGATCAACGGAGGGCTGACAAGAAGCAGGCCATTCGCTGCCTCGGACCGGCCTTGGCCGCTCTTTCCGGTACTGGTTGCCATCATGCCCCCTGTTGGCACGTTCATTCGTTCTTTGATCAAAACGTAGACGCAATATCACAGATCGCGCAAGGGCCGACGCAACGCAAAGAGGCCGGCGTGATGAAATGCACCGCACCGGCCTGATTTTTCGGCAGAAGTTTCCCGGGAGGCACTTAGCCGGGAATACGTTCGATCTGGATCGCGCGCTTCTTCAACTCATCATAGAGGGTGGGGATCACACGCAAGCTGCCGACAGCCACACGCAGGGCGTCGCTCAGCTTGCCCTCTGCGGCTTGCCCTTCGACACGCCAGACCATGCGCCGCGTCACGCCATCATCATAGACGATTTCGGTTCCGCCAGTGCGCGACGTCCGTATACCAAGAAAGTCTGCGCCGCCGTGCGGCGCATGAAAAAATGCCTGTTGTCCCATTTTCGGGTCCGTTCATTATTGTGCTGCTCTGAGGATTTCAGACGGCCATGTCAGCCCTGTTTCCGTCAACGCATCTTTACGTGATATGGAAACAATCGGGCGAAACCGCGCCCTGCACGCCACAGAATGGCCTGTTCTTCGGTGGATTGTGGCGATACCGCCCCGGCTTTGCCGCATTTTCGCCTTATTCAGACAGGTGGTCGAGGTGGCCGAAAATCACACGGCGGGCGGATCATAGGGGGGGCGCGACAGCAGGCTGGACAGCCGTTCGATCCCCGTGGAGAAACGATCTTCGGGAATGTGCCCGGCCAGCGCAAGGCGTACAGCTTGCGGCGCACGGCCATGGATCAAGGCATATTCATCGGCAGACCGGATCAGAACGCCGTCACTTTCCGCCATACGGGTAAAGGTTGATGCCCGCCATCCCATGGGCAAGCGCAGAAAGGCAAAGCGCAGGCCGGGCTGCCACGCCAATTCGAAACGCCCAAGGTGGTTGACGGTGATGCGGATGCGGCGCTCCAGATCTTCACCAACGCGGCGACGGATTTCCTGCGCGGCGCCGGTCTGGAAGAGATGCAGACACAGATCACTGACCGGCTTTGGCAGTGCGAAGAACGCGTGTTGCGCGGTCAATCTGCCGGTTTCCCCCATGCCTGTTGGGCAAACGATATAGCCAAAGCGCAGCGCGGCAGAAATTGTCTTGGACAGGCTGCCCACATGCCAAACCCGTTCCGGCGCCAGCGCGCGCAAGGCGGGCCATTCGCTTTCAGACAAGGTGTAGCAATCATCCTCGATCACTTGCAGATCGAAATGCCGCGCGATGGCGGCAATGCGCGTGCGCCGTTCGGGCGTCATGCGGGCGGTGGTGGGGTTCTGCGCTTCAGTCGTCAGGCACAGAACCTGCGCGCCGTGACGACGACAGGCGGCCTCTAGCGCTTCGGGGATCAGACCCTGCTCATCGGTTTCCACCCCCACCACTTCGGCCCGGGCAAGGCGGGCGGCATGCCGAAAGCCGGGATAGGCCAGTTCTTCCGTCAACACGACCGGGCGGTCGCCGCGCAGGCAGCACAAAAAGATCAGGCTGATCGCATTCTGCCCGCCGGCCGTCAGGGCGATATCCTCGGGGCTGATGGGCCCTAATGCGCGATCGGCCAGCCAGTCGCAAATGGCCTGCCTAAGGGGCAGTTCACCCCGTTGCGTGGGGTAATCGATCCAATCATCCGCGATGCGCGGGGCGATCGCGTGCAGCGCTTCGGAAAATGCTTGCGCTTGGCCGACGTCCGGCAAGCGCGGGGCGCGCAAATCAATCCGACCGACGAGCTGATCGGGTTCGCGCTCCAAAAGTAGTGGCTGGGTCGGGCCAAGGCGCGGCGCACGGGCAGCAACGAACGTACCGCGCCCAACAGTTGCGGCAAGCAGCCCTTCTTGGGTGGCCAGAGCATAGGCGCGGGAAACGGTGCCGGGTGTGACACCCAACACCCAGGCAAGATCGCGCACGGTTGGCAGTTGCGCCCCCTCGGGCAGGTCGCCACAGCGGATCGCTTCGCGCAGCGCCCGCGAAAGAGCAAGGTATTTGGGGCCAGGATAGGCCGACAGGTCGGGTTTCCAAATTGTGCCGGTCACAATGTTCCTCTGGTCAGCCTTTGCATATCATTGTACCAATATACTCACGAAGTCAAAATTATTGTATCAATACAAAAGGAAACACTTCGATGTCCGCCCGTATTCTGGCCCGCCCCCTGCCCGCGCATTTGCCACCGCTGTCACGCCTGCTGGTGACCGCAGCGCTGACCTTCGCAGCCTGGGAGACACGCCATCGGGGACGTAAGGCATTGGCGCGTCTGGATGACCACCTGCTGCGGGACATCGGGCTCAACGATGGCCGCGCGACGCGCGAAACGGCAAAATCATTTTGGCAGGACTGACGGCATTCCTGCACCCGTCCCCCTGACTTGGCCGGGCTTGCCCCGGCCTTCTTTTGTCCAGAATGCAAAACGGCGGGCCAAGGCCCGCCGTTCGCAATCAGGAAAGAATGGATTAGCCGTTCAGCAGGATGGAACGGATCAGCTGTGCAGCGCTGGCCTCGTCGCTGTAGACGGCATTGGCGATGGCGCGGGCTTGTGCCGGGGTCAGATTGTCCAGATCGGCGCCCGGGACAAGTTGACGAGCTTCCATCTTGGTGGCGGTCGACAGTTCGCTGTCCATGTTCATCGCGAATGATGCGGTGGACGAAGCGGCGATCAGGGCGGTGATGGCAAGAAGCTTTTTCATGATATAGACCTTTCAAGTCAGTTTTTGTGTTGTGCCCGTCTCCGGGTCGGGCCGTTCGTGGCCCGGTGAGAGGAAGATGGCATCGGCCCTTGCATTTGAAAAATCACAAGAAAATCGCAACGCCTCACGCAGATGTGGCGGGTGTGAGGTGAAACTATTTCATCGGCCGGATTCTGCGCCAAACGCGGAAGAAAAGCCATCTGCGACGGGAACCAGCCGCAAAGATCGGTAACTTACCGGTGATCGCCGCGCGATCACAGCGCAATAAGGGTGGTTTGAGACCCAGCTGTGCGTCAACGCACAGATCCCTAAAATTGGCCGTAAAAGCAAAAAAGGCCCGCCAAATGGCGGGCCTTTCGGTGTTCGCAATGCTGATATCAGCGCTTGGAGAACTGGAACGACTTGCGGGCTTTGGCCTTGCCGTACTTTTTCCGTTCCACAACGCGCGAGTCGCGGGTCAGGAAACCGGCGGCCTTGAGCGCGGGGCGCAGCGAGGGTTCATAAAGCTGCAGCGCCTTGGAGATGCCGTGCTTCACCGCACCAGCCTGGCCCGACAGACCACCACCGGCAACGGTGGCGAACACATCGAACTGGCCTTCCACGTTGGCAATCTGGAACGGCTGCTTCAGGATCATCTGCAGCACGGGACGGGCGAAGTAGACCGCCATTTCCTTACCGTTGACCACAACCTTGCCCGAACCGGGCTTTACCCAAACGCGGGCGACCGCGTCCTTGCGCTTGCCCGTTGCATAGGAACGGCCGAGCGAGTCACGCTGCGGTGCCTTGGGCGCCGCTGCTTCGGATGCGGCAGGCGCGGACGAGCCAGCGACAGCCGATTTCAGATCATCGAGGGATTTGATGTCGGCCATGATCAGGCGCTCCGCGTGTTCTTCGGGTTCAGAACCTTGAGGTCCAGAACGGTGGGCTGCTGGGCTTCGTGCGGATGCTCTGCCCCGGCGTAAACGCGCAGGTTGGTCATCTGCTGGCGGCCAAGGCGGTTACGGGTGATCATCCGTTCGACGGCTTTGACAACCACGCGCTCGGGGTGGTTGCCTTCAAGCACTTGACGCGCGGTGCGCTGCTTGATGCCGCCCGGGTGGCCCGTGTGCCAGTAGTAGACTTTGTCATCACGCTTTTTGCCAGTCATCTGGATCTTGTCGGCGTTGATGACGATGACGTTGTCACCCATGTCCATATGGGGGGTGAAGGTCGGCTTGTTCTTGCCGCGCAGGATGTTTGCGACGATCGTAGCAAGACGGCCCAGAACGATGCCTTCGGCATCGATCAGGATCCACTTCTTGTCGATATCCGCAGGAGTTGCGGTAAAGGTTTTCATCTCGAACCCTGTGAGTTGAAGCAGGGGAACATCCCCTGCAAGCTTGGATGGCGGCTTATCGCGTGAAGGCATGCGCAGGTCAAGGGCGCAGCAGATGATTTAATTAAGCAATTTCATATACTTGAAAAAACGGTATCAATATACCCCACAAATGCAGCTGCTTTCTCTGCCGTCAGCGCAGTTTCGGCGGACGATCCGGATCCATGCCCGGCGCAGCAGGTTCCACTGGTTCGGCGACAGCAGGTCGCGGCAGATCGAACCGTCGCGCAACGCGCGCCATGGCAAGGGTCGCCGGATCAGATGTCTTGATGAAGGCCACGTCTATTTCGCCCGCTTCGATGCCGGAAAAGGCAAGAGCTTCGCGGGCGGCGCGGGCGAGGGCCGCCTCTGCCTCGGGCGCGGCATCGACAAAGGCAAGCATGTGCCCGCGCCGCCCGCCATGATAGGTGACGCCGGCCAGCAAGGCGCATTGTGCAAGACCACCCGCCCGGACAAGTTTCGACTCCAGCCCTGCGACCAGCCGTGCGGGAAGCGACAGCGGGGCCGAGAATGCCTCGGGTGACGCCTCGACGGACTCAGGTTCGGCATCCAGCATCCCCGACAGCCATTCCAGCGCCTCTGGCGGCAAGATCATTTGGGATGGGGCCACGCCGAGATTGACACCCAGACCAACCCCCTGCCCTGCCAGAACCTGTGCAATCACCCGGCCTGGCAGCGCGGCATAGGGCGCTATGCCACCCGAAAACTCGGCCAGACGCTCTTCCATATCAAAAATCAGCACCACCGGCCCGCTGTCGAGCGGGAAGATGCGCGGTTTGATGTCCGCCCCCTGCGCCTCTTCCTCCAGCAGCAGAAAGAACTCTCCATCCGCCAGAACCTCGTAGAACCGCAGCCGGTCTGCATCGCCTGCCCCGTCCATTTCCATTGCGGCATAGGCGTCGTCGAGCGGGGTCATCGGTCAGTCTCCATCAGGGGCCTCCATCAGGCGGCGGATCGCATCACGCAGTTCCGGAAGAAGGTCGGCTTCAAACCAAGGATTGCGTTTCAGCCACCCGGTATTGCGCCATGACGGATGCGGCAAGGGCCAGATGCCGCGCGCGGCGTGGATGCGCCAATCCGTCACCCGTGAGGTGACATCTCCGGGACCAAGATGCCACCGCTGCGCAGCCCCACCTACGGCCAGCACCATGCGGACATGAGGAAGGGCCGCCATCACCCTGCCCCGCCAATGCCGTGCACAAACCGGAGGTGGTGGCAGGTCAGCCCCCTTTGAATCATAACCCGGAAAGCAAAAGGCCATCGGGACGATGGCTACACGGGACAGGTCGTAGAACTCTGCCTCCGACAGGCCAGTCCAGACGCGCAACCGATCCCCTGACGGATCGGTAAAGGGGCGACCTGAGGCATGGACCCGCGCACCCGGGGCCTGCCCCGCGATCAGCAGGCGCGCTGATGGCGCGAACCACGCAACAGGCCGGGGAAGATGCGCGGTGGCGGTGGCGGCGAAGCGGTCGGCACAAATCCTGCAAGCACGGATTTCGCTGGCCGGATCGCTGGGGGATGCGCCTGGGTTGGCATCGGCAGAACGGGTTGGCATAGGGATCTTTGGCATGAGAAGGGCTGGCACGGTGCAACCATGGGGGGTTCATGGCGCACAGGCAACACCTGTGGCAGCACCATCGCAAATCCGCTTGCATGGCGGCGATACGGCGCTTAGGCCCGGAAGTGCCATCCCTGCTGCGGGTCATGTGCCGATGTATCGCGTTTCACCCTTTGTCCGTCGCTTTGCCTGGGCCCTTCTGGGCGGTGCAGCCATTGCAACACTCTGGGTTAACCTGTCGCCTGGCAGCTATTATGACGCCATGGAATACAGGCTGATCGACCTGCCAAAACCCGCATGGATTGCCGGCGACCTGCTGGTGATTTCCCCCATGACAGTCGCGTCGGAACTGTTGATGGCCTTCTTCCTGTTCTTTGTCGGAAAGGAATTGTGGGAGTCCATCACCCTTGACCGAGGTGCCTTATCGGGGCGGCGTGCATTGCTTCCCGCAGGCGCCGTTCTGGGCGGCACTTTGGGGGCCGTGTTTGTCTGGCTGATCCACTCCGCATTGTTTGTGGCTGAGGAATGGGTGCCATGGGGCGCGGGGTGGCCGCTTCCCATCGGGTCCGAAGTGGTGCTGGGCTATGTGGCCGGGCGGTTGGTGTTCGGCGCGGGGCATCCGGCGCTACACTTGCTGCTGCTGATCAGCATTGCCACAAACATCCTTGGCATTCTGATCCTTGGACTGGCCTATCCATACGCCGGGCTTCAATGGTTCTGGCTGCTGCTGCCGCTGGCGGCGGCGCTGGGGGTGTGGCGGTTCTGCGGGACAAGTCCGGCAGAAGGCGGGTCTGAACGTGACAGGCGGCGCGGTATGGCGCTGTGGCCTTATGTGCTTGCAGGCGCTGTGTCGTGGTTTGGCGTGGTTGCGGCAGGGTTGCCCGGTGCGCTGGGGCTGTTGCCAATTATTCCGGCCATCCCCCATGCCGACCGCGCCTTTGGGCTTTTTGCCGAAGCCGAGGAATACCTGCATGATCCTCTGAACCGTTTGGCGCATCTGTTGGTCAAGCCGGTGGCGATCGTGCTGTTTTTGTTCGGTCTGACGCGGGGCGGGATTGACCTTGCCGCGCTTGCCCCGACGACGGGAACTGTTCTGACAGCCCAATGGATCGGCAAGCCGATCGGGCTGTTCATCGGGGCTTTAGCTGCCGCGCGGCTGTTTCGCCTGCCAATGCCCGCAGGCGTTCGCATCCGTGATCTGCTGCTCGTCGCCGTCATTTCGGGGATCGGATTTACCGCCCCACTGTTGGGTCTGGACACGGCTCTTCCCGGCGGCGCCATGTCTGAGGCCGCCCGCCTTGGACTGGCATTGTCGCTTCTGGCATGGCCGGCTGCCATGTTCTTGTCACGGGTCATCCCACGGTGACCCCCGAAAGGACAGGATACACCGCCATGTTTAGGAAACAGTGCAGCAGTTTCTTGTGCGATTGTCAGGGTCTGGTAGAATTCGACATAATGTTGCCCGAAATGCCCGTTAATCGGCCAGAAAGGATAGATCAGGCAAAGAATTCTGTAGCCGCGACGGGGCATCGGCGGCGGGCGGGAACGGGTCGGGCAAACCGGTTAACGGTGCCAAAGACAACGGCAGAGGCGGGGAAAACGCAGGAATGATCGAGTTCGAAAACGTCTCGAAGTCCTTCTGGACCGGCAAGACGCGCAAGGTGATCCTCGATCAGGCCACGTTTCGCGTGGAACTTGGCAATTCACTGGGAATTCTCGCGCCCAACGGCACCGGCAAGACAACGATCATCAACATGATGGCTGGCCTTGAACAGCCTGATGAAGGTTCGATCAAGCGATCCTCGCGCATATCCTTTCCCCTTGGTTTCATGGGCGGCGTCGTCAACCGCCACAGCGCGACCGAGAATTCACGCTACATTGCCCGCCTGTACGGGCTTGAACCCGACTATGTGGAAAGCTTCTGCCGCTGGCTTTGCGGCATTGGCGAATACTTTGACATGCCGGTCGGCACCTATTCATCAGGGATGCGCGGGCGGTTTTCCTTTGCGTTGCTCCTCGCCCTTGAATTTGACATCTATCTGATCGACGAGGGCATGCCGGGAACCACGGATGCAGAATTCAATCGTAAGGCAGGCACGATCCTGCGTCAGCGTCTACGTGATGCCACGGTCGTGGTGGTGTCGCATCAGGCCTCGACGCTTGAAAAATTCTGCCGCTCCGCCGCAGTTCTGAAAAACGGACGGCTGCATATGTTCGACACACTCGAAGAAGCAAAACGGCTGTATGATTATGAAACTCAAGGTTAAGCGGTACAATACACGCCGTCCGGAACCGCTGTCCGAACCGGCGGCAGCGCAACCGGTTCCCGCAAGGCCTGTGCAGCGGCCCACACCAGCAATGACGCCATCAACTGCCGATCTACGGCAGGATGAACCTGATCGCCAGGCCCGCAGCTTCCCGCAGACAGGGTCGGATGAGGCGCTGTTCGCCCAGACCGAAGATGGGTTCGGCTCCGTCCCATTTCCCACGGCCGCCGGCGCGGCCAACGGCGCGTCAAATGCCATATCCACTCCGGCGGAGGCTGCGGCAGCCACCGATCTTGACTCTATTCGGCATGAAGGGCTGACAGGCCGCCAGCTTCGCCTTGCCCGCCGCATGGCCCAAAAGTACGGGCTGCCCGCCACCTCGGATTTTGACGCCGTTCGCCTGCTGCGTCAGGCTGGGCTTGACCCGTTCCGCGCCAACCCTGTGGTCGAGATCGTGGCCGAGGATGAAGAGGGCGCTTCCAGTCAATCCCCGCAACGCGCCGGCGCGAACATGCCGGTGCCACAGGGTGCGCGTCTGCCGCAGACGATCAAGCCGGTCAAGATGCCCGCCCCCGCCGAAGACGTGAACCACGCGGCGGAAATCCTGAAGATGCAGCAGGATCTGGCGCGTCGCCGTCGCCGCCGCTCAATGCTGATGGTGGCACGGCTATTCTTTTTTGTGATGCTGCCAACCTTCCTAGCCGGTTTCTATTACTATCGCATCGCCACGCCGCTTTATGCGACTAACACCGAATTCGTGATCCAACAGGCCATGCCGCAGCAAGCAACCGGCACCAGTCTGGGCGGATTGGCCAGCACTCCGATGGCCAATATGCAGGATTCCATCACAGTGCAGGGCTATCTTCAGTCCCGCGATGCGATGCTGCGTCTGGATCGCGACATCGGGTTCCGCAATGTGTTTGCCGACCCGAACATCGACCCGATCCAACGGCTCGACCCCGCCGCCACGAATGAAGCGGCGTACAAAATCTATCAACGCAATGTCCGCGTGTCCTATGACCCGACCGAAGGCATCATCCGGATGGAGGTGATCGCCCCGGATCCCGAAGTTTCGGTGCGGTTTTCCGATGCTCTGATCAGCTATGCCGAAGAACAGGTCGACCAACTGACCCAACGCCTGCGCGAAGATGCGATGCAGGGCGCACGCGAAAGTTTCAATGAGGCAGAAACAGCCCTTCTGGATGCACGGCAGCGCGCAGTCACCTTGCAGGAAACCTTTAAGGTTCTGTCATCAGAGGTAGAGGTCGGCCTGATCACCGGGCAGATTGGCCAGTTGGAAGGCCAGTTGACCGCCGACCGCCTGTCACTGGCGCAGATGGAATCCAACACAACCCCGAACCAGGCGCGGATGGAGCCGTTGAAACGGCGCATTGCGACATTGGAAAGCGAGATTGCACTGCTGCGGTCAAAACTGGTTGAGGAAGACAGTTCTGGCCAATCCCTCGCACGCGTGCAATCCGAGCTTGCCATCGCCGAAGCTGATGCCGAAACGCGCCAAATGATGCTGGCCCAATCCCTGCAGTCGATGGAAACGGCGCGCATCGAGGCCAACCGTCAGGCGCGCTATATCTCGCTTTCCGTCGCACCCGTGGCCCCGGATGAGGCGACCTATCCCCGCGCATTCGAGAATACGGTGGTGGCGATGTTGATCTTCGCCGGTATATACCTCGTCCTGTCGATGACCGCTGCAATCCTGCGCGAACAGGTCTCGGCCTGAGGAAAGAGATGAGAAAAGTCGATATCGGCGGGCTGTCCGTCAGCAATGACAGCCCGCTCTTGGTGATCGCTGGCCCTTGCCAGTTGGAAAGTCTGGACCACGCCCAGATGATCGCGGGCAAAATGGCCGAGGCCTGCGCCAAAGTCGGCGCGCAATACGTGTTCAAGGCCAGCTATGACAAGGCCAACCGCACCTCACTCAAAGGTCGTCGCGGCCTTGGCATCGACGAAGGGCTGAAAGTGCTTGAGGCCGTCCGCGCCATGGGCATGCCGGTGCTGACCGATATTCATGATGCGGAACAGGCCCGGCTTGCCGCGCAGGTGGTGGATGTGATCCAAATCCCGGCCTTCCTGTGCCGCCAGACCGATTTGCTGATCGCGGCTGGCGAAACCGGCGCAGTGGTGAATATCAAGAAGGGCCAGTTTCTGGCCCCATGGGACATGGCCAATGTGGCGGAAAAGGTGGCCTCGACCGGTAATGATCGCATCCTGCTGACAGAGCGCGGTGCGAGTTTCGGCTACAACGCGTTGGTCGCCGACATGCGGTCGCTACCCACCATGGCGCGCACCGGTTGGCCGGTGATCATGGACGCCACCCATTCGGTGCAGCAACCCGGCGGTCAGGGCAATTCCTCAGGCGGGCAGCGCGAGTTTGCGCCTGTGATGGCCCGCTGTGCGGTTGCCATCGGCATTGCGGGCGTGTTCATCGAAACCCACGAAGCCCCCGATAGCGCGCCTTCTGATGGGCCGAACATGATCCCGCTGGATCAGATGCCCGCACTGATTGAAAGTCTCATGGCCTTCGACCGGCTGGCAAAAGCCAATCCCCTGCGGGTCTAGGGCTTCCGCCCACCTTCATCTTGGCAAAATACTCTGCGGGGCGAGGAGCGCAGCAACGAGGGGGCGCACAGCCCACTGATTGTTCGCAGGAAAATCGATTTACCTTGGTTTGATCGGTATGGCCTCACGCGCAGATGGGTGCAGTTCAGGCATCCAACCCGCGCGCATCACAGCCACCAATGGCTCCGGGGTCAGGACGCAAACCTCGCCATAAGGCAAAGGTTGACCGGGACCATACCCAGTTGGACTCCACCTCAGGGCGCGGCCGCCCAGCACCAGATGCGCCCGCTCCTCCATCAGCACCATGGTGCCGTCCGGCAGGCTGCCCGTGTGTGCCTGATACCGGCGCTGCATCCGCCCCTCTATGCGGGCGGTATGCAGGGCGCGGTCAACATCCGCCGCCCACATCGGCCCGAATTGGCTGGCCCAGTGGGATTGAAACGTCTGCCAGACAGGGCGGCGGCACTCGGCACAGGGGCGATGTCCCGCAGCACAGGCCACAGCCTCATCCAGAAAGAACAATTCTGTGTATCGACCCGGCGCCATCAATGGGCGTTTTCGACCCTTGAAAGTCAGCACGCAGGTGATCCATGCCTTGTGCCGCCACCGCGCTCCACCAAGCCGGCCCTGGTCATCATGCAGACAACCGCGATTGCCCATGAACAGACCTCGTGCCGGATCGGCCACAATCTCGCCTGTTGGCCAGACGCGGTTGTGCCGCATCATCAGGCCACCTGCCCCGCCACCCAGCCCGACGACCAGGCCCATTGAAAATTGTAACCGCCGAGCCAGCCGGTCACATCAACCACCTCACCCACGAAGTAAAGGCCGGGCACCGCCTTGGCTGCCATGGTCCGTGCATCCAGCGCATCGGTATCCACCCCGCCCAGCGTCACCTCTGCCGTCCGGTACCCTTCTGATCCGACAGGCCGCAACTCCCACCCCGTCACGCGCCCAGCTACCGCCTCCAGCGCGACGCGCGGCATCTCAGCCAAAGGGCCACCTGCCCCGGCCTGCGCCTCAATCAATCGGGCCAGCTTTTCCGGCACCACCTTTGCCAGCGCCGTGCGCAATGCAGCGCGCCCGGCGATCTGCTTTTCAGCCTTCAGAAACGCCGCCACATCCCGCCCCGGCGCAAGGTTCAGGGTGATCGCCTCACCCTCGCGCCAGTAAGACGATATCTGCAGGACCGCAGGCCCGGACAGACCGCGATGGGTAAACAACACGGCCTCATCAAATCCGGTATTCCCATGATTGACCCGTCCCGCCAGAGCCACGCCAGCCAGCGGCCGCATCCAATCCAGCTCCTGCTCGGCAAAGGTCAGGGGCACCAAAGCCGGGCGCGTCTCGACCAACGGCAGGCCGAAGCTTTCAGCCACGCGATAGCCATAGCCCGTCGCCCCCATCTTGGGTATCGACTTCCCCCCCGTGGCCACAATGACGGACGTTGCCCGGACCGGACCGCGCTCCGTTTCCACCTCAAAACCCGCAGCATCCTGTCGGACCGAACCAAGACTGGTCCCCAGCCAAAGCTCCACCCCAGCGGCCGCCATGTCGCGCAGCAGCATGGCCACGATCTGCGTGGCAGACCCGTCGCAAAACAGTTGCCCAAGGGTCTTTTCGTGCCAAGCGATCCCCGCCACATCCACACGTGCGATGAAATCCTGCGCCGTATATCGGCGCAAGGCCGACAGGGCAAAGCGCGGGTTTTGACCCAAAAACCGCTCCACCCCAAACCCGGTATTTGTAAAGTTGCAGCGTCCACCGCCCGAAATTCGGATCTTCTCGCCCGCCGCTTGGGCGTGGTCGACAACCAGCACCCGGCGGCCCCTTCGCCCGGCCTCAATGGCCGCGAACATGCCCGCCGCGCCAGCCCCCAGAACAATGACATCCGTTCTATGCATGCCTCTCCCTAACCGCTTGGAACAGGCGGCACAATCATCCAGAAATTCCGCTTCAAACCTCTTGCACCCCCCCACGCCCTTCGCTAAACACCGCCGCACGGTTGGGGCGTCGCCAAGTGGTAAGGCATCGGTTTTTGGTACCGACATACCTAGGTTCGAATCCTAGCGCCCCAGCCAGCCACGAACTGCGTTCGTGTCGTCAATCCTTCCTTGGACATCATCGATAGGGTGGCGCTCGCGGTGCCCCATAGGATGCCCCAAGCGGGACTTCAGATCGTATCGCTGTCGAGATAGCTGAGATACCAGTTCCTTGCCTTTTCTGCTGCTGTTGCGGACGGAGTCAGCGGACGGGAACCGAACCATATCTGGATTGGTCGCAGACGCTCCGGCAGAGGCAGAAACCCAGCGTTCCTGAGGCTGCGGTAATTGGCCGACCAAGGATAGGACCAGGCGAGAACCACCTCTACGCCCCGATCCCGAAGGCGTCCCAACTCGGAGGCAAGCAAAGCGTCCAGATCAGTGTACCCCATAGCCTCAAGTAAATAGCCTACTTGGCCGCCATGCTTGGTCGCTTCCGTGGTCGCGACAATGGCACCCCGTTCCTGCTCGGATGCGACGATGCGATAGGTCGAGGCGGACGGCGATTTCAGCAGGCGATGCGACAAGAAAGACCGATCCCGGGCCGTGCCGCACCCAATCTCGGCCGACAAGCTGGACCAAAGCGCGTCAGACCATTCTCCGAATGCTGCTATCGGTGCAATCTTCTGATCCGCCGCGAAGGAAACCGGAAAATCCACCGGCAGCCTGAGTTTTCGCAGCAGGAAACCTGCGCGAAGCGGCTTGATCAGAAACGGGACCTGACCGAGCGGGTTCCAGTTCAACTTGCCGAACCATGCTGGCGCAGCATTCGCATTCGGAAAGCCCCAAACGAGGTCTGCACTTTCTTCTCGTGCATAACGTTCATAGGCGCGGGCCAGACCAGTGAAGACGCCTTTTCCCCGGGCCTTCTCGAACACAAAGGAATCAACAGCCTGAAGCGCAACACCGTGCCGCCCTGACAGGTTGAACGATGATCTGATATAGCCAGAAATCCCGACTACCTCCCCATCAAGGCGCGCCACAGCAAAGGGCTTGGTATTACCATGAAAGGCCCACTCTAGGCCAATGCGCCCTGTTTTCGCTCGCCCCATCCCGGACGCAATATATGCGGCAAGAAGGTCGTCGCTCAGGGGCTCGACGGAAATACTGAGTTCGCTCAACTGAAGTCTTCCATAGCGGAGGAAACCATTCCGAAGCGGTCCCTAAGCTCTCGGAAATGCTTGATGATAGCGCCAAGCCCGCGCAGGTTGGCTTCCATTTCCTTGCCGAAGTTATGGGGATGCCACCAGAGATGGTACCCTTTTCCTTCCTTGGCCGCTGTGGCCATGCCCCGCTTGATCGTTGCCAGGTGAAGCGGATGCAGTGGGGCGAGCTTTCCAGCACAGGGACGCAGAAAGCGGCTAGCAGGCACGTCAATAAGGCCAGCAACATTCCGGGCAGTGAAACCCTGCGCCCCGAGAAGGCCGGTGTAAGCATCCAGAAGCCGCAAAGCACGTCTAGGCTTGGTCTGCTCATCAGTTCTGACCGCCCGGTATGCCCATCCATCGGGGTTTCCTCGAAAGTGGGTAAGGCCCTGCTCCCGGCAGATGGAAAGGCTCGCATCCGAGAACTGGTTGCGGGGAAACACAATGGATTTCAGGGTGATGCGGTGGCGCTGTGCGATCTTGATCGCCGCGCTGAGGTCAGCACGAAATGCGTCGTCTGCTTGCCCGTCTTCAAGGCAATAGAAGTGCGAAAGGGTATGCGTCCCGATCTCCTGACCGGGTGTCTGACGGATACGACTGACAAGAGATGCCCCGAAGTAATAAGGATCGCGGCGCTCATCTTCCCCGACTTCATCCAGATAGGTGTAATTCGACAGACGCTGATCCCGATACGCAGGTCGCAACTCTGGCAGGGACGCAATCAACTCCTCCTTCGTTTCGCAGAAGAGGAAACCCACCGTTGCCCATGTCGCGCGGACGCCATTCTTTTCGAATATTTCCAGCATGCGCGGAATCGCTTCACGCGCGCCCAATACGTTGGCACCGTAACTCTGCCGATCAGAGTGATCTCTCACGCCCCAGAGAAGCTCAAAATCCAACGAGATAACGAGGCTGCTCGCCATGCCAAAGCTCTTCGTCAAAACCCAATTGAGCGAACAGTGACGTGGCAAGTGCTTGGCGTCTAGACCACAAGTAAGCGTCGGCAAGGCTGGAACAAGACACGACTGGGATCCAGCACAGGATCGTCCGGATCACCGGTCAGCGCTACGCCGACCTGATGGTCAAGCATGGTGTCGGGGTGTGGGTGAGGGTCACCTACACAATCCAGACGGTGGACGAGGATTACTTTGGTCAGGAAAGGACGGGTTCGGGGATGGGTGATAGCAGAGAGGATTAGGTATAAGTAATGGAATACCAACAAGAATACCCCCTCAATCTCAGAGCAGCAGTTCCTCCCTACACCCCTCCCCCCTTAGCGATCATAGGGAACTACCACCCCTCCTGACCTATCCTCCCACCCGTCCATCCGAGACATATAGCCCTCCGAGCGGGGAGCCTGTCGCCACCAAGCGAAATCGGCACGGTGTTCGGCCTCGATCTCGTCCAGCCCCAGCGCGTCGGTCGAGACTGGTAGTGGACGGCCAACGACAGCCTCCGACGCCTCGGCCATGACGCGCTTCAGTTCCCCGGCACGCGTATAGTCGATGATGAAGCTGTCATGCACCGACAGCACAGGAACCCCTTGGGCCGTGAAATGGCGGTGAACAAGAGCCGCGATCCGTCCGTCAACGTTCATCAGCCGGATGCCCTGATCAGCACACACGAAGTCCTTCAGGTGGGGATGTTTCGTCGTGAAGACGGTCAGCAGTGCGGCCAAGTCATCGTTGCTCATCAGCTTCCCGTAGTGACCGGCTGGCCAGTTTTCACGGAAGCTCTGAAACGCCGACTTCCGGTCCTTCGCATTCAGGGCAGTCAGCACCAAGTGCTTGACCAACGCACGTTGCAGTGCAGGTGGCACCCCCGGCAGCAGCCCGTCAGACAACGCATAGGGGTCACCGTCCAGTTCCACACCCTGCTCAGCGCTCAAGATTGAGATGTGCAGCCCCTTGAAATCCACCTCCACGGTCGGCGTGTCGTTGATGTAGATGTCCTTGCGAAGTGCCGACGGGATCAGCTGCCACCACGCCCCGTAAAACCGCCCGTTCAGGTCCCACGACCCACGGCTGAAGATGCGGCGGACGAAATGATGGTGATGGTCGAGGGGCTGCTTGAAGGGCCGTCCGTACTGATCGGGGCGTTCCACCACCGCCTCTTCCAGCACGGGTATATCGATGAAAGCGCCAGCCAGCACCCGGTTATAGGCGCGCAGTTCTTCCCGCATCCTGTTGGTCTCGGCCGTATCAGCGTAGTTATAGAGCTTTGACCCGTCCCCCGGCAGAAGGCCGTCCTTCAGCACGATGCACTCTTGAGTGTCGATGGCGATGATATCGTCACGGGTTGCCTTCAGGCCTTGAAATTGCTCCTGCAGCGCAGCCCCAGCACGTATGCGGGTGTTCCTGTTCGTCTTTGCACCCGGCCCGGAATAGCTGGCCTTCGCGACGTCAATCAGCCCAACCTCTTCAAGACGCTGGATAATCTCCACCACCCTCTTGGAAAGATGGAGGGCGTTGTATCGGCTATTTGTATCCCAGGCGTTGGCGGACATCGACACACCGATGCACAGTGCTGGGTCTTCCAGCCATGCCACGTAGAGGTCCAGCAGCACGACGCGTAACTGGTGCTTGAAGCTTGTCTTGGGCTTCGGACCAGGAACGCTGCCGTGGTGTTCCCACCCGCCGAAATGGTCGTCCCAGATCGCGTTTACCACCGTGACGAGTTCGGCGTGCTCTGACCACCGGTGCACGTCTAAGGGTCTAGAGTACCATGGGTCTTCGATCTTGTTGGGGGTCTTACCTTCTATGGGTGGAGGAGGAGGAGGGTTATGCTCGAACAGCCGTGCTATCTCTTGTTCTGGATATTCTTCTTTATCTTCCATTACTTATACCTATCCCTCCCCTAGGACCCTAACCGTTTACCACCACCCAGATTGACTGTCATCAATCCAGAAGATGCCCGGAAGCTTCGCGCCTGATCGTCCAGAGGCGCGTCAGAACGGCACCGAGAGCATAGGGGAGCTGTTTCATTATCCCGCCCATTCGAAACGTCACCCGCCCGTCTAGCGTCCCGCTCTGGCACGCTTTGATGCCTTCGCATTTAGCCCCTCCCCACGATGAAAAAAGCGAAATGTCGTCCCCCCGGCAGCCGAAGCCGCCGGAGGGTATCGTTCAGTTCGACAGTCTGCGATTGACGACATAGTCGGCAAGCACCTGCCAATAATGACTGGCGTTTCGGAAACCTTGGGCCTGAGCAGCCCGGTCCTCCGCCTCGAAACGAGAAAGACCGCCATCATGTTGCATGATCGCGGCCCTCTCTTCGAATGCGTCGATGTCCGGCACGGGTGTCACGGGTGGCATGGCAAGCCAACCCGTTCCACGATTTCCCGCTTCTGCTCATCACTGATACCAGCCGAGTAGATGCCATAGGTCATCCTGTTTTCCGACCGTGCTGACTGGTGGCCCACGATCGACGCAGTCCAGTGTTCCGGCACCCCTGCCCTTTCGCACTGGGTGACGAACCACTTTCGCGACGAGTGAAACACCACACCCGGCCTGTCGATCACCGCCCGGTCTCGCATCACTGCGAACCGCTTGGTCACCGTGTTCACCGTCAGGCCCGGAAACAGCCTGCCAGCCTTGGGCAGACGTTCGATTATCGGAGTCAGCCCCGAGTGCAGCGGGATGAACCGTTCCGCCGCGTCGGTCTTCAGTGTCCGGACCTCATTTGGCCTGATCCATGCGAACCAGCTCAGATTGCCCTTCCACACCAGATCCTCTCTCACCAGCCCTGTTGCTTCTCCTGCTCTCATGCCGGTCAGAAGGCACACGACCAGCACGTCACCGATCCGGGGATCGTCCAGTGCCAGCAACCGTGTCACCTCTTCGTCCCTCATGGCCTCGTAGTGTGACGGGTTGGCCTTCGCTTCCACCCTCACGGTCTTGAAAGGGTTGGTGACCAGCTGCCCCTCGTAGATCGCCCAGTCCATGAAGTGCCCGACCTGCGTGACGATACGGCGCTGTGTCTGGGGGCTGATCGTCTCCCCCTCGCTAAGCCCCACCAGCCTGTCCAGGCCATAGCCTTTGGTCCGGTACGACTTGCCGACGTGTTTCCCCAGCGTGGCCACCTTTCGGATGAACGCTAGGGCATCTTCGCGTGACACCGTCCCGATCGGTCGCGTCCCGACACTCGACACGAACAGCCCCACCGAAAAGCGAACCGACTTGAAGCCTCCGTGCTGCAGTTCGTTCGATCGGCGGTTTAGGTACTGTCTCGCCAGTTCCGCCACGGTGACCTTGCCCACGATGGTGATCGGGGCGAAGGCTGGAGCCACGATGCGTACCGGTTCAGGCTTTTCCATCACCCCACCGGCCTTGGCCTTCGCGATGATCTCCTCGTACTTCGCGTTGACCTCAGCGGCCCTCGCCTTCGCCACGCGAGCATCACCGGTCTTCAACGACTGCTTGTACGCCTGCCCCAGCACCGGCTGAAGCTCGCGTGGGTAGTTCCTCCTGAAAAGCCAAGTTTGCTGCTTCAGGTACGCGTACTGGATACGTGCAGACATGCGTCCTCCTTTAGGGGCATTCGCCCCCACTAATCCTGTTTCCTGATTTTTCTGTTTGTTCATTTAGGCTTGCTGGGATTCCTATGTTCCCTGCTGCACCTCTTCGGTGGTGACCACCCTGACCACCATGTGGATTTCCGGTTCCCCGTACTCCCCCGCCAGCGGCCCCGTCAGGGCTACCCCCGTGATGCAGTCGTCGAGTACCTCCTCGACCCGGAACCAGTGCTCTGGCACCTCGTCGAAGGCCCCGATCACCACCACGTCACCGGGCTTCATCGAACCACCCCGCCTTTAGTGCCTCCCAGAACAACGCTACGGCCAGCGCATGGCTGAACCGTCCCGCCACCCAGAGTATGAGGATCAGGGTGATCCAGCCCCGTGCAACGAAAAGAAAACCCCCGGCAATGCCGAGGGCAGCAAGCGTCTTCATGATCTAAGCTCCTGTATCTACTTCTATTTTAGATACAGGGGTTGCCTCGCTTCCCGGGTTTAAAGCATCATTAGTGCCTCTGAACATTGGACCATGATTCTTGCGTTAGCTGACAGTGCGGGAACAGGGAGAAACATCGACCATGGAAGAAGAGATAGCTCGCCGAAGGTTGTCTGCCGAGCAGTTCGTGAATGGCGATCAGCCAGGACCAATCAAGGTTCAGGAACTCTATGGTGAAGGATGGGATCAAGTTGTTAATCCCACAGGGGTCGGGAAAGCATGGGCAAAGCTCGTTCGAAATCGGGAAATCCCTGGCCTTGAAATAGTGCCACTGGGAGAACGATCGAACGGCGTAAACCATACTGAATATCGACGGCGGTAAACCTAACGGTTTTCTAGATCGAAGACACTCGTAAGGATATCGGCATGGCACTGAGCGCACACAGGTTCCGAAAATTGATCCTTGAGCCCGTCATCGCTGAATACATGCGCGACTTTCAGGAATTTCATCGTGCGTTCAGTGCAATAGCCGCCGTAGACGCTTACGCCGCGCATATCTTCACTGAGGCTATTGAGCGAGAGGTGGATGTTGCAGAAAAGCTGTCACTGACCACTCAAGATGTACGAGATGATAGCACGTTCAGGCAGGCGATTTCGAATAAATATCGTAACTTCATGATCTTGCGCGACCTAGCGAAGGCGAACAAGCACGCTCAGTTATCCCGTCATGCTCCACTTGTAAGTGGCTCGGATCAGGTTAGTGCTAAGGTGAAAGGGTGGGGTGAAGCCAAGTGGGGGGAGCAACGTTGGGGTGACCAGCCTCAGATTTTCGTGTCGATCTCGGGTGGGGACGAACATTATGTTGAGACCCTAGTACGGCGATCCGTTGAAGTGCTCGATGGCATAGCGCTCGACTTGGGTATCAAAATTGATGAAGATATTTCGCAGTAGCCCCGTCCTACCCGTCCCCCGCCACACCGCCACACCTGTACCCCACCCGCCAACGTTCCTGCATCAAGCCGCTGGCAGGGCTACTTGCCAACGATCGGAACGGTATGGGTAACTCTGCTTCGCGCAAGTCGCATGACCGGTCGTTCCCACATCGCGTAGTAGGCCACCCCAGCCAACACGCAGATCACCGCCGATGCTATCAGTGCGCCAACCCATCCCACGCCGATGAAGACGAAGACGCGCGAAGTTAGGGACAGCAGTGGATTGTGAATAAGATAGATCGCGTATGACGCGGCCCCGCCGAAGACCAACCAGCGTGGCACGGAGAAAGCCGCTGCCCGTTCCGTCCTGCATACCCATGGGATCAGTGCCGCGATCGCGAAGCCTATCAGCCAGCTTTCATCTCGTTGGGCTCCGACGACCAAAAAGGCGACGATCAGCATGGACGAAACGGCGACTGCACCTGCAAAGGGCACTGCCCGCCCACTGAGGAATATCCCGGCGGCTCCCAACCCAGCGATGAACTCGATGTTGATCGGAGCCAGCATCGCCTGAAGCAGCGGGACGTCAGGCAGGCCAACGATGGCACCGGCAATGATCGCGATGGCCCAGACGATCATACCCATCGTCACCCTTCCTGAGACGAAAAACAGCGCCGCGTAAATCATGTAAAATACGAGTTCGTGCTGCAAGGTCCAGGCTACGCTGAGTGCAGGCGGCAGCGACGTGGGAAACAGCGTCAGGGTCGTCAGCCAGCCCCACTCCCTTCCGCTGTCGCTGAGTGTGGGCATCAGCGTATAGGCCAGAGCAAGGGCCACGCCTATCGGCCAATAAGGCAGGAAGATCCGCTTCAGCCGCTCCAACGCGAACCGTCCAGCGGGACGGGGGGCGATATGCATCGTGTAGTGGATGATGAACCCCGACAGCACGAAGAAGAAATCCACCCCAAGATACCCATGGATCAGGATAGCCTGCACCCACTGCGGGGGAACATCGACGAGGGCCGTTACGCTGATGACGGAATGGTGCAGGACGACCGCGAAGGCCGCGAAAAACCGTCCAGCCTGCAGCGCGTTGATCAATCTCTTGCTCCCAGTGCAGCAGGTTTCAGCGGACGTTTCACACGACACACTACCGAAGCGTCATGCCAAGTCGAGTATAGGCCTGCCCCAAGCCCCCGCCGCATCGCCCCACCCGTTGCCCCACCCGCCAATCGCCCCCGCATGAAACCCTTGGCGGCTGACATCAGGCTTCGAATCCTAGCGCCCCAGCCAATCCTTCGTGATCCAGGCCTCTTGTTCTCCATGGAGATTGTGGTCGCTATAGTTTAGCCAGTCCCGAAGGGGACCGCACGTTGTCTTGCCAGCCGTTGACGCTGCGGCATTCCGAAGTATATGCAATCATTGTTAATATTTCAGAGCGCATTTCTGCCAACGTGAGGCCACCACTGGAAACCCCAATTCTGGCACCTTCTGGAAATTATCCTACTCCTGCAGAAGAAACAAAATCCGTTTCCGAGCTTCGAGACAGTGAGCGGCTCCTGCGCGCTTCCATGGAACATTCGCCGATTGGCATGGCGCTGACGCGGATGAACGGAAGCTGGATCGATGTGAACCCGGCCTTGTGTGAGTTTCTCGGCTATTCAAAAGCCGAACTCATGGAGGCAGGGTTCAAGAATGTCACCTTACCCGAAGACCGCGAAGCGACGGTTCAAACGGCCCGTCAGATGGTGGCTTCCGGGCAGAAAAGCATCCGGCTGGAGAAGCGGTATATCCATTCCAGCGGGCGGATCGTGGTCGGCATGTTGCATCTGACCGTCGTGCGGGATGAGAATGATGTTCCCATCATGTACATCTCGCAGATTGCGGATGTAACAGCCGTCCGGCAGCTTGAACATCTCAAGAGCGAGTTCATCACGACCGTGAACCACGAATTGCGCACGCCGGTGACCGGGATCACGGGCGCCCTGCGGTTGCTTGAGGTGCTGGCTGGCAATTCCCTATCTGAAAAGGCGCAGGGGCTTGTGACCGTTGCCGCAAGGAATGCCGCCCGATTGAAATCGCTTCTGGACGACATCCTTGAGATGGAGTCGGTCGTCACGGACCAGAGTTTCTGGAGCCCACAAGATCAAGACATGAGCGAGGCTCTCACTCTGGCGATGAGTGCCACAGCCGCGAAATCTGCGGCGGCCGGAATCCCGATCCGCTTTCTTACCCCGATTGATCCGGTCATTTGCCCCACGCATCCTGAGCGGCTTGGCCGGGTGCTACGCATTCTGCTGTCCAATGCGGTGAAGTATTCTGATGAGGGCGGAGAGGTCACGGTCAATATCGGTTCAACAGCGGATGCCGTCCGCGTGATGGTGGAAAACAGCGGTCTGCCGATACCGGAAGAGATGCGCGCCCATATCTTCAAACCCTTTGTCCAAGGGGAGTCGACCGATATCCGGCGCAAGCAGGGCAGCGGCATGGGTCTGGCGATTGCACATCACCTTGTGACGTCGATCGGGGGCCAGATTGATTTTCTCAGCACCGAACATAGCACCCGCTTCTGGATCGACATACCCAAGAAACGTCAGTGACACGGCCCCAGACCCGCGGCTCAGACATCGTGCGAGACGTGTTTACCTTCGTTGATGTGGGGAAATCAGGCTGCTAGGCTTTTGCAGCGGGTGGCTTTTCCACCGCTGAACCGGAGAGTGGCATGGGAATCGAAAGTCTTTTGGTGATGTTGTTTGTCGGCGCAGTCGCCGGTTGGCTGGCGGGCAAGCTGGTGGCCGGATCTGGCTATGGTCTGCTGGGCAATATCGTGATCGGCATTCTGGGTGCGGTGGTGGCCAGTTTCATCCTGCCCCGGATCGGATTCGGCTTTGGCGGCGGGGTGTTGTCGGCCATCCTTCATTCCACGATCGGCGCGGTGATCTTGCTGTTCGTGATCCGGCTGATCAAACGGGCTTGAGCAGCACCAGCCCAAGGCATCGAACAGCAAAGGGCCCCCGCCAGACGGCGAGGGCCCTTTCCGTTTCAGGTCTGACCTAAGGTCAGATCAGCTGCACCCGCTCGTGCCGCCGCAGGTGTTGCACTTCATGCAGGTGCCGTTGCGCACCAGCGTGTAGTTGCCGCACTCGCCGCAAGGATCGCCTTCATAGCCCTGCATCTTGGCCTTGGTCCGCGCATCCATGCTGACCGTGCCGGTGGCTATCGCCGTCGCCGACATGCTGAAGGACGTTTCCGGAACCAGCGTGTTCAGCGCGGCGACCGGGTCGGTGCCGGTGGCGAAAGAGGTCATCCCCATTCCGCCCTGGAACACCACAAGCTCTTGCGGCAGGCGCTTGCGCAGATAGCCGGTCGAAGAGATGGAGCGCAGCAGTTCCACCGATTTCGACGCCGCCGACTCGCTCACTTCGCCGATGTTGCGCTTGCCTTCATCCTCGCCGCGGCCAAGGTCATCGAAGGCATGGCCTTGCGGTTTGACATGGGCCAGATCGGTGCGGTCCAGATAGCTGACCGCCAGTTCGCGGAAGATGTAATCAAGGATCGAGGTCGCGTTCTTGATCGAGTCGTTGCCCTGCACCATCCCTGCCGGTTCAAAGCGGGTGAAGGTGAAAGCTTCCACGAATTCCTCCAGCGGCACGCCGTATTGCAGGCCCACCGACACCGCGATGGCGAAGTTGTTCATCATCGCGCGGAAGCCCGCGCCTTCCTTGTGCATGTCGATGAAGATCTCGCCCAGCCGCCCGTCGCCATATTCGCCGGTGCGCAGATAGACCTTGTGACCGCCGACGATGGCCTTCTGGGTGTAACCCTTGCGACGCTCGGGAAGCTTTTCGCGATTGGTGCGGATCACTTCCTTATAGATGATCCGTTCCACGATCTTTTCGGCCAGCACGGCGGCCTTTTCCTGCGCGGAACCCGAGGCGAGGATTTCCTCGGCCTCTTCGTCATCCTCGACCAGCGCCGATGCCAGCGGCTGCGACAGTTTTGATCCGTCGCGGTACAGCGCATTGGCCTTGATCCCCAGCGACCAGGACAGCTCATAAGCCGCCAGCGTTTCCGCGATAGAGGCCGAGTTGGGCATGTTGATCGTCTTGGAGATCGCGCCCGAGATGAAGGACTGCGCCGCCGCCATCATGTGGATATGCGATTCCACCGACAGATAGCGTTTGCCCGTCTTGCCGCAGGGGTTGGCGCAATCGAAGACCGAATAATGTTCGGGCTTCAGGAAGGGCGCGTTCTCCAGCGTCATCGTCCCGCAGACATGGTCATTCGCGGCGTCGATCTGGGCCTTGGTGAACCCCAGATGGCGCAGCAGATCAAAGGTCGGATCGGCCAGCTTCTCCGCCGGAATACCAAGGCTGCCTTTGCAGAACTCTTCCCCCAGCGTCCACTGGTTGAACACGAAGCGGATGTCGAATGCCGAAGGCAGCGCCGCGTCGATCTTTTCCAACTCGCGCGGGCCAAAGCCGTGGCCGATCAAGGCTGTGTGGTTGATACCGGGGCAGTTGCCCAAGGACCCGTGACCCACGGCATGGGCCACGATTTCCGCCACTTGCGAAGATGGGTAGCCCAGCATTTCCAGCGCGGCAGGAACCGACTGGTTGATGATCTTGAAATAACCGCCACCAGCCAGCTTTTTGAACTTCACCAGAGCGAAGTCCGGCTCGATCCCGGTCGTGTCGCAATCCATCACCAGCCCAATGGTGCCCGTGGGCGCAATAACTGTGGTCTGGGCGTTGCGATAGCCATGCGCCTCACCCAGCGTCAACGCCTCATCCCACGCGGATTTCGCAAGGGCGACAAGGGTTTGGTCGGGGCAGTTCGCAGCATCCAGCGCCACCGGGTTGACGTTCACCGCCTCATATCCCGTGGTCGCGCCTTGGGCGGCACGGCGGTGGTTGCGGATCACGCGCAGCATGTGATCGGCGTTGCGCTTGTAGCCCGGGAAGGCACCCAGTTCTGCCGCCATCTCGGCTGACGTCGCATAGGAAATCCCGGTCATCAGCGCGGTCAGCGCACCGCACAGCGCGCGGCCCTTTACCGAGTCATAGCCAAGGCCCATGTTCATCAAGAGCCCGCCGATATTGGCATAGCCAAGGCCCAGCGTGCGGAAGTCATAGGACCGCTGGGCAATTTCCTTTGACGGGAACTGCGCCATCATCACCGAGATTTCCAGCGTCACGGTCCACAGACGGGTGGCGTGCATATAAGCGACCGAGTCGAACTGCCCGTCCTTGTAGAAGGTCAGCAGGTTCATCGACGCTAGGTTGCAGGCCGTGTCATCAAGGAACATGTATTCCGAGCAGGGGTTCGATCCCCGGATCGGGCCATCTTCCGGGCAGGTGTGCCAAGCATTGACAGTATCATGGAACTGGATGCCGGGGTCGGCACAGGCCCATGCGGCATGGCCCACCTGATCCCACAGATCGCGTGCATTAATCGTCTTGGCGGTCTTTCCGTCCGTGCGACGGATCAGTGCCCAGTCGGCGTCATCCTTGACGGCTTGCAAGAAGGCATCGGTCACGCGGACCGAGTTGTTGGAATTCTGGCCAGACACGGTGATGTAGGCATCCGAATCCCAATCGGTGTCATAGGTCGGGAATTCGATCGAGGTGAACCCCTGACGCGCATATTGCAGGATGCGGTTGGTATAGGTGTCGGGGATCATCGCCTTCTTGGCCGACTTGATCGCGGCCTTCAACGCCGGGTTCTTGGCCGGATCGACCGAATCTTCCGATGACCCATCCCACTGGCGGATCGCGGTGAAGATCTCGTTCAGCCTTTGCTCATGCGCCTTGGAGCCGGCCACCAGCGAGGCGACCTTCTGCTCTTCAATCACCTTCCAGTTGATGAACTGCTCGATATCGGGGTGATCCATGTCACAGATCACCATCTTGGCCGCACGCCGTGTGGTGCCACCCGATTTGATGGCGCCCGCCGCACGGTCACCGATTTTCAAGAAGCCCATCAGGCCGCTGGACTTGCCACCACCCGACAGCTTTTCCCCTTCACCGCGCAGGGAAGAGAAGTTGGTGCCGGTGCCCGAGCCATATTTGAACAGACGCGCCTCACGCACCCACAGGTCCATGATCCCGCCTTCATTCACCAGATCGTCGGACACAGACTGGATAAAGCAGGCATGGGGCTGCGGATGTTCATAAGCGCTGTCGGACTTGGTCAACTTCCCAGTCTGATAGTCGACATAGAAATGCCCCTGCGACGGGCCGTCGATGCCATAGGCCCAGTGCAGGCCGGTGTTGAACCACTGCGGCGAGTTCGGCGCGGCCATTTGGCGGGCCAGCATGAAGCGCATCTCGTCAAAATAGGCGCGGGCGTCGGATTCGGTGCTGAAATAGCCACCCTTCCAGCCCCAATAGGCCCAGGCCCCGGCCAAACGGTCAAACACCTGCTTTGCCGACGTCTCACCCGTAAAACGCTCCGCTTCCGGCAGTTCGGCCAAAGCGGCCTCGTCCGGGACCGAACGCCACAGAGATTCCGGTACACCCTTTTCCTTCACACGCTTCATGCGGGCGGGGATGCCTGCCTTGCGGAAGTACTTCTGTGCCAGCACGTCAGAGGCGACTTGGCTCCAGCCTTCGGGGATTTCGACGGCGTCATTGCGGAATACGACCGTGCCATCCGGATTACGGATTTCTGACGTCGTCTTGGCAAAGCCCATGGCGCCATAAGCACCGGTCGCTTCTGTCGTGAATTTGCGTTCGATCTTCATCTCTGCCCCGTCTCCAATGCTGGCGGGGCCTGCGCCCCATCCGATGTTAACCCTGCGCGGCTGACAACGCTGCGCCACCCCCTGCCCTATAGGCACAGGATCGGAGCAACCCTTCGGCTGCCCGGTTCTGTTTGGGTGAAGCTGGATTGCTCAATGCCACTACATATTGTGGCTTGGCCGCTTGCTTCGTCAAACTGTCGTAAACCAAGGGCGTGATCAACGACAAATTTGGGGTCTGGCAGGCGATTTTTTGCTTGACGATTTTCCTGCAACAGGGGGCCACCGCTACACAGCCTGTGTGCAAAGCGGGGGAAAAGCCTGGGAGAAAACAACCGGCGGGCCAAGAATATCACGTTGTTGCGAAGGCTTGGCGAAGGCAGTTCACGACGTGTGTGAATGTTCCAAGTAACCCTAGGCGCGAGGATCTGGCGATTCTGCAGGCTTTGGGGTGCGACGATTGATCAACACGATGCCCACAGCCACCAGTCCTGCCGCCCACAAAAGCGCCGGAGTTACCGACTCACCGAGAAACACCCAGCCCAAAAAAATAGCGAGGATCGGCGTTAGAAACGAAAAACTGGCCACTGTCGCCGCCGGATAGACCGACAGCAGCCAAAGCCATCCGATGAATCCCCCCGCCACAACGATAGAGGCCTGAAATACCAAGCCCACTATATGTAGTGGCGTCACCTCACGAATAAGCGGACCGAACAGGGGTGCGGCCACCAGCAAGATTGGCGCAGATACAAGAACCATCCAGAACAACTGCATCTCTGGGCCCGCTGCGCGCAGGCGCGACGCGCGGGCCACGATCGCGGTGCCCGCCCAGCCAAGCGCGCCACCAAGCGCCAGCAGATCGCCCGTAAGGCTGCCCTCGGTTTCCGGGCTGCGTGACAGGATCGCCCAGGCCGTGCCAGAAAAGGCCAGCGCAAGCCCGATCAGACGGGTCAGGGTCAACCTTTCCCCCGGCAACAGAAAATGCGCGAGCAGCGCAAACCAAACCGGCATGGAATAGAAGATCACTGACGCACGGCTGACCGCCGTCAGATCCAGTGCAAGAAAAAGACACAGGAATTCACCCGCAAAGACCGTGCCGATCAGCAGGCCAGGCAACACGTCCGCCCGCATCAGGCGCGGCGGACGCCCACGCCAGACCAGCCAAAGCGCCACGAACCCTACCGCCAGCGCCGATCGCATCCCGGCAAAGAAAACCGGCTGCAAACCCGTATTCACCCATTTCACAAGAATCTGGTTGAAGGCCAGTAGCAAGGTCACGCTCAGCAGGGCCGCGCCACCAAAGGCATCCAGCCTGTCCTTCCGGTTCATCACGCCCTGCCCTTTTCCCTGCAAAAGCGCAGCCTTTGGGGCAAGAACGGCGAAAGTCAACTTGCGAATCGATAGCACTGGCCCCGTGGGGATGGATCACGTAAATCCGGGTAAAGGGAACGTGAATGAGGCAGGAGATGGCGGATATCATCGCCCGCTGCGAGGCCAAAGGCCTGCGCATGACAGATCAACGCAGGGTCGTGGCCCGTGTCATCGGCGATTCCGACGACCACCCGGATGTCGAGGAACTCTATGCCCGCGCCGCCAAGGTGGACCCAAAGATTTCCATCGCCACGGTCTATCGGACGGTCAAGCTGTTCGAAGAGGCTGGCATCCTGGACAAGCTGGAATTCGGCGATGGCCGCGCCCGCTATGAAGATGCTGAACGTGACCATCACGACCATCTGATTGATGTGAACTCCGGCGACGTGATCGAATTCATCGACCCCGATATCGAGGAATTGCAGGAACGCATTGCAGCCCGGCTTGGGTATAAGCTGGTGGGCCATCGTTTGGAATTGCTGGGCATCCCGGTCAAGAAATCCTGACTTTGGATCAAGGCGGCGATCAGGCCCGGTCAAACCTGCGTGGCATTCTGCTCATGCTGGCTTCGATGGCGCTATTCGCTGTCGAGGATATGTTCCTGAAATGGGCGGCGGCTGACCTGCCGGTTGGCATGGTGATCTTTGTCGCCGGGGCCTTCGGCGCGCCGGTCTTTGCCGTGATGGCGCGGATGGGCGGCCAGCGCGTGCTAACCCGCGCCGCGCTGCACCCTTGGGTGCTTTTGCGCAATTTGGGCGAAGTGATTGGAACTTATGCCTATATCCATGCGCTGGCCTTGGTGCCGCTGTCTACCGTCTCGGCCGTGCTGCAGGCCATGCCACTGGCCGTGACGCTCGGCGCGGCGTTGTTCATGGGCGAAACAGTCGGTTGGCGGCGATGGGCAGCCATCGCAATGGGTTTTGCCGGGGTGCTTGTGGTGATCCGCCCGGGGCTGGAGGGGTTCCGCCCCGAAGCGACGTGGGTGCTCGTCACCGTCGCGGCACTGGCTTTGCGAGATCTGGCCACGCGGGTTCTACCAAGGGAATGCACCACAGCGCAGGTCTCTTGCTGGGGTTTGATTTCAGTTGGACTGATGGGCGCTGTGATGATGGTGCCTGGCGGGGCGGTTATCCCCGACGCCGGTCAGGTCGGCGTTCTGTTCGGGGCGTTGGTCTTTGGAACAGCGGGTTACTGGGCCGTCACCGCTGCCAGTCGCACAGGCGAAGTGTCCGTCGTGTCGCCCTTTCGTTACGCACGCCTGCTATTCGCCATCTTGATCGGGGCCTTCGTGTTTGGCGAAATCCCCGATGCGCTGACGCTGATCGGGGCCGTGCTGATCATCGGGTCTGGGCTCTATGCGCTGGCCCGCGAACGGGCGCGCAAACGCGCCCTTTCCTTGCAAGGCAGCAGCGTTTAAACCACGGCGCGAGAGCACCATCGTTACGCCAGGGAGGCAGTTACGCCCATGAGCACGATCATCGACATCCACGCCCGCGAGATTTTGGACAGCCGCGGCAACCCCACCGTCGAGGTGGACGTTCATCTGGAAAGCGGCGCCATGGGCCGCGCGGCGGTGCCGTCGGGCGCATCGACCGGCGCGCATGAGGCGGTCGAGCGGCGCGATGGCGACAAGAACCGTTACAAGGGCAAAGGCGTGCTGGAGGCCGTAGCCGCCGTGAACGGCGAAATCGCCGAAGAGATCGTGGGCTACGACGCACTGGAACAGGTCGGCATCGACCGCACCATGATCGAGATGGACGGCACGCCGAACAAATCTCGTCTGGGTGCCAATGCCATTCTGGGCGTGTCGCTGGCTGTGGCAAAAGCCGCGGCCGAACATACCGGCCAGCCGCTTTTCCGTTATGTGGGCGGCACTTCGGCGCGGATCCTGCCGGTCCCCATGATGAACATCATCAATGGTGGCGAACATGCCGACAACCCGATCGACATTCAGGAATTCATGATCATGCCCGTGGGCGCGGATGATATCCGCGATGCCGTACGGATGGGGTCCGAGGTGTTTCACACCCTGAAGAAAGAACTCCAGAATGCGGGCCACAACACCGGCATCGGCGACGAGGGCGGCTTCGCACCCAACCTGAACTCTGCCCGCGACGCACTTGATTTCATTCTGAAATCCATCGAAAAGGCAGGCTATACGCCGGGCGAGGATATCTGTCTGGCGCTCGATTGCGCTGCCACCGAATACTTCAAGGGTGGCCGCTATGAGATGAAGGGCGAAGGCAAATCCCTGTCGATCGAAGAGAATGTCGCCTTCCTTGCCGGTCTTGCCGCCGATTACCCGATCATCAGCATCGAGGATGGCTGTTCCGAGGATGACTGGGAAGGCTGGAAGCTGTTGACCGATACGCTGGGCGCGAAGATCCAGCTTGTCGGGGATGATCTTTTCGTCACCAACCCCAAGCGCCTTGCCGAAGGCATTTCAAGGGGTTGCGCGAACTCCATGCTGGTGAAGGTGAACCAGATCGGCACGTTGACCGAAACGTTGCAGGCGGTCGAAATGGCGCATCGCGCGCGTTACACCAACGTCATGTCGCACCGGTCGGGCGAGACGGAAGACTTCACCATCGCCGATCTGGCCGTGGCCACGAATTGCGGGCAGATCAAGACCGGGTCGCTGTCGCGGTCGGACCGTCTTGCGAAATACAACCAGTTGATCCGGATCGAGGAGATGCTGGGCGAAACCGCCGAATATGCCGGGCGGTCGATCCTGAAGGGGCTGTAATCCGATGGCGCGCAAAGGCCTGTTCAGCCGTGGCCCCTTTCTGATGGGCCTGACGATGTTGGTCTTCGGGGCATTGGCCTTTGCCACGCCGGGGTTTCTTCCCCCGGCGCAAAACGCCGAGGCTGCCGCGCGCGTCGGCGAAATCACCGGCATGGTCGGCGGCGGGCTGATCGGCGTTGGCCTTGTTGCAATGTTGTTCGGCCTTCTGCGTTGGTTGCGTCAGGCATGACCACCGCGCAGGCCGTGATCGACGCCCTTGGTCTGGCCCCCCATCCCGAGGGGGGCTGGTACCGCCAGACATGGGTCGCCGATGGGTCGGGTCGGCCAGTCGGCACTGCGATCTACTTCCTGCTTGAGGCTGGCAAGGGCAGCCATTGGCACAAGGTAGATGCCGTGGAGATCTGGCATTTCCACGCCGGTGCGCCGCTGATCCTGTCTGTCGCGGCAAATGATCAGGGACCGGTTCAGGACCTGCTGCTGGGGCCGGATGTGCTGGCAGGCCAACACCCACAGGGAATCGTGCCAAAGGATCATTGGCAGGCCGCGCGCAGCACGGGGGATTGGTCGCTGGTGGGTTGCACGGTCAGCCCCGGCTTTCGCTTTGATGGCTTTACCCTCGCGCCGCCGGGTTTTGACATCCCGCGCGGCTGAGGGCGTTTGGGCGCATTGTGCCCGGCACAATTCAGCGTTGGTGCTTTCCCCCGCACTTCGCTAGCAGGGTCGCATGAGCGATCCCGTCCCCACACAGCCCAAGAATGAGGACAGCCCCAAGGGCCTTGCCCTTGCTATCTGCGCCTATCTGCTCTGGGGGTTTCTGCCCATCTACATGAAGGCGCTGTCCGATGTCCCGGTGCTGGAAGTGCTGGCCCATCGCGTGATCTGGTCGGTTCCGGTGGCCGGCGCGGTGCTGATCTGGCTGGGGCGCACAGCAGACTTGCGCGCCGCGTTGCGTAGCCCACGCATGATCGGGATGGCCGCGCTGACGGCGGCGCTGATCTCCGTCAACTGGGCGATCTATGTCTGGTCGATCCAGTCCGGTCAGGCGCTGGAGGCGGCGCTGGGATACTACATCAACCCGCTGTTTTCGGTGTTTCTGGGCGCGGTTCTGCTAAAGGAACGGCTCAGCCGCCCACAATGGGCCGCCATAGCGCTGGCCGCGCTGGCCGTGCTGGTGCTGACCTATGAGGCGGGTCGAGTGCCCTTTGTTGCATTGGGGCTAACCGTATCATGGGGCATCTATGCCTATCTGAAAAAACGCCTGCCCCTCGGCCCGAACCAGGGGTTCATGCTGGAGGTGTTGATCCTGACACCCTTTGCCCTTGGCTGGGTCATCTGGATCGCGGCGCGGGGAGAGATGGTCTTTCTGGCCGATGGCAAGGTGACCATTCTTCTATTGCTGGCAGGCGTGGTGACGGCTGTGCCGCTGATGCTCTATGCCAATGGGGCGAAACTGCTGCGGCTGTCGACCATCGGCATCCTGCAATACATCGCGCCGACGATGATCTTCCTGACGGCGGTCTTCGTCTTTGGTGAACCTTTCGGGACGGCCCGCGCGGTGGCCTTCCCGATGATCTGGGCGGCTCTGGCGATTTATACCGGGTCGATGCTGCGGCGTAAGCAGGGCTAGTCGGGCCGGCTGATCTGCCCGCCCCCCACCAACGCACCCACGCCCGTGGTGGCCGGCCCAGATGTCGCCATCCCCCGCCCCACGCGCACCGCCAGATAGGCAAAGGCCTGCGCCTCCAGCATGTCACCGTCCAGACCTGCGGCCTCGACCGGTTCAACATCGGCGCGCAGCCGGGCGGCAAGCTCCGCCATCATCCGGGTATTGTGCCGCCCGCCCCCAGTGACCAGCACGCGGCTCACCGGCACGGGGAAATGTTCCGCCCCCCGGGCCACTGCGGCGGCGGCGGCGGCGGTTAGCGTAGCGGCAGCATCTTCGATGGCCAGGTTGCCCATATCGAGAGCGGCATGAAAATCGTTCCGATCCAGCGATTTGGGTGGCATCTTGTGAAACCACGGATGGGCAAGGAAGGATGCGATACGGTCCTCATCCACCCTGCCCGCCTGTGCGGTTTCCCCTTGTGGATCAATCGGCTTGCCGGTGCGTGCTTGCATCAGATCGTTCAGCGGCGCATTTGCGGGGCCGGTGTCAAAGGCCAGCAGTGCGCCATGGCTTTCGGGCGCGCTATGGCGTGGGTCGATCCAGGTGACATTGCCCACACCGCCGAGGTTGAGAATGGCCAGCGGTTGGTCGGCCCCGATATGGCGCGCGCAGGCAAAGTGAAAGAACGGCACCAAGGGCGCCCCCTGCCCGCCAAGCGCCACATCGGCTGACCGGAAATCCCACACCACCGGCAGGCCCAGCACCCGCGCCAGCAGTGCCCCATCGCCCGCCTGATGCGTGCCGCGCCCGTGGGGATCATGCGCCAGCGTCTGGCCATGAAAACCCACCAGATCTACACCAGAAAAGCGCGACAGCAGTTCGGCATGGGCGGCTTCGACGACCTCTGCCGCCTCGGCTACGCCATCGTCACCGTGCCAGCGGCCAAGGGCTGCGCGGATCGTGGCCTGCTCACCGGGCGTATAGGGGCGGAATGCGGTGGGACCGAACTCCAAAATGCGCTCGCCATCGGTCAGCAGCATGGCGGCATCCACCCCGTCCAGCGACGTGCCCGACATCGCCCCCAAGGCCCAGATCGCGCCGCCGCTTCGCATCTTCCCCTTGGCCCCCGCCCCGGCTATACCCCACGCGCATCATAAAGCACGGGTGACCCATGACCTACCATCCGAAATCTGAATTCATGCGCGTGATGATCGAGCGCGGCTATCTGGCCGACTGCACCGATTATCAGGCGCTGGATGAGGCTTTGATCGCGGGGGTCGTGCCTGCCTATATCGGCTATGACGCAACGGCAGCCAGCCTGCATGTGGGGCATCTGCTCAACATCATGATGCTGCGCTGGCTGCAAAAGACCGGGCACAAGCCGATCACCCTGATGGGGGGCGGCACCACCAAGGTGGGCGATCCGTCCTTCCGGGCCGAGGAACGCCCGCTGCTGACGCCCGCGCAGATTGACGCCAATATTGGCGGAATGCAGAAGGTATTCGCCCGCTACCTCGCCTATGGCGAGGGGGCGACGGATGCGATTATGCTGAACAATGCCGAATGGCTGGACAGCCTGAACTATCTGGAATTCTTGCGCGACATCGGGCGGCATTTTTCCGTCAACCGGATGCTATCCTTTGAATCCGTGAAGTCGCGACTGGACCGAGAGCAATCGCTCTCCTTCCTCGAATTCAACTACATGATCCTGCAGGCCTATGATTTCCTTGAACTGCACCGCCGTTATGGCTGCCGCTTGCAAATGGGCGGCAGCGATCAGTGGGGCAATATCATCAACGGGATCGACCTGACCCGCCGCGTGCTGGAGGCCGAGATTTTCGGCCTCACCTCGCCCCTGCTCACCACCAGCGACGGGCGCAAGATGGGCAAGTCGCAGGGCGGCGCGGTCTGGCTGGATGGCGGGATGCTGTCGCCCTATGAATTCTGGCAGTTCTGGCGCAACACGACCGATGCCGATGTGGGGCGGTTCCTGAAGCTTTATACCGAGCTTCCGGTCGCGGAATGTGATCGCCTTGGGGCATTGGCAGGGTCCGAGATCAACGCGGCCAAGATCATCTTGGCCAATGCGGTGACCACCCTGCTGCACGGGGCTGAAGCGGCAGCCGCAGCAGAGGCCACGGCGCGCGAAGTGTTCGAAAAGGGCGGTATCGGCGACGATCTGCCCACCATCACCCTCGCGCCCGAGGAAGTGGCCGATGGCGTGGGGATCGTGCAGCTGTTTGTGCGGGCCGGGCTTTCGGCTTCGGGCAAGGATGCCAAGCGGTTGATCACCGAAGGCGGCGCAAAGGTGAATGATGAAGTCATCACCGATGTCGGCCTGCGCCTTGGCGCGGGCGATCTGGCCGAACCGCTGAAGCTGACCGCCGGGAAAAAGCGCCACGCGCTGGTGACGCTGGGTTAAGGGACGGGCGGCATCTGCCGCCCTCCCCCCCGACCAATTTACACCCTGCCTTGTGCCGCCCGCGTGCTAGCCTCCCCGTTAGGGAGGACCATGCCATGACCATTCACCAAAGTCCGCTGCCCGACGTAGCGCTGCGCGATATCTCGATCACCGACCGGGTGCTGATGGGGCTGCACGCAGACCCAGACCGCGTCGTCGCAGTGGATGGTCCAAGCGGCGCCACCTTGACGGGCGCGCAGATGGAGGCGGCAATCCGTGAACTGGCGGGCGGCTTGCAACGCCTTGGCATTGCGCCGGGATCGGTGGTGGCCCTGCTTGCGCCGAACTGCCCGGAATATGCAATTGTCTTTCATGCTGTTGCGCTGGCCGGGGGGACAGTCACACCGATCAACCCCACTTATACCGCGCCCGAAGTGGCGCATCAGCTGCGCGATGCAGGCGCGGTTCTCCTCGTCACCGTGCCTGCCATGCTGCCGGTCGCACAGGCGGCGGCGGAGAACACGAAGGTGGCCGAGGTGCTGGTGATTGGCGCAGCCGACGGCCTGCGCGGGATCGATGCGCTGCGCGGGCCTGCGCTGGCCGCGCAGGTGGCGGTCGATCTCGACACCTATCCGGTCGTGCTGCCTTACTCATCCGGCACCACCGGCCTGCCCAAGGGCGTTGTACTCAGCCATCGCAACCTTGTGGTGAATGTCGATCAGGTTCTGTCAATGCTGGAACTGACCGGGGCCGACAGCACGGTGGCCTTTCTTCCCTTTTTCCACATCTATGGCCTGAACGTGCTAATGAACCCCTTCCTTGCCGCTGGCGCGCGCATCGTGACCATGCCGCGCTTCGATCTTGAGGCGTTTCTGACGCATATCCAGACCCACCGCCCCCGTCACATCCTTGTGGCCCCGCCCGTGGCGATTGCACTGGCAAAACACCCGATGGTGGACAAGTTTGACCTGTCCTCGATCGAGACGCTGATTTCCGCCGCCGCCCCCCTCGGCGTGGAAACGGCCGAGGCGGTGGGGCGGCGGCTGGGTTGCCGCGCGGTGCAGGGCTACGGGATGACGGAACTCAGCCCGATGTCGCATTGCGTACCGCCGGGCCAGCTGCGCCCCGGATCGGTGGGTGTGGCGACGCCCAACACCGAATGGAAGATCGCCGATCCCGAAACCGGGACCGCCCTAGCGGTGGGTGAAGAGGGCGAGGTCTGGGTGCGCGGCCCACAGGTCATGCTGGGCTATCTGGGCAACCCTGACGCAACAGCCCGCAGCCTGACGCCGGAGGGTTGGCTACGAACGGGCGATCTGGGGGTGGCGGATGCTGACGGATACCTGTTCATCCGCGACCGGTTGAAGGAATTGATCAAGGTCAAAGGCTTTCAGGTCGCGCCCGCAGAGGTGGAAGCCGAATTGCTGGCCCATCCCGACGTCGCCGATGCCGCCGTGATCGGCGTGGCAGATGATGAGGCGGGCGAGGTTCCGGTGGCCTTTGTCGTTCCCGCGCCGGGCGTGGCCTTTGACGAAGGCGTGGTACTGGCCCATTTGCGCGGGCGGCTGGCCAGCTACAAGGTGCCGCGCGTGGTCCATCTGGTAGAGGCCGTGCCGAAATCTGCCTCGGGCAAGATCCTGCGCCGCGTCCTGCGCGACCGGCTGGCAGGATAGAAAAAGGGGGCCGCAAGGCCCCCTTTCCCTCCGTCTGGCCAAAAACTTTATTCGGCGACGGTGACTTTCGCCATGTAATCGGGCGCGTCCACCGCACCATTCGCGGCTTCATCGCCCTTCTTGATGGCGTCCACCACCTCCATCCCCGAAATCACACGGCCAACAACGGTGTATTGACCGTCCAGATGCGGGGCCGGGGCGAACATGATGAAGAACTGGCTGTTGGCGGAATTCGGGTCCATCGACCGCGCCATGCCAACCGCGCCGCGATCAAAGGTCATGGACGAAAATTCAGCCGCCAGATCGGGCTTGGACGATCCGCCCATGCCCGCGCCCGACAGATCGCCACCGGACTTGCCAAATTCCACATCGCCAGTCTGCGCCATGAACCCATCGATCACGCGATGGAACACTACGCCATCATAGGCACCTTCCTGTGCAAGCGCAGTGATCTGGGCCACATGGTTGGGTGCCACGTCCGACGCCATGTCGATCACGATGGTGCCAGTGGTCGACCCCGCCACCTCGATCACCAGATTTGGGCCTGGCCCATCGGTTGTGTCCTGCGCCACGGCGGATTGGCTCAGCGCAAAGCCGCCAAGCGCGGCAAGGCCAAGGGCGAACAGACCGCCCGCGATGAACCGATCACGCGACATCGGCAGCCACCCGAACGGTGATCATGCGGTCCGGGCTGGCCGGCGGCTCGCCACGGGTGATCTTGTCGACATGTTCCATCCCCGAAATCACGCGGCCATAGACGGTGTATTGCCCGTTCAGGAAATGGTTGTCGGAAAAGTTGATGAAGAACTGGCTGTTGGCCGAATTCGGGTTGGCCGACCGCGCCGCCCCCAGCGTGCCGCGATCATGCGGCAGCTTGCTGAATTCGGCAGGCAGGTCAGGATGCGCCGAACCGCCCGTGCCCGCGCGACGCAGGTTGAAGTTGTTCTCCATATTGCCGTTTTCCACATCGCCCGTCTGGGCCATGAAGCCGTCGATCACGCGGTGGAAGGCCACGTTGTCATAGGCCTTTTCACGGGCCAGCGCCTTCATCCGTTCCGCATGTTTGGGCGCAACGTCGGCAAGCAGTTCGATGACCACTTCGCCATCCTTCAGCGTCAGGATGATGGTGTTTTCAGGGTCTTTGATATCGGCCATGGGGGGAATCCTCTGGTTTCTTTGCGCGGGAACCTAATGGTGCGGGGCGGTCAAGGAAAGGGTCAAAGGCTATCACGCATGGTTGACGGGGCGCGCGAACGGGCGGAAACAGGGGCAAATCCTGTGATGGAGGCGAAGTTGGGCTGGAAAACCTTGGACGACGTGGCGCTTGCCGGCAAAACGGTGCTGGTACGGGTGGATATCAACGTCCCGATGGAGGCAGGTCGCGTGACCGACGCCACCCGCATCGAAAAGATACTCCCCACCGTCGAAGATATCATCGCCCGTGGCGGCAAGGTCGTGCTGCTGGCGCATTTTGATCGGCCCAAGGGCAAGGTCGTCCCGGAAATGAGCCTGTCCCACGTCGTCCCCGCGCTGGAGGCGGCGCTGGGTCGCAAGGTGGTGTTCAGCGCGGATTGTGTGGGCGATGTGGCCAAGGCGGCAATTGCGGCGGCGGCACCGGGGAATGTGGTCCTGCTAGAGAACACCCGCTTTCATCCGGGCGAAGAAAAGAATGACCCCGCTCTCGCACAGGGAATGGCGGCACTCGGCGATGTTTTCGTGAACGACGCGTTTTCCGCCGCACATCGCGCCCACGCCTCCACCGCCGCCTTGGCACATCTGCTGCCCGCAGCGGCGGGCCGGTTGATGGAGGCGGAGTTGCGCGCGTTGGCGGCCGCATTGGGCAACCCGGTGCGCCCAGTGGTGGCCGTGGTTGGCGGGGCCAAGGTATCCACCAAGCTGGACCTGCTGGGAAATCTGGTCACAAAGGTGGATCATCTGGTGATCGGCGGCGGCATGGCCAACACTTTCCTTGTTGCGCAGGGCGTGGAGGTAGGCAAATCGCTGGCCGAGCGCGACATGGCCGAAACCGCGCGCGACATTTTGGCCAAGGCCACGGCGGCGGGCTGCACCATCCACCTGCCTGTCGATGTGGTCGTGGCGCGCGAATTCAAGGCCGGCGCGGCAAGCGAAACAGTGCCGGTGGCCAACTGCCCCGCTGATGCAATGATCCTCGATGCAGGTCCCGCAACAGTGGCAGCGATTGTAAAGGTATTCGAGTCGTCGAAAACCCTGATCTGGAATGGCCCGCTTGGCGCGTTTGAGATCAAGCCCTTCGATGCCGCCACCAATGCGGCGGCCAAGGCCGCGGCGGGGTTGACACGGGCGGGGAAGCTTGTCTCGGTCGCTGGCGGCGGCGATACGGTGGCCGCGCTGAACGCAGCTGACGCGGCACGGGATTTCACCTTCATTTCCACCGCAGGCGGGGCCTTCCTCGAATGGATGGAGGGCAAGGAACTGCCCGGTGTGGCCGCTCTTGGAGCCTGAAAGCGCGGGCTGTTGAAAAAGCTGCCCGAAAATCCGTTTGCGTTGGCGCTAACTGCATTGCCGGGCGTGATCGCCGTGGGATATGTCCACGATAATCACGTTCCACCGGGAGAGCAGACATGACCACCGCCGCGATGACCGCAAAGATGCGTGAGGGCCGGGGATTCATCGCCGCGCTTGACCAATCGGGAGGATCAACCCCAAAAGCCCTGCGCCAGTACGGCATCGTCGAAGGCGCCTGGTCCGATGAGGCGGGTATGTTCGACCTGATGCATGCCATGCGCGCCCGCATCATGACCTCGCCCGCCTTTACCGGCGAAAAGGTTGTAGGGGCCATCCTGTTCGAACAGACGATGGATCGCACGGTTGAGGGCATCCCGACGGCCCAATTTCTTTGGGAAAAGCGCGGGGTGGTCCCGTTTCTGAAGATCGACAAGGGGCTAGAGGCTGAAGCTGACGGCGTGCAGTTGATGAAGCCCATTGGCGGACTTGATGCGCTGCTGGCCCGGGCCGTTGCGGCAGGGGTCTATGGCACCAAGGAACGTTCTGTCATCAACGCCGCGAACGCGACGGGCATCAAGGCTGCCGTCGCGCAGCAATTCGCGCTTGGCCAACAGGTGATCGCAGCCGGGCTCATGCCGATCCTTGAGCCTGAAGTGACCATCTCGATTTCTGACAAGGCCGAAGCCGAGGCGCTGCTGCGCGATGCCATCCTCGCGGAATTGGACGCACTGCCCAAGGACCAGCAGGTCATGCTGAAGCTCAGCCTTCCGACCGAAGATAACTTCTATCTGCCACTCGTCGAACATCCGCGCGTGCTGCGCGTGGTGGCCCTGTCGGGCGGTCATGCGCGCGATGCAGCCAACGCCATCCTCGCGCGCAACCGCGGCGTGATCGCCAGTTTCAGCCGCGCGCTGACCGAGGGGTTGAGCGCGCAGCAGTCGGACGCCGAGTTCAACGCGATGCTGGGCAACGCGGTCGAGGGGATTTGGGCCGCGTCGATCGCGGGCTGATCGCGGGGTCTGGGCAGATCGCCGTTGCCCTGTGGCACGGATGCCCCAGATTTCTGCCGGTTGCCCGCAATTTCCACCCCGCCCCTTGGTCTGGCGCGTTGATTGTGATTCATTGCTGTCAACGCGCCCCCGTCAGAGGGGCGGAAGATGGCGAGAGCAGATGAACCAATCCAACACACGCCCCTCTCTTGGCGCCATGGTGTATTTCCTCATGGCGTTCACGCTGGGCAGCTATTTCACCTTTGCGGCCGTGCAGGGGGACTATGGCGTGTTCCGTCAGGTGGAGATCGCGGCAGAGGCCGAAGACCTGCGCGCCGAACGCGATCTGCTTCTGGCTGAACTGAACGAGATGCAGAATCGCACGCAACGTCTGTCGGATGAGTATCTGGATATTGACCTGCTGGATGAACAGGCACGCGATGTGCTGGGCTATGTCCGCGCAGACGAGATTGTCATTCACTAAGCCCCCGTTCTGCGCTTAACCCGGAACTCATGCGTCTTTGCCGCTTGGGCAAGCCGGAGGCCATCAAGCCCCGGACGCCTGTTTTCAGCCTTTCCTGTTCTGCATGGCAGCCATGCGCCGGCCCCACATCAGGGCCGGTTTTTTGTTTTGACCCAATAACCCCCGATGAAGTATAGGTCGTTTAACGTTGAACTACTTATCCGCAATCGAGGGGGAGGACACCGCCGATGGCCGCGAAGAAACCAGCCGATCGACCGAATGTGTCAAAGGACGACCTGCTGAAATACTACCGCGAGATGCTGCTGATCCGCCGGTTTGAAGAAAAAGCGGGCCAGTTGTACGGGATGGGCCTGATTGGCGGTTTCTGCCACCTCTATATCGGGCAGGAAGCGGTGGTCGTCGGTCTGGAAGCCGCCGCCAAAGAGGGCGACAAGCGCATCACAAGCTATCGCGACCATGGCCATATGCTGGCCTGCGGGATGGACCCCAAAGGTGTGATGGCCGAACTGACCGGGCGCATCGGGGGCTACTCCAAGGGCAAGGGCGGCTCGATGCACATGTTCTCCAAGGACAGGCATTTCTATGGGGGCCATGGCATTGTCGGCGCGCAGGTGCCGCTGGGCGCGGGGCTAGCCTTTGCCGACAAGTATCTGGGCAATGACAACGTCACCTTCGCTTATTTCGGCGACGGCGCGGCGAACCAGGGCCAGGTTTATGAGACCTACAACATGGCCGAACTCTGGAACCTGCCGGTGGTTTTTGTGATCGAAAACAACCAATACGCCATGGGCACCAGCATGAAACGCTCCACCAAATCGCCCAGCCTTTGGGAACGAGGCGCGGCCTATGGCATCAAGGGCGAAGCGGTGGATGGCATGGATGTGCTCGCAGTCAAGGCTGCCGGCGAAAAGGCCGTGGCCGCCTGCCGCGCCGGGGAAGGTCCCTACATTCTGGAAATGATGACCTACCGCTATCGCGGCCATTCCATGTCGGACCCGGCCAAGTATCGCACCCGCGAGGAAGTGGAAAAGATGCGCAGCGAGAAAGACGCCATCGAACATGTCCGCGACCTGCTCCTGCAGGGCGGCCTTGCATCGGATGATGATCTGAAGGCCATCGACAAAGAGATCAAGGCGACGGTCAACGAAAGCGCCGAATTCGCCAAAGACAGCCCGGAGCCCCCGCTTGAGGAGCTCTGGACGGACATCTACGCGTAAGGGGGGAAAGACAGATGGCAACGCAAGTTCTGATGCCCGCGCTTTCTCCGACGATGGAGGAAGGCACGCTGGCCAAATGGCTGGTGAAAGAGGGCGACAAGGTCAAATCCGGCCAGATCATCGCCGAGATCGAAACCGACAAGGCGACGATGGAGTTCGAGGCCGTCGATGAAGGCATCGTCGGCAAGCTTCTGGTCGCGGAGGGCACGGCAGGGGTCAAGGTCAATACCCCCATCGCCACCATGGTCGAAGAGGGTGAATCGGCCGACGCCGCCCCTGCCCCGGCCGCCGCCAAGGCCGCACCCGTTGCAGCCGCTGCAGCAGCCCCGGTCGCCGCGCAGGCCGCAGCACCCGCACCGGTCGCCGCCGCAGGCTGGCCGCATTCCGACCTGCCCGAAGGCGTGCCGACCAAGACCATGACCGTGCGGGAAGCCCTGCGTGAGGCGATGGCCGAGGAAATGCGCGCCGATCCGACCGTGTTCCTGATGGGCGAGGAAGTGGGCGAATACCAAGGCGCCTACAAGATCTCTCAAGGTCTGCTTGATGAGTTCGGCGCCAAGCGCGTGGTGGATACCCCCATCACCGAACATGGCTTCGCCGGGATCGCCGTCGGCGCAAGCTGGGGCGGGCTGAAGCCCATCGTCGAATTCATGACCTTCAACTTCGCCATGCAGGCGATTGACCACATCATCAACTCTGCCGCCAAGACGCTCTACATGTCCGGCGGCCAGATGGGCAGCCCCATCGTTTTCCGGGGTCCGAACGGGGCGGCGGCGCGTGTGGCCGCTCAGCACAGCCAGGATTACGCGGCATGGTATTCCGCCATCCCGGGCATCCGCGTCTGCATGCCCTATTCGGCAGCCGATGCGAAAGGCCTGCTGAAATCCGCGATCCGCGATCCGAACCCGGTGATCTTCCTTGAAAACGAAATCCTTTACGGGCGTTCTTTCGAGGTGCCGAGCGAGGGTGATTTCACGATCCCCTTCGGCAAGGCCTCGATCCTGCGCGCGGGCACGGATGTCACCATCGTCTCCTTCGGTATCGGCCTGACCTATTCGCTGCAAGCCGCCGAGGAACTGGCGAAAGACGGCATCAGCGCCGAGGTGATCAACCTGCGCACCCTGCGCCCCATCGACTATGACACAGTGTTGGCTTCCGTGATGAAGACCAACCGCTGCGTGACGGTCGAAGAAGGCTTCCCCGTCGGCTCCATCGGCAACCATATCGGGGCCACGATCATGCAGCGCGCCTTTGATCATCTGGACGCGCCAGTGGTGAACTGTACGGGCAAGGATGTGCCGATGCCCTATGCGGCGAACCTTGAAAAGCTCGCCCTGACGACTACCGCCGAGGTGATCGCTGCCGTCAAATCCGTCTGCTACCGGTAAGGAGGGGAAAATGGCTGTTCAAATCCTGATGCCCGCCCTCTCCCCCACGATGGAGGAAGGCACGCTCGCCAAATGGCTGGTGAAAGAGGGCGACACCGTCAAATCCGGCCAGATCATCGCCGAGATTGAAACCGATAAGGCCACGATGGAATTCGAGGCCGTAGATGAAGGCGTAATGGGCAAGATCCTGGTTGCAGAAGGCACAGCAGGGGTCAAGGTGAACGCGCCGATCGCGGTGCTTTTGGAAGATGGCGAAAGCGCCGACACCGCCCCGGCCCCGGCCAAGGCTGCGGCACCTGCCGCCCCTGCCCCGGTTGCAGCCTCGGCAGCCCCGTCGGCATCTGCTCCCGCGACAGCAGCACCCAAAGCCGCAGGCGCGCGCGTCTTTGCCTCGCCCCTGGCCCGTCGCATCGCGGCGGACAAGGGCATCGATCTGGCGCAAGTGCAAGGCTCCGGCCCGCACGGTCGTATTGTGAAGGCGGACGTCGAAGGGGCAAAACCCTCTGCCGCAGCCCCGGCCACGGTGGCAGCGGCACCTTCGGCCCCTCCCCCGGCGACACAGGCCACGGGCGGCACCATGCCCACCGGTCCGTCGACCGAGACAGTCCTGAAAATGTATCAGGGCCGCGACTTCACCGAAGTCGCCCTCGACGGCATGCGCCGCACCATCGCGGCCCGGCTGACCGAAGCCAAGCAGACCATCCCGCATTTCTACCTGCGGCGTGAGGTTCGGCTGGATAACCTGATGGCCTTCCGCGAACAGCTGAACAAGCAGCTGGAAACGCGTGGGGTAAAACTGTCGGTCAACGACTTCATCATCAAGGCCTGCGCCTTGGCGTTGCAGGCTGTGCCCGATGCCAATGCCGTCTGGGCGGGTGATCGCATCCTGAAGCTGAAACCGTCGGATGTGGCCGTCGCCGTGGCCATCGAAGGCGGCCTCTTCACCCCGGTGCTCAAGGATGCTGACCAGAAGTCACTGTCCTCACTTTCGGCAGAGATGAAAGACCTCGCCACTCGGGCCAAGACGAAGAAGCTCGCCCCGCATGAATATCAGGGCGGCAGCTTCGCCATCTCCAACCTCGGGATGATGGGGATCGAGAATTTCGATGCCGTCATCAACCCACCGCACGGCGCGATCCTCGCCGTCGGGGCAGGCATCAAGAAGCCTGTGGTGATGAAGGATGGCAGCATTGGCGTGGCAACGGTCATGTCCATGACCCTGTCCGTCGATCACCGCGTCATTGACGGCGCACTCGGCGCGCAACTCATGCAGGCCATTGTCGACAATCTGGAAAACCCGATGGCAATGCTCGCCTAAGGAAATCCCCAGAATGAAAAAAGCCCCCGGAAGCAAATGCTTCCGGGGGCTTTTTCGTAAATTACATCAATCGCAGTCGACGCAACCTGTTAGCTTATGGTCCATGGATACCGCCGGTTGCGAACAGCCCGCCTCGCCCACAATCTTGGCAGGCACACCGGCCACCGTCTTCATCGGCGGAATGTCATGCAGAACCACCGAACCGGCCGCAATGCGTGAGCAGCGACCGATCGTGATATTGCCAAGCACCTTTGCCCCCGCCCCGATCAGCACGCCGTTGCCAATCTTGGGATGCCGGTCGCCGTCTTCCTTGCCCGTGCCGCCCAACGTCACGGAATGCAGCATGGAAACATTGTCCCCCACCACTGCCGTCTCGCCGATCACGATGGAATGGGCGTGATCGATCATAAGCCCTTTGCCCACCTTGGCCGCCGGATGAATATCCACGCCAAACACCTCGGACACGCGCATCTGCACGAAATAGGCAAGGTCCTTGCGCCCCTGCCCCCACAACCAATGGCCGATGCGATAAGCCTGCACCGCCTGATAGCCCTTGAAGAACAGGATCGGCTGGATGAACCGATGGCAGGCCGGGTCGCGGTCATAGACCGCCATCAGATCGGCCCGCGCCGCCGCCCCCAGTTCCGGGTCGCTGTCATAGGCCTGATCCGCAATCTCGCGCAGGATCTGCTCACTCATCTCGCCGCTCGCCAGCTTCAGCGAAAACCGATAGGCCAGCGCCCGCTCCATCGACGAATGATGCAACAGGCTCGAATGGATCAACCCGCCCAACAGCGGCTCGGCGGCAATCGCCTCGCGCGCCTCGTCGCTGACACGGCTCCAGACCGGATCGACAGATGTGACTTTCGGTTTGATCTCGGCCATATCGCGCCCTCCATCCAGAAGTTCTGCCATAGCATATAGGCGCGGCTGAGGACAGACCAACCATCGTCGCAATTTCCAGCCGGCCAACGCTTCACCGGCACGTGCCACCGCCAACAGCGACACAGCGCCCAACCCCACCCCCAGACGCCCCCCATCCGGGCCCAATCGCGACATCAGGCTGCCATTGCCCCAGTGCGGATGCGGGCGGCCAAAGCGGCGCATATAGCGATGCGCTGCATGCACCTCGGCCAGATAGCGCCCGCTATCGGCTTGCGGATCACCGGACAAATGCGCCGCCAGCGCCAGCACATCCCCCATCAGAACCCGCCGCATCAGGCCAGTGCCAGCCCACGAAACGGGCCCGGTCCAAACCGCGCCGACAGTTGCGCCACTTCAACTGTCACAGGTGCGGGCCCATCCGCCAGGCGCATCGCCGCCGCATAGGTCCATTCCGGCAGGGTCACCTCCACCTCTCGCAAAATGTCGCCGCCGCGCCGCACCCGCAGAAGAAAGGCCTCCCGCTCTTCGCCCAACGGCACCTCGGTCGAGGCCCAGCTATCCCCATCAATCCGCGTCCTGCGCACCCAGTGCAGCCGCGTTCCTGCAGGCTCTGCCGCCGTGCGCAAATGGGCGACCGAGTAAGGCCGCAGCCCTATGCCATCAAAAGCAAGGCGCCGCTCCACCACATCCGGATCGTCAAAGCCGCGATCTGCCGCCCCGATCCGCCATGTCCGCTCCAGCCCCCGCGCAGCCGGGGAAAGGTTGATCTGCGTCACCGCCCCCGTCATCAATACGATCTGGCTGCCTGCGGGCCAGAACTGCGGCATCGTGGCCTCTGTCCCGCATTGCCCCCGCAATCGGTGCGACAACTCCCACGTATCCGGTCCAACAAGCCGCGCTTCCGCGAATTGAAACAACTCCCACCCATCTGAACTTCCATCCCCGATGGCCGCCAGGTTGGCCCCATTCAGAACCGCGCTCTCTGCTGCCGCCGCTATTGCCCCTCGGGCAAAACGTACCCGCAGCACCTCCCCCCGGTCCCAGAGCCCCGACCGTGCCGCCGCCATCGCGTTTTCCGTCTCGCCAATGATCGCAGCCTGCTCGAACACTCCGTTCAGCGCAAATCCATCCGCCCCATCCGCTCCCCAAAGCGCCACACGCCCCGGCCAAGGGCTGGCCGTCAACGCCAGATGCGGCGCATGGGGTTCTTCCTGCCCGGTAATCAGCGGCAGGTCCATGAACAGCGGATAGATTGGCACCGCCGGTAGGAAGGCTGGGATAGCACCTCGCTCACCCCGATCCGGCCCCGGCACATAGATCCCCGGCTCCACCCGCGATGCCTCGACCGACAGCACATCCGCCTGTTCCATCCGGTCGATCCGCCAGCGTTGCCCCGACAGCCGCACCACATCGCCCACCGCCAGACCCATCGCCGATAGCGGCAGCGCGAACTTCGCCACATCCCGCCCCACCCGCGCCTCGGAAAGCCAACGCTCGGCCATCCCACGTGCCTCTTCCGGCAACAGAGCTAACGGCACCTCCTGATCCAGCGCCGCCGCCCCCGCATGATCGGCTCGCAGCACATCCGCCACCAACCGCCGATACTCCCCCTCTGCATCCAGATACCCCACACGCAGCCGGCCGGCCGCTTCCGCCTCGGCTGCGCGCTGCACGGTCAGCGCCGCCTCACTGCCCTCAACTGCCAGACCGTCAACATCCAACTCCGCCACGATCTGCGCGCTGCGGCGGCGAAAGAACAGCCGCCCCTCCCGCTCGGTCGCGTCAAAGCCGCAGGCCAACATCAACGGCTGTATCGCCGCCCGCCCCGTGGCCAAACTGTCCAGCGCATAGCCGCGCACCACCCCCTGCACGCCCTCAAGGTTCGGCAGATCCAACCCCGCGCGCCCTGCAATCTCGGCCAGCACTGCCTCCACTGGCTGCGCCGTCGCCCGCCCGTTCAACCAATGCCCCCGCGCATGGTTCGGCCCATCGGCCCAGACATCATCCATCAACGGAAACGCCGGATAGGGCCGCGCATCCCAGGCCCAGGCATGGGCATTGTCCATATCCACCATGCGCCCGCCATAGACCGACGATACCGGATTGGCCTCGGCTTGCCCCCAATAGGTGGCCATGGCACGGAAATACTGCATCTGGATCAGGTCATCGCGCATCCCGGCTGATGCGCGCGGCAACGCCCCCTCCGACGACGCTGCATCAAGGAACAGATTGGGCTGGTTCGTCCCCTTGTCCACTGCCGGACAACCGTACTCATCCGCCCAGGCCGCGTCAAACTGCGGCCCCCGCAGGCTTTCGGGATCGTGGGCTGAGACTACCTGCGCCACCGCCCCATTGGGCCAGACCAGCCGCTTGCGTGCCCCTTCCCAGACCGGGCGGCGATCCGGTGGCGCACAGGCCAGGATGCCGCTTTCCCCGAACACCATCACTTCCCGCACCTGATCCACCGTCTCGCCCACCAGCGCCACCCGCCGTGCGCGCCCCGCATCCGCAGGCCCCGCCCCCTCGACCAGCCCGCGCACCCATTCCGCCCCGGCCCGCGTCTTGCCTGCCCCGCGCCCGCCCATGATCACCCAGGTCCGCCACGCCCCATCCGGTGCAATCTGATGCGGCAGCGCCCAGAACTCGAACAACCACGGCAACGCCAGAAAGGCCCCGTCGCTCAGCCCGTGCAGAAAGTCAGTCACCACCTCCGGTGTCGCGGAGGCGAGCCAGACGGCGCCCGATCTCATCGCGCGCAGCGTCAAGGTCGAGCGTCCGCCCCCCGACAACGCCGGCCACTTGGTTGCGAAGCCTGTCAATTTTCACCCTCTCATCCATCAAGACGGCCAGCGCCGCCTGCAGATCGCGCACCGCCTGAAGCGTGCGCACCGATCCATCCGCCCCGCTGTCGCGCAAGGCCACCAGCGCCGCCGCCACATCCGCCGCCGCCGCGTCAAAGACCCGTAACGCATGGGTCAGAATCTGTGGCTCCGTCAGGGGCGCGCCGCCCCCGCTTGCCTGTTGCATCTGCCACTTCGCCCTCTGCCGGCCCTCCGGCGGAAAAGGAAAAGCGGCCCCGGGTTTCCCCGTGCCGCTTGCCCACTTGTCTCATCATGCAACAATCTATAGACCGGACCGCCCGCCAAAGTCAAGCGTTTTTCCGTTCCGGATCAATGCCTTACCGAACGTACCCTTAACGGATTCTTCATCAATCCTGCACGCCGGTCGCCGCCTCTTCACCCCGCTCCGCCTCGATGGCCCGCCAACGTGCGACGTTTTCGTTATGCTCCTCCAGCGTGCGGCCAAAGGCATGGCCGCCCGTGCCGTCGGCCACAAAATACAGGTAGTCCGTGGTACCTGGGTTCAGCGCCGCCTCGATGGACAACCGCCCCGGATTGGCAATCGGCGTCGGCGGCAGCCCGTCAATCACATAGGTGTTCCACGGCGTTTCCCGCCGCAACTCGCTCTGCCGCAGCCCGCGCCCCAGCACACCCTCGCCCCGCGTCACGCCATAGATCACCGTCGGGTCGGTCTGCAACCGCATCCCCTGCCGCATCCGGTTGACGAACACGCTCGCCACCTGCTTGCGCTCCTCCGCGATCCCGGTTTCCTTCTCGACGATAGACGCCATGATCAACGCCTCCTCCGGCGTGTCATAGGGCAACCCTTCCGCCCGCGTGGCCCACAATTCGGCCAGCGTCGCCGTCTGCCGCTCTGTCATCAGCGCCAGCAATTCAGCCCGATCCGCCCCCCGCGCCACTTCATAGCTGTCAGGCGCCAGCGTTCCTTCGGGCGGCACTTCGGCAATCTCGCCCACCATGAACTCCGCCCGCTTCAGCGCATCCACCACCTGCCAACTTGTCACTCCTTCGGCCAGCGTGATGCGCCAGCGAATATCATCAGCCTCGGCCACATCCAGATATTCCGTGGGCGCAGCGTCCACCGCAGGATCAAAGGCCACCACCTCGACATAGCGGTTCGTCGCCGGGTCCAGCTCCCGCAGCACCACCTCGGCACTGGCCACCGAAATACGGAAATTCACCTCCCGCCCACAGGTGGACTGGCCCCCCGCCGTCAGACTGTCCAATATCTGCGCCATGGATTGCTGCGGCGTCACCAGATAAGAGCCGAACTTCAGCCCATCTGCCTTGCCCGAATAATCCGCCCCGATGCGAAAGATGCGCGCGTCACTAACCGCGCCCTGCTCTTCCAACGCCCGGCTCACGGCAGCAAGCGATGCCCCCCGCTCCACCCGGAAACAGATCGACTGCTCCAATGGCCCCGGCCCGGCATATTGCTCCCGCCCCCAGGCCAGCAGCCCCGCCGCCGCGACAAGGCCGACAAAGAACAGCGTCAGCGCGTTGGACGCAATCGCCCGCCACATCAGCCCGCCACCCGGCCCAGCACAAGGCTGGCATTGGTGCCGCCAAAGCCGAACGAATTGGACAAAGCCACGTCAATCTTGCGCTTCACCGCTTTGTTCGGCGCCAAGTCGAGCTTCGGCGCCACGGCGGGGTTGTCGAGGTTGATCGTCGGCGGTGCCACCTGATCGCGAATCGCCAGCACGCAGAAGATTGCCTCTACCGCACCCGCAGCCCCCAGAAGATGCCCGATAGAGGATTTGGTCGATGACATGGTGGCCTTCGCCGCCGCATCGCCCATCAACCGCTCCACCGCGCCCAATTCAATCGTATCCGCCATCGTGCTGGTGCCATGGGCATTGATGTAATCCACATCCGCAGGCGTCAGTTCCGCCCGCTTCAGCGCCGCCGCCATGGACCGATAGCCGCCATCGCCATCCTCGGACGGGGCCGTGATGTGATAGGCATCGCCCGACAGGCCATAGCCCAGCACTTCGGCATAGATCTTTGCCCCACGCGCCTTGGCGTGCTCATACTCCTCCAGCACAACCACACCCGCACCTTCGCCCATCACGAACCCGTCGCGATCGGCGTCATAGGGGCGGGATGCCTTGGTCGGATCGTCCGCCCGCTTGGTCGACAGCGCCTTGCAGGCATTGAAACCGGCGATCCCGATCTCGGAAATCGGGCTTTCTGCACCGCCCGCCACCATCACATCGGCATCCCCCCACTGGATCAGCCGCGCCGCATCGCCGATGGCATGCGCGCCGGTCGAACAGGCGGTGACCACCGCATGGTTCGGCCCTTTGAAACCAAAGCGGATCGACACCTGCCCCGAAATCAGGTTGATCAGCGCGCCGGGAATGAAGAAGGGCGATACACGTTTCGGCCCCTTCTCCTTGATCAACACGGCGGTTTCCGCAATCGAGGTCAGCCCCCCGATCCCGGACCCGATCATCACGCCGGTCCGCAACCGGCTTTCCTCATCCTCGGGCTCCCAACCGGCATCGCGCACCGCCTGAATGGCCGCGGCCATGCCGTAAAGGATGAAATCATCCACCTTGCGGCGGTCCTTCGGTTCCATCCAGTCATCCGGGTTGAAGGTGCCGTCGCTGCCATCGCCCATAGGGATTTCGCAGGCATATTGCGTCACCACGTCCGACGCATCAAAGCGCGTGATCGGCCCCGCCCCGGATTGCCCCGCCAGCAACCGGCTCCAGGTTTCCTCCACCCCGCAGGCCAGCGGCGTGACCATCCCCAGACCCGTGACAACGACCCGACGCATTGCGCTCTCCCGCCCAGTTGAAACCGTTCGCGCGGTGATACACGCGCCCATTGCCCCACGCAACCAGCGCCCCGGCATCGTGGGAAAATCCGGCGGATTGCACCCGGCGCCGACCGTCGCGCCGACCCAAGGTCAAGGGGCTGTCTGCCCCCTCCTGCCCCGCGCAATGCGCACGGCATTTCACCCCCCCCCAGGACATTTGACAAACGGGGAACTGACAGAGGTCCGCCTTGAACCCCGCAAGGACGTTCATCTATGTCGTGAACGCGCCGTATGGGGGCAGACGCGCCACGCGCCGTGGGGGCAGAAAGCCCCCCGAACCCCGCCCGCCACCGCGTCAACCGCCCGACGCCGCGCGTTAACATTAACGCCTCATGACTGCACCGCCCGTATGCACAGCTTTCTGCACCAGCGCGCTGCACCAGCGGCTGCACCGCCAAAACCCGGCAAAGCCGAAAATTTATCCAGCGTCCGCAACGGCTTGCGCCTGCCGCGCGATCACCCCCACCGCGCCCGCCAGAACCTGCGCCGCCACCATCGCCCCCAGCCCATCAATGTCACGCTCGGGCATGAATTCCACCATGTCGAAGGCGACAATCCGCCCCTTCTCGGCCACTGCGCCGATCAGTTCCATCACCTGCCAATAGCTCAATCCCCCCGCCGTCCGGCCAATTGCCGCGGGCATGATCGCAGGGTCCAGCGCATCGACATCCAGACAGATCACGACATCCGCCCCCTCGGGGATCAGGTCCACTGCGCGCCAAACGCCCGCCCGCGCCACCTCGCCCGCGGGAACGAACTCCACGCCCCACTCCTGCGCATCGGCCACATCCGCCATTCGCGCCGACCCGATACCGCGTTGGCCGACTTGGACAATCCGCTCCACGTGGTCCATCTCGCTCGCCCGCCGCATGGTCGAGGACAGCCCCCACCGCTCCCCCTGCACCTCATCGCGCCAGTCGATATGCGCGTCAATCTGCAGGATTGTCACCCGCCGCCCAGCATCGCCCAGGGCCTGAAGCATAGGAATGGGCAGGGAATCATCGCCGCCGATCAACACCGGCACCGCCCCCGCCGCCAGCACCTGCCCCACCGCCGCGCGCAGCCGCGCCCGGTTGCCGGGAGCATCCTCCTCCGACACCGGAATATCGCCCGCATCCACCGCCACCACACCCTCAGGCAGGATCGGCCCGCCCAGATCGAAATTCATATGTGAAAGGTTCGCTGCATAAGCCGCCCCCGCGGCACGAATGGCCGCAGGCCCCCCGGCGCAATAGAACCCGACCGAAGCATAAGGCGTGCACCCCGCCGCCCCGATCAGCACGATCTCTGCCTGAACCTGCGCAAGATCGCGGCAGGCCGGCAGGCCCATGAATGTCTCCACCGACCCCGCGCCGAACATTGCCCCCAACGTCGCCATCCTGCTCTCCCATTGTCGTGCCAGACTTGCAGTCTCGCCAGCATACGGTTGATTCTGCACGTCCTTTCGCGACATGCCCTGCGCGACCCGCAAAATGGAAACGGGCGCCCGCAAAGGGGCGCCCGTGTCACAACAGCCTTGAACCAAAAAGGATCAGGCAGCTTCCGAGATGAACTTCACCGCGTCGCCAAAGGTCTGGATCGTCTCGGCGGCGTCATCAGGGATCTCGATCCCAAATTCTTCCTCGAAAGCCATGACCAGTTCGACCGTGTCCAGCGAATCCGCGCCCAGATCGTCGATGAACGAGGCGTTCTCGGTCACCTTGTCTTCTTCGACGCCAAGATGCTCGACGACGATCTTCTTCACGCGTGCAGCGATGTCGCTCATGTCATTCCTCTTTCCGTTGCGGGATCGCGTCCCGTTCGTTGTCCCTGCCCCGAAAGGCACCTTCCCCGCGTCGCGGTGCGGGATGACCGGGTTTCATCCCGGCCCGATCGCCGCGCCTATAGCAAGCGCGTTCACGCAAGGCAAACGCTTTCCATGGCCAAAGGTTGCAGCCCCGTTTCACTCGTCCTGTCAGACCATGTCCATCCCGCCGTTCACATGCAAGGTGGCCCCCGTCACATAAGCCGCTTCCGGCGCAGAAAGATAGACCACCGCTGCCGCGATCTCTGCAGGTTCGCCCATACGTCCCGCGGGCACCGCCGTCAGGATACGCGCCTTCTGGTCGTCATTCAGCTTGTCCGTCATCGCAGTGGCAATAAAGCCGGGCGACACCACGTTCACGGTGATCCCCCGGCTCGCCACTTCCGCCGCGAGCGATTTCGACAGACCGAGCAGCCCGGCCTTGGCGGCGGAATAGTTCACCTGCCCGCCATTTCCGGTGGTCCCCACGACCGACCCGATATTCACAATCCGCCCCCAACGCGCCTTCATCATTCCACGGATGGCAGCGCGGCACAGCCGGAACGTCGCCGTCAGGTTCACGTCCAGCACGCTTGACCAGTCGTCATCAGACATCCGCATCACCAGCCCGTCACGCGTGATGCCAGCGTTGTTCACCAGAATGTCGACCGATCCCATCGCCTCCGCCGCGCGCTTGACCAACCCTTCCACCTCTTCCGGCACGGAAAGGTTGCAAGGCAGCACATGCGCCCGCCCACCCAATTCCGCCGCCAGCGCCTCCAACGGCTCCACCCGCGTTCCGGACAGGCCGACCGTGGCCCCCGCCCCGTGCAATGCGCGCGCAATCTCGGCCCCGATGCCGCCAGACGCCCCGGTGATCAGCGCCGCTTTTCCCGTCAGATCGAACATTCGTCCGCTCCCCTTGATCCAGAAACTGACGGTTTCCCTAGCAGCATCAATGAATCCACACCAGCCATTGCGCGATGCCCCCTTTACCCTCAAAGTGAGAGTGGGGGCTGATGCCAAAGGGCAGAAGCCATGTTTAATGGAATTATCACTGCTGAAACACTGACGGCTATGGTCGCCATATGTCTGGTCGCCATCGCCACGTACATGCGCCTCCGCCCACATCGTCGACGCAGATCGCGCCGCAAAGCGGAATACAGTTCCTGGGCCAGCTCTGCTCAACAGCGCCCGCGGCTGGTTGTAGACCGGACAACCCCTCCTGCCCCCGACTTGTCCGATCCCGCCCAGCAGATGCACGCCATCGCGCAGATGGAATTTGAATGCACCCCAATCCTGAATCAGGAAGAATCCCGCCTCCTGCCCCTGCTCGATTCCGTGACCGGCGACCTGCAAGCCGGTCACCGCGTCATGGCACAGACCAGCCTAGGCGAACTCATCCGTCCAAAGGCGACATCTGGCACCTCTGATGAACGCAGCGCAGCCTTCGCTTCAATCAACTCAAAACGCCTGGATTTCGCGATCATCGACTCCGACGGTCGGTTGGTCGTGGCCATCGAATACCAGGGCAGCGGCCATTTCCAAGGCAACGCGTTCATGCGCGACGCTGTCAAGCGCGAGGCCATCCGCCGCGCAGGCATCGCTTATGTCGAGGTAGAGCAGGATTTCGACCCCGCCCTTCTGCGCCAAAGGATAACCGGCTTGCTCAACCCATCAGGTCCGGCCGCCGCGCCCTCTGCGCTTCAGCGACGCGCCGCTATCCGGGCCCGCGCCTCAGCCTCTTCCGCTGCCACATGGCCCGGCACGGCAGCAGCAAGGTCCGCATCGATGACATCGATCAAACGAAATTCCTCCCACCAAAGCCACATCTCCCTATCAAACGCCGAAACGCGTTCAAAATAATCCTGATGCGCCAATTTCTAGAACCGCAGGCTGCCATCGCCCTCGCCCTCCAGCGCAGCGAAGGTGTCATCTATCTCTGAAAACCGCCGCCGCCCTACGGCCACCGTCTCCATCACCGCAACAGGCCGCGCGCCCACCATGACCGCCCACCGCAGCCCCGCCGGCACCGTCGGGTTTTCCTCGCGCCCATCCCAGACGCTCGCCCGCTTGCAGCCCGCGATCACCAGCGCAGCCAGCCGCTCCTCGACATCGATGCTCGATCCGAACCGGCAGCAGGGCAACTGTCCCCAGCCCGCGACCTCTACCATCTCCTGCGACATGCCCGTTCCCCGTTGTTCAAATATCCTGCGGGGGAGGAGCCGCTTGCAGCGACGAGGGGCCGCACAGGCCCCATTTCTACGAACCCAACCGCAAGAGGCGCATCACATGCTCACCCCTTCGCCGCGATCACATCTTCCGGAGTCCCCACCGCGCGCGTCACCACATCACCCGGCACGATGCGTTTGATCATGCCAGACAACGCCTTACCCGCCCCGATTTCCCAGAACTCGGTCACGCCCGCACCGGCCATCCACAGCACTGACTCACGCCAACGCACCGCACCTGTCACCTGCGCCACCAGCAGATCGCGGATGCGGTTGGGCTCCGTCACGGCCTCGGCCCGCACATTCACCACCACCGGCACCACCGGCTTTTCCACCACAACGGCGGCCAGCGCCTCCGCCATCACATGCGCGGCAGGTTGCATCAGCGCGCAATGGAACGGCGCGCTGACGGGCAGTAGGATCGCGCGCTTGGCACCTCTCGCCTTGGCAATCTCCAGCGCCCGCTCCACCGCGCCCTTGTGGCCCGACACCACCACCTGCGCGGGGTCATTGTCATTGGCGGCCTGGCATACCTCGCCCTGCGCCGCCTCTGCGGCCACGGCGCTCGCCGTCTCGTAATCCAACCCCAGCAGCGCCGCCATGGCGCCCAGCCCCACTGGCGTCGCCTCCTGCATGGCCTTGCCCCGGATGCGCAACAGCCGCGCCGTATCGGACAACCCCAACGCCCCCGCCGCACACAGCGCCGAATATTCGCCCAGCGAATGCCCGGCCACAAAGGCCACATCCTTGGCGATGGTGATCCCTTCCGCCTCCAGCGCCCGCAGCGCCGCGATAGAGGTGGCCATCAGCGCAGGCTGCGCATTCTGCGTCAGCGTCAGTTCCGCGATGTCACCTTCCCAGATCAGCGCCGACAGCTTCTCCCCCAGCGCTTCGTCCACTTCGTCAAACACGGCCTTTGCCGCGGGATAGGCCTCGGCCAGCGCGCGCCCCATCCCGATGGTCTGCGCCCCTTGTCCCGGAAATACAAATGCTCGGCTCATGGCCCGCCCCTCCTGCTGTCACCGGGGCAAGGCCCCTTTCTCACCGCCTTACCCAATGCGCCTGCACCGCGCAATCGCCGCCACCTTGCCACCCGTCCCCCGTCATGCCATCCCCGCCGGATGAAGCTGCACCAAACCCCCACCCTCCGCCGCGTCCTTTATGCCACCAGCTTTGAGGCGGGCGGCATCCTCCTGTCCTCCGCCCTCCTCCTCCTCATGGCCGAAACCTCGACGTTCGGTTCGCTGGCCTTCTCGGTCATCGCATCCACAGTCGCCATGCTCTGGAACCTCGCCTTCAATGCAATGTTCGAGGCATGGGAGGCCCGCCAACCCACCCGTGGCCGCAGCTTCAAACGCCGCACCGCCCACGCCCTGCTGTTTGAAGCAGGCCTCGTCCTCGCCCTCTTGCCGCTCACTGCATGGTGGTTCTCTGTCTCGCTCCTGCAGGCGCTGGCCTATGAGGCGGTGCTGATCGTCGCCTTCCTGTTCTACACCTACCTCTTTACCTTCGCCTTCGACCGCCTCTTCGGCCTGCCTGCCTCGGCGCGCTGATCCACAGCTTGCATCGGTCCGGGCTTTCTGTATAAGGCCCCATCCTTTCCGTACTCACGTGAACCGGCGCAGCCTCTCGTGGACGGGCCGCGGAAAGGCGAAACGCCCGTCCTATGAAATGCGCCTTGCAAGAACTGGAGTGAACATGGCTCTTTACGAGCATGTCTTCATTGCGCGTCAGGATCTTTCCAACACGCAAGCCGAAGGTCTCATCGAACATTTCTCCACGGTCCTCGCGGACAACGGCGGCAAGGTCGTTGAATTCGAATACTGGGGCGTCAAGACGATGGCCTACAAGATCAACAAGAACCGCAAGGGCCACTACGCCTTCCTGAAATCGGATGCCCCCTCGGCCGCCGTGCAGGAAATGGAACGCCTGATGCGCCTGCATGATGACGTGATGCGCGTCCTGACCATCAAGGTCGATGCCCATGGCGAAGGCCCGTCCGTGCAGATGCAAAAGCGTGACGAGCGTGAACGGGGCGACCGTCCCGAAGGCGGCTTCGGTGGTGGTGAACGCCGCGAACGCAGCTTTGGTGACCGTCCCGATCGTGGCGGCGACCGTGGTGCTGATCGTGGCGGCGACCGCGGTGGTGACCGCGGCGGCTTCCGTCGTTGATCCAGGCTTAGGAAAGGACCATAAATCATGGCAAACAAACCGTTTTTCCGCCGCCGCAAGGTCTGCCCCTTCTCGGGCGACAACGCGCCTGCGATCGATTACAAGGACGTCCGCCTTCTGCAGCGCTACGTCTCCGAGCGCGGCAAGATCGTCCCGTCGCGCATCACCGCAGTCTCGGCCAAGAAGCAGCGTGAACTGGCGCAAGCCATCAAGCGCGCCCGCTTCCTCGCCCTGCTGCCCTACGCCGTGAAATAAGGAAGACAATTATGCAAGTCATCCTCCTTCAGCGCGTGGCCAAGCTTGGCCAGATGGGTGAAGTCGTCAACGTCAAGGACGGCTACGCCCGCAACTTCCTCCTGCCGCAGGGCAAGGCGCTTCGCGCCAACGAAGCCAACATCAAGTCTTTCGAAGTCAAGAAAGCGCAGCTTGAGCTGCAAAACCTTGAAACCAAGAAAGAAGCCGAAGTCGTCGGCGCCAAGCTTGATGGCCAGACCTTCGTGGTGATTCGCTCGGCATCCGATGCCGGCGCGCTCTACGGCTCTGTCACCACCCGTGACGCGGCCGAAGCCGCGACCGAGGCTGGGTTCACCGTGAACCGCGCCCAAGTCGTGCTGGATCGCCCGATCAAGGATCTGGGTCTGCACTCGGTCTCCGTCGTGCTGCACCCCGAAGTGGCGGTCCGCATCACCCTGAACGTCGCCCGTTCGCCGGAAGAAGCCGAACTGCAAGCCGCAGGCAAGTCCATCCAGGAACTCGCCGCCGAGGCCGAAGCCGCAGCCGATTTCGAAATCGCCGAACTGTTCGACGACATGGGCGGCGCCGCGACCGAAGACGCGTAAGCGCAACCTTCGCGACAAAGACCAAAGGCCGCGCCGGGCAACCGGCGCGGTTTTCGCTTTTGCGAATTCGGTCTCATGTACAACAAGATCGAAATTCGTTGTACATACCCCTTTGCCCGCCCTTCCGTGTCATGTACAACAACCAAACTCACTTGTTGTACACAGCCATGTCGGATCGCCACAGCAACCTCGCCCAAGCCGCCTATTTCGACCTCATCTCATCGCTGCGGGATGAGGCCGTCGCCACGATCATCGGAACGCCCCGGCTCGAAACCCGCAACGGCCGCAGCTACTGGTACGATGTCTACCGCGTCGGCAGCTCCGTCCGTAAACGGTATCTCGGTGAAGACGACGACCAGACCCGCGACCGCATCTCCCGCCATACCGACATTGCCACCCGCTCCGCTCAATCGGCCCAGGACCGCCAGCGGCTCATCCGCATCCTCCGCGCCGAAGGCTTCCAGCCCCTCGACACCCCCACAGGCGCGCTCCTCTCGGCACTCACCCGCGCCGGCACCTTCCGCTTAGGCGGCACGCTCGTCGGTACCGGGGCCTTTCGCCAATACGAAGGCGAGCTTGGCCTGCGCATGCGCCAGACCGAAATCCTCAGTACCGGCGATATCGACATCGCCCAGTTCGAACGCCTCAGCCTCACGCTCGGCGACGCGGTAGAAGAACCCCTTGGCACCGCCTTCGCCGAGCTTGACTTCGAACCCACCGCCACCCTTGACCACCGTAGCATCTGGCGATGGCGGCAAAGCCGATCGAACATGCAGATCGAATTCCTCACCCCCTCCTTCCGCCCCGAAGAAGACATCCGCGATCTGCCCGCCCTCGGCGTCTCGGCGCAATCGCTGCACTACCTCAACTACCTGATCGCCGAACCGATCAAGGCTGCCGCCCTCTATCGCTCGGGCCTCCTGATCCAGATTCCCCGTCCCGAACGCTTTGCCATCCACAAGCTCATCGTCGCCGACCGACGCCGCGGCGGCCCTGATCAGATCAAATCCCGCAAGGACCGCGCTCAGGCCGCGCTCCTGATCCACATCCTGTCTGAGGACCGCCCCGATGATCTGCGCGAGGCGTATGAGGACGCCCGCGCCCGCGGCCCGCGATGGGAGGCGCGCATCGATGCCAGCCTCAGGCGCCTGCCCGAAAGCGCCGCCCTGCTCGCCGCGCTATAGGCGACATGGCCATGTCGGAGGTGCGGCGGCAGACAGCACAAACGCGCCCTAGGCTGGCCCCATGCGATGCTGGAGGCCCCGATGACCCCAACCACCACCTTGCCCCGTGACAGCGCCCGTGGCGTTGCCCTGCTGGTGGCCGGGATTGCGGTCTTCTCGGTGCAAGACCTGATCCTGAAACTGCTCTCCGGCGCCTATCCTTTGCATCAGGCCATGGTCCTGCGCTCGCTCACGGCGCTTCCCCTGCTTCTGCTGCTGGTCCATCGAGACGGCGGCCTCGGCACGCTCTTGACCCCGGGTACCCGCGCCATGATCCTGCGCGGCGGGGTCATGTTCGCGGCCTATACCGCCTACTACCTCGCCCTCGCCGCCCTGCCGATGGCCACCACCGTCGCGCTCTACTTTTCGGCCCCGCTGTTCATCACCATCCTGTCCGTAGTGATCCTGAAGGAGACCGTCGGCCCCCGCCGCTGGATGGCGCTGATGGCGGGCTTTGCCGGCGTGTTGATCATGGTCCGCCCCGGCGGCGATCTGTTCGACTGGGCCGCCCTCCTGCCGGTGATCGCGGGGCTCACCTACGCCATCTCCATGATCTCCGCCCGCCGTCTTGGCAGCAGCGAAACCGCCCCGGCGCTGGCCTTCTGGGGCAATGCGGTTTTCCTTGTCGCTGCAATCCTTATGTCAGCCATCCTCGGCTCGGGTTCCTTCGCAGACGAAGCCCACCCCTCGCTCGCCTTCCTCCTCCGTGGTTGGGTCATGCCCACCGCATTCGACCTGATGCTGATGATGGCCTGCGGCGTGATCGCCGCTATCGGCCTCACACTCCTGACCCAAGCCTATCGCGTGGCCGAATCCTCGGTCGTCACGCCCTTTGAATATACCGGCCTCGTCTGGTCGGTGATCTATGGCTGGATATTCTGGCGCGATTGGCCCGTGCTGACCGACTGGATCGGTATCGCCATCATTACCGGCGCAGGGCTTTACATCCTGTGGCGCGAATCCCGCCAGAGCCGCGCGTGAAAAAGGGGCCGAAGGCATCGCCTCCGGCCCCGCAATCCCACCCGCGAACGGGTGATAGTCCTTACATCTCGTCCAGCGCCTCAATGGCCTTCTGAAGCTCGTCCTTGCTGACGTCTTTCTCGGTCACCTTGGCTCCGGCCATGATGTGATCGACAACCTTGTCTTCAAAGATCGGCGCGCGCAGCTGCTGCTGCACCTGCTGGTTCTTCTGCACGAACTCGAAATAGGCGCGCTCTTGGCCCGGATAGTTGCGGGCCTGTGCCAGCACGGCCTGCGTCATCTCGGCATCCGTCACCGTCACTTCGGCCTTGCGGCCCACTTCGGCCAGCAAGAGGCCCAGACGCACCCGGCGCTCGGCCAGCGTCTTGTGCTCATCCGTCGGATCGATGGAGCCATGGTTATGCCCATGCTCTTCCGGATGCTCTTCATGCCACAGCTGATGTGCGATCTGCGAAGCCTCGGCCTCCACCAGACGCGCCGGCAGGTCGAACTTCACCATCGTGTCCAGCTGGTCCAGCAGCGCCCGCTTCAGCACGGCGCGCGAGGCACCTTTGTATTCGGACTCCAGACGCTCGGCGATCTGGCCCTTCAGCGCGGCCAGATCCTCGGCCCCGTATTTCTTGGCCAATTCGTCATCAACTTCCGCAGGCTTCGCTTCCTTCACCGCCTTGATGGTGCAGGCAAACACGGCAGCTTTCCCGGCCAGATGCTTGGCACCATATTCCTCGGGGAAGCTCACATTGACGGAGACCTCGTCGCCCACCTTGGCGCCGACCAACTGCTCTTCAAAACCGGGGATGAACGATTTCGACCCCAGCACCAGCGCATAGTCATCGGCCGAGCCACCCTCGAACAGCTCGCCATCGACCGAGCCTTTGAAGTCGATCACAACCTGATCGCCATCCTTGGCCTTGGCACCCTTCTTGCGGTCCTCGAAATTCTGCGCAGTGGCCGCGAGGTTCTTCAGCGCCTCATCCACATCCGCATCCGCCGCCTTCACGACCAGCTTTTCCAGCTTGATCTTGCTTGCATCCACGTCCGGGATCGGCGGCAGCGTCTCATAGGACATCTCGACGACGACATCCTGACCTTCGGCCCAAGCCTCGCCCTCGACCATCTTCACCTCGGGCTGCAGCGCGGGGCGGTCACCGGTCTTGTCGAAGTGATCCTTCATCGCGCCGTCGATGGCATCCTGCATCGCGTCGCCCAGCAGGCGCTGACCGAACTGCTTGCGCAGGATCGCCAGCGGCACCTTGCCCTTGCGGAAACCCTTCATCTCGATCTCGGGCTGTGCCTCGACCAGCTTTTCCTGAACCTTTGCTTCCAGTTCGGCCGCGGTCACCGTGATGGTGTAGCCGCGTTTCAGACCGTCGTTCAGGGTCTCGGTGACCTGCATTGTTTCGTCCTTCTCATCACATCCCTGGTGCGGGTGGAGGGACTTGAACCCCCACGCCTTGCGGCGCCAGAACCTAAATCTGGTGCGTCTACCAGTTTCGCCACACCCGCAAATTGACCAAAACACGCACGTCTGCCCCGCCAAGGGGCAGGCCCGCGCGCGTCTTGAAATTCCGCGCCCTTCTAGCAAAGCCCCACGGGGGATGCGAGAGGAAAATCAGGGCGAAATCTGACGCAGATTTCGCGCCGTTTCCTGACGCAGGAAACGCTGCGGGCGTCCCGCCCGCAAACCGGAATTTGCGTCAGAATTCGCCCCGCCGATCCCTGTCACGCCAAACCAAATTCCTTCGAAGCAATTTGCAATTTTCTTCCAAGAAAATTGTCTCAAACCCCCAACCGCCGAAACACCGCAGGCAGCATCTCGGGCAGATCCTCCGCAATCAGCCCCGGCCCAAACTCCCGCGCGCATTCCACATGCAGCCAAGCCCCCGTGCAGGCCGCAGCAAAGGGTGCAAACCCCCGTGCCATCAGCCCCGCGATGAACCCCGCCAGAACATCGCCGGAACCGGCGGTCGCCAGCCAAGGCGCCGCCCGCTCGTAATGCGCCGAATTGATCGCACACCGCCCATCAGGTGCCGCAATCACCGTATCCGCCCCCTTGAACAGCACCACGCACCCCGCCCGAACGGCGGCCTCCCGCGTCGCATCCACCTTGGAATAGGCCGGCCCCGTCACTGCCGGAGCCTCCAACTTCGCCGCGATATCCGGAAACAACCGCGCGAACTCCCCGCCATGCGGCGTCAGCACGCAGCCCTCATGCAGCGCCCCAAACAGCCCGGCCTCCCGCGACAGGATCGTCAACGCATCGGCATCCAACACGACACCTGTAGGGCGGGGTTCACCCCGCCGTTGAAGGGGTTCACCCCGTCCCTGCAAAGCCGCCGCCACAAGCCCCACCTCCCGCGCCCCTGTCCCCAGCCCCGGCCCAAGGCAAACCACCCCGATCCGCCCATCCTCCAGCACGGCTTCCAAGGCCGCCCCATCCTCCACCACCCGCAGCATCACCGCATCTAGCCGCGCCGCGTTCTCGGCCAAGGCTTCCGATGGACACCCCACCGTCACCACCCCCGCCCCGACCCGCAGCGCCCCCCGCGCCGAAAGCCGCGCCGCCCCGCCGCGACCTGAGGTACCGGAAAGGATGAACGCGTGACCATGGGAGTATTTGTGTTCATCAGAGGTCTTTGAAAACGGCGACCAGCCCGGCATGAAGTCAGCGTGGTACGCTTTGCCTTGAAGCAGTTCGACCAAGACAGCCTCGTTGGGTCGTTGCTGCGTTTCTCGGTCGTACTTGCCTTTCAACCACCTTATCGCTGCCACTTCGTCCAATCCGATATCGGTGACGACAACCTTGCCGCATACGTCCGGTCCAGACGCAGTAAAGTGGCCGAGTTTTCTGAACTGAAAGGTAACCGTAAAGTGGCATCGCGGCGAACGGTCATTCTTTGGCTCGCCTGCTACCGCTAAGATGCGCCCGCTGTCAGAACAGCAGCCCGATGGAAGATCAATCGCGACGACGCGTGGTAGGGCACCTATGGTGTTGATCTTATTGCCCACGTCCAAGTCGATCGGCCTTGTAAGGCCTGTTCCAAAGACCGCATCAATCCCCAGATCGTAGTCCTGAGACCAAGCATTGAAACCTAAGAGGTCCCCCACCTCCCCCATCCCCACCCACCGCTCATAATTCACCCGCGCGTCCGGCGGCATCCGCTCGGGGTCGCCGTAGAGGAACACCTCCACCTCCCATCCCCACTCCTTCAACAGCCGCGCCACCACGAACCCGTCGCCGCCATTGTTCCCAGGTCCGCACAGCACCACCGCCCGATGCGAGGTTGCCCGCAACTCCGACCATTCCTCAAAGATCGCCTCCACCACACCCCGCCCGGCGCGCTCCATCAGCTCCAGCCCGGTCACAGCACCACTCGCAATCGCGGCGGCCTCGATGGCGCGCATTTGGGCAGCGGTCAGTAATTCGGTCATGGTATCGCCCAATCCTTTCGCAAACCGCCCATCCCGCAGGCGTTTTGCATAAATTTTAATCACGTCCTGCGGAAACCCGCCGCAGACCGCCCCGCCCGCCCGCTCACCGATTGTGGCCCCCAATCAGAAATGATCAGACCTCCAAAGACAAGCCACCTGGGGGAGAGTCGGCCCATGAAGAAGATCGAGGCGATCATCAAACCGTTCAAGCTGGACGAGGTGAAGGAAGCCCTTCAGGAAGCCGGCATTCAGGGCCTCTCGGTCACCGAAGTCAAAGGGTTCGGTCGCCAGAAAGGCCATACCGAACTGTATCGTGGCGCCGAATATGTCGTCGACTTCCTGCCCAAGGTGAAGATCGAGGTCATCCTCACCGATGACATGGTCGACAGCGCCATCGCGGCGATCGTCTCTGCCGCCCGCACCGACAAGATCGGCGACGGCAAGATCTTCGTCTCTCCCGTCGAACAGGCCATCCGCATCCGCACCGGCGAAACCGGCGACGACGCGGTCTGACCTTTCCGAATACCCGCCCGCGCCTCCTTGCGCGGCGGCCTCTGCAACACCCAACCGAAAGGCATCATGATGAGCGCAGTTAAGAATGCTCTGAAGCTGATGAAGGACGAGGAAGTCGAATATGTCGACATCCGCTTCACCGACCCAAAGGGCAAGCTTCAGCACGTCACCCTGGTGGCGGACCTCGTGGATGAAGACTTCTTCGAAGAAGGCTTCATGTTCGATGGCTCCTCCATCGCTGGCTGGAAGTCGATCGACCAGTCCGACATGAAGCTCATCCCCGATGCTTCCTCGGTCTATATCGACCCGTTCTATGCCGAAAAGACGATGTGCGTGCATTGCAACGTCGTCGAACCCGACACGGGCGAAGCCTATTCGCGCGATCCGCGCGGCACAGCCTACAAGGCCGAAGCCTATCTCAAGGCCTCCGGCATCGGTGACGCGGCCTATTTCGGCCCCGAAGCCGAATTCTTCATTTTCGACGATGTCCGTTATTCGGTCGCGCCGAACAAGGTCTCCTACCAGATCGACGCCGAAGCCGCCGCCTGGAACACCGACACTGTCATGGAAGGTGGCAACCTTGCCCACCGCGCCAATTACAAGGGCGGCTACTTCCCGGTGAACCCGGTCGACGAAGCGCAGGACCTGCGCGGCGAGATGCTCTCCACCATGAAGCGGATGGGCATCAAGGTCGACAAGCACCACCACGAAGTGGCGACCTGCCAGCACGAACTCGGCATGATCTTCGGTGGCCTCACCGAACAGGCCGACAACATCCAGAAGTACAAATACGTCATCCACAACGTCGCGGCCGCTTATGGCAAGACCGTGACCTTCATGCCCAAGCCCATGAAGGGCGACAACGGCTCGGGGATGCACGTGAACATGTCGATCTGGAAGGACGGCAAGCCGCTCTTCGCAGGCGACAAATACGCCGACCTGTCTCAGGAAGCGCTCTACTTCATCGGCGGCATCCTGAAGCACGCCAAGGCGCTGAACGCGATCACCAACCCGTCCACCAACAGCTACAAGCGTCTGATCCCCGGCTTCGAGGCCCCGGTTCTGCGCGCGTATTCGGCCCGCAATCGGTCGGGCTGCGTCCGTATTCCGTGGACGGAATCGCCGAAAGCCAAGCGGGTTGAGGCGCGTTTCCCCGATCCGTCGGCGAACCCCTACCTCGCCTTCTCGGCCCTGCTCATGGCAGGCCTCGACGGCATCAAGAACAAGATCGACCCCGGCCCGGCCTCGGACAAGGATCTCTATGATCTGCCGCCCGAAGAACTGGCCGCGATCCCCACTGTCTGCGGTTCGCTCCGCGAGGCGCTGGAAGAGCTGGAAAAGGATCACGACTTCCTGCTGGCAGGCGACGTGTTCACCAAGGATCAGCTCGAAGGCTACATCGCGCTGAAATGGGAAGAGGTCTACGCCTTTGAACACACCCCGCATCCGGTGGAATACCTGATGTATTATTCCTGCTGATCCACCGATCAGCGAATAAAGGCAAAAGGGCCGCTTTCGAGCGGCCCTTTTCGCATTCCTGCCACAGGTTTCCGGCGCTCGTCGGGCAGGGCAGTGAAGGGCCAAAAGGCCGATCCCCAAGATTTGCAGGGAATGCCCCAAACCCCGCCACAGAAAGCGCAAATTCTGGTCACGATTCGATGGTTCGGTTAACAAAACCTAAGGAGATGCCGCCATGCTGGATAGTGACGCCTCTTTCTTCCTCGTCCCCGAATTCCAATCCTCTCGCGGGGCGCGCCGAACCCTCGGCGCACCCTTGTCAGAGCTTCGGTTCGACACCGCAACCGGTGCCGATCTGTGCATGACCCTGATGCCCGATCCCGGCACCCGTGGCGTGGCGGCACTCGCCGACCTCACCTCGACGTGTGCAAATGCTGTGCCAAGCGGGAAAATCGACACTGATTTCCTTGAAGATTCAGCCGCAGATGACATCACGACCCTCGCCGATACCCAGGATGAGACTGCCGCAGATTTCTTTGCGCTTTATGAAGATGACTCCGATCTCTTCGCCCCGGAACCTGACGCGCTCACCTCTGACAGTGCCGACATCCGCGCCGTCACCCCGCGCCGCCCCATGCGCTTTACCTTCGCGCGTGAGGCTGTGGAACACAGCCGCCTGATTCTCCCCATCCCGAATCTCTTCGAGAACGTCTTCGCAGATGACAGCCTCGATGGCCCCGGCATCGACCCCCGGCTTCAGCGCAGCCGCGCCCGCGCCCTCGCCCAACTTGCCGCACATGAGGCCGCCCTCCTGCCCGAAGCGCGCAATCTCTGGTTCGATGATGGCAGCGATCTTGCTGAACCAGTCGGTCCCGCGCAGATAACGACCGACACAGACGCCGACACCATCACCATGACCGAAACCAGCGCCTCGGATGGCAGCGATGGCCATGCCCCACGCCGCGCCGTGCGGCATCTGTCCGTCACCCGCCGCACGCCAAAGCCGCGCCTTGCCCAGTCAGATATCCACGACCCGCTGCAAGACCATCTCCATCAGGTGCGCGAGGCGCTCTATACCATCACTCCCGAAGATGAGGCCGCCGCTCTCGCCGCCGCAGAGGAAAACTCCCCGCGCGCGCGCATTCTGGCAGCATGGGCAATGATGTCGTTGATGTTCATCCAGATCATCGCTTCACTGCGCCTCGCAATGTCCGATCAAACCCGGCCCTTGCGTGACGCAGTCTTTGGCAACAGCCTGCGCCTGCCGGCCCGCGCCGTGGCGATCACCGGGCTGATCCTTGCCGTCGCACAGACGATACCGAACAACCTGATGTGACAGGCGCTGCCCGACCGAAACACAACCGCAGGCAACGTCTACACATTCCCTACCTGTTTACGATCCGTCGACAACACCACCAGATTAGGCGGGTTTCCGCGCAAACACCCCCAAATCAGGCAACAATCGGGCAGAAAAACCGCCAAATTCATCCAACCTCCGCAAACCCACCCGAAATTAGGCACAATTAACGCGCAACCTTAGGGAAGAAAATAAAAGGCAGGAGGGCATCAAAATGGCATTCGACGACAGCACGATCGCCCAGTTTGTCTTTGACCGGGACCCTGCCCTGAATCTGCCGCTTCTGGTGCGCGAACTGGATGATGCGCTCTACCGTTCCGGCGCGGGCGACCGGCGCATCACATGGGATTGCGAAGACCTCGTTTTCGTCGATCTGCACGGCGCACGCTTCACCCTGTCCTACACCGGCGAACCCGCGCTCGGCCTGCCCAGCAGCCTGATGATCTCGGTCGGCCCCGGCCCTGACAGCCGCGATGATCCCACCGACCGCCGCCGCTATGAAGATCTCTGCCACCTGATCGCAGACCGCCTTCGCGCCCGCTTTGCCCCGCGCGAAACGCTTTGGCATCAGGTCGCCGGTCCCGTGACCGCCGATCTGGTCGACAACCTGTTCGACCGTCTCCCCGATTTCTCGGCCGGGGCACAAGCACGCCCCCTCACCCGCCGCTCTCCACCGGCCGAAGCGATCCGCGCTTTCCCCGAAACGGAAAACGGCATGCCCGTGTCCTTTGTTGAAAAGGCGATGGCGATCAAGGCCGCCAAGGCCGAACGCGCCCGCGCCGCCGTGACCCGCTTCTCGACCGCCGCGCTGGCCCCTACGGCACCCGCCAACAGCCAGCCCGACCTGCCCCGCCATCCTGCCGGTGATCTCGACCAGATCCGCAACGCGCTCTACCCGACGGAGCCGGAAACACAGGCGCAAGGGGTCCGCATGCGCCTTGCGGCCTCCACGCTCGATGTCACCCTGATGGTCGTTTACCTGCCGATGGGGGCCGCGATGCTCACCTGCTCGCTTCTACGCGGCGGTGATATCCATGCCTCGGGCCGTGTCATGGCGCTGACATGCACGCTTCTCGCGCTCAGCCATGTCGCAGGTCTCAATACGATGCTGTCAATTCTCTGACACTGGTCTGTGACACTGGCGGCTACAGCCCCGCCGCAACCATCGCCTCATGCTCATCCGGTGTGAACCGCGCCATCGGCACCAGATAGGTATGGATGGAGAACACCACCGCCCCTGTCTCCGGCAGGCGCAAAATGCACTGCCGCTCGGATCGCATATACAGCCGCTCCACCGCATAGGGCCGCGTGTCGAACTCCCGTCTCGGGGTGTGCAGTGCAGGGTCATCATAGACCAGCGCGTTGTACCGCTCCAATGGTTGCCCCACCCGCACCAGATCAAACAGTCGCTGCACCCGCCGCGCGACATCCTCATCATAATGATGCACAGGCCGATGGATGCCCGTCATCGGCTTGCCGATCTTCTGCGCCAGCGTCCAGCTTGCCGGAAAGCACAGGATCGCCCCGGTCATCACCGATTCCTCGCCCTGCTTCTCCATCAGGCACAGGTCTTCCTGCACCAGCCGCCCCAACGTCAATAAAGGCGCGCTCGGATCCAGCGCCACCTCCACCCTATCCGGCCGCCGTACCCGATCCGGCCCGACGGCGTATCCTTCACGCCGTGACAGCAGATCCAGCACCGCCCCGTACAACTCCACCGCCGCCGCCCGCCCCTCAGGCAACAGCGCATGCACCAAAGGCTCCCGCGTGGCGATCAGCCAATCCCGCTCGGCCATCTGCCCGGCAAAGGCCTCATCCGCGCGGATCCAGTCCTCCGCCCCACAGGGCAGCATCCCCGGCAGCCGCCACGTCCGCGGGTCCGCCCATGGCTGATGGGGCAAACTGTTCTGAAAAACCGGCTCTCTCATCGCTCTTGCCTACAATCCTGCCTTGCAGCCATCAACCCCATCCAAATCCGACTCCCGCGCGTCGCGCAGCGGCAACCCCCGCGCGCCCGCCTGCCCGACCATCCCGGTGCCAGCAGGGGGGCCACCATGAACCAGCATTACGCCGACCGCCGCAAGATCGACCCAAGCCGCGGCACCACGCTCGGCGACGGCTCCCCCAACGACAATGACCGCGTCGAAATCGGCCCCACCCAGCTTGCCTTCGCCGAATGGCAGGCCGCAGGCCTTACCCCCCCCAACCTCGCCCGGATGCGCGAATACCGCTGGGATCGTCTGGTCAAGGCGCTGCAAGCCCGCGATTACGGCGGCCTTCTGATGTTCGATCCGCTGAACATCCGCTACGCCACCGACACGACGAACATGCAGCTGTGGAACACCCACAACCCCTTTCGCGCCTGCCTGCTGATGGCGGACGGCCATATGGTGATGTGGGAATACAAGAACTCCCCCTTCCTCGTGACCTTCAACCCGCTGGTCAAGGAACTGCGCTCCGGCGCCACCTTCTTCTACAATTCCACCGGCGACCGCGGCGCCGTCGCCGCCCGCGCTTTCGCCCAGCAGGTCGATGATCTGATGCGCGAACATGTCGGCACCAACCGCCGCCTCGCAGTGGACAAGATCATGGTCCACGGCCTGCGCGCGCTCGAATCCATCGGCTTTCAGGTGATGGAGGGCGAAGAGGTCACCGAACGCACCCGCGCCATCAAGGGCCCCGATGACATGCTGGCCATGCGCTGCGCCGCGCACGCCTGTGAAACCGCCGTGGCCGCGATGGAGGCCTTCACCCGCGAAAACGTCCCCAAGGGGAACGTATCGGAAGATGACATCTGGTCCGTCCTGCACGCGGAAAACATACGGCGCGGCGGCGAATGGATCGAAACCCGCCTCCTCGCCTCCGGCCCCCGCACCAATCCCTGGTTTCAGGAATGCGGACCCCGGATCGTGCAGAACAACGAAATCGTGGCTTTTGATACCGATCTGATCGGCGCCTACGGCTTCTGCATCGACATCTCGCGCACCTGGTGGGTGGGCGACCAGCGCCCGACCAATGCGATGATCTCTGCCTATGCCCATGCGCTCGACCATATCCGCGACCACCAGTCGCGCCTCAAACCCGGCGTCTCGATCCGCGACCTCACCTTCGGTGGGCACCAACTGGACGCGCAATACTGGCAGCAGAAATACTCCTGCAAGATGCACGGCGTCGGGCTGTGCGATGAATGGCCCTATGTCACCTATCCCGACGGCTGGATGGAAGGTGCCTTTGACGCCGTCCTCGAACCCGGCATGACGATCTGCGTCGAAGCGCTGGTCAGCCCCGAAGGCGGCGATTTCTCGATCAAGCTGGAAGATCAGGTGCTGATCACTGAGGCCGGCTGCGAAAACCTGACCCGCTACCCCTTTGACACCGCGCTGATGGGCCTCGCCTGAAGAACGATTTTTCATGCGAAAAATCAGGGGGCTATCCGCCCCCTCTTGGCCTGCGGCCAATTCACCCCCGCGGATATTTGGCAGAGAAGAACGCGAAGCGCTGTCCTTCAGTCTTCTCTGTTGAAAATATCCTCGGGGGTGAGGCGCCGCACGCGCCGAGGGGCAGACAGCCCCCTTCCTTGCAGAATTTTCGCAGAAAATTCGTGCCATCCCTTCCACCCCACCGCCTTGCCTCGCAGCCCGTCCCGGCGTAAGCCCACCACGTCCCGTCCCTGACATGAGGCCCGCCATGATCCCCCGCTATTCCCGCCCCGACATGGTCGCCCTCTGGGAACCCCAGACCCGCTTCCGCATCTGGTTCGAGATCGAGGCCCATGCCTGCGACGCCCAGGCCATCCTTGGCGTGATCCCCAAGGCCAATGCCGAAGCCGTCTGGAAAGCCAGGGATGTCACCTTCGACGTGGCCCGGATTGATGAGATTGAGGCCGTCACCAAACATGATGTCATCGCCTTCCTCACCCATCTGGCGGAAATCATCGGAAATGACACCGCGCGCTTCGTCCATCAGGGGATGACCTCCTCCGATGTGCTCGACACCACGCTGAACATCCAGCTCACCCGCGCCGCGGATCTCCTGCTGGCAGGCCTCGACCGCGTCCTCGCCGCGCTGAAAACCCGCGCCTTCGAGCATAAGGACACCGTCCGCATCGGCCGCAGCCACGGCATCCATGCCGAACCCACCACCATGGGCCTGACCTTCGCGCGCTTCTACGCAGAAATGGCCCGCAACCGCGCCCGCCTGATCAATGCCCGCGCCGAGATTGCCACCGGCGCCATCTCCGGCGCGGTCGGCACCTTCGCCAATATCGACCCCTTTGTTGAGGAGCATGTCTGCGCCCAACTGGGCCTGACCCCCGAACCCATCTCCACCCAGGTCATCCCGCGCGACCGCCACGCCATGTTCTTCGCCACGCTGGGCGTCATCGCCTCCAGCATCGAAAACATCGCGATCGAGATTCGCCACATGCAGCGCACCGAGGTGCTGGAGGCCGAAGAGTTTTTCTCCCCCGGCCAAAAGGGCAGCAGCGCCATGCCGCACAAACGCAACCCGGTGCTCACCGAAAACCTCACCGGCCTTGCCCGCCTTGTCCGCATGTCGGTGATCCCGGCGCTGGAAAACGTGGCGCTCTGGCATGAACGCGACATCAGCCATTCCTCGGTCGAACGCGCCATCGGCCCCGATACCACCATCACGCTGGATTTCGCCCTGCACCGCCTTGCAGGCGTCGTGGAAAAGCTGGTGATCTACCCCGAAAACATGCTGAAAAACATGAACAAGTTCAAAGGCCTTGTCATGTCGCAGCGTGTGCTTCTGGCCCTCACCCAGGCTGGCGTCAGCCGCGAAGACAGCTACCGCCTCGTCCAGCGCAACGCTATGAAGGTCTGGGAAAAGGGCGCCGATTTCCAAACCGAACTTCTGGCCGACCCCGAAGTCACCGCCGCCCTCTCGCCCGCCGAAATCGCCGAGAAATTCGACTTGGGCTATCACACCAAACACGTCGACACGATCTTCCGCCGCGTGTTTGGCTGACATCACGAAAGCGTGAGGCGGTCATGGCGCAGGGGCGGAATTTTCCGCCCTTGAAACACGTGATTCCATGCTACGCTTCATTGCACGTACCGGATGCGGATTTTCCGACCGCCGGTCGCCCTGCTGACAGTCACATGCCAACACAAGGACGACCCATGAAAATCAAGACCACATTCATTGCGCTGACCCTGTCGCTTGCCCCCACCTTCGCCCTCGCAGGCGGTGGCTGCCATTCCGACAGGATGAACATCACGGCTTCTACCTGCGCCGAAGGCACCGTCTATGATGCCGCAACCGGCGTCTGCGTGCCCCAGACCACCTCGTGATCTGGTAAGGGCCGGTTAATCCGGCCCGACTATCCTTCCCGGACAGGTTTCGGGAAGGACAAAGATGCAAGACGAAAGCCCGATCGCACTCGCGCGCATCACGCCGGTTGCAGGAACAGGCAACAGCCTTGTTCCCCGCAAGACCACGCCCTCGGAAAAGGCCGCGATCATCGTGCGCCTTATGCTGGCCGAAGGCGCGCCCTTGCCCCTGTCCGCCCTGCCCGAACAGCACCAGACTCGCCTCGCCGAACAGATGGCCCGCATGGGCCTTATCGACCGGGCCACGCTTGCCGATGTGGTCGGGGATTTCCTCGCCGCGCTTGATGCCACCGGTCTCACCTTTCCCGATGGTCTGGATGGCGCGATTGCGTTGGTCGACGGCCATATCTCGCCCAATGCGGCCAGCCGGCTGCGCCGGATGGCGGCCAGCACCGCCAAATCCGACCCCTGGGAAAGAATCGCCGTCCTCCCACCCGAAGACCTGCTTCCCCTCATCGGGGATGAAGCGCCTGAAACCGCCGCTGTTGCCCTGTCCAAACTTCCGGTCGGCCGCGCGGCCGATCTGCTGGCGCAGATGCCCGGCGACCGCGCCCGCCGCGTGGCGCTGGCTATGTCGCGCACCGGCGCAACCGCGCCGGAAACCCTGCAGCGCATCGGTCAGGCGCTGGTGGCTCAGCTTGATGCGCGCCCGCCCCGGGCCTTTTCAACCGGCCCGGTGGACAGGATCGGCGCCATTCTCAATGTTTCCCCCTCTGCCACGCGCGACGATGTGCTCGCCGGTCTGGATGAGGCAGACTCCGCCTTCGCCGAACAGGTCCGCAAGGCGATCTTTACCTTCGCCCATATCCCCGCCCGGATCGCGCCGCGCGATCTGCCCCGCCTGTTGCGCGCGGTGGATGCCGCCACCCTGACCACCGCCTTCACCGCCGCTCAGGCCGACCCCGCCCTCGTCCCGGTGGTCGACGTCGTCTTCGCCGCCCTGTCGCCGCGCATGGTGCAACAGTTGCGCGATGACATGGCCGCGCGTGGCACTGTCACGCCCAAAGACGCCGACGCTGCCTTCACCGCCATCGTCGCCGCCATTCGCCAGTTGGAAGCGGCGGGCGAACTCACCCTGCTCCAAGCCGACTCCTGACCCCGTTCATCTTGGCAAAGATGCCCGTCCAAACACCGCCGAAAGCGCGCCAGAATCCTGCAAGCAAAGCCCTGCCCGCCCCCGCGCTGCTTGATCGCAATCCCACACCTTGCCCCCGCCCACCACCCCGCCTAGGGTCCGGGCGAAGCAAGGAAACCGTATGCAGCAGCCGACCGAAGCCTCCACCCGTCAGGGCATCCTTCTGATGCTGCTCTCGCTTCTGATGTTCACCGCGATGGATGCGCTGGCCAAGGGGCTGGTGCAGCGCTACCCGACACCACAGGTGGTCTGGGCGCGCTTTGCCGGGCAGTTGTTCCTTGTGTTGCTGATCCTGAACATCCGCATCGGCCCCTTTCTGCGCACGAAACACCCGCGCCTGCATGCGCTGCGCTCACTCACCCAGATGGGCGCGACCGGCTTCTTCTTCGCCTCTCTCACCCATATCGGCCTGGCCGAGGCGACGGCCCTTGCCGACATCAACCCCGTCCTTATCACCCTCGGCGCGGCCCTCTTCCTTGGCGAGAAGCTTGGCCCCCGCCGCATCGCGGGTGTTGTCGCCTCCATGATCGGCGCGCTCATCATCATCCGCCCCGGCGCGGACGTCTTCACCCCCGCCGCTCTGCTGCCGCTGGCCTGCGCCGTCTGCTACGCCGCCTCGGCACTGCTCACCCGCAAGGTCGGCATGACGGAAAGCCCGTGGACGGCGATGTTCTACGGCGCGCTCCTTGGCACCCTCGTCACCAGCGCCATGATGCCCGCCGTCTGGCAACCCATCGCCGCCAGCGACCTGTGGCTCTTCGCCATCGTGGGCTGCCTTGGCACCGCCGCGCAGATCTGCCTGATCCGCGCCTTTTCCGTGGCCGAGGCCGGGGCCATCGCCCCCTTCGGCTATGGCGGCATCCTGCTTGCCACGCTTTGGGGTGTGCTGTTCTACGATGAATGGCCCGATGCGCTCACCTTCCTCGGTGCTTTCATCATCGTGGCCTCAGGCACCTATATCTGGCACCGCGAAACGCGCGCCAAACGGGGCTAACCCTATTCCAGCCGCGCCGCGGCCAACACCGCCGCCGGTCCGGATTCCTGCACGATCACCACCACCGGGGCATCACCGGGTGCCGCCGCCTCAATCTCCAGCGGCGCAAGCCCCGGCCAATCGGCCACCTTCGTCCATTCCGTCACGATGTTGCGATAGGTCACCAACCGCCCCGCATTCTCGCCCCGCTCGATGGCCACCTCGGCCGACGGCGTATAGCGCACCAACTGCACCACCGCGCCCCCGGTCAGCGGCGGCTCGGCCACGGCGCGGATGATCACCCGCTCGCCCTGCCGCTCGATCGTGACCTGTACGGTACGCTCCACCGCCAGATGCTTGCCGATCAGGTTCACCACCGCGTCAGGTGTATTCCCCTCCACCCGGTCCACCCCCCCGATGATCATCTGCGGGGTATAGATCATCCGGCTCTTGGCCGCCCGGGCATAGGTCTTCTGCCGCTCGGTGAACGCAGCTTGGGCAAAGCTGTCTTCCCAGCCGATGTAATCCCAATAATCCACATGCAGCGCGAGCGGGATCACTTCCTTATGCGTTGCCAACTCTGCCAGAAATTCATCTGCAGGCGGGCAGGATGCACAGCCTTGGCTGGTATACAGCTCCACGACCACGCCTTCGGTCGATTGCGCCATGACTGGCGCAGCAAAGAGCAGGGCCAACCCGCAGGCGGCGCTGACGATATGTCGCATCTGATCCTTCCCGATCTTTACGATCCGCTCTTCCGGCGTGTCCCCGCCACATCTCCGTGTAACAAAAACCGCAGGTCCGCCGCCAATCAAGGTTTTGCGAGGGGGGACGTACGCTTTTTCACATCCTTGCGTGGCCTGTAACACGCACCATCAAATCGCGTAGGGCGCGTGAATTACGGAAAATCTGTCGAAAAACCCTGCGCCGCAGGGCTGGATTTTTGGCATACAATGGCATACAAAGCCAAGGACACCCTTGCCCGAAAGGATTCTTTCGGGCATCCGGAATGTTGAACCCGCCCCGCAACGGGCAGTCCGTGAAAGCCAGCCACAGCCAGGAGGCACGCATGACCGTCACCGTCGGACATGACAGCGCAAAGACCCGCCAGACCCTCACCGCAGGCGGCAAGACCGTCGGCTACTACTCCATCCCGGCCGCGCAGGCCGCAGGTCTGGGCGATTTCGCCCGCCTGCCCGCCGCGCTAAAGGTGGTGCTGGAAAACATGCTGCGGTTCGAAGACGGCAAGACCGTCTCGCTCGACGACATCCGCGCCTTCGGTGACTGGGCCAAGATGGGCGGCAAGAACCCCCGCGAAATCGCCTACCGCCCTGCCCGCGTCCTGATGCAGGATTTCACCGGCGTTCCCGCCGTGGTGGACCTCGCCGCGATGCGTGACGGCATCCTTGGCCTCGGCGGCAATGCCCAGCAGATCAACCCGCTCGCCCCCGTCGATCTGGTCATCGACCATTCCGTGATGATCGATGAATTCGGCACCCCCCGCGCGTTTCAGGCCAACGTCGACCGCGAATATGAACGCAACATGGAACGCTACGTGTTCCTGAAATGGGGCCAGAACGCCTTCAACAACTTCCGCGTGGTGCCGCCCGGCACCGGCATTTGCCATCAGGTCAACCTCGAATATCTCGCCCAAACCGTCTGGACGGACAAAGACCAGCACGGCAACGAAGTGGCCTACCCCGACACCCTCGTCGGGACCGACTCGCATACCACCATGGTCAACGGCCTCGCGGTCCTCGGCTGGGGCGTCGGCGGGATCGAGGCTGAGGCCGCGATGCTGGGCCAACCCGTCTCCATGCTGATCCCCGAAGTTGTGGGGTTCAAGCTGACCGGTCAGATGATGGAAGGCACCACCGCCACCGATCTGGTCCTGAAGGTCGTGCAGATGCTGCGCAAGCATGGCGTGGTGAACAAGTTCGTCGAATTCTACGGCGACGGTCTGGATCGACTGCCGCTGGCCGACCGGGCCACCATTGCCAACATGGCACCCGAATACGGCGCCACCTGCGGCTTCTTCCCGATTGATGACGAAACCCTGCGCTACCTGCACATGACGGGCCGCGACGAATCCCGCATCGCGCTGGTCGAGGCCTATGCCAAGGCCAACGGCATGTGGCGCGGCCCGGATTACGATCCGGTCTACACCTCCACCCTGCATCTCGACATGGGGACAATCGTCCCCGCCATCTCCGGCCCGAAGCGCCCGCAGGATTTCCTGCCGCTCGACACCGCCAAGCAGGCCTTTGGTGATTACATCCGCACCACCCGCAAACTGCCGGCCGTGTCGGATGAACAAAAGGCCGAACTCGTGGGCGAAGGCGGCAACCCCGCCCCGGCCGATCTGCCCGGCAATTTCGACGGCTTCTCCTCCGCTGCTGTCGCTGGCACCGATTACAAACTGCGCGACGGCTCGGTCGTGATCGCCTCGATCACCTCCTGCACCAACACCTCCAACCCCTATGTGATGATCGGCGCCGGTCTCGTGGCCCGCAAGGCGCGCGCGCTCGGCCTGAACCGGAAACCTTGGGTGAAAACCTCGCTCGCCCCCGGATCGCAGGTCGTCTCCGAATATCTCAACGCCGCTGGCCTGCAAGAAGACCTTGACGCTATCGGCTTCAACCTCGTGGGCTATGGCTGCACCACCTGCATCGGCAACTCTGGCCCCTTGCAGCCCGAAATCTCGGCCGCGATCAACGAAGGCGACCTCGTCGCCACTGCCGTCCTGTCCGGCAACCGCAACTTTGAAGGCCGCATCAGCCCCGATGTCCGCGCCAACTACCTCGCCTCGCCGCCGCTCGTCGTGGCCTATGCGCTGGCCGGCGATATGAACATCGACCTGACCAAAGAACCTTTAGGCATGGGCACCAACGGCCCGGTCTACCTGCGCGATGTCTGGCCCACCAACAAAGAAATCGCCGATCTGGTCCACGCCACCGTCACCCGCGCGGCCTTCCAGAAGAAATACGCCGACGTCTTCAAGGGCGATGAAAAATGGCAAGCGGTCAAGGTGACCGAGGCGGAAACCTATGACTGGCCGCCCACCTCAACCTACATTCAGAACCCGCCCTATTTCAAAGGCATGGCCAAGACGCCGGGGGTGATCAAGAACATCACCGGCGCCCGCGTCCTCGCCCTTCTGGGCGACATGATCACGACCGACCACATCTCCCCCGCGGGTTCCTTCAAAGCCACCACACCCGCCGGGAAGTACCTCGTCGAACGTCAGGTCCCCGTCAGCGAGTTCAATTCCTACGGTGCCCGTCGCGGCAACCATGAGGTGATGATGCGCGGCACCTTCGCCAATATCCGCATCAAGAACGAGATGCTCGATGGGGTTGAGGGCGGCTACACCAAGGGGCCGGATGGCGCACAGACCTCGATCTTCGACGCCTCCATGGCCTATCAGGCCAATGGCACGCCCCTCGTGATCTTCGGCGGCATCGAATACGGCGCAGGCTCCAGCCGCGACTGGGCCGCCAAAGGCACCGCACTTCTCGGCGTCAAGGCCGTCATCGCCGAATCATTCGAACGCATCCACCGTTCCAACCTCGTCGGCATGGGCGTCATCCCCTTTGAATTCACCGAAGGCATGACGCGCAAGTCGCTCGGCCTGACAGGCGATGAACAGGTCAGCATCGAAGGTCTGGAAGGCGATCTGAAACCCCTGTCGCTGGTGCCTTGCCACATCACCTATGCCGATGGCACGACCAAGACGATCCAGATCAAGTGCCGCATCGATACCGAGATTGAGATCGAATACGTAGAACATGGCGGCGTGCTGCATTACGTGCTGCGCAACCTCGCCTCAGCCTGATCTCGGCACAGCACTTGCAAAGAACAACGCCCCGCGGCCGAAACGCCGCGGGGCGTCCGTTTTTTTGCCCAAAACCCGCCGCATTCCACGGCGATATCAATTTCCATTCCGCGCGGTATGGGCATAGCTCAGCCGTGCCTCATCCTATGCGCAACCTCGTTCCGGAAACCTATTGTTTCCAACAAAACGGGCTGTTTGCGCTGCGCTTTCCGTTATTCTGATCCTGTCGCGTATGAATTCTTCAAACGCCAGGAACAGAAAATGATCGACTTCACTCCTCCCCGTGCTGCAAGCCGATCGGTCCGTTCCGGCGCGTATCTTCCTCTGGGCGAAGGCCTGTTTCTAATCGCCCTCATGTTCATTGTGCTTGCCGGTATCTGAGCGGGCGTATCAATCAAGATCCGATGACCGCTTACCCTTGGGCGGAAATCGAAAGGGGGGGCCCGCTCAGCCCCCCCTTTTTCAGTTTCTCGCCCTGAGCGATCATCTTAGCTGCCCGCATTCTCCGCCAGCGCCGCCTCCAGCGCAGGCACGAACCGCGCCTCGTAATCCGTCCCCACCAGCGGCCCGATGAACCGGAACGCCACCGTCCCGTCGCCACGGATGATGAATGTCTCCGGCGGCGCGGTCACGCCCCATTCCACCCGGTCCCGCCCACGCGGATCAAAGCCAACGGCGAAAAAGGGATTGCCCTCCTCCTCCAGATAGGCAACCGCCGCGCCCTCATCATCCATCATGTTCACACCGGCCACTCGGATGCCCCGCGCCTGCATATCCAGCAGCACCGGATGCTCCGCGCGGCAAGGCGGGCACCAGCTCGCCCAGAAATTCACCACCGTCACCTGACCCGAACGCAAGTCCGCCGCCGTCAGCCCCGGTATCCCCGGCAAGGCCAGCGCCGGCACCGCAGGGGCCTCGCGGTCAAGGAACACCGACGGCAGGTCATCGGGGTTGTCACGCTGCATCCCCACATAGAACATCCCCGCCAGCCCCAGAAACAGCACGGGCGGCAGCACCATCAACCATTTAGCCATTGTTCCGCTCCTGCCGGGCCTCAACCTCGCGCAACTGCGCCTTCACCCGCGCCCCACGCCACAGCGTCAGCCCGACGATTGCGGCCAGCAACACCAGCGACGCACCATAGGAGGCCAGCACCTCAAACGCATACTTCCCAAGTTCGGGCATCATGCCAGCCGCTCCCGTGCCAGAAGCGCCTGCAACCGCCGCGCCCGTATCTCCGTCCGCGTCCGCATCAGCACAAGCACCACGAACAGCAGCACAAATCCCACGATACAGACCAGCAGCGGAAACCAGAACACATCCGCCACATTCTCTTCCTTGTCCAAAGACAGCGACGCCCCCTGATGCAGCCCCTGATTCCAGAACAGCACCGCATAGCGCGACAACAGCGCAAAGACCGATCCCACCAGACACAGCACCGCCGTCAGGTCCGCCGCCGTGTCCGGGTCCTCAATCGCCTGCCACAGCGCGATATAGCCCAGATAGAACAGCGTCAGGATCAGGAAGGATGTCAGCCGCGGGTCCCATGCCCACCACGTCCCCCACATCGGCTGCCCCCAGAACGCCCCCGTCAAAAGCGCGATGACGGTAAAGGTCAATCCCACGGGCGCTGCCGCCTTGGCCGCCAATGCGCTCACATGGTGCCGCCGGATCAGCCAGACCAGACTGGTCACCAGCATCATCACCCAGGCATTGATCGCCATCATCGCGCTTGGCACATGCAGATAGATGATCTTCACGGTCGATCCCTGCCGGAAATCATCCGGCGTGAAAAAGAACCCCCAGATCAACCCCGCCACCAGACAGGCCACCGCCAGCCCGGTCACCCAAGGCAAGACCCAGGCCGAGGTCTGCATGAATTTCTTCGGATTGGCATATTCCCAGATCGACATGCAGGCTCCTTACGTCTTCCGGCTCTCAGCCTCAATTCACTATCACGCGCGCGCCCTAGCGCAGGTTGATACGGATTGCCGCAGCCGCCGCAAAAGGCAACAGCGCCGCCCCCGCCAGCGTGATCCCGGCCAAAAGCAGCACCGGAACCGATACCGCCTGCCCCGCCGCCCCGCGCGTCACGACTTCCGCCCCGAAGATCAGCGTCGGCACATAAAGCGGCAACACAAGCAGGCTCAACAACAAACCGCCCCGCTTCACCCCCACCACCAGCGACGCGCCAAAGGCCCCGATGACAGACAAGGCCGGCGTCCCCAAAAGCAGCGACAGCACCAGCCAGCCATACCCGGCCACAGGCAGGTTCAACAACACCCCCAGCACAGGCGCCGCAATCGTCAACGGCAAGCCGGTCACCAGCCAATGCGCCAGCGCCTTCACCGCCACCACCCCCTCCAGCGGAATCGGCGCCGTCGCCAGCAGGTCCAGCGACCCATCCTCGAAATCCAGCGCGAATATCCGGTCCAGACTCAGCAGACAGGCCAGCAGCGCGCCCACCCATAGGATACCCGGCGCAATCCGGCCCAGCACATCGCCCTCCGGCCCCACACCCAAAGGCACCAGCACCGCCACAAGCAAAAAAAACGCCAGGCCCAGGCCAAAACCGCCCCCCGCCCGCATTGCCAATCGCAGATCCCGGATCAGCAGCGCCCACATGACGCACCTCTTGATCCAAAGCCTCTGCCTGCTTCCCAGTTAAGCAAATATTCTCCGGTGTCCGCGGGCAAGCGGCTCCAGCCTCCGGCCCAGGTCCGCACGAAACACCCGCGCCCCGCCCCGCTCATCCGAACGCCTCGTCGAACGCGCCCATCCGTCCCCCCGCCGCAGGCGCGCGCGCCTTGAACGGCGTCAGGTCCAGCACCTCCGCCTCCGCAAGCCCCAGATCGATATGCGTGGCCATCAGCGCCGACCCGCCTGCCGCCAGATGCGCCCGCACGGCATCCGCAAACAGCGCCACCGATGCCGCATCCAGCGATACTGTCGGCTCATCCAGCACCCAGATGGGCCGCCCGGTCACCAATATCCGTGCCAGCCCCAGCCGCCGCTTTTGCCCCGCCGACAGATTGGCCGCCCGCCTGTCCCGCAAGTCCAGCAGGTTCATCGTTGCCATCGCCGTCTCGGCTGCGTCCGTGCCACTGACCGACGCCCAGAACCGCAGGTTCTCCTCCACTGTCAGTACCGCCTTCAACCCATCAGCATGGGCCGCATAGGCAAGGCTTTCCGCGGGCACCGACATCTCGCCCGCCAGCGGCGGCTGCAAACCGGCCAGCGTGCGCAACAACGTGGTCTTGCCAATGCCGTTCGGCCCCCGCAGCACCAGCGCCCGCCCCGCCTCCAGCCGAAAGGTCACCCCCTCCAGCACCGCGATGCCCCCACGGGCGACGGTCAGATTGTCAACTGTCAGGTCCATGCCCAAATTCCTTCAAAGGAATTTGCAAATTTCTTCCAAGAAGTTTGACCCCGCCCGGCCGTCACGGCCCACCCACCGGCAACAGCGCCGCCGCAATGCGACGGCCCTCGCTCAGCAGCACGTTATAGGTCCGGCAAGCCGCGGGCGATGACATCACCTCAACCCCGATCCCCGCCGAATCCAGCGTGGCGACGAAATCCTTCGGCGCATGGGCAATATCACCCCCCATGCCCACGAACAGCACGTCAATCCGCCCGGCAAGGGATAGAGGCGTTTCCGTATCCGCAAACCCGCCCCACAGCCCCGCATCCCATGGCGTGATCAGGCAGGCCCCGCGCAGCACATGTCCGCCCACGCGAAAGAACCCCGGCCCATAGCCAGCAATCGGCTGCGCTGTGCCATAGCTGATCTCGGTCAGGCGCATCCGCCCCCCTCAGGCCCTGCCCTTTCAGGCATCCACATTCGCAAAATCATCCGGCGTGCCCCGGTTCTTCGGCTTTTCGCTGCGGTCCAAACCGATCATCAACACGATGTTCTTCGCCACATAGACCGAAGAATAGGTGCCCAGCACCACCCCCACGAAGATCGAGAAACAGAACCCTCGGATCACATCACCGCCAAAGATCATCATGGCCCCGACCGCAATCAGCGTGGTCACCGATGTCATTAGCGTCCGGCTCAACGTCTCGTTCACCGACAGGTTCATCACATCCCGCAGCGGCATCTGCTTGTACTTCTGCAAATTCTCGCGCAACCGGTCAAACACCACCACCGTATCGTTGATCGAATACCCCAGAATCGTCAGCAACCCCGCCACGATGGTCAGGTCGAACTTGATCTGGAACAGCGCGAAAATGCCGATGGTGATGAACACGTCATGCAGCAGCGCCAGCACACCACCCAAGGCGAACTGCCATTCAAACCGCAGCCAGATATAGGCCAGCACCCCCAGCGACGTCAGCGCAACAGCAAGAACAGATCCCCAGACCAACTCCCCCGAAACTTTTGGCCCCACACTCTCCACGCTGGGAAAGGTCATGTTGGGGTCAATTGTCCGCAAGGCCGTCTCCACTGCCGCAATCTGCTCGGGCGTCACCGATTCCGTTGCATCCTGCGCCGCGATACGCACCATCGCCACATTCTGATCCGGCCCGAAAGTCGGATCGAACACCTCGGTGATGGCGATATCGCCCAGTGGCAAAGTCTCCATCGCCGCGCGATACGCCCCCACATCCACCGGCTGCGCGCTTTCCGTGCGGATCGTGGTGCCGCCCTTGAAATCAATCCCGAAGTTGAGGCCCATCACCCCCCAGGCGACAAAGGCCAACACCATCAGCAGCATCGACCCGCCAAAGGTAACTGCCTGCCAGCGGAAAAAATCGATATTGGTGGTTTCCGGCGCAAGCCGCAGTCGCCATGCCATGCTCCGCCCTCCCTATACGATCACGGTTTTGGGGCGGCGGATGCCGTACCAGGTTTCGACCATCTGCCGCGTCACATAAAGCGCCGTAAAGACCGACGTGATGATCCCGATCCCCAGCGTCACGGCAAAGCCGCGCACCGGCCCTGCCCCCATGGTAAACAGCACCAGCGATGTGATCAGCGTCGTCAGGTTCGCATCGACAATCGCCGACAACGCCCGCTCATAGCCAATCTCGATCGCCCGCGCCGGCGATTTGGCAAGCTTCAGCTCTTCGCGAATCCGCTCGAACACCAGCACATTCGCATCCACCGCCATCCCGATGATCAGCACGATCCCCGCAATACCCGGCAGCGTCAATGTGGCCCCGATCATCGACAATATGCCAAAGATCATTGCCATGTTCAGCGCCAGCGACGCCACCGCAAACACCCCGAACAACCCGTAAGAGGCGATCATGAACAGGCTCACTGCTACCATCCCGATGATGGCCGCCACTTTGCCTGCATCAATGCTGTCTTGCCCAAGTTCCGGCCCGATGGTCCGCTCTTCAAGGAAGGTCATGCTCGCAGGCAATGCCCCCGCCGACAGAAGCACCGCCAACCGGTTCGCTTCTTCGACCGAGAAGTTGCCGGTAATGATCCCTGATCCACCCGGAATATGGCTCTGGATCACCGGGGCCGAAATCACCTCGCCATCCAGAACGATGGCAAAGGGCGCCCCGATATTCTGCGCCGTATAGTCCCCAAAGGCCCGCGCGCCGCGTGCGTCAAACTGAAAGGAAACCGCCGGCCGCCCGTTCTGGTCAAAGTCCCCCTTGGCATTGGTCAGATCCTCGCCCGACACAACCGGCACTTCCTCGACCGTATACCAGACGCCCTCTTCATCCATCGAAGGCAGGCTGATATTGCCCGGCCCCGGCGTCTGATCCTCGGTCGTGCTGCGCCGGACCACAGGGTTAAAACTCAACTTTGCCGTCGTCCCGATCAGCGCCTTCAGTTCCGTCGCTGACCCGATGCCGGGCACCTGAATCAGAATGCGGTCTGCACCCTGCCGCTGAATGGTTGGTTCCCGTGTCCCGGCCGTATCCACCCGCGTGCGGATGATCTCTAGCGATTGCTGCAACGTGCGCTGATCCACGGCCTCCCGCTCGGCCTCGGACAGTTGCACGATCAGGATCTTGCCCTCGGCCGTCACGTCAATGTCGGTTTGTCCAACACCGGTCAGCGTCACGACATTCGACGCCAGCGCCCTCACCGCCGCGACAGCCGCCGCCATCCCGGCCTCATTCTCAATCTCGACGCGCAATTCATAGGGAACCTGCGCCGGTTGCCGCCGCACGCTGCCCACCTGGTCGCGCGCGTCGCGCAAGGCGTCACGGACCGTTGGCCACCAACCATCCATCCGCGCCTTGTACACATCGGCCACTTGCACCTCGGCCAGCAGATGCGCCCCGCCCCGCAGATCAAGCCCCAGATTCACAACCCCCGAAGGCAAAAAGCCCGGCCACTGATCCAGTGCCGCCTGTTGTTCGACGGTGGCGAAACCCGCCGCCTCCACCGCCTTGGCGGCATCATTATGGCCCTCGACCTGCGAATAGAACAGGTTCGGGGCAGCCAGCACGATCCCGATGGCGACCGTCGCCCAGATCAGGATGCGCTTCCAAAGCGGGGTCTGCAACATGGGTCAGGTCCGGCTCAGGCCGCAGCCGGTTCGGTCTTGTTCATGACCTGCGCGATGGTGCCCTTGATGACCTTGACCTTCACGCCATCGGCGATCTCGACCTCGACCATCCCGTCTTCCTGCACCTTGGTCACTTTGCCCACGATGCCACCCTGCGTCACCACCTGGTCCCCACGCCGCAGCGCCTCGACCATGGCCTTGTGCTCTTTCAGCTTCTTTTGCTGCGGACGGATCAGCAGGAAATACATGATCGCAAAGATCAGGATCAGCGGAACGAATGAGGCGAAGGCAGAACCGGCACCGGCGCCGGCGGCCTGTGCATAGGCGGGGGTAGCGAACATGGGCGTCCTCTCACTGTCTCTGTCGGGCCGGATTACCCCGGCGAATTGGCGCGCACCCTATAATCGGGGCCATGGGAAGGCAAGGCACGCCCTCGACGCCCGATATAGGAATGCCGAACCGCTTTGCCATCCCCGGCCCTTCACCAAATCCGCGCCGGGCAGCAGGCTCCGCCCGTGGAAATTACAGGCCCAACCGTCGCCGTAAGCCAGCCACCTTGCGCAGCACGATCGGCGGCATCAGATCCTGCACCAGCTCCCGACGTGCCGTTTCCCGATCCTGCTGGTCTGCCGTGCCGGGGCGGGGCTTGAACAGCGTCGTATGGCTCTTGCGTGTCGCGTCCCACGTCGCCGTGTAATAGTACAAGGCAATGGATTGCCGCGGAGTGCCGTCCGGATGGTTCACTTTGCTCGGGTTGCCATGCCAACTGTCCGATGTGGTCGAAAAACAGACCATCCTATTGAAACTTGGCACAAAAGAACTGACCATTTTGGTCATGTCCTTATCCCACAACTCGAACGACCCGCCATATTCGGCTTTCCAGTCGTGGTTCAGATAGATCAGCACATTCAACCGCCGCTCAAGGTTCAGCTTGGCGTGATGGTTGAAATCGGCATGAATATCCAGATGCCCCCCGGTCTCGATCTTGTGGATGCCACCGCCTGCGAAATAGGGGTCAGGGATCAGGCCGGAAATCCCCGTCAACTCCTCTAAAAACATCACAAACGGCTTGGAATTCAGCGCATAAAACAGGTTCTTTGTATAAGTGCCAAGCCGCTCTGGTGTGTAACTGGCCTTGAGCCGCTCCTGAGCGCGGTCAAAACTCGTTTCAGCTTCCGGCAGATCCTTCAACTCCTCCAGAACTCGCTCCAAGATCTCTGGCGGCAGGAAATTGTCAAACCCACCATGCGGATAGGGCTTGGCAGTGCGATACGCGTCCGCAAACGGCTTGGCCGCCTCCCGCGCTGCATCGGGTGAGATCAACAGCGTCTCGGGATCCATAGGCAAAAAGGGCGCGGTCATATTGAACTCCGTGGCGTAAGGTTACGTTTGGGCAGGACCAAAGGTACAAGCCCTTATATTTATATAGTTTAACGCGTTTTTCGATCTGGCAAAATGCTTTCTGCGGCCGCACAATCGCCCCCGATCATGCGAAATCCACCGAGGATTGCAGACCGTCCGATTTAGCAAATCTTCGTTTGTCGCGAAGCCATTCCTTCACCCACGCCCCCCAAAACCACCACGCAACCCGCCCTGCTGAACTGCCCGTGCGTGCACACACTTTGCTGCACAGCCGTCTGCACCGGCTACTGCACGTCCTTTTCCAGCAAAATCAGCGCCTTGCCGCCCCCCTTCCCCTTTCCGCCCTCGTCTGGCATACCTTCCCCCGTTCCGGTCAAAAGGGTCAGCCCCATGCACGATATCCGCGCCATCCGCGAAAACCCCGCCGCCTTCGACGAAGGCCTGCGCCGCCGTGGCCTGCCCCCCGCCACGCCAGAGATTCTCGCCCTTGACGCCGACCGCCGCGCCAAGATTGCCGCCGCCGAGACGGCAACCGCCGACCAGAACCGCGCCTCCAAAGATGTAGGCGCCGCCAAGGCCCGTGGCGATGACGCCGAATTCGAGCGTCTCCGCGCGCTCGTGTCTGAAAAGAAAGCCGAAATCGCCCGCCTCACCGCCGAGGCCGATGCCCAGGATGCCGCCCTGCGCGACATGCTGATGCGCATCCCCAACCTGCCGCTGGCCGAAGTGCCGGAAGGCCGCGATGAAGATGACAACGTCGAACTGCGCCGCTGGGGCACGCCGCGCACCTTTGATTTCAAACCTTTGGAACATTTCGACATCCCCGGAGTCAAACCCGGTATGGATTTCGAAACTGCCGCAAAACTCTCCGGTGCGCGCTTCGTCGTGCTGCGCGGCGCTGTGATCCGCGTTCACCGCGCGCTGGCCCAGATGATGCTTGATACCCACATCATCGACCACGGCCTGACTGAGACCTGGACCCCGGTTCTCGTCAAGGAAGAAGCGATGTATGGCACCAACCAACTGCCCAAATTCGCCGAAGACAGCTATCAGACCACCAATGGCTGGTGGCTCGTCCCCACGTCCGAGGTCACCCTCACCAACACCGTCGCAGGCGACATCCTCGACGAATCCACCCTGCCCATCCGCATGACCGCCCACACCCAATGCTTCCGGTCCGAGGCAGGGTCTGCGGGCAAGGACACCACCGGAATGCTGCGCCAGCACCAGTTCGAAAAGGTTGAAATGGTGTCGATCACCACCCCCGACACCTCGCTCGCGGAACATGACCGCATGACGCGCTGCGCCGAAGCGATCCTTGAAAAGCTGGGCCTGCCCTATCGCACCATCGTGCTTTGCACCGGCGACATGGGCTTTGGCGCGCAAAAGACCCATGATCTGGAGGTCTGGCTTCCGGGCCAGAACCGCTACCGCGAAATCTCCTCCGTGTCCGTCTGCGGCGATTTTCAGGCCCGCCGGATGAACGCCCGCTTCCGCCCCGCAGGTGGCGGCAAACCCGAATTCGTCCACACCCTCAACGGCTCCGGCCTCGCCGTAGGCCGCTGCCTGATAGCAGTGCTGGAAAACGGCCAACAGGCCGATGGGTCGGTCGACCTGCCCGCCGCACTGCACCCCTATCTCGGTGGCAAGACCCGCATCGCCACCGACGGCACGCTCGCCTGAACCCGAAAACAGGTCCAATCCCGGGGCCGGAACGTAGAACACATATGAAACTCCGCGCCCTCCTCCTTCTGATCGTGACCGCAGCCTTCGGCGTGGCCCCGATCATCACGCCACCTTTTTCAGGCTATGATCCTTCCCTCTTCCCGGTACAGATCGCCCGCCCCTCCATCCAGCCCGCAGGCTATGCCTTTTCGATCTGGAGCGTGATCTACCTGTGGCTTTTCGTCCATGCGATCACAAGTATCTGGAAACACGCCACAAACCCTGTCTGGGATCGTACGCGCCTGCCCCTGATCATCGCGATCGGCCTTGGTTCCATCTGGCTCTCCATCGCCCCGGTCGCCCCGATCTGGGCCACCGTGGTGATCTGGATCATGGCCGCCACGGCGCTTGTGGCCTTCCTGCGCGCGGATACGGAAACCGACCGCTGGCTCCTATCGGCCCCCATCGCCATCCTTGCAGGCTGGCTCTCCGCCGCCGCCGCCGTCTCAACCGGGGTCGTGATTGCGGGCTATGGCTGGCTCTCTGATACGGCAACCGCCGCCCTGATGATCGCCATCACACTGGCGCTGGCCACGTGGACCCAGCGGCAAAAGCCCCGGATGCCGATCTACGGCCTTACAGTGATCTGGGCGCTCATCGGCATCACGGTCGCCAACGCCGGCCTGAACCCGACTGTCGCCATCCTCGCAGGCATCGGCATCGCCTTGATGGCCCTCACCCTGCGCGCCACGAAACTGGGATAACGGGGGCTGGGCAAAACCCGCCCCTGCCGCTTCATCTTGGCAAAAATACCCAAATCCAACGTCAGCCACCCCCGCCCAACCTTCGGGCAAAGGGGCGGGGAAGCCCTCCAGACCTCAGTCCTTGCGGCCTTCCTTATGCTTGCGCAGGCGGGATGGCGTGTGGAACTTGCGGTCCTTGAACGGGTTCTTCTCACCCTGCGACCGGAACATGATCCGGATCGGCACGCCCGGCATCTCGAAATGGTCGCGCAACCCGTTCACCAGATAGCGCTTATAGCTTTCCGGCATCTCGTCAGGCCGCGAACACATGATCACGAACCCCGGCGGACGCGCCTTCACCTGCGTCATGTAGCGCAGCTTGATGCGGTGCCCGCCCGGCGCCGGTGGCGGGTGCGCCTCGGTCATCGCGCCCAGCCAGGTGTTCAGCCGCGCCGTGGTAATCCGCTTGTTCCAGATGTCATGCGTCCGCCGGATCGCATCATGCAACCGGTCCAGACCCCGCCCGGTCTTGGCCGACACAGTCACCAGCGGCGCCCCGCGCAACTGCGGCAGAAGGCGCTCAAACATCTCCTTCAGCTCGGCCAGCTTTTCCTGCTTTTCGTCTTCCAGATCCCACTTGTTGACCGCGATCACCACGCCCCGGCCCTCGGATTCCGCATAATCCGCAATCCGCAGATCCTGCACCTCGAACGGAATCTCCACATCCAGCAGCACGACGACCACTTCGGCAAAGCGCACCGCGCGCAGCCCATCCGCCACCGATAGCTTTTCCAGCTTCTCGGTCACCCGCGCCTTCTTGCGCATCCCCGCCGTGTCAAAGATCCGGATCGGCGTGCCGATCCAGTCCGACCGAACCGAAATCGCATCCCGCGTGATCCCTGCCTCAGGGCCAGTCAGCAAGCGATCCTCGCCAATGATCTTGTTGATCAGCGTCGATTTCCCGGCATTGGGCCGCCCGATCACTGCAATCTGCAATGGTTTCTTGGCCGTCGGGCGATAGGCGGTGGCCTCGGCCTCCTCCTCGCTCATTTCCTCGGAAACATCGACCTCGACATCGGGCGTGTTCATCGCCTCGCGTTCGGCAAATTCCTCGCGGAAGGGCAGCAGGATGCGGTAAAGGTCATCCATCCCCTCGCCATGCTCCGCCGACAGGCGGATCGGCTCACCCAGACCCAGCGACCAGGCCTCCAGCGCACCGGAATCCCCCGCAGCCCCCTCGGCCTTGTTCACACCCAGGATCACCCGTGCGTTCTTCTTCCGCAGGATATCGGCGAACACCTCATCCGTAGGCATCACGCCCATACGCCCGTCGATCAGGAACAGGCACACATCGGCCAGCTCCACCGCGCGTTCGGTCAGCCGCCGCATCCGGCCCTGAAGGCTGTCATCGGTCACTTCTTCCAGACCGGCCGTGTCGATCACGGTGAACCGCAGGTCGTAAAGCCGCGCATCCCCTTCGCGCAGGTCGCGCGTCACGCCGGGCTGGTCATCGACCAGCGCCAGCTTCCGCCCGACCAGACGGTTGAACAGCGTGGATTTCCCCACATTGGGGCGACCCACGATCGCAAGGGTGAAGCTCATCTTCCACTCCGGAATTCCGAAAGAGGAACCCCTTACACGGGGTTGCCCTCAACGAAAAGCGTGAAGTTGTCCATTCCCGCTGACAACATACAGCGTGCCACCCGCCAGCGCCGGCGGGGCCGATGCACCACCGGGGATCTCCGCGCCGCCGACAAGCGAGCCATCCGCCGGGTTGAACAGCCGCAGTTGCCCATCACCCGACACCACCGCCAGCCGCCCGCCTGCAAGCACAGGGCCGAAATGCGGGACAATGGCCTTGCGCCGCTTGGGTTTGTCTTTGGTGAAATAGGGCATATCCACCGCCCAGATCACCGCCCCGGTTGACGCATCCATCCGCACCAGACGGTTCTCGTCATTCACAACGAACACCGATCCCCCCACCACCAAAGGCGGGTTCAGCGCGCCTTCCACAGCCGTCCAGATCCGCTCGCCCGATGACGTGTCCATTGCCGCCGTCCGGCCGGATGCAGTGCCCACATAGGTCACATCTCCCACGACAACCGCATCACCGGTGATATCCGTCACGCCCGCATAGGCCCGGCCCACGCGCTGCCCGGTCACCGGGGCCTGCCAGACCTGCACGCCCGACACTTTCAGCGCCGCCGTCACCGACCCGTTGGTGAAGGGGAACAACACGACATTCTCACCCACAGACGGCCCCGCCGCCCCGATCATACCGGTCGACCCGACGGCCCCCGGCACAGTCCAACGCACGCGGCCGGTATCGGCGGCAATCGCCCAACCCGATCCATCCCGGCCCGATACGAACACTGTGCCACCCGATACGGTCGGTGCGCCCGTCACAGCAGAATCCAGCCGCTGCCGCCAGACCACACCGCCGCTCGCCGCGTCCAGCGCCACCAATTCGCCATAGGCCGTCGCCGCGTAGACGCGCCCCGGCCCTGCCGCCAGCCCGCCACCCGAAACGCCACCGCCCCGGTCAAATTCCGCCGTCAGGTTGGATTGCCACAGCACCGCGCCATTGGTGCCGGTCGCTTGCACCACCGCCGCCGCGTCGATCGTATAGACCCGGCCATCCGCCACCACAGGCGCCGCGCTCACGCGGTTCCTGCGGCTGTTGCCCTTGCCTGCATTCACCGTCCATACCCGCTGCGGCGCAGCTGACAGCGCGCCATGCGGCTGGGCATGGTTCGCGGCCCCCCCACGCTGCGACCAGTCGGCATTGGCAACCGCCGCTGGCAGCGAAATCGGCACAGACTGGTTTTCCGGCCGGATCGGCGCGGCCACAGGCGCGGGCTGCCCCTCAACGGGGATCGACGCCTCCAGCGGTTCGCGCACCGAAAAGCGTTCGCCCGGCAGGATCAGTTCCCGTTCGCATCCGGCAAGGGCCGTCGCCATGGCGAGCCCCGAGATCGTCACCCAAAACCTGCGCTTCACCGTCCCGGCCCCCATGTTGCCCCGAATGTAGCCATTCGTCCGCTTTCCGTCCCGGCCCAACGGCCCTGCTGCATCAGCCCGCATCATCTGCCCCCGCTTCCGGCGCCAGCGTAGGCGCAGGGGCCGCCGGGGCCACAGACCCGCCCAAAGCGATGATCATCTCCTGCGCCCGCGACCGCACGCCACCGGGCGCTTCCTGATCGGTCAGCAACGCGGTCAGCGCGGCAATCGCCTCATCCGTCCGGTCTTCTTCCACCAGCAGATAGGCCATCTGCTCCAGCGCCATCGTCCGATACGGCCGCCCAGGTGCCGCAATCGGGTCAAGCGCCGCACGGCGATCCGCCAGCGGCAGATCAGCCCCGGCCACAACCACCCGCCGCAGCACGGCCAGATCGCGGTAGCTGGGCGGTTGGCTCGCATCATTGGCCAGCGCCTCAAGCGCGGCCAGCGTGCCCGCACGGTCGCCCACCGGGTCCGACGCCAACAGCAGTTGCAGCACCGCTGCCTGCGACCCATCTGTCGGGATCGCCCCCAGCGCCGCCACCCGGTCCTCCGGCGCGCCCAGATCCAGCGCATCCAGCACCGCATCGCCAAATGCTTCGGCCTTCGCCTCGGCCTGCGCGCGCTGCCATTCGGTCCAGCCCGCGCCACCGACAATGCCCAGCACCACGACAACCCCGATCCAGCCATATTTGCGGAACAGCGCAAACAGCCGGTCGCGGCGGACCTCCTCGGTCACCTCATCGATAAAGCTGTCAGGATTGCTCACGGGCCTCTCCAGTCCTTTTCCACCGTCTTACACGCAAGCAGGAACCCTTGCCAAGCCCCGCGCCCGTTCCGGCCCCATTCCCGCGCAGACGATAACCCGCCTCACCGCCACCCGGTTTCCGTCCAATTTTCTCCACATCCCCCTGCCAACATGCAACAGTGCCTTTTGTAACCAGTATCGGATCGTGTGAATGGGTATCGAGTTCCTGATGTGGCCGCTCCTGTTGCTGGGGCTGGTGGGCTTGGATTTCCTCTCTGCCAATGATGAGGATGCCACCACCAACGATGACCCTCCCGATGACACCGACAATCCCGATGCGGGCTACATCCCCACCCTGGATACGGGCGGGGCAAAAAGCGAAACCGGCACTCCCGATGCCGCAGCCCTTTTTGATGAAGCGGATTACACCGATACCCTGACCGGCACTGCCAATGATGATGCGCTGACCGCCGCTCCCGGCACCACCGACCTCGCCTTCTTCGGCGGTGCGGGCAATGACAGCGTCACCGGCAGCACCGATGATGACTGGGCCGAAGGTGGCACCGGCAATGACAGCCTGTCGATGGGCGGCGGTGACGATTTCGGATTTGGCGGCGCTGGCAATGACACGCTGATCGGCGACAGCGGCGCCGATTTCCTGCATGGCGGGCTGGATGATGACAGCCTTTCCGGCGGCACAGGGGCCGACAGCCTGCATGGCGGCGCAGGCAATGACAGCCTCACCGCCGATATCGGCGATGACCACCTCTACGGCAGCTCTGGCAATGACAGCCTTGATGGCGGGGCCGACAATGACACGCTCTTCGGTGGCACGGGCAATGACAGCTTGCTCGGCGGCACCGGCAATGACAGCCTGAATGGCGATGCCGGCAACGACCTCATCCTCGGCGGCACGGGCAATGACACCGTCATCGGCGGCGACGGGGCCGATACCGTGCAGGGCGAAGATGGCAACGATCTGCTGACCGGTTTCGACGGCGATGACAGCATCACCGGCGGCCTCGGCAATGACAGCCTCTTTGGCGGCAATGATGACGACTGGCTCTCCGGCGATCTGGGCAATGATTCCCTCGGCGGCGGCGCTGGCACCGATACGCTGACCGGGGGCGATGGCAATGACACGCTCACAGGCGATGGCGGCAATGATCTCCTAACCGCAGGTGCGGGCAATGACAGCTTGTCTGGTGGCGATGAGAATGACACCCTGATCGGCGGCAGCGGAAACGACACCCTGACCGGGGGCACTGGCGCGGATGCCTTCATCCTTGAAACCGCAGGCGCCCCCGCAGGTGTCACCACCGTCACCGATTTCAGCAGCGAAGACAGCCTGATCCTTGAATGGTCCGGAACCACCGCCCCGGTGGTCACCGTCACCCCGGATCAGGCCAATACCCGCTCAGGGGTCTTTGTCGACGGCGTCCTTTCGGCCTATGTGCAGGGCACCACCACGCTGACCGCCGCGCAGGTCACGCTGACCCGCATCACCTGAACACGCGGCGCTGGCAGCTCACTCCGCCGCCAGCGTCTCTTCCTCTTCCGACGATTGCCGCGCCCACATGGCGGCATAGCGCCCGGCCCGGCCCAGCAATTCCTCATGCGTGCCGCGCTCGACGATCTCACCCGCTTCCAGCACCACGATCTGATCCGCATCCGCGATGGTCGAAAGCCGGTGCGCGATGGTGATCACCGTCCGCCCCTGCCCCATTTCGCGCAGGCTGTCCTGAATATCCCGCTCCGTCTGCGTGTCCAGCGCACTGGTCGCCTCATCCAGAATCAGGATCGGCGGGTTCTTCAGAAACGTCCGCGCAATCCCCACGCGCTGTTTCTCACCGCCCGAAAGCTTCAACCCGCGCTCGCCCACCGTGGTTTCGTACCCCTCCGGCAGAGACATGATGAAATCATGGATCTTGGCCGCCTTGGCCGCCACCACGATCTCTTCCTCCGTCGCATCCGCCCGGCCATAGGCGATGTTGTAGCGCACCGTGTCGTTGAACAGCACCGTATCCTGCGGCACCACGCCGATCTGCGCATGGATGGAACTTTGCGTCACATCCCGCAAATCCTGCCCGTCAATCCGGATCGCGCCGCCATTCACATCATAGAACCGGAACATCAGCCGCCCGATGGTCGATTTGCCCGAACCCGAAGGCCCTACCAGCGCCACCTTGTGGCCCGCAGGCACCGTCAGGCTGATCCCCTTCAGGATCGCCCGCGTCTCCTCATAGCCGAATTCCACCTTGTCGAACTCGATCATCCCGCCGCGCACCGCCAGCGCCTTCGCCCCCGGCTTGTCCACCACTTCGGCAGGCTGGCCCAACAGACCGAACATCTCGCCCATATCCACCAGCGCCTGCCGGATTTCCCGGTAGACCGTGCCGAGGAAGTTCAGCGGCATCGTGATCTGGATCATATAGGCGTTGACCATCACGAAATCGCCGACCGTCAACTCGCCCCGCTGCACCCCCAGTGCCGCCATCGACATCACGATGACTAGGCCCGAGGTGATCAGGAATGCCTGCCCCCCGTTCAGAAACGAAAGGCTCTGCCCGGTCTTGACCGCCGCCACCTCATAGTGCTGCATTGCGCGGCCATAGCGCCCCGCCTCGCGCTCTTCGGCGTTGAAATACTTGACCGTTTCATAATTCAGCAGGCTGTCGATGGCCTTCTGGTTGGCATCCGTATCCTGATCATTCATCTCGCGGCGCAGCTTCACCCGCCACTCGGTCACCTTCAGCGTGAACACGACATACAGCGTGATCACCACCACCACGACCGCCATGTAGGAAAAGCCGAACAGCGTCGCAAAGATCACCGCCACCATGGCCAGTTCAAGGATCAGCGGCCCGATGGAAAACAGCATGAAGCGCAGCAGGAAATCCACGCCCTTCACGCCCCGCTCGATGATCCGGCTTAGCCCCCCGGTCTTGCGCGTGATGTGATAGCGCAGCGACAGGCGGTGAATATGGGTGAAGGTCTCCAGCGCCAGCTTGCGCAGCGCCCGCTGTCCCACCCGCACGAACACCGCATCGCGCAATTCCTGAAACGCCACCGTCCCCAGCCGGGCAATCCCATAGGCCACGGTCAGCCCCACCGCCGTCAGCCCCAGCAGCGTCCCGGTATCCGGCGTTTCCCCCGCCAGCGCATCCACTGCCTGCTTGTACAGAAACGGCGTCGACACCGACACGATCTTCGCCGCCACCAGCAACAACAGTGCCGCCACCACCCGCCGCTTCACCCAAGCTTCGCCGGGCGGCCAGAGATAGGGCAGCACACGCTTGATGGTCGCCCACCCCGTTGAGGGGCGATCCTTGCGGTTGGCGTCAGGTGTCGGTCTGGTATGGTGCATGGGTCGGTCCTCTTCCGGCCCTACCTAAGCCCCTTGCCGCCAAAGCACCAGAGCGCCCGACGCAGCCCCGCCTGTGCATTCCTGCATCCCCTACTCAGCTTTGGGGATAGCAAAGACCTGTCCGGGATAGATCAGGTCCGGATCGCGGATCTGGTCCTTGTTCGCCTCGAACACCTGCACATAAAGCGGCCCAGCCCCAAGCTGCTCATTGGCGATCTGCCACAGGGTAAAGCCCGGCTGCACAGTCACCGTCACCGGTGCCACTGGTTCGGGCTCCGCGGCGACCACAGTTTCCTCACTTGTCCCGGTCTCCGCCACTGCGCTTGCCTCGGTCTCTGCCACTGCCGCGGCCTCCCCTGCCGAAGCCGCCGCCAGCGCCTCCACCGTCTCACGCTTGAACGGCGTCTCGAACCGGCTCGTCACCGCCCCAGCCGCGTCCACCTGATCGGCCCGCAGCGTGTAGATACCCGCCGCCACCTCGGGCAGCGTCACCGCCCAATCCCCCGCCGTGGAAATCGTCACCTCGCTCAGCGGCGCATTGTCCAGATAGAGCCGCACCACCCGTTCCGGCGTGCCGCGCCCGGCCAGTTGCACCGCGCCCTCGGGCGTATAGGTGATCGTGTCGATGGTGACATTCGCCACCAACTCCGGCGGCATATCCTGCGCCGATTGCAGCACTTTCGCCCCCTCATCCGTCACCAGCAAAGCCGCAGGCGCAGCAGGCGCGGCCTCCGGCGCGGGCGTCGGTTCAGGCGCAGCCTCAGATGTCCCAACCTCCGCCATAGCCGCTTCCCTCGGCTCATCGGCTTCCGCCACAGCCACCGGGGCAATCGTCGGCGCAATCACGACAGACCCATCCGCGGCAACCTCTGTCCCGTCCGGCATCACCATCACCAGTGACAGCACGCGCGGCGCTACGCTGGGGGCCAGATTGAACATCGCCACGAACTTGCCCTGCCCATCGGCAGGCACGGCGACAATCTCCTCACCCGTCACCCGCAAAGACAACGTCACATCCGGCATCGCCGCCCCGGCCACCAGCGCCGATCCGTCCTTCTCCACCCGCACCAGATCAAACGAAGGCGGCGCGATCACCACCTCTTGCGCCGCATCCGGCGCCACATCAGCATCCGGCTCGATGACTGCCTCAGGCTCCGCTACAGTAACCGCCTCAGCACCCGGCTCAGCCGCGGTTACAGTCTCGGTGCTCGTCTCTGTGCCAGCACCAGCCTCGGCCTCGGCCACGGCTCCGGTGTCGGCCTGACCCTCGGTCCCAGCCTCAACTCCACCCTCCGCCGCCGCGTCAACGCCTGCTTCCGCCTCTGCCTCTGCCGTATCAGCCGCCACATCCGCGCCCGCAACAGTCCCGGCCTCACTCTCGGCCGCTTCCGCCTCAGGCTCCACGACGGCCTCACCCTCGCTCACAACCGCGACTCCCGCCTCGGCAGACGAAGCCTCACCCGTCCCGGTCGCAGTGACTTCACCCACCGCCTCAACTGGCGGACGGCTCACCGTCCATGCCCCGTAAAACAGCGCCGCGATCACGGCTGCCACACCGCCCACAACGCCACCACGCTCAGCGACCGACATTCCTGCCCAAGGCTTCATTCCGTATCCCCATATCCCTGCGGATCACTCGCCCGCAGATTGGCGGGGCCTGTTCCCGGCCCCTTCTTCCCTTAGATAGAGAAGCCCGATAACACAGGTTCAAGCAACCTCCCAATCCCCGAAAGTGCCCCGTATGACCCCGCTTCGTTCCGTCTGTGTCTTCTGTGGCTCACGTCCCGGCCTCCGCCCCGCTTACGCAGAGGCCGCGCGCAGCTTCGGCAAGGCGATCGCAACCGAAGGCTGGCGTCTGGTCTATGGCGCTGGCGACGTGGGTCTGATGGGCGAAGTGGCCCGCACCGCGCAACAGGCCGGGGCCACCACCATGGGCGTCATCCCCGTTCACCTGATGACCCGCGAACGCGGCCGCCGCGACCTGTCACAACTTGTGATCACCGAAGACATGCATGAACGCAAAAAGGTGATGTTCATGAATTCTGACGCCATCGTCGTCCTGCCGGGCGGCGCGGGATCGCTCGACGAATTCTTCGAAGTGCTCACCTGGCGCCAGATCGGCCTGCACCGCAAACCGATCTTCCTTCTGGATACCGAAGGTTATTGGCAACCCCTCACCGCCCTCACCCGCCATGTCATCGACGAAGCCTTCGCCGAAGAAACCATGCAGGACTACTTCTCCACCGTACCCGACGTGCCAAGCCTTGTCTTGCGCTTGCGCGAGGCACTGGCCTGAGGCCGCCACTCCTCCAGCGAATAAAGCAAGAGCGCCAGCCAGATCATGCCAAAGGCTGTCGCATGCCACCCCGTGAACGGCTCTCCGAACACCAGAACGGCACTCAGCGCTTGCATCGTGGGGTTCAGATATTGCACCAGTCCCAACGTGGACAGCCGTACCCGTTGCGCCCCCCAGGAAAACAGGATCAGCGGCCCCCCGGTGATCAGCCCCGATAGGGGCAGCATCGCCGTGACATAGGCATCCGCCCCGAACCACCCACCATCCACCACCCCGCCATGCGCCAGACTCAGCCACCCTAAGGAGAGTGGCAGCAAAAGCAGGACTTCCGCCGTCACGCTCACCGCCGGAGGCACAGGCAGTTGCTTCTTGATCAGCATGTAGACTGCAAAGGAAACCGCCAGCGCCAGCGCCACATAGGGCGCAACCCCCATCCCATAGGTCAGCACGACCACGGCCCCCAAGGCCAGCACGACAGCCCCGCCCTGCCCCCGGCTCAACCGTTCCCGCAGCACCAACACCCCAAGACAGACCGTCACCAGCGGAAAGATGTAATAGCCAAGGCTTGCCTCAACGGCATGGCCGGCCTGTATCGCCCAGATGAACAGCCCCCAATTGGCGGCAACAATCCCTGCCGCCAGCCAGACGCGCCACCATGCCCCACCGACCAACAGCGCAGGGGCCGCCCGAAACCGCCCCTGCGCCGCCAGCAAGATGCCGAAAAAGACAAAGGTCCACGCCGTCCGATGCGCCAGCATCTCCACCGGCGGCACCATGGACAAAGCCTTGTAGTAAAGCGTCGCCAGACCCCAGATCATGCAGGCTGCAACGATCGCCAGAATCCCTTTCCCCGCTTCGCTCACCCCGCCACCCCCGGCCACATCTGCGGCCCACCATGCACCGTCTCATGCAGACTGCAAGCCGCCCGCCCGGTCAGCTTGGCTGAGAAACCCTCGGGGGTGTCCGGGGGAAAAGCGCCCCGTCTTTTGCATCTTGCGCCCGACACCAATAAAAAAGCCCGCCGCATCGCTGCAGCGGGCCCTCAAAAATCCAGCGCCGAAGATCAGAGCTTCGCCGCCACCGCTTCCCAGTTCACCAGCTTGTCCAGGAAGTTGGTCAGGTAGGCCGGGCGCTTGTTGCGGAAGTCGATGTAATAGGAATGCTCCCACACATCACAACCCAGCAGCGCGGTCTGCCCAAAGCACAGCGGGTTCACGCCGTTTTCGGTCTTGGTCACCTTCAACGCGCCGTCCTTGTCCTTCACCAGCCAGGCCCAGCCCGACCCGAACTGTCCGGCCCCGGCGGCGGCAAAGTCTTCCTTGAACTTGGCAACCGACCCAAAGCTTTCCGCCAGCGCAAGCTCCAGCTCGCTCGGCATTTTCTTGTTCTCGCCCGGCCCCATGATCTCCCAGAACAGGGCATGGTTCCAATGCTGCGAGGCGTTGTTGAACAACCCGCTCTGCGCCACCGCACCAGCCTGATAGGTGCTGGTGATGATGTCCTCAAGGCTCATCGCTTCATATTCCGATGCGGCCAACAGCTTGTTGCCGTTGTCGACATAGGCCTTGTGGTGGATGTCGTGGTGGTATTCGAAAGTTTCCTTCGACATGCCAAGCGACGCAAGCGCGTCATGGGCATAAGGAAGATCGGGAAGCGTGAAAGCCATGGGAGAGTCCTCTCTGTTCGCGTGTCACGGGATGGCGCAGATAAGAGACCTCGCGCCCAGAAGGTCAAGGCCGAAAGCACCATTTCGGTTCCGCCAACCCTGCGACACCCGCAAATCCGCGCAGTTTCCAAAACGCCAAGACGATCAGACAAGCAGCCTGAACCGGCCCCCTCACCTTGGCCCAAATACCCAATTCCGACAGCGCCACTCGCACCGGCATCTGCCGAATTGCACCCTCCTTCACCGAAGGGGCTACTAAGACGGGGTGTGCCAGACCGTCAGCCCAGTTCCGACCCCGGCTTCGCCCCCGATGCCAGGAGGTCAAACACATAGCGCCCGACAGACCGGAAGCAGACGACGGTAAACCCGTCCCCCTCGCGCCACAGCGCCGCCGCCACCTGCGCCGCCCGTGTCCGGCGCAACTCGCCGGGTTCCAGCGTTGCAAAATCCACAGGCGACAGCTTGGCAAGCACCTGATCGGCAAGCGCGCCTTCCACTCGGAACACCGCCCGCGCATCCGACACATCCACCGCAAGGTGGTGCGCCCCCGCCATGGCCTTGCCGATGGCCTCCAGCGCACCCGCCACTGCCGCATAGGGCAGTACCAGCAGATACTCGTCCGGGCTCATCCATCCGCAGGAACGGTCGCCTTCCGCCACGATCCGCCGAACCGCAGGCACCTCGGTCCCCACCGCCGCCTTGATCGCCTTGGCGAGCCCCGCCGCGTCCGGTTTGGCCCGCAGCGTGATCATCCCAACGGGCCCAATCTCACGGACAGAGGCAAAGCCCGCCGCAACCGCCCCGCCCAATGCGCTTCTGGGTTCAGACATTCGGCTTCTCCCCTTCCTTGTCATAGAACACCGCATCCACGACCCGCGCCTTCACGGTGCCGCCCTTGACGGTGTTGAACTCCACCACCTCGCCCATCCGCTCCGGTCCGCGATGCAGCAAGCCCATTGCAATCCCCTTCTTTAGCGTCGGCGAATAGTAGGTCGACGTCACGCGCCCCTGCGTGTTCCCCTGCCCGTTCGCATTCACACCGGGCGCGATGATATAGGCCCCGTCCGGGATCACCGACCCGTCCAGCGTCTCGAACCCCACCAGCTTCCACCGCTCGCTTGATGCGAGGAAGTTCCGCGCCTGCCCGCGCTTGCCCAGATAATCCGCCTTCTTCTTGGAAATCGCCCAATCGAGGCCCAGGTCCTGCGGGATCACCGTGCCATCGGTTTCATCCCCGATCATGATGAAGCCCTTCTCGGCCCGCATGATATGCAGCGCTTCGGTGCCATAGGCCATCGCCCCGAACTCCGCCCCCGCCGCGTGCAGCGCCTCCCAGAAGGCCGCGCCATGGCTCGCGGGCACCGCGATCTCATAGGACAACTCACCCGAGAAGGAGATGCGATAAACCCGGCACTTGAACCCGCCAAGGCTCCCATCCGCCCATTGCATGAACGGCAGCGTCTCCTTGGACACGTCCATCCCGCCCAGCTTCTCCAGCACCTTGCGTGCATTCGGCCCCACCACGGCCACCTGTGCATATTGTTCGGTCACATTGGCGGTATAGACCTGCCAATCCCACCACTCGCATTGCAGCCAGTCTTCCATCCAGCCATGGATGCGATCCGCCCCGCCCGAAGTGGTGTGGCAAAGCCACGTCTCCTCGTCGATCCGCGCCACCACGCCGTCATCCGACAGAAATCCCTGCTCGTTGCACATCAGCCCATAGCGGCACTTGCCGATGGGCAACGTGCTCATCACCCCAGTGTAAAGCATGTCGAGGAACTTGCCCGCATCCGGCCCCTTCACGATGATCTTGCCCAGCGTCGAGGCATCCAGCAGCCCCAGCGCATTGCGGGTGTTCAGAACCTCGCGGTGCACCGCCTGCTCGTGCGTCTCGCCCGCACGGGGGAAGCAATAAGGCCGCCGCCAAAGACCGACCGGCTCAAAGTAAGCCCCGTTCCGCTCATGCCATTCATGCATCGGCGTGCGCCGCAACGGCTGGAAAATCTCGTCCCGCGCCTCACCCGCCAGCGCGCCCAGAGTCACGGGCGTATAGGGCGGGCGGAAGGTTGTCGTTCCCACCTGCGGAATATCCGCATTCAGCGCCCCCGCCAGCACGGCCAGCCCGTTGATATTGGACAACTTGCCCTGATCCGTCGCCATCCCCAGCGTGGTGTAGCGCTTGGTATGCTCAACCGATTCATACCCTTCGCGCGCCGCCAACTGCACGTCCGAGACCTTCACATCGTTCTGATAATCCAGCCACATCTTCGACTTCAGGTCGATGGATGCCCCCTGCGGCATGATCCAGACCGGCTCCATCGGCCCCTCGACCACAGCCTCGGCAACCGGAGCCTTCGCCTTCTTGGCCTTCACCCCCAGCGCCGCCAGGACCGCCTCGGCTTGCGCGCCTGCATCGACCAGCGCAGCCACCGCGCTCATCGCGCCATTGGCCGCCCCCGCCGCATAGACCATCGCCCCACCATCATGGTTCAGGGGTGGCCGCGCCGGATCGGGCCGGAAATGCGCGTTCGCCGCGTCCCAGATCAGCTTGCCGCCACAATGGCTCCACAGATGCACGACAGGCGACCAACCGCCCGACATGGCCACCGCATCACAAGCGATCTCCTCGATCACCGCGCCTTCACCGGCCTGCAAACAAATGGCGACCGAGGTGACACGCTTGCCCCCCTTCACCTTGGCAATCCCGCGCCCGGCCTCGATCCGCAGCCCCAGCGCCCGCGCCTTCGCCACCAGATCACCCGACGGGTTCGCCCGCGCATCCACAATCGCCGGAACCGCCAACCCCGCCTCGCGCAGCGCAATCGCCGTGCGATAGCCGTCATCGTTGTTCGTCACCACCACCGTGCGATCCCCCGGCGACACCGCCCAGTTCACCACATAGTCGCGCACCGCCGCCGCCAGCATCACGCCGGGAATATCGTTCCCAGCAAAGCTCAAAGGCCGCTCAATCGCCCCCGTCGCCGTCAGGATCTTGCCCGCCCGGATGCGCCACAGCCGGTGCTTGGGCCGCCCGTCGCCGGGCGTGTGATCGGCCACCTTCTCATCGGCCAGCACATAGCCATGGTCATAGACCCCCGCCGCCATGCAACGCGTCCGCAAGGTGACGTTCTCCATCCCCTCCAGCGCCGCCACGGCCTCATCGACCCAGGCACCCGCAAGCTTGCCATCGATCACATCGCCATCCACGGGTGCGCGCCCGCCCCAATGGACGTTCTGCTCCAGAAGCATCACCCGCGCGCCCGCACGCCCCGCCACCAGCGCGGCCTGCAACCCGGCAATCCCGCCACCCACCACCAGCAAGTCGCAAAATGCATAGGCCTGCTCGTAGCGGTCCGCATCCCGATCCTTCGGCGCTTTGCCAAGGCCCGCCGATTGCCGGATGATCGGCTCGAACACATGTTTCCAGAACGGGCGCGGATGGATGAAGGTCTTGTAATAGAACCCGGCAGGCAAAAACCGCGCGGCCGTATTGTTCAACACACCCACATCATATTCCAAGGACGGCCAATGGTTCTGGCTCGTCGCCTCCAGCCCGTCGAACAGTTCGGTCACCGTCGTGCGCTGGTTCGGCTCCAACCGCGCGCCGCTGCCCAGATTGACCAGCGCATTGGGCTCTTCCGCCCCCGCCGCCACGATGCCGCGCGGACGGTGATATTTGAATGACCGCCCCACAAGCATCTGATCATTGGCCAGCAGCGCCGCCGACAGCGTATCGCCGCGAAAGCCCTTCATCCGCTTGCCGTTGAAGCTGAATTCCAGCGCCGCCGACCGGTCGATCAACCGGCCCCCTTTTGCAAGACGGGTGCTCATTTGTAACCCTTCCACTCCGGCCTGCGGGCCTTGATCTTCTCGATGATGTCGGCGGGCGGCTCGCCCACTTGCGCCGGATAGGTACCGAACACCTCCAGCGTCGCCGTGCAGCGCGCAGCAAGGAACCACTTGCCGCAGCCATAGGCATGCCGCCACCGCTCGAAATGCACCCCCTTGGGGTTCTTGCGGGCGAACATATAGGCCTCAAACTCTTCGTCCGACGATCCGGGACCAAACCGCTTCAGATGCGCCTCATAGCCGGGCGACAGTTCCGTTTCCTCGGCCTTCACGCCACAATAAGGGCATTCAAGGATCAGCATGGGCGACCTCCGGACATGAAAAAGACGGGCACCCGAGGGTGCCCGCCGCTGGCGGTATCCAAGACGGAACCGGTGTTCTTAGGGGTTTGCCGGCTCGACTGGATCGGCAGCGCCAGTGCCAGCGCCAGTGTCCGCGCCAGTGTCCGCACCGGTGTCGGGTGTGACATCGGGGGCAGGCACGACAGGCTCTTCCGGAACGACATCGGGCGCAGGGTCCGGGATGACGGGCGCCGGGGCGACATCAGGGTCGGCCGTGCTGGCTGCCGGGGCATTGTTGTTTTCAATGGTGACCGCAGGCGCATCTTCCGCGCCGAACCCAAGCGAGTCGCGATTGCCGAACAGCACGGCTGCGAGGATTGCGACCACAACAAAGACCACGGCGACAAGCATTCCGCTTGCAAAGCCGCCGCCGGATTTTGCTGGCGCAGCACCATCAAACCGTACGTCGCGACGATAGGGCTCGGCCCCGCGATCCGCGGTGTCCGGGCGCGCCAGATCCGGGCGCGGGGGGGTATATTGGTCGGACATCTCGATGTCTCCCTTTCATAAGGTAACATCGCAACAACGCCCGTCCGCGCGATTTGGTTCCCCATCAATGCGCCACCCCGGCGGCGACGGATTCGTCGATGAACCGCCCTTCCTTGAACCGCCACATATCAAACTCAGCGGCCAGCGGCCCCGGCTCGCCCTTGGCCATCAGATCGGCCATCGCCCAGCCCGACCCCGGAATCGCCTTGAACCCGCCCGTCCCCCAACCACAGTTGATGAAGCAATTCCCCAACGGTGTCTTGGAAATGATCGGGCTGCGGTCCCCCGTCATATCCACAATCCCGCCCCACTGCCGCAGCATCTTGAGCCGCGAAATGATCGGAAATGTCTCGATCAGCGCGCGCAGCGTTTCCTCGATGTGATGGAAGCTGCCCCGCTGGGTATAGTTGTTGAACCCATCCGTCCCGCCACCGATGACCATCTCGCCCTTATCGGACTGGCTCATATAGCCATGCACCGTGTTGGCCATAACCACGATGTCCATGCAGGGCTTGATCGGCTCGCTCACCAAAGCCTGCAACGCCACCGCCTCCACCGGCAGGCGGAACCCGGCCATCTCGGCCACCTGCCCCGAATGCCCCGCCACGACGATCCCCAGCTTCTTGGTCCCAATATAGCCCTTGGAGGTTTCCACCCCCACGACCTTGCCACCCTCGGACCGAACGCCCGTCACCTCGCACTGCTGGATGATATCCATCCCCATGTCGGAACAAGCCCGCGCATAGCCCCAGGCCACCGCATCATGCCGCCCCGTCCCACCGCGTGCCTGCCACAGCGCGCCCAGCACCGGATAACGCGGCCCGTCGATGTTCAAGATCGGGCACAGCTCCTTCACCCGCTGCGGCGTGATGAACTCCGTCTGCACCCCTTGCAGCGCATTGGCATGGGCCGTCCGCAAATAGCCCCGCACCTCATGATGCGTCTGCGCCAGCATCATCACCCCACGCGGGGAAAACATCACGTTGTAGTTCAGGTCCTGGCTCAGCGTTTCATAAAGCGAGCGCGACTTCTCATAGATAGCGGCCGAGGAGTCCTGCAGGTAATTCGACCGGATGATCGTCGTATTCCGGCCCGTATTCCCGCCGCCCAACCAGCCCTTCTCAAGGATCGCCACATTGGTGATGCCGAAGTTCTTGCCCAGGTAATAGGCCGTCGCCAAGCCATGCCCTCCGGCCCCCACGATGATCGCATCATAGGCGGCCTTCGGCGCCGGGCTTTTCCACGCCCGCTCCCACCCCGTGTGATGACGCAGCGCCTCGCGGGCAATCGCAAAGACCGAATAGCGTTTCATGGCCAGTTCCCCGTGATGCGCGGCATTACTCTGGCCGCCCTTGTCATATGCCGCGCAGATAATCCCCCACCCACAAGCGGCACAATCGGGAAAATTGCGACAGACACCCCCTGCGACAGCGTCGCAGCCGTCACTTTCGCGTTTCTGCCTTCCGCCAGCCCCGCCGAAGGATTACATCCGCGCAAGGTGGAAACGACAGACGGGCCTTACGGATGGAGATGTTCGCATTCTGGATCGCCGCAGGCGGCATGGGCCTTGCGATTCTGGCGTTGTTCTTCCTCGCCCTGATCCGCGCCCGGGCCGAGATCACTTCCGCCGCCGAATACGATCTCAAGGTCTACCGCGACCAACTGGCCGAGATTGACCGCGATCTCGCCCGCGGCACCCTTCCCGCCGATGAAGCCGACCGCCAGCGCACCGAAGTCTCCCGCCGTTTGCTCGAGGCCGACCGCGCCCTGCGCACCGGCGACAGCAGCGCCAGCACGCGCGGCATCCTTGTGGCCGGCCTTCTGATCCTCGCCCTGATCGGCAGCAGCTACTGGGCCTATACCCGCCTCGGCGCGCCGGGCTATCCCGACCTGCCGCTCTCTGCCCGCTTCGCCATGTCGGATGAATTGCGCGCCAACCGCGCCCCGCAGGCCGAAATGGAGGCGCAGGCCACCACCACCCGCCCCACCCCCGCGCAGCCCGATGCCCAATTCGCCCAATTGATGGACCAGCTTCGCGCCGCCGTCGCGGAACGCCCCGATGACCAGCGCGGTCTTGAACTCCTCGCCGCGAATGAAGCACGCCTTGGCAACCTGCCCGCCGCCCGCATGGCCCAGGAACAGCTGATCCGGCTCAAGGCCGACAGCGCCACCGCCGAAGATCACGCCGCCTTGGCCGAGTTGATGATCATGGCCGCAGGCGGCCTTGTCTCACCCGAGGCCGAGGCTGCATTGACCCAGGCCCTCACCCTCGACGCGCGCAACGGCACGGCGCGGTATTACTATGGACTTATGGCCGCTCAGGTCGGCCGCTTTGACCGCACCTTCGGCCTGTGGGAACCGCTTCTGCGCGACAGCCCCCCTGACGCGCCCTGGGTCGCCCCGATCCGCGCCCAGATCGCCGATGTCGCCGCCCGCGCCGGGGTAAACTACACCCTCCCGGCCGAGGCCACCCTGCCCGGCCCCGATGCCGATGCCCTGTCAGCCGCCGGCGAGATGACAGAAGAAGATCGTCAGGCCATGGTCGCCGGCATGGTCGCCCAGCTTGGCGAACGCCTCGCGACCGAGGGCGGCAGTGTCGAAGAATGGGCGCGTCTGATCTCCTCCCTCGCCGTGCTGAACCGCAAGGATGAGGCGCAAGAGATTTATGCCGAGGCGCTGCAGAAATTCGATGGCTCCCCCTCACAGCAAAGCTTCCTGCGCGAGGCGGCCCTGAACGCAGGCCTCACCCCGTGATCTGCGACAGCTTCGAATCCTTCGCGGCCCTTCTGCCGCCCAACCGCGCCATCGCGGGGCTGGATTTCGGCGACAAGACCATCGGCATCGCGATATCCGACTTGCGCCGCATGGTGGCAACCCCGGTCGAAACCCTGCGCCGCGTGAAATTCACCGAAGACGCCACCCGCCTTCTGGCCCTGCTCACCACCCGCGGGGCGCACGGCATCATCCTTGGCCTGCCTTTGAACATGGACGGCTCTACCGGCCCGCGGGTTCAGGCGACGCAGGCCTTCGCCCGCAATCTGACCCGGATGACAGACCTGCCGATCACCTATTGGGATGAGCGCCTCTCCACCGTTGCGGCAGAAAGGGCACTGCTCGAGGCGGATACGTCGCGAAAGCGTCGGAAAGAGGTGATCGATGCCGTCGCCGCGGGCTATATCTTGCAAGGTGCCCTGGATCGCATGGGGTATATGGGAAACGGAGCGCAGGCGTGAAGGATGATGTCTGGCAGCGGGACGAGGTACAGTCGCCCTGCGTCAAGCTTTGCACGATCCACCCGGCCGAGCGCATCTGCGTCGGCTGTTTCCGCACGATCGACGAAATCTCCTCCTGGTCGCGCCTGACGCATGAGGCGCGCAGCGCCATCATGGCTGACCTCCCCGCCCGCGCCCCCCGCCTCGCCAAGCGCCGCGGCGGCCGCATGGGCCGCCTGCAAGATTGATCCGCAGGTTTCTCCCGGCAGCCCGCCTATCTCACATGTCAGATGGCAGTTCCCGTGGTTTCGGTCGCAAGATGGGTATTTTTGCCAAGGTGAATGGGCAAGGGCTGCACTTCTAAACCACCTTCCGTTTCATCTCGGCCCAGATGCTGAAGCGGGGGTGAATGGCGGTGCGGCACGCGCCGACAAAGGGGGCGGCACGCCCCTTCAACACCGAGCCAAGCGCCAAGGCGCGCAGGCGAGACAAAAGAAATGCGCGGTCCCTAGGGGCCGCGCTCCGTGTCCTTCACCGCGACTCAGGCCCCGGCGCGTTAACCTTAACGCTTCCTGACCGTTCGCTGCGTGCATACGCCCGTCTGCACCTCCATCTGCACCGGGCGCTGCACGGCCAAAGCCGCCTGCCGCGCTGAATTAAGACTAGGCGCGCAAAGGCTTAGGCATCCTCACGCAGCCAGTCTGCCACCGATGGCAAAAGTGGCCTGAAATAGGCCACCATCCGCCCCGGTTCCCCGGCTGTCGCCCCTTCGTGCCAAGGGGCCACGCCATGGATCATGTGGCGGTGCAGGATCACGGCCTCGCCCGGCCGCCCCGGCAGTTCCACCCTCGCGCAGGTGTCGAACACCCGCTTGCGCGCCGCCTGATAAGCCTCTGTGATATCAACGTTTTCCAGATCAACCGCCTGCCCCGCAAACGCCTTGCGCAACGCTTCGCCCATCACGCGATGGCTGCCTTCCCACACGACCAGCGGTGCGGCATCAGTGCTCACGTCATTCAAAGGCAGGCCAAGAATCCAGTCATGCGGTTCCTTGACCATCCGCCGCTTCTGCGGCCCGATGGGCAGCAGCCCGTCCAGATGCGCTGCATCCCGCAACAGTCTGAAAGAAAAGGCAGTTTCGCTCTCACCCGTGTCGCGCTGCGGATAGCCTTCTCGTGTCACCGAAATCTGCGCCGGATGTACAGGAACAGAGTGTAACCCAATGTCATTCCACGGCAATTCGACACCATCTATTGCCCCGTTTGCCGCATTGGGCAAGGCATCCAAGCCGACAAACCACGTCCCGCCACAGCGCCAGGGTTCCGGGCTTTCCTGCACGATCCGCCGCGCGATGGGTTCCGCTGCCGCGGCCCACCGGGCAATTCCGTGTGACTGCACGCGGCGCCACCCTTGATCTGTCATTCGCGCGCCCCCAAAACCGCCATCCAATGTCCTGATTTCATGTGCATTTCCGCAGGAACCCACCACGCTATCCCCCCGGCACCCTCGGCACTGGACCCTGCCTGAGAAAAGACGTATCTCACGGACTTCATTTCCTCCACAGGCCATTTCATGTCAGATCGCATCCTGCGCCCCGCCCTGATCCTTGGGCTTCTCTCCTGCATCGGCCCATTTGCCATCGACATGTACCTTCCCGCGATGCCCGATATCGGCGCCGCGTTGGGCACCACCGTACCCGCGATGCAGACGACGATCACCGCCTATTTCATCGCCTTCGGCCTCGCCCAACTGGTCTATGGCCCCTGGGCCGACCAGGCTGGCCGCAAACCGCCGCTTTATGCCGGGATCGGAATTTTCCTTGCAGGTTCCGTGCTTTGCACCTTTGCCCCCAGCGTGGAATGGCTGATTGCAGGGCGCTTTGTACAGGGTCTGGGCGGGGCCGCCATGATGGTCGTGCCGCGCGCCATCATCCGCGACATGCACACGGGCCACGCCGCTACCCGCCTGATGGCGGCGGTGATGCTGGTCATTTCCGTCTCGCCCATGCTTGCACCGATGGCGGGCGCAGGTCTGATGGCCGTGACGGGCTGGCGCGGCATCTTTGGCGCCCTCGTCGTGGCGGGGCTCCTCAGCCTCGCCGTCCTGATCTTCGCGCAGAGAGAGACGCTAGCACCCGAACACCGCCAACCCTTTGATATGGCGTCCACCTTGCGCGGCGCGCGCCGCCTTGTGGCGGACCGCACCTTCATGGGCCTCACCTTCCTTGGTGGCTTTGGCATGGCCAGTTTCTTCGTCTTCATCGCCTCGGCCAGCTTTGTCTACACCGAAACCTTCGGCCTTTCGCCGACCGGGTTTTCCATCGCCTTCGCCATCAATGCCATCGGCTTTTTCGCCGCGTCTCAGGCCGCCGGGCCGCTTGGCCTCCGTCTCGGGGCGCGCAGCGTTATGGCGTGGGCCACGCTTGGCTTCGCCGTGACAACGGCGCTGCTTCTGGGCCTCGCCCTGCTGGGGTTGGCGACGCTCACCGTTTGCGTGGCGGGCCTGTTCCTTGCCAATGCCTTCCTGGGCTTGATCATCCCCACCACCATGGTGATGGCGCTGGAAGACCACGGCGACAGCGCCGGTCTCGCCTCGTCGCTAGGCGGCACGCTGCAGATGCTGGCGGGCGGGGTGATGATTGCAGCGACAGGTCCCTTCTTTGACGGAACGGCCACGCCCATGCTTGCCGCTATCGCGCTATGTGGTGTGCTGGCGCTTGCCCTGTCGCGTCTGGCACTGGCGCGGCCTCAGCCAAGCGCGGCCTGACACAGTTTCGGCTGGGCCACCTCAGCCAAGGCCGCGTCCAGCACCTCCAACCCCGCACCGGGGCGGGATGCACCTTCTGACAGAACCCGCCGCCACGCCCGCGCGCCGGGTTTGCCATGGAACAGGCCCAGCATGTGCCGGGTGATCTGATGCAACCGCCCGCCGTGGAACAGATGATCCGCGATATAGGGGCGCATCGCCTCCACCACCTCCACCGCATCCCGCCCCGGCCCGTCACCCCACAGGGCATCCGCCCCGATCAGCACTTCACCCGGTTCATGATAGGCCGCGCGCCCGATCATCACCCCGTCCAACCCCACCGCCAGCAAGGCGCGCGCCTGATCCAGCGTCGCGATCCCCCCATTGATGCAGATCGTCAGATGCGGAAACTGCGTCTTCATCTGTTCAACCAATGCATAATCAAGCGGCGGTATCTCACGGTTTTCCTTGGGGGAAAGCCCCTTCAGCCACGCCTTGCGTGCATGAATCACGAAATGCCTTACCCCCGCCGCCGACACGCGTTCCAGAAAATCCGGAAGCACATCCTCGGGGCGCTGGTCATCCACCCCGATCCGGCATTTCACCGTCACCGGCACAGGGCTGGCCTCCAGCATTGCTGCCACGCAATCGGCCACCAATTGCGGCCGCTCCATCAGCACGGCTCCAAAGCAGCCTGACTGTACCCTGTCCGACGGGCAGCCGACATTCAGGTTGATCTCGTCATAGCCATAGGGGGCCGCCAACCGCACCGCCGCGCGCAATTCATCCGGATCCGACCCGCCCAATTGCAACGCCACGGGATGTTCGGCATTCGCATAGCCCAACAAACGCTCCCGGTCGCCATGCACGACGGCGGGCGCTGTGACCATCTCGGTATACAGCATCGCCCGCCGTGTCATCTGCCGGTGGAAATACCGGCAATGCCGATCCGTCCAATCCATCATGGGGGCGACGGATAGGCGAAACGCGTTTTCCTTCAATGCCGTATGGTCCATCCAAAAGCCTGTAGCGAAAAGGGGCAGCGCCCTTCATGTGACGTCTCATCTGGGTCTGTGCAAGCTTTCACCGGCGTCTGAAACGCGGCACCGCAATCGGCGCTCTTCAACCCACGCGGCCAAATCAGACACGCCCAACACTGCGCTGCCGCGGTGCATACCGCACAGACGGACGAGAAGCGAGACGGTTCATCAGCCCTCACCACCCTCCACCGTCGGGGCAATGTGGTCGCGCGCCACGGACATCGCCTTCAGCACCGCATGAACGCGCTCTCCCGGCACAAGCCCCATGCTCGCCGCAGCCCGCCGGGTGATCCGGGCCAGAATCTCTGTCTCGCCCATCGCCAGATGCACCGTCACGGCAGGCCCCTCCCCCTGCTGGATCGCCGTCACCACCGCAGGCAGGATGTTTTGCGCCGAAAGCCCCTCGGGGCGCCCCCGCGCCAAAATCACCTCATGCGCCATGATCCGGACCCGCAGCCTTGTGCCGGGCGTACCCCGTACACCGGGCAGGAAGATCGGCCCGGTCGCGGTGTCCAGACGGGTCAACCCGTCCTCCTCGGCCCCGACAATCACCGCAGGCAGCAGCGCCGCCACCTCGCGTATCCCCATTGCACGCAGCGCCCCGGCATCGGCCATCACCTCGGCCGTCGTCCCTTCGCGCACGACACGGCCCCTGTCGATCACGAGCATCCGGTCGGCCAGCAGCTGCGCCTCGTTCATGTCATGCGTGACCAGCACGACAGGCATGTTCAGATGCCCCCGCAGCGCGATGATCTCGGCATGCAGCCTTTCCCGGGTCGCCCGGTCCACCGCTGAAAACGGCTCATCCAGCAACAGCACGGCAGGCCTGCGCGCCAAGGCGCGCGCCAGCGCGACACGCTGCTGTTGCCCACCCGACAATTCGGCAGGTTTGCGAGAGGCGAGCCCCTCAAGATTGACCAGGTCCAGCAACTTCGCGGCCTCGCCCCGGTCCGGCCGTTCCATCGCGGCCATCACATTCTGCGCCGCCGTCATATGGGGAAACAGGGCATAGCTTTGAAACACGATCCCCAGATGGCGGCGATGCGCGGGCAGGTTCACCCCCGCCGCCGTCTCGACCCAGACCACGCCCCCGGCACTCACCCGCGCCTCTGTGGGCGTCCACAGCCCCGCGATGCTGCGCAAAATGGTAGACTTGCCCGATCCGGAATGCCCCACCAACGCCAGCAATTCCCCCGGCGCCACATCAAAGGCCACATCCAGCGGGATCGGTCCCTCGGCTCGCAGCCGCACAGACAGCGTCATGACAACCGCCGCCCGATCCGGGCCGACAAGGCATAGGTGATCGAAATCGTCACAAGGCTGATCGCCACCAGCGTCGCCGCCATGATCCCCGCACCCCGGTCATCAAAGGCCTGCACCCGGTCATAGATGGCAATCGCGATGGTCTTCGTCTCGCCGGGGATCGACCCGCCGACCATCAGCACGATCCCGAATTCGCCCAGCGTATGCGCAAAGGTCAGCACCATTGCCGTCACCAGCCCCGGCCAGGCCAGCGGCAATTCCACCTTCCACAGCGACCGCCAGGGCGACAGGCCGCAACAGCTTGCCGCCTCGCGCACCTCGATCGGTATCGCTTCAAACCCCCGCTGTGCAGGCTGAATGGCAAAGGGCAGGTTAAAGATGACCGAGGCCAGCACCAAACCTTCAAAGCTGAACACCAACTGCTGCCCGAACAGGCCTTCCCACAGGTCGCCAAGGGGCGAGTTTCGTCCGAACGCCAACAGCATATAGAACCCGAATACCGTCGGCGGCAAAACCAGCGGCAGCATCACCAACGCTTCCGTCAGCCCCTTGCCCCGAAACTGCCGAAAGGCCAGCACCCGCCCCATGATCACCGAAACCGGCAACAGGATCACCACCGTCCAGACGGCCAGTTCAAGCGACAGAAAAAGGGCAGTCCAATCCACGCCTACTCCTGCGGCAGGTCAAAACCATAGCGCTTCATGATGTCATGCGCGGTTTCACTGTCCATATAGGCATAGAAGGCCTGCGCTGTCTCTCCCGCGTCATTCAGCGTCACGATCCGTTGCCGCAGCGGTGCGTGCCACTCCTGCGGGATCAACTCCCAGGTGCCAAGATCCTTCAACTCCGCAGACAGAACAAGGGAATAGGCCGTGATCCCGCCCTCGGCATTGCCCGACAGGGCGAATTGCGCGGCCTGCGTGATATTCTCGCCCAGCACCAGATAGGGCTGCACATCCTCCCACAGCCCCTGATGCACCAGCGCCTCACGCGCCCGCATCCCATAGGGCGCGTGCTCCGGATTGGCGATGGCAAAGCGGGTGATGCGCCCTTCGGCCAAAGCGGCCTTCAGCGCCGCCAGACTGCCATCAGGGGCCAGCGGCGACCCATGTGGCACGGCCAGAACCAATCGGCCAATCGCATAGACCCGCCCTTCATCCGGGCTGAACCCGTCCTTGTGCAGATCAACGATGATGTCTTCATCCGCCGCGATGAAAACCTCGAACGGCGCGCCTTCCCTGATCTGACGCGCAAAATTGCCCGATGATCCAAAGGACAGTCGCACCGTCTGGCCGGTGTCATTGGAAAACGCTTCCGCAATCTCCGTCACCGCGAATTGCATGCTGGACGCGACCGCGATCACCGGCGCATCGCTTTGCGCCAGAACACCGCGCCCCGGAAGAACCGACAGCAGGGCAAGGGTGATGGCAAAGGCACGGCGACTGAACGGCATGGGGCTTCTCCAGATGATATGTTCAGCGGGAAATATCGCCCCCTCTTCCCATCATCGTCAACCGTTATTTTCCGCCGGGAATATCCCTTAGTAATCCTTGCATCTCGGCCAGCAACCCGCCCCCTACGCCCGCGGCCTCCGCCTCAACCGCGCGATAGAGGCGCAGCACCTCCTGCCCCGTCTCCGTCAACACCGCACCGCCGCCCCCCGGCCCGCCCCGCGTACTGTCCACAACAGGCGCGCGGAACATGGCGTTCAGCGTCTCGATCAACATCCACGCGCGCTTATAGCTCATCCCCATCTCGCGACCCGCCGCCGCAATGGACCCAGTCCGCGCGATCCGTTCCAACAACTCGGCCTTGCCCGGCCCCATCATGTCAGCGTCGCTGAAATGAATGCGGATGCGCAGACGCGGGCCAGCAGGGGGATGGGGGTGCGAACTCATACCGGCAGGATTGCGGGAAACGCCCCGCCCTTCAAGCCCCTGCCCATTCCATGCAGAACTGGATCAGCCCGCCGCAACCCCATCCCGCGCCAAAGCCGCCACATGCTCCCAAACCTTCGAGATCACAACCGACCCTTCCCCCACGGATGACGCCACGCGCTTCACCGATCCGGCCCGCACATCCCCCACGGCAAAGATCCCCGGGCAGGATGTGCCATGCCCCTCATCCGTCAGCACAAACCCCTTGGTATCCAGTTCAACCAGCCCCGACAGCCAGCCCGTATTCGGTGCCGCGCCGACCATCACAAACAACCCCGCCGCCGCCAACCGCGCCTCGCCCGCCCCCTCGCGCAGCGTAACGGCCTCCAGCATCTCTGCCCCATGCAGCGCCGTCACCTCTGCGCCGAAATGCACCGTGATCGCCTCATTCTTCCGAATCCGCTCGATCAGGTAATCCGACATCGATGCCGCCAGCGATGCCCCCCGCACCACCAGATGCACCCGCGCTGCGCGGCGGCTCAGGAACATCGCCGCCTGCCCCGCCGAATTTCCCCCGCCGATCACCACCGCGGCCCGGCCCTGAACTTGCCGCGCCTCCAACTCGGTCGCAGCATAGGACACGCCCGCCCCTTCGAAATGCTCCAGCCGGTCCAGCGGCAGACGGCGATACTGCACCCCGGTCGCCACCACGATCGACGCCGCGCGCACCGCCACCCCATCCTCCAGCGTAACGGCAAAACCCGCCCCGTCCCGCGCCACACCCGCCACCCGCCGTGGCACGGCAAACCGCGTCCCGAATTTCAACGCCTGTATCTCGCCCCTTGCGCACAGGTCAGCCCCCGAAATCCCGGTCGGAAAGCCCATGTAATTCTCGATCCGCGACGATGTCGCCGCCTGCCCGCCCACCGCCAATTCATCAATCACCAGCGCCCGCAACCCTTCGGCCCCGGCATAAACGGCGGCGGCAAGGCCCGCAGGCCCCGCCCCCACAATCACCACATCGAACCGCGCGCCCTCTTCCACCGCCAGATCCATCCCGAAATGCCGGGCAAGGCGCCGTGGCGTCGGGTCCTCGATCACCGTCCGCTCGCCCAGCACAACACTCCCCTGATCCGCCGGGATCCCGCAGCGGTCCGCCAAGGCCAGCGCTTCGGTACTGCCCAAGGCCAGCGCGCGATAGGGAATGCGGTTCTGCGCTGCAAAGGCCTCAATCCGCCGCACATCACGGTCAACCTCCGGCCCGATCAACGTCAATCCCGCCTGCCCGCTTTCGATCAACCGCCGCCGCCGCGCGGCAAAGACGGTGACGACGATATCACTCATTTCGGGAATATCCGCCAAGGCCTGCAGCATCGCCGCACGGGGTACACGGATCGCCTTCACCGGCGTGACCGCCCGGTTGGTCAATTGCGCCGCACCACCCGTCAGAAAGCTCATCTCCCCGGTAAACTGCGCAGGCCCCAGTGTGGCCTTGCCATAGCGCTTCCCCGTCACCTCATCCCAGGCGGCAGCTTCGCCCTCCAGAATATAGAAAAATGCTTCGTTTGGCGCGCCAAAGGCCACCATCGTCTCTCCGGGCGCAAAGGTCACAACCTCGCCAACCTCCCGCAACCGCGCGACATGCGCCTCAGCCAACGGCGTACGAACATAGGTGGCCAGATCAACGGCAGAGCTTTCCATGGGCGTCATCCTTGCGCAGGGCGGATACAGTCGGCATGTCGGGACACCACAAACTATGTATCACGCATCCCCGCCGACAAGCCCTTTGCACCGCACACAGACGCGCCCTGCCCTGATCAGCGCAAGCCCATCGTCACCGCCCAGACCAGCCCGATCAGAACCGGTTGATGCACCAGATAGATCACCAGCGAATGCCGCCCCGGCCAGGCCAGCCGCCGCAGCCACGGCCCCGCTTGCACCGCGCGCAGCCGCCCCCAAAGCCCCGCCGCCTCGGCCAGCTTTCCAAACCCCATCCCGGCCAGCACCGCGCCCAGCCAGGGAAACACCGGCACGAAATCCACCGCCCAAGGGTTCACGCTGTTCAGCCCCGTCCAGGCCAGCCAGCGCGAATTCAGCGCCTCCAGCATCACCGTCCGGTCCACCACCACCACCGCCACGGCCAGCGCCAAGAGCATCACGCCCGGCACCCGGATCAGCCCGAGCCCGATCAGGCTGCACAGCGCGATGGAATGCAGAATTCCGAAGAAAACGAATGCCTGCGGAAAGGCCAGATAGGTCGCCCCCGTCACCAGCGCCGCCGCCGCCGCCAGCTTGCCCAGCCGCCGCCACACCCCGGGCCAGCGAATCGCACCGCCATGCGCCAGCACCAGACTCACCCCCGACAGGAACAGGAAAGACCCCGCCACCAGCCGCGCGAACACCGCCCAGCCGCCACTGACCGTCGTTCCTGGCTCCAGCCAGCCAAAGAGTTCCAGATCGAAGGCAAAGTGAAACACCGCCATGCCCACCAGCGCCACCGTCCGCGCAAGATCATTCACAGCCAGACGTTCGCCTGAATTCACCGCCATTTTGGCCCCCGATCCCGCATCCATTCCTGCCTCTTTCTGGGTGCAAACCCGCCCCCCCGCAAGCCCGCCGCGCCACGGCCATTCACCGGCCCGGACCATTCCCGGATTGACTTCCAAACCCTCCTGTGTGCCCAATAACTCAGGGAACCGGAGAGGGGCTTCTTGCAGCCCCCGATAATCAAAATGCCATCCGAATACGATGACCAGAACCTTGCTAGGACCCTGACAGAACAAAGTTCTGTCAGGAAACGACACGGCGACTCGCGCGGTCACGTCACCTCGCTGGCGGCCGAGGTTCTTCAACGTGTCGCCCGCCGCGCCGCCGAAATCCGCGAAGCCCGCGATCTCGAAGCGATCAGAACGACAGCCATCATCCTGACCTCCGGCACCGAGGCAGAGGCCTTTGCCGCACTGGAATCGCTGGATGATCCGCTGCGCGAACTGGATTGGTTTCTGTCCGAACGGCTCGGCCCAATCGCCCGCGAAATCGGCGCGCTTTGGAACAGCGAAACCGTCACCTATCAGGCGGCCACAACAGGTGCGTCCCGGATCTATTCCTTCCTGCGCTATCGCCGCCGTCCGACCAGCATTCCCGACCATGGCCTGCGCAAATCAGCCACCTTTGCACTGGTGCCGGGCGATATGCACACCGTCGCCATCTCTGCCGCCGCCGATGTATTCCGCGCCTGCGGCTGGGATATCACCCTGCTGATCGGTTATACCAGCGAAGAGCTTTGCGAACATTTCAAAGGTTCGACCGACCGCATCTTCGGCTTCGCCGCCGGCTCATCACAATCGCTGGAACAGCTTGGCCGCCTCGTCGTTTCGGTGACCGATGCCCGCCCCGAAGCCTCGGTCTTCGTCGCGGGCCAGATCACCGATGATCCGTCCACCGTGCTGGTCCTGCCCGGCATCGACTTCCGCGATGTGGAGCTTGAGGCCACCTGCAACTGGTTCGAGGCGCACACCCCACCCGCCACGACCTGACAAAAGCGTCCGGCAACTTCCCGCCCTAGCCGCACCAGAACTGGCGGAAACCCGCCAATTCCCAAGGGATTGGCCAAACCTATTGCGCCAAATGCCCCATCGCGGCACGGCGCCCATCATTCCATTTGCCACAATCACCCTGCATCTTCCCTTCAGGTGCCCGTCTCCCCCGGGCTCCAGACCACCAACGCGGGCGCAGACCCGCGACGACAGGCCCGGCGGGCCGACAGGGGGAACGGATCACTCCGTTCCCCCTTGATCCACCGCCCCGCCATGCCGGCTCGACAACCGCCGTGGCGACACGCCGTATCGCTGCCGGAACGCTTTGGTGAAGGTGTTCGTCGCATTGAACCCACAGCCATAGGCCACCTCCGCCACCGGCATATCCGTCTCGGTCAGCAAGGCCCGCGCCCGCTCCAGCCGCAGCCCGTTCAGGTATTGCTTGGGCGACATGCCGACATAGCGCTGGAACAACCGCTCCACCTGCCGCCGCGACACGCCCAGCGACGCCGCCAGCGCCTCGATCTCCACCCCTTGCTCCAGATTTTCTTCGAACTGCCGGATCACCTCCACCAGCACCGGGTTGCGGATGCCCAGGGTGGATGACAGCGACATCCGCTGCCGCAAATCCGCAGGCCGCTGCTGCCCGTGCAGGCACATCTTCAGCACCGCATCCGCCAGCTTCTCCCCGTAATTCTTTGCCACAATCTCGATGAACAGATCCGTCGCCGCCGCGCCCCCGGCACTGGTCAGGATGCGCCCGTCGATGCAGTAAAGCTGCTCCAAGGGTCGCAGATGAGCGAAGGTCTCCATGAAGGGCGGCAAGTTCTCCCAATGCAGGGTGAAACTGCGCCCTTCCAATATCCCCGCCTTGGCCAAAGCATAGGCCCCCGTGCAAAGCCCCCCCACCGTCCGCCCCTGCCGCCACTGCCCGCGCAGCCAATCGGCCACCTTCCGGCTGGCCGATTTCTCAGGTTCCACCCCGGCACAGACAAAGACCATCGCCTTGGGCCTCGTCTCCCCCAGCGCGCCGTCCACCTGCAACTTCACCCCGTTGGAACAGGCCACCGGCAATCCCGTCTCGGAAATCACCTCCCATTCAAACAGCACCTGCCCCGCCAACTGATTGGCAATTCGCAAAGGCTCGATGGCCGAAGAAAACGCGATCAGCGAGAAATTCGGCAACAGCACGAAGGTCATCCGCAGCGGGTCGCCCGCCTTGGCCACGGCCACATGCGCCACGCCCTTGGGTATGAAATTCGCGGTCACGCTGCTCTCCATCGCCTTACCCTGTCGCCCCGTCCCGCACGGCCATGGCCCAATCGCGAAAGGCCCGGATGCGCACATCCGCGCCCATCGACCCCGTCACCAGATGATAGCCATGATCCTCCAGCACCGACACATCCGATAGTTGCACCAACCGCCCCGCCTCCAGATCAGGCCGGATCATCGCCAGCGGGCACAGCGCCACCCCTTGCCCCGCCAGCGCCGCCGCCCGCAGCAGGTTGAAATCCTCAAACACCGCCGCGCCCTTCCGGCCGCCATCCGTCATCGGCATCGGCACCCCCGCCCGCCGGAACCACGCCGCCCACCCGCTCAGGTCGGTGTCATGCAAGAGCCCCAGCGCCAAAATCTCTGATGGCAGATACCGCTCCTTCCGCCTCCCTGCCAAAAGCGCAGGGCTGCACACCGGCACGCTCACCCCCGGCAGAAAGCCCTCCGCCTCCCCCTCCGGTTGGCCCTTGGCAAAGACAAAGGCCAGATGCACATCGCGAAAATCCATGTCCCGCCCGTGCATCGCATAGACCACCCGCAACTCCACCTCCGGATGCGCCGCCCGGAACCCCGCCAGCCGCGGGATCAGCCAGCAGACCGCCACCGACGGGATCGCCGCGATCACCAAAGGCCCCACCCGCCGCCCATCCCGCACCCGGTTGCAGGCCGCCTCCATCTCGGCCAGCGACAGGCTCACCGCCCGCGCCAGTTCCGCCCCCTCTGGCCGAAGCCGGGGCCGTCCGCCGTCCCGGTCAAACAACGGCCCGCCCAGCCAGTCCTCCAAATGCCGTACCTGATGGCTCACCGCCGATTGCGTGACAAAAAGTAACTCCGCCGCCGCCTTGAACGATCCCGTCCGCGCCACCGCCTCAAACGCACGCAAGGAATTCAGGGGAATCTGCATCAATCACGCCCTTCGGTCGAATGAGAATTTCTCACACATCGCATGAGAAACCCTCTTTTGACAATCGCCCCCGTTCCCCCGACCCTGCGCCGCAACACGCAGATGGAAAGGCCCGATCATGCAGCGCGAAAGACTTCAGGATTACACCGGCAACGGCACCCGCCCGACCCCCACCTTCACCGATGCGGAAATGCAGCGCCGTCTGGATGCCATCCGCGCGGTCATGGCCGGGCTAGAGATCGACGCCGCCCTCTTCACCAGCTATCACAACATCAACTACTACGCCGATTTCTTGTTCTGCCAATTCGGCCGCCGCTACGGCCTTCTGGTCGATCACAGCATCTCCACCTCCATCTCGGCAGGCATCGACGGCGGCCAGCCATGGCGACGCACCTTCGGTGGGCGCAACGTCACCTATACGGATTGGCAAAAGGACAACTATTTCTACGCCATCCGCCAGCTCACCGGCGGCGTCAAACGGCTTGGCATCGAATACGATCACATCACGATCGACACGCTGGCGCTGCTCAAGCACGAATTCCCCCATATGGAATTCGTCGACATCGCCGCCCCGGCCATGCGCCTGCGGATGATCAAATCGGCCGAGGAAATCGTGCACATCGAAAAGATGACCCGCATCGCCGATCTCGGCGGCGCGGCCTGCGTTGAAGCCGCGCAAGTGGGCGTGCCCGAACATGAGGTGGCGCTGCATTCGACCGCCACCATGGTGCGCGAAATCGCCAAGATCTGGCCCGAAGGCGAACTGCTCGACACCTGGACATGGTTCCAGTCCGGCATCAACACCGACGGCGCGCATAACCCCGTCACCTCGCGCCGCATCGAGCGCGGCGATATCCTGTCGCTCAACTGCTTCCCGATGGTGGCGGGCTATTACGTCGCGCTCGAACGCACGCTCTTTGCCGAAACCGCCACGGATGAACATCTGCGGCTCTGGGACATCAACTGCAAGGTCCATGATCGCGGCAAGGAATTGCTGGTACCGGGCAACCGCTGCTCCGACATCGCCAAGGAGCTGAACGAGATCTATGCGGCGGAAAACCTGCTCCAATACCGCAGCTTCGGCTACGGCCACAGCTTCGGCGTGCTCTGCCACTACTACGGCCGCGAAGCCGGGCTGGAGCTGCGCGAAGATTGCGACACCGTGCTGGAACCAGGCATGGTCGTGTCGATGGAACCGATGATCACCATCCCAAACCACCTTCCCGGCGCAGGCGGCTACCGCGAACATGATATCCTCGTCATCACCGACGACAACAACAAGGGCAACCGCAACATCACCGGCTTCCCCTACGGCCCCGATCACCTGATCATCGGCAACCGCGCCAAAGCGGCGGAATAACCCCTCCGTCTCCCCACAGAAGGGCCGCCCCACGGGCGGCCCTTCTGCCATCCGCACCCCGACTCACGCCATGGTTAACGCTTTCCGGCAGCACCGCGCGTCTGCACAACCGTCTGCACTGCACGTCTGCACCGCCAGCGGCACCGCTCTTTGCCCCGAAACCCAAGCATTAACCCAGCGCCCGCAACGGCTTACACGGCAAAGCTCACGCCAAAAAGGCGGCCCGTCAGTCCCAGCGTTCCAAAGAAGATTATGGTGCCCCCAGTGGGAGAGGCCTAGCGAAATCGAAGCCGCCTAACCTCTATGAAATCAACGGGTTAGGACAAGGTCGCTCCCGAGGTGTGGACCCGATGTGGCCCCATTTGTGGACCTAGGTCAAGGCCTGAACCGGGATAGCGGACCTCAATAACCGCAAGACGTCGCAAACCCACCTCCACAGCATCCAGCCGTCCAACCCGACCCTATACGGCGTGACCTATGTGATGCCGGAAGTCCTGCCGCAGGGGACACCGTTTCACAAGACATTCAACCCCTTCTCCGAGGCCTGACCTAGGCCGGTCCGGCCAGCCCGAGCCTGCCGCAGATCGGGCATCCATCATCGCACGGCTTGTGAAAGATGTATCCGCTAGGCATATTCATCCACATTTGAACACGTGGATAAGTTCATGGAAGAATTGGCCTTCCGCCTGACCGAGCTCGAAGAGTGGCAGGGCATACTCCTGACCACCGGAACCTTTGTCGCAGGCTTCCTCGTCGCCCTCATTGCCCGCCGCGGCGCGACCCTTTCGCTGCGTCGGGTCCCGCATCTCCAGCTACTCTCGCTGCACGCCCTCGCACTGGCCGTGGCGGGTTTTCTGGGCCTCCTCGTCCCCTCCGCCGCCGAAGCGGGCAGGATGTGGATGGTGATGGCCACCCAATTCGGAGTGATGGCCTTGGGCGGCTACATCCTTGGGGTGCTGTCACATGCCCGGTCGGTCAATGCCTATGGCAACGGGCGGCACGCGTGGATGGGCATCACCCCCATCGCAAACCTCATCCTAATGACAAAGCGACCGCTCGATTGGCAGCCCGAGACGTGGCGGACCGGCTTCCTGAACGCGCTCGGCGTCCTTGGTGCGGTGATCATGATGGTCATCAGCGCCATGTTCGGTCGCCTTGCCGAGGTTCAAGTGGCACGATCCGCTGGCCCCCCCGTGGACGTCGAACTCGTCCGTGACGCCATGGCAAACAGCGACACGCTGGAAGCTAGCCTGATAGCCATCGCATCCCAAGTCCGTCCCCAGCCGATCACCGAACACATGGACCTCGAACGCATCGAAAGTGATGGCGACACCCTGCGCCATGTCTACGAAGTGACGGCAGACATTGACTCCCTCCCCGGCGGCCATACCGTGGCCATGGCAGAGACGACCTGCAGCGACCAAGCCCTCCGCCCGCTGCTTGAGGCAGGCGCAACGATCCAATACCTCTATCTGAACCCCGACGGATGGGAAATCGGAACCGTATTTGTCGTTCCGGCCATGTGCGGAATAGACCTTCTGAACCTAAGCCCCTGAGGTGCACCGGCGGTAGTGAAGGAAAGTGTCGTGGTGCCCCCAGAGGGAGAGGCCTAGGGAAATCGAACCCTCTAGACCCCCATGAAATCAACGGGTTAGGACAAGGCCATTCCCGAAGTGTGGACCTGATGTGGCCCCATTTGTGGACCTAGGTCAAGGGCGGCTTTGCGCTTGCCCGCCGCGGGGGGGCTGGTAACCTGACGAGGATTTACAGGAGTTTTCTGCATGAGTTTCGACGGACTCCACCGCGTTCGGGTGGCCATTTATCTGGGTCTGCTGGTCGTAGTTGGGACCCTCGGGTGGTGGGCCAGTTGGTTCGGTAGGCCCGAACTCACCATCCGCTCCGCTGGCTTCATTCTTCAGGTCATCGGCTTTCTGATTGTGTTCATTGACGTGACCGCCGCCGCGAGAAAGCACAAGGTTGCGTCCATCTTCTCGGTCATTAGGGCAAAGCTCCGCAGGAGGAATGTCGTTGCGGCGGTAGGGTCCGCCTCAGGGTCAATCTCGCTGACAGGCCACGGGGTGGGGGTTGTCGTGACCCCAACGACCCCCACACTGGAAGAGCGTGTCCAAATGATTGAGCGGCAACAGGAGGCCATCAAACAGGACATCAACACCCTGAGGCAGGAAACACGGGAGACCACGAACGAAATCTCCTCGCGGCTTGAGAGTAGGGCGGGAGAACTTGGGGCGAGGGTCCAACAGGTTAGGGATGACATAAGAGAAGCAGCGGCCAGCCTGATACACATCGAAGTCGTTGGGGTGTGGCTGTTCGGCGTTGGTTCGTTCCTCTCGACCTTCTCGAAAGAAATCTCTGAGTGCAGTTTCTTGATTGGGTGACCCTTGACCTGCTCAAGGGGCAACCCGGAGTTCACCGTGCGGACCTTGGGGTGTGAACTCTTGGTGCGGCGGAAGGTGACGAGGTCTGCGGCTGCCCACATAGCGGCTGCGCGGTCAAGGTCATGTGGTCCACCAAGTTGGTGGTCCAGAACCCAAGCCCCATAGTCCTTGTCGCCCTGTCCACCTTTGGCGAACAGCTTCCGGCCCTCGTTGAGGGCAGCCCCATACAGGAGCCACCCCGCCAGCGTTGTGTCTTCCCCCTCGGCCACCTGACGGAGACCTTCACGGGCCATCTCGGCCAAGCCCTAAGTTGAACTTAGGACAAACCCCGGAATATTTCAGCGCACAAGTGCGACGCTCTGGAATAGTATATGCGGCCACCGCGCTGCCCCCGGTGGGGGTGGGTCGCACCTCTTCACGGCCACCCGCAGGAATGTCCCGTAAGTGTATGTTTTATATGGATTGACAGGGAATCTGCGGGGACTCATCAAAGGGCAGCCGAGGGCACCCCTCGGTTCACCCTCAGGAGTTCATCCCATGACCATCAGCTTCGCCGCCTCCCGTTCCTTCCTGTCCATCCGCCTCGGTCGCTTCGAGGTCTTCGCCCAGCGCGAGACCGCACCTGCTGCCAGCTACGGCATCACCCGCGAGGGCAAGGGGGCGGGCATCCTCGACCTCCCCGGCCTGTCCATCTCTTGGGCGTCCTGACTGTCCGAAAGGGTATACCATATCGGACACCCCAAAAGTGACCGCTAGGGGTGTCCGTTAGGGTTGACTTCTCCTTTCGGACACCATAATCAACGGACATAACCCTTACGGATACTCTGAGGACAGCATGACCCGCACCATCTTCTACGCCCGCGTCTCCACCGCAGAGCAGAACAGCAGCCATCAGGTGGCACAGGCCGAGGCCGCAGGCTTCACTTTCGACAAGGTGGTGGTGGATCATGGGGTCTCGGGCGTTGCCGTGCCGCTGGCAGAGAGACCGGAGGGCAAGCGGTTGTTCGACATGCTGCACCGGGGGGACACCTTGGTGGTGCGATGGGTAGACCGCCTCGGGCGGAACTATCAGGACGTCACCGACACCATCCGCCACTTCATGCGGGAGGGCGTCATCATCAAGACCATCATCAACGGCCTGACCTTCGACGGGGCGACGACAGACCCCATGCAGGCAGCCGTGAGGGACGCCCTGATTGGCTTCATGGCTGCCACGGCACAGTCGCAAGCAGAGGCCACCAAAGAGGCCCAGAAGGCGGGCATTGCTGCGGTGAAGGCCCGAGAGGAAGAGAAGGCAGAGAAGTATCGGGGACGGAAGCCCAGCTTCAACCGAGACCAGTTGATGATTGTGAAAGAGATGGTCGCCACGGGTGCGGGAACCTCCGCTATCGCCACAGCCGCAGGCCTTACCCGTCAAACTGTCCTCCGCATCAAGGAGAACTTCGCAGCCGCCGAGGAAGCCATTGCGCGGTGGACTCGGACAGAGGAGAGGGAGGCCTCTTGAAGGTGCTGGAGCGGCTGGAGGCCGTGGTCGAGACCGCGTGAACGATTAGCCCACACCCTAGCACAAGTCAGCCGCCACCCCGGCAGCCTGCAATTTCCCTCAACCTAGCACAGAAGAACCATCACGCCTGTCTCAGGCGGGGTGTCGATCAATTCCAGCCACCCTCAGTCACACCTTCAAGCCTCCCCTCGGGTCCACCGATGGGGAACCCTTTTCGCTTGGTCACACAGGACACCCCATGAACAACTTCGCCCGCCGCAAGAACACAGGTCAGGAACGCGGCCTCCGCTTCGTCCCCGCCCTAGCCGCTGCCCAGCGCCGCCACCTCCCCGAGAGTGTCATCTCGGATGCCCCGCTGTTGCCCTCCAAGGCCCGCGATTGGCGCACCGTCCGTATCCGCCCCGAGGTGATGGCCGTGCTGGATGCCCTCCTCGCCCGCAGCCGCAAGCGCCTCGGCAATGGGGAACTCACCATCTCCGAAGCCCTCGCCGCCTTGATCACCGCAGGCCTACCTCAGGTGGTCCAGCAGGTGCCCTTTCGGGAGGACTGAGGGGCGGCTGTGCTTGATCTCGCACTGGCCACAACGCAACCCACTCAAATGCAAGGAACAACAATGCATCACCAGATACCTAGACTCCCGCCGCTGCCCGTCTGCGGCAATACTCAGAGCACGCCGTGCACCATCCTCAGGATGACCTTGAGAGACCTCGTCTTTGACCCGGCCTTCACCCCCCGTGTCGGGCTTTCAAGGGAGCATGTCCACCAGTTGGCGCGCGCTCTCCACAATAGCGGCGACCTCGACCCGATTGCGGTCTGGATTGACGCCGACTCAAAGAAGCCCGTCATTCTCGACGGACGCCACCGGGTAGCCGCGTATCGCCTCCAGAAGATAGGCGACATTCCCGCTCGGGTCTTTCAGGGGGACCGCAAGGCTGCCCTTCTGGAGGCCGCTCGGGAGAACGCTAAGGCGACCTACTCATGGACGACTTCCGAGTGCACCCAATATGCTTGGGGTCTGGTAATCGCAGTGGCGGGGTCGAAGCGTGAGATCGCACAAGCCGCCAACGTCAGAACCAGCACTGTTGGGAATATGCGAAAGCGTCTAGCCGACATGAGGAGCGCGGGCGGGACCCCAACGGGGAACTGGTGGCGTGACCGTAACGACAAGCCAGCGGCTGCCCTTCCCGAAGTCGAGGACGATGCAGCCAGAAAGGCCCGCATCGACAAACTGCGGGACTATCTGAATGGGACCGAAACGCGCTTCAAGATGGAATTCGGACGGAAACCAACGATGGAGGAACTCGGGGTCGCCATGCGGTGGCACCTTGGTCAACCCCGTTTCAAGGCGATGCTTTCAGGCGGCTACACCGCCGACGAGGACGAGTTCAGCGATCACCCTGAAGCGCATCCCTTGGCGGCTCCGCCCGCGCAGCCTGACGAAGACTTTTGACGGTCCTACCTGTCCAGCCTGACATATCCAAAATGGACACCCTGCGCGCCCGCTGACTCCCTCTCCTGACAGCGCCGCGCCCCACCCCTGCCAACAGCCATAAGCCTCACCAGTGGCCCGCTCCGGCGGCCTGTGAGGTCATGCTCAACTTCACCAGAAAGACCCAACACCATGAACACTACTACCCCGGCGCATGCCGAATCGACGGCCCGGACCGCCTGCGGTGCCCAGCCCCAAGTGGGCCAGACCCGCATTGAGATTTTCACCGATGGCTCTTGCATCGGAAACCCCGGCTACGGGGGATATGGCTTCGTCCTTCTCCGCAGGGAGGCTAGCGGAAAGATCATCAAAACCGTGGAGGGGAGCGGTCATGCGGTTGAGATCACCACCAATATCCGCATGGAACTGACTGCCGCCTGTGCCGCCCTCGAGGCCCTTGGTCGGGTCACATGGGAACCCATCTCCATCCTCTGCGATGCCAACCTCATCCCGAATGCAATGAACGGATGGCTGGCGAAGTGGAAGGCCAAGGACTGGAAGAAGAGCGACGGCAAGCTGGTCGAAAACCGCGACCTTTGGGAGCGCCTTGAACGCGCCATTGAGGGGCGTGACGTGACGTGGCACTGGGTCCGAGGCCATAACGGCACCGAACACAATGAGCGGGCGGATAAGCTTGCCTACGGTGCGGCGCGCAAGGCGGAGAAGATCATCACGGGCCGCTAGGCCAGCGCAAAGGCACCCGGCGGGGAAACCTGCCGGGGCACCGATTAGGCCCCCGGAATGTCCCAACAGGGTAACCTTTGGATTTCCCTTCACAACGCCATAAGCGCCGTCTCCCGGTAGCCCGACGATGCCCTACCATCCTGATGACCCGCTGGACAGAGTCGGCCATGAGCAAGTCCCGTTCCGTCAGGCTGTCCGCCACGGCCTCATCAAGCTGTCGCGGAACCGCTAACCTCGGCCACCTTCAGCAAAGCCCGATGGGCCACCTGAAGGCGCACCTCCTCGCCCCCGTAGGTCTCTCCTATGGAGGGCGAGGCATGGCCGAGGATGAGGTCCTGAACTGTCTTCTCCACCCCGGCAAGCCTGAGGGCGTCCTTCATGGAATGGCGGAGGGAATGGACGACGTGCTTGGGGTCTGTCGTGATCTCGCGCAGGTGCTTCATCAACTGTGTGGAGCAGTTGTCTGTCCCTCTGGGCTTGGCAAACCGGGGGAACAGGACGGCTTTTCCTTCGGCTGCCTTCAAGGCTTCCTCGGCGGCTGCCAGTGCATCACCCACAAGGGGCACGACCCGCACCGAGGCCTTGGTCTTCAGCCGCCGCCCTTCGTGCCATGTGACCCGGATATGGGGGGTGACAGCTTTCACGACCACGTCCTCGACCCTCAGACCCCGCACCTCTGACAGACGGCAACCCGTCCCGGCCAGAAGCCTCCAGATCAGCAGGAGGTCCCCCGTCAGTCTGGACTTCATGGCTTCGACCATGGGCTTCGGTAGGGGGTCTCTGAGGGCGGCATCAGGTTGGGCGGCTACCAAACCCCGACCGACCCCTTCGACGGGAAGGCCGTCAAACGGATTGACCACGTTCCCGAGGTCGAACTCCTTCAGGCCGAAGTTGATCACGGCGGCGAGATCTTTGATTTCACGCCTGACGGTGGCAGCCGAGAGAGTGCCCCCGCCATACTTCGGAAGCTTAAGCATGTGATCGCGAACCCGCCGCGCGTCATCGCGCTTCAAACTGGCCAAAGGACGGGACTGGAAAGCATCGCCCAACGCAACGGCAGCCCGTGAAAAGACTCTGTCAATCCGGGACATTGCTTCCCTGCTCTCTGGACCCTCACCCCCTCCAAGCTTCTCCTTCACATACAGCTTACGGGCATCCTCAAGGGTGTGGCCGGGGAGTTCTGCCTCGGGCATGACCACAGCCCGGTAGATCGCCGGGGAGACCCCAACATGGATGAGCGACTCTGCGAGGAGTTCCCGTGCTTCGTCCTCGTCCTCCGCACCCACGACCCCAGCCACAAGCAACCGCTCGGCCTCCTCCCGTGCCACCACGGCTGCCTCCCTCGGGGTCATCTTCGAGGGGTCCTGAAGTTTGCGCTGGGCCTCGGCTACGGCCTTGTCGAACTCCGCAGTGATGCGGGCATGTTCCCGCGCCAGTGCAGCCGGGGAGGAGGCAGCGAAGACCCGCTTGAACTCGGACTTGCCCAAAGCCGCCTTGGCAGACTCAGGCACTCGCCGCCTGTATTCGTAGCGCCCAGCGTCCAGTTCCTTGATGTGCTTCAACGTCAACGATACGCCCATTTGTGGACCTCCTGTGGACCAAGATGTGGACCTCGGAAGCGGATAACGTCCTGTTTTCGTTGATTTCTTGGCCCTACGCAAGGTGCCGTGGTGCCCCCAGAGGGACTCGAACCCCCGACCCCCTGATTACAAATCAGGTGCTCTACCAGCTGAGCTATAGAGGCACGCCTCGGGCGAAATAGCCGTTTTCGCCACGTCGCGCAAGACCGGGCCGACCGTCATCACACACGGTTCGCCCGCGCCAGCAGCGCCACCGCCAGCAGACCCACCGCCATCACCACCAGCGCCGCCGGGGCCGCCTCGCCCAGCCGTTCCAGACTTGCCAGCTCATAAACACGCGTCGACAAGGTGTTGAAATTAAACGGCCGCAGCAAAAGCGTGGCAGGCAATTCCTTCACGCAGTCGACAAACACGACCAGCAACGCCGTTGCCACCGATCCCCGCATCATCGGCAGGTACACCGCCCCCAAAGTCCCGCCCGCCGTGCGCCCCAGCGACCGTGCCGCCATGGGCAGGTTGGGCGAAACCCGGCCAAAGGCCGCATCCGCCGCGCCCTGCGCGATTCCAAAGAAACGCACCACATAGGCCAAGATGATCGCCCCCGCTGTTCCTGTCATGATCAGGCCGGGATCATGGCCTGTGATGGCCAAAACCGCATCCGCCACCCGATTGTCCAATGCTGCCAAGGGGATAAGCAGCCCCAACGCCAGCACTGCCCCCGGCGCAGCATAGCCCAACGTGGTCAGGGGCAGCACCACCCGCGCCACCTGCCCGCCTGCCATCCGCACCGCATAGACCAGAAACAGCGCTGCCCCCACGGTGACAACCGCCGCCACCCCGCCCACAAACACCGTGTTCACCAGCGCCGCCAACAGGCCCGGCGCAACCCAAACCTCGGGATTGGCCAGCGAATGATCCAGCATGACTGCGACCGGCAGCACAAATCCCAGAACAAACGGCATCAGGCATAGCCCGGTCGCAATCCAGCCCGCCCTGCCTCCCAAATTGGCCCGCTCCACCGGCCGGCCCGACCGGCCCATCCGGTGGAACCGCGCATTGCGCCGCCCCGTCCGTTCCAGCGCCACCAAGAGAAGGATCAGCATCAGGATCACCCCAGCGATCTGCGCCGCCCCCCCGGCATTGTTGCCATTCAGCCAGGTGGAAAACACCCCCGTGGTCAGCGTCTGCACCCCGAAATAGGCCACCGTCCCGAAATCGGCCACCGTCTCCATCAGCGCCAGCGCCACACCCGTGGCGATGGCAGGCCGCGCCAGCGGCAGGCCCACCCGCAGGAAAAGCCCCCAAGGCCCCACCCCCAGCGCCCGCGCCACCTCATAGGCGCAGCCCGACGTCTCACGAAACGCCGCCCGCGCCAGCAGATAGACATAAGGGTACAGCGCCGAAGACAGCACAAGGATCGCCATTTCCGGCGACCGGACCTGCGGGAACCAATACTCCTTCGCGCTTTGCCAGCCCATCATGGCGCGAAGCCCGCCCTGCACCGGCCCCGAATATTGTAGAAAATCCACCAGCGCATAGGCACCCACATAGGCAGGGATCGCCAATGGAAACAGCAACGCATAGTCCAGCCAGCGCGATCCCGGAAACCGGTACATCGCCACCAGCCATGCCGCACCCGTGCCCATCGCCGCCGTCAACAGCCCGACGCCCGCCATGAGATAGAGCGTCGTGCCAAAGTAACGCGGCAAAACCGTCGACAGAAGATGCGGCCAGATGTTCTCGGTCGGATGAAACGCAATCCACACCACCGCAAGCATCGGTGCCAGCACCACCCCGGCGATCAACACGGCGCCAACAGACCAGACATCCGGCCGCAACCGCACTCGGCGCATCGGAACCCGACTGTTTTGCTCGGTCATCATTCCATGGCGGATAATCGAAAGCGGTTCCACTGTCCAGAAAAGCCCGTATAGTCGGCGTGAAAAGACGGCAGAGAGCAGTACAGTCCCCATGCGTATCGTTTACCACCTCGGCGCTCATTGTACGGATGACGAGCGGCTGATCCGGTGTCTTTGGAAGAACCGCGAAACTCTGGCCACACAGGGCATCATCGTCCCCGCCCCGACCCGTTACCGCGCTTTGCTGCGCGACACGGCCGTCACGCTGAAAGGCCGCGCCGCCAGCCGCGACACACAGGCCGTCGTGCTCGACCAGATCATGGAAGAGGAGCGCGCCGAACGGCTGATCCTGTCATGGGACAACTTCCTCAGCTATCCGCCATGGGTGATCCGTTCTCATCGCCTCTATCCGGCCGCCGCCGAACGCATCCGCGCCTTCACCCAGATCTTCCCCGAGATCGAGGCGGAATTTCACATGGCCATCCGCAATCTGGCCAGCTTCCTGCCCGCGCTGAACAACAGCCTTCCGGGAAAGACATTCGAAGAGGTGATGGGCGGCGCAGACGCGCGCGATCTCAGTTGGTTCAGACTGGTCGAAGAAGTTCGCACCCTGAACCCAGATGCCAATCTGACCATCTGGTGCGACGAAGACACCCCGATGATCTGGCCCGAGGTGCTTCAGGCCGTTTCGGGCCATGGTTCGGGGACAAACCTTACGGACGCAGATGAATTGCTCGGCAATCTGATGACGCCCGACGGGATGGAACGGATGCGCGCGTATATGGCGGCCAATCCCCCCTCCAACACGACCCAGCGCCGTCGCATCGTTTCGGCCTTCCTCGACAAATTCGCACAGTCCGACAAGATCGACATGGAGCTTGACCTGCCCGGCTGGGACGAAGACCTGATCGAAACTCTCACGGAAAACTACCAAAACGACATCGCGCGCATCCGCAACGTCCCCGGTGTGACCTTCCTTGATCCCTGATAGCCAGCGCGCGCCCGAATCCCTTCGGACGCGCCGCTTGGTTCAGCTCATGCCAAGCGCCGCCTTGTACATTTCCAGCACGGCTTCTTCTTCGGCAATATCGTCCGGCTTGCGCTTGCGCAGCGCAACGACCTTCCGCAGTACCTTGGTGTCATAGCCCCGGCCTTTTGCCTCGGCCATCAATTCCTTCTGCTGCTCGGTCACATCCTTCTTTTCCGACTCAAGCTGCTCAAAGCGCTCGATGAACTGCCGCAATTCATCGGCGGTGACGTTATAGGCGTCGGTCGGGTCGCTCATCCTGGCCTCGTGATGCAAAAGGAAACTGTGACCCTCTCCCTACCCCGGCTTCCCCCCGGGGTTCAAGCCGATGCTGACCGGCCAGCCGTGGCTTGCCTGCCGCGCCGCCACGCGCTACCACCCCCCGAAGTTGATCAGCGGGACAATGACGATGGATTACGTAATCTGGGGCGGTGCGGCGCTGTCGATGATCGGCATTCTTGGGCTGATCTGGTGCATCGTGCTGGCCATGGGGGCCAAACGCTCTGGCCTGCCGGATGATCAGCTCAAGGCCAGGCTGCAACACGTCGTGGCGCTGAACCTCGGCGCTCTTGCGATCTCGGCTCTGGGCCTGATGATGGTGATCACTGGGATCATCCTCGCCTAGCGACCGGCGATCTTGCGCCCCTCGGTGATCAGCCGGTCAAACAGCGGCGCTGGGTCAAACAACGCCGGCGCCTCCAGCGACCACAGTCGCAAATCGCGCCGCATCACCATCAACCCGCGCTGATCGGCCTGATGCATCGGTCCCCCGGTCCAGCGCGCCACGATCCCGGCGGCGATGGCAATCGCATCCACAGTATCGCCATCCCGCGCCGTTCCGGCATCAATCAGGCGTGCTCCGGCATTCGCCAGTGCCGCAAAGCAGCGTCGCGCGATCGCCTCCTCCGCCGGCTTTGCAACACCCTCCCGCCCCTCACCGGCAATACCCGCCAAGGATAAGGCCTGCGCGATCAAGCTTCGTGCCACGCCACGCCCTTCAAGAAATGAAACCGTCTCGGCCAAAGCCGTTGCGAGCACAACTGCCACCGGCCCACCCGGGCCAACCGGGATCACCGACCAACCCAACCGCCGCCCCAACGCCACCGCCTGTGCCGCACGCGCAGGCGTAGAGGCACCCTCCAACGCCATTTCGGCCAGCGGATCGGCCTGTTGCACCAAGGCCAGCGCGACCGCGCCCTGCGGCGCAGGCACCCCCAAGGCCAGCACTGTCCGCGGCGCAGCCAATACCAGATCAGGGCGCGTGGTGATCACCACCTCGGACTCGCCCAGCCGATCTGTCCCCACCAGCGGCACCAGCCGTGCCCAATCCGCATCGCGCGCTTCGGCCGTGATCTTTCCAGCCTGCACCTCCGCCCCCTGCGCCGCAGCAATTCTCTCCAGCGCACGCACCAGCCCGGCCTTGGTCGGATCCGCCAGCGACACCACCATCCCCGCCGCCAGTGCCTGCCGCGCGATGCCGACAGCATCCTCTGTCGCCCCCCAAATCGCCAGACGCTGCGGCGGCGCGACCGATCCCACCGATGCCGGTATCCGCCGCGCCGCCCTCTCGGCGCGAAAGGCGTGGCGCAAACCGAGCGACTGCGGTCCACTGACCAGATCCTCAAACGCCGCGGCTTCAAAGGCAACGCCTTGCTCGAACGGCAACAGCAACGCGGCCTCGACACAATCCACGATCCGCTTCGGTGCCAGCAAACGCGACCCGCGCTGCGCCTCGCGCGCGGCGGTCAATGCACCGCGATAGGCCGCAACATCCCGAAACCCTGTCCGCAGCGTATCGCTTCGCCGCCAGCTTCCACCCTGCGCGCGCAGCGCGGCCAACTCGCGCGCCGCCATCCGTGCTGCTGCCTGCGCATCCTGTGCCAGCACACGGTCAATAATCCCCATTGCCGCCGCCTCTGCCGCGCCGACAATCCGCCCGCTCAACAACAGATCCAGCGACGCAACACCGCCCACCAGCCGTGGCAGGCGCTGCGTTGCACCAGCCCCCGGCAACAACCCGAATGTCACATCAGGCAGCGCCAGTTCCAGCGTCTCATCCGCCAGCCGCAGGTGGGCAGCCAACGCCAGTTCCGCCGTTGCCCCCATAGCCGGGCCCTGCAACAGCACACCCACCGGACAAGTCAGTTCCTCAATCCGCCGACACAGCGCCCGCAGCGCCTGTGACCGGCTGCCATCCCCGATCCCCGCCGCATCGACTCCGGCCGGAAACACGCCTTCCTCTCCAAAGATCAGAACCGCGCCGCACTCCGTCGTCTCGGCAAGGTCCAGCGCGTCGGACAGCGCAGCGCACAGTTGCGCATCCCAAGCGCCAGCAGACGGGGTGACCAAGGCAATCTCCAGAACCGGGCCAACACGCCCGATCCGAATCCGTTGCCCTTCCTGCTCTGCCATTGCTGCCTGCGCCTCGCTACTTTTGGCACATTAAGCTTGCCGTAGATGGGCTTGGCAATGGTGCGCCTGCGACAGGGTGCTGTCTTCACACCGGCATGTTATCGAAATCCGCCTCTTGTGACGCGTCTTCGGCCAACCGCCGCCGCGCTGCCGTCGCCTCATCCTCATCCGGCACCGCTCCGGGAAGAACCTGCGTCAGCGCCTCCATCTCTGCCTTCAGCAGCGCAAGTCCCATCGCCTGCCCCGCAGCCATCGCTTCAACAGCCTCACCCATCAGCGCGGCCATATCCGTCAGTCCGGTCTTTGGCATTTAGTCCTCCTTACGCCGCGCAGTCGCGGCAGAATGGCGTATAGGGCAGCACGTCCAGCCGCTCTGCCCCGATCTCCGCCCCGCATTTCGCGCAGATGCCATACTCACCATCCGCGATCCGCTGCAGCGCCGCCACGATCATGCGGCTTTCTTGCTGGGCGCTCAGTCCCATGCCTTCCAGCACCTCATCACTTTCGCGTTCGGTGGCCAGATCCTCCCAATCCGCCGACTGATGCGATTCCAGTTCTGCCTCGATCTCTGCCATCCGGCCTTTCAGATCGGCATGCCGGGCCTCTAACTGGGCCTTCCGGTCCGTGATCGATGTCATCCTGCATTCTCCCTTACTGCAACGCACCCATCCTGCAGCATCCACCAGCCCGGGCATTGACCTTGATCAATCCACCCGCAGATTTGATACATTCAGAACTTGTGATACTTTGTCCCGACCCCATATCGACGCAAACCGGGGCAAAAGGACCGTCGCTTCATGCAACCCATCGTGCAGGCCTTCTTTGACGAAGCGACGAATACCCTCACCTATCTGGTGCAGGAACCCAACGGGCGTGCCTGTGCGGTGATCGATTCGGTTCTGGATTTCGACTATGCCTCCGGTCGGACAGATACCCGCTCTGCCGATGCCGTCATCGCCCATATCCGCGACCATGATCTTGATCTGCAATGGATACTTGAAACACACGTCCATGCCGATCACCTGTCTGCCGCGCCTTATATCCAGGAACGTGTGGGCGGACAGATCGGGATCGGCGATCAGATCACCGTGGTGCAGGAAACCTTTGGTAAGATATTCAACGAAGGCACCCGCTTTCAGCGCGACGGGTCGCAGTTCGACCGGCTGTTTCGCGATGGTGACAGTGTGATGGTCGGGCAGATGCGGGGCGATGTGCTGCACACCCCCGGTCATACCCCAGCCTGCCTGACCTATGTCTTCGGCGACGCGGCCTTTGTCGGCGACACGCTGTTCATGCCAGATTTCGGCACCGCCCGCTGCGATTTCCCGGGTGGGTCCGCCGCCGTGATGTTCGACAGCGTTCAGCGCATCCTGTCCTTGCCCGACGCGACGCGTATCTTCGTGGGCCATGATTACAAGGCCCCGGGACGTGACGACTTTGCTTGGGAAACCACCGTCGGCGCGCAAAAGGCGCGGAACGTCCATATCGGGGCAGGTCGTTCCCGTGAAGATTTCGTCGCCATGCGCGAAGCCCGCGACGCCACCCTTGCCATGCCGCGGCTGATCATCCCGTCGCTGCAGGTCAATATGCGCGCGGGCAACATGCCGGAGCCTGAAGACAACGGCACAAGCTATCTGAAAGTGCCGATCAACAAGCTTTAGGCACACCCGCCCGATAGCAGTGACAAAACATCCCACAACACAAAGCGCCGCCGGAACAGGGGGCAGACAGGCAGGGTTTGATGACTTTCGATATAGCATGGCTATGGGGGCTGCTGGGTGGGCTGCTGATCGGCAGCGCGGCGGCGCTTTATCTGCTTGTGAACGGGCGGGTGATGGGTGCATCCGGGATCATTGGCGGGCTGGTCGATGGCACGGGGCGCGACAGCTGGGCCGAACGGCTCAGCTTTCTGGCCGGCCTGATCGTCGTTCCCGCGGTGATCGTCGCGCTGTTCGGCACGGCTGAAACCCATCTCACATCCAACTGGGCAACGATTATCCTTGGCGGCCTGCTCGTGGGCTTGGGAACGCGGCTCGCCAATGGCTGTACGTCGGGCCACGGCGTCTGCGGTATCTCGCGCCTGTCATTGCGCAGCATCGTCTCGACTGTTTTCTACGTTCTTGCTGGTGGCGTCGTCATGGTGCTGGCTCGGCACGTGTTGGGGTGGATCTGATCATGAAGCGCAACCTCTTTTCTGTCCTTGCCGGGGCGATCTTCGGCATCGGACTTCTGCTCTCGGGCATGACCGACACCACGCGTGTGCAAGGCTGGCTGGATGTCTTTGGTGACTGGGATCCGACACTGGCCTTTGTCATGGGCGGCGCGATCATTCCGATGATCATCGCATGGCGAGTCGCCGCCCGGCAGCGAACGGCGCTGCTGGGCCGCGAAATCCCGCTTCACCCGGGCGGCACACAGGTCGACGCGCCGCTGGTCATCGGCTCCACGCTCTTTGGCGCAGGCTGGGCAATCTCGGGCCTGTGCCCCGGCCCGGCGATGGCCTCTCTGGGATGGGGCGGTACCGGCGGTCTGGTCTTTCTTCTCGCCATGCTCGCAGGTATGGTCGCCGCACCGGCCGCGCGCGTGCGGCTTGACCGAATGGTGGTCACGCCCTGACCACCGCCATCCTGATGATCGAGGAGACGATGATGGACATCCGCGCTCTGACGCCCACCTATGCGGTGTCGCCCCAGATTGACCCTGCCGATCTGCCCGCGATCAAGGCCGCCGGATACACAACCATCATCGACAACCGCCCTGATGGCGAAATCCCGCCCGACCTGCATACCGATGTGATGCGGGCCGCGGCGGAATCGCTTGGCCTGACCTTTGTGGCGAACCCCGTGATCGGCGGCGGCATGACGATGGACAATGTCACCACCCAGCGCGCCGCCATCGACGCCGCGACCGGCCCGGTCTTTGCCTATTGTGCCAGTGGCAACCGGTCCTCGGTGGTTTGGGCCATCGCCCATGCCGCGCAACTGCCTGCGGATGATCTGATCGGCATTCCGGCCCGTTTCGGATACCAACTGGAACATCTGCGCCCCACGCTGGAAAGCCTTGCCCAAAAGGGCTGATACCGCGCGCAGGACAAAGCCCACCCCCAACATCCGCACCGCCGGCGCCATCAGGACCGCCGCTCCGCCACGGCTGGAGCGATCAATCCATGCAGCGGTGCTTCGACGGCTTCCGCCGTCAGCCGCACCGCGCGCAGACTGCCCTGCCTTCCCAGCCGCCCAACGGCAACCTTGCGCCCATCCAGCCCCTCCATGCCAATTCGCCCGATCTCGGCGCGCGGCAACATAAGGTCCTGCCCGACCTGCAAAGCCATCACTGTCCCCAAGGTTAGGGACAACCGCATCAGCACTGCCTCAAGCCGCACCTCTGCACCGCCCACCTGCGCGGCAAGGTCTTGCGAAAACCGACCGTCCGGCGCTGGCTTGACCAAGCCCTGCATCGCTCCCCGCCCGTCAGGCAGGGCCAACAAAAACCTGCCACTGCGCGCGCCACCGGCAAGCTCCACCTCGGCGATCAGCAGTCGGTAGGGCATATCGTCCAACAACAGCGAAAGCCCCCGCCCGCCATCCACAGTGGCAGCAAAGCGAAAGCCCCGCGCCCATTCCGGCAAATCCGCCTCTATCGCTGCCGCCTCAAACCCGGCAAGCGCATGCTCAAGTACGGGCGCCAGCAGCGCAGCATCCGTGCGCGTCGCGCGCCGCGCTGCGCTGCGCTCGGTCACCGATATCGTGCCGGTGGTCAGCGCCTCAACCATCCCGGCCATCAACCCGGCATCAATCACCGCAACGCCCGTCGCCTCGCCCGCCCCTTCATCCAAGGCACAGATCAGCGCCGGTTCGGGCAGCATCTCGATCAATTCCCCAATCGTTCGCCGCTCCATCGCAAAGCTGACCAACCGCAGTGCGACGCCCATCTCCACCTGTGCCGCCCGCGCCAGCGCCAGCGTCCAAAGCCGCTGCACCGCCTCAAGCCCCTCTGAGCCAGAATCGCCCGCGCGCTTCATCCGAACCAATGCCATCCGCCGATCCCGCACCTGTTTCGCGCAGAATGCCGACAATCCGCAAAAAAAGGGTTAAGCGGCCTTCCGCTCCAGCCGCAGCGGCAATGTCACCCGAAACGCCGCCCCGCCCTGCCCGGGCAGATAGCCGATGGTCCCTCCCAGATTGGCCATCACCTCGCGGCAGATCGCCAAGCCCAATCCGGCGCCCCCGGCGCGGGTCTGATCGGTCAGGCGCGCGAATTTCTCGAAAATGATCCCCTGGCTCTGCTTGGGAATCCCCGATCCATTATCCACGAAATCCACCGAAACCCGCCCCGCCCTTTGCCGCACGGTGATCTTCAATTCCGGCGCCGCCGCGTCGCAATATTTCCGCGCGTTGGAAATCAGGTTGATGAACACCTGCACCAGTCTGTCCGCATCTGTCCGCACGAACAGATTCTCGGATGGCAGATCGCGATGAATGACAAAGGTCCGCTCTGGCCGCGTATGGCTTGCCGCCGCCAAGGCCCGGTCGATCATCTGCTGCACATTGGCCAGCTCCAGGTTCAGCTGGACCGTGCCATTCTCCAACACGCTCAGATCGAGCAGATCGTCCAAAAGCCGGGTCAGCCGGATCGCCTCTTCATGGATGATCCGCCCGTAATTGGCCACCATTTCGGGGGGCAAATCGCCCTCGGTCAGAATCTCGGAAAACGCACGGATTGACGTCATCGGCGTGCGCAATTCGTGGCTGATCTGGCTCAGGAACGCATCCTTCTGCACCGACAATTGGGTCAGTTTCTCATTCGCCTCGCGCAATTGCCGCGCGGTCCGGGTCAGCTCTTCGCGCTGGCTTTCCAACTCGGCCGAATATTCCATGATCTGCGCGGTCTCATTGGCCACCGCCATCAGATCCTCAACCGATACCGTCGCCCGTCCCACGATCTGGCTGATCATCGCGTGCGCCGTCGCCGCCCCCACAGACCCCGCCAGCCGCCGTTCCAGCCCGGCCACGAAATCCGGCGTGGCATCAGGCAGGTATCCGTCTTTGCCCTGCCCCCGGGCCTCAGAGGCAAAGACGGCCAACGCGGGCTCCTCGCCCAGAATGCGCTGCGTCATCACCAAAAGCGCCTCTGGCTCTGCCCGCCCGCGCGCCCATCCCTGCGGCCCCGCCGCCTCGGCATCGAACACGTTCACAAAGGCAGCCCCCTGCATGCGCTCCACCGGGCCGGGAAAGGTGAACAGCGACACGGTGCAAAAGGCGATCGTGTTCAACACCAACGACCAGAACAGCGCATGCAGCAGCGGATCCATCCCCTCCACGCCGAACAAGGCCTGCGGTCGCAACCAGCCGATCCCGCCAAGGCCCTGCTCGAAAACCGATACGGAAAGCGCCGCCCCCGGCCCGAAGGACGGCAAGTACAGCGCATAGGCCCAAACCACAAAACCCGTGACCAGCCCCGCCGCCGCGCCCACTTTTGTGGCCCCGCGCCAGTAAAGCCCTCCCACCAGCACCGGCAGCACCTGCGCCACCCCAACAAAGGCAATCAACCCAATCGCCGCCAGCGCCGCCGACCCACCGGACAGGCGGTAATACATATAACCCAGCGTCAGCACACCCACGATGGCCAGCCGCCGCGACAGGATCACGATCCGCCGCACATCCCCCGACATCGCCGCCTTGGGCCGCAGTTTCAGCCAGATCGGCATCACCACATGGTTCGAAAGCATCGTGGCCAAGGCGATGCTCTCCACAATCACCATGGATGTGGCGCTGGAAAATCCGCCCAAAAATGCCAGCATCGCCAGCGCCCCCTGCCCTTCGGCAAGCGGCAGGGTCAGCATGAACATATCGGGGTTCGATCCCTCGGGCATCCGCTCCAGCCCCATCACGGCGATGGGCACGATGAACAGACTCATCAGCAGCAGATAAAGCGGAAAGGCCCAGCTTGCCCGCGCCATGTGCCGCTCTTCGCCATCCTCGACGATCATGACCTGAAACATGCGCGGCAGACAGATCACCGCCGCCCCCGACACAAAGATCAGCCCCGCCCACCGCCCCGGCTGCAGATTCCAATCCGCGATGGGCGATGCATCGATCCGTTCGAACAATTCCACCGGGCCACCAGCAAGCCCCCAGACGACAAAAACCCCCACCGCCAGCAAGGCAACCAGCTTGACCACCGCCTCAACGGCGATGGCCAGCACTACACCGTGATGCTGCTCCTTGGCGTCCAGATTGCGGGTGCCGAACAGGATGGTGAACAGGGCCAGCCCCCCTGCAACCCAGATCGCTGTGGAATCCCGATCAGGCAGCGCCCAGCCTTCCGGTGTCTCACTGGCAAAGACACCGAAGGACAGCGTCACCGATTGAAGTTGCAGCGCGATATAGGGCGTCGCCGCCACCACTGCGATCAGCGTCACCACCACCCCCAGCAGGTTCGACTTGCCAAAGCGGGACGAGATCAGGTCCGCGATCGACGTCACACGCTGCTGCCGCCCGATCACCACCAGCTTGCGCAGCAAAAGCCACCAGCCCACGAAAACCAGTGTCGGCCCCAGATAGATGGTGACAAACTCCAGCCCCGACCGCGCCGCATAGCCAACCGCACCGTAGAACGTCCAGGCTGTGCAATAGATAGACAGCGACAACGTATAAATCATCGGCGACCGCAGCCATCCGATCCGCCCCATCGCCGCTCGCCGCTCTGCCAGAAAGGCCACAAGAAACAGAAAGGCGACATAGGCCAGACAGGACAGGACAAGGATGTTAAAGGGCATCGCCTAGCGCTCCTCGCCCTCGTCCTCGGCACTTTCATCGGCCAGTCCCGGTGCCATCAGCGCAGCCACTAGCACCAGACCAAACCAGACGGCGAACAGGTAAATCCCATCCACCGCCGTATCCGCCTGTGCGGTTTCCCCCGGTGACCACAGAATTGGCAGCAAAACCAGAATCATCCCTAGGATCGGCAACATCCGTGCCGCATCGCGCAACCGCCGCTTGCGATAGCTTCCTCGCTGCAGAAAAAGGGGCGCGCGGGGCCGCTTCACCGGGTCACCAACTCGCGGACCGAGGCGAGTATCTCGGCATTCGAAAACGGCTTTGTCATGAACCGGCTCACCCCTGCCCGCTCGGCAGCCTCCCGGTCACGCCCCTGCCCCTTTGCCGTCAACATCAGAACGGGAACGGCCTCCGTCTCGGGGTTGGCGCGGATGGACTGCAGCACTTCCAAACCGGAACAGCCGGGCAGCATCAGATCAAGGATCACAAGATCGGGCCTGTCCGCCCGTACCGCCTCGGCCGCGCCGATCCCGTCCAGCATCATCGACACCTGCCATCCGTCCCGGCTCAGGATGAACCGGATCGCCTCGGCAATGTTCGGCTCGTCCTCGATCAACAGGACATGGCCCGCCATTTCGCTCTCCCCCCCGTCTTCGGCCCGGGCGCATCTGCTGCGCGCCTCTTCCCCCAGCCTTGCAAGACGATGCTCAATTCCGCGCCCTGTGTCAAAAGCCATTCACCCCCGAAGCCGCCGCATCATTCAACCTCGCCCATGATCGAAGGCTCGCGCCGCGCCGGACAGCCCGTCCGCGCACAGACGCGGCAACTCGTCCCCACCTGCAACAAACCTTCGCCTGTCGCTCCCCCGGCCAAAGGCCAGATCAACATCGCCGCCTCGCGCAACTCAACCCCGCCAATCCCCGCCGGGTGACGCAGGTCGCACCACGCCACCGCCCGAAACCGCCGCGCTCCGCGCCCAACTGTCACCAGATCGGCCACCACCGGGCTACCCGGTCGCCCGAGCGCCGCAAACAGCGGCCAAAGCGGGCAGGCCGCGCCAAAGCGCGGCACACCGAACCCATCGGCAGGCTTGCGAAAGGTCAGCGTCCCAGATCCATCACAGATGACCAATCCCGCCGCCGCCCCCGGCATCAACGCCAACCGCCGCAGCACAGATACTACCGAAACCCCTGCCGCCTGCGCGATGCGCAGCGGATCAGGCCCGCCCTCGCCCGCCTGCGCCACCGCCACGGTCAGCGGGGCCAGCGGCAGCGCTGCCGCGTCCTCTTCCGCACGCGCCACCCAATCCCGTGCCATCCGGCGCGCGGCCCCTGAAACCAGCCCGGCCACCTCGCCCAGCACCGCCTCCGGCCCTTCCCCACCCGGCTCCAGTTCCGGCAGATGCCAGCCCCGACCAGCCAGCCAGGCCTCCAACTCTTCCTGCGGTGCCGCGATACCCTGCACCCCGTCCTGTTCCGACCCGTCTAGATAGGCGACCAACGCCTCCGACCCCGCCGCCAGCCGCTCACTATCCGCAAAGAGGTTCTGCAAGAACCGCGCGCGCCATTGCGGATCAATATCGCCCGGTTCGGCCAGAATCTCTGCAGTCGATCGCACCGATGACACGGCCGACAGCATTTCATGCAGCGATGCCGACAGATGCGGATCATGCGTCATCCGGTCGTTCAACGCCTCAACCACCCGCTCCAGTCCCGACGCCCGCCGCTCCATGGCAATCAAGGTTCCGGCCCAACCGGGAAACCGCCCGGCAAATTCTTCAATCCGGTCCAGTTCCGCCGTCGCAGCCCCCCCCGCCGATGCCGCGGCAGCGCGTAAGTCATCCAGCAAAGTGCCGCCCGCGCCTTCCTTCAGCGCCGCCATCGGCACACCCAAAACCCCGGCCAGCGCCTCCAACAGCTCTGTCGTCACCCGCCGGCGATTGTGCTCGATCAGGTTCAGATAGGATGCCGAAACCCCAGCCTCACGCGCCACCTCGGCCTGCCGCAGGCCCAAAGCCAGCCGCCGCTCCCGCAACCGCGTCCCCGTCAGCGCCGACATCGGCATCGCTTGGCCCTCCCCCGGCAAGGGTGACAGATTTACAAAGCTCAGAAAACTTTACAACCGCCGCTTCATCTTGGTCGAAATACCCAACTCCACCGCCCCCACCGCGCGCAAGCAATGAAAAAGGCGCGCGCAGGTTTCCCCGCGCGCGCCCTGTTTGCCCTCAGACGGTTCTTACTCCAGCGCCTTGTCCGTGATCGCCGTGGTAAAGGCCGCCGCATCCGGGGCCTTGGTGATGGCCGGATTGTCGGGGCTCACCGCCGCCAAAAGCGCCTCGACCGTCGCGTTGAAATCGGCCGGGTCCAGCGCCCCGTTCGACCCTGCGGTCAGCTTGGCCACTTCACCCATCATATAGGTCTGATGCTCCAGCGTCTGCAGACCGGTCTGGTCGGCATCCACCACGATCTGCGCCGCCTCAGCCGGGTTGGCCTCAGCATATTTCCAGCCCTTCATGCTGGCCCGCACAAACCGCACCATCTTTTCTTCAAAGGCCGGATCGGCCAGTGCCGCTTCCGTCACATAAAGCCCATCCTCCATCACCTTCACGCCCTGATCGCCATAGCTGAAGAAGGTCAGCTGTTCCGGCGTCAGCCCGGCATCCAGCACCTGACCATATTCGTTATAGGTCATCACGCTGATGCACGCCGCCTGTCCGTTCAGCAGCGCTTCCACGTCAAAGGCCTGCTTCAGAACGGTCACACCGCCTTCGCTGCCATCGGTCGCCAGCCCCAGCTTCGCCATCCAGGCATAGAACGGGTATTCGTTCCCAAAGAACCACACGCCCAGCGTCTTGCCCGGGAAATCGGCTGTGGTTTCCACGCCCATATCCTTGCGGCACACGAAAGACAGCCCTTGGTTCTTGAACGGCTGCGCGATGTTCACCAGCGGAACGCCCCGCTCACGCGCGGCCAGTGCGGCGGGCATCCAGGTGGTGATGACATCCGCGCCACCGCCTGCGATCACCTGCTCGGGCGCGATATCCGGCCCGCCGGGCAGGATCGACACGTCGAGGTTCTCCTCATCATAGAACCCCTTCGCTTCAGCCACATAGTAGCCCGCGAATTGCGCCTGCGTCACCCATTTCAGCTGCAACCGCACCTGATCCTGGGCCTGGGCCGCGCCACCGGCGAATACCGCCAACAACGCACCCGTCAAAAGTCCTTTCATCATGCCAACCTCCTTGTTGTCATCTTATCCCCGCACTCTCTGCGACGGGTGCCAGAACGTGACCCGGCGTTCCACCAGTGCCACGAACCCATAGAACGTGGTGCCCGCAAGGGCCGCCACGAAAATCTGCGCCCAGACCATGGGCAGCGCAAGCGATCCGACCGCGGTCGAGATGCGAAACCCCATCCCCCGCGTCGGAGAGCCGAAAAACTCGGCAACGATTGCCCCGATGACCGCCAAGGTTGTGGCAATCTTCAACCCGTTGAAGATGAAGGGCATCGCCGCCGGCAAGCGCAGCTTCAACAGCGTCGGCCCATAGCCCGCGCCATAGGTCCGCATCAGGTCGCGATGCATCCGGTCGCTGGCCGCCAGCCCCGCCACGGCGTTCACCAGCACGGGAAAGAAAACCATCGCGAACACCACCGCCGCCTTCGACTGCCAGCCGAACCCGAACCAGGTCACCATGATCGGCGCCACGCCCACGATGGGCAGCGCCGCCACGAAATTACCCACCGGCAGCAAGCCCCGCGTCAAAAGCTGCGACCGGTCCACCAGCACCGCCACCACCAGCGCCGCCCCACAGCCCATCACATAGCCCGACAGCGCACCCTTCACGATGGTCTGCACGAAATCCTGCCACAGCAGCCCAAGGTTCCCCGCCACCGTCGCCGCCACCACCGATGGCGCGGGCAAGATCACCTCCGGCACCGCCAACGCGCGCACCGCCCCCTCCCACAGCACCAGCACCGCCAACCCGAACAGCACGGGTGGCACCAGCCGCAAAGGCCCCGCCTTCACCCGCCCCGCAATCCAGACGTTGACACCCCAAGCCACCAGCCAGAACAGGATCGCCAGCCACAAAACCATCATGGCCGCACCCCCATCACCCGGTCCGCCCCACGCTGCACTGCGCCCACGGCCAGGATCAGCAGACCCGCCACCAGCGCCGCCGCAAACAGCGACGCCCACATCAGCAGGGGTTGCCCAAACTGGCTCGCCACCAGCATCCGCGCGCCCAGCCCCTCAACCGCGCCCGTCGGCAATTCCCCAACGATGGCCCCCACCAGCGCCGCCGCAATGGCCACCTTCAGACTGGCAAAGAAATAGGGCATCGAAGACGGCAACCGCAGATACAGAAAACTCTGCCACCCATTGGCATTCCACGTCGCCAACTGATCCAACTGCATCGCATCTGGGCTGCGTAGCCCCTTCACCATCCCTACCAGTACCGGGAAGAAGCTCAGGTAGGCACTGATGATGGTCTTGGAGACCAACCTGTTCTCCAACCCCAACGCCTCACCCAGCGACAGGGTGTTGGAGAGCACCACGATCATCGGCGCCAGCGCGACGATGGGGATGGTCTGGCTGATCACCGCCCAAGGCATGACCGTCGCCTCCATCACTCGGAAATAGACAATCCCTATGGCCAGCGACACGCCCAGCACTATGCCCATGGCAAAGCCCGCCAGCGTCGCCTCCATCGTCACCCAGCCATGATAGACAAGGCTGCGCTTGCTGGTGATCGCCTGCCCCGTGATCCCATCCCACAGCGCCACCGCAACCTGATGCGGCGCAGGCAGCAGCGGCCGCTCCAGCGCCATCGTCGCCCGCACCACCTCACCAAATCCCGGCGTTGTCCCCGCGCGCCCGGCCTGATCATAGACCCATGTGGAATTCATCCAGACAGCCGCCACATACCAGATCACCAGAATGATCCCCAGCACGGCCAGCACAGGCAAGGTTTTTCCCTTCATCCGCGCACCCCCTGCGGCCATGCAATCAGCGCCACTGCCACAATCCCCAGCGCCACCCCCGCCGTCTGCATCCCCGTCAGCCGTTCCCCGAACCAAAGCACCCCGATCAGCGCCAGCGCCACCAGTTGCACCACCGACGAGATTGCCACCGCCAGCGCCAACCCGCTTTCCCGCATCAGCCGCACCATCATCAGGTTACCCACCAGAAAGCAGCCCAAGGCCAGCGCCAGCGTGGGCCACGCCCCAGACCCGGCATAGGCCCGCAGCACGGAATTGGCCGCGATAAACGCCGCCATCGCGCCCCCCAGCCAGATCAGTAGCGCCCCGCTCATGCCTGTCCTCTCCAATCCTGAAGCCATCCGCGCCCACTAGACCTCGTCACCGCGCTTCGCTTTCTGAAGGATCATCATCATCAAGCCGTGCAACGACACAAAGGCAAAAAAACACGGCAACAAATATCCGGAAGCAACCATCAACCATGCTGGTATCTGTCGTCGTCCGTAAGTTTCCCCATTCATCTCCTGGAACCGGGCGAGCACTTCCGAAGGTGGCCAGAACTGCTCCAATCGCATACTGCTTTCGTTGCCTGAAAAGATCATCAACCACGAAGCAAAGAAAGAGATACCGGCGAGCGACAGTCCGCCAAAGAATTGGTGATCATACGGAGTAACCTTCCCGGCCAATCCCTGTTCACCCCTTCCCATAGCGCTCACACCTCATCGCCATGCCCCGCCCGCAGCCCATCCCGAACCCGATGGGCAATCTCGATGAACTCGCGGCTGTCGCGAATGTCCAAAGGCCGCTCCTTCGGCAACGGCGAGTCGATCACATCCGTAATCCGCCCCGGTCGCGGGCTCATCACCACGATCTTCGTCGACAGATACACCGCCTCGGGGATCGAATGGGTTACGAATCCAATCGTCTTGCCCGTCGCCGCCCACAGCTTCAGCAATTCCTCATTCAGCCGGTCCCGCACGATCTCATCCAGCGCGCCAAACGGCTCATCCATCAGCAGAATATCGGCATCAAAGGCCAGCGCCCGCGCGATAGATGCCCGCTGCTGCATCCCGCCCGACAACTGCCATGGAAACTTCTTCCCGAACCCGCCCAACTCCACCAGATCCAGCACCCGCGCGATCCGCTCGGCCTGCTCGGCCTTGGAAAACCCCATGATCTCCAGCGGCAGCGCGATGTTCCCCGCAATCGTGCGCCATGGATAGAGCCCCGCCGCCTGAAACACATAGCCATAGGCCCGCTTCATCCGCGCCTCGTCGGGCGTCATCCCGTTCACGGTCAGTGTGCCGCCCGTCGGATGCTCCAACGCCGCCACGCAGCGCAAAAAGGTGGTCTTGCCACAGCCCGACGGCCCGATAAAGGACACGAACTCCCCCCGGTTCACCGTCAGGTTCACATCCTTCAGCGCATGGACCGGTCCATCCCCGGTCTCGAAGGTCAGATTCAACCCCTTCGCCTCGATCACCGCCGCGCCTGTGTTCAGCGTATCCTTCATTCCACCTTTTCCCCGGCCCGTCCCCGCGCGCCGTCATCAAATCTTTGCACCGCCCCGGCATGTTCCGCGCATCCCCCCGACAGGAACACAGCCCCCATGCCCGGAACTCTCGCCTTCGCCCCGACACCGGATGATCTGGAAGACGATCTCTTCACCGTCCCCGTCCTCACCTTCGTGCCCCCACAACCGCAGCCCGACGACACAGAAGAAAGCTGACGCCCCCCGCCATCCCATGGCACACTGCCCCGACAACCCTGCCGGAGCCCCCTGCTATGACCAGTACCCCGCGTCCCCCCTGCCGCAAGCTGCGCCCCTCTGCCGACCATGTCTATGCCGGCAAGCAGGGCTTTTCCTATTTCGAAGGCATCGCCCGCGAAACCACGGGGGCGCAAGCCATCTGCATGCACCTCCTGACTATCCCGCCCGGCGGCCGCGCCAAGGCGCACAAGCACGCCACGCATGAGACCGCGATCTTCATGCTCGACGGCGTCACCACCATGTTCTGGGGCGACGCCCTTGAGAACCGGATGGAGGTCGAAGCTGGCGACCTCCTCTACATCCCCGCCGACATGCCGCATCTGCCCTTCAACCCCGGCCCCAGCCCCGCACGCGCCGTCATCGCACGGACCGATCCGCACGAACAGGAAAGCGTGGTTCTGCTTCCGGAGCTGGAGCATCTGGTGCCCTGACGGCGCTGGGGGACGACGGGTCAAGTGCGGTCCTCCGGCAGGTGCAGCATTGCCTGTTCCACCTTTCGATAGACCGCACCGGCCACCGCGCCCACCACAAGGGTCGAGAACAGGATCATGCCCGTCCCACGGTAGACGGGATGCCCAGAGTTGACCTCCATTAGCAGCACGAAGCAGGCCCCGTTGGCCATTCCAGCGGCGACGAACCAGGCCCAACCGTTGCGCCCCGTCAGATGCAAAAGTACCCGCAAGGCCACGAAGCCGGGCAATCCGGCAACAAGGATCACCAGCAGGATGAAGAGGAAGGCCGCAAGGGCCTCGGCTGACTGACTGATCAGCAAGGAAAGCACGACAAAGGCGACGGCACCCGCGAACGACGCCACGGCATGGGCCAGAAGGCCGATCCCGATCCGCCGAGCCAGCGATCCGTCCGGCACCCGTGCCGCCCCTTCCACCTGTCACACCCCCGTCGCCGGGATGCCCGTCCGCACCACAGGGCGCGGTGCCGTCAATTCCTTCCACTGGCTCAGCGCCCGGTTCACCGCAGGCCGTGCCTCGCGCCCCACGAATTGCCCATGACCTTCCTGCGTCTTGACCGCCCCGTCGTCGATGGCCACCTGCCCCCGCGTCAGCACGAAACGCGGCAGCCCCTTCACCTTATGCCCCTCGAACACGTTGTAATCGATGGCGGATTGCTGCGTTCCCGCGCTGATCACCTTCTCCCTCGAAGGGTCCAGCACCACCAGATCGGCATCCGCCCCCACCAGCACCGCGCCCTTCTTGGGATACAGGTTCAGGATCTTCGCGATATTCGTGGATGTCACCGCCACAAACTCATTCGGCGTCAGCCGCCCCGTCCCCACCCCATGCGTCCAGAGCATCGGCAGCCGGTCCTCAAGTCCCCCCGTCCCGTTCGGGATCTTGGCAAAGTTCCCTACCCCGAACCGCTTCTGCTCGGTGGTAAAGGCGCAATGATCCGTCGCCACCACGGAAAGCGACCCCGACATCAGCCCCGCCCAAAGGCTCGCCTGATGTTCCTTGTTCCGGAACGGCGGCGACATCACGCGCCGGGCGGCATGATCCCAATCGGGATGGAAATACTCGCTCTCATCCAGCGTCAGATGCTGGATCAGCGGCTCGCCCCAAACCCGCTTGCCCGCCGCCCGCGCCCGCCGGATCGCCTCATGCGCATCCTCACAAGACACGTGGACGACATACAAAGGCACCCCCGCCATGTCGGCGATCATGATGGCCCGGTTCGTCGCCTCCCCCTCCACCTGCGGCGGGCGGGAATAGGCATGGCCCTCCGGCCCCGTATTCCCCTCAGCCAGCAACTTCGCCGTCAACTCCGCCACCACATCGCCATTCTCGGCATGGACCATGGCCAGCCCGCCCAGATCACCCACCCGACGGAAGGACGAGAACAACTCGTCATCATTCACCATCAAGGCGCCCTTATAGGCCATGAAATGCTTGAAGGAGGTGATTCCCGCCTTCACGCTGTCCGCCATGCCCTCCCAGACCTTCTCGCCCCACCATGTCACCGCCATGTGGTAGGAATAGTCGCAATTCGCCCGGCCCGATTTGTTGTGCCACATCTGGGCCGCATCCATCAGCCCCTGCCCCTGCCCCGGCAGCACGAAATCCACCACCATCGTGGTCCCGCCCGACAGCGCCGCGCGCGTCCCGCTCTCGAAATCATCCGCCGAATAGGTGCCCATAAACGGCATCTCCAGATGCGTATGCGGATCGATCCCGCCGGGCATGACATAGCAGCCTGTCGCATCCAGCTCCGTCCCGCCTTTCAGGTTCGGACCAATCTCGGTGATCTTCCCCCCCTCGATCCGCACATCGGCCTTGTAAGACAAGTCCGCCGTCACCACCGTTCCGTTCTTGATGATCGTCGCGCTCATCGGCTTCTCTCCCTCTCGAAACCTGCCGGCTTCATCTGTTCAAAAATATCCTCGGGGGTCCGGGGGCAGACAGCCCCCGGGGCTTCCATCAGGATACCACCTCCGCCACCTCAAGCGCCGCGTGCAGCAGCACATCCGTCCCCGCCGCCGCCCATTCCGGGGAAATCGCCTCCGCCTCGTTGTGCGAAAGCCCGTCCACACAAGGGCACATGATCATCACCGTCGGCGCCACGCGGTTGATCCAGCAGGCGTCATGCCCTGCCCCCGACACGATATCCATATGGGAATAGCCCAACCGCTCGGCAGCAGCACGCACCACGGTTACCAGACCCGGATCAAAGGTAACCGGGTCGAAATGCCCCACATCCTCGATCTCGCAGCCCAGCCCCAACTCCCGCGCCACCGCATAGGCCGCGCGCATCACCTCGGCCTTCATCGCATCCAGCTTGCCCTGCTCGGGTGAGCGGATATCGACTGTAAACACCACCTTGCCCGGAATGACGTTCCGCGAGTTCGGGAACACCTTCACCTGCCCCACCGCTCCCACGGCACCCGGCTGATGGCTCATGGCAATCTGATGCACCCGCTCGGTGATCCGCGCCATGCCGAGGCCCGCATTCACCCGCATGTTCATCGGAGTGGACCCCGTATGCGCGTCCTTACCCGTCAGCGTGATCTCCAGCCACCACAGGCCCTGCCCATGCGTCACCACGCCGATGGTCTTGCCCTCGGCCTCCAGAATGGGCCCCTGCTCAATATGCAACTCCAGCATCGCATGCATTTTCCGCGCGCCGACCTTTTCCTCGCCGACCCAGCCGATGCGCTCCAACTCTTCGCCAAACACCTTGCCCTCAAGGTCGCGCCGCCCCTTGGCATAGTCCTCGGTATGGATGCCCGCAAACACACCACTGGCCAGCATCGCAGGCGCGAACCGCGCGCCTTCCTCATTGGTCCAATTCGTCACCACGATGGGGCGCTTGGTCCGCACCCCCAGATCGTTCATCGTCCGAACCACCTCCAGCGCGCCCAGCACGCCGAGAACGCCGTCATATTTCCCGCCCGTCGGCTGCGTATCCAGATGCGACCCCATGTAAACCGGCAAAGCCTCCGGGTCCGCCCCCGCCCGCGTCGCGAACATGTTGCCCATGGTATCCACCCCCATGGTCATGCCCGCCGCCTTGCACCAGCCCGCGAACAGATGCCGCCCCACGCTGTCGGCATCGGTCAACGTCTGGCGGTTGCAGCCCCCCGCCACGCCCGGCCCGATCAGGGCCATCTCCTCAAGGCTGTCCCACAGCCGCGCGGAATTGATCCTCAGGTTTTCCCCGGGTGCTGGCATTGGCTGGCTCTCCCTGTGGTGCGGGCATCTGCGCGCCCCCTTACCCACGAATGTTGATCGACTCGTTTCCTGACCGTATGGTCAATACGAAACGCACCACAACCTGACCATCCGGTCAACGAAAATCACAGGCCTGCATGCCCGACACTGCCCGCATTTCACGCATCCGCCCCGGCCGCCGCACAGATATCCGGCAGCAAAATGAGCGGCTGATCCTCGACGCCGCCGAACGGGTCTTCGCCGAGGCTGGTTTCGGCGGCGCAACCATGCAACTCATCGCCGATATGGCGGGCCTGCCAAAGGCAAACCTTCATTACTACTTCCCCACCAAAGAGGCGCTCTATCGCCGCGTGGTGCAGAACATCTTTGAAATCTGGCTCGACGCCGCCTCCAGCTTTGATGATGCCGCAGGCCCCATCGAAGGCATCGGTGCCTATGTTCAGGCCAAGATGGACATCTCCCGCCGCCACCCCCACGGATCAAAGGTCTGGGCGGCCGAGGTGATGCACGGCGCACCTGTCATCCAGGACTATCTCGAAACCACCCTGCGCGACTGGACAAATGGCCGCATCGCCGTGATCCAGCGCTGGATCGACCAGGGCCAGATGGCCCCCATCGACCCGCGCCATCTGCTCTATATGCTCTGGGCCACCACCCAGCATTACGCCGATTTCGGCCATCAGATCGAAACCCTGAACGCAGGCCATCCTCTGACCGACAGGCAATGGCGCGAGGCGACGGAAAGCGTCAAACAGATCATCCTGCGCGGCATTGGGGCGATCTGATCTGCACTGCGCCGCCTATCCAAAGCCCGCGCCATGCACTAGGCTTGCCACGGTTCAACCTCGGTCCGAGTGCAAGTGATGCCCCAACCCACCCCCCAGTCTGCGCCCCTGTCACCCCATGTGGCGCTCCTGCACGCTGCACTGCCCTTTGCGCGCCCCACGTCAATCATCGACGTCGGTGCCAACCCGATCAACGAAGCCCCCTATTCCGCGCTCCTCGCGGCCGGCGCTTGCCACGTCACCGGGTTTGAACCCCAGCCCGAGGCCTTTGCAGAATTGCAGCGGATCAAGGGCACCCTTGAAACCTATCACCCCCACGCCATCGGCGACGGCAGCACCCAGACCCTGCACATCTATGCCAGTAGCGGCCTCACCTCGATCTTTCCGCCACACCTTCCCGGCCTGCAAGCGCTGGGTCGTCCGCGCTGGGCGCGCGTCCGCCAGCGCTTGGAGATGCAGACACTGGCGCTCGATTCCATCCCCGATCTCGCCCCCTGCGACCTGTTGAAGATCGACATACAGGGCGGCGAGAAACTGGTCTTTGACCACGCCACCCGCGTCCTGACAGAGGCCGTCGCAGTGATCGTCGAACTGCGCTACATGCAACTTTACGAAGGCGAACCCATGACAGGCGGCGTGGATCACAGCCTGCGCGCACAGGGCTTCATGCTCCACAAATTCCTGTTCAACAAATCCGCCCCCCTGCAGCATTCGCAAGCCGCGCGCCTGAACCGCCGCCGCACGGCTGATCAGTTGATCGACGGCGACGCCGTCTATCTGCGCCATCCCGGCAAGATCGACAGCTTCACCGATGCGCAAGTCATGCATCTCGCCCTGCTTGCGGCTGGGGTGTTCAACAGCCACAGCGCCGCCCTCTTGGCATTGGATGAACTCGTCCGGCGCAAACTCGTGCCAGCAAACCTGCCGGAACGCTATGCCGATGCCCTGCCCGTCACTCTGCAAGCAAACCGGTCGCCCACGACACAAACGCCCCAGCCTCAGCCGGTCGCCACCGCTCCGGCCGTCGCGCAGTCTAAAGCCCCGGTCAAACCAAAGGTTGCCACGCCTTTGAAATCCGCCGCCAAGCCCAAGACAACGCCGCCACGGACAGTCTCCGCATCCCGCAAGACAGCGACCCATCGCAAAGCCTAAGGCAAAGACTGCGACCGGGGACTTGCCATCTCCCCACCCGCCACGCTTTGCTATCCCCGCACTGCGCAAGGAAAGATTGAAATGGACGTCGCCGAACTCGAATCCGAAGCCGCCCGCCTGATCTTGTCGGACTTCACCGAGGAAACCGCCCTGCGCCTTGGCCTGACCATGATGAACATGGCGAAACTTGATCGCCTGCCTGTGGTCATCGACATCCGCACCAATGACCGCACGCTGTTCCACCTTGCCATGCCGGGGGCCGCCCCGATCAACGACCGCTGGGCGCGGCGCAAGTCCAACACCGCGCTGCATTTCCACCTCGCCTCGTTGCATGTCGGGCGCAACATGGCGGCGAAGGGTGAAACGCTGGCCATGCACGGCCTGTCGGAAACCGAATTCGCCATCCATGGCGGCGCGGTCCCGGTCTGTGTTGCAGGCGCGGGCCTTGTGGCCTGCGCAACCGTGTCCGGCCTACCGCAACTCGAGGATCACCGCCTTGTAGTGCGCGCGCTGGAAACTCTTTTGCCCGGACGGTGACGCCGCGAATGGAAATGCGTGCCCGCAGGCTTTGAAATCCTGAAGCATCCCCTATCTCCATCCGGGTACACACAAACCACGAGGGACGTTATGAAATTCCATGGATTGACCCGCGCTTTGGCCATCATCACTGCCATGCTGGTCGCAGTGCCCTATCTGATCATCCTCGCCGTAGAATAATGGCAAAGGCGCGGGGACGCGCTGCCTCCCCGCGCCCTAAAGCAGTTCTACCTCGACAAACCGCATCTCGGCGCTGCCCGCGTTGATGACATTGTGCTCCACCCCCGCCATGCGGCGATAGGCCGTCCCCGCAGGCACCATCACCCGCCGCCGCCCACCATCCGGATCTTCCAGTTCCATATCGCAATCCGTCAGGGCGGTGATCACATAATCATGCCCGTGCCGATGCCATCCGGTTTCCGCGCCCGGCGCGAAATCGAACCGCGTCACCCGCACCTGCGCATCCTCGACCAGCACTGTCGCCACACAAGCCTGCCGCATCCCATTCCCCCCCATACCGTTAACGCTTTGCATCCCCCGCGAATTTGCGCCAAGGTCAGCCCAGCGGTAGTTTTTCACAAGAACAAAGTCCCGGCCTATGACAAGACCCCGCACGCGGATCCAGCAGAAGAATTCGGAAACCATCCTCGAAGCCGCGCTCGATGTCTTTTCCACCTATGGCTTTCGCGGCGCGACGCTGGATCAGATCGCCGAAGTGGCGGGCCTGTCCAAACCCAACCTGCTTTACTACTTCCCCTCCAAAGAAGCGATGCATCAGGCCCTGCTGACGCGGCTCCTCGACACATGGCTCGATCCGCTGCGCGAGATGGATGAAGACGGCGATCCCGTCACCGAAATCCTGGCCTATGTCCGTCGCAAGATCGAACTCAGCCGGGATTTCCCTCGCGAAAGCCGCCTCTTCGCCAATGAAATCCTGCAAGGCGCCCCCCGGATGCAGGACGCGATCGAAGGCGATCTGAAACGGCTCGTCGATGAAAAAAGCCTGATCCTCAACCGCTGGATGGAACAGGGCCGCATCGCCCGCCTGCCCGCGCATCACCTGATCTTCTCGATTTGGGCACTGACCCAGCATTACGCCGATTTCGACATGCAGGTCCGCGCCGTCCTCGGCCCCGGCCATGATCCCTTTGCCGAGGCAGGCGATTACCTCGAAACCCTGTTCCGCAAGCTGCTGGCCCCCTGAAGCCTTCCCTGCCGCTTCATCTTGGCCCAAATACCCAGTCAACGCCGCCACCGGGCGCAACGGGCGTGTCAGGCCGCAACCGCCTGCCCCACAAGCCCGGCCAAAACCTCTGACGCAATCTCAAAGGACCGCAACCGCGCCGCATGGTCATGGATCATGCCCGTGACCATCACCTCATCCGGCTGATACCGCGCCAGCAAGGCCTGCATCTGCCGCGTCACCGTGGCGCGCGACCCGACGGCGGAACAGGACAGCGCCGCCTCCACCTCGGCCCGCATCCCCGCAGGTATCTCCGACACATCCGCCGTCGGGCGCGGCAGCTTCCCCGGCCGCCCCATCCGCAGCCGCGCAAAGGCCAGAAGCTGCGACGACCGCAGCACTTCCGCCTCGGCATCCGTCTCGGCCGCACAAACGCCCATCCCCATCATCGCATAGGGCGCATCTAGCCATTGTGACGGGCGGAAGGTCCGGCGATACACCTCCAGCGCCTCGCCCAGCATCTGCGGCGCGAAGTGCGACGCAAAGGCATAGGGCAGGCCCAGCCAGGCCGCCAGTTGCGCGCCATAGAGGCTCGATCCCAGAATCCAGACCGGTACCTGCGTGCCCACGCCCGGTACCGCCCGAACGCGCGCATCTGGGTGATCCTCATCCAGATAGCTGATCAGTTCCGTCACATCCTGCGGAAAGCTGTCGGCCTGCTCCATATGCCGCCGCAACGCCCGCGCCGTGGCCATGTCGGTGCCCGGCGCACGGCCCAGCCCAAGGTCGATCCGCCCCGGATAAAGCGTGGCCAGCGTGCCGAACTGTTCGGCAATCACCAAAGGCGCATGGTTGGGCAGCATGATCCCGCCTGCCCCCACCCGGATGCGCTGCGTCCCCGCCGCCACATGCCCGATCACCACCGCCGTCGCCGCCGACGCAATGCCAGCCATGTTGTGATGCTCGGCCAGCCAATAGCGGTGATAGCCCCAGCCTTCGGCATGGCGCGCAAGGTCCAGCGTGGCTGCCAAGGCATCGGCGGTGCTGGCCCCTTCAGGAACGGGCGAAAGATCAAGGATGGAAAAATGCTGCATCCTGCAAAGATAGGCAGCCTGAGACGGCAGAGCAATCGGCGATTAATCCACTCTTAACCCGACTCAGTCACTCTTGCGGCATGGCTCAGGATCTTTCATTCCCCAGACGGCCCACATGGGCAGACAGCATCTTCGCCGCCAAAGCGGTAGAGAAAGGCGGCGTGATCCGCCGCGCGACACGCGATGTCGACCGCGACATCGGTCGTGCCGCCTTTGAGCTTGAGGTGCGGCGCAGGGGCTTTCACCTCATCGAATGCGACAACCAGTACATCGTGATCTGCAATGCAGGTCGGATCAATGTCATCTGCTGATCCAGGCGTCATGCGGCTGAAAGTTTTTCCAAAAACTTTCAGCCCGCCCCTCCCCGAAATTTTCCACTGGAAAATTTCGGGGTCCGCGTCCGGAAATCTTTTATAAAAGATTTCCGGACGGCCCCGTTCTCTTACTCCGCCGCCTTCGCCATCGGGTTGTTCGGATGGCTGGTCCAGTTGCCGTAATCGGTCACCACGCGCCCCGTTCGCGGGTCGGTCGCGCCTTTGGGCATCTCTACCATGGTGATGCAATTCTCCACCGGGCAGACATTGACGCACAGGTTGCAGGCCACGCATTCATCATCCTTCACCGTGAACACCCGTCCGGGGCCCATGTCGATGGCCTGATGGCTGGTATCCTCGCAGGCCGCATAGCAGCGCCCGCATTTGATGCAGGCATCTTGGTCGATATGCGCCTTGGTCACGTAGTTCAGGTTCAGATACTGCCAGTCGGTCACATTCGGCACCGCCCGCCCGATGATCTCATCGATCGAGGCAAAGCCCTTCTCATCCATGTATTGCGACAGACCGGAAATCATCTCCTGCACGATCTTGAACCCATAGGTCATCGCCGCCGTGCACACCTGCACGTTCGACGCCCCCAGCGCCATGAACTCCACCGCATCGCGCCAGGTCGTCACGCCGCCGATACCGGAAATCGGCAGGCCCCGCGTTTCCGACGACCGCGCAATTTCGGCCACCATGTTCAGCGCGATGGGCTTCACCGCAGGCCCGCAATAGCCGCCATGCGTGCCTTTCCCGTCGATCATCGGCTCGGGCGAGAAGGTATCAAGGTTCACCGCCGTGATCGAATTGATGGTGTTGATCAGCGATACCGCATCCGCACCACCGCGCTTGGCGGCCTCTGCCGGTTTGCGAATATCGGCGATATTGGGCGTCAGCTTCACGATGCAGGGCAGCTTGGAATAGTGCTTCACCCATTCCGTGACCATCTGGATATATTCCGGTACCTGCCCCACAGCAGAGCCCATCCCGCGTTCCGCCATCCCATGCGGGCAGCCAAAGTTCAGCTCCACCCCATCTGCCCCCGTATCCTCGATCCGGTGCAGGATGGTTTTCCAGCTTTCCTCGTCGCAGGGTACCATCAGGCTGATGATCATGGCGCGGTCGGGATAGTCTTTCTTAACGCGCCGGATTTCATCCAGATTGGTCTGCAAGGGCCGGTCGGTGATCAACTCAATGTTGTTCAACCCCAGCAGCCGCCGATCCGCCCCCCAGATCGCGCCATATCGCGGCCCGTTGACGTTCACCACCGGCGGCCCCTCGCTGCCCAGCGTCTTCCACACCACCCCGCCCCAGCCCGCCTCGAAGGCGCGGCGGACGTTGTATTCCTTGTCCGTCGGCGGTGCCGAGGCCAGCCAGAACGGGTTGGGCGAATGGATCCCCAGAAAGTTCGACGTCAGGTCAGCCATGAAAGCCTCCATGTTGGCATGCGGAAGCGTCGCCCGAAGGCGCGCCCGTCGTTGTGCTTTGAGTTAAGGAAGGGGTCAGAACCCCAGCAGATTCCAGAACCAGCCGATGATGATCCCGCCGATCTCGCCGAATTTCGGGATGACATAGGCCCAAGCCAGCGCCGCGATCACGTTCACGGCCATGAACAGCGGAAAGCTCATCCGCGTCATGCCCGCAAACAGAAAGATCACCGGGCGCAGCGGCCCGAAGAAATGGCCCAGGAACACCGCGCCCACGCCCCATTTGCGAAAGGCCTCGCTGGCCTGTTCCACGAGATCCGGATGGTCGCGCAGCGGCCACATGCCCAGAATGCGCCCACCAAACCGCAGCCCCAGCCAGTAGCTGAAGGTGGACCCGATCACCGCGCCCAAGGCCGCCCCGGCCCAGATCGGGAAGAAGGGCACCGCCCCGGTTGCCACCATCGCACCCACGCCCACCAGAATGGCGGTCGACGGCACGGCGATGGACAGGAACGCCGTCGTCTCGGCTGCGGCAAAGACCAGCGCCAGCCAGAACGACCATTCCTGATGCCGTTCGATGAAGGCGATCGCCGCCTCGGTCCACGATTCCATGCGGCGCCTCCTGTAACGGCACCGCAGATGGGGCTTTTCCGCGCCCCGGTAAAGGGGGGAGGTCGAAAATCATCACCGCGCCGCCATCAGCGTGGCATGGATATCCTCGGCCGCATCGCGCCCCTCGGCCACCGCGGTAACGGTCAGGTCATCGCCGCCCGCCGCGCAGTCGCCCCCGGCCCAGACCCCGGGAACGGTTGTCCGTCCGGCCCCGGTCACAGCAATCTTGCCACCTGCCAGTGCAATCCCCTCAGGCGCACCGGTCAGTGTCTGGCCGATGGCTTTGTACAGCTGATCTGCCTTCAACCGGAACGTCTCGCCCGTGGTCTTCAACCCGTCCGGTCCCTCGGCGGTATAGGCGAACTCCACCTCGGCCACCGCGCCATTGCCATGTACGGCCACTGGGGCCGCGTTGCAGATGATCCGCACGCCCGCACTGGTGGCATGTTCCTGCTCATAGCCGCTTGCGCTCATCTTCGCTTGCTCGCGGCGATAGACGATGGTCACATTCTCCGCCCCCAGCAGCCGCGATTGCACGGCGGCATCCACCGCCGTCATCCCGCCGCCGATCACCACAACATCGCGGCCCACCGGCAGCACCGACTTGTCACGCGACTGCCGCAGCTCGGCGATGAAATCCACCGCATTGCGCACATTGCCCCGCTCTTCGCCCGGCGCGCGCAGGGCATTCACCCCTGCCAGCCCCATGCCAAGGAACACCGCGTCATACTCACCCTGCAACTGCGCCAGCGATACATCTTGCCCCAGTGCCATCCCGGTCTTCACCGTGATCCCGCCGATCTGCAGCAGCCAGTCCACCTCATCCTGCGCGAAATCGCCCACAGCCTTGTACTGCGCGATTCCGTATTCGTTCAGACCGCCCGCCTTCGGCCGGGCGTCGAACATCACCACGTCGTGCCCCTTCATCGCCAGCCGATGCGCGCAGGCCAGCCCCGCAGGCCCCGCCCCCACGACCGCTACCCGCTTGCCCGTCGCCGCCGCCCGCGCAAAGGGATGCACCCCCTTGGCCATCAGCGTATCGGTGGCGAACCGCTGGAGCCGCCCGATCTCCACCGGCTTGCCCTCCGCCACTTCCCGTACGCAGACCTCTTCACACAAGGTTTCCGTTGGGCAGACGCGAGCACACATGCCGCCCAGAATATTCTGCGAAAGGATCGTCCGCGCCGCCGCATCCGGCGTGCCTGTGGCGATCTGGCGGATGAACAGCGGGATGTCGATGCTTGTCGGGCATGCCGTCATGCAGGGCGCATCATGGCAGAAATAGCAGCGATCCGCCGCCACCCGCGCCTCATGCCCGTCAAGCGGCGGCTCATGGTCGCTGAAATTTCCGGCAAGCACATCGGCTGGCAGACGCCCCGGAACGACACCGGGCGTGAGCGGGCTGTTGGACAAGGCAATGTCTCCCTGTTTTCTGTTCTTTGTTAAGGAAAGGCTGCCATAGGGTCTGTTTTTTATCAAACGGTAAAATTACCGTCAGGACAGAAAATTTCCCCATCCGGCCCCAATCCGCTTTGAATGCCTGAAATTCAGGCGTTCCCGCACCGCATATCGCCGCTTTTCACCCCCGGCAGGGTGGCGTATAAGCACGCGATCCCTGGCGCTGCCCCTCTGGCATCCCCAGATGGACAGGCAGAAATGAACCCCGGCGCAACGTCGCCAGCAGAGGACCGGCATGAGCAAGCACACTTCCGAAGCCGATGTCGCCTTTATCCAGGCGCTCGCGGAACTTCTGAACAAGAACGAACTGACGGAACTGTCGGTCAAACGCGAATATGGCGAAGATGACAGCCTCGAAGTGCGCGTCGTCAAACAGTCAAACGTCGTCACCATGACCGCCGCCGCGCCCGCCCCGGTCTATGCCGCAGCCCCTGCTGCCGCCGCTGCGCCCGCGGCCGCCCCGGCCGCGCCGGAAGACCCGGCCCAGCATCCAGGCGCCGTCACATCGCCCATGGTCGGCACCTGCTATCTGGCCTCGGAACCCGGTGCCACGCCCTTCATCACCGTCGGCGCCACTGTGGCCGAAGGCCAGACCGTCCTCATCATCGAAGCGATGAAGACGATGAACCAGATCCCCGCGCCCAAGGCCGGTGTCGTCAAGCGCATCCTCGTCGAAGACGGCACGCCGGTCGAATACGGCGCTCCGCTCCTGATCATCGAATAAGGGCCGCGCCATGTTCGAAAAGATCCTGATCGCCAACCGGGGCGAGATTGCATTGCGCGTCATCCGCGCCGCCCGGGAAATGGGGATCAAGTCGGTCGCCGTGCATTCCACCGCCGATGCCGATGCGATGCATGTCCGCATGGCCGATGAATCGGTCTGCATCGGCCCGGCCTCCTCCACCGCCTCCTATCTCAACAAGGCCGCCATCATCTCGGCCTGCGAGATTACGGGCGCGCAGGCCGTGCATCCCGGCTACGGCTTCCTTTCGGAAAACGCCGCCTTCGCGCAGGCGCTGGAAGATCACGGCATCACCTTCATCGGCCCCTCTGCGGAACATATCCGCATCATGGGCGACAAGATCACCGCCAAGGAAACCGCCAAGGCACTGGGTATCCCGGTCGTCCCCGGCTCTGACGGCGGCGTGGCGGATTTCGAATCCGCCATCGGCGTGGCCGCAGGCATCGGCTTTCCGGTGATCATCAAGGCCACCGCAGGCGGCGGCGGGCGCGGGATGAAGGTGGCGAAGAACGCCGAAGAGCTTGAGGTCGCCTTCCGCACCGCCCGGTCGGAATCCAAGGCCGCGTTCGGCAACGACGAAGTCTATATCGAGAAATACCTCCAAAAGCCCCGCCACATCGAAATTCAGGTGTTCGGCGATGGCAAAGGCAACGCCGTCCATCTGGGCGAACGCGATTGCTCGCTCCAGCGCCGCCACCAGAAAGTGTTTGAAGAGGCTCCAGGTCCCTCCATCACCCCGAAGATGCGGGCCGAAATCGGCAAGATCTGCGCCGAGGCCGTCGCCAAGATCAACTATATCGGCGCTGGCACCGTCGAGTTCCTTTATGAAGACGGCAACTTCTACTTCATCGAGATGAACACCCGCCTGCAGGTCGAACATCCGGTGACCGAAGCGATCTTCGGCGTCGATCTCGTGCGCGAACAGATCCGCGTCGCCGCTGGCCTGCCCATGTCCTTCAAGCAAGAAGACCTGGAAATCAACGGCCACGCGATCGAGGTGCGGATCAACGCGGAAAAGCTGCCGAACTTCGCCCCCTGCCCCGGCAAGGTGCGGGTGTTCCACGCGCCGGGCGGTCTTGGCGTGCGCATGGATTCTGCGCTCTACGGCGGCTATTCCATCCCGCCCTATTATGACAGCCTGATCGGCAAACTGATCGTCCACGGCCGCGACCGGCCCGAAGCGCTCGCCCGCCTGCGCCGCGCGCTGGGGGAACTGATCGTCGACGGGATCGACACCACTGTTCCCCTCTTCGATGCCCTGCTGGCCGAACCCGATATCCAGTCGGGGGACTACAACATCCACTGGCTGGAAAAATGGCTCGCCGCCCAGTTCGGCGAATGACCTGATCCGCGCGGCGCCCGTACCCCCGGGCGCCGCCGCAAATTCCCGCAGCGGAATTTGCAATCTTCGGCTATGAAAAATGCCATGATCACCAATGCCATCACCCCGGATATCCTGCTGCGCGCCTATGCGGCGGGCATCTTTCCGATGGCCGAAAGCCGCGATGATCCACATATCCACTGGGTCGATCCACGCCGCCGGGGCATCCTGCCGCTGGACGGGTTCCACATCTCGCGCTCGCTGCGCCGACGCCTGCTGCGCGCCGATTGGCGCGTGACGGCCGACACCGCCTTCGCACAAACCGTGCAGGCCTGCGCAGACCGGGATGAAACCTGGATCAACGACACGATCTTCGCCAACTACGTTGCCCTGCACGGGTCCGGCCACGCCCATTCGATTGAGTTATGGGAAGGAAACGAACTCATCGGCGGGGTTTACGGCGTCACCCTCGGCAGCGCCTTTTTCGGGGAAAGCATGTTCTCCCGCCGCACCGATGCGTCAAAAGCGGCCCTCGCCTACACCGTCCACCGCCTGCGCGCGGGCGGCTTCACCCTATTCGATACCCAATTCCTGACACCGCATCTTGCCAGCCTTGGCGCTGTCGAAATTCCGCGCGGCGACTATCACCGCCGGCTCGCCGCCGCGCTGGACACGCGTGCCAGCTTTCACCCGCAGGCTTACTCGCCTTCGCCTTCAGATGTGGTGGGCTCTGCAGGGGCCGCCGCCTCTGGATAGGCGCAGCGCAACACCCAAACGTCATAACGCGGATGATCCAGCGCCGACAGCGCGGGCGAAGATGCCACCATCCACCCCTCAAACACGGGCGTTGCCACCCCTGTATCCATGATCGTCAAATGCGCCTGCGCGTCGGATGCCGGGTTGTCGGCCGGATAGCGGCAGGCATCCAGCCGGATCGTCAACCGCCCCGACACCGCCTCTTGCCCCAGCACCAGTTCGATATCCGCGGTTTCCCCGGTCAACTTGTCCAGCCAGCGCAGAATACCCGCGTCACTATCGGCAAACTGCTGCGCCGCCGCAGGCCCGGCCATCAGGGCAAGCAGGGCAAGCGCGCGGATGATCATTCGACCGCACCACCCTCAGGTGCCGCCGCCTCATCGCCGCCCCCGGCGAATTTCATCATCAAGGAAATCACCGACACTGCGCCCTGCGTATCCTCGATCTCGGCCCCGGCTTCCAGATTGTCCAGCGAACCACCCGGCACCAGTTCGACGAAATTCCCGCCCAACAACCCCTCGGACGACACCAGCGCCGCGGAATCATCAGGCAGCAGCACGTTCTGCTGCACATTCAGCCGCGCATCGGCAAAGAACGTCTCGGGGTTCAACTCCAGCGCCGTCACCGTGCCGACCTTCACCCCCGCAAGCCTCACATCCGTGCCAACACGAATGCCCTCGACCGACCGGAACGACGCCACCAGCTCATAGCTGCCCGCCGCCTGCGACGTCACGCCGGTCTGCTGGCCTGCATAAACCAGAAAGCCGATGGCCGCCGCCAGAACCGCCGCCCCAGCGAATACTTCCGCACGATTTTCCATCACTCAGGCTGCCACGCCTCATAGTCGCGCCGCGCGACCGGCTCGCTCCGGCGGATCGATCCAGCCGGTGCATAGGCAGCATCAGTCCCGGTCAGATTCTCCTGATGCGGCTTTTCCCAAGCGCGGTGCTTCAGCGGTGCCTTGGTCGGCGGCTCGTCCCAGGTATGGTGCAGCCAGCCATGCCAATCGGCATTCACCCGGCTCGCCTCGGCCTCGCCGTTGAAGATGACCCAGCGCCGTTTGGCATCGCGCGTCTCGTAATAGATGTTGCCCTGATCATCCTCACCCACCTTCACCCCCTTGCGCGAGGTATAAAGCTGCGTGCCCAACGTCTGACCGTTCCACCACGTCACAAGCCGCTTGAGGAAATCCATAACACCCTCCGGGAAACCTTTGCCCTCATATGGCCGAACGACGGAAAAAGGTCCAGCGGCAAGCCACCCCGGCAGCGGGAAAGTGACTGGCCAATGCCCTGCTCCAAAGCCCGCGCGCGCCAGCTCACATCCCATCCGGCCGGACCTGTCCGCCTGGGTGCCAGATCCTTCGCAGAAAAATCTTCCCCACCCATGCAAAGGGGGCGGACCATTGGTCCGCCCCCTTTGTCTTCCGGTCCAGCAACCAGCTTCAGCCCGCCGTCGCCGGTTCCTTCTTCTTGGTCTCGGTATACACCAGCATCGGCTTCGCCTCGGCGGAATTCACCGCTTCCTCGTTCACCACAACCTCTTCGACGCTATCCATGCCCGGCAGTTCGAACATGGTATCCAAGAGGATATCCTCCATGATCGACCGCAGGCCCCGCGCGCCGGTCTTGCGCTTGATCGCGCGCTTGGCGATGGCGGTCAGCGCATCCGGCGTGAAGGTCAGCTTCGTGCCCTCGATCTCGAACAGGCGCTGATACTGTTTCACCAGCGCGTTCTTGGGTTCGGTCAGGATGGTGACCAGCGCCCCCTCGTCCAGATCGTTCAGCGTGGCGATCACCGGCAGACGGCCCACGAATTCCGGGATCAGCCCGAATTTCAACAGGTCTTCGGGTTCCAGTTCCTTGAACAGCTCACCCACACCGCGCGAATCCGGGTCCTTCACATCGGCGCCAAAGCCGATGCCCGATCCCTTGTTGCGCTGCGCGATGATCTTCTCCAGCCCGGCAAAGGCCCCGCCGCAGATGAACAGAATGTTGGTCGTATCCACCTGCAGGAATTCCTGCTGCGGATGCTTGCGTCCGCCCTGCGGCGGCACCGATGCCACGGTGCCTTCCATGATCTTCAACAACGCCTGCTGTACGCCCTCGCCGCTCACATCACGGGTGATCGACGGATTGTCCGACTTGCGCGTGATCTTGTCGACCTCGTCGATATAGACGATCCCGCGCTGCGCGCGCTCGACGTTGTACTCCGAAGCCTGCAACAGCTTCAGGATGATGTTCTCCACATCCTCACCGACATACCCCGCTTCGGTCAGCGTCGTCGCATCCGCCATCGTAAACGGCACATCCAGAATCCGCGCCAGCGTCTGCGCCAGCAGCGTCTTGCCGCAGCCCGTCGGCCCGATCAGCAGGATGTTCGACTTCGACAGTTCGATATCGGTCTTGGACGAATTGTTCAGCCGCTTGTAATGATTGTGCACCGCGACCGACAGCACGCGCTTGGCATGGATCTGCCCGATCACGTAATCATCCAGCACCTTGCAGATCTCGCGCGGTGTCGGCACCCCTTCGCTGGACTTCAGACCGGTGGTCTTCGTCTCCTCGCGGATGATGTCCATGCACAGCTCGACGCATTCGTCACAGATGAACACCGTCGGCCCCGCAATCAGCTTGCGCACCTCATGCTGGCTCTTGCCGCAGAACGAGCAGTAAAGCGTGTTCTTGCTGTCGCTGCCGGAGTTGTTCGCCATTCGGTCGTCCTCTGCCAGATCCCGGCCCGAAAGCCGGTTACCCGTGAAAGTCTAGGCCAAGGCCCGCGCCCCCACAATGCCAAAAAGCCCCCGCCAAAGGTCGCATCGGCGGGGGCCTGTTCTCACTTCGACGTGTCGTCCATCTTGCCACGGTCGGCGACGATCTCGTCGATCAATCCCCAGGCCTTTGCATCCTCGGCCGACATGAAATTGTCCCGCTCCAGCGCCGCCTCGACGGTGTCGTAATCATTGCCGGTATGCTTGACATAGATCTCGTTCAACCGCCGCTTCAGCTTTTCGGTCTCGCGCGCATGGATCATGATATCCGTGGCCTGCCCCTGATAGCCGCCCGAAGGCTGGTGCACCATGACGCGGGAATTGGGCAGCGAATAGCGCATCCCCTTCTCCCCCGCCGTCAAGAGCAGCGATCCCATGGAGGCCGCCTGCCCGATCACCAGCGTGGAAACCTTGGGCTTGATGTATTGCATCGTGTCATAGATCGACAGCCCGCTCGTCACCACGCCACCGGGGCTGTTGATATACATGCTGATTTCCTTGGACGGATTTTCCGCCTCAAGGAACAGAAGCTGCGCGCAGATCAGCGACGACATGCCGTCATGCACCGGGCCGGACAGGAAGATGATCCGCTCCTTCAGCATCCGCGAAAAGATGTCATAGGCCCGTTCGCCCCGGCTGGTCTGCTCAACGACCATGGGGACAAGGGTATTCATGTAGTGATCGACGGGATCGCGCATCGCGGGCTGCCTCTTCTCACAGGGGTCATAACGACATTCTCTTGCCAGAGTCTTAGTTGTGTGGGCGGGGGGCTGCAAGGGCAGCCCCGTCGATTGCCAGCGCCCCCCTTTGACGCAGCACCCGCTGATGCGCGTCGCATGGGTATTTTTGCCAAGATGAAGCCGACAGGGCAGAGATGGCCTTTTGCCGCTGCGCCGCCGCCTTGCCCCCCGTCCCGCTCCGCCTAACTTGCCCGGCATGACCGGATTGCCCCTGCCCCTGCCCGCCACCCGTGCCGCCGCCACCGCGCGCCTTGCCGCCTTCCTGCCCCGCGCGGGCCTGCCCTATGCCGCACGGCGGAATGAGGATCTGCCGGGCCATCCCCACGTGTCGGGCCTGTCGCCCTATCTGCGCCACCGCATGCTGACCGAGGCCGAGGTGATTGATGCCACGCTCCGCGCCCATCCGCAGGGCGCGGAGAAGTTCCTGGCTGAGGTCTGGTGGCGCACCTATTGGAAGGGTTGGCTCGAACGCCGCCCCGGCATCTGGGCCGCGTACAGGCAGGGCCTGACCGCCGCGCTCAATCGGGTGCAGAGCGAATCCGGCTTGCGCCAGCAATGGGAGGCCGCCTGTTCCGGCACTACCGGGATCGACGGGTTCGACCATTGGGCGCAGGAACTGGTCGCCACCGGCTATCTGCACAACCATGCGCGCATGTGGTTCGCCTCGATCTGGATTTTCACCCTGCGCCTGCCTTGGGAATTGGGGGCAGATTTCTTTCTGCGCCACCTGATCGACGGCGATCCCGCCTCCAACACCCTGTCCTGGCGCTGGGTGGGGGGTTTGCATACGCCGGGCAAGAGCTATGCGGCGACCGCGGACAATATCGCCAAGAACACCAACGGCCGCTTCCGCCCCACAGGCCTTGCGCGGACCTGCCCGCCCTTGCCCACGCAGCCCCATCCCGCCCCGCGCGCAACGCCCATCGGCGATGCGCTGCATCCGGGCCTGTCCACCGCGCTCTTGCTGCATGAGGACGATCTCGCAGGTGACAGCCCGCCCGCACTGGCGGATGCGGGGGCAGATGCGGGGTCGTTGATCTTTTTGACAACCACCACCCGCCGCTCCACCCTCGCCGTGAACCCGATCGTCACCGCCTTCGTCGACGATGCGCTGACCGACACCGCCCACCGCCTTGGCCAACCCGACGCCCCGCGCTTCACCGATGCCACGCTGGATGCGCTTGCCGACCACCTCGCCGCGCAGGGCATTGGGCAACTGGCCCCCCCCTATGCCCCCATCGGCCCGACCGCCGCCGCGCTGCAACGGCTGGAGCCGCTGCTGGAGGCGCGCGGCATCCGCCTTGCCCGCCTGCTGCGCGACCATGACTCCGCCGCATGGCCCCACGCCACGCATGGATTCTTCCGCTTCCGCGAGGCGGTGATGGGCGGCTGATCCATCCCTTTGCGCTGGGGTCACCGCGCCCGGCCTTCCCCGTCCCGCACGCCCCTGCGAGGGGTCGCTGCCCCTTGCATTAACCATAATCGAAGGTGAACTGAGGGTTCGCCGCGTGCATACGCCCGGCTGCACTGCGCGTCTGCACTGCACGTCTGAACAGGCTGTGGCACCGGAAAAGTCGCCACCTCCCCCGTCGCCCTCGGCCGTTAACCTTAACCGATTATCACTGAATCTGCCGCTGCGCACTCAACGAAAGCTACGCGCCGCCAGCCAGACCCGCGCGCCGGCCGTCACAAAACACAACCCACCAAAGATCCATGCCATCGGCGCAAAGCCCGCAGGCCACAGACAAAGCAGGACGAAAAACACAATCGTTTCCGTACCTTCCAGCAAACCCGCGGTGAAGTACAGCGACTTCTCCCCCCGCGCCCGCGTCTGCATCCCCCGCTTTTCGGCCAGCACGGCATAGCCCAGAAAGCTCGCCCCGTTCACATAGAACGACGCCAGCAGAAACGCCCCCGCCACCCCGTTTTCCCCCGGATCGCGCAGCACAAAGGCCAGCGGAATGGCAGCGTAGAACAGAAAATCCGCAACAATATCAAGGTATCCGCCGAAATCCGTCTTGACTGTGGCCCGCGCCACCGCCCCGTCCAGCCCATCCGCCACCCGCCCCGCGAGCAACGGCAGCAACGCCGCCCATCCCGGCCCGCCAAGTGCTATTATCGCCGCCGCCACCAGCCCCAATGCCAACCCCGCCAGCGTCACGCCGTTGGCCGTAACCCCCTGCGCTGCCAGCCTTTTCCCGGCCCGGTCCAGCGGCGCATCAATCACCCGCCGCATCATCCCGTCCAGCATCGCATTCACCTTTCCGTATGCACCGACAAATGCCTGTTGCCAGCCAACCCCTCCCCTAGCTATCCCGGTCAGACCGCGCCCGACAAGCTCCAGATACAGGGATACCCGATGCACAGACGCGACGCCCTCCGCCTTCTCGCCAGCCTGCCCGCCTTTGCGGGGCTTTCGACAAAAGCCCTTGCCGCAGAATGGGATAGCATCCTCGAACAGGCGCAGGGGCAGACCGTCTACTGGCACGCATGGGGCGGCGATCCCAAGATCAACGATTTCATAACCTGGGTCGGCGATACCGCGAAGGAACGCCACGGGGTCACGCTGGAACATGTCAAACTTGCCTCTACTGCCGATGCCGTCGCCCGCGTTCTGGCCGAACAGCAGGCGGGGCAAACCACGGGCGGTGCTGTCGATCTTATCTGGATCAATGGCGAAAACTTCGCCGCGATGAAGGCGCAGGGTCTCTTGTTCGGTCCCTTCGCGGAAACCCTGCCCAACTGGCCGCTGGTCGATACGGTCGGCAAACCCGCCACGGTGACGGATTTCACCCTCCCGACCGAGGGCTATGAATCCCCCTGGGCCATGGCGCAACTGGTGTTCGAATACGATACCGCCCGACTGCAAAACCCGCCGCAAACCCTTGCGGCGCTTGCAGAATGGTCGGCGGCCAACCCGGGCCGCTTCACCTATCCCCAGCCGCCCGATTACCTCGGCACCACCTTCCTCAAGCAGGCCGCCTATGGCGTGATGGCCGACCCCGCCCTTCTGCAATCCCCGGTGGATGAGGCCAGCTATGACGCGCAGACCGCGCCACTCTGGGCCTTCCTAGACGCGCTCCACCCAACCCTCTGGCGCGCGGCCAAGGCCTTTCCCCAGAACGAACCCGCGCTCGGCCAGTTGCTGGCCGATGGCGAGGTGGACATCGCCTTCGCCTTCAACCCCGGCCGCGCCAGCGCCGAAATCGCCGCCGGAAACCTGCCCGACACCGTCCGCACTTTCGTGCTTGATGGGGGCACCATCGGCAACGCCTCCTTCGTCGCCATCCCCTTCAACGCCGCGCATCAGGCGGGGGCGATGGTCATCGCGAACCTCCTCCTCGACCCCGAGGTGCAGGCACGCGCGCAGGATCCCGCCATCCTCGGCTTCCAGACCGTGCTGAACGTCCCGGCCCTCACCCCTGCGGATCGCGCCCGCTTCGACGCACTCCAGCTTGGCATCGCCACCCTGTCGCCTGCCGATCTCGGCCCCGTCCTGCTGGAACCCCATGCAAGCTGGATGACTCGCATCGCCCAGGATTGGGCTGCGCGCTACGGGGTTGCCCAGTGACAGGCGCGGGGTCACGGGGATGGCTGCGGCTGGCCCCGCCCCTGACGCTCGGCCTGATGGCGGTCCCTGTTCTGGCAGGTCTGGCTGGCACCGCCCTGCCCGCCCTGCGCGACGGTGCGGCGGCCTTCGCCACACTTGCCGATTGGCCGGGTCTGCCCCGCGCGGCGGCCCTGTCGCTTGGCACCGGGCTCGCCTCCACCTTCATCTCTCTGACGCTCACCCTCCTCATCCTTGCCGCCTTCGCAGGCACAGCCACCTTCGCCCGCATCCGCCGCCTGATCGCGCCGCTGCTGTCCGTGCCCCATGCCGCCGCGGCCCTGGGTCTGGCCTTTCTGATCGCCCCCTCCGGCTGGATCGCGCGCGCGCTCTCACCCTGGCTCACCGGCTGGCAACAGCCCCCCAACCTGTTGATCCTGAACGATCCCTATGGCCTCTCCCTCACCCTCGGCCTGATCGCCAAGGAACTGCCGTTCCTCCTCCTGATGGCCCTCGCCGCCCTGCCGCAGATCGACGCCGACCGCCGCCTCGCCACCGCCGCCACATTGGGCTATGGCCGCATCGCGGGCTTTGCCCTCACCACCCTGCCCGCGCTCTATGCCCAGTTGCGCCTGCCGGTCTACGCGGTGCTGGCCTATGGGATGACGGTGGTCGACATGGCGATGATCCTTGGCCCCACCCTGCCCCCCACCCTCTCCACCCAGATCGTGCTCTGGATGGCCGAGGCCAGCCTGATGCAGCGCGACACCGCCGCCGCCGCGGCGCTCCTCCAATGCGCGCTGGTTCTGGCCGCCCTTGGCCTCTGGCGGCTGGCAGAAATCGCGGGTCGCCGCCTGCTCGTCGCCATGGCCTTCCACGGCCAGCGCCGCGCGGGCCTTGACCGCCCCGCCGCCGCCGCCGCCCTGACGGCGACCCTTGTCACCGCAGGCAGCCTCACCCTCGGCCTTGCCGGCCTTGCTCTCTGGTCCGTCGCCGGCCTCTGGCAGTTCCCCGACGCCCTCCCCACCAGCCTGACCCTGCGCAGCTGGTCCACCGCCCTGCCATCGCTCTCGGCCACCGCCATGACCACGCTCCTTATCGCCGCCACGGCCACGCTGGCTGCTCTCGCCCTCGTCCTCGCCTGCCTGCAAGCCGAGGCGCAATTGCACCTCACCCCAACCAACCGCGCGCTGACCCTGCTCTATCTGCCTCTCCTCGTGCCGCAGGTGGCCTTTCTGCCGGGTCTGCAATTCCTCGCCTTCTCCAGCGGGATCGAAGGCCACGCCGCCGCCGTTGCCGCCACGCACCTCATCTTCGTGCTGCCGTACGTCTTTCTCTCCCTCGCCGGTCCCTTCCGCGCCTGGGATGCCCGCATCGCCATCAGCGCCGCCACTCTCGGCGCGTCTCAGGCGCGCATCTTCTGGCGCCTGCGCCTGCCCATGCTATTGGCCCCGGTTCTGACCGCCGCCGCCGTGGGCATGGCCGTCTCGGTCGGGCAGTACCTGCCCACGCTGCTGATCGGCGGCGGGCGGGTCGAAACCCTCACGACCGAGGCGGTCGCCCTCTCTTCCGGCGGCAACCGCCGCCTGATCGGGGCCTATGCCATGCTGCAACTTGCCCTGCCCGCATTGACCTTTGCCACCGCCCTTGCGCTGCCCGCGCTCCTTTGGCGCAACCGCCGCGCCATGCGGGGGCTTGCATGACCGGCACGCTCGATCTGCAAGGTGTGAAGATTACCTTAGGCGACCGGACGCTGGTCAACCTGACCCTCGCCATCCCTGCAGGCCAAATCGTTACCATCATGGGGCCGTCGGGCGCGGGCAAGTCCACCGCGCTGGCCGCCATCACAGGAACCCTCGCCCCCGGCTTCCACATGTCAGGCCGTATCCTTATGAGTAACAAGGACATAACGGAACTTCCCACCCGTGCTCGCAACATCGGCCTGCTATTCCAAGATGCTGTCCTGTTCCCGCATCTTTCTGTCGGTCACAACCTCGCCTTCGCCCTTCCTGCCCATATCAAGGGCCGCGCCGCGCGGCAGGCGCGCGTCGATGACGCGCTCGCCTCGGCGGGTCTGGGGGGCTTTGCTCCTCGCGACCCCGCCACCCTGTCCGGTGGCCAGAAAGCCCGCGTCGCCCTCCTGCGCACCCTGCTGGCCGAACCCTGCGCACTCTTGCTGGATGAACCCTTTTCCCGGCTGGACGCCGACCTGCGCGCCCAAATCCGCAGCTTCGTCTTTGACCGGGCCGCGCAGGCTGGCATCCCCACCCTGCTCGTCACCCATGATGCCGAAGATGCCCGCGCCGCAGGTGGCCCGGTCGTCGACACCTTCGGCAACCCCCTGCCGCTCTGACGTGCAACCCCTCCCCCCGTCCGACACGACGCGCTAGGTTGCTGCACGACAGTCTCTTGTTCAGGTGCCCTCATGTCCCGTTTCACGCTGATGCTGACCCTACTCCTCGCCCTTGGCCCTGCGCAGGCCATGGCCTGCCGTCAGCCGGACGATGCGGCCCGTATGGCGGATGCCACCCTCACCGCCATCAATGCCGAACGCACACAGCGCGGCATGGCTCCCCTCTCCCCCGATCCGCGCCTGACCAAGGCGGCCCTCGCCCATGCCTGCGACAGCGCCGCGCGCAACCGGATGGACCATGAAGGCAGCGACGGCAGCGATCTGGGCGACCGGGTCGAACGTCAAGGATACGACTTTCGCGCCATCGCCGAAAACGTCGCCGCAGGCTACCCGTCGCCCGCCGCCGTGGTCCAGGGTTGGATGAACTCCTCCGGCCACCGTCGCAACATCCTCACCCGAAATGCCGATGACGTCGGCCTCGGCATCGCCACCGCCCGCGACGGCACCCTGCATTGGGTGCTGAACCTCGGCACTGATCGATAAGACCGCCCTAACCCCTTCATCTTGGCCCAAATACCCAATTCCACCCGCTCCACCCGCGCAACCTTTTGGCCCCTGCGCCCCGTGATCCGCGTTGATTGGGTATTTTTGCCAAGGTGAAACGGCAAAGGCACGCCCTCACCGGGCCAACAGCAATTCCGCCTTCAGCCCGCCCAAACCCTCACTCCGGCCCAGCCGCAACTCACCGCCATGGCTGCGGGCGATGTCAGCGGCGATCGACAGGCCCAGCCCTACCCCGCCGCCCCGGTTCGGATCACGCGCGGCATCCAGCCTGCTGAAGGGCACCACCGCCTCGGCCCGCCGTGCCTCTGGAATGCCCGGACCATCGTCCTCAACCGTATAGCGCAGCCAGTTCGCCCCCATCTCCAGCGATACCTCGGCCCGCTTGCCATAACGCAGCGCGTTGTTGACCAGATTCTCCAGCGCCCGCGTCACCGCCTGCGGGCGCAGCGGCACCGCCTGCATCCGCCCGGCCTGACGAAACTCCACCCGCCCGCCGATCCGCACGGAATTTTCAACCACCCGCTGCGCCAGCGCCACTGGATCGACCGGCTCCACCGCCTCGGTCGCGTCGCCACGGGCAAAGGACAGAAACTCGTCCACCAACCGCTCCATCTCGGCCACATCGCCCAAAAGCGCCTGCGTCTCCTCATCCTCGGGCAACATCGCAAGTCCCAACCGCAGCCGCGTCAGCGGCGTGCGCAGGTCATGGCTCACCCCCGACAGCATCAGCGTGCGCTGTTCGATCTGCCGTTCAATCCGCGCGCGCATGTCAAGGAACGCATGCCCCGCTGCCCGCACCTCCGTCGCCCCGCGCGGAGTATAGGGGATCACCTGCCCCTTACCAAAAGCCTCCGCCACCCGTGACAGACGCTCGATGGGGCGCAACTGATTTGACAGGAACAGATAGGCGATCACCGTCATCAGCACAGATGTGGCGATCATCAGTACCAGCAACTGATGCGGGTTCGTTGCCGACATCCGGGATCGGTTCACCGTGACCGCCAAAACCCCCCAGCGCGTCGGATGATGCAACCGCACCATTCCGTCATCCTTGATCAGATCCACCGGCTCCAACGCCGGAAACTCCTCCCGCAAGGTTCGGATCACCACCCGCCCCGACAGATCCAGCCATTCCGTCCTGTCCGCCTCCGGCACCGGCCCGGCAGAGGGCAGCACCACGGCAACATCCAGCGGCCCGCTCAACGCGCGCAGCCGGTCCGCCGCTTCCTGCGCCGTCGCAGCCCCATCCGCCTCATCCAGCAACAGCCGCAGCTCCGCCGCCACTCCGCCCGTCAACTGCTGTGTCACCCGTTCGAAATGGCGCTGGATGAACGTCACCGACACGACCAGCTGGATCGTGACAATCGGCACGATCAGGATCAGGGCGGCGCGGCCATAAAGACCACGGGGCAGGAAGGACTTGCGGGCCATGGGGCCAGAGCCTAGCGTGCCCCCCGCCCTTAGGGAAGAGGACGCCGTCATGCCATCGCACGCCACCGCCGCGCGCCCGTCGGGCAGCATGCCGCGCCTGCGTACGATCCTTGCCCCAAACCCGTCTCCGCTCACCTATCAGGGCACCAACACCTATCTCCTTGGCTCCGGCCAAGTGGCGGTGATCGATCCCGGCCCCGACCTGCCTGCCCATCTGGACGCGATCCGCGCCGCGCTGGAACCAGGCGAGGCGGTCAGCCATATCCTTGTTACCCATCCCCATCGCGACCATTCCGCCCTTGCCCCCGCCCTGTCCATAGCGACAGGCGCGCCCGTTCTTGCCTTTGGGACGGCGACAGAGGGGCGACCCCCCCTGATGCAAAGCTTGGCGGAAACGGGGCTGACGGCAACTGGTGACGGGCTCGATCTCGCATTCCTGCCCGACCAACGCCTCGCCGATGGCGAAACCCTCTCCGGTCCCGACTGGCAGGTCACCGCCCTTCACACCCCCGGCCACCTCGGCAGCCATCTTTGCTTTTCCGTGGGCGCGTGGCTCTTTTCCGGCGATCATGTGATGGGGTGGAGCACATCCGTCATCTCCCCCCCGGACGGCGACATGCGCGCCTATGTCGATGCGCTTCAGATGCTGGACCGCCCTGATTGGACGCTTTTCCTGCCGGGCCATGGCGACCCGATCACCACACCGCAGGACCGCGTCCGCAACCTGATCACCCACCGCCGCCAGCGCGAGGCGCAGATCCTCGACGCCCTCGCCCACGGCCCGGCCGATGCAGCCAGCCTCGCACAGACCCTTTACGCCGATATCCCGCCCAATCTCCTGCCTGCGGCGCGCCAGAATGTCCTGGCCCACCTTCTTGATCTGCAAGAGAAAAACCTCGTCACCTGCCCACAGCAGACAGGCCGGAACAGCCGCTTTCACCGGATCTGACCCCACCCAAGCATTTTCTGCCTTTAGCCCCTTGCCGCCTCCAGACACCCTTGCTATACGGCCCTCGTGTTCCGGCGTAGCTCAGCGGTAGAGCAGTTGACTGTTAATCAATTGGTCGTAGGTTCGATCCCTACCGCCGGAGCCAAAACAGAAAAAGGCCTGGTCATGTGACCGGGCCTTTCTGCTTTTCGGACCTACCCTGCCCGGGCAACTCTTGCGTGGTTTCAGTGCGCGGGCTAGGCTCCCTTGGCGTTGGTGCGCATGCGCTGTGCAAGGCGGGTTGGGGTGGTGCGTGGTGCTGACGCGGGGTACTCGCGGCTGCGGTTAGGGTAGAACGACATGGTCGCACGCAACATCCTGCTGGTCAGCTTTGACGATGCCGTCGCCCCCTGGCCCTATCACAGTGCCTTCCAGGAACCGCTGCGCATTCCCACCATCGACGCGCTCTGCGCAACCGGGGCCGCATTTCATTCCGCCTATGCCCAGGCGCCGATCTGTGGCCCCTCGCGCGCCAGCATGATGACGTCGATGCTGCCCCACGATCTGGGCATCGTGAACAACGGAACCTTCGTCTTTGACCGTGTCTCGTCCAGCCGCTGCTGGGTGGCCGATCTGAAATCTGCCGGGGTCTACTGCTCTTCGGGTGGCAAGATCCACCACAAGCCCGTCCTGCCGCGCCCGCATCACAAGGTGCTCTACAACGATGACCGCAAGGAATTCTCTGACGATCTCCGCCTTCCGCGCGAATTGCGCAAACGCTCCCGCTCTTTTGGCGGTCATCGCATGGGGCGGGGCGCGCTGGATGGGGTGGATGACAATTTCTTTTTCGACCAGCAGGCCGCGGATTCAGCCATCGATTTCCTGCAAACCCACCCCGGCGACCAGCCCTTCTATCGCGAGCTGGGGTTCTTCAGCACCCATGGCCCCCACCTGACCCCTGCCCGCTTCAAAGAGATGTATGCCGCCGACTGCCTGACCCCGCCGTCCGATTGGGCGGGCTATGTGCATGACAGCCCCTATGTCAGCCAGCATATCCCCGAAAACCCCGATTTCGCGAACCGCGATTATTGGCAGAAAAGCGTGCGCAACTACTTCTCGGCCTACAGCCATGGCGACCATCAGCTTGGCCGCGTCCTGGCCGCCCTGCGCGCCTCGCCCCATGCCCAGAACACCGTGGTGATCCTGGTGTCCGATCACGGCTTCCACCTCGGCAACCGCAACCTGTTCCGCAAGACAACGCTGTGGGAGCAATCCCTTCATGTGCCCTTCGTGATCTGCGACCCCGATCACACCAAAGGTCAGGTGATCCACGATCCCGTCGGTCTTGTCGATCTGGGGCCAACGATCCTGGATTATGCTGGCGTTGCTCCCCAAAAAGGCGCGGCGGGGCGGTCGCTGCGGCCCATGCTGACCGGGCAGCGCGATCCGGATCGCGCAATCCCCTCATTCTACGGCGCGGGCCTGACCCTGCGGCAGGGGGATTTCCGGATCATCCGCTATGCCGAAGATGACTGGCAACTCTTTGACGTAAAATCCGATTACTGGCAGCTTCGCAATCTGGGCACCGAACACCCGGCTTTCCCTGCGATGCGCAAAGGGCTAGAGGACTGGGCGCATCACCACAGCTACGACCTGACCGCCCCGCCCCCATCCTCCCAGGAACCCGCCGGGGCCGAGGAAGACGCATGACACCCTTCCCCACCGGCCCATGACCTCGGGGTCCTGCTCCTGCGCGCCGGGCCGCCCACAGACAAGCCTGCCCACGGCTGCCCAAAGCAATACCTCCGCCTCTGCCCCGCTGCGGGCGTTGCTGATGGATGCGATGCGTCCCATCCCCGGCGGCTTTCTTGATATGGGCGCCGCCCGCTCGCGCTATGCCGCCGATCTGGACAGCCCGCGCCGCCGCATCCGCCTTGATCCCTTTCACATGATGGCAACCACCGTCACCAATCGCGTTTTCGCGCAATTCATCGGCGAAAGCGGCCACCGCACCACGGCCGAAGTGGAAGGCTGGTCCTTCGTCTTTCATATGGCCCTGCCCGATCCGCAGCGCCACCCGCTTCACCCGCCCGGCACATCTTGGTGGCGGCAGGTCGCTGGTGCTGATTGGGCCCATCCCGAAGGCCCGGGCAGCGATGTCTCCGACAGGATGGATCACCCCGTCGTGCATGTGTCCTGGCACGATGCTATGGCCTTTGCGCGCTTCACCGGCACCTCTCTCCCGTCCGAGGCGCAATGGGAATGGGCCGCAAGGGGCGGCCTGCGCCACATGAAGTTTCCTTGGGGCAATGACCCAACCCCAAAGGGCCAGCATCGCCACAACATCTGGCAGGGCCAGTTTCCGCATCACAACAGCGCCGAGGATGGCCATATCGGCACCGCCCCCGCCGGCAGCTACCCGCCCAATGGCTTTAGCCTGCACAACATGACGGGCAATGTCTGGGAATGGGTGGCCGATTGGTTCGGTCCCCTGCCCAGTCCCGGCCATCCGCTACCGCACAACCCCTCTGGTCCGACCCAAGGGCAAGCCCGCGTGATGCGTGGCGGCTCGCATCTGTGCCACGATTCCTATTGCAGCCGATACTTCGTGCATTCGCGCAGCCACAACACGCCCGACAGTTCGACAGGCCATATCGGCTTTCGTCTTGCCCTCTCCGGGGCGGATCAGCCTCTGCCCGGCCTGAGGGCCGAAACGCCTTAAAGTTGCCACAGTGATTCGGCGCAGAAGGCGTCCGGTTGGCACCGCCGGACTCTGCAAAAAGCGATCCGGGAAACAATCGTTAACGCCAGTCCTCATAGATGCCAAAGCCTGCATAAACTCGCTGAAATCAGGCGAAAATTTGACAGCATTAAGACTTATGACCTACCCGAAAGTGGCAACATGATGGCACCCCCCATCCTTTCGAAGGTACAAAATGCGCCACTACATCGCCCCCCTTTCTGTCCTGTTCCTGTCCTGCCTCCTGCCCATCACCGCCTCTGCCGAAACCAGCGCGCGCGCCCTTTGCCGTAACGCTGAAGCCAATCCGGCCGCTTTCCTCAAGCATTCGGATTTCGCAGATCGCATCGTCAAGATGTCCACCAAATGCCCTGACGTGGCTCTGGCTCTGACCAACACCATCACCGGCACCGTCCCCGGCGTGACAAACCACAGCGGCGACAAGGTCAAGAAAGGCCCCAAGAACGGGCATGACTACAGCGATCTGCTCGATCGCCTGAAAGTGGCGACCAAGAACCTCGACAGTGCCACCGTCAATGTCGCAAAAGCTCAGGCCAATCTGGAGCGCACCATTCGCCGCGCCAATCAATCAGGCCTGTCCGAACAGGACCTGCAGGCGCTTTATGCTCTGGACGAAGATCACGGCAATCGTCGCACTCTTCCCGATTTCACAGCCTCCAAGCGCGAGGCTCTTGCAAAATACGTCGCCGCACGTGACCGGCTAACCGCTGCCGAGGCCAAGCTTGATCAGGCCAATGAAAACGCGCGTCCGCTGGTTGAAAAGGCGTTGCAACTGGCCGGCAAGGCCAACGTGGCACAAGAGGATCTGGCCAAGTCGCTCAATGGTCTGACGGCCTCGGAACGTCAGGCTTTGCTGGACAAGACACTCGCTGACGCCACCGCCTCCTTGGCGGATCTTGAAGCGCAGATCAAATCCGCCGGGATCGCCTTGGGTCAGGCCGACCAGGCGCTGAAAGCCGCACTTAACAACAGGAACTACGTCAAGGCGGTTAAGGAGCTTAAGGAAGAACAGGAAGATTTCGCCGAGGCCGCCGAAGACGTTCAGAAAGCCGAAAGCCGCTTCGCCGAGGCCGACGCAAAGCTGAAGGCCAAGCTCGCCGAAGACGCCCATTGCAAAGGCTCCGCCTGCCGCAAGGCAAAGTTTGATGCCTTTGACGCCGCTGATGACCTCGCCGATGCAAAGGCCGACCTAAGCCGCCAGAACCGCGATCTGGAAGAGGCGCAGAAAGACCTCGCCAAACTGGAAAAAGCGCTCGACATCGAAGGTTTGAATGCTGCCTACAAAGCTCAGGCCGCCGCCCTTGCCGCATCTCAAGCGGCCGAGATGATGGCCCGTGATCTGGCCGAAGAAACGTCACGGCAGGCCAAGGAGCTTGCAGACCTTCTTTCAGCAACTGCCGATGCCCTCGCCAATGCACAATCCGCGTCGGATGAGGCCAAGGCCGCTACTGCCGAGGAAGAGGCCGAAGTCGCCGCCGCCCGCGCCGCACTGGACGAAGCTCTGGCCGCAGCCCAAGCCGCCCTTGAAGGCACAGAAGAGTCCCGCAGCGCGCTCTATGCCGTCGACGAAGCCAAGCACGTCCTTCGTGCAGCACTTGACGCACTTGGCGCGGCACAATCCGTCGCGGATACCCTGACCGAAGAAGTCGCCAGCATCCCGGATGCACCGGCCGAAGTCGAAACGGCAGCAGACGCCCTCGAAGACGCGTCTCAGGCGGGTGAAGAAGCGGCTGATCAGGCGGAACAAACCTACGATGACGCCTTCGCCACGATGAAAGACTCCTATAACGCCGACGACGAACTGTCCGAGGCTCTGCCGGATCAGCCCAACACATCCGATGCGAACACGTCCGAGGCAGACGCAGAAGCCTCGGAACCCAACACCTGAAACCGGCAAACGACATCAATTTCTAAAAGGGGCGCAGGTGAAAATCTGCGCCCCTCTTTTAATCAACTGGCTGGGCATGTTCCCGTTGGATCGTATTTCTTTCCCTATCTCCGGTCGGAACTGCCATCACCCCCACACCCCGCAATTTGCGACACCCCGCAGACTGGCCGCAGCACCTTGTTATCTTGCCCCGCGCTTTGATATACAGACACAGCAAAGGGCCAGCGGGGGCAAAGGTGAACTTCCAGCTTGGAAATCAGCAGAACCCGGACCGCATCGTTCGGCGCAAACTGTCCGATCAGGTGCTCGACCGCCTGCGCGACATGATCCGCGCGGGTGACTTCAAACCCGGCGATCATCTTCCTTCCGAACGCGAACTGATGCAGCGCTTCGGCGTCGGCCGCCCCGCCATTCGCGAAGCGCTCCAATCCCTGCATCAGATTGGCCTGATCTCGATCTTTCAGGGCGAACGCACCCGCGTCAACGCGATCGACGCGGGCACCTTCTTTGACCAGAGCAATGAAATCGCGCGGCTGGTACTGAACATAGCCCCTGCGAACCTGCAACACCTAAAGGAAGTGCGCCAGATGTTCGAACTGGGCATCACGCGCATCGCCGCCGAACGCGCCACCGAAACCGACATCGCCGATCTGCGTGCCGCCATCGCCCTGCAACGCAGCCATCTGGATGGCGACCCGCTGCCCTTCATCGAAGCGGACATGGGTTTTCACACCCGGCTGGCCCAGATCACAGCCAACCCCATCATCGTGGCTGCTTCGCAGGCCATGCTGCGCTGGCTGTTCGAATATCACACATCACTACTTCACTGGTCCGGCTATGAAGATGTGACGCTGTCCGAACACTCTGCCATCGTCGATGCGATCGAGGCACATGCCCCCGACCGCGCCGTCGATCTGATGCGCGCCCATCTTAACCGCGCGCGTGACCTCTACGCTATGCCCGCCTAAAGGTCGAACCAGCCAAACCCTGTCTTTTGACACGGGCGCCAGTTGGGCAAGAAGCCAAAACCGTCCACAAGGCTTCACGCAACAGACCAACGGCAGCGGATTCCATCCGTAGGTATGGATAAATCCATCCTTCGCCACGTCGTTCTGTCCTGTAAGCCGCAACAGGAGGAACACGCGATGAAACAACCGCAATGCCCAGACTGCGAAACGCTTGGTCGCCTTCTCGGAATAGCCTTTGCCGGGTTGCACTTGCCGCTGCTTGTCGTGGGTTTCGCCTATTTCTTCGTGGGGATCACCGAAACCGGTGACCTCGTGCTCTCCGCCCTGATCGGCACACTCGCCGCAGCCGTGATCACCCTAGGTGCAATGTGGCGCATCATCGGCCCGCAACTGATCGATCAATTGGCGCGCACCGGCCACAAGCCTGGCCTGCTGTCCCCGAACTGACCGTCAGGCCCCGTTTCGCGCGGCAATATGCCCTGACAGATACTGTGCGTCATGCCAGACGCCCCAGATAAAGGGCGATGCCCGGCGTGACAGCCATGGCAAGCCGATGAAGTACAGGCCCGGCACCTCGGACACGCCCTTGTCATGCCGGGGCCGCCCCTTTTCATCGAAGATGTCGATCTTCATCCAGCCGAAATCCAGCACATACCCCGTTGCCCAGATCACCGCGCTGATCCCCGCGGCCTTCAGGTCCAGCGCCAGCACGGGCTTTGTCACGCAGTCGGGATCGGGGCCAATCAACCGCGCCTCGGGTTCCTCCGGCAGATCCAGCCCCTCACGCGCAGCATAGGCATCTGCCTCATCCAGAACAGACAGGTAATTGTCATCCCCCCGCGCGATATTCGCCGCCAGATCCGGCGCAAAGCGCAGAACGCCGTTCTCGCACCGCTCGGTTCGTCCAACCAGAACCATCCCACGCGCGGCCAACCTGCGGAAATCCACCGTTTGCCCGCCCTCTGCGCCGCTGACCGCGATGGTCACATGCTCTGTTCCCGGCGTGGCCGCCCGCGCGTCCCATTTGCCCAGCGCGCCCAGCCACCACACGAAATCCCGTCCCCGATAGGCGCGCGGAGGGCGGTCATGTGGCCCGACGGAAAGATAGACCTCACGCCCCGACCGCAGCAATTCATCCGCAATCTGCGATCCCGAAGACCCCGCCCCGATCACCAGAACCGCCCCTTCCGGCAACTGCCCGGGGTTGCGATAGCTGTTGGAATGCATTTGCACGATGCCAAGATCATCAGGGATCATTGCCGGGAAAACGGGCTTCTGAAACGGCCCCGTAGCCGACACCACATTCCGCGCCAGCGTCACACCGCCATCGGCGGTCTCAGCCCGGAACATCCCGTCGCCCAAGCGTTCCAGCGACCGCACTTCCACCCCACAACGGATCGGCGATCCGTTCTGCGCGGCATAGGTCTCGAAATAGCGCACGATCCGGTCTTTCGGCGCAAAGGCATCACCGTCCATGTCATCAAAGGTCAGGTCTGGAAAGCGGTCATGCCAGGCCGGTCCGTTGGCCACCAGCGAATCCCAGCGTTCGGTGCGCCAGCGTTCCGCGATGCGGTGCCGCTCCAGCACCAGATGCTCCATGCCCCGCCGCCCCAGATGCGCGCTCATGGCCAGCCCTGCCTGTCCGCCCCCGATTACCAACGTCTCGACAGTTTCAACCGACATCGACAACCCCCTTGCTCACCGGGCAAGCCGCACCCGCCCCTTGATCTAGGCGAGATGCCACAGCATCGAAACACGCATTTCGCTCGGCATGGATTAGGCGCAGCCTAAGCGACTACCGCTCCCCCCGCCGATAGGGCTGCATCAGCGCCTCAGGCACCCGTGCCCGCCGCGCCACAAGGATCAGCGCCACGATCGACAGCACATAGGGTGCCATCAGGAACAACTGATAGGGCACCCCCTCCACCACCGTCTGCAAGCGCAACTGGAACGCATCGAACAGCGCAAACAGCAGGGCGCCCACCAGCGCCTTGCCAGGTTTCCACGACGCAAAGACCACAAGCGCGATGCAGATCCACCCCCGCCCCTGCACCATGCCGGGGAAAAAGCTGTTGAAGGCCGCTGTCGTCAGAAACGCACCGCCCAGCGCCATGATCCCTGAACCCACCATCACCGCCCAAATCCGGATGCGCACCGGGTTCAGCCCCTGCGCTTCAACCGCATGGGGGTTCTCCCCCGTCATGCGCAGCGCCAATCCCATCGGCGTGCGCACCAGCATCCATGCCACCAAGCCAATAAGGATCAGCGCCACATAGGTCGGCGGTGTCTGGGTGAACAGCACCTCTCCCACGAAGGGAGTGTCAGACAGGATCGGAATCGCCAAAGGCTGGAACGGCACGATGGTGGGCGGCAGATCGCCCACCTGCACCCAAAGCCGATAGAGATAGTAGGACAGCGCCGACGCAAACAGCGTGATCCCCAACCCCGACACATGCTGCGACAGGCCCAGCGGCACCGTCAGCATCGCGTGCAGCCATCCCATGGCCATGCCTGCCAGCACCGCCATCGCCATGCCGGCCCACAGATCACCGCCCCAATAGACCGTCAACCAGCCGACCATGGCCCCCATGGTCATGATCCCCTCGATGCCCAAATTCAGCACCCCGGCCCGCTCACAGATCAGCGCCCCCAGCACGCCAAAGATCAACGGTGTAGCGATCCGCAGCACCGCCGACCACAGGCTCGCCGTCGCCAAAATGTCCAACGCTTCCATCATCGCCGCACCCGATAGGTTGTGAACAAAAGCGCCACCAGCATCGCCAAAAGCGCCACCGCCATGATCACATCGGCGATGAACGACGGCACCCCCGTCGCCCGGCTCATCGCATCTGCGCCGACAAACACCGTCGCCACAAAGACCGACGCCGCCACCACGCCCAGCGGATGCAGCGCCGCCAGCATTGCCACCACGATCCCGGCATAGCCAAAGCCCGGCGACAGGGTGGTGGTCACATATCCCACCGGCCCCAGCACCTCGATCGCGCCCGCCAGCCCCGCCAGCCCCCCCGACAGCAGCGCCACCTTCACCAGCGTCGCCGTGATCGGCACGCCCGCAAAGGCCGCCGCCCGCGGGTTCAACCCCGCCGCCCGCGTTTCTGCCCCGAACACCGTGCGCGCCTGCACCAGCCAGACCACCAGCACCACCACCACTGCCAGCACGATCCCCACATGCAGCCGCGACCGCGGCACCAGATCGGGCAGCCGCAGCCCCGCCGCCACCGGCACAGATTGCGGCCAGCCAAAGGCCATCGGGTCCTTCAGCACCCCCTCCACCATCAGCCCCACGAACAGCAGAACGATGAAATTCAGCAGCAGCGTCGTCACCACCTCATCCACCCCGAACCGCAGCCGCAGCACCGCAGGCACCAGCAGAAGCACCGCCCCCGCCGCCATCCCCGCCGCAGCCAGCGCCGCCCAGGCCAAGGGCAAGGGCCACCCGTTCAGCGCCGAATGCCCCAGCGCCGCAGCCGCCAAGGCCCCCATGTAGAACTGCCCCTCCCCCCCGATATTCCACAGCCGCGCCCGAAACGCGACCGCCGCCGCAAGCCCGGTCAGGATCAGCGGCGAAGCCCGCGTGAACGTCTCCGTCACCGCCAACCGCGATCCAAACGCCCCGCGCACCATCTCGCCATAGGCCACCCATGGGCTGACCCCCGCCATGGCGATCAGCCCCGCACACAGCACCAACGCCGCCAGCACCGCTCCCAGCGGCGCAAGGATCAGCGCCGAAACCGATACCTCCTCCCGCCGCTCAAACCGCATCGCGCGTCTCCCAGACCCCGGCCATCATCAACCCCAACCGCCGCGCATCCACCGCCTCAGATTCAATTGGCTCGGACAGCCGTCCCTTGGAGATGGCCTGCAACCGGTCGGACAATCCCACCGCCTCATCCAGATCTTCCGATATCAGCAGGATCGCGGCCCCCTCGGCCCGCGCCATCAGCAATTCCTGATGCACCGCCGCAATCGCCCCTTCATCCAGCCCACGCGTCGGCTGGTTCGCCAGCAGGAACCTCGGCCCCGCCGCCAGATTCCGCCCAAGGATCAGCTTCTGCATATTCCCGCCCGACAACAGCCGCGTCCGCGTCGCAGGCCCCGCCCCCCGGATGTCGAACCGCGCAATCAGCCCCGCCGCATGCGCCTCCGCCGCCCGCCGCCGCACAAAGCCCCAGCGCGCAAAGTCCCTGACCCGCTCCAGCACCGCGTTTTCCCACACCGCCAGATCACCCACCACGCCCTCGGCATGGCGATCCTCCGGCACCCGCCCGATGCCCAGCTTTACCGCTTCGCGCGGTGTGATCCGCGAAACGTCGCGCCCGTCAAAGGTAATGGTCCCGGCATCCGGCCGCGCAAGGCCCGAAAGCACCCGCCCCAGCATCGCCTGCCCGTTGCCCGACACGCCCACGATGCCAAGGATTTCCCCCGCTCGCACCTCGAACCGCACCCGGTCCAGCGCCATGCCGCCGCCCTTGCTGACCGACAGCCCGTTTGCCACCACCACAGGCGCGCCCACCTCATGCGCCGCGCGCTTGGGCCGTGTCACCGCGCGCCCTACCATCAATTCTGCCAACTCCGCCTGCGTCGTCTGCGCTGTTGCGCGTTCGGCCACGACCTTGCCGCCGCGAAGCACCACCACCCGGTCCGACGCCCCCATCACCTCATGCAGCTTGTGACTGATAAAGATAATCGACAGCCCACCCTTCGCCATCCCGCGCAGAATGGTGAACAACTGCTCCGCCTCGGGCCGCGCCAGCACTGCCGTCGGCTCATCAAGGATCAGGATCCGCGCATCGCGGTACAGCGCCTTCAGGATCTCCACCCGCTGCCGCTCACCAACGGAAAGATCACCCACCCGCGCCTGCGGGTTCACCGGCAGGCCAAAGGTCTGCGACAGGGCCATCAGCTTGCGCACCGCTCCGTCGCGGTCTGTCCCCACCTTCCACAGCGGCTCCGACCCGATGACGATGTTCTCCAAAACCGTCAGATTGCCTGCCAGCGTGAAATGCTGATGCACCATCCCCACGCCCGCCGCGATGGCCGCGCGCGGCTTGGCGGGGGGCAGCAGCTTGCCCTCCACCCGCACTTCGCCCGCATCCGCCGCATAATGGCCGAACAGGATATTCATCAGCGTCGTCTTGCCCGCCCCGTTCTCCCCTAACAGCGCCAACACCTCGCCCTTCCGCAGCGACAGCGACACATCATCATTCGCCACCAGCGCACCGAACCGCTTGGTGATCCCCTCCAGTTCCAGCACCGCGCCACCGCTCATGGATGCCCCGCAAACGGATAAGGATAGTCCACCACCGGGGCCACCGACGCCAACTGCGCACCCAGCGCCAGCAGGGCACGGTCGCATCCCGCCCGTGCCGCGATCTGCACCCCCACCGGAATGCCACCCCCGGCAAAGGGGATCACGAGCGCCGGATAACCCGCCGCATTTGCCATCGCCGCGCCGGGGGCAACCGCCCCCATCTGCGCGAAATGCGCTGCCACATTGCGCGCGGTCATGTCAAAGGCCCCCACCTCCGGCACGCCCCGCGCCAACACGGGCGACAACACTGCATCCACCCCCGCCATCCACATCTCCCACTCGGCAGTCAAAACCGCCATCTCACGCGACGCCGCGAACAGGTCCGCCGCCGCCATGGAACGCCCCTCGGTCAGCACCGCCCCGGCAATCGGCGTCAATTCCCCTGGCTCCACCCCCAGCGCCCCCATCCACTCCGCCAGCGACGCCGTCAACACCCGCTGCGCCACAGCGCCCGCCCGCGCCTCCATCACCTCAGGAAAGGCCCGCTCTTCCACAACCAGCCCCAACCCTTCGGCCAACCGCGCCATCTCGCGCACCGCACCCGCCTGCACGGCGTCACAGCCGTTAGGGATCATGACCGCAACCCGCCCAAATCCAAAGCCCCGATCCCCGGCCCAAGGCTCCGCCACCGCGTCAAAGGCCGCCGCCACATCCCGCACCGACCGAGCCAGCACCAACTCGCTCGCCAACCCCATCAGCCAATTGCCCTGATCCGGCCCCATCGGCACCGCCCCGCGCGACGGCTTCAACCCCACCAACCCGCAGCACGCCGCAGGCACCCGGATCGACCCGGCCGCATCGGTCGCATGGGCAATCGCCACGATCCCCCCCGCCACCGCCGCCGCCGCCCCACCCGATGATCCACCCGGCGACAACCGCGCATCCCAAGGGTTCACCGCCGGATCAGATGTCAAAGCCAGTCCGAACTCCGGCACAGCCGTCAGCCCAAAAGGCACCAACCCCGCCGCCCGGAACCGCGTGAACAGATCACTGTCCCGCCCTTGATCCACCCGCCGCCGCGCCAGCGCCACGGATCCCGCCACAGGCGACAACCCCGCCGCCCCCGACCCCAGATCCGTGCCCAGAAACGGCACCCCCCCAAAAGGCCCCGCCTCAAAACCTCTTGCCAGCGCAGGCTCCACCCGCACCACCGCCCCGAACCGATCCGCCGCCGCTACCGCAGCCGCAAAAACCTCGGGTGCGGAAACCGCACCCGAGGCTATCGCTGCCGCCAAAGACAGGGCGTCCTGCAAGATCAGGCAGGCTCGTTCGCGTCGATTGGCACCTCGAACTCGCCCGCTGCAATCGCCGCGCGCTTGGCCTCCATCGCCGGAACGGCATCGGCGGGAACTTCCTCGGCCACGAAGATCAGCTCGTTCCCGCCGTATTTCATGAAGGAATACTCGGTGTAGTCCCGACCCACCGGCTTGCCCGCCACCACATCCGCCACAATGGCATCGATGGTGGGGCGATAGTTCCAGATCGCATTGGCAAACACCGTCCCCGGATAGCGCGGCGTATAGTCGATCAGTGACCCGATCGCCTTCACGCCCCGCTCCTGCGCGCCATCCGCCGTGCCGATCCGCTCGCCAAACAGGATATCGGCCCCGCCATCGATCTGCGCCACCGCCGCTTCCTTGGCCTTGGCCGGATCGAACCACGCCCCGATGAAGCCATTGAGGAACTTCGCCTCCGGGTTCACCTCCTTCACGCCCATGCGGAAGGCGTTGATCAGCAAGTTCACCTCGGGGATCGGATAACCGCCCACCGAACCAAACGTCCCCGTCGTCGACATCTTCCCCGCCAGCATCCCCGCCAGATAGGCCGCCTCATGGTTGCGCGTGCCGAAGACGCCGAAATTGTCGCCCTCTGCCGCGCCCGACGATCCCATCAGGAAGGCCGTCTCGGGGTAATCCGCCGCCACCGCGCGTGCCTCGGCCTCCACGGCATAGCTTTCGCCCCAGATCAGCTTGGCCCCGCCTTCCGCATATTCCCGCATCGCGCGGGGATAGTCGGTCGCTGCCACCCCTTCGGAAAACTCATACTCGATCAACCCATCTGCCGCCGCCGCCTGCATCGCGGCATGGATGCGCGAATTCCACGCGTTTTCCACCGGCGAGGCATGGACCCCCGCCACCTTGATCACCGTCTGGGCATTCACCCGGCGGATATATGCGGGCAGCGCCAGCGTGGCAGCCGCCCCCATCAGCAGCGTCCGGCGTGTCGTCGAAAAAGTCATGGCAGTACTCCCCGTTGGTTTGTTGTTGATTTCAGTCTTCCGCAATCGGCGCGTAATCGGCGGGGTCCAACCCCGCCGGACGCCCCGGCAAATCCAGCCGCGCCAAACGCGGCGCAGTCTCGGCAATCACCCGGCCCGCACGGATAACGGCAAGCCGCGTCGCCTTCATCCGCACCGCCTCAATCGGATCACGCGCCTGCAGCACCACCATAGTGGCAGGCCCGCCCACCCGCAGCGTCGGGTCCGGCAGCCCCATCGCCAGATGCCCGTTCACGGTGACAGAGGTGAACGCCCACCCCATCGCCTCACGCGATGTCATGGGCGCGGCATGTATCCCCATATGCGCCACTTCCAGCATGTCGGCAGACCCCAGCGGATACCACGGGTCCATCGTACAATCCTGCCCGAAGGCCACATTCACCCCCGCCGCCCGCAGCTCCGGCACCCGCGTCATGCCCCGCCGCCGGGGATAGGTGTCCGACCGCCCCTGCAAGGTGATGTTGATCAACGGGTTCGGCACGATATGCAGCCCCGCCTCCGCAATCAGCGGGATCAGCTTGGACGCATAGTAGTTGTCCATCGAATGCATGGATGTGCAATGCGACCCCACCACCCGCCCCTGCAATCCCAGCCGCACCGTCTCGGCCGCCAGCGTCTCGATATGGCGGCTCATCGGATCGTCGCTTTCGTCGCAATGAAGGTCCACGGGCAGCCCCCGCTCCGCCGCGATCTCGCACAGTGCGCGCACCGACTCCGACCCCGCCTGCATCGTCCGCTCGAAATGCGGGATGCCCCCCACCACATCCACGCCCATGTCCAGCGCGCGGATCAGGTTGCGATGCGCCGTCGGGTCGCGGAACAGCCCGTCCTGCGGAAAGGCCACCAGTTGCAGGTCGATATACCCCGCCACCCGCTTCTTCACCTCCAACAGCGCCTCGACCGCCGTCAGCCGATCATCGCAGACATCCACATGCGTGCGGATCGCCAACAGCCCTTGCGAAACCGCCAGATCGCAATAGCGCAGCGCCCGCTCCATCATCGCCTCGGCGGTCAGCAGCGGCTTCAACTCCCCCCACAGCGCGATCCCCTCCAGCAACGTGCCGGATCGGTTCAGCCGGGGCAGGCCCAGGGACAGCGTGGCATCCATATGAAAATGCGGGTCGGCAAAAGGCGGCGCCACCAGGCGCCCGCCCGCCTCGATCACCCGCCCAGCCTTGGCCTCAATGTGCGGCGCGATCTCGACGATCCGCCCATCCTTCACCGCGATGTCGACAGCTGTTTTCCCATCGGCAAGACGCCCCGCCCTGACCAGCAGATCCAGCATGTCACCCCCGTTTGGCTTGCCCTCCGGACCATAAGGCCCGCGCGGCTCTTGTCGCTTGCCTCAGGGTTATCAGGATTTACCCTTCGGTCAAAAAATTTCTTCTGCCGGAATAATGGGCGCATCCCGCCCCTGCCTGCATGGACCAAAGGCAGCCACGAACAGGCCACCCCCGAATCCCCACCCTACCGCGCCAGCGCCAATATCCCCGCCACATCCAGATGCGCCTCCAGATGGTCGGCCAGCGCGTCTAGCGTGCCCTCCACCCCGGCCTCATAGCCAGCATCCGCACCCATGACCCCCAGCCCCGCCAGCCAATCGCGCCGGAACCCATCCGCCGCAAACAGCCCGTGCAGATAGCTGCCCGCCACCCGCCCATCCTCCGACACCGCGCCGTCATCCCGCCCGCCAATCCGTGCGAAAGGCCGCGCACAATCCGGCCCCGATGTGACGCCCAGGTGAATCTCGTACCCCGCCACCGCCGCGCCGCTGCCCGGATGCACGCCCTCCACCAGCGCCAGCCGCTTTTCGCGCCCCAGCACCGTCTCCACGTCCAGCATCCCCAATCCCGGCACCGCACCCGCCACCCCCTCAATCCCCTCGGGATCGGCCAGCACCTGCCCCAGCATCTGATACCCCCCGCACAGGCCCAACACCCTCCCGCCGCGCCGCCGATGCGCCAGCAGGTCCACATCCCAGCCCTGCGCGCGCAGGAACCCAAGGTCCGCCACCGTCGCCTTCGATCCCGGCAGGATCACCGCCGCCGCATCGCCGGGGATCGGCTGGCCGGGACGCAACATCACCAACTCCACCCCCGGCTCGGCCTTCAATGGATCGAGGTCATCGAAAGTGGCAATCCGGGGATAGGCCAGCACCACCACCTTGGCCCCGCCCCGGTGCGGACCGCCCACCAGCCCCACCGCATCCTCGGCGGGCAGCCGCCACGCCTCGGCAAACCACGGCACCACGCCAAACCCGCGCCAGCCCGTACGCGCCTCCAGCCAGCGATACCCGTCGTCGAACAGCCGCACGTCGCCGCGAAAGCGGTTGATGATGAACCCCGCCACCATCGCCGCATCCCCCGGCTCCAGCACCGCCAGGGTTCCCACGATCTGCGCGATCACGCCGCCCCGGTCGATATCCCCCACCAGCAGCACGGGAACATCCGCCGCCACGGCAAAGCCCATATTGGCGATGTCCCCCGCCCGCAGGTTCACCTCGGCCGGGCTGCCTGCGCCTTCCACGATCACCAGATCATGGCCCGCCTTCAGCCGGGCAAAGCTCTCCATCACCCCCGCCATCAGGCGCGGCTTCAGCGCCGCGTAATCCCGCGCCTCGGCCTGCGTCAGCCGCTGACCGTGCAAAATCACCTGCGCCCCCGTCTCGCTTTCGGGTTTCAGCAGCACGGGGTTCATGTCGGTGACTGGATCAACTCCCGCCGCCCGCGCCTGCAAGGCCTGCGCCCGCCCGATCTCGCCCCCGTCCACGGTGACAGCCGCGTTGTTCGACATGTTCTGCGGCTTGAACGGTGCAACCCGCAGCCCCCGCCGACGCGCCGCCCGGCACAGCCCCGCCACGATCAGCGACTTGCCGACATCCGACCCCGTGCCCTGCACCATCACCGCCCGCATGCCCCACCCCTCTGCCCGATGGCCCTTCATGGCAGGACGGACCGCAGGCCGAAAGCCCGCACAGGATGGTTCATAACAGGTTAAGGCTTTCCGCACCCGCCGTGCGCTGCGTGCATACGGCTGTCTGCACTGCACGTCTGCACCACGCGCTGCACAGGGCGTTTCATACCCCCGCTAGCCGCCCCTCGGGCCCGAAGTGACGCGGAAAGAACGCCGCGGCACTGGCCCAAACCGTCGCCAAAGCCTCCTCCCGGCTATATGGGTTCTGCACCGTCATCAGGTCCAGCCAGACCCCCTCGGTCGTCACCCGCAACACCCGCGCGATCCGCACCGCATCGCCCAAATAGCCGCCGAGCGCTAGAAGATCACCGCAAAGCCCCTCAAGAAGTAACTGATATTCCTCATCATTCGAACCGCAGCTCTCTTGGTACATGGGTCTGCTCTGCGCCTCACCCCAAAAGGAACACCAGGCCGCCAGCCGATCCGGCGTGCAGATCGCAGGCGCAAAATCCGCTGCAATCAGCGCTGCAATCCGGTCCGCGGGATGCGGCCCCGTAACGGAAAGCGCCGCTTGCCAATTGGCGCGATACTCCTCCGACAGGTGATCCAGCGTTGCGGCCAGCAGCTTGTCCTTTGATTCAAAATGAAAATTCGCCAACCCATGCGAAAGCCCGGCCCGCTTGGCCACCTCGCCCAGCGTCGTCCGCGCAAAGCCGTTTTCCGCAATAACCGATATCGTCGCCTCTATCAGTTGCAGCCGTCTCTCTCCCCGGCTCAGCTTGCGGCGCGGCGGCGTCACCGTCTCATCAACAGCAGTCATTGACACTCCCCACACGGCAAAACTGACCCCGCCAAAGCTTGGCTCAGGCCAAGAAAATAAGGCGTTCCGCAAGTCATTGATCATTTTGATTGACAGTTCAATCAGAATTTTGCCACCATCCCCCCTGTCCCATGTCCCGCCCGGAGCACGCCGCATGACGACCCACCCCCTTTCCTCCCTTCCCATTCCCAACAGCTGGGATCGGCGCGGCCTGCCTGGCTGGACCTATCACTCCGCCGCCCTCTTTGATCTTGAAAAGACACATGTTTTTCTAAATCACTGGCAAGTGGCCGGCCATATCTGCGACATTCCTGATGCCGGTGACTGGATCACATTCGATATGCTGGGCGAACGCGCGGTTCTGATGCGTGGGGCCGATGGCGTGGTCCGCGCCTTCCACAACCTCTGCCGCCACCGGGGCGCGCGTGTCGTGGATGGCGACCATGGTCAATGTCGTGGCTCAATCGTCTGCCCCTTTCACGGCTGGGTCTATAACCTCGACGGCACGTTGCGCGGGGCAGCACAGCCAACCAGCTTTGGCGAGATGGACCGCTCGAAGTTCGGGCTGAAACCCATTGAATTACAGATGTTTCACGGTTTTCTGTTCATTCGCTTTCATCCCGGTCCACAACCGGATATCGCCGAACTTCTCTCCCCCTATGATGCCGATTTCGCCGCCTATCACACGGCAGATGTGCTTCCCGTATCGACGCCTTACTGGTCAACAGAGCTGCCAGTAAACTGGAAGTCAGTTCGCGACGTCGACAACGAAGGCTACCATGTTCCCCTTGCCCATCCTGGCCTGCAGGATTTGTATGGCCGCGACTATCGCGACATCTTTCTTCCCCATGGCCTGAACATTTCCATCGGACGCTACGGCGATACGCCCGGAAGAACCTGGTCGGTACGCCACTACAACCGGCTCTCGCGATCCCGCGATCACCTGCCGGCACATCTTGCCGGAAGCTGGACATATTACGGAATGTTCCCACAGATCGTATTTTCCTTCACCCCGGAAGGTGTTCAATACTATCACGAAATTCCGATTGGCCCCGGCAAGACACGGCTGACCGGGCGCCTCTATCGCAACCCGGACGAGACCCGGCAAGAACGCGTGGCGCGCTATCTCGCCATGCGGATAGACCGCGACACGTCGACCGAGGATCAGCAACTTTCCATCTGGTCCAACGAATCGATGCGGTCGTCCGCGTTTGACGGTTTTCACCTGTCCGATCTGGAATGGGGCCTGCGCCGCCATCACGACGACCTTCGCACATTGATGCCGGTCATGACGCTCGACTCCGCGCCGCCCGAGGACCGCATCGCAGCGATCAATCAGGAAATGCTTGGCGCGGGGCAGTAACCGCGCTTAGCCTGACAACACAGGACCGGAAAACCGGCCAGCCTTCAACAGGGAGACCACCATGAAACTGACCCGCAGAAATGCGCTTCTCACCCTCGGCAGTACTCTGGCGATCCCGTACGTCCGCCCGTCTTGGGCGCAGGCTGGAACGGTGAATGTCTACAATTGGTCAGACTACATTGGCGAAACCACCGTCGCGGACTTTGAGGCAGAGACAGGCATCGGCGTGGTCTATGACCTTTATTCCAGCGCCGAGGAGATGCAGGCCAAGATGCTTGCAGGATCGACCGGCTATGATGTCGTGGTCATGGCGGGCTTGTCGTTGCCACAGTTTGTGGCTGCGGGCGTCTATCAGAAGCTGGATCGCTCGCGCCTGACAGGTTGGTCGAACCTTGACCCGGAAATACTTAAAATTGTTGAAGGATTCGATCCCGGGAACGAATACAGCGTGCCCTACATGTGGGGCTCTGTGGGCGTGACTTACAACCTTGACATGGTGAAGGAACGCCTTCCGGACGCTGATCTGGAATCCCTCGATACGTTGTTCAACCCTGAGAATGCAGCCAAGCTTGCAGATTGCGGCATCTCAATCCTCGACAGCCCTACCGACATCGGCTTCATGGTCATGAGCTATCTTGGCATTGACCCCAACACTGCAGGCCCCGCTGAATACCAAAAGATGGCCGACGCTTTCGCCCCCATCCGCGAATACATCGCCACCTTCGACAATGCCAATTACCTGACCGCCATCCCGAATGGCGAGGTTTGTGCCGTCAACAACTGGTCGGGCGATTATGGCGTGGCCAAAGCCCGCGCCGCCGAGGCGGGCATCGAAATGAACCTCGCCTATTACGTCCCCAAGACGGGCGCGCCCGCGTGGTTCGATCTGCTTTGCCTGCCCAGCGATGCACCGAACACCGACAATGCCTATAAGTTCGTGGATTACCTCCTCCGCCCCGAGGTTATCGCCGGCTGCACGAATTACACCGGCTATGCCAATGCCAACAAGGCAGCCACGCCTTTCGTTGACCCCGCCATCGCCGCCGACCCGGCGGTTTATCCGGATGAGACGACGTTGGCGCGCATGTATACTCCGACCCCTCAAACCGAGGAACAGGACCGCGAGATCACCCGCATCTGGGCAACCATCAAGTCTGGCGGCTGATCATGCCTCAGTCTGCCGCGCCGTTCCTCAGGATTGAGGGCGTGTCAAAGACGTTCGGCACCTTTCAGGCGGTGCGCGATGTATCTCTAACCATCACCAAGGGCGAGATTTTCGCCCTTCTTGGCGGCTCTGGTTGCGGCAAGACCACCCTTTTGCGGATGCTCGCCGGGTTTGAAGAACCGACTGCAGGCCGCATCTTCCTTGATGGGCAGGACATGACGGGCGTTCCACCATGGGAACGCCCCGTTCATATGATGTTTCAAAGCTATGCGCTTTTCCCGCATATGACCGTGGAAAAGAATGTGGGCTATGGCCTCAAGCATGAAAACATGTCTGCGGCCCAGCGTGCAGACCGCGTCCGCGCCATGCTGGATCTGGTGCAACTTACCCCGTTCGCCCAGCGAAAGCCGCATCAGATTTCGGGTGGCCAGCGACAGCGGGTGGCGCTTGCCCGCGCCCTGGCGCGACAGCCCAAGTTGCTTTTGCTCGACGAACCCCTTGCTGCGCTGGATAAAAAACTGCGCGAACACACCCAGTTCGAACTGATGTCCATTCAGGAACGGACCGGGGTCACCTTCATCGTGGTGACCCACGATCAGGAAGAGGCCATGACGCTTGCCGATCGCATCGCCGTGATGGACCGCGGGCAGGTGCAGCAGATTGGCCCCCCGGCCGAGGTTTATGAACAACCCGCCACACGCTTTGTGGCGAACTTCCTTGGGTCCATCACCCAGTTCGAGGCGACAGTCACAGCCATTGATGGCCCCCGCGCCCGCCTGTCGGTGCCCGGCTTCGGGGGCGAGGTTGTGGCTGCCACGCTGCCGGGCCTTGTGGCGGGTGAAAAATTGACCCTTGGCCTTCGCCCCGAAAAGATCAGCTTGCAACGCGAACGCCCGAATGGTGCGAACGCGATTGAGGGGCAGGTCAAGGATCTGGCCTATTTCGGAAAGGACAGCCTTTATCGTGTCACCTTGCCCGGCGGTGGGCTGATTTCCGTTCACGCCGTCAATGCGCAGCGCGGCGGCGATCTTCGGCCCGACTGGCATGATCAGGTCTGGCTTGGCTTTGACCCATCCGCCGCAATTTTGTTGCGGGATTGATGCGATGCGCGCCCGCCTCTCCATCTGGTTCAACCGACGCGGGTGGTCAGATCTGATCATTGGCCTGCCCTATGTCTGGCTTTTGCTTCTGTTCCTTTTGCCGTTCCTCATTGTACTTGCGATGAGCGTGGCGACCCGCACCCCAACGGCGCCACCCTTTGGCTATGGCGGAGAAAATCCGCTATTGAATTTCAACGGTTACGCACGACTCTTCACAGATCAGCTGTACATCCGAGCTTTCCTGACCTCGCTGTCAAACGCCGCAATCGCCACGATCTTCTGCCTTCTGATCGGCTATCCTATGGCGCTGGGTTTAACTCGCGTCTCAAAAGGGTGGCGCAACATACTGTTGATGCTGGTTATTCTGCCTTTTTGGACCTCGTTTCTTCTACGCGTTTATGCGTGGATGGGGATGATGGGAAAGAACAGCTGGTTCAACCAGATGCTGACCAGCGCTTGGAACTGGCTTACCCCCGAAGGATGGGCCGTCACCTCATTGCCCATGATGCATTCCAATTTCGCCGTGGTGCTGGTCATGGTCTACACCTACCTGCCCTTCATGATCCTGCCGCTCTATTCCAGCCTTGAACGGCTTGACCCCGCGCTGGACGAGGCGGCGATGGACCTTGGCACCCGCCCCTTTGGCGTGTTCCGGGATGTGACCCTGCCGCAATCTATTCCCGGAATCGTCGCCGGTGGCCTTTTGGTCTTTATCCCAGCGGCGGGTGAATTGGTGATCCCCACCTTGGTTGGCAATTCTGCGACCCCGATGATCGGGCGGGTAATCTCTGACGAGTTTTCCGCGGCGCGTGATTGGCCGATGGCCTCATCCGTCGCCGTCGCGCTGCTGATGATCATGGTCATTCCCACCATGCTTTACAGCCATTATCAGGCCAAAGCCGGCGGCGAGGGAAAGCCATGAAGCGCCGCCCCTGGTTCCTGTTCACTGTCCTGTGCTTCGGCTTCGCGTTCTTTTACGTGCCGATCCTGTCGATGATCGTTTATTCGTTCAACGAAAGCCGCCTCGCCACGGTTTGGGGCGGGTTCTCGACAAAATGGTATGTGTCGCTTCTGTCGAACCGTCAGGTGGCGGCTGCGCTGGTTCTGTCGGTTCAAATCGCCCTAATCTCGGCCACCGTGGCCACGATCCTCGGCACGATGTCGGGTATTGCCTTGGCACGATTTACCCGCTTTCGCGGGCGCCTGCTTTTCTCCGGTATGGTCACCGCGCCGCTTGTGATGCCCGAGGTGATCACCGGTATCTCGTCTCTGATGCTGTTCATTCTGATGGCGGATTGGATCGGCTGGCCCGGTCAGCGTGGTTTCACCACCGTCACGCTGGCCCACATCACCTTTTCCATGGTCTTCGTGACCACCGTGGTTCAGGCCCGGATGATGCAAGCCGACCGCGCCATCGAAGAGGCGGCCATGGATCTTGGCTCCCGCCCATGGCAGGTGATGTGGGATATCACCCTTCCCACGATCTTCCCGGCTATCCTGTCGGGCTGGCTTTTGGCCTTCACCATCTCGCTTGATGATGTCGTGATCACGTCTTTCACCACGGGCCCCGGCAACACCACACTACCCCTATTGATCTGGTCCAAGGTCAAGCTTGGCGTCACGCCTGACATCAATGCCTTGGCCACGCTGACCGTGCTGGTCGTCGGAACGGGCGTTGTGATCGCCGGCATTATTCTGAACCGGGCAGAACGCCGCCGCATCCTTGATGAACGCATGGCGTATCGCACCAATGAATGACGCAACCGAAACCCTGCTGTCCTTGCCGCTTGGCACCCCGGGCGCGGGGCGCATCCGCTATGGTGCAGCCATGGCGCTGTATCAACAGGGACGCCTTTCCCCCGCCGAGTTAGAGGCATGGCGCATCGCCGCCGCCTCTGACAACCGCCCCGTCGATCATGTACTGGCAGCCTATGGCCTGCCCGCACCCGACCCGGCGTCGGCTCGTCAATCTGCCCCCTTGGCCCGTCTGATGGACGAGGCCGCCACCTACCTTGCCCCCCTGCGCTGCCCCGGCGCAGGTGAATTGCGCCGCCTTCTTGCCCGCCGCACCGTTACACCCCTGCCCATGCAGCCATGCACTCTGCCTGTGGTCACAACCCATCTCCCCGCCGCGGTTGAGGTCTTGGCCACAACGCACCCTGCCCTTGCCGCTGCCATCCTGTCGGCAAGCCACGCATTGCGCTGGACGACCTATGATAGCTACCCGGCTGATCAGATCGGCCCCACCTTTGCCGCCAACCACGCCTTCTGCTCGCTGATGGGGCGCGACGCGCCATTCCCGGCACAGGATGCGGATTTCGGCATTTTCCTGATCGCCCCTGACATCCTTTATCGCGATCACAGTCATGCCGCGCCCGAACTTTACCTGCCCCTGACAGGCCCGCATGGCTGGCGGTTTGGCCCCAATCGGCCCCTGCAGATCAAACCTGCTCACCACCCCATCTGGAACGATCCGCACCGCCCGCATCTCACCAAGGTCGGACGCACACCCTTCCTCGCCTTTTATGGATGGACGCGCGAGGCAGAGGCGCCTGCCCGCATCCTGCCAGCCGATGACTGGCCCAAGCTTGAAGCCCTTCGCCTGACGGTCACGCCATGACCCGCACGCTTTTGACCAACGCCCATATTCGCACGATGAACCCCGCGCAGCCCACCGCAGAGGCGTTGGTGTTCGAGGCGGGTCGCATCCTCGCGCTGGGAACCGCGCCGGAGATGCTCAGCATCGCAGGTAAAGGGGCAGAGGTGATCGATGCACAGGGCCATCTGATCCTTCCCGGCTTTCAGGACGCCCATATCCATCTCCTGAACGGCGGCACCGATCTGGTGGAAACCGCACAGCTTTACGATTGCACGACAACCGACGACATCGCCGCCACCATGCAGGCCCATGCCGCCACCCAAACCGGCCCCATGCTTTGGGGCGCAGGTTGGCAATGCGGGTTTTTCGGCGATGCCAACCTGACCCGTGCCGTGCTTGATCCCGTCACACCGGATCGACCTTGCCTGATCTACGACGGCAATTTCCATAATGCCTGCCTGAACGCGCGCGCCATTGAAATGATCGGCCTGACCGATGAAACGCCCGATCCGCCCAATGGCCATTTCGTCCGCGATGCGCGCGGCCACGCCACGGGCATGCTGCATGAGGACGCGATTTACTGGGCACTTGAACGGCTCCCCAAAACGTCTGAAGCCACCTTTCACGCAGGCTTGCGCGCCGGGCAGGCCCATGCGAACCGGCACGGGATAACGGGTGTCCTCGACCCCTTTATCCAGTCCCACCACGTCGCCATCTACGCGCAGGCGGCAGCGGAAAAGGCTCTTACGCTGCGGGTGGCGGGGGCAATGTCCGTCACGGCGGCGGACACGGTGGACACGGCCCTCGCCCGGCTGACCGCCCGGCGCGAAAGCAACCGGTCTGAAGATTTCCACCTTCATTCCGCGAAGTTCTTCTTTGACGGCGGGTTAGAAAACCGGACCGCCGCGTTGATCGAAGACTATGCCGATGCAAAGGGAGGAAACTGCCCCCTTATGTTTCCGCCCGACCAGATCCGCGCGCTTTTCACCGCATTGGATGCCGCGCGCTTTCAGATCCATGTGCATTGCATCGGCGATATGGCCACTCGTGCCGCACTGGATGGGTTTCAGGCTGCACGCTATGCCAATGGCCCCTGGCCCGGCCTGCACCAGATCGCCCATTGCCAGATGGTTCACCCCGATGACCTTCACCGCTTTGCGGCTTTGAATGTGATGGCCAATCTGCAGCCGCTTTGGGCATGCAACGATCCGGTCATCCCGGATGAGACGATGGCAATGATCGGCTCCGCCCGCGCGGCCATGACATATCCTAACCGTAGCCTGATCGACGCAGGCGCCCCTTGGTGCATTAACTCCGACTGGGCGGTGACCACGCTTAACCCGTTTGAGATTATCGGCACCGCCATTACACGTGAACCACCCCGCCACAGGGGCCGCGCCGAACCCTTTTTCCCGCATCAGCGGATGACCATCAAAGAGGCCGTCCTCGGCTATACCACCCATGCCGCCGCTGCCAGTTGGCGCGGGCACTACACAGGCGCGCTGCGGCCCGGTTTCTCGGCCGATCTGATCGCGCTGGACCGCGACATCCTGACCTGCGACCCTTACGCGATAGCGGAAACGCAGGTCCTTCTCACCCTTTTCAAGGGCAGTGCCGTTCACCGCGCCGCCCATTTCTCCTGACCGAAAGGCCCGATCCCATGCCCTTTTCCAAAGATGAACGCCGCGTCGCCAACATCAAAGAGGCGACCTTCACCTCCTTTGTCTATCCCGATGGCGTGGCCCTCGGGGATGAGATCCTGCAGCTCGACACCGACAAACCGCTGGGTGAAGGCTTCCACGTCTATCGCATGCCCGCCGGGATGCGCACACGGTCGCATATTCACAACGGCCATGAACAGTTCCTGATCCTTGAAGGTGAATTGATCGAAGATGACGGCACTGTCTTCAAACCCGGCGATCTGGTCTTCTACCGCGACGGGACAGAGCACAATTCATTTACCCCGAACGGATGCCTGCTTGCAGTGCATATCGTCAGCGCCGAAACCTCGACCGAGTGACGCGAAAGAACACCTCCTCCAGTCCGGACAGGTTCGAATCACCCTGCTTCCACCGCGTCGATCGGAACCCCGGCGCAGTGGAATCAGACGCAATTTCGCCAAGCTTCACTTGTCGATTGCAGATTGGGTCGCGTATCCACCCCGGATCGTTTCCAGCTGGGAAAAAGCAACCGCCGTTGCCATGGATTACCCCTAACTCAGCAGCAGTCCCAACCCGAATTCCTTGCGGCAAGGCAAAATTATGGTAACAATTTGTCTAAAGGTGTGCCCTGCACCTTTTGCCCTGTGAAAGCCGTCCGGCCGGATCAGAGTTTGAAGATGGACTGTCACGCGGTGGGGGCCGCTTGATCCGATATCCGGGGCGATTGTGGTAAACCCAAGCTGCCGGGGTGTGTTATGAGTGTCGTTGTAATTCTTGCCGCATCCAGCGGCAACCTGACCGCGCAAATGTGTGTCCGGAAGGCCCCCAGCAAATCCAATCGTCGCGTGGGGTGTATCTGATGGGCATCCTTTACCCCGCAAGCGGCATCACCGCGACGTCCAGCCTTGCCCCACCCTCCCCCGCTGCACAGGCGGTGGAGGCGACGATGTTGTCCCAAGGCTTGCGCCTGCGGATTGGTCCGCATCCAGCAGACCTTTGCGCGGTTGAAGACCTGTCCATAGGCGATCCGATCTGGGACATGGCAACCGAACGTCTGATCGATATCGACGCGATGGCCTGCGCTACGCTGGATCTGCAGCAACTGGATGACATGGGGTTGCGCGCCATGACCATAACGACATCATTTGGTCAAGGTTATCTCGCCCTAGCCTCGGCCCGGATCGTGGCACCAACTGCGCGCAGCCTGCCCGGGTTTTCCGCCACGAACTTCTTCCGTTTTTGGCCCGAATCCCGCCTCGTCGCCGAAGTCGAAGGCCGCCCTGTGCTGTTCCGTGCTGGTCTGATCTGACGCAGCCCCGGTCGGCCATGCCGCAACTAAGCCCGTTGTTGCGCCAGCAACGCCCGAATGTTCACGTCAAACGGTGGGCGAACGATGCCGAACTCGGTGATCAGCCCCGCGATCAGCCGGTTGGGTGTCACGTCAAAAGCCGGGTTGAAGGCGGGCGCGCCCTCTGGCGCGATCAGGCTGTCGCCGATGCGCAGCACTTCCTCAGCGTCGCGTTCTTCAATCTCGATCCCGTCACCGCTGGCGGTGGATAGATCGATCGTCGATGTCGGACAGGCCACATAGAAAGGAACACCATTGTCTTGCGCCGCCAGCGCAAGGTTATAGGTCCCGATCTTGTTGGCCGTATCCCCGTTCGCGGCCACCCGGTCACAGCCCACCACCGCCATATCCACTTTGTGCCGACGCATGATATGCGCCGAGGCCCCATCAACCACGATCGCATGGGGAACGCCGTACTCCATCAATTCAAAGGACGAAAGCTTCGCCCCCTGCAACCGCGGCCGCGTCTCATCGAGATAGGCGAATACCTTGCGGCCCGAGTCATGCGCCCGCCGGATGATCCCCAGCGCGGTGCCAACGCCAACCGTGGCCAGCGCCCCGGTGTTGCAATGATGAAAGAAGGTCACCTCCTGCGGCAGGATGCTCAGCGCATGCGCTGCGATGGCCTCGTTCACCGCGATATCCTCGCGCTCCATCACCCGCGCTTCTTCAAGCAGGCGCGCGGCCCCTGCCCCGGCCCGCCACAGCAGGGCCATCCGATCCAAAGCCCAGAACAGGTTCACCGCGGTGGGTCGCGCGGCGCGCAACAGCCGATCCGCCATCTCAAGCGCAGGGACAAGCGGTGCATCCGCCGCCTGGGCCAGCAGGGCCGCCTGCGCCAGGCCAAAGGCCGCCGCCACCCCGATGGCTGGGGCACCCCGCACCGTCATGTCGCGGATTGCACCTGCCACAGCCTCGGGCGTGGTAAGGTCGCGATATTGTACCGCCCCCGGCAAGAACCGCTGATCCAGAAGCCGCAGACAATGGCCTGCCTCGATCCATTCCATGGTTCGAAACGCCATGGCATCCCCCTGCACAGGAAAGCCGGGGCCCGGCCAAGCAGGGCCCCGGGGTAAAGATCAGCCGATAATCGACGTGAACGTCGCCGACGGCCGCATCACCGCCGCCGTCTTGATCGGGTCGGTGTGGTAATAGCCGCCCAAATCGGCAGGCTTGCCCTGATCGCGGCCAAGTTCGGCAACGATCTTCGCTTCATTCTCGGCCAAAGCCTTGGCGATGGGTGCGAAATGCGCGGCCAGTTCTGCGCTGTCAGCTTGCGTAGCAAGTGCTTGCGCCCAGTACAGCGCAAAGTAGAAATGGCTGTCACGATTGTCCGTCTGGCCTACCCGCCCCTTGGGCGACTTGTCATGGTCCAGCACGCCCTGCGTAGCCACGTCCACCGCACGGCCCAACACCCGCGCCTTTTCATTTCCGGTCACATCGGCCAGAAACTTCAGGCTTTCCCCCAGCGCGCAGAATTCGCCCAGCGAATCCCAGCGCAGGTGGTTTTCCTCGACCAGTTGCTGAACATGCTTGGGTGCCGACCCACCTGCCCCCGTTTCAAACAAGCCGCCACCCTGCATCAGCTTAACGATGGAAAGCATCTTGGCCGAGGTGCCAAGTTCAAGGATCGGGAACAGGTCGGTCAGGTAATCGCGCAGCACGTTGCCGGTGATCGCGATAGAAGTGTCGCCCTTGCGGATCGTCTCCAGCGACAGGCGCGTCGCTTCACGCGGGGCCATGATTTGGAATTTGTCGGCAACGCCCGCCGCCGCAAGGATCGGGCGGACGTATTTGATCAGCTCGGCATCATGCGGCCGGTCGGCATCCAGCCAGAATATCGCTTGGCAACCCTCGGCGCGCTGCCGGTCAATCGCAAGCTTGACCCAATCCTCGATCGGTGCTTTCCGGGTGGCCGCCGCGCGCCAAATGTCACCCGCCTGCACCTTGTGCTGATGCAGCACATCGCCATTGGCCGCGACCATGCGCACGGTGCCATCGGCCGGGATTTCAAAGGTTGTCGGGTGCGAACCATATTCCTCGGCCTTCTGCGCCATCAGGCCGATATTCTGCACCGTTCCGGCAGTAGAGGGGTCCAGCGCGCCCGTCGCCTTGAAATAGGCGACCGACTCGTCATAGACCGCCGCATAGGAACTGTCGGGGATGACGCAATTCGTATCCGCCGCCTTGCCATCCGGACCCCAGCCCTTGCCCCCCGCCCGGATCAGCGCCGGCATCGAGGCATCCACGATCACATCAGACGGGACATGCAGGTTGGTGATCCCCTTGTCGGAATTCACCATGTAGAGCGGCGCACGATTCGCCAAAACCGCATCGATTTCGGCCAGTATGGCCTTGCCATCGGGTATCTCGGCAATCCGGTCCAGCATCACGCCAAGTCCGGAGTTCGCATCCACCCCGGCGGCCTGAAAGGCGGAACCGTGCCGGTCAAAGACCGGGGCAAGGAAGGCCTTCACCGCATGACCAAAGATGATCGGGTCAGACACTTTCATCATCGTGGCCTTCAGGTGGATGGAAAATAGTACACCCTCCTTTTTGGACAGGTCGATTTGTTCAGTCAGAAATTTCCGCAGCGCCGCAACCGACATGAAGGTTGCGTCCACAACCGTGCCAGGGTGATAGGTCACCCCCTCCTTCAGCACCTTCACCGCACCATCTGCCGTGACCAGTTCAATCCGCGCCGGGCCGGCCTGCGCCGCACTCAGCGTCACGGATTTCTCGTTCGACCGGAAATCCCCGCCCGACATCGTTGACACCCGCGTCTTGCTATCTGCGCTCCACACGCCCATCGAATGCGGGTTGGCCTTCGCATAGTTCTTCACTGCGATGGCGGCGCGCCGGTCGGAGTTGCCCTCTCGCAGGACCGGGTTCACCGCCGACCCCTTGATCCCATCATAGCGACGGCGGGCTTCCTTTTCTGCATCGGTCTGCGGATCTTCCGGATAATCCGGCAGATCATAGCCCTGCGATTGCAATTCTTTCACTGCCGCCACCAACTGCGGGGCAGAAGCGGAAATGTTCGGCAACTTGATGACGTTCGCCGACGGCGTGGTCACCAAAGCCCCCAGCTCCGCCAGATCGTCTGGCTGGCGTTGCGCGTCGGTCAATCGCTCAGGGAAAGCCGCAATGATCCGCCCTGCCAGCGAAATATCACGTGTTCCGACCGTCACTCCCGCAGCAGCCGCGTAAGAGCGGATGATCGGCAAGAGCGATGCCGCGGCAAGTTGCGGCGCCTCGTCCACCGTGGTGTAGATGATGTCGGGAATGGGTCGATCGGTCATGTGAAAGCCTGTTGTCTTGCAGTTGCGGCCAGCAGCCAGATGCAAAGGCGGCGCGCGGCCCTGCCTCGCCCCGCCTCTTGAATTCCAACCTAGTCAGACTGTGCGTGAAACGAAAGCGGTTGCATGAAGATCCGCACGCTTTCCGGCACATGGGCGGCAGGTTTCCGATCAAACCGCACCGCCCTGCTTCTAGTAAAACGTCAAACGACCTTGACGGTCAGTTCGCCGACGCCTTCGATCACGGCTTCCATCACATCGCCGCGCACCACTGCGCCCACGCCCGATGGCGTTCCGGACATGATCACATCGCCGGCCTGCAGTTCGAAATACTCGGACAGGTACGAAATCATTTCCGGTACCTTCCAGATCATCTGATTGAGATCACCCTCCTGCCGCACCGCACCGTTCACAGACAATGCGACCCGCCCCTGATCCGGGTGGCCAAACTTCGCGACCGGAACCACCGGGCCGACTGGCCCCGACAGCTCGAATGCCTTGCCGATTTCCCACGGTCGACCGGCCTTCTTGGCTTCACCCTGCAGATCACGGCGGGTCATGTCGAGGCAGACACCATAGCCATAGACATGCGACAACGCCTGATCGAGCGGGATGTTGGTGCCCCCCGATTTCAGCGCGACCAGCAGTTCCACTTCGTGGTGCACATCGCTGCTGTGGGCCGGATAGGGAAATGCGCCCGACGCATCCAGATTGTTGGGGTTCTTTTGAAAGAAGAACGGCGACTCGCGGTTGGGGTCGTGGCCCATCTCAACTGCGTGGGCGGCGTAATTGCGCCCAATGCAATAAACCCGGCGCACCGGAAAAGACCCACCTCCTGCAACCGGTATCGTGGGGGTTGGCGGTGCGGGGATCACGAAATCAGCCATAATTCACCTCTTCTGCGCAGCGATATGCCGTTGCATACCGGATGCATTGGTTCAAATCAATCCCACAATCCGGATAGAATTGGTGGCGCTATCAGACCAATTCGTGATTGATATCGTTTTTCTTTGATGTATAGATTGATTTCCAGCTCAATTGGTCAACCAATTCTAGGGAATGGTTATGGACGTTCAGACACCAGATCCAGTGACCCGTCTGCGCAGCTATATCCTTGAGGGTGGCTATGGCAGCGGCGGAAAGCTGCCCCCTGAACGGCAGCTCACCGATGAACTGGGTCTGTCACGCGCGACAATTCGCAAAGCACTGGACGTGCTGGAGCGGGACGGTCTGATCTGGCGCCATGTGGGCAAAGGCACATTCATTTCAGAAGACGCCAAATCAAGACCGAGCAGCGCGACTGTCGAGCTTGGGCGCCAACTGACACCGTTCCGGATGATCCGGGCACGCCTTGCCATCGAACCTGCGATTGCACGCGAAGCTGCCGTCAACGCATCGGGCGAAACGCTGATGCGGATGCAGCGCGCCATTGACCGCTCAAAATCAGCGACGACCTGGAACGAATACGAAGTACAGGACGACCTGTTTCATCGCACTGTGGCCGAAGCCAGCGACAATCTGCTGCTGCTTTCGCTTTTCGATCAGTTGAACGAAGTGCGCCGCGCCGTCGCTTGGGGTGTGGTGTCGCGCGAAAGCGCTCATCCTTCGCCAGACCATTCCAGTTTTGCCGAACATGATCGGATCGCCGAGGCCATCGCCAGCCGCGACCCGACTGCCGCTTATGACGCGATGCGCAAGCATATCGGCTCCGTCGCCCGACGCCTGTTTGGAGAGGTGTAAAGCAGACAAGACCCTCCGGACGTAAGGCGGCACCAAGCCCGCACAGCCGGACCATCAAAACAAACCGAACCGAGTTCTCAGGGAGGAGAAATCATGAAGACCTTCTTTGCCAGCCTTGCAGGGATCGCCCTTGCCACAGGCCTTGCGGTGAACGCCGCACAGGCCGAAACCATTCGCATCGCCCTTGCCGAACAGCCGTCCGACGAGATGGCAGCGTTCTTCGTCGCGCTCGACCGCGCCAAGGCAAACGGTCTTGATTATGAATGGACAGCCTTCGCCGAAGAAGAGCTTGCCATTCAGGCCGTTCTCAGCGGCGACATGGACATCGCCTTCGGCACCCCCTACGCCGTCATGCAGCGGTCCAAGGCCCCGGTACGGATCATCTTCCAACTGTCGCGTCTTGTCTTCTTCCCGGTCACGACCAAGGATTATTCCTCGCTCAAGGATCTGGATGGCGTGCCGATCATGCTGCACTCTCGTGCAGGTGGCACCGACTCCATTGCCAACGTGATCGAAGACCGCGAAGGCATCACATTCGGCGAACGCTCCTACGTTCCGGGCTCGGACAACCGCGTCGTCGCTATGCTCGCCGGTCAGGCCGAAGCGACGATCCTCGACCTGTCCAACAAGAACAAGATCATCGCCGAGGCGGGCGACAAGTTCAACTCGCTGCCCATGTTCGAAGTAAAGGCCAGCGACGAAGCGCTTTTCGCCAATCTGGACTGGATGCAGGAAAACGAAGAAGCCGTGAACATCTTCGTCGATGCGCTGCACAGCGTCTGGACGGACATGGCGAAGGATCCGACCATCATCAGCAAGGAAACAGATCCGAACGGCCCCATCGGCCAGCTTCCGGCCGAGGTTCTGGGCGAGCTTGACGGGTTCTACACCGATGCTGTGGCCGGCGGTCTTTATGATCCCAATGGCGGCGGGCGTGAGGCCGCGCAGGCTGATCTGGAATGGTACACCATGGCAGGGCAGCTTGAAGGCGATCCTGCCACGCTGAACGTAGAAGACTTCTGGTACTTCGCGCCGCTTGACGCTGCGATGAAGTAACCCTTGCCCCTGACACAGGCCGCCGCCCGCCTGCGCGATTGCGCATCGGGCGGCGGCAATCCTTGCCTCGCCGTCGTCTTCACAAAGGGCCCGCGATGATCAACCGCTCTCTCCTGCTCAAGCTTCTCTCAGGGCTGATCGTCTTTGGCGCCTGGGAAATTGCCGGGCGCGTCCCGATTTCCTACGCCTTCCCGACCTTCCTTGAATCCATGTCCGCGCTAGCGCGAATGACATTCGACGGCACGATCTTCGTGGCTTATGCCGAAACCCTGCGCCCCCTCGTCGTAGGTGTCGCCATCTCTGCAGTTTTCGGCATCGGCATCGGCCTCTGGATCGGCCTGTCGAAAAGGTTCGAATGGCTGTTTTCGCCGATCTTCATCGTCATGCAGGCCGCGCCTCTGGCGGCTCTGATCCCGATCCTTGTGATGATCTACGGCATCGGGCTGACATCCAAGGTCTTCGTCGTATGCATCATGGCCATGCCGGTGATCGTGCTGAACACCGCCAGCGCCGTCCGCAACACGCCGGCCTCGCTCAAGGAAATGGCCACCTCCTTCCTGGCCGCCGACCGCGACGTGCTCTTGAAGATCATCCTTCCCGCCGCCTCGCCCGTCATCTTTTCGGGCTTGCGCCTTGGCGTCTCGGCCGGGTTCATCGGGGCCATCCTGTCGGAACTCAAGATCACCCCGACAGGCGTCGGCGACATCATCACCTACAGCCGCTCCATCGCCGATTACCCCAGCATGTATGCGGCCATCTTCTCCATCATCCTGCTGGCGGTTCTTTTCCTGAACCTGCTGGAAAAGCTCGAAAACATCCTCTTTGAAGGGAACAACCGTGGATATGTCTCAGATTAAGCCAGACGCACGGCAAGCGATGCCCGCCACTGACAGCGCCGTTTCTGTCCGCAACGTGTCCAAGGTCTATGGCGATGTGCAGGCCCTCAAGGATCTGACGCTGGATTTCCCGCGCGGCGAGTTGACCTCGCTCCTCGGCCCTTCAGGCTGCGGCAAGACCACGCTCTTAAAGATCATCGCCGGCCTTCTGCCCGCCAATTCGGGCGAGGTGCTGATCAACGGCAAGGCTGTCACCGGCCCCGGCCCGGACAGGTCTTTCGTGTTCCAGGACTTTGCGCTGATGCCTTGGGCGACTGTGCTGCGCAATGTGGCCTTCGGTTTGGAATTGCGCGGCGTCGCCAAATCCGAACGCGAAGCGGTGGCCGAAAAATACATTGCCGCCGTTGGCCTTGCCGGGTTTGAACAGAAATACCCGCATCAGCTTTCGGGTGGGATGCGTCAGCGTGTCGGCCTTGCCCGTGCCCTTTCGGTGAATGCCGAGGTGCTGCTGCTAGACGAACCCTTCTCGGCCGTCGATGAACAGACCCGCCGCAAGTTCCAAGAGGACATGCTGGAACTGGTGCAGAAGGAAAAGAAGACCTTCATCTTCGTGACGCATTCCATCGAAGAAGCGGTCTATGTCTCGGACCAGATCGCCATCCTCTTGCCGCGCCCCAGCCGTGTGTCTGAAATCATCCGCCCGGCCAGCTTCCGTGACAAGGGCGTCGCCAACATCCGCCGCGATCCGGAATACCTCGACATCGTCGATCGGATCTGGGCCTCGCTGCGCAACTATGTGGAATAGGCCATGACTCTTTTCGGCTACAAACTGCCCGCTTTGTCATCGCTGATCCTCTGGGCCCTGTTGTGGGAGGTCGTGGGGCGACTTGAACTTACTTTCTTCGTCCCTCCTTTCTCTGAGGTCATAACCACCCTCATAGCCCTGATCCCGACACCCGCCTTCCTGTCTGCCCTCGGCATCACGGCCGCGGCTTTCGGCGCCGGGGTGTTCTTTGCCATTGTGATCGGCATTCCCGTCGGAATCCTGATGGGCAAGAGCCGCGTGCTGGATGAGCTGCTGCTGCCGTGGGTCAACATCTTCCTGTCCGCCCCGCTGACGGCGCTGGTCCCTGTCCTGATGGTGCTCTTCGGCTTCGGCACCCGCACGGTGATCATCACCACCACGCTTTTCGCGATCTGGATCATCATCCTGAACGCCCGAGCGGGGGTAAAGCAGATCAACCGCTCGCTGGTGGAAATGGCCCGCAGTTTCGGCGCCTCGCCGCTAGATGCCTTCTTCAAGGTCTATTTCTGGGCCGCCCTTCCGGAAATTCTAGGTGGTGTCCGCATCGGCGTGATCCGCGCGGTCAAAGGCGTGATCATCGGGCAGCTTCTGATCTCCATCGTAGGCTTTGGCGCGCTGTTCGAGCTCTACTCCAGCAAGTTCCTGATGGCGGAATTCTGGGCCGTTCTGATCGTGCTCTTCGGTCTTGCCTTTGCCCTGTCCGAGTTTCTGGCCTATCTGGAACGCAAGGTTTCCTATTACGCGGCGTCGCGCGGCTGATCCGGCCGCGCCCGCCCCTTCCGATCCAAGAGGCATGACATGACCCAAACGCTCGCCGCCCTGCTCGCCCCCCATGCGGCCGGGACCCCTGCCATCGGCGCGCCGGGCCGCGACTGGATGACCTTTGGCGATCTGCGCCAGATGTCGGCCGACATCGCCGCGCAACTGCGCAGCTTCGGGATCGGCGCAACCGACCGGGTGGCCATCGTCCTGCCCAACGGGCCGGAGATGGCCTCCGCCTTCATCACCATCGCGCAGGCTGCTGTAACTGCGCCGCTAAACCCGGCCTATCAGCAGACCGAGTACAGCTTCTACCTCGAAGACCTGCGCGCCCACGCGCTTGTCGTCCCCGAAGGGTATGACGGCCCGGCCCTCGCCGCAGCACAACCCTTGGGCATGGCCATCCTGCGGCTGCAAGCCATTCAGGATGGCCCCGCCGGCACCTTCCGCCTGTCCGGCTCCGCCGCCGCAAGCCCGGCCCCCGCCACCCTGCCCGGGCCAGAGGACACCGCGCTGATCCTGCACACGTCCGGCACCACCTCGCGGCCAAAGATCGTGCCGCTCACGCAGGCGAACCTCGCCGCCTCGGCCCGGAACATCCTGACCTCGCTCGCGCTGACGCCCGCTGACCGCTGCCTCAATGTCATGCCGCTCTTCCACATCCACGGCCTGATCGCCGCCGTCTCCGCCTCGCTCGCCGCAGGCGCCTCGGTCGCCTGCGCGCCCGGTTTTGACGCTCTGAAGTTCTTCGGCCAGATGGCCGAGATCAAACCCACCTGGTACACCGCCGTGCCGACCATGCATCAGGCCATCCTGTCGCGCGCCGCCCGCAATGCCGACACCATTGCCGCCAACCCCTTGCGCTTCCTGCGCTCTTCCTCGGCCTCGCTGCCCGCACAGGTGATGCTGGAGCTTGCCGCCACCTTCAAGGCCCCGGTGATCGAAGCCTATGGCATGACCGAAGCCACCCATCAGATGGCCTGCAACCCCCTGCCGCCGCGCGCACAGAAACCCGGCTCCGTCGGCATCGCTGCAGGCCCCCTGCTGCGCATCGCGCATGAGGTGGAGGATCGCCTGATGGATGGCACGGGCGAGGTGGTCATCTCTGGCCCCAACGTCACCCCCGGCTATGAAGGCAACCCCGAAGCCAACCGCAAGAATTTCTTCATGGCCGATGGCCTGCGCTGGTTCCGCACCGGCGATCAGGGCGCGCTGGATGACGAAGGCTATCTGCGCCTGACCGGGCGGCTGAAGGAAATCATCAACCGCGGCGGCGAAAAGATCAGCCCGCTTGAGGTGGACGGCATCCTTCTCGATCATCCCGCGATCCAGCAGGTCGTGGCATTCGCCATGCCCCATCCGAAACTGGGCGAAGAGGTCGCCGCCGCCGTCGTCCTGCGCGAAGGCCAGACCGCCACCGAACGCGAGATCCGCGATTTCTGCGCCACCCGCATGGCCGATTTCAAGGTGCCCCGCCGCGTGGTCATCCTCGATGAAATTCCCAAAGGCGCCACGGGCAAGTTGCAGCGCATCGGCCTGGCCGAAAAGCTTGGCCTCGGGACACAGGCCTGAAGGACAGGGACAGACCCATGAAAATCTGCATCTTCGGCGCAGGCGCCATCGGCGGCTACATGGCCGCGAAACTGGTCCAGGCGGGGGCCGATGTCAGCATCGTCGCGCGCGGGCCGCATCTGGCCGCAATGCAGGACAAGGGCCTGACTCTGATCGAGGAAGGCAAAGACCCCGTCACCCTGCCCGTCCGCGCCAGCGCCTCCGCCGCCGACCTCGGCCCGCAGGATTACGTCATCCTCACGCTCAAGGCGCACTCCGTGCCGCCCGTCGTCGGCGCGATGCAGCCGCTCTTCGGCCCCGACACAACGCTTGTGCATGGCGTGAACGGCGTGCCGTGGTGGTATTTCCACAAACACGGCGGCCCGCTCGACGGCACCCGCCTGCACAGCGTCGACCCCGGCGATGTGCAATGGAACGGCTTCGGCCCCGACCGCGTGCTGGGCTGCGTCGTCTATCCGGCGGCCGAGGTGAGCGAACCCGGCACCATCCACCATATCGAAGGCAACCGCTTTTCGCTGGGCGAACCCGACGGGTCCAAGTCGGACCGCGCCACCGCCCTGTCGCAGGCGCTGCAGGCGGCGGGGCTGAAAGCCCCCGTCCGCCCCCGCCTGCGCGATGAAATCTGGATCAAGCTCTGGGGCAACCTTTCCTTCAACCCGATCTCCGCCCTGACCCATGCCACGCTGGATGTGCTTTGCACCGATCCCGGCACCCGCGACGTGGCCCGCCGCATGATGATCGAGGCGCAGACGATCGCCGAAAAGCTTGGCGTCACCTTCCCCATCGACGTGGAACGCCGCATTGATGGCGGCGCCGCCGTTGGCGCGCACCGCACCTCGATGCTGCAAGACCTGATGGCAAGCCGCCCGATGGAGATCGACGCCCTCGTCGGCTCGGTGCAGGAACTTGGCCGCCTGACCGAAACCCCCACCCCCACCGTAGACACCGTCCTTGCGCTCATCACGCTGCGGGGCCGGGTGGCCGGGCTTTACTGACAGATCGGCGGACCCCGCCGCCAAGCAAGGAACAGGAAGATGCGCTTCATCGTCGGCAGCAACGAACCGGGCAAAGCCATTGCGGTGTTTCTGGTGCAGGGCGATCTGGCCTGCAACCTTTCTGAGGCTCATCCCGGCATCGGTCCCGATCTGATGCGCCTGATCACCGACCCCGCGCTTCTGGCCCGCATCCGGGCCGAGGGGATGAACACGGCCACCCTCCCCGCCCAGGCCATCCGCCCTGCCCTGCCCATCGCGCGACCGGGCAAGGTGATCTGCCTTGGACTGAACTATGTCGACCATGTCAAGGAGGGCGGCTACGACATCCCCACCTATCCGGCCCTGTTCCTGCGGACACAAACCTCACTCATCCCTGCGGGCGCGCCGATGATCCGCCCCGCCTGTTCGGAACGGCTGGATTACGAGGCGGAACTGATGGTTATCATCGGGCGCGGCGGGCGGCATATCCCCGAGGAAACGGCGCTGGATCATGTCTTCGGCTATACGATCTTCAATGACGGCTCGGTCCGCGACTACCAGCGCAAGACGCATCAATGGACACCGGGCAAGAACTTTGACGGCACGGGCGCCATCGGCCCTGTCGTGGTCACGCCCGATGACCTGCCCCCCGGCGCTTCAGGCCTGCGCATCCAGACCCGGGTCGGGGATGAGGTTTTGCAAGACGCCTCTACCGACGAAATGATGTGGCCCGTCGCCCGCACCATCGCCACCCTGTCGGAATACACCACCCTCGAACCCGGCGACATGATCGCCATGGGCACGCCCCCCGGCGTGGGCCATGCCCGCACGCCCCCCCGCTGGCTGCGCCCCGGTGAAATGGTCGAGGTGGAAATCGAAGGGATCGGCATCTGCTCCAACCCGGTGCAGGACGAAATCCTCGCCCCGGCCTGACATGGCAAAAGTGGGCTGACTGAATCGTGACCCCGCGTGACCGCTGCGATCCGCCCAGGCCCTTGCCGATCCTACGCATCCGGGCAAACTCGGCCGCGTTTTCCAAGGGATGCCGACCAGATGCCCGAACTGCCCACGCCCAAACTGACCCGCCGCAGCTTTGGCCTTGCGCTGATCGGCACCCTTGCCGCCCCCGGCATCCTGCGCGCCCAGACCAACCCAGATGACCTGCGCCGCACCGCGCTGGACCTGCCGCAACTCCATGCCATCCTCGTGCAACGCGGCGACGATCTAATTCTGGCCGAGGCCCCGCGTGGGCGCGGGCTGGACCGCGCCGCCAACATAAAATCCTGTTCCAAAAGCCTGCTCGCCCTGATCCTCGGCACCACCATCGCGCGCGGTGAAGTGCCGGGCCTGACGGCAAGGCTCTCAGACCTTGCCCCAACGTTGATCCCGTCTGATGCCACCGCAGGCGCCGCCGATCTGACTCTTTCCGATCTGGTCACCCTCCGAGCAGGGCTTCAAGGCACCTCGGGCGGGAACTACGGTGCGTGGGTCGGATCCGGCAACTGGGTCGCCTATGCCTTACGCCAGCCCCGCATCGCGCCCAATGGCGGGCGGATGATCTATTCCACCGGCACCACCCATGTTCTGGGCGCCGCCCTGTCCGTCGCCACCGGGCGCAGCCTGTTGGAATTGGCCCGTGAACGCCTTGGCACCCCGCTTGGCATCGACATCCCCAACTGGACGCGCGATCCGCAGGGCTATCACTTCGGCGGCAATGAAATGGCGCTCACTCCGCAGGCCATGTTGCGTGTGGCGCTGGTGATGCGCGACGGTGGTCGTTTTGGTGACATGCAAATGATCTCTGCCGATTGGGTCGCCGCATCGCAAACGGTGCAAACCCGGTCACCTTTCTCGGGTCTTGGGTATGGCCTTGGATGGTTCATCAGCCCATCGGGATGGATCATTGCGCGCGGTTATGGTGGCCAAATCATCGCGGCCCATCCTGAACGTCAACTGGCCGTGGCCATCACATCAGACCCGACCCAGCCGGCACGATCCGAGGGATACTTCGGCACACTGATGGAACTTCTCGACGGGCCAATCCTGGCGCTTGCCTGAACAGGGCAGTTCTATTCAGCCGGAACCGATCCCCCTATTGCTTCGTCCAATTCCCGCCGCAACTGCGCCTCCGCTTCGGCCTTGGGTGTGGAAAAGCCTGCCAACAGCAGATAGGCGACCGGTGTAAGGTACAGCGTCACAATCGTCGCCAGACCCAATCCACCCACGATCACCCACCCAAGAGCCTCACGCGCTTCGGCGCCGGGCCCGCTGGATAGGATCAATGGCAAACCACCCAGCACCGTTGATACCATGGTCATCATCACTGGGCGCAGACGGATGACTGCACCCTCGGTGATCGCCTCCCGAACCGGTTTGCCCGCATCGCGCAACTGATTGGCAAACTCGACGATCAGGATGCCATTTTTGGCCATGATCCCCACCAGAAGCACCAGACCGATCTGCGAATAGACGTTCAGGCTTCC